>Ga0208636_100006_pt1 | contig 666023 bp, 601 predicted proteins | sample LakWasM103_HOW12_2_FD_183921 | JGI IMG/M metagenome (GOLD analysis project Ga0208636, IMG submission 183921) | Freshwater sediment methanotrophic microbial communities from Lake Washington under simulated oxygen tension - Sediment Metagenome... | ecosystem: Environmental > Aquatic > Freshwater... | reverse complement strand
GACTACATTGAGCTGTTCTACAACTCAAAACGACGTCACAATTCCAATAACTTGTTATCTCCGATAGACTACGAAAATAAATTCAGAAAAACGGCTGATTAGTGTCTACAAAACTAGTGGCGATTCAAACAGCCGAAATTTCTTCAGTAATAATCCATCAGCGACTTGCCACTTTTCTGTTGCATCTTTATGTAAGTGCCCTAGATGTTAAGTGCACTACTCATTTACACAATTGCTCAGATTAAGTCTTTGTAACGCTCTGCATGTTAGTTAGGTCGTCAATAATTTGCTGAGAATGGTTAGAAACATCCACATTGTTATAAATTTTAATCACCTTTGAATCTGGGTCGATTAAAAACGTATAGCGTTTGGCAATTTTAATAAAGATCAGATTGGTGAGTGCATAGTATGCATTTGCGACATGTCCATCGACATCAGCCAGTAATGTGAAGGGAAGGTGGTATTTCTCTGCAAACTTCTGATGCGATGCCTCTGAGTCCACACTAATGCCGATTACTTTGGCATTCAATTGTTCTAATTTAGATAAATCATCCCTAAAACTGCAAGCCTCTTTGGTACAGCCTGGTGTGTCATTTTTAGGGTAAAAATAAAGCACAACATACTTTCCTTTGTAATCGGACAGTGAGTGTTGAATGCCATTTTTATCTGGTAAAGTAAATTCTGGTGCATTATCACCAATAATTAAACTTGGTTGCTTGAGTGCATAATGACGATAACCAATGAGCGCAACTAATATGACTGCTACGTAGAATAGAATCTTAATAAACATGTAATAACCTCGATTAGTTTTTTGTAATGAGCAGATGCATTCTGCTGGATGTTAGCATCGTTTTTGACTATTTCCCACGCGGTTTATTTATTTAACAGGGATTTTATACTCAAAAAGATTGGGTGATATTGATGGCAATAACATGATTTATTCTATCTGGCGAACTCATGGCTACATACTGGTTTAGATATCCAACTTCTAAATTAGTTGTTGTAAGGATTTTTCTTCCCACGCCTAGGAATAATCTATTTTGATCAAAGCCAGATTTGACCTGTGTAGTTTTATTAAGATTTAAATATGCTTCATCAGCGATAATAGCCACGTAGTCAGGAGACAGTTGGATGCTCAATTTAACTAGTTGTCTCAAGCCGGTCGACATTTCTCCTTGATGTTCAAATTGTCGATGCTCAAAACGCGTTCGTTCTTGAATTTTATATGAACTGCCTTCAAGTAAGGTAGCGCCTATGTCCTCCCATAGGCGCTGTTCATGTGTGTGTTGATTGCGGTTACTATAGCCAAGATTATAAGCATAGCCGCCACCAATAAAGACGGTGTTTGATATTTGGTAGTAAAGACCTGGCCTGATTGTAATTTGGTCTCTATGAACACCTTCGTCCCGCCAATAGGGCTGAATTTGAATCATGGCTTTTAAGTTTTGGGTTATCTGATGATCTGCTTGGTAAGTGAGCCATATACGGTCATCTCTTTCAACTTCTGCGTACGCACTGTTTGTTATAGCCAATAATAAAATATAAATAATAAACTTCATATTATTGTCTAAATGATAATCATTATTAATTATATCAAAATAAGCATCAGCGATGGCAATCTGGTCTTTAAATTATTAGTAGTTTCAAAATCTAAAAAACAGGTGCTGATTATGCATACAATTTATTTATGACAGAAGGCAATAATGAGACGCGGTGCGATACATTTTTTTATAAAGTTGAATCGCTTGATGATAAAATGTGCGGCCTGTTGCGGTTAAAGTTTTTCATATTTTGTAGGCTGAAGTTGAATCGCTCTGAATCCAGCATTAAATAAGGTTAGCAAAGCATTTGCCCCCGTAGCTCAGTGGATAGAGCATCCCCCTCCTAAGGGGAGGGTCACACGTTCGATTCGTGTCGGGGGCACCACATTCAATATTGTTTGCAGTTGTTTAAGTACAGTTAAAACATGTTAACTAGCTGTGTTCGATTATTTGTGTTTAGAAATTGGCGTATTTGGAAATTAAGTAGAGTTGGAAGTTAAGTATGCTTATGAATAAGCATACTTGGGAATAACTGCATAACCTTAGCGAGTGACCACTAGAAAACCTATAAAAATGACATCAACAGTATTTCAAAGATTATCTCTAGCACTATTTTCATTACTAACTGTTTTTATTGTTGTGACTTTTAAGCAATACGGTATTAGTAATGATGAGCAGGTACAGCACGTTTATGGGCAGCTGCTACTTAATTTTTACAGTAGCGGGTTTGTGGATCACGCAGCGTTTACTTACAAGAACCTCTATTTGTATGGTGGTTTATTTGACCTAATTGCCGCCATATTAGAGAAACTTTTACCGCTTTGGGTGTGGGATATACGTCATTTACTTTCAGCATTGTTTGGTTTAGCAGGCATTGTGGCAGTGCATAAAATTACCAACGAGCTAGCAGGTGCACGGGCAGCTTTTATTGCAGCGTTTTTACTTACTATTACTGGTGCATGGACCGGTGCAATGTTTACGCACACTAAAGACGTGTCTTTTGCTGCTTGTATGGTTTGGGCTTTATATTACACATTACTCATTGCTAAACACTTACCTCGCATCCCATTGGCCTTGAGTTTAAAGCTTGGCGTGGCAGTTGGCCTAGCGTTAGGTTTGAGAATTGGCGGTGCCTTTGCCGTTATTTATTTGCTATTAATGGTACTGGTCGCCGGGTGCTTAACTGCAGAAGGTGGCAAATTGAAGTTAACGTTTTATTGGCAAAGTTTTATTGGTCTATTGCCGGCAGGTACCATGGCTTTAGGTTTAATGGCTATTTTCTGGCCGTGGTCGGTGATGGGCTCAGATCATATTCTAATTGCTGTTAAGTCTTTTTCACACTTTGCTTTCGATATGAATACTATTGTGAATGGTCAGTTTGTTAGCATCGGTGAGGTGCCACGTACTTACTTATTTCAGTATTTGGGTATCCGCTTGCCTGAGATTTTTCTGCTTGGCTTAATAAGCTTAGTTATCGTGCTGGGGCTGAGATTAAAGCAAGCATCGTTTTTGAAGCTAAATTTGTTGCCAGAGATTACGCTGAGTATCGCTTTACTTACCCCTTTAGTCTTTGTGCTGTTGGATCGTCCTGCGCTTTACAATGGCGTACGGCATTTTACTTTTGTGATTCCTACATTAGCGATTGTTGCCGGGGTTGGTTTATCCAAAATGTTTGATGTTTTGGCAGGCTATAAAAAATGGCGCTTAGGCTTTGTTGCTGTATGTACGCTACTGAGTGTGAACACGATATGTACGCTTTACGCGCTGCATCCATATCAATATCTTTACTACAACCATTTTGCAGGCGCTGATTTTAAACATGCCCAACATAATTGGGAGGGTGATTATTGGTCTAGCAGTTTGATTGACGCGACTAAAATGTTAGAACAATATGTAGATGCAGAGGCAGTGAGTTTGCCAAAGAAAAGTGACGCTGTATATTCAGTCGCGGTTTGCGCAGAGGCTTTTCAAGGGCAGGCGTATTTAGACAAGCGGTTTAGTATCACTGAAAATTGGGTGACTGCTGATTTCTTTATTTCTAGTACTAATATGAATTGCGATAAAGTGTTGCAAGGTGAGGTCATTGGTGTGGTAGAACGTTTAGGCGCACCACTTGCTGTAGTGAAAGATCGTAGAAGATTAATAGGCGATGCACGGATACCACGTGCCGCACCACGGGATTAGGGTCATGAATAAAAACATTTTTCCACGAGTAGGCACTGAAGCGCATATTAGCGTGATTGTTCCGGCCTTTAATGAAGAGGCCGCAATTGTTAGCACTATCCATACCATTGTGGATCGTCTAAAGCAGCTCAGTGAAAACTGGGAAATCATTGTGATTGATGATGGAAGCCGTGACCAAACAGCTAATATAGTACGTAATTTACCTGAAAGTTTACGAACAACCCTAGTACGTTTTTCGCGTAATTTTGGTAAAGAGTATGCCATCACAGCCGGTTTGGAATATGCGACGGGCAATGTGGTGATATGCATGGATGCCGATGGGCAGCACTCATCTGAGTTGTTAGCGCAAATGTTAGAAAAATGGCGTGAAGGATATGACATGGTCTATGCATACAGGCAAGACCGTGATGTAGAGTCGCAATTTAAGCGTTGGGGCTCACGTATTTTTTACCGAGCAATTAGTCTAGGTGGTCAGATTCATATTCCACGTGATGCTGGTGATTTCCGCTTAATGGATAGGCAAGTGGTCAATGCTCTGCTTTCTTTGCCTGAGCGTAATCGCTTTATGAAGGGTATTTATGCATGGGTTGGCTACCATTCTATTGGTATTCCATTTATACCATTGCCTCGCTCGCATGGTGAAAGTGCATTCTCAAAGTTAAAACTGATTCAGCTGGCTTGGACTGGGGTCACCAGTTTCTCTGTGATGCCATTGCGCTTGGCAAGTGCAGTAGGGGCTTTACTTGCTTTGCTGTCTTTCACCTATGGGATGTACGTCGTGGTTGATCATATGTTTTTTGATGAGTCAGTACCCGGTTGGCCCACTATTATTGCCAGCATGATGTTTTTTGCCGGAGTGCAATTGTTGTTTATTGGTATATTAGGCGAGTACTTATCACGTATTTATGACGAGGTTAAAGGGCGACCACCTTATATTGTGGCAGAAGTGCTTAAGCCTAAAGTGATCACGCAGCACCAATGACACAAACCCATCGACATTCCATTTCCTGGTTTGCAGTAATTGGTGCACTGGCTGCCGGTGTGCATTATGTTGTTGCCGTCGGCTTAGAGCTTAGCCACTTACTTACAGCTATTCATGCAAACACGATAGGTTTTTTGTTTGCATTCCCTGTGAGCTATTTTGGGCATCGTAAATTAAGTTTTTCTGGGCAGACATCTACGCACTTACATGCATTTCCGCGTTTTTTTGCCGTTGCAGTATCCGGTTTCTTAGCGAATCAATTTTTAGTGATTAATGCCATTTACTTTACGAACATTCCATTTTGGTTGGTGCTGGGTGTGGTGATGGTGATTGTTGCTGTTTTAACTTATTTTTTGAGCCGTTACTGGGCATTTAAAGGCAAATAGTCATGAAGCTTATTATCTGTGCTGACGATTTTGCACAAAGCCCAAGCATTGACGCTGCTATTGTGCGCCTTATCGAAAATAACAGACTGACCGCAGCGTCCTGTATGGTCAATAGCCCACACTGGGCATCATCTGCCAAATTGCTCACTTCAGACATTAGAGACAAAGCGCATATTGGCTTGCATCTTGATTTTACGTTATTTGGATATCGCTACCCACACGGTATATTGACCTTGCTGAGCCTGTTACGCTGCCTGCCAAAAGCTTCAATTCAAAACAGTATTGAACATCAGTTGAATCAGTTTGAAGTGGCATTAGGCACGCAGCCTGATTATGTTGATGGGCATCAGCATGTGCATCAGCTTCCACAAATTCGTCAGGTTTTGTTGGCGGTGTTAAAACAGCGTTATCACCATCAATTACCTTGGATAAGAATTGCGAAGCCCAATGATGAAAGCGGCATTAAAGGCCGCATCATTAAAATGCTTGGTGCCAGTGCGCTGGAGCGGGAAGCTAAACAGCTGGGGTTTAAGTGCAGTAATGTGCTATTAGGCGTTTATAATTTTAGCGGAGATGTGCAAGATTATAAGAAGCGCTTAATTGATTGGGCAACACAAGCTAAGCATAGTGTTGGTACGTCGGTGTTGATGTGTCATCCAGCCGTAGCGGCGGCAGAAGGGCACATCAATGATCCTATTTACCCTGCCAGAGTGAATGAGTTTAACGTACTGAACAGTGATGCTTTTGCCACAATATTTAATGAAGTTAAGATTGTGCGAGAGCCATAGTTTGTATGAGTGCTGCTATTGCCTAGTAACTACTCCTAGTAGCTACTGATTAGTGCAGCATCCACATTAACTTGTGGTTTATGGTTTGTTGGTATTGAATGCTATAGATTTAAGCTGGCTTGAGTGATTTTTTGTTTGATTGTGCGCTTTTTTGCATGACGCAGGTTTCTTTGCCATAAGTGCCAACATTAGAATCTACTTCATAGTAATGATTGGTGTAAGCATACTTACCAGCCGGGTTTTTGCCGATATTCGCAATGCCAGTACTGAATTCTGCAGAGCTGACCTCAGACATACTTAAATTAAAGGCAATCTTGTTTGCATTAGCGACTGCTTTGCCTTTGTAGGTGAATGAGTTTTCTGTTTCGAGCGCGAAATCATAAATGCCAATGCTGCCTCTGCTCGCCGCGCGATTTAGTGTGAGTTTCGCTAGCACTTGATAGTCGCCAACTTTACTGTTGTTGCCTTTGCATGAATAAGTGCCACTGTAGTTTGCGCCAACAAAATTAGGTTTTGCTTCGGCTATCTGAATGGTGCTGATAGTGATTAATAAAGAAGTAAGAATCGCACGTTTCATGATGGGTATTTTAGGATATTTTAAAAGCGTCTATTGTAGCGTGAGGCTGGTATGTCTTGAAACTTACTTTTTATATTTTTTATGCCTTAATGTTTTGTTTTGTTTCTGTGCTTGCATTATGATGGGCGCCTAAATCAATTTTTAATCGATTATTTGACTTAAATACATCAAAATCTTATGCAAATTCCCCAAATTAAAGCATTATCGACCAAGTTACTTTGGCGTTTCAGTATCTTCAATATTGCTTTGCTATTAGGGTTGATGTTATGGCTTTGGCAAGCAAGTCAATCCGTTAACGTAATACAGCCTCAATTGCCGAGTGATGGTAAGTTGCAGTGCGTTTCTTACTCCCCTTATTACCACCCAGGACAAACACCGCTTAACCCTAATAGTTTTATCCAGCCAGCACAGATTGATCGTGACCTTGCTGCACTTTCCAAGCAGTTTAACTGCGTGCGAATTTATTCGGTCTCTCAAGGCCTTAGTTATGTGCCGGAAGCAGCTTCTAAATTAGGGATACAGGTTTATCTGGGGGCTTGGATAGGCTGGGTAGCTGCGAACAACGATAAAGAGTTGGATTTAGCCATAAGTATTGCGAATAAATATCCGAAGACTGTGAAGGCATTGATTGTCGGTAATGAGGTTTTATTACGCGGTGAGCAATCAGAGGCAGCAATGCAAGCGTATTTGGAAAAAGCACAACGCTCAACCTTAGTACCAGTGACTTATGCTGATGTTTGGGAGTTCTGGCGCAAGCATCCAAAACTAGAGGCTAATGTGGATTTTGTGACGGTGCATATACTTCCGTATTGGGAAGATGATCCGCAGGCAATTACTGAAGCAACCCAGCATGTAGTGAATGTAATGAATTTACTTGCAGAAACCTTCAAAAAACCTATTTTAATTGGTGAAACCGGCTGGCCATCCGTAGGTAGGCAGCGTCAGGCTTCTGAGCCTAGCTTAATTAATCAAGCGAGTTATTTACGTGGATTTTTACAACTCGCACATGATCATGCTTGGCAATACAACTTGATTGAAGCAATTGATCAGCCATGGAAGAGAGATCTTGAAGGTACCGTTGGTGGTTATTGGGGTATTTTTGATACGGAGCTAACGCCTAAGTTTGCCTTTACTGGTGATATACAGCCACGTCATGATATAAAGGCTATCGGGCTGTCTGGCGCATTGGGCTTTGCCTTATTTCTAGGCTTGGCGTTTTTATTTAAAGCGCGTCAAGTTTATATGAAGTTAGGTTTATGTGCGGCCGGCATCGTGTTTGGCATCTCAGTCTGGCTACAGACTCAATACTTGATCAGTGCTTGTCGAAACATCACTGAATGGCTAACCTTGAGCGGGTTAGCTTTTGTTGGCTGGCTACTGGTGGTTGGTTTGATATGGCGCATATGCCAACCCAGTAAGCATCATGCGCTAGTTTTAAAAACAGGCGTGTTTATACTTTCAGTTGCGGCAATCAGCGCCACAGTTTTATTGATTGTCGATGGAAGGTATCGTGATTTCCCCATCAGCTTATATGCCTTGCCGATTTTACTGTTATCATTTTCTTCTGTATTTTTAGAGGTAGATGTGAAACCAAAGCGTTGGCTGGGCTATGTGCTTAGCTCAGTTCTAATGGCAGCGGCACTGTATTGCGTTTATTTAGAAATTGAAAATATATCTGCTTATTATTGGCTTGGTCTGTGTAGCTTACTTATAACTGCATTATGGCCAAAATCTCAAGCTTCAACTCGTTCATCACTTTGATAGAAATTCTCAGCGTAACCTTATGATTAACAAAACTAAACGCTATTTAATTCCACTTTTGTTTGCAGTGCTAGTGGCTGCGATCCACTTTAGTCTTTGGTATATTTCCAATCGCGCGCTACCTTTAATTAATGCGCCAGAAATTGTAAATGGCTTTGCCTTTAGTGGATTTCAAGAAAATCAGAGCCCACTGCGGAAAGAGTATCCGAGTACGGCTGAGTTGGAAAAAGATTTACGCTTACTTAAGCCTTTGACTCATCGTGTTCGTATTTATGGTGCGCTGGAGAATAGTGAAGTTACTGCGCTTGCTTCTAGTTTAGGTTTCCATGTAACAGCTGGTGCTTGGTTGGGTAGTGATGCCGCTGCAAACTATCGTGAAGTTGAGGCGCTGAAGGCCAAGATTAAAATCTATCCAAAAATTGAGCGTGCCATTGTTGGTAATGAGGTTTTACTTCGTAACGACCTAACGCCTGAGCAATTGATTGGTTATATAGAAGACGTTCGTAAAACCACGAAACTGCCAATTTCTACCGCAGAGCCTTGGCATGTTTGGCTGAAAAATCCAGAACTGGTCAAGCACGTAGATTTTATTGCGGTGCACTTGTTGCCTTACCATGAAGGCGTACCGGTAAAGGATGCCGTAGATTACTCACTGAAGCGTTATCAAGAGTTAATGGATGTGTATCCAAGAAAAAAAATCGTGATTACAGAGATTGGTTGGCCTAGTAATGGGCCAACATTAGGTGCAGCAGTAGCCTCTAAAGTGAACCAAGCGCTCTTTGTTCGGGAATTTTTGGCTAAAACAGCACATAAAAATTACGATTATTACTTAATGGAAGCATTTGACCAGCCTTGGAAAAAAGAGCTGGAAGGTTGGGCTGGCGCCTATTGGGGTATGTTTGATGCTGAGCGCCATGAGAAATACTCATTGCACGGCGCTGTCCCTAAAGATGATCGCTGGAAAGCAAAAGCCTTATGGGCCACTTTATTAGGTTTGTTGCCAATATTCTTTATTGCTTATCGCTTCAGGCATTGGGGTTTACGCGCCCGTAGTTCGATGGCGGTGTTACTGCAAGCTTGTATTACCACTTTAGTGGTTGCATGGAATTTACCCGGAGATTATTACTATACGATGAAGGATTTTGTCGTGTTAATTGCATTACTGATTGGCATGGGGTTAACGTCTGCAGTATTGATGATTTATGCGGTTGAGTTTAGTGAAGTGATGTTCAAGAAGGGCTGGAATCGTGCATTTAAGCGTGCAAATCCACTGCCTGCGGATGAAGAGCTGTTTGTTTCTGTACATTTGGCATGCTACAACGAGCCACCAGAAATGGTGATCACCACCATTGAAAGCTTGGCTAAGCTTAACTACACCAACTTTGAAGTGATTGTGGTTGATAACAACACTAAAGATGAAGCGAAATGGAAGCCGCTTGAAGCCTATATGGCAAAAATGCCGGATAATTTTAAATTCTTCCATCTGCCGCAGTGGCCTGGCTTTAAGGCCGGCGCTTTAAACTTTGCACTAGAGCAAACAAACCCTAATGCGCAGGTAGTGGGGGTAGTGGATGCCGATTATGAAGTAACCCCTGATTGGCTGTCTGATTTAGTACCACATTTCCTTGAGCAAAAAGTGGCGGTGGTGCAAGCGCCTCAGGCCCATAGAGACTGGGAGCATAGTTTCTTCCGCAGTATGGGTAACTGGGAGTTTGAGGGTTTCTTCCGCATTGGTATGCACCACAGGCACGAACGTAATGCCTTGATTCAGCATGGTACGATGACCTTAGTGAGATACCAAGCGTTAATGACTAGTGGGAAATGGTCTGAATGGTGCATCTGCGAAGATACCGAGTTAGGCTTGCGTTTACTGGAGGACGGCTATGAACTGCGTTACATTGATGATACGTTTGGCCGTGGCTTAACACCTGCAGACTTTAAAGCACTCAAGTCACAACGCTTCCGTTGGGCATTTGGTGCGATGCAAATTTTGAAACATCACATACCTAAGTTGTTAGGGGATTCAACCTTGACCTTTGGGCAGCGCTATCACTTTTTAACGGGTTGGTTCGGTTGGTTAGGTGAGGCTTTGCAGTTGGGCTTTACCATAGGCTCTATCGCATGGTCTGTGGCTATGCTGTTATTCCCAGAAGAGGCGAGTTTGCCGGTTTCTCTGATGATCACCACCATTATTTGCTTCTTGGTGATTAAAGCGATTATGGGCCCGATGTTGTATCTAAAAACTATGACGTGTCGCTGGATTGATATCTTTGGAGCATCTGTCGCCAGTCTTGGGCTATCACATGCTATTGCCAGAGGCATTATCAGCGGCATCATTAAAAAAGATGGCGTGTTTAAAGTGACTGCAAAAGGCAAGGGGCTCAAAAAATCCAACTGGTATGATTGGATTGCACCAATTCAAGAAGAGTTATTTTTACTGAGTGCGTTAACGCTGAGCAGTATCGCGATGCTAGCTACCCGCGGAGTTGGTAATAGCGATGCTCAAATCTGGGTGGCTATGTTGAGCTTGCAATCATTACCTTACATAAGTGCGGTTGCCTGCCAAATTATTAGTAAAAGAGAAAACGGTTAATATCATTTGATGAACACGAATACACCAGAGTCGCATAAAATGAATACACATCATCGTGGCCGCCATGTTTTACGCGGTGCCATTAGGTTTGCAACCTATTTATGTGCATTCTTTTTAGTGGCCGTAGCTTATTGGGTGGCTGATAATTTTGGCGAGCCTTCACTAGAGCAACTGTTCTATCATGCGCAGTTTGGCATGGGCGGTTTGATTGATACCGATGCCGCAATTATTAAGAGTTTCGTCATTTGGTGTATTGCGCTACCTATATTTATCGCATTGTTATTGGTGTTGATTGAGTATTCAATTGCGCTATTTCTCACGCATGGATCTTCACACTGGTTAACCAAGCCTGCTAGGCTTGCCAATATTCATTTCATCAAAGTGTTTTATTGGTTTATTGGACACAGAGCCCCTTTATACGCATTAACCGTAGCAACAGTGTATTTTGGGGTGCAGTTCTCCGTTACTGTTTTTCTACATAATCTATTTGGTAAAGATTACTTTTCGGCACACTACCTAAACCCGGCGGAGGTGAAAGTAGAAACCACAAAACCTAAGAACTTAGTGTTGATTTATGTAGAGAGTTTAGAAAATAGTTATCAACAACCTGAACTGTTTGGTAAAAACCTGCTCAGTAGCCTAGACCGTTTAAAAGGCTTAAGTTTTACTGACTATAGAAAAGCGCCAGGTACATGGTGGACGATTGCCGGTATTACCGCAACGCAATGTGCCGTGCCGCTGAAAAGTGTTAGCTTATATGACGGTAATGATCAAGGTGAGAAAATTAAAAGCTTCTTGCCGAATGCGGTTTGCTTAGGCGATATTTTGCATGATGCCGGTTATCACAATGTTTATATGGGCGGTGACGCACTGGGTTTTGCTGGTAAGGGCATGTTTTTTCAAGATCATCACTATGATGAGGTGTATGGTCGTGATGAGCTAAAAGGCAAGCTCACCGATGCACAATTGAATTTTTGGGGTTTGTATGATGATGATCTATTTGCATCAGCCAAGACTAAGTTGATTGCGCTACATAAAAGTAAGCAGCCTTTTAATCTAACCGTGACCACTATTGACACGCATGGCCCAGACGGACACTTTTCTAAATACTGTAAGTCTGTAGGGACTAAAACGTTTGAAGGTATTGTAGAGTGCACCTCAAATCAGGTAGTTAGTTTTGTTAAATTCATTCAGAAAAGTGGCTACTTAAAAGATACTAATGTTGTCATTCTTGGTGACCATTTAGCGATGGAAAATCCAGTGAGTGAGAAGTTGGATTTGATTAAAGAGCGCCATATTTATAATCAGTTTATTTCAAATGATCACTTTGAAAAGAACCGTAATCAGATATTGCCATTTGACATGTTTCCGACCATTTTAAACTTTGTTGGTTTTAGCGTGCCAGGAGGGAAGTTAGGCTTAGGTTATACCGCTTTGTCTAAAGAGGCTGATTTGTCGTTGCTACTTAACTATGAGGAAATGAATGAAGACCTGCTTAATCAATCGGATATGTATCTAGACCTTTGGAGGGATGAAGCTAAGCTGTAGTTTTTAATGATTAGCGCCGTTTGTATCGTCATCCTTACCACTGGTACCGTACTTTATGATCAAAATGATATGCGTACAGTGAACCAAATATAACTGAAATACATATCAATTAACGTAAAAAAACCAGCTGAATCTTAGCTGGTTTTTTAGTTTGAGACTTTGTAATTATGCGTTACGTTTATCTAGCGCTTCCCAACGCGTCATCTTGGCTTCAACCTCGGTATCAATTGCAGTTAACCGAGCTTGCAGTACTTTCACCTTGTCAGGGTCTTGCACATAGATATTAGGGTCAGCCAGCGTTGTATTAATACTGCTTTGCTCAGCTTCTAAGTCTTCAATCAACGCCGGTATTTCATCTAGCTCTTTTTGTTCTTTAAAGCTAAGTTTGTTGGCCGGAGTTTTAGGGGCAGCCTCTTTCGTGACAGGCTTGCTTGTTTGGGCTTTCGCTAGAGCGGCCTTATCTGCTTCACGTTTAGTGCTAAAGCGCTGCCAGTCATCATAACCACCGCCAAACTCGGTCAACACACCGTTACCTTCAAACGCAATCACTTGCGTTACTGTGTTTTCCAAGAACGCACGGTCATGGCTCACTAGGAACAATGTGCCGTTAAAGTCTTGTAATAGGTTTTCCAATAATTCTAGGGTGTCAATATCCAGATCATTGGTGGGCTCATCTAGTACTAAAATATTAGCAGGACGTGCAAACAGACGTGCTAATAGTAGCCGGTTGCGTTCGCCACCGGAGAGTGATTTAACTGGTGAGCGTGAGCGTTGTGGTGGGAACAAGAAGTCCTCCAGATAGCTAATCACATGTTTACGCTCCTCACCAATTTGCACAAAGTCAGAGCCTGGGCTAATGGTGTCTGCCAATGTGGCTTCTTCATTGAGCTGTTCACGCATTTGGTCAAAATAGGCGACGCTTTGTTTGCTACCGCGCTCAATCGAGCCGCTATCTGGCTCAATATCACCGAGGATTAGTTTAAGCAGGGTAGTTTTGCCTACGCCATTAGGGCCTAGCAAGCCAATTTTATCCCCACGTAAAATACGTGTGCTGAAGTCTTTAATCAGCACTTTATTACCATAGGCCTTGCTGACGTTTTCCAGCTCAGCAATCAGTTTGCCACTACGTTCGCCAACATCTACATTTAGTTTCACGTTGCCTTGGCGTTCGCGACGTGCGGCGCGCTCTAATCTCAGCGCTTCCAGCCTGCGTACGCGGCCCTCATTACGTGTGCGGCGTGCTTTAATGCCTTGGCGTATCCAAACTTCTTCCTGTGCGAGTATTTTGTCAAACTTGGCTGCATGGGTTTCTTCAACGGCAAGCAGTTCTTCTTTTTTAACTTGGTAGGCGGTGAAATTGCCGACAAAATCTGTGAGTTTGCCACGGTCTAGCTCGGTAATGCGTGTCGCAAGTTTGTCCAGAAAGCGTCTGTCATGGGTAATAAACAGTACGCTGCCATTAAACCCTAGTAATAAATCCTCTAGCCATTCAATAGCACTTAAATCCAAATGGTTGGTTGGCTCGTCTAGTAACAGTACTTCAGGTTCTGCCACTAAAGCACGACCCAAAGCCACACGCTTACGCCAGCCACCGGACAGCGTGCTGATAAGTGCATCTGCATCTAAGTTTAAGCGGCTAAGCACTGCCTCCACACGTGATTGTGCTGCCCAGCCATTTTGCGCATCTAAATCATGCTGTAGCGCCTGCATTTTTGTCATTAGGGCTTCAATATCGGCATCTGGCATCCCCATGTCATGGGTAACTTGATGGTAATCAACGAGAATCTGTTGCAGATTGCCCAAGCCTTCTGCCACTGCTTCAAACACTGTGTGCGTTGCTACCAGTTCAGGTTCTTGTGGTACATAAACCACGCGTGCATTAGGTGCGCGCCAAACCGTACCATCATCTAGTTTAATGGTGCCTGCGATGGCTTTTAATAAGCTGGATTTACCTGCGCCGTTGCGGCCAATTAAACCAACGCGTTCACCTGCATCTAGCTGAAATGCAGCATGGTCGAGCAGGGCATGGTGACCAAAAGCGAGGCAGGCGTTATCGAGGGTAATGTATGGCATGAGTGACTTTCAAATTTTTACTTAAGTATATTAAATGCTGGTAGAAGAGATGCAAAGTTTATTGTTTATTCAGCATGGCTCTGATGTTTGCCATTTTTGATTTACCAAAATCTTTACTCGCTTCTGGGTCTTTATTAAATGGGTTACCAAAGTGGCGCAGATCATCTTTAGGAATTTCCGCAATAAAACGGCTGGGCTCACACATTTCCATTTCACCCGCACGTTTGCGTTTTTTACACCATGATATGTTGAGTGATTTTTGTGCGCGGGTTATGCCTACATACATTAGGCGGCGCTCTTCTTCGATCTTGTCATTATCAATTGATTCGCGGTGTGGCAGTATGCCTTCCTCGGCACCAATCAAAAACACATGACCAAACTCCAAGCCTTTAGAAGCATGTAGCGTTGATAGTTTGACCGCATCTGGCTCGCCGTTTTCACGGCCCTCCAGCATGCTCATGAGAGATACCATCTGCGTGAGTTCTAGCAGATTTTTGCCTTCTTTTTCATTGCCGTACTCAGTGCTAGGCTCACCTTTTTTAGACAGCCAGCCGGTGAAGTCCAGTACGTTTGCCCATTTCACTTCTGCCGCACGCGGTTCTTCAGAGTCGTATAAAAACGCCTCGTAATGTATGGATGATAACAAGTCATTCAGCACTTCATTGGCAGGGTCTCTTACCGCACGTGTTTGCAGTTTATTGATGTATTGGCAAAAGTTAAGCAGGTCTTCTAATTGCTTATTGCCAATTTCGCTTTGAAAACCGCCTTCGAACGCTGCCGCGAATAATGAAATTTTATGTGCGCTGGCGTATTCACCTAGGCGTTCTAGCGTGGTATTGCCGATCCCTTTTTTAGGGGTAGTTGCGGCACGAATAAATGCTGGGTCGTCATCTTCATTGGCAATTAATCTTAAATAACTGATGAGGTCTTTAATTTCAGCTTTATCAAAAAAAGATTGCCCGCCTGATACGGTGTAGGGGATTTTATGGTTACGTAGATGTTGCTCTAGTATGCGGGCTTGATGGTTACCACGATAAAGAATGGCGTAATCTTTGTAGAAAGTACGATGCTCAAATTTATGTGCTTGTAGCTTCATGACCACGCTTTCAGCCTCATGCTCTTCACTCATGGCTGCTGTCACTTGAATTAAATCACCCGTGCCTAGCTCGCTCCAAAGCTTCTTCTCAAATAACTTAGGGTTATTTGAAATGACTTGGTTTGCCGCACGTAAAATGCGTACGGTAGAGCGGTAATTTTGTTCAAGCTTAATGACTTTAAGCTTGCTGAAGTCTGTAGTCAGTTGGCGCAGATTTTCAACATCGGCACCGCGCCAGCCGTAAATAGCCTGATCATCATCACCTACTGCGGTAAATTGGCCGCGTAAGCCCGTTAGCATTTTTACCAGTTTATACTGGCAGGCATTGGTATCTTGGTATTCGTCAATTAATAGATACTGCAACTTACGTTGCCATTTGTTGAGTGCTTCTTCGTGCTGCTCAAATAGCTCAACAGGAAGTTTGATTAAGTCATCAAAATCCACCGCCTGATACGCTTTTAGGGTTTGCTGGTAAATCTGGTACACCCTGGCAGCGGCATGGGTGAGCTCTTCGTCCGCCTGTGCTTTGGCTTGGTCCGGATTAATAAACGCGTTTTTCCAGCTGGAAATCTGCCATTGTGTTTTACGCAGCAACTGTTTATCTGTGGTGGCCAACACATCTGCCAAGATTTTAAAACTATCGGACGAGTCTAGAATCGAGAACTGTGGTTTATAGCCAAGCAAAGATGCCTCAGCCCGTAGCATTTGTAAGCCCAGGGAGTGGAAGGTGGCAATGGTTAAACCTTTGATGTTAGTGCCTTGCATCAGCTTACCAACACGCTCTTGCATCTCTAACGCAGCTTTGTTGGTGAAAGTAATCGCTGCTATTTCTTTTGGCGCATAACCAGCCTCATTAATCAGGTAGCTGATTTTTTGCGTAATCACGCGTGTTTTGCCACTACCGGCACCGGCAAGTACCAGAAGAGGGCCGTCTAAATACTTTACCGCCTCACGCTGGGGCGCATTCATTGAATTTAACATTGCAGATTACTATTGTGCGGAGTTGGTTGAATCGTCTGTTTCGGCGGCTTGCTCTGAGTTATTGGCTGGGCTAATTTGTGAAATGGCCATCATTTCTGCCCTAGATGTGGGCGTTTCTAAGCTGACACGGCCAATCGCACCGCTGCGGTAATCAGTTAAAAATGCAACTGCAGTTTTTTCCATATCCCATAAACCATCATGCCGTTTGTAAGATCTGCGCTTTGCAATTGCCTCAAGTAGATCAACACCATCCATTTGTGTGACATCAAGCTTCATTGCGTCTAGTTTATAACGCGCATTCACCAGAGCAGGGTAGCTCTTTAATAGGTTGTTGGCTAAAAATGTAGCGACATCTTCATCAATCACCGCATTTCTACCAATGGCATGACTAGCAGCCAGCATGTAGCCATCTGACTCGTAAGCGATTCTAGGCCACATCATGCCTGGTGTATCGGTAATGCTCATGGTGTCGTCTAAATCAAAACGTTGCTGGTTTTTAGTCACCGCTGGTTCATCACCTACTTTTGCCACGCGGCGATTGAGTAGGGCGTTCATGAGGGTAGATTTCCCCACGTTAGGGATGCCCATAATCAACATGCGTAATGGTTTTAAATGCGTGCCACGGTGTGGTGTGATTTTTTTACAGATGGCAGGTATTTTTTTAGCATCACCCGCTTTTTTACAGGAAAGCGCCACAGCTTTAGTATTAGGCTGCGCGTTAAAGTAGTTTAGCCAAGCTTGGGTAGCGGCTGGGTCTGCTAAGTCTGCCTTATTTAAAATTTTAAGCTGAGGGCGTTGGCGGAACAACCGCATTTCATCAATCATTGGGTTATGGCTGGCTGCTGGTACACGCGCATCTAATACCTCAATCACCATGTCGGTAAACTCCATGGTCTCTTCAGCTTTTTTACGCGCTTGGGTCATGTGACCCGGGTACCATTGAATTGCCATGTATTTTTTCCCTCAATAATTCTGACTATGTTGCCTACTGCTTGGCTGACATAAAAGTGTAGTGTCTAAAGTATGGTTTCTTTGGCTTTATGCCTTGTTATCTTGCGATGTTGAAACGAAAATTTCTTTAAACTAATTTCGCTATTTTAGCATTGACGGCTTCAATTCAAGTTTTTATCTGTGATTCTCCATGGAATATTTATGTAATCATCTGGTTATTGTGCTTGTTCCATTTTTCTTTCTTTAATTTGTTCGCGCAATTCACGACGCTGCTCTGGACTCATATTCCTGATGCGGTTTTTAAACGCCTCTTTTTGCTCAGGCGACATATTTTTCCAGCGCTCACGCAGCGCGCTGCGTTGCTCAGGGGGTAATTGTCTAAATTTCTGTATATGCTCTTTCACCCGCGCCTTGTCCTCTGGTGATAAATTCTTAAAGCGTGCGATATTTTCTTGAGCGCGCGCTCTTTGTTCAGGTGGCATGTTTGCCCATTTCTCTGCACCTTTGCTCAGTCTTTCCTGACGGTGCGGCGGCAACTCATTCCAGTGATCTTTCACAGCACTTAGCGTCTGCTGTTGCTGCGGATTGAGTGATTCCCAAGCAACGCCTTCTGCCATGGCTGAGTTTGCAAACAAACTGATCCCAAGCAGGAAGGTGTATGCCATTACACGTTGCTGAAAATATAAAGTGGTATTCATTTTTTGTTGCCTCCTGCAGGTGTGGCTGTGTCAGTGTTTTGTTTGCTGCTGTTTTGGCTGTTGATTATTTTCAGGTTTTTACTCTGCTTGTTTTCCAGCTCGCTTAATGCTGCGGCCAGCATGCTGTCATCCTCTATTTCCCCCAGCAGCTCAATGACATCTAATGGTGGGTTGGAGGAAGCCATGGCTGCAAATGAGTAGTTAAAATTGATGAGTATTAGCAACGCGAGAGCTGGTAATTTAAACTGCATTTTTCATACCTTCAGTTGCTAGCACTTCATCTATCCAGACATAAAAGTCTGGGTCAGTCGCAGTCTCCAAGTCTTCTGTATTCGTTATTAGTTCTAGCATAGTGAGATGCTCAGGCTGTTCGTGACTAATGTTTTGTTGGCTTGCTACGCGCTGTAATGCATCATCCAGACTATTTGGTTGATAGACAAACAATATCGCTAGTAAAGCACTGAGTGCAAAAGCGCTTGCAGGTCTCCATGCATTGAAGTTGAACCAAGTGCGATGTTGTTGTTTTTTGAGCGATATTTCGCGTATAGCTGCTAATGCCTGCTGGGTATCTTGATCTAAGGAGGTGACGCTAGCATCCAAGCTGGATTTTATTTTGGATTCTAACTGTGTCGGTTCCATTGTCGGTTTGGTGGTCATTGGTGATCCCCTAGCTTTTCACGTAACTTTTCTAACGCACGTGCATAGTGCGTTTTTACACTGCTTGCCGAGCATTGCATGATGGAAGCGGCTTCATTGATATCCATTCCTTCCCATACGCGCAGTAAAAATACTTGTTGCTGGCGTAGTGGGAGTGCGCTCAGTGCAACATTTAAACTTACCATGAACTGATTATCCTGTAGCTTGGCATCTGGCGTTTGGCTTGTATCATCCGGATGCTGTGCTAATGCGTCTTCAATACTCTCATCATCGTCATCATGCCAGTTCAGCCAACTTCTAAAACGGTTGCGTACCGATTGCCTGCGGTGCCAATCTAAAATGCGTGTATTCAGTATGCTGTAAAACAATGCTTTCCATTCGGTGGCAGGATGATGGCTGTATTTTTGCACCAGCTTCATCATCGTGTCCTGTACTATTTCCAGTGCATCGTCGCGATTGCCTGTGGCAATTTGTGCCATACGAAAAGCGCGACCTTCAATATCTGCAAGAAAATGATTCATACTCAGGTATTGTTTATCGAAATCGCGCTCCATAGGCATAGATATTCGCTGCGTTTATTTACGTTTAGCGCGTCTGTCCAAGCGGTTATTGATACGCTCGCCCTGTCTATCCATATGATTATTAACGCGCTCGCCACGGTTATCTAAGTGCTGGTTAATTTGATCACCTTTGTTTTCTAAATGGTTAGCACGTTTCATGTTGCCATTTTCACGCGCTCTATCAGCTTTGGTATCTAAGTGGTTTTCAATTGCGTCACCACGGATGTCAAGACGTTGTTCAACGCGATCGCCTTTGTTATCTAAACGTTGCTCTATACGATCACCACGCTCATCTAAGCCAACTTTTCCATGTGTGGCCTCATCAGCTGTTGCAGATGCTGAAGCAAGTATTGTGAGTAAAATGGTTGTGATTGAGAGTATGTTTTTCATCATGATGTCCTTATCTTGTCTAATTGGTTTTTGCTATCGGAACACCAATGCATAAGTGCCCTTGCTATATAAAACGCAGTAATGATTTGTTTGACGACAAGTCAGATAAAAATATTATTTTCCATTAAAATAGCGAGATGCAAAATATTCCAGAAATAAAGCCTAATCAATCCATTGAGTTACTTAAAGCGTTACATATACTCACGCGTGATGGCAAGCTTAACCAAGATAGTCGCCGTAAACTCAAGCAAGTGTATCACTTGGTCAATTTTATCGAGCCATTATTCAATGATGTGTTAGCGCATAATGCAACCCCGGTTTTGGTGGATCATGGTGCGGGTAAGTCGTATCTTGGGTTTATCCTTTATGATTTGTTGCTGAAGCAGTTAGCGGCAGGAGAGGTGGTTGGCATTGAGACGCGGGCGGAATTAGTTGAAAAATCAAAAGATTTAGCACAGCAGCTTAGTTTTGCACGTATGCGCTTTGAGCACTTAACGGTAGAAGAGTCGACCACGTCCAATGTTATCCCTAATAAAGTCGATATTGTGACCGCTTTGCATGCATGCAACACCGCAACCGATGATGCGATTCAATTTGCATTGAAAAAACATGCTAAATATATGGTGTTAGTGCCATGCTGTCAGGCTGAGGTGGCGGAGGCATTAAGGCAGCATAAAAATGAAAGCTTCGGTAAAACCCCATTGAGTGAGATTTGGCGTCATCCTATTCATACCCGTGAGTTTGGCAGCCAAATTACCAATGTGTTACGTTGCTTGCAATTAGAGGCTGCTGGTTACAGTGTGACAGTAACTGAACTGGTGGGGTGGGAGCACTCCATGAAAAACGAGTTAATCATTGCAAAATATACGGGCCAGCCGCGTAAAAATGCAAAAGAGCGTATTGCCAATATTTTGAGCGAGCTGAATCTAGAAAGCATGAAGCCTAGATTTTTAGCGCAGTAATGAGGATTTAATAATGAAATACTTTATTTACAGTCTATTCTTGTTAATGAGCTTTAACAGTGATGCGGAGCAAACTGTTGCGCCAGACTTTAGCGGTGTCTACAACTGTGTGGGGGATGATACACACGAAGGAAAGTATACTGGCGTTGTTACCATGGCATTAAAGCCATCACATAGTAAAGGTAATTACGCGAGCTATGACTTCAAGCTGGAGGTGCCGGGTTACGGCACCTATTTAGGCCACGCTGCGGCAAATGGTTACCATGTTGCCATGCACTTTGCGCTGCAGGATCAAAGCACTAAAGACTACGGCACAGGGATTGCCGAAATGAAAAAGAATACCAGTGGGCAGTGGGGCTTTCATAAGTTTTACTTTGAACCAGAATTTAAAGGTGGCAATACTGGGGTTGAAGACTGCACTATTCAATAAGCTTATAGGCAATAAGTTATCCGGCGATAACGTCTCAGCTTGAGCTTGATGGTTTCAAGTTATACGTATGAGCTAAACTTAATTTTTAGCGTCTAACTCTACATGCGTTTATAATAGAGCTGTATTTGGGAGATTAGCTCAGCTGGTAGAGCAGCGGACTCTTAATCCGTTTGTCGCGAGTTCGAGCCTCGCATCTCCTACCAAAATATACAAAGCTTCTAACGAGTTTTTTACATTGTACTTATGTCGCATACTGGGCTTAACGCGCCACAATAGACACTTTTAAACTAAGCACAAACAGCACGCACTTGTGTGATGTCTGTATTACCATTTAAGATTTTGATAATCCCATCTTGTTTAAGCGTGTTCATGCCGCTTGCTAATGCTTCATGTGTAATCTCACTAACAAGTGCGCGTTTTTGAATCATCCGTTTTATTGCGGGCGTTACAGTCATTAACTCATACAGGCCGATGCGGCCACGATAGCCAGTCTGGTTGCAAGATTTGCAGCCCTTAGCTTTATACAAGGTCAGTTTATGATCTTTTATGTACTCTTGTTTCCACTGTTGTAGTGTGACGTTTGCATCACTATCTGTGTTATCAACAAACTCTGCCGCGAGCGATTCCAACTCATTCTCGGCAGGTTCGTAAGCCTCCTTGCATTTTGGGCAGAGTGATTTTGCAAGCCGTTGAGCCAATATTGCAAGCAAGGCATCAGCAAAGTTAAACGGATCCATTCCCATATCTAACATACGCACTATACTTTCAGGGGCACTGTTTGTATGTAATGTCGATAGTACTAGGTGGCCTGTTAGCGATGCTTCAATTCCTATTCTTGTTGTTTCTTCATCTCGCATCTCTCCAACCATAATCACATCTGGGTCAGCACGAAGAAAGCTTCTCATTGCCGCTGCAAAAGTAAGTCCTATTTTTGGATTCACCTGAACCTGCCTTAAGCCAGTTTGTGAAATTTCGATAGGGTCTTCTGCCGTCCATATTTTACGTTCGGGCGTGTTGATATGTCCTAGAAGCGAATGCAGTGTGGTAGTTTTACCTGAGCCTGTGGGGCCACATACTAAAATTAAGCCATATGGGCGTTCGGATAGATTTTTAATGGTGTTATACGCGTTTGGATTTAACCCCAGCTTTTCCATTGGTAATGGTTTAGACGCGGCAAGTAAGCGCATCACGATATCTTCAAGGTTATTAGAGGTAGGGATTGTTGCAACCCTCAGCTCAATTTTTGCTGGGCCAAATTGCTGAAAATCTAATTTACCATCTTGCGGCTTACGGCGTTCAGAAATGTCTAATTGCGACATAATTTTTATACGCGATATCAAGGCATTACGGAAGTTAGCTGGGATCTCAAGATAGGGGGTAAGTGATCCATCTTTACGGAAGCGTACTTGTGTATTTTTCTTACCAGGATAGGTTTCAATATGAATGTCAGACACACCGTCTTTATATGCGTCTAGAATCATTTTGTTTACAAGCTGTACTAACGTATTGTCAGACTCCTCGATTGGCTCTGAGGCAACCTCTACGTTATGCGATTTTTCTTCACTGAATAGTTTGCTTGCAAGTGCATTAATGCCAGATTCGGATGAAATACTATCATTTAAATCGAATTCAATTGAACCATCGAAGTTAGCGTGGAGGTTGCTTAAATCATCTGTGCCGTAATTGTTTTCTATAGCGGATAAAATATCTGAACGTGATGCCATGACTGACAGCACTTTCATCTGCGTTACAAAACGTAGCTCATCAATTGCTTTTGAATCCATCGGATCTTCAATGGCAGCGACCAGCATGCCATCATGGATGCACAATGGCATTAGCATTAACTTTCTTGCGAGTTGCTTATTGACCAATTTAATTGCATTCAGGTCAAAATTGAATTTGCTTAAATTGACAAATGGAATCCCTAACTTTTTTGAGAGTGTGCTTTTTAGCGTATTGTCATCAACAATTCCCATGTCGATGATGATCTCGCCAAGCTTCAATGAACGATTGAGCTTTTGTTTAGCTAGTGCCTCTGCTAGCTGCTCTTCGGTGAGAAGATTAAGCTGTATGAGTGCTTCCCCCAGTCTAAGTACTGGTCGCTGCTCTTGATGGATGATTGCCTGCCTGAGTTGCTCGGCCGACAGAATCTGATTTTCATTTAAATAGTCACCAATTCGTTTGGTGCGCAATTCTTGTTGGTATTGCAAAGCACTTTCAACTTCAGTTGCTGTTGCAAGATTCTCATTAATTAATATCTCACCAATGTGCATGCCCGTCTTGAAGCTTTTAATTGCATGGTGTGGGATAAAATGCCGCTCTACTTTTTCATTGCCAGTAAGTGGGTAAATGTATAAACCAGCATCTGTGTTGACAGAACCAAAAGTTTCACCAGTCTTTGTTATGTCATTTGTAAATACGAGTTTATAGGGTTGTTTATCCGACAATTCAAATACATCTTGAGCACGAGCCTCAAGAAAGCTCTGCTCTCGCACAAAACTGATCGGTTTTAGTAACTGCAGGTCTCTAATTTGGTTAAAGCTAATAATTTCGCTACTATTGCCCGTCACTGGCTGAAATAAAATGCGTGACTCTGTTGGTGAGAATCTAATGAGGTAGCCAGCTAACTCTTGCCCATCGTTCAAATGAACAAAGCATGTTTCTTTTTGTGACTTTCCAGTACTTGGTGTAAATTTAAAGTAAGGCGGCTCCGGCCATTCAAGGCTGTTGCTGTTATATGCTGTATTTAAATTTACATTTTCCATTTATGGTTCTTAATTGTTAGTTATTTGTGATTCAACCCATAAACTATATTATGAAATGTGAGTAAAGTCCAAATGCAATATTTTACGTCACTGTTAAATAACAGTAGTTTTGATGTGCGGATAGAAAAATCAGTAGCGACTCAACTCAAGGATTTATTCTCGGCCTATCAATGTACTGAGCTGATAAGTGTGCATCTGCCTTAATTTGTTTTCAAATGCGTCCACAGGCAAAGGCTGGCTAAACAAGTAGCCTTGGCACAGATTGCATTTGTTTTGCTCTAGAAACTCACGCTGAGTCTCTGATTCTACGCCTTCTGCAATCACTTCAATGCCTAGATTGTTAGCCATGCCAATAATGGTTTGCACGACTACAGCATCTCTATTATTCATACACATATTCCGTATAAAAGACTGGTCGATTTTTAGCTGATCCAACGGCAGTTTGGTTAAATAGGAGAGTGATGAAAACCCGGTGCCAAAGTCATCCATAGAGAAGAGTACGCCATAAGATTTGAGTGCCTGCATTTTCATAATAGCTTCTTCTACATTATCTAACACTAGACTTTCTGTGAGCTCCAACTTGAGGTTTCCAGGCTTGATTTTGTGGCGGCTCAGCATCTCAATCACGCGGTCGACAAAGCTAGGGTCGTGGAATTGGCATGCACTCACATTAACCGCAACTTGCAAATCACGGGTCGCTGGGTCACTTTCCCAACGTTTAATTTGCGCACATGCCGTTTCCATTACCCAGTGTCCAATTGGAATAATCAGTCCAGTTTCTTCGGTGAGTGGGATAAATTGTAACGGGGGGACTAGCCCTTTTTGAGGGTGCTGCCAACGAATGAGTGCCTCCGCACCATGCACATTACCTGAGTGGTCAATTTGCATCTGATAGTACAGCCTGAACTGATTCTTTTTGATTGCTAATCGCAAGTCAGTTTCTAATGCGGCGCGAGCCTCTAGTGCTGCCTGCATGGTGGGGTCATAAAAGCGTTGTGTGTTGCGCCCCGCATTTTTTGCCTGATACATGGCTATGTCAGCTCTTTTCAGCAACTCATCTACCGTGAATTCTTGGTTGCGAAATAGGCACACACCAACACTGGTGGAGCTATGATATAAATAACTGTCTAAGTAGTAGGGTAAATTGATCGCAGAAATGATCTTAGCGCAAACTGTTTCTGCTTGAACCGCTGCTTGGGATGAATCCTCACTTAAGTCTTGCAGTATCACTACAAATTCATCACCACCTAATCTTGCTAAGGTGTCTCCTTCCCGCATGCAGGTTTGTAATCGCTTAGCAACCTCTACTAGCAATAAGTCTCCAACACTATGGCCTTTGGTGTCGTTTAGTGTTTTAAAATGGTCTAAGTCGATAAAGAGCAAGGCACCATGGTTGTGATGTCTGGCACTCATTGCTAAAGTGTGTTGCAGGCGATCAATCAGGAGCAGTCTGTTAGGCAGGTTCGTTAGTAAATCATAGTAGGCCAAATGTTGAATTTTATCTTCGGCTTCCTTCCTTCTGGCAATGTCTTGCTGTAGAAATTGGTTGGCTTCTTCTAACTGCAACGTTTTCTCTTCTAGTTTGCGGATAAGTATCACGCTGTAGTCTTTGAGTGTATCACTATGGTCGCTATTCGCCTCGCTGATGCTGTCTGGCGTGGCTACTACACCTTTAGCCAGAACTTCAACAAATCGGGTAATAAAATCTTCGGGCTCGCATGGTTTAAGAATAAAAGCATCAGCACCAAGACTGAGCGCCAGTTTTTCATCTTCAGGCTCTGTGTAAGTGGCGGTGTAAACGATAAACGGAATTTTTTTTAGCTTAGCATCACTCTTCCAGTGGCGTAGCAGGGTGTAGCCATCCATGACCGGCATAAGTAGATCAGAGACAATCAGTTGAGGTGGATGCTGGCGCGCTTTGACTAGTGCCTCAGCACCATGGCGCGCGAGCTCAACAATATACCCATTACCAGTGAGCAGGGCTTGTAGGTAATAAAGGTTCTCCTCTTTGTCGTCAACAATCAAAATATGCTTCATAAACTTCCTTGTACAGCTAATCAAGCGGTTAGATAAAGGGAAATCTCAGCTACAAAAGTTTCAGGGTTGATTGGTTTTTCAATATACCCATTACAGCCGGCGGCTAGGCATTTTTCACGGTCGCCAACCATGGCGTATGATGTGACAGCAATAATGGGAACTTGTTTTAATGATTCTATTTTTCTTAAGGCCGTAGCAACAGCGTAACCATCCATCATGGGAAGTTGTATATCCAGCAGTATCAAGTCAGGTAATAGTTTTTTTGTTAAATCAATGCCTGTTGCACCGTCTGCCGCAGTGACCACATTCATGCCATGCGTTTCTAAAAGAAAAGTGGTCAGATAACTATTCTGTTCATTATCTTCAATCAGTAGTATGTTTTTTTTCATGATTTGACCGCACCCTCCATCGGCACTAGAACCGTAAACTTGCTACCTGCTGACCATTCACTCTCAGCTGAAATTTGCCCACCCATGAGCTCCAGCAGGCGCCTACAGATGGCAAGCCCTAGCCCTGTGCCCTCGTGCAGGCGTGAAAGCCCACTATCAATTTGATGAAACGGCTGGAATAGTAAATCCAGATCGTCAGGCTTAATACCTATGCCTGTATCGATGACGCTAAGTTTTAAAAATGGGGCAGGGGTGGCGTCTAATGATGCTTTGAAGTCACTGACTAACTCTGCGTTAATGGTGATACTGCCTTTTTCTGTGAATTTGGCTGCATTGTTGACTAAATTAATGAGTATTTGCTCAAGCCGCCTGCGATCACTCACAATTAAACCTAATTCTTTGCTAATTGAGGTGCGAAGCAGTAAGCCTTTTTTTTCTATCATTGGCGTTAATGAATTCACCACTCGTTCAATGAGTGCTACCAGATCAAAGGCTTCGGTACTCACCTCTAATTGGCCTGCTTCAATTTTAGAAATATCAAGCACATCATTAATTAACTCTAGTAGATGCCTGGCGCTGCCTCTAACCATTCCAAGCTGTTTGGTTTGTTCAGTATTTAATGGGCCAGCCATGCCTTGTAAAATAATGCCGGTAAACCCGATAATTGAGTTTAATGGTGTTCTTAACTCATGCGACATCGTAGCTAAAAAGGCTGATTTAATTTTATCTGCGGCTTCTGCTCTAACCAGCGCCGTTTGTAGTTCTTCTGTCCGTTCTGTAACGCGTTTTTCTAGGCTTGCATTCAGCTCTCGAATCTCTTGTTCAGCGAGTAGTCTTTCGGTGATGTCATTACCAATGCTAAGTATTTCTACCACTTTGCCTTGTGCATCCAGCACTACCTTGTTTGTCCAGGAGATCCATACGCTTTCACCATTGCTACGTATATTCTCGTTGATGTTTTGTTCAAACACTTTCGTATCCAGACAGATCTGTTGCATCAGCACTTGCAGATCGCGTCCGGCGCTATCTGTATTAGGCACTATCGTGCCGATTACATGCCTGCCGACGATTTCATCAAAAGCATACCCAAAGAAATGCAGGCCGAATGAATTAAGAAAAGTGATGTAGCCTTGAGCGTTCCAGCGCAAGATGATGCTATTAGCCGACTCTACTAATTCACCATACTTTTGCTCACTTTCATTGAGCCTAAACTCTGCATTCTTTCGTTCGCTAATATCTATGCCCATGCCAACTAAGCAGTCGGTGCCCTTGAAAGTAACATTCCTACCGGTAAATAAATAAGGGGTTTTTTTACCGTCTTTGGATAACAGCGACGCCTCTACAAATGCTTGTCCTTTGGTAAACACCTCTGATATTTTATTTGCAATAGCAGTTTTTTCTTCAGGTGCAAAAAAATCTAACGGGTGCATCTTGGTGATTTCTCTGCTGGAGTAGCCAGAAACAGTTTGAAAATTATGATTCCAACGTAAGAACCTGCCTTCGTGGTTATAGAAGTAGAGAATTCCTGGCATGCTCTCAATCATCATGTCTGAAAATAATGATTCATTTTTAGCATTAAGCTCTGCTTCTTTACGCTTTTCTTCACGCTCTAAGTTTTCTAAAGAAAAAGAAATATTGCCGGCTGCTTCTGCCAATAATGCAATTTCTTTATCATGGAAAAATAAAGCTTGGTTGGTGTAAACGCTTAGGATGCCACTTACTTTATCTTTTGCCTGAATCGGAAAAGCGGCAGAAGCACGAAAACCTAAGCGCACTAAATCATCACACCAAATCTGTGTTGCTGGGTCTGCCAGCATGTCGTTGCAAATGTAGGGTTCCCCGGTGCTAAAAGCTAAGGTAATTGGTCTTTTGATTGCACGTTTATCGTCTGCATAAATTTTGATGTTGTTAAAGTAATCGCAATGTTCACCCCAAGATGCAACCGGCGTTATTTGCTGAGTCTTGCTGTTATGCCAGCCAATCCAAGCCATGTGAAAGCCGCCTTCATCCACCAGAATCTGGCATACCCGCTTAAAGAGCTCTTCTCTGGTCGGTAGCCAAATAATGGCCTGATTGATTTTAGTAAGTGCAGCGTAAAGTCGAGATAGTTGTGAGATTTCACGTTGCTGCTCTTTCAGCACAGTAATGTCTCGTATCAACCCTAGCAGATTGCCATCAGGCATGGTGGTTGCCATGATTTCAGCACTAAAAACGGAGCCATCTTTGCGCCTTAGCAACCACTCTCGCATGTAGTCAGATTGTGTTTTGATGGTATCCAGCGCGGATTGGATATGGGGGACTTCACTCTGAACAACGATATCAGTGGCATGCATGCCGATCAGTTCATCTCGGGTGTAGCCTAACATGTTGCAAATGCTTGGGTTAGCATCCAGATAGTAGCTTTGGGCGTCAGCAATAAGAATGCCGTCTGGCGCGTATTCAAAGAGTGCCCGATAGCTCGCCTCACCAATCAGATGCACTGATTGGCTACTTAGCTCTTCGGTTGATTGATTCTTAACACTATGTTTTGTCAAGATATTTCACTCTTTAGAGTTTTTTGTTTTTCAATTTTATAATCATTAAGAAAATAAAATTGCGTATTGTTAATAATCTACACGTAATTTTATTTAAGCGAAATAAGAAAACAGCATATATGCTTAATTATTATTAAGTTTTTCCCACAAGGAATGAAGTTAAGTGCGTTTATCTGCATTAAACGGGCAGTGAACCATCAGAAATAGCGATACTCGAATAGTTAAATACAAACAACTCAAATATAAACGACAAAACGCACTGTCAGATTTAAATAAGCTTATCCATAGAGATATGGTGGTGCGTATGAATAATTAAGCGTAGCCTGCATATACTTTTGCACATATTTGGTGCGTTATGTATACTGTAATAGGTTGAATATTTTGATATTCCGTACCTTTTAATGTAATTCAGGCTGTTGTAGCTGCAGGTTTTGGTGCTTTCAGAAAGGGAGTCTCTATTCTAAATTACCGAAAACAGATTCTACTGCCACCGATTGTTGCATCAATCATACTTTTGATTGCAATGTCATGGGTCTTTTTTAGCGCGCAGAGTTTGTTGGTGCTGAGTGACCGCAAGGTCAAAATTGCAGACACGCGTTACGAAGTGGTCAAACTCATGAACACGGTTGTGAATGCGGAAACCGGGCTACGAGGCTATCTCCTCACAGGCAGCGTGCAATTTCTTGAGCCATATAATCGCTCATCTAAAGATACGGCTTTATTTTTCTCTCAAATCAAAAGTCGTGAAAAAGACTTCGCCGAATTTACCCCCATTCTGATTACGCTTGATCAACTGATTAAGGAAAAATTCAGTGCTATCGAGTCTACGCTTCAGGTTCAACTGACAGCAGGGTCATACTCACCTCATTTAAAGTTTACGACGGGCGCTAGCAAGTTGCTAACGGATGAAATTTCCAATGAGGTGAATAAGCTCGATAAGATTTTACGAGATGAGAATGATCGCATTGAGGTAACGCTGTCTTTAACCATTAATCGCTTGAAATTAGCCTCGCTAGTGGTTGTGTTCTTAATTATCAGTATATTGCTGGTTAATTATAAAAGAACCATTGCGCTGTTTGAGCATGCATCTTCTAGTCAAGAGCTTGCTGAAGAGTTTGGTTACCTTGCCATGCATGATGCGTTGACGCATTTGCCAAACAGAAGAAATTTTGAGCAATACCTCAAAAAATCCATTTCACAGGCAGGGCGCAGTAAACAGAAAATTGGTTTGTTATATATGGATCTTGATGGGTTTAAATTAATCAATGACCAGTTTGGACATGATGCAGGTGATGATGCACTGATTGGTGCTGTGACTAAAATTAATCATGTATTGCGTGATTCTGATTTTATTGCACGGGTGGGTGGGGATGAGTTTGCGCTAGTAGCACACAATTTTAATGATTCTAGTGAACTGTTAATCCTGGCTAATCGTATTATTCAAGCGCTCAAAGAACCGGTTATTGCGATAGCTGGCACGGATATTTTTATGGGGATCAGCATAGGCATTGCGATTTACCCTGATCAAGTGAAAAGCATTAAATCTTTAATTTCTGCCGCAGATGAGGCAATGTATAAAGCAAAATCAACAGGCAAAAACCAGGCGGTTCTCCACTAGTCACTGGCTGTTATGAAACGCGACGGTTGTTTTTCTATTTGCTAATGTAAAGTCGCTTTTAGCTTTATGCACACCATGTGTGCATGGTGCATTACAAGCCTTAATCATGCTGTCCTTCACCCCATGGTTTAGTTTATATGGATATCTCGGCTATATATCCAGTGTTTATAAATTTTTAATTATTATTAATATTCAAAATATTAATAACTTTTATTAAAGTTTAAGTTTAACTATTCCGCACAGTTTTTATTGCTATATCATAAGTGGCTTTGATGCGTATTCCTGAGGATTCATGTAACTTTGTGAAGCAAAAGTTTATTTAACAATTACAATGCAGCTTATGCTTAACGGCATGACAAACAGCTCCACATTAATTATAAAAACAATTACTTCCTATGGGCACTTCTAATTTTCTGATTCAAACGATGATTTATCTATCATCAGCCATACTGCTCGTGCCAATTTTTAAAAGATTAGGTTTGGGCTCAGTGCTGGGATATTTAATCGCAGGGATATTGATAGGTCCTTATGCGTTGAAGCTTATTCCTGATCCTGAGCATGTGCTGCATTTTGCTGAGTTTGGTGTTGTGCTTATGCTGTTTTTGATTGGGCTAGAGCTTGAGTCTCAAAAGGTTTGGGAGCTACGAAAGATCTTATTCGGGTTAGGTGGGCTGCAAGTGGTTGGCACATTAGGTCTGGTCGCAGTCGTTGCGCATATGATGCATTTTTCATGGCCAGTGGCTATTGTGATTGGCATGGGTGTTGCGATGTCATCTACGGCAATTGGGCTTACTGCACTTGCGGAGAAAAAACAGTTAAGTACACCTGGCGGGCAGGCATCATTTGCTACATTGCTGTTTCAGGATTTGTCAGTCATTCCTTTGTTTATGGTGCTGGCGTTTATTGCGCCTGATAGCGGCCAATCCAGCTTTGATGTCTGGGCCGTGGCTAAGGCGTTGGCTGTGATAGCTGCCATTATTGTTGCCAGCAGGACTTTGCTGCGACCGATTATGCGCATTGTTGCGCAGACGGAAATCCGCGAGATTTTCGTGGCATTCTCATTACTTCTGGTGATTGGTGTATCACTAGCTATGCAGTCTGTAGGCTTATCGATGGCGCTAGGAACCTTTTTGGCCGGCGTACTGTTAGCAGACTCAGAGTATCGCTATGAACTCAGGCTGGATATCGAGCCGGTAAAAGGTTTGCTGCTAGGCTTGTTTTTTATTGCGGTTGGGATGTCTGTGGATTTGTCGTTATTGGCGAATTCACCAGTGATGATTTTTGGATTAGCTTTACTGGTCGTGATGGTCAAGATAGCTATATTGTTAGGCCTAGCATATTTATTTAAATACTCGTTGAGAGATGGTTTGTTATATGGTGCTGCGCTCTCGCAAATTGGTGAATTTGCGTTTGTGATATTTGGTATCGCTTTCACACAAAACACCATTCCGCGTGAGACTTACAATGTGCTCAATGCAATTGTGGCAGTATCTATGCTCATCACTCCGATATTATTATTGCTTTATGATCGGTTTTTAACGCTGCAATGTGGCGAGCGCCCTAAAGATAGCATTGACGAAAATAATTCAGTAATCATTGCCGGATTTGGTCGTTTTGGGCAAATCGTTGGTAGGGTGTTGCTGGCTAAGGGGATTGCGGCAACCTTAATTGATAATGACCCAAATCAGGTTGACTTGATGCGCAAGTTTAAGTGGCGTTGTTATTATGGCGATGCATCTAGGCTAGATCTGCTAGAGGAGGCTGGGATAGCCACTGCTAAGTTATTGGTGATTTCGGTGAATGACCCTGTGGCTGCACTCCATATCGGTAAACTGGTAAAAGAGCGATGGCCTCAGCTTGCTGTTGTGACTAGGGCGCGCAGCAGAACCGATGCTTTTGATTTGCTAGATGTGGGCTTAGACCCTATTCGCGAGACTTTTTATTCTTCATTAGTTGCAGCTAAGCAAGCTTTGTTGGCGCTTGGTGAAACACCAACCTCTGCTGCAAAAATCATTAAACACTTTGAGCGTCATGATATAGAGCAGCTTGAGGCTGCTCGCAACGTCAAGCACGATATGAATGCACTGCTGAGCATGTCAGAAAAGGGGCGCCAAGATCTTAAAGCTTTACTCGCGCTTGAGTTGGATGAAGCAGGGAAGCCTAGTGGTAGCTAATTTACGTTAAATCACATCCCAACTGGCAGGAAGGGCGGAAGTTAAATGATTGATAAAGGTTTTAACTTTTAATGTCATGGCGTGATGGTCACGAAAGCAGGCATAAAACTCCAGTGGCTCATTATCCGCATGCACGATTGAAGGGTTACTTATATCTTGCTGGAACAACGAGATTAATTGCCCACTCTTGATTAGTGGATTGGCAATAAATGCAGCAAGCCTTGCGATGCCAGCACCGGCGATGGCTAACTCGGCCAATGCGTTGATATCATTGCTGATAATAGACGGCTTAAGCTCAGGCTCAAAACGTAGTTCGTCGCGCAGAAATCCCCAGTTTAATAACCGCCCGCTGGTGGGCATGCGAAACATCAGGCAGTCGTGTCGTAGTAACTCTTCAGGTGTGCGTGGCTCTCCCTTGCGAGCAATATAAGCTGGGGATGCACAAAATAACACTGGAATGACAGCAATCCTTTTTGCAACCAAGCCAAGCTCTAGTTGTTGCTTGAATCGGATGCTGATATCAATATCCTCTTTGACGTGATCAATATTCTGATCGGTAAGAATCAACTCAATTGATAGTTTTGGATACATGGCGGTGAATGACGGGATAATGCCGGAGAGTACATGCCGACCAAATGACGCGGATGTTGCTATTCTCAGCCGTCCTTGAGGTTCACCTTGGAACTCTGTCACTAATGACTGTGCGTTTTCAATATCATTGATGACATGACGCACTTTTTCATAATAGATTGCACCAGCCTCCGTTAAGGCTAGGCTACGCGTTGTCCTAGTCAGCAAACGCGCGTTCAGTGACGCTTCAAGCCTGATAATGTTTTGGCTGGCAGCTGCTGGGGTAATGCCTTGCATACGCGCGGCAGCTGCAATACTTCCGCCTTCAATTGCTTTTACAAAGCTTTCAATGCTTCTTAATGTGTCCATCTAACTATCGAGTTTGTGTGGTGATTCGATAGTTTATATTTAAACTGAGCATAGTGTTAGTGCTCTATGCATGGATTTAGTTAGGCGTTACAGTGGCACCCTAATCTTTACCTTCAAGGACTATGATGAAAATTCCTCACCGATATACTGGTTATGTGTTCGCATTTTTTATGGCTATGATTATGGCACTATTGATGTGTACCATTATTGTGGCGGCCAATAGCGGTATTGGCGCTGGTTACTTGCAGCGCGTCATTCATGCCTACACATTGGCTATGCCATCGGCCTTTGTATGCATATTGTTTGTAAGGCCTATTGTCGTTAAATTGATGTCATGGGTTGTTGAGGCACAATAACCATTAGTTTTTTATTGATGGCTTCTGCCACTAGCTTATCTTTCGATTTAAAGCGAGCATAGAATCCACTATGCGTTAAGCCGACTTTAGCCATAAGCGATGCTATGCCAATGTTGTCTGGCCCATGCAGACGAACCGTAGCTGAGCCTTCCGCTAATAACCTTTGACGAGTAAGCTGCCTGTGTTAATTTCTTAACTTTACGGTAAATGTTCACTTTGGAGTGAACATCACTGGGCATATTTGATTGCTTTAAAAGTTACCTATTATTTTTAGATAAAACTGGAAATAAGTAAGAATCTAGATTTTTCTGATATCATTAATCAAATGTAATTATTTGTAACAAATTGTTCGGTGCGCATATCTAAAGGCGGAATGTTGTACTAAAGCAAGTTACGCAAGTTATTAGGGCCAACGTAGGCTCATATTTGATAAGTAGTTCAAGACAAAGGCGTCTTGATAATTGACTAAACTTTTTAAAGAGTTAGTCGGTTGTCATGCGCCTTTTTTTTCGTCTAAATTTTGTGTCATTAATGATTCAGTTGCAGTGGTGTTGATTCGATATAAAGGTAACAAAGATGAGCTATTACAAAGGTTTTGAGGTGGATGATCGTTTGTATGGAGTGATTCGACATATGAACGGTGTTGAAAAATATCGAGATGATTTACATAAACAGCAGGTGGCATGGGATTACTTATCGGTATTAGGGCAACTGGCTAAGTTGGACACTGAGCTATCTCAAACACGTAAAGAGTTTACTCAGTTGACGGGGACATTGCTGAATCAATTGGGGTTGGAGTTGTTAAATAAGTCGGTACGTCAGTACGCGTTTAAGGCGCAGGTCGCGATTAATATTATGATTCGCAATCTGTTTGAGCGTACTGCCGATATTGGTTTTATAGCAACGGACGATGACGTTTGTGCTTACTTGAAACAACTGGAGTTTGACCCTGACTCTGAAATTTTAAATGAGAAACGCCAGTACTTACTGGACAGATTTGAACAGTATGTTGCTAAATATTCTGTGTATCACAATATCATTCTGCTAGATAAGCAAGGCAATGTGGTGCTGCAGTTAGACCAGCACAATCCAGTGACGCAATCTAAAGACCCTTTGATCATGGAGTCTTTGCATACGGAAAACGCTTATGTAGAAAATTTCAGGTATAGCGATTTATTACCGAATGAACAAAATAGTTTGATTTACTCATATCGTGTTGTATCGCCAGAGGATGGTCATGCCCTGGGGGTGATATGCCTCTGCTTTAAATTTAAAAATGAGTGTGATGGCATTTTTGCTGGTTTACTTAGTGATGATCAATTAGCAATTGTTACCTTACTCAATAAAGAGGGTAAGGTCATTGCGAGCAGTTCTGATAAGGTGGCCTTAAACGCAAGGTTTAAACCAGAGCTTAGCCAGGATTACAGCGTGGTGAATTATGAAGGCGTTGAATACTTTTGCTGCACACGCCAGACCGATGGTTTCCAAGGCTATCATGGCTCAGGCTGGCTTGGCTTTGTGATGGTGCCTCTTAGAAAAATATTTAGCCAGCAGTCTAATGTGGCAATAGATTTACCAGCCGCATTGCTTGATTCTGTAATGCAGGGTGCGTTATTTAATGCGGAGATTAAAAATATCCCTGTTAGTGCAAGTCAAATTCAGCGTGAGTTGAATAGGTTGGTTTGGAATGGAAACGTACAGCAAGCAACTGATAAAAGCAGCAGTGATGCGGTTGTGTCTAAAGTACTACTGAGCGAGATTAAACACACCGGCGTATTGACCAAACACATATTCGAGAACTCAATTGCGGATATTCAAAAAACCGTGATTGCATCTGTATTACAAGACAGCATGAATATGGCTGCGCTTGCCATTGATATTATGGATCGTAATTTATACGAACGAGCTAATGACTGCCGCTGGTGGGCTCTCACCACAACCTTCAGAAGTTTGATGAGTAAACAAGCCTTACAAACGCAAGATGTGGGCGAGATACAGTCTGTACTGCATTACATTAATAGCTTATACACTGTCTATGGCAATATTATTGTGTTTGATACCCAGGGTAGGGTGATTGCTGTATCTAACCCGCAAGAGCAGAGCTTGCAGGGGCAGGTACTTACAGAGCCTTGGGTGAGAAAAGCACTGGCCTTAAGGTCTGCGCAGGATTATGTAGTGTCTGACTTTGTTGCAACCCCTTTGTATAACGCCTTGCCCAGCTACATCTATGCGGCGGCTATCCATGCAATGGAGGATGAGCAAGTGTTAGGTGGAATCGCTATTGTATTTGACGCTGCACCGCAATTTTTGGCAATGTTGCAGGATGTACTGCCACAGGGCAAATTGGATGGCGAGCAGGAAGGGCAGCTTGATTACAGCTTTGCGGTTTACACTGATGCAGATAAATCGGTGATTGCCTCTACGCACAAGCGCTTTTCAGCGGGCGATTTATTTGATATCAGCGATGACTTTTTTGCGCTGACGCATGGGCAGTCTATGTGTAAAGTAGTCACATTCCACCATAAGAACTATGCAGTGGGGTGCAGTAAATCCGCTGGGTATCGTGAGTACAAAGGCACTGCCGATCATTACCAGCAAGAGGTGTTTGCGTTTGTGTTGATTTATCTGGGTGAGGAGACGCAGGCTGTGCAGCAGCCGGCATCGCTCAAGCCAGTGTATGTGCAGCATAGTATGCATAACAGTATTTACAACCTACAGCTCGCTACATTTTATGTTGGCAATAACTGGTTAGCACTGAGTGCAAATCAGGTTGCAAGTGCGATTCAAGTAGATACGCACCTGCCAATTTCAGGTGGCGAGCAAGATATAGTAGCGGGCTATTTGATGTACAGAGGTAACTCATTGGCGCTCGTGCATACCTCTATGTTGCTGGGTGGTGCAAAGCCTATGAATCAAAAGATTACGGAAGTCGTCGTTGTTAAAATAGACAGTGAATATATTGGGCTGGTTGTAGATGCACTGGGTGAAATGATGGATGTTGCGATGGAGCAGATTCGACCAGTAGGTGCTGAAATTTCAGCTTACAACCAGATAGTGAAATCGTTGGTGCTGTCTAGCTCTCAAAACCCGCAAGAGCCTATGCTACAAATTATTGATGTTGAGCAGTTGAGTTATTGCTTGCAAGAGACTGCCGAAGCTTAAATTCGCCATATTTATTGCGTTGGCCTTGTTAGCTAACGCATTTTTTATGATTTAAGTGCTGACTCAAACTCATGTATAGGTAATGGTTTGCCAAGCAGATAGCCTTGGAAGTGTGTGCAGCCATTGTTGAGTAAATACGCACGTTGGGCTTCGGTTTCTACGCCTTCAGCAATCGTTTCTAAACCAAGGCTTTGTGCCATGGCGATAATGGTACGAATAATCACTCGGTTGCTTTCATCCACCGTAATGTCGCGCACAAATGACTGATCTATTTTTAATTGGTTAAGCGGCAATCGCTTGAGATACTGGAGTGATGAGTAGCCAGTACCAAAGTCATCGAGTGAGAACCGAACGCCAATGTTTTGTAATCTAGTCATGATGCTAATCGTGTCTTCAATCGAGTTGAGCAGCATACTTTCAGTAATCTCAAGTTTGAGTAAATTAGGGTTTATTGCATACTTGTCAATGGTGTTTTGTACAGTAGAGGTGAAATCTACTTGATGCAGCTGCTTTGCGCTGACATTCACAGATAACACTAAATTCTGAGTGCGCGCGTTTTGCTGCCATTGTTTAAGTTGTGCACAGGCTGTATCCAGTACCCATGAGCCGATAGGGATGATTAAATCAGTTTCCTCTGCCAGCGGGATAAATTTGGCTGGCGAAATTAAGCCCATTTCAGGGTGTGGCCAGCGGATAAGTGCTTCAGCGCCTATGGCTTGCCCGTGGCTGTCTAGCTGTATTTGGTAGTAAAGCTGAAACTGCTGCTCATTAATAGCAATGTTTAAATCGCGCTCAAGTTCAACACGAGCATTAATGCTGGTTTGCATTTCCGGGTCAAAGAAGCATATTGCATTACGTCCAAGTTTTTTAGCTTGGTACATGGCAATGTCAGCTTGTTTAAGTAGTTCGTCTTGCGATTGTTCGTGATGGTGAAATAGCGCTGCGCCAATACTGCAAGTGATTTGGTACTCATACTCGCCCAGGTTGTAAGGCTGACTTAATCGTTGCAAAATCTTTTCACCGATTAATTTGGTTTTAGACGCGGCCTCATCTAGCTGTAGGCTTAAATCTTCTAAGGTAATCACAAACTCGTCGCCACCCAGTCTGGCTACGGTGTCACCTTCGCGTACACAGCTATTTAACCTCTCCGCTACATGAAGCAACAGCATGTCACCTACTGCATGCCCTAGTGAGTCGTTAAGGTTTTTAAAATTATCTAAATCAATAAATAATAAAGCCCCTTTACTTTGACTGCGCGCGCTTGAGGCGAGGGCATGGCTTAAGCGGTCTATGAATAAGCGTCTATTTGGAAGGTGTGTAAGTGGGTCGTAAAAAGCTAATACTTCTATTTCTTTTGCAGCCGCCTTGTTCGAGGTAATGTCTGCCATGGTCGCTACATAATTAGTCACGGTGCCATGCTGGTCTTTTACTGCGGTAATTGTCAGGTATTCAGGGTAAATTTCACCATTTTTACGCCGATTCCATATTTCTCCGCTCCATGCGCCTTTATTGGTAATGCTTTCCCACATGCCGCGATAAAAGTCAGCATTATTCTTACTGGAGCTAAGTATTCTTGGGTTTTTACCAATGACCTCTGTAGCCGAGTAGCCGGTAATGGCAGTAAATGCATGATTAACCCGCAGAATGATATTGTTTGCGTCCGTGACAATCATTCCTTCTTGCGCCTCAAATACATAAGCGGAAATTTTTAGTTCATTTTCTATACTTTTTCGTTCGGTGATATTGTGACTAATGCCAAGCACGCCGGTAACGTTGCCTTGCTCATCATAGATTGCAGTCTTAGTGGTTTCCAATAGTTCAGAATGGCCATCATCGGCGAAAGTGATCCATTCTTCATTGATGCACGGCATGCTGCTTGCCATTGCTTTTCTATCATTTTCTCTGAAAGAATCAGCAAGCGTGATATCAACAAAGTCGTAATCCGTTTTTCCAACAATCTCAGATTCTTTTTTACCAAAGAACCTCTCAAAACGTGAGTTACAAGTGAGATATATACCATCAGGGCTTTTTAGCCAGACCAAATCTGGAATCGCGGTCAGCAAACCTCTGAGGCGTGATTCGCTATCCTGAAGTGCGTGTCTGGAGAGTTGGTGTTCAGTTGTGTCTCTAAGTACGCCAATAATACGTGTAGGCTCTCCAGCCGAGTTGCGGGCGACTGCTACCCCTTGTTCCAGTATCCATTTGGTATTTCCATTGTGATCAATAATGCGATGCTCACTGATGTAGGTTTTTGTTTTATTGTTTAAATAGTCGTGTACGCTTGAAAATACACACGGCTTATCCTCAGGGTGAATGTTGCTCTCCCAAGTTTCCATGTCATTGTTGATGATGTCATTACTTAAGCCATGAATCTCTGCCCATTTGCTTGAGTAGTACGTTTTATTGGTTTCCAAGTTCCAATCCCAAACGCCGTCACTTGTTCCTTCAATTGCAAATCTCCATCTATTTTCTGTTTCAATGCGTTTGGTCATTTCATCACGCAATGTTTTTAGTGTGTAAAACAAAATACCAATACCAATCAGCAAGCTGATTAGCATAACTACTTGCGCGATGCCTACTTTCAGCGATGCTAGCTTCTGACGCTCATTTGATCTGTTTTGCACGGCAATATCAAACGCATGCAGCTTTGAAGTCAGCAAGTTAGTAAGGTGATTGATGTTGCCTTCAGTAATGATAGAAATACTCGGGCCAACAATGACTAAGCCGCCTTTAGTCGGCAAGATAGACTCAGACTCATTAATGGACTCTCTAAAAATCTCTTCAACGCTCTTAATCTGGCGATGCATTTCAAGGTTTTGCCTCGTCATTTTTTTTATAATGGACAATGACTGGAATACATTGGAACGTATGGACTGCAGGTTTTCTAACAGGCTAGGGCTTGGGTTGTGTAGATACTGAGTAATCAGGGATTTATGGTCGTAAAATCCGCTCTGTAGATTTTTAGATAGATTGAGTAATTGGTAGGTTTGTTCTAACGTATATGCGGAGATTTTGCTTTGCTCTGTACTGGTGAGCATAGCCACAGACGAGATGATTAACATGCCCAGCGACAGCATGATATTAAAAACAATAAATCTGGGGTGCTTGAATGAAAGTTTTAAAGACAGACTTTCATTCATCATATTGCCTGTGTTGGACAAATACAATATGGCTGACGTTGCTAGTTTCATTACGGGCATTGGTTACAGCGCCTAGGGTTCAAATATACTCATGGAGTGTGGCTCAGAGTATTTTGTTTTGCCGAAGTCTGGTTTGATGTAAATCAAATCGTGAGTGTTTTGCTTTTAATTAAGCAAGTCACTGCTTATTTCTAGCATTTGCCGCAGATTTACTACAGCTTCTTTGTACTCATCGCATGCAAAAGTGGCATATTAAGCGCTATTTGCAAATGCTTTTGTATGATTATTAAAGTAGAGAAGCACGGCATGATAAAATTTGCGCCTATGAATGTGAGTAAACCTGATAATTTAATCCCTGCTGATTTTGAACACGCCTTACAAAGCTGCATGTTGGCCGATCGCTATACATTGCGCCGTAAAATGCAGGAAATCAAATCGCTACAAAAACTTGGGGATGAAAAGTCGCTAGCCAAGGCTCAGCGCATGGTCAATGAAGTCGTGCAAAAGATACACGCTTCACAGCAGAAGTATCAATTACGTTTAGCGCAATTGCCTAAGCCTGAGTATCCGCTAGAGCTGCCAGTAAGCGGCAAGCGTGATGAAATTGCGACCGCAATCAGTAAACACCAAGTGGTGATTGTGTGCGGCGAAACCGGCTCAGGTAAAACCACGCAATTACCTAAAATCTGTTTAGAGCTCGGGCGCGGGGTTTCCGGATTGATCGGCCATACCCAGCCGCGGCGCATTGCCGCAAGATCAGTCGCCAGCCGTATTGCACAAGAGCTAAAAACGCCACTGGGTGAGGCTGTGGGCTACAAAGTACGATTTAACGATAAGCTATCAGAGTCCAGCTATGTGAAGCTGATGACAGATGGTATTTTGCTTGCAGAAACACAGGGTGATAAGTTTTTAAACGCTTACGACACCATTATCATCGATGAGGCACACGAGCGTAGCCTCAACATCGACTTCTTACTCGGCTACCTTAAGCAGCTGTTACCCAAACGCCCTGATTTAAAAGTGATTGTTACGTCAGCAACGATTGATGCTGATCGCTTTTCGCAGCACTTTAATGGCGCCCCGGTGATTGAAGTGTCCGGCCGCACTTTCCCCGTAGAAATTCGTTACCGACCATTAGGCGCAGCCGGATTCCGTGCACGTGAGGTGGCTGAGGCTGAGAATGCACAGTTTGACCTAGAAGATGACACTATTTTTGGTATTGCACGTAAAGCCAAAACAGAGGCGCGCTGGCTAGAAGAGGATGATGAAGAAGAAGCGATTGAAGAGGCTATTTTAGATGCAGCTGATGATTTATTGCGTCAGGGCGATGGTGATATTCTGGTGTTTTTACCAGGTGAGCGTGAGATTCGTGATGTGGCAGACCATTTGCGCAAGTATCAAGGACGCTCAGCCAAGCTTAAGCACATTGAAGTGCTACCTTTATTTGCTCGGTTAAGTATAGAAGACCAGCAGAAAATATTCAGAAGCCATAGTAGCAGGCGCATTGTGTTGGCAACCAACGTGGCCGAAACCTCGCTGACCGTCCCCGGCATCAAATACGTGATTGATGCTGGACTGGCGCGGGTGAATCGTTACAGTACGCGAGCAAAAGTTGAACAGCTGCAGATTGAGAAAATTAGCCAAGCTGCTGCTAAGCAGCGCGCAGGGCGCTGTGGTCGTGTTTCAAACGGTATTTGTGTGCGGCTCTATTCTGAGCAGGACTTTAACGGCCGTCCAGAGTTTACTGAGCCGGAAATCTTGCGCAGTTCGCTGGCTGCAGTGATTTTACGCATGGCAGCCCTGCGTTTAGGCGATGTAACCGAGTTCCCGTTTATCGAGGCGCCTTCATCGCGCCTGATTGCAGATGGCTATTTACTATTGCAGGAGCTTGGCGCAGTAGATGCACGCCGCCAAATTACAGATACCGGCTTGCAATTGGCGAAGCTGCCGCTGGACCCGCGTGTAGGTCGTATGATTCTGGCGGCCAAACGCGAGCATTGCTTAAAAGAAATCTTGATTATTGCAAGTGTGCTGAGCATACAAGACCCACGTGAGCGCCCAATGGATAAGCGCGAAGCGGCGGATAATGCACATGCCAAATTTGCGGGTGAGGGCTCAGATTTTATGAGCTATCTCAAGCTGTGGGACTTCTTCGATAACGCACTCAAAACTAAAAAATCTAATAAAGACTTGCTCAATCAATGTCATAGCAATTTTTTATCATTTTTACGTTTGAAAGAGTGGCGTGAGTTACACGGGCAGTTGCAAGAGATTGTTTCCGAGATGGAGTTTAAGCTGAATGAGCAGGAGGCTAATTTTGAGCAGATTCACAAAGCGCTGCTCGCCGGCCTGCTAGGTAATATTGGCTTTAAAGATGGCGACAGTGACTCCTACGCCGGTGCACGCGGTATTCGTTTCCATGTTGCACCAGGCTCTACACTCAAGAAAACGCGTCCAAAATGGGTAATGGCTGCCGAGTTGGTAGATACCACCAAGCTATATGCGCGATGTGTCGCCAAAATTGAGCCTGACTGGATCGAGCCGCTAGCCAGAGGCCTTACCGATAGCCATTATTCAGACCCGCGCTGGGATAGAAAAATGGGCATGGTTAACGCTTGGGAGCGCGTCAGCTTGTATGGACTGACAATTATTCCAAAACGTCGTGTGCATTATGGCCCGATTAACGCTGCAGAATCGCGTGAAATATTTATACGTGAAGCGCTTGCGAACGGAGAGTTTGACACCAAAGCAGCATTTTTTACTGCTAACGAGCGCTTGATTGCAGAGGTTGAAGAGCTAGAGCATAAGGCTCGCCGGCAAGACGTATTGGTGGATGAGCATAAACTTTTTGCTTTTTATGATGCCAAAATACCAGCGGATATTTTTAATGCTGCCAGTTTTGAAAAATGGCGGGCAGATGCTGAGAAAATATCACCGAGGCTGCTGTACTTAACGCGTGATGATTTAATGCGCCATGGTGCAGATGCCATCACTGCAGTACAGTTTCCTGAGAAAGTCATGTTAGATGGTGTTGAAACTAATTTGAAGTATCGTTTTGAGCCGGGCCACGTGCTGGATGGTGTAACTGCGACGGTGCCGCTTGCCTTATTGAATCAGCTAAACCCGGTACAAACCGAGTGGCTAGTCCCAGGCATGTTGCGTGAGAAGATCACATATTTGATTAAAGCGTTGCCTAAAACATTTAGGCGTGTATGTGTGCCTGTGCCCGAGTTCGTCACCGGTTTTTTGGACGAAGTGAACGAGCAGTTCTCACAGCCTGTACTTGAGGCCTTGGCCTCTTATATACAGCGTAAAACCACGCTCAAAATTAGCAAAGAGGATTGGAACCTGAGTGATATTCCGTCACATCATTTGATGAATTTTAGTGTGCTGGATGATGGTGGCAGGGAGTTGGCCATGGGGCGTGACTGGAACGCCCTGAAAAAGCAGTTGGGGTCAGCCGCGCAGCTTACGTTTAGAAATACCTCGCCAGATATAGAAAAAACGGGTTTAAAACAATGGGATTTTGGTGATTTGCCACAGACCCTTAGTTTTGAACGTGATGGACTAAAAGTGACAGGCTACCCTGCGCTTGAAGATGCGCATGACAGTATTGCCGTTAAGCTGTTTGACACAGAGCGTGAGGCTGCGCTTAGTCATCGCAAGGGCGTCTGCCGTCTGATGCGATTTGAACTAAAAGAGCAGATGAAACAGCTGGAAAAAAGCCTGCCAAACTTTAATCAGTATGCGATGGTCTTGCGTAATGTGATGTCGGCAGATGATTTGCGTGAGGACATGATTCTAGCCATTGCAGACCGTGCGTTTATCGGCGAAGATGATTTGCCGCGTACTAATGCTGAGTTTATGGTACTGAAGCAACGTGCCAGAACACGCTTGCCAGCCGTGACTCAAGCGGTAGCAAGGCAAGCACAGGCAATTGCTACCGAATACCAGTTGCTAGTGCAGAAGCAAGGCCAAATGGCCTCCACCGCCAACCGGCTAAAACGTGATTTAGAGCAGCAAATTGGTTTGTTAGTATACAAAGGAAGCTTTCACCAAACACCTTGGGAGCAATTGCAACATATTCCGCGTTATTTAAAAGCACTGCGACTACGTATCGAGAAGCATCCGGCTAACCCGGATCGCGATGGTAAAAATGCGGCAAGCGTTGGCTTGGTTTGGCAAAAATGGCAAGATAAAGTCAATGCTTTAAATACTGCGCATTTGGATATTCCACAGCATTTGCAGGATTTTAGATGGTTAATTGAAGAGTTGCGTGTGTCTTTATTTGCACAAGAGCTTAAAACACCGTTTCCTGTCTCGCTCAAACGGCTTGAAAAAACTTGGGCAGACATGCGCTTTTAATCTCCATGTATTCAGATCAAATTAATCACAATCAAGTCGAAGAAAACTTTGATGAATTTCTAGCGCGGGCGCTCAAATTCAAGCCTGTCAACGAGCAGCTGATTCGCGTGAATATCAGCCGTAATACTTTATTCGCGATTGTTATTTCTATCCTGGTTCATTTGGCCATCTTCTTTATAGCACCCAAAGTTCAGTTTGATCAGCCGCCGGCTAGTACATCCAGCACGATTGAAGTAAGCCTAGCGCCGCCCAAGCGTGCACCAGTCGCTGCGGCAGCATCCCAGCCTAAAACAGAACCTCCTGCTAAAGTTGAGCCAAAGGTAGAGCCTGTAAAAAGCAAACCGGTAGTAAAACCAAAGCAAAAAGTGATTGCAAATATACCCACCACGACGGCTGACTCAAGCTTAAAGGTACCAGATACGCCTAAGCCCCCACCACCCGTACAGGAAAATAAGCTGGATCCCACTAAGTTCCCGGATATGGCCTCTTACATGAAAGCAGTACAAGCCAGCAGACAGGGCACTGAGTACGATGCCGCTCGGCAAAATGCGGAGGCAATTGCCAAGGAGCGTGGGCCGAGTGCAGAGCAAATGCGGGATGAACGCATTAAAAACAACTTTAAAAGCGGTACTAACGGTATTTTTGAGATTACCAGCAGAAGCTCACGTCACGCGACTTTTGCCTTTAAAGGTTGGACTAATGACTATAGCAACGCCAAACTGCAATACTTTGAAGTAGAGGCCGGCAGCGGCCAAGATATTCGTTTGATGATAGTGAAACGTATGATTGCGTTGATCCGTGAACATTATCAGGGTGATTTCACTTGGGAGTCTCATCGACTTGCGCGTTCGGTCACGCAGTCTGCACGCTTGGAAGACAACGCCGGTTTAGAAGACTTCTTAATGATGGAGTTTTTTGGCAGTAACTACCGTAATAACTAAGCGGATTAAATATGGTGTTTAATCCGCTTAGATTTGCTACGTTTTTGAGTTGGATTTGCTTTTACTTTGCTATTGATTACTTTTCTTTATTCAGCGCGCGTCTGTATTCTTCAAGTCTTTCCTGATAATTTTTTGCATCCCCGTAATCAATAAAGCGTGAATAGCGTGAGTGTGTGCCTAATATCTTTCTGGCATGTTTAATCGGGCAAAAGTATTGTTCCGTGCGGGCTACAATTTCACTAATGTAGGCAATCATGCCGCTACCATAGGCGCAGTAGGTGCAATGAAATCTTTCTATAAAGTTTAGGTACTGCAACTGCTGCCGATCGTAAATAATGTAATCAGCCCGGCGTACTTTTTTAATGCCGTAAATCGGGAAGCAAGTTAACTGGTAAAACGTGATGAAAATATCGGTAATAACCAACGGAATAATCATGGCATAGATGATGGGCCCCGTAATCAAGTTTTGTGGGCGGTTAGTAATAAGCCACGTAAAAAAATTTCTTTTAAGGCGCTTGTGGGTATCTTTGATTGACTTTTCAAACTCAACACGCTTTCCTTTGATTTGGAAAAATATGGTTGATTGTTGTTCATTTAGTGCGCTACGTAAATCATCTTCAAGTTCGGTAATTTGATTTAGTAATTGTTGAATCCGTTCGTTCATGCAAACCCCTTGCGCAGTTAAATAACTTATATAAATTACAGCACAGTATGTGATACTCCCTGTTGACGAGTATAGCGCTATATCAGTTAATTAGCTGATATATGGTAATTTGCCATAGGTTACGTTGGCAAAAACTATACACATCTGTATACTTTAAGTTGAATCTTGCCTATTTAAGCTAAATTAAGGATGCTTTTTATGTATCAGCAATTGAGTGTCAAGCAGTTAAAGCCTGTCGTTAATGTGTTGTTAATGGCAACTACTGTTTTAGTGACCGCATGTTCCGGCTTGGAAAACCAGCACTCATCATCCACACAAAAAGATTGGCCTATCCATGGTGGCGATTACACCAACCAGCGTTTATCACCTCTGACGCAAATTAATACGCAAACGGTTAGCAGGCTATCATTAGCCTGGTCTTTTAAAACCGGCGTATCCGCTAGCTTTCAAGCTACGCCAATCGTGCAGGGTGGCATCATGTATGTCGCTTTACCTTTTAATCATGTAGCCGCGCTTGATGCTAAGACCGGTAAGCAGATTTGGCGTTACGAGCATACCCGCAAAGCCGATTGGAAAATGTGTTGTGGGCCAGCTAATCGTGGCGTGGCGGTGAGCGATGGCAAAGTATTTATTGGTACTGTGGATGCTAGGCTCATTGCTTTGGATGCAAAATCGGGGCGTAAACTGTGGGACATTGATGTCGCTGAAGATACCGCGTTAACTGAAAATACAGGTTTACTCAGCAAAGCAGACGCTAAAAGTAAAAAGGAAATGTATGGCGGTACCGGAATTGGCATTGCAATGGCACCGGTGGTGTATCACGGCAAGGTCATTGTAGGTGTTACTGGCGTTGGCTATGGGCTGCACATTGACCAGCCAAGATTAGATGCACCACTCGGTGCTGTTGTCGGGGTGAGTGGTCAATATGGGCGTCCCGGTTTCTTGGCCGCCTATGATGTACATAATGGCGAAAAAGTATGGCAGTTTGACACGATTCCATCCCAAGGCTGGGAAGGAAAGTTCGCTGAAACCACCTCTGATGGTGTATCACTTAATCGTAATATTGCTGCTGAAAAAGAAAATCTGAAAACACATCAAGATGCCTGGAAGTTTGGTGGCGGTTCTGCGTGGACTACCCCAGCGATTGATACAAAAACCAATACGCTATTTTTTGGCACAGGCAATCCTTCACCACAGATGAATGATGTATCTCGTCCGGGTGATAATTTATATACCGTCTCTCTGGTTGCCTTAAATACCGAAACAGGAAAGATTAAATGGCATTATCAGCAAGTGCCCCATGATATTTGGGGCTACGATGTAGCGAGCCCGCCAGTGCTGTTTGATTATGTGAAAAATGGTAAAATAATTGCTGCGGTTGGACAGGCTGGTAAAACCGGCTGGTACTACGTGAATGACCGAGCAACTGGCGCTTTGTTAAACAAGTCCGATGCTTTTGTACCGCAGCATAATATGTTTGCCAAAGCAACGAAAGAAGGCACCGTATTGTATCCTGGCATACTAGGCGGCTCAAACTGGAGCCCCAGTGCATTGGATGAAAGTAGCCAAACCAGCTATGTGGCTGGCATACATGCGCCGATTAAATATACTTTGGTGGAAGAACCAGCCAAGGGCGATTTACCTGCCATACAGTATGTTTCGTCTGAGCCAACCAATGATGCGCGCTGGGGTGTGTTGTCTGCAATTAATTTAAGCACCGGCAAAATGCGCTGGCAGGTGAAAACGGAGCAGCCGTTAATGGGTGGTCTGCTGGTCACACGCGGCGGCCTAGTGTTTATGGGGGAAGGCAATGGCTACTTTAAAGCTTATAACAGTCTTACCGGCCAACAAGTTTGGCAGTCAAAAGCCACTGCAGGAGTTAATGCACCGCCCATTAGTTATGAGGTTGATGGTGTGCAATATATTGCTGTAGTCGCTGGTGGCAATGCTATTTTTGGTTTTCCTGCTGGGGATGAAGTTCTGGTTTACGCACTCCATTAATGCACTGGATGTTAAATGATTAAACGCTTATTAGTTGCTACAGCTTTGCTCTTGTTGGCAGCTTGCGGCTCAGGCCAGCAGTTTACTGCACTCTCAGCCAATGCCAATGTTGTCGTTCTAGGAGATAGCCTAACTTATGGTACTGGTGCCGCAAGTGGTGAAGATTACGTGAGCTTATTGAGCAACAGTACTGGTTGGAATATCATGAATGCAGGTATTCCAGGCAATACCTCTGCAGATGGTTTGGATAGGCTTGACGCACTATTAGCGCCACATGATGATGGCTCACAGAAAATCGATTTGCTCATTGTCGAGCTTGGCGGTAATGACTTTTTACGGCACATTCCTGAAGCAGAAACTGTGCATAACTTAAATGCAATACTGGCAAAAAGCAAAGCGCGCAGCATTAACACAGTGTTAATTGCGATCCCAAAGTTTAGTCCGATAGGAGCAGCGTTGGGTAGTCTTGAAGATCATCCTTTGTATGAAAAGCTCGCGGAGCAGACTAATACGCCGCTGGTAGAAGATTTATTTTCTGATGTGCTGGCAAAAAATAGCCTGAAAGCAGACCCAGTGCATCCTAATGCAGATGGTTATCGCATCGTAGCAAGTGGCTTAAAAAGTGCTTTATTGGACTTGGGATTGTTAAAGCACTAAAATCTGCTTAATTCGAATGCGTGATTTTCAGATATAGCACTACGCACGCCAGTATGAAGGTGATACTGTTGGCAATAATAATTGGCCAACATGTCATCAGGATGCCATAAACCAGCCAGCCAAACACGCCTAAGCTAAATATGCTGTACATAGGCAGAGATACGCCAGATAAATCCCTAGTTTTCCAAGAGTGTAGTGCTTGCGGCACAAAGGCAAATGTCGTTAAAAATGCTGATAAATAACCTATAAAATCTGTCATGTTCAGCATTAGCTTGCCTTAGTTACTGGTAATAGTTTTTTAACAGCCAGCATTGCTACCAAGGCCGCAATTCCTGCAACTACACCAAATAATCCATTTAATAAGGTTGGGGTAATGCTTTGCAGAAAACTACTACTCATGCCATTACCGATATGCTCAATGGCTTGATGTACCGCTGGTATACCGTGAACCAAAATTGCACCACCTACTAAGAACATGGCCGCAGTGCCAACCACTGATAACGTTTTCATCATGTGCGGTGCAAACCATAAAATGCCGAAGCCAAGTTTACGTTTTAAGCTGGCGAGTATGGTGTGGCCTTTGCAGCTAGCTAGATATAAGCCACCATCATCCAATTTTACAATCCCAGCGACTAAGCCATAAACACCAACGGTCATTACGGCGGCAATCCCTGTTAGCACTAATATTTGCTGCGTAAAGGCTGCGGTTGCCACCGTGCCTAAAGTAATGACAATGATTTCAGCTGAGAGCACAAAGTCTGTGCGAATGGCACCTTTGATTTTTTCTGTCTCGAGTACTTCTAAGGTTTTACTCTCGTCCATACCAATCATTTTTTTAGGATCATGATGTACGGTTTCTTCAGCATGAAAATACTTATGAAACAGCTTTTCAACACCTTCAAAGCACAAAAATAAACCACCTAGCATCAGTAGCGGTGTAACTAGCCAATTGGCTAAAGCGCTGATCACCAGTGCCAAAGGTACTAAAATGACCTTGTTCACAGCAGAGCCTTTGGCTACAGCCCAAACCACGGGCAATTCTCTATCGGCATTCACGCCAGCAACTTGCTGAGCATTCAGCGCCAAGTCATCTCCCAATACCCCCGCGGTTTTTTTTGCCGCGACTTTAGTCATGACAGATACATCATCTAAGATGGTTGCGATATCATCAATCAGCGTTAAAAGACTTGCCCCGGCCATGATTGCTCGTTTCTACACAAAAGTTAAAGGTTAATTAGGTTGACGAGGATTATAATGGATTACCAACATAATCATCTTTACTGATACTAAAAATCATGGTTAATCAAGCAAATAGTGAACGGACATTAGCGATTAAAGGCATGACTTGTGCATCTTGCGCGAACCGAGTCGAAAAGGCACTACTTAAAGTGTCAGGGGTGCTCAGTGCGGAGGTTAACCTCGCTTTAGAAACTGCGCAGGTTGCTGCTGTAGACAACGTCACAACAAAGCAGTTAATCGATGCCGTGGTTGCTGCAGGCTACCAAGCGCAGTCATTAATCGCAGAGCAGGACAGAGTTGAACATCTGGCAAGTGCGGACCAACAGCATCAGTGGTGGCCGAGTGCGCTTGCAGCCATGTTCTCGCTACCGCTAGTGATTGCAATGATCGCCCAATGGCTAGGCTGGCAGGGACAGATTCCTGGTTGGGTGCAATGGCTGTTAGCCACACCGGTACAGTTTTGGTTAGGTTGGCGTTTTTATCAAGCAGGCTGGCATGCGCTTAAGGCCAGAGCCGGCAATATGGATTTACTGGTTGCAATCGGCACTTCCGCTGCCTATGGCTTAAGCGTTTATTTATTATTTGTCCCGTCTCACAGTGGTGCTGTGCACCACTTGTATTTTGAGTCCTCTACTATTGTCATTACCTTGGTGTTGTTTGGTAAGTGGCTGGAAAGCCGCGCAAAATCGCAAACAACGCAGGCAATTCGCGCCCTTAATACCTTAAGGCCGGAGTTTGCTACGGTGGTAGTTGACGGACAAGCGCAACAAGCCTCAATTGCAATGGTGAAAGTAGGGGACATAGTCTTGGTGCGGCCGGGTGAGCGAATTGCGGTGGACGGCAATGTACAGCAAGGTGATAGTCAGGTGGATGAGTCTTTAATTACGGGTGAGAGCTTGCCTGTGGCTAAAAAAGTTGGCGATAAAGTCACTGGCGGTGCCATGAACGGAGAAGGTGCGCTATACGTTGAAACTACTGCTGTGGGCGCTGAAACGGTACTGGCGCGTATCGTACGACTAGTTGAATCTGCACAAGCAAAAAAAGCACCGATTCAGCGTTTGGTGGATAAAGTGAGTGCAGTCTTTGTGCCAATTGTCATGGTGATCGCGCTACTGACTCTGCTGGTGTGGGGCCTTGACAATGGTAACTGGGAAACTGCCATAATTAACGCGGTAACTGTGCTCGTTATTGCCTGCCCATGCGCACTGGGTTTGGCAACGCCAACGGCTATTATGGTGGGTACTGGAGTTGCCGCGCAGCATGGTATTTTAATTAAAGATGCTGAGGCGCTTGAACTTGCCCATGCGATTAAAACAGTGGCGTTTGATAAAACAGGTACGCTGACAGAGGGGCACCCTAAGCTGATTGCTATGCATTCCACTGCTAAAGGGGAGGATGCTCAAGATAACGACCAATTACTGATGTTGGCTGCAAGCTTGCAAGCTGGTAGCGAGCATCCGTTGGCAAAAGCTGTGACAAATGCCGCCAATGCCAGAGGCTTGTCGCTGCAGTTGGCGCATGGATTACAGGCATTGGCAGGTAAAGGTCTGATGGGTGAGGTTAATGGGCAGAAACTGTATATAGGGAGCTCTCGCCTGATGAATGACTTAAAGGTCAATCTTTCTAAATATAAAGATGATGCACTGTTGCTGGAGCAAGCCGGGCATAGCGTTTCTTGGATAGCGCAAGCGAGAGCGCTCGACAACTTTGCACCCAAGCTGTTGGGATTTTTCGCCTTTGGCGACACGATAAAACCAACGGCGCGGAAAGCCATTGCGGATTTATCACGGGCTGATATAAATACAGTGCTGATATCGGGTGATAACCAAGGTAGTGCTGCTAACGTGGCTAGTCAATTAGGTATTTCACAATATTATGCGCAAGTGTTACCGGATGAAAAAGCCGATATTGTGGTAAAGCTGAAACAAAATGGGCTGGTTGCCATGGTGGGTGACGGTTTAAACGATGCACCAGCGCTAGCTGCGGCAGATGTTGGTGTTGCAATGTCTAGTGGTACAGACGTGGCAATGCATACCTCTGGTATTACCCTAATGCGCGGCGATCCTGCCTTAATTGCACAAGCGATTGATATTTCTAAGCGCACCTATCAAAAAATCAGACAGAATCTATTTTGGGCATTTATCTATAACGTAGTCGGTATTCCGCTGGCAGCCATGGGTATATTAAGCCCGGTACTGGCTGGTGCGGCGATGGCCTTAAGTAGTGTGAGTGTGATTTCTAATGCGTTATTGCTTAAGTTCTGGCGGCCTTCATAACGCGCTATCTATGTGATTTGATTGCTTATGGGTTTTCACGCTGGCAAGTTAGTTTAGGCTCTGCTTTCAGGATTCATCGCAATTTTAAACACGGCTTTGTGAATATTGCCTGTACCAACTAATGCGGTATGTGCATCTTCAGGAAAGAAAATACAAAAAGAGTTTGCCGGAGTGGCCACCCATGCGGTTGGCATAGCATTAAATAGCTGTAGATCGTAAGTCGCGTTGTAGTCACTCACAGGGTTTTGACAGTCGGCAAGCGATTTCCAGCCCATCTCATCTAGCCCGTCTAGCACTAGTTGAATATCAATATATTTGCGATGGCATTCTAATTGTGTGGAGTCTCTGCTTCTACCTTGTACCCGCTCAATAATGACAAATAAATCATCGCCTGCGATAGAGTGTTTGCCGGGCGCTAATGCATGTAAGTTCGTGCTTTGTATATAATCAAATGCCTGTGTAAACAAAGGATGCAAAGTGGCGTAGCGATGTGCATTGTTTATCGTATCTAAAATCATAAGAATTAACCTTTAGCCATTAATCACTGTTGAGTTGTCTATACGTTGGGCTAGTACTGTCAAACTTTGTGTTATCTCGCTGAAAACTGGGCGCAAACTTACATCTGGTTGTGCGCAATGTTGTTGGAGTATACCTAAAGCATCTACGATGTGCTTATTTTCAGGCTGAGGGCGGCAGCGCTCAAGCAACTCTTCAAGCAGACAGGCAAAAGCGCGGGCTTCTACGCGCTGCAAGCCAGAGGTCAGCTGCGTATCATGTTGAGGAGTAAACGAGGCGGCGCCAAAATCTCCAAGTAAACAACTCCCTTGCTCGTCCCATAGAATATTATGCGCGTATAAATCGCCATGGATGATGCCTTGCCTATGCAGATGTTGCGCTGCACTGGCAATACTCAAAGCAATGCTGAGCACAGAAGCTAAACTAAAACTGGTTTGTTCTGCGTAACAATCACGGCTGCAAGATTCCAGGCTAGGTGGTCCGGCAAGATTAACGAAACTAGGTGGGATTAAAGACATCAGTAACCCAGATTTGCCTGCTGTGTGCCCCACCAAATTACCTGCGACTTGAATCAGTGCAGTATGAGCACCGGCTGCAATGCTTGCACATTGCTCACTGCTTGGTAAGCCATCACTGGTAACGGCTCCTTTAAATATCTTCACAGCAACAGGTGAGGCTAAGCCTTCTATCTGATGGGTGGCATGGTAGATAGTGCCAGATGCGCCTTCGCCTAGTTGCTGCTGAATATTAAGGTTGTGCCAATCAATCTGTGGGATCTTTTGATTGGTTATTGCGGCAGATTCATAGGCTTTGCCAAATGGATTGCCTGCGTAAGCTAACCAAGCAAGGCGTGGTAGCGACAATAGCCAGCAAGGTAATGATGTAAATTGATTGGCAGAAATGCGGAGTAGCTCTAAACGGGAGCAGTTCGCCATGGATGCCGGCAAATCTCGCAACTTATTTCCTGCGAGCATCAGCTTTTGCAGCATTTTGCAGTTGCCTAGTTCTTGAGGTAACTCAGTAACTTTATTGTCAGTTAAAATCAGCCAACGTAATTTTGCTGGTAAAGCAGATGCCGAAACCTTGTTAATCTGATTGGATTTAAAGCCTATCATTTCAAGATTAGGGCAAAGTCCCAACACCTCAGGTAGCTCAGTAAAATTGTTTTCTGAACAAAAGATAATGCGCAACTTGCTTAACCTAGGCAGATCATCGGGTAGGGTATTTAGGGCATTGTTCGATAAATTAAGAATCTCTAAAGATTCACTCAGCTCAAAGATTTCTCGAGGGAACTCAGTTAACTGGCAAGCAAGATCCAAGCGTTTAATGCCAGTGAGTTTACCTGCGCGTAATAAAGAGAGGGTGTGCATACTTAATTCATTTATCCCGATTAATTTACACTGGCGTAGTGAACATGATATTGACTTGCAGAGGTTAACGTAAGCGCCATAAAATAAAAAAGCCCTGCATTTCTGCAAGGCTTTGTATTTGGCTCCTCAACCTGGGCTCGAACCAGGGACCTACGGATTAACAGTCCGGCGCTCTACCGACTGAGCTATTGAGGAATCGGTGTTATCACTCGAAATCAAACTTTGCATCAATGCAAAGCATGAAAATTTTGGCTCCTCAACCTGGGCTCGAACCAGGGACCTACGGATTAACAGTCCGGCGCTCTACCGACTGAGCTATTGAGGAATCGGTGAAGGCGCTATAATACTTACCGAGCGGCCTTTGGTCAATCGCTACTAGCTAATTTTTAGGTTATTTTCATGAAAAAAAATAAAAAAATATTAATTGGAATTTTTATCTTAATTAGCGTGTTGATTATTCTACCTTTTTTCATTCCCATCAAAACTTACCTAAATGAAGCAGAAAAGCTCGCTAGTGCCGAATTAGGCGTGCCAGTGACGATTTCATCAGGTCGATTGCTCTTGCTACCTAGCCCACGGGTTGTAATCAGCGGGGTTAACGTAGGCGAGGGGGATGTGTTAGCGCTTGAGCAGCTTGCTGTTATCCCATCATTAACTACAATTTTTTCTGCAACCAAAGTAGTTGATATACATATTACTAAGCCCACCGTTAAAAAAGAAGCGCTAGATATTATGTTGGCATTGGCTGGTAAGAAGACTGACGCAAATAATGAACCTAAGATGGTTAATGTCAGGCATGTCAGGGTTGATGCGTTGCAGTTAGATTGGCCAAATCTTAAGTTGCCAGCGCTTAATGCTGAAATCAGCTTCTTGAATAATCAACAGTTGAGTGTGGCAACGCTTGAGTCTGTGGATGGTGCTTTAACTGCTAAGGTGACGCCTGAGCAAGGCGAGCATTTAATCTCTATTCATGTTGAAAAGTGGACATTACCAATAGGTTTGCCGTTGTTGATCGACAACGGCAAGTTAGAAGCGCACTTAAAAGCGGATCGCTTAGATGTGCCACATATTGAAATGGATTTGTACGGCGGCAAGGTCAATGCCAGTCTCAATGTGTTGTGGCATAAAGGTTGGCGCAGCAACGGTAAAGTGAAAGTGGAAGGGCTTTCTGTCAAGGAGCCGAGTAGATTAATTAGCAAGGCCGTCTACTTGAGTGGTCAGTTGTCTGGTAATGGTCTTTTTTCAAGTGCTGCAAAAGATGCAGAGAGTTTGATGGATAACATCAGTGCCGAGTTTACATTTAAGGTGCATGATGGCGTGCTACACGGGCTGGACTTAATTAAAGTAGCCAGCTTGTTAACTAAACAGACAGCTGGTGGTGAAACATCTTTTGATGATTTCTCAGGCGTGGCTAATGCCAAGGGTCATCAATACCATTTAAACAACCTTAAACTCAGCTCAGGTTTACTATCTGGTAGCGGGCAAGTTGAGATCGCAGCGAATAAAACGCTGGATGGTACAGCTGAGGTGGAAATTAAGCGCAGTGTGAGTTTGGTTGCGGTGCCGCTGGATATATCCGGCACGGTGGATAATCCCGTGGTTTTGCCTTCTAAGGCAGCGCTTGCTGGCGCTGTTGCCGGTACAGCAATTCTAGGTCCAGGACTAGGAACCAGTGTAGGTATTAAAGCTGCTGGTGCAATAGATAAGCTTAAAGGCTTATTTAAGAACGATTAGCCGTTTTAAATAAGCCTTTATTTGTATTGGGCAGCATGGTGTAAGCCATGCTGCTAATCAATTACTACCTTATTGCAGCGCCTTTTCAATGCGATCCAACGCATTGCGCAGATTGTCCATTGATGTTGCAAATGAAATTCTGAAATAGCCCTCTGCGCCAAATGCTGAGCCAGGCACAACGGCAACATCAAACTCTTCAAGCAGATATTCAGCTAACGCCATATCAGTTGCGGCTTTAATTTTTCCAGCTTTAAATAAGTTATCAATCGCTCCACGAGCGTCAGGGAATGCATAGAATGCGCCACCAGCCATCAGGCAGCTTAATCCCGGCATGCTATTAAAGCGATTAACGACATAAGTATGGCGTTCTTTAAATGCTGTCACCATTGGCACGATGCACTCTTGAGAGCCCTCTAGCGCTGCTTGTGCCGCTACTTGAGAGATTGAAGTCGGGTTGCTCGTTGATTGTGACTGTAAAATCTCCATCGCTTTAATGATGTAAGCAGGGCCTGCTGCATAACCAATACGCCAGCCGGTCATTGAGTAGGCTTTTGATACGCCATTGAGTACAATGCAACGGTCTTTTAACGCTGGTGTAGCGTTCAGGATGTTGTAGAACTTGTTGCCTGTGAGGTTCACGTGCTCATACATGTCATCGGTAGCGATGAGAACATGTGGGTGTTTAAGTAAAACTTCACCTAATGCTTGCAGTTCAGCTAGCGTGTACACAGCGCCCGTCGGGTTTGACGGTGAGTTGATCATAAACAATTTTGTTTTAGGAGTGATAGCAGCGTCCAGTTGTGCTGCTGTCAGCTTGAATCCCTGCTCAATCCCACACTCCAGAATCACCGGTGTGGCTTCTGCTACTAATGCGATATCTGCATAAGACACCCAGTATGGCGCAGGAACGATAACTTCATCGCCTTTATTGAGTACGGCCAAGCACAGATTAAAAATGGTTTGCTTGCCACCTACGCCTACAATCACTTCATTCAGTGCATAGTCAAAACCATTTTCGTTCTTGAATTTTGCAACAATCGCTTTTTTCAAGCCAGGGATGCCTGCAACTGGGGTGTATTTTGTAAAGCCGGCATCAATCGCAGCTTTTGCTGCATCTTTAATGTGTTGAGGCGTATCAAAGTCTGGTTCGCCAGCCGCTAGGCCAATAATGTCTCGACCTTCAGCTTTGTATTTACCTGCCTTAGCAGTAATGGCTAATGTAGGAGACTCTTTGATTGATAAAACGCGTTGAGATAATACGGAGTGTGACAAGGCCTGTTCCTTAAGACAATTTGTATGTAACCGGTTGAATTGCCGCCATTTTACGCATAAATATGTGGATTAGGAATAGCGCGATGTCTAAAAAATGCGAGAAGACGGCATGTAAACGTATGCCGTCTTCAGTTGATTGGCTAGCGGTTGGGTTATGCTAGGCTAGCAGTGGATATTGCAACCTAGCATTTCGCTAAATTCTTTAGCTAGATTTTCATCAATTTTGGCAATCGTGGAGTTGATTGACGACATGCTACTTTTATCACCTTGAGATTGTGCAATCACCCCCAGCCTGAACAGTGCACTAGTGTTATTGGCATCAATCGCTACAGACTTTAAATATGATTGTTTTGCATCATCCAGTTTATTAAGTTTCTCTTGCGCTACACCCAGTTCAAACCACGCCTCGGTATCTTTGGGGTAGGTTTCAGTCCATTTGGCTGCTATTTGCTCTAACTTAGGCCAGTCTTGATTAATTTCTGGAATGGCCATTTGCATGAAAAATGGCTTTTTATCATCATCGTCTTCCCAAAAAGCTTTGCCCATGATTGGGAATTTAGTTTCCGACGGCAATTTCTTTAAATCTGCCAGCCACTCAATCGGAAGCGAGTAAAAGTAAGCAGGGCGCCCGGGTGTTTTAAATGTATTGATGCCAAGTAAATTTCCATCCGTATCAAATATGCCGCTGCCGCTGGCGCCCATTAAAAACTTTGCGCTACTGCGGATTACTTTACCCCCATCAAAGTTGTAGGTTGTTTTAATCACGCCTGAAGATGTGATTGGGACAAGTACGCCGTTGGAGTGTCCGATTGATAATATTTCCTGCTCTCTTTTGATATTGTCACTGCTGCCAATGGGCGCTGGTGTAAAAGGCATTCTTGCTGTGACTAGACATAGATCATGCCAGCGGTCTGCCTGTACCGATTCAATTTCGTAAGTGTCTTCGCCACGCGTTACCCATGGCGCGCTGGTGCTGCGAAAAATGTGGCAGTTGGTAATCGCTTTGTTTTCTTCCACAACAACACCGGAGCCGTATGCTAAACCTCCGCTGCTGTTGTATCCTCTTATCATGACGACTGATTGTAAGGATTTAAGTACTTTAGCTTGGTCTAAAGCTAAAGATGTTTGTGTAAAACTCATTAATGCGGCAAGCAGGATAAATCCACGCATAAGCTACTCCAAAAGTTAATTGCTGCATATTTTTAAGATTAACCCCAGTGTACGGGTAATCAGTGGCAGCTAGATGATTGATGGTTGTGTGAATTTTTACACTTATTATTTTGTTTAGTGACCGCCTATTTTTGGCAAAGTTCGCATTAATCTAGACTGAGGATGCTGACGGGTGAGATTGTTGCGGGTTGTTGTTTAAATTTCTGTTAAAATTTAAGTGTTTATATCCATATAAAGCATAACGTGTTCGTTACATTTCCTAATAGTAAATATCAATTGCATCAGCCTTTTCCTCCTGCTGGTGATCAGCCTCAGGCTATCGATAAGCTAACGCAAGGTGTGAATGATGGACTAAAATTCCAAACCTTGCTTGGGGTGACTGGTTCAGGCAAAACTTACACCATGGCGAACGTTATTGCTCGTACTGGCAGGCCAGCCATTGTGATGGCCCCTAATAAAACACTAGCCGCGCAGTTATATAGTGAGTTTCGAGAGTTTTTCCCAAACAATTCCGTTGAGTACTTCGTAAGCTATTACGATTACTATCAGCCAGAAGCGTATGTGCCATCGCGTGATTTGTTTATTGAAAAAGACTCCAGCATTAATGAGCATATTGAGCAGATGCGACTTTCTGCAACCAAAGCCTTACTGGAGCGTGAAGACAGTATTATCGTTGCTACTGTGTCTGCCATTTACGGTATTGGCGACCCGACTGATTATCATGGCATGGTGCTGCATGTGCAAGTGGGCGAAAAAATAGCGCAGCGCGATATGATTCAGCGCTTGGTAGGAATGCAGTATGACCGCAATGAATTTGATTTTTCGCGCGGCACTTTCAGGGTGCGCGGCGACGTGATTGACGTATTCCCGGCTGAAAATAATGAAACCGCGGTACGCATTTCAATGTTTGATGATGAAATTGAATCAATCACTTTGTTTGACCCGTTGACCGGACAAGTCTTCAATAAGATTCCGCGCTATACGGTTTATCCGTCTAGCCACTACGTCACGCCGCGCGAGACGACCATTCGTGCGATGGAAAAGATTAAACATGAACTTAAAGATCGCGTAAGTGTTTATCTTAAAGATAATAAACTGGTAGAGGCAGCCAGAATTGAGCAGCGCACACGTTTTGACCTTGAAATGCTTAATGAAATTGGGTTTTGTAAAGGCATTGAAAACTACTCACGCCATTTGTCCGGGCGCAATCCGGGCGATCCTCCACCAACACTGATTGATTACTTGCCCGATAACGCTTTGATGATTATCGATGAGAGTCACGTGACAGTGCCACAAATTGGCGCCATGTATAAAGGCGACCGTTCGCGTAAAGAAAACTTGGTGGATTACGGCTGGCGCTTGCCATCTGCCTTGGATAACCGGCCGTTAAAGTTTGAAGAGTTTGAGCGCATCATGCGCCAGAGTGTATTCGTTTCTGCAACCCCAGCAGAGTATGAAAAAACACATCAGCAGCAAGTGGTAGAGATGATTGCACGCCCAACCGGCTTGATTGACCCTGAAATTATCGTGAAGCCAGCAGATACGCAAGTGGATGACCTGCTCGGTGAAATTAAAAAACGTGTGGATGTAGGTGAGCGCGTATTGGCGACCACGTTAACCAAGCGCATGTCTGAAGACTTAACAGACTATTTAAGCGAGCATGGCGTTAAAACACGTTATTTACATAGTGATATTGATACCGTAGAGCGTGTGGAAATTATCAGAGACTTGCGCCTAGGTGAGTTTGATGTGTTGGTTGGCATTAATCTGCTACGTGAAGGTTTGGACATTCCTGAGGTGTCTTTAGTCGCAGTGCTGGACGCTGATAAAGAAGGTTTCTTACGCTCTGAGCGTAGCTTGATACAAACGGCGGGGCGTGCTGCGCGTAATTTAAATGGCCAAGTTATTTTTTATGCTAATAAAATTACCCGTAGCATGAAATTGGCTATGGATGAAACCGAGCGCAGGCGTGGTGTGCAAATGGCGTTCAATGCAGCACATGGCATTACACCTAAGGGCGTAAGTAAGCGCATCAAAGATATTATTGATGGTGTTTATGATAAAGACGAAGCCTTGCGTGAGCGTAAGGCGCTGCAAGATCAGGCGAATTACGAATCGTTAAGTGAAAAACAAATCACTAAGGAAATGAAACGCCTGGAAAAAGCCATGCACGATGCTGCTAAAAATCTGGAGTTTGAAAAGGCCGCGGACTTTAGGGATCAGCTTAAAAAGCTAAGAATTAAATTTTATGGTGCAGAGATGCCGGACCTTGTTTAGTGCGCTTGTAAGCGCCATGTGCTTCAAAATTACATCATATTTAAGTTTTGGCGTGCAAAACGATTGATTTTATTAAATATAATTTGATTAGTCCTGTGCTTTTGTCTATAATCCTGCGCTTGCTCGGTAGTGATATCGAGTAGTTTTTTGTTTTTTTACCTTGTCACACTGCATAAAGTAGGTGGCTTTTATCCAAAAGGAGTGTCTATGAGACATTATGAAGTAGTATTTATCGTCCATCCGGACCAAAGCGAGCAAGTGCCAGCGATGATTGAGCGTTACCGCGCACTTATCACTACTAACGGTGGTGCAATTCACCGTTTAGAAGACTGGGGCCGTCGTCAATTGGCTTATCCAATCCAAAAAATTCACAAAGCACACTACGTGTTAATGAACATTGAATGTAACCAAACAGTGTTAGAAGAATTAGAGCATGGCTTTAAATTCAACGATGCAGTATTGCGTCACCTAACAATGGCTACAAAAACTGCTGTTACTGCACCATCACCAATGATGAAAGAAGAAAAATCTAAATCAGTGTTGAGTAAAGATGCAGCACCGGCTGCGCCAACTGAGGCAGCTGCTGCTTAATTGAATAAATTGGTGATACAAGCTGAAGTGGTGCAAATTGAACCGCTTCGCTACACACCAGCAGGCATACCGTTGTTAAGTGTTGTATTGCGACATGTTTCAGAACAAATCGAAGCTGGCATGAAGCGTAAAGTAGAGTGTGAAATTAATGCAGTGGTCTTGGGTGACTTAGCATTAAAAGGCTTAAAGCAAGGCGTTCAAATAATAGCGCAAGGTTTTCTAGCTAAACGCAGTCTTAAAAGCACACAATTGGTTATGCATATTAATGACATGAAGACTATGTAAGCAGTGCTTACATAAATTAAAGAATTTAGGAGTTTAAGATGGCAAGAGATATGTACAAACGCCGCCGTTACTGCCGTTTTTCAGCAGAAGGCATCAAAGAAGTAGATTACAAAGATGTTGATCTTTTAAAAGACTTCATCTCTGAAAATGCAAAAATCATCCCAGCACGTATGACGGGTACTAAAGCTCGTTATCAACGTCAATTAACATCAGCGGTTAAACGCGCTCGTTTCTTGGCATTGTTACCATACACTGACAAACACCCAGGCTAAGGAGATATAAGCATGCAAGTAATTTTATTAGAAAAAGTAGCTAACCTTGGTGTGTTAGGTGATGTTGTTAAAGTTAAAGACGGTTTCGGTCGTAACTTTTTGATCCCACAAGGTAAAGCAAAACGTGCAACTGAAGCTAACAAAGCTGAATTTGCGGCACGCCGTGCTGAATTAGAAAAACAACAAGCTGCAATCTTAGCTGGTGCACAAGTGCGTGGCGAAAAATTAGCTGGTTTTGTTGTATCAGTGACTCAAAAAGCTGGTGTTGATGGTCGTTTGTTTGGTTCTGTCACTAACGGTGACATCGCTGAAGCTTTAGTTGCTCAAGGTCACGACGTTGTTAAATCATTGGTTCGTTTACCAAACGGCCCATTGAAAACAATCGGTGATCACGCAGTTTCTGTAGCATTGCATCATGATGTTGTTGTTGACATCACTGTAACAGTGGTTGCTGAAGCGTAAGCTTTTACAGCTTTAAAAGAAAGCCGACCAGATGGTCGGCTTTTTTGTTTTCTAGGCATCCAATCATGCCGACCTCACACTCGCTCTATATCTTTCTATGTCGCCGCACAATTACATATAGGGTCTAGCGCTACAGTCCTGAATAATTAATTTTAGATGGTATAAATTCTTAGCGAGTTAATCGTGCACTGATATAATCACGGCTATGGCTGACGAACAATTAGATACATTTAAAGTACCCCCACATTCTGTAGAAGCAGAGCAATCCGTTATTGGCGGGCTCCTGCTTGAAAATGAAGCGCTAGATAAGGTTGCGGATATTCTCCGCGCTAAAGACTTTTACCGCTATGACCACAAGCTTATTTTTGAGCATATTTCCAGACTGATTGAACACAACAAACCGGCTGATATCGTGACGGTGGCTGAGTCGCTGGAAAATGCGGCAGAGCTTTCTGGCGTAGGCGGTATTGCCTACCTGGGTTTACTGGCGCAAAACACGCCGACTGCGGCTAATATCCGCCGCTATGCAGAAATCGTGCATGAGCGTGCCGTAATGCGTCAGTTGGTTGTGGTAGGTTCTGGTATTGCAGAAAGCGCTTATTTACCAAACGGTCGAGATGCGCAGCAATTATTAGATGAAGCTGAAGCCAAAATCTTTCAAATTGCTGAGGGCGGCAAGCGCAGCAGCGAAGGTTTTATTGATATTAAAGTGTTATTGCCACAGGTGGCTGATCGTATTGATCAACTCTTTTCACGTGATAATCAATCCGATGTTACCGGTATCCCAACTGGTTTTGCTGACTTGGACTCGATGACCTCTGGTCTGCAGGGGGGCGACTTGATTATTGTAGCTGGGCGTCCTTCAATGGGTAAAACCGCCTTCTCACTGAATATTGCGGAGAATGTAGCATTGGATACTGGGTTGCCAGTCGCTGTATTCTCAATGGAGATGGGCGGCGCACAGCTAGCAATGCGTATGATCGGCTCAGTAGGGCGTTTGGATCAACACCGCATGCGTACTGGTAAATTAGAAGATGAAGACTGGGAAAAGCTCACTACGGCACTGGGCAAACTAAACGAAGCGCCTATCTTTATTGATGAGGGTGCAGGTTTAAGCAGCTTTGACGTGCGTGCAAGGGCGCGTAGATTACACCGTCAAACTGGTAAGCTGGGCTTAATTGTCATCGACTACTTGCAGTTGATGGCGGCACCCGCTGGCAAGCAAGGTGAGAACCGTGCTACCGAGATTTCTGAAATTTCACGGTCTTTAAAGGCCTTGGCTAAAGAGCTTGATGTACCTGTCATTGCATTGTCTCAGCTTAATCGTGGTTTGGAGCAGCGCCCAGACAAGCGTCCGGTGATGAGCGATTTGCGTGAGTCTGGCGCGATTGAGCAGGATGCGGACGTAATCTTGTTTATTTACCGTGATGAGGTTTACAACCCAGACTCGGCAGATAAAGGCACGGCTGAGATTATTATCGGTAAACAACGGAACGGCCCAATTGGCCGAGTTCGCCTGACATTCCTTGGTCAGCACACGCGCTTTGAAAACTTTGCAGGCAGTGCACATATGTCAGACGAGTACTAGAGCTGAAACATGCGGCCTATTCTTGCTACGGTTTCTCTTAATGCGTTACGGCACAACTTAGCTGCTGTACGCAAATTCGCGCCACATTCAAAAGCCATGGCAGTGGTGAAAGCTAATGGATATGGCCATGGTTTAATCAATGTCGCGCATGGACTGAGTGCTGCAGATGGTTTTGCGGTGCTTGGTGTCAATGAAGCTATCGATTTGCGCGATGCGGGCTTCCAGCAAACTATTTTGTTGTTAGAAGGGGTGTTTTGCGCCCAGGAGCTTAATCTCGCCTCTAATCTCGGCCTGAATATTGTGATTCACTCACAGCAGCAATTAGAAATGTTGGAGTCAGCGATTCTCGTTAAACCTATGCATGTGCATCTTAAAATGAACAGCGGCATGAATCGTTTAGGTTTTCAGCCGGAGGCGTTTATTCATGCGCAGGAACGCCTGAGAGCTTGCAAAAATGTTGCAGATATTACGCTGATGACACATTTTGCAACCGCAGATGATGAAGCCGGTATTGATAAACCATTAAAGCTATTTAGAACTATCACCCAAGGGCTAAACTTGCCCGTGTCTTTAGCCAACTCTGCTACGATTTTGCGCCACCCAGATGCACATGCCGATTGGGTGCGCCCTGGCATTATGCTGTATGGTGCCAGTCCAGTGGGTGATGCGGCTGCTACCGCCTATGGGTTAACGCCGGTGATGCAGTTCACCTCTGAAATTATTGGAGTACAGGAAGTTAATGTTGGTGAAGCTGTAGGTTATGGTAATCGCTTCACCGCAACGCAGCCCACTCGTGTAGGCATTGTGGCTTGCGGTTATGCGGATGGTTACCCAAGACACGCCGGTTTGGTGAGTAGTTATCAGGGCGGTGCGCCAATTGCAGTCGCTGGTAAGTTAACCACCACATTAGGGCGTGTTTCTATGGATATGTTGTTTTGTGATTTAACCAATATCCCAGAGGCTGGAATAGGTTCGTCCGTTGAGCTTTGGGGTAATCAAGTACCTGTAGATGCCGTAGCTGCAGCTTCTGACACTGTAGGCTATGAATTGCTTTGTGCCGTTGCGCCACGTGTGCCGATGAAAGTGATTGACTGATGGCTAAAGCCAAAACCATTTACACCTGCACTGAATGCGGCGCAAGCGAGCCCAAGTGGCAAGGGCAGTGTCCGAGCTGCCATGCATGGAATACACTGGTTGAAACCATCGCAGAAACCGCTAGTGCCAGCCGTTTTGCACCGTTAGCCGAAACCGCAGGTTTGCAAAAGCTCGCAGAGGTAGAGGCAGCAGAAGTGCCTCGTCAACCTACAGGCGTGAGTGAGTTTGACCGTGTGCTTGGTGGTGGATTGGTACCTGGTGGTGTAGTTTTAATCGGTGGTGACCCAGGTATCGGAAAATCTACACTATTGTTACAAACCCTGTGTCATATCGGCAGCGCACGTAAAGCAGTTTATGTCAGTGGTGAAGAATCTCCACAGCAAATAGCCATGCGAGCTAAGCGACTGGGTTTGGATGCAAGCCCGATATCATTACTTGCAGAAATTAATCTGGAAAAAATCATTGGCATGCTGCAAAAACATAAGCCTGATATTGCGGTGATTGACTCCATTCAAACCGTTTATTCCGAGGCTTTGCAATCAGCACCAGGTTCTGTAGCGCAAGTGCGTGAATGCTCTGCACAATTAACACGGTTAGCAAAGCAAGCTGGCATTACTGTAATACTGGTCGGTCACGTAACTAAAGAGGGCGCTTTAGCTGGTCCGCGCGTGTTAGAGCATATTGTAGATACCGTACTGTATTTCGAAGGCGATCAGAGCTCTAGTTTCCGCTTGATTCGCGCATTTAAAAATCGGTTTGGCGCAGTGAATGAGCTTGGTGTTTTTGCGATGACTGAAAAAGGATTACGCGAAGTTACCAATCCCTCTGCATTATTTTTATCGCATCACAGTGAGCAGGTGGCAGGTTCCTGTATTACCGTGACAATGGAAGGCACGCGTCCGCTGTTAATTGAAATACAAGCGCTGGTGGATGAAGCTCATGCACCTAATCCCAAACGCCTGTGCGTGGGTTTAGAGCAGAATCGCCTGGCAATGTTATTAGCGGTATTGCACCGTCATGCAGGCGTGGCTTGTTTTGATCAAGACGTGTTTATCAATGCAGTGGGTGGTGTTAAAATTTCAGAGCCAGCGGTGGATTTGGCCGTGCTATTATCAATTACTTCTTCATTAAAAAACAAACCATTAGACAATAAACTTATCGTGTTTGGTGAAGTTGGTTTGGCGGGGGAGGTGAGGCCTGTGCAGCGTGGACAAGAGCGTCTGAAAGAGGCAGCCAAACTTGGCTTTACAAAAGCAATCGTACCTAAAGCCAATGCGCCTAAGCAACGTATAGACGGTATCGAGGTGGTAGCAGTGGAGCGTTTGGAGCAAGCACTTAACTACGTGAAGAACTATTAAGCTAAGTAAGCATGCTTAGCTTTACGATGCATTCGCAATCAGGTTTGCACAATAAACACCACTTCTGACTGCACCTTCAATCGTGGCTGGGTAACTAGCATAGGTGTAATCACCAGCCAGATAAAGATTGTTCTGAGCCGTTCTATTAGTGGGGCGCGTTAAGTCCGGTACACATGAAAATGTAGCGCGTTTCTCTGCAATCACTTTATGCCATAACGGTTTAGGTAAATGCGGGAACGCCTGTTGTAACTCTTTTGCAACTTGTAAGGCCAGCGCATCTTGTGTCATTTTTTGGTGAGGGCCCTCAGCGCTCACAATAACCGCCAGCAATCCTTTTTCTCCGCATAACTCACCTCTATCAAACACCCATTGACTGATGGCGTTAGCCAACCCGGTCATTACTTGTGGCAGCTTAATCTCAGTTGGGTATTGTAAGTAGACAGTGTAAATGGGCTGGTATTGATAATGCTGTGTTTTATCTTGGCTAGCTTTAAGTCTGGGGAGCTCTGCTAACAGCTTATCTGTTCTTGCTGGTGAGGTGGCAACAATCACATGACTAAAGTGAAGCATGCCTTGTTTTGTTTCCAAATGAAAGCCGTCATCCGCCTCTACCAGTGAGCGTATTCGATGGTTTAATTTGATAGTGCCACCTTTGGCTTGTATGTAGTGTGCTACAGGCTGGGAGATGATTTTTGATAACTCCAGTTTAGGGATTAGAAAATCGCTATTCTTTTTGTCTCCACTAAATGTATCTCGCAATACGTTTAAAAATATGCGGCTGCTTGCTTTTTTAAGTGGTGTGTTTAATGCAGCCAGGCACAAAGGCTCCCATATCATTTGGATTAACGTTTTGGTCTGCTTATGCTGCTTTAACCATTTAGCTAACGGCAGGTCCATACTCAGTTCATAGTTAGACGCTTGCAGATGCCGCATGAACTTGAGCGCTGCGACCCGTTCACTTAAGGTAAGGCCTTTGCAAAACAAGAAGCCAACCAACATGTTGAGCGGGGCGGGCAAATAATGTGCTGACTTTAGTGAAAATGCCGATTTAGCCGCACCAGACTGCATATTCAGTTGTAACGGTAGTCGCAAAAAGGCTTCATCTTCTTTTACGCCGGCTTTTTCCAGCAGAGATAGTGTGGCACTATAAGCACCTAATAGAATATGCTGGCCGTTATCAAGCAATTGCAATAAATCTTTGTTCTCTACCACCACACTGCGTGCGCGCCCGCCAAGTTGCGAGCTAGCTTCAAATAGGGTGACCCTATAGCCACGCTCAGTTAAGCTTGCGGCCGCACTTAATCCAGCACAGCCTCCGCCTATGATTGCAATATGCTGATTTGTGTTCACACGTAGTCTCTGTAATTATTATTAAGTGTTTAAACCAAATGCTTAGCCCAGGTACTGAAAGCAATCCATAACTTGCGTAATGTGCCCAGTGATATACGCGCATTCAGTACTTTCTCAGCGCCATCTACTTTTATTTCGCGGAGCAATGTGCGGTAAATCGCAGTCATGATTAAGCCTACGCGCTGATTCTTTTTATCTTCTGCAGGTAGTTCGTTAAGTGCTTTGTCATAATAAGTTTCAGCACGCTCAATTTGGCTCTCTAGCAGTTTTTTTACAGCATCAGATTCACGGTTTTTTAAAATATCTTCTTCTGTGACATTGAACTTTGCCAGCTCGTCTAACGGCAGGTAAATGCGGTTGCGACGTGCATCTTCACCTACATCTCTGATGATGTTAGTGAGCTGGAATGCCATGCCGAGATCATGGGCAAATTTAAGCGTTTTTCTATTTTTAAAGCCAAAAATTTGGGCTGAGAGTATGCCAACAACGCTGGCAACCCGATAACAATAGAGCTGCAGCTGCTTGAAATCCTCATAGCGATTGAAATTTAAATCCATCTCCATGCCATCAATAATTTCATGAAAGTGCTCTTCATCTAATTGAAACTGTTTGATGACGGGCTCAAGTGCTTTAGTTACTGGATGTATGGGTTTATTTAGATATAAATTACGAACTTCATCTTTCCACCAGGCAAGCTTTACTTGAGCCACTTTTAACTCAGTGCACTCATCGACAATATCATCCACTTCACGACAAAAGGCATATAGCGCGGTAATTGCTTCACGCTTCTGCTTTGGTAAAAACATAAAGCTATAGTAAAAACTGGAGCCGCTCTTTGCTGCTTTTTCTTGGCAATATTGCTTTGGGGTCATATTAGGATTGTTGAAACTAAGTGATTAATGTTTATAGCTTAAATAGGGCTTTAGAAAAAACAATTGCCCAGTCCCAGAAGTTGAGTTTGGGTCTGTGGTTAAATACATCGCCATTGACTGCGCTAATTTTATAGATAATGCGCTCACCACCGGCAATGATCATGCGCATTTCAAAACCAATGCGCCCCTTTAATATACTGCCTAGAGGCTTACCTGCGTTGAGCAGGGTTTGGGTGCGACGCAAATTAAAATGCATAAACTGCTGCCAATAATCATCAATCGGCTGCGTGGCATTTACATACGCTCTAATGGTTTGCTCGCTGATACCAAAAGCCATTAGCTCATCCTGGCATAGGTAAATACGTTGTTTACCTTCATTTTTTTTAAAATCAATGGCAATGTCTTGTAAAAAATTGATCAGTTGTAATGCAGAGCAAATGTGATTGGAGTATGTAATATTTTGAGGGGTTGCTTGCTGATATAAATGCAGTAAAAGGCTACCGATAGGGTTTGCAGAGCGTGCGCAGTAATCGAGCACGTCTTCATAATCTGCGTAGCGCGTTTTAGTCACATCCTGGCTAAAGGCATCCAACAAGTCGTAAAATGGGGCAAAGGGTAACTTTCTCTCGCGAATCATTTGACCTAATGTCATAAAAAAAGCGGACTTTGGCTTGATATAGGCTTGCAGCAAATCAAGCTCATCACGAAAGCCATTAAGCAAGTTCAGTCGCTGCTCAATAGTTATGTCACCTTCATCAGCAAAATCATCCGCCTGCCGTGCAAAGCTATAAATTAAAGCAATAGGCTCCCTTAAGTACTCCGGCAAAAAGCATGAAGCAACAGGGAAGTTTTCATAATGGCGGCTGGCTAAGTCGAGGCTTTGTTGAGCCACTGTTGCTGACGAATCGCTAGACGTTGAGCAAATATTTACCATGGCGTGAGTATGCCACAAAATTAAATCATTTTTGGTTACAAAGCCTGCTATTTATGATGAACATTTGTTTTTCTAAGGTGGTAAATATTTTAAGAAAACAATTAAAGCTTTGTTAAAATAAAAACGTACTCATATAGAAAGCGATTATGTTAGCAATTATTGGTGGCACAGGTCTGACGCAACTAGACAACTTAAATATTACTAGACGTTTAATTGTACGAACGCCTTACGGTGAGCCATCGCAACCACTTATTTTTGGCGAGATTTCTGGGCGAGAAGTCATTTTTTTGGCACGTCATGGCAACGGACACACGATTCCGCCACATGAGGTGAATTATCGTGCCAATATTGCCGCCCTGCATTTACAAGGCGTGACGGAAATAGCTGCGATTGCAACGGTAGGTGGCATTCACCCAGATTTGTCAGCCGGCAAAATTGTAATCCCGCATCAAATCATTGATTACACCTACGGTAGAAAAACAACCTTTCATGATGGAATTAGCAATCCAGTAAAACATATCGACTTTACTGAACCATACTGCCAAACCTTACGTGAAAAGTGGAAAAGAGCTGCTATTGCCGTCGGTGAAGAAGTGGTTGATCATGGGGTGTATGCTGCTACGCAAGGCCCTAGATTAGAGACTGCTGCTGAAATTAACCGTTTAGAGCGAGATGGAGCAACCGTGGTAGGAATGACCGGTATGCCAGAAGCGGCACTTGCGCGTGAACTTGGCATTAGCTATGCGACAATTTGTCCTGTAGCGAATTATGCGGCTGGTCGAGGTGACAATTTGCATGAAATTAAATATGAGGAAGTCATCTCTAATTTAAACCTCACCATGGTGCGCGTGCGCAATATTATCGCTCAACTGGTCAAACAAAACGGACATCACTAGAAATGTCAGCCACTTTGATTTGGGTGATGCTGAAACTGACTAATGCTTAAGGTAAAAAATGGCAATTAAAACTGTATTAAGAATGGGCGAGCCATGCTTGCTGGCAAAAGCTGAACCTGTAACGCATTTTGATACAGCAGAATTGCATGAATTAATCCAAGATTTAGAAGATACCATGCAGCATATGAATGGTGCCGGCATCGCTGCTCCGCAAATTGGCGTTAGCTTGAGAGTTGTTATTTTTGGTCAAAAGGAGTCTACTGCTACCAATCCTCGGTATCCAGATGCAGATGCTGTACCTTACACTGTACTTATTAACCCTGAATTAACATTAATTGGCGATAAAATTGAAAATGATTGGGAAGGATGCTTGTCAGTTCCTGGAATGCGAGGTATAGTGCCGCGTCATCTGAAATTGCATTACACGGGGTTTGATCAGTACGGCAATAAAGTTGATAGATTGGTCAGCGGCTTTCATGCGAGAGTAGTTCAGCATGAATGTGATCACTTGGATGGTGTTTTATATCCAATGCGGATAATAAATTTAAAAGATTTTGGATATTCTGATGTTTTTTTTCCAAATCAGGATTTTCAAGATGATTAATTTGTTGTTATAATGCTGACCTCGTAACGCAAGTAACGATTTAGATGGAAGAGTGGCAGAGCGGTTTAATGCTACAGTCTTGAAAACTGTCGTGGGTTCACGCCCACCGTGAGTTCGAATCTCACCTCTTCCGCCAAGAATTTTAAGCCGCTTAACTTTACAATTAAGCGGCTTTGTTTTTTAACGTTAGTATCATCAAACATTACCCTAGGAATTAACATGACTCAAATCATCGTAGATCACAACCCATCAGAAGAGAAATTGAAACAATTAGGCGTATCAAGCTGGTCTATCTGGGATTGCGCACCTTCTAAATTCCCACTTAACTTTGATTCAGCAACTGAAAGTGCATACGTACTTGAAGGTGAAATCCATGTTACTCCACAAGGTGGTGAAACTGTTGTGATTAAAGCAGGTGATTTCGTTGTGTTCCCTAAAGGTTTGAAATCTAACTGGGAAGTAACTAAACAATTGAAAAAACACTACAAGCATTCATAATTGCAATTTAGTGAATAAAGCTTAAAATAAAGCCTCGATTCGTCGGGGCTTTTTTTATTGCTAAGGAGTTTGGAATGAGTAAGATCATCGTAGAAAAACCTAGTGCAGAGCAACTGGCTTCCTTAGGTGTAAAAGGCTGGCCGACTTGGTCTAAAGAAGTGTCACAATTCCCTTGGCGTTTTAGCACGCAGGAAATCGCTTACATTCTGGAGGGGGAGGTGACAGTGCAACCATCTGAAGGTGAGTCAGTGAGCTTCACCGTAGGTGACTTGGTGACATTCCCCGCTGGATTATCTTGTGTTTGGCACGTCAAGAAACCACTCAAAAAGCATTATCAGCTTGGCTAGATGGCCTATGCATCTTTCCTTAAATTTCATCAAGCAAAGCCATTTGCAGTGCATGCACACGGTTAAAATCAAGGCACTCTCCGTTTTGATCTGAGATTAAGAACGTGTCCTCAGCGCGATTGCCTAGGGTGTTGATTTTTGCATTATGTAGTTTGATGCCGTATTTTAAAAATTGTTGTGCTAGCGTGGCGAGTAGGCCGGGTCTGTCATTGGCAATAATCTCCAGCCGGTGATTGTTATTCTCGGCCTCTTTGGTAATGGTGATCTGTGCTTGAATCGGCATATGCTTCACTTGACGACTTACTCTACCTTTAAGTGGGGATTCTAGCTGATATAGGTCATCGAGTTGATTGGCTAGCTCTAGCTCAATAAACTTCAGTAAGCCGCTGTAGCTTACAGACTTGCCAGACTGGTCCAGAATGATAAAACTATTTAAGGCGTAATCATGTTGAGTAGTAAAGATTTTTGCTTCGACGATGCCATAACCCATACGGTCAAAGAAGTTACAGATTCTCGCAAATAAGTCGCTCTTGTCTTTAATGTAAATCATCACCTGAATTCCATCACCATGCGGGCTAAGTCTTGCGCGGACGATAGGTATTTCACTATAAAGGTGTGGTGTTAGCAAGCGGCTATGCCAGGCAATTTCGTCGCTCTCATGGCGGACAAAATAGTGCTCACCAAACTGTACCCAGAGTGGCTCGTAGGCGTGGTTGCTTAAGCCAAACCTACTCAGTTTATCGGATGCTTCTTTAATGCGTCGCTGTATGGTTTGTTTTGCGTGGAAACCCGGGTCTGACAGAGCGTGATTGGTGGCAGAGTATAGGCTCTCTAGCAATCTAGCTTTCCAGGCGTTCCATACCACAGGGCTGGTACCGCGAATGTCAGCCACAGTAAGTAAGTATAATGCGTTTAATCTACGTTTATTTTCAACAAAACCCGCGAATGACTCAATCACACTGGGGTCAGATAAGTCGGTTTTTTGTGCGACGGATGACATTTTTAAGTGCGCTTCTACTAGCCATGACACTAACGCACAGTCAACTTTAGGTAAGTGATGTAACTTGCAAAATTTAAATGCATCTACCGTGCCCAAAGTGGAGTGGTCGCCACCGCGGCCTTTGGCAATATCGTGAAATAGTGCGGCCAGATACAATAAATGCGGTGCATCAAATGCTGCAAAAATCTGGCTACACAATGGAAACTCATGTTTGAGCTCAGGCTTAGCGAAGCGTCGTAAATTCGCCAACACATTCAGAATATGTTCATCAACCGTATATACGTGAAATAAATCATGCTGCATTTGGCCAACAATTTTGCCAAAAGCTGGAATATAGCTACCAAGTATCCCGTATCGATTCATTGCACGTAGCGCGCGATTAACGCCGCTAGGTTGCGACAGAATATCTATAAAAGTTTTTTTATTGCTGGCATTGTGCCTAAAGTCTTTATTGACTAATGGCTTTACGCGCTGCAATGTGCGCAGTAGCGTGGCGCCCATACCTGATAACTCAGGATGCTGCTGTAACAGCAAAAATGCTTCAAAAATTGCAGATGGATTTTGCTGTAGCAGGTTTGCAGTTCGGGCTTCCAGCAAATCATTGCGTGCTTCAAATTTATCGTTGATGACACGAGTTGCTGGCGGTGTCGCTACAATAGTTTCTTCTAGCAGCTTCAGCACAATTTCGTTCATAAGCTCAATAAATTTAACGCTACGGTAGTAGCTTTGCATAAGCTGCTCACTCGCGCGTCTGCGTGGGGTGTTGCTGTAACCTAATGTCGCTGCGAGATCGTTCTGAAAGTCAAATAACAATCGGTCTTCGCGCCGCCCGCTTAAAAAATGCAAATGCGTGCGAAGTAACTGTAGTTTTTTTTCGTGGTGACGAATGCGGCGTGATTCCGTCACGGAGATAATTTGATCTTTTGCCAGTGCAGCCCAAGGATTGCCGGCTGAGTATTGCTTGTTTTTAACCTGCAAGCTACGCGCTATCCAAATAATCATATGCAAATCACGCAGCCCGCCTGGGCTTTCTTTGAGATTTGGTTCTAGGTTGTAAGCAGTGTCGTTAAATTTTGAGTGGCGCAGATCCTGCTCTGTTAATTTGGCTTTTAAGAAGTCAATTGGGCTTAGATTCTTGGAAATGTTTGCCAGAAAGTCTTGGTACATAGTGGCATTGCCAGATAGCAGGCGCGACTCTAGTACATTAGTTTGCACGGTGATATCTTTTTGCGCCTCACTGATGCATTCATCCAAGTTGCGTACGCTGTGACCGATATTCAGCCCTAAATCCCACATCAATCCGATTAGGTTTTCAATGCTTTGATTTAGCGTGCTATTTTCTTGAGGTTTGCTTGGTATTAAAACCAGCAGGTCAATGTCAGAGTAGGGGAATAACTCACCGCGACCATAACCGCCAACGGCAATCAGGCAGCAAGCTGGGTCAATTTGTAAATCTGACCATAACTCCACGAGGAGTTGGTCAATAAACTTACAATGCTGTTTAAACAGACGGGCGGTGTTAGGTTGGCGGTTAAAGTCTTCTTTTAATGCTAAGAATTGCTTTTTTAAGGAGGTACGTAAAAAAGCAATTCTTTCTTTTGAAATTTCGATGGATTCTATATTGTTATCTAATTGCATGCTGCACCATCGTTCATTTATTAATCTGGCATTAAGTGCTTGATGGGTTGGTAATGAAAGCTGGAGGAGGAGGTGAGCCTGCGGACAGCGTCATGACTTCATAGCCTGTATCTGTCACTAAAATGGTATGTTCCCACTGAGCAGATAAACTGCGGTCTTTAGTCACGATAGTCCAGCCGTCAGGCATTTGCTTAATATCACGCTTCCCTGCATTAATCATTGGTTCAATCGTAAACATCATGCCTGCCTGAAGCTTAAGCCCAGCACCGGGTCGACCGTAATGCAGCACTTGAGGCTCTTCATGAAACACGGTCCCTATGCCGTGTCCGCAAAACTCACGTACAACACTGTAACCACTCTTTTCGGCAAACGTTTGTATGGCATACCCGATATCACCTAATGTCGCACCAGTCTTTACTTTATTAATGCCTAACCACATTGCCTGATAAGTGATCTCACACAAACGCTTTGCTTGTATTGAGGCTTCACCTACATAAAACATGCGGCTAGTATCGCCGTGGTAGCCATCTTTGATCACGGTAATATCAATATTGACGATATCGCCATTTTTTAGGACTTTATCACTAGGAACACCATGGCAAATCTGCTGGTTAATAGACGTGCAAATTGATTTTGGGTACGGCTTGTGCCCATCCGGTGCGTAATTTAAAGGTGCTGGAATTGCTTTCTGCACATCAACGATGTAGTCATGGCAGAGTTTGTCCAGTGCTTCTGTTGTTACCCCATGTACTACATGGGGTGTAATGAAATCCAGCACTTCAGAGGCTAGCCTGCCTGCGATACGCATTTTTTCGATATCGTGTTGATTTTTAATTGAGATTGCCATGTGTTTTGTTGAGGATTGCTAATATGTCATTTTATCATAGCATATCCATCTGTTTTTGAGGCTCTGCCTACAATTTTGCTGGTACGCCGTTCGATGACGCGTTCGTTGAGCTGATGGATTAATCATAATCCTCTTTATTTTTTTATAGATTTTGTTTCAGATTAAAAATGTAAGATGTAATATAGCCAAGAAAAAAGGAGATTGGTACATGGCAGCGATACCCGTAGACTTGGCAGCAAGGGATTTAAATGCATGGGTAACCTTTTTGAGAACTGCAGAAATCCCTGTACTTAAGCAAACGGCGCGTGAGATTGGGCGCCTGCAGGAAGATGAAGACAACCTAAGTGCCCGTGCAATCACAAATGTAGTACTTAATGACCCGATGATGGTTTTTAAGGTGCTTAGCTATGCTCAAAAGCATAAATCCCGCAGTCAGCTACAAGACCTTGCTCAAGTAGAACAAGCTATTATGATGATGGGTACCGGTACTTTTTTTAGAAACATCCCTCCAGTGCCGTTGGTGGAAGATGCGCTAAAAACCAACCTAACTGCATTAATGCAGTTGCTTAAGCTGATTAAGCGTGCACATAGGGCCGCCAACTTTGCGGTCGAGTGGGCGGCGCATTTGAATGATTTACATGCGGAAGAAGTGCTTATCGCCGCCCTGTTACATGATTTATCAGAGATGTTGATGTGGTGTTATGCCCCGGAAAAAATGAATCTTATTCATGGTATGCAAGTTGCTGATAAGGCCTTGCGCAGCAAGGTGGTGCAACAGGAAGTATTGGGTTTTGTGTTGCATGATTTACAGGTCCAGTTAGTCGATGTTTTTCAGCTACCGCCATTACTTGGCAAGCTGATGCAGGATGGTGCATCAGGCGAGCAGCGCGTCAGGAATGTTGCGCTAGCAGTCAACTTGGCAAGGCATTCGGCGAATGGCTGGGATGATGCAGCGCTGCCGGATGATTACCGCGATATATCCGAACTACTGCGCCTGGATGTGGATAGGGTGATGCGTGTAGTGGGTGTGCCTGATGTGCAATAATCTTAAAATAATGTCTAGCAAAGCCTAGCAAACTCGATCACTTGGTGTTATTATTCCGCCTTTGCATTTTCTTGCAAAACCTTCGCCATTAATTTGGTGATGGCTAATTTACATACAACCCATTCTAGGGTGCTTGGATTTATGTCTGGGTGTTTCTGGTGTTGTGTGAATTGATAACCCTTTAGAAGAGAGATTTAACATGTCTGTAACCATGCGTCAAATGCTGGAAGCTGGAGTTCACTTCGGCCATCAAACTCGTTACTGGAACCCAAAAATGGCACCGTTCATTTTCGGTGACCGCAACAAAATTCATATCGTAAACCTTGAAAAAACATTGCCAATGTTTGAAGATGCACTTAAACATGTGCGCACATTGGCTGCAAACAAGGGTCGTATTTTATTCGTAGGTACTAAACGCCAGGCTCGTGACATCGTTAAAGAAGAAGCGACACGTGCAGGTTGTGCTTATGTAAATCACCGTTGGTTGGGCGGTATGCTAACTAACTTTAAAACTGTTAAACAATCTATCAAGCGCCTGCAAGACTTTGAAGTAATGTTGCAAGACGGTAGCTTGGAAAAGTTCGGTAAAAAAGAAGCGCTAGGTTATAAACGTGAAGTTGAAAAGCTAGAGCGTTCTATCGGCGGCATTAAAGAAATGGGTGGCTTACCTGACGCTATTTTCATTATTGACGTTGGTCATGAAAGCGGTGCAATCACTGAGGCTGCTAAATTAGGCATTCCAGTGATTGGCGTGGTTGATACAAACAACTCACCAGACGGTGTTGCTTATGTAATTCCTGGTAATGATGACTCTAGCCGTGCAATTCGTTTGTACGCTCGTGGTATCGCTGATGCGGTATTGGAAGGTCGTAGCTCAGTGATTACTGAAATTGTTAAATCAGCTAGCGAAGAAGTAGCTGAGTCAGCTGCAGAATAATTTACTCTGCTTAAAAAAGGGGCTTAAGGCCCCTTTTTAATTTTGACAATTTAGATATAAAAATATAATTAAATCAAACTGTTAATTTGCATTTTTAATGCAATACATGAATATTAAGGAGCTTAAAATGGCTGAAATTACCGCAGGTATGGTAAAGGAATTACGTGAGCGCACCGATGCGCCAATGATGGACTGCAAAAAAGCATTAACTGAAGCTGAAGGCGATATGACACGTGCTGAAGAAATTTTGCGTGTACGTTTTGGTAATAAAGCAAGCAAAGCTGCTGGCCGTGTTGCTGCTGAAGGTACTGTTGGTATTAGTATCAGTGCTGATGGTAAATCTGGCGCGATGGTTGAAGTTAACTCTGAAACAGACTTCTGTGCTAAAAACGAAGACTTCTTAAAATACGTAAATGAGTTAGCTGGTGTTATTGCTGCTAGCTCAGCAAGTGACATCGCTGAAGTTGGTGCACTTGCTATGCGTGGTTCAACTGCGGAAGAAACTCGCGCACAACTAGTAGGTAAAATTGGTGAGAACATTACACCACGTCGTTTCGTGCGCCCAGCAGTTCAAGGTAAGCTTACAAGCTACGTGCATGGTAGCCGTATCGGTGTGTTAGTGGACATCGTTGGTGGTGATGATGCTTTAGCTAAAGATATTGCGATGCACATTGCTGCTGCAAAACCAAAATCATTAGATGCTTCTGGTATTGATGCAAGCTTGATCGAAGCTGAGCGCCGTGTTGCGATCGAAAAAGCTAAAGAAGCTGGCAAACCTGAAGCAATGTTGGAAAAAATTGCAGATGGCACAGTGCAAAAATTCTTAAAAGAAGTAACACTGTTGAGTCAAGTTTTTGTTAAAGATGACAAATTCACAATCGAGCAATTGCTTAAATCAAAAGGCGCAACTATCGCTTCATTCACAATGTACACAGTTGGTGAAGGTATTGAGAAGGTTGTTGTTGATTATGCCGCAGAGGTTGCAGCAGCAGCTAAAGTGTAATTAACGTTAAAGGTTAATAGCCTTTGAAAATTAAAATGGATTAAGCAGCTTGCTTAGTCCATTTTTTTTAATGAAAAATAAGCATTCAATTTGCGTTTCTACGGCTTATTTTTGTGCCTAAGACCGTTATTTTATGCTTAAATAAGCAAACTTAAAATTTGAGGAGTCCTCGTGTCTGCACCAGCATATAAGCGCATTTTACTTAAACTTTCTGGCGAGGCCTTAATGGGCGATGATGCTTATGGCATTAACCGCGTGACCATCACCAGAATTGTGAGTGAAGTCAAAGAAGTAGTTGATTTAGGCGTGCAAGTTGCAGTCGTCATCGGAGGTGGTAATATCTTTCGCGGCGTAGCGCCAGCTGCAGAAGGCATGGATAGGGCAACCGCTGACTACATGGGTATGTTAGCAACCGTGATGAACGCGATGGCATTACAAGATGCAATGAAAAACATTGGCCTCAATGCACGTGTGCAATCCGCATTGAGCATTGAGCAAGTGGCTGAACCGTATATTCGTGGTAAAGCTATTCGTTACCTAGAAGAAGGTCGTGTCGTAATTTTTGGCGCAGGCACCGGTAACCCATTCTTCACTACAGATACTGCAGCTGCGCTACGTGGTATGGAGATTAACGCTGAAATCGTGATTAAGGCTACAAAAGTTGACGGTGTTTACACCGACGACCCAAAAACTAATCCAGAAGCAATGCGTTACAAAACTATTAGCTTCGATGAGGCAATATCCAAAAATCTTAAAGTGATGGATGCAACCGCACTGACCTTATGTCGTGATCAGAAGTTACCTATCTCTGTGTTCAGCATCTTTAAGCAGGGCGCCCTGAAAAAAGTAGTGATGGGTGAAGACGAAGGTACAATGGTATTACCATAGGCAACTGTAGTAAGGCTTTAGTAAGTGTAGGTTGTACATTTTATAGCCAGAGTAAAGTTAACAAATAAATCAGTTTGTAGCGTTAAAGCTGAGTTGGAGAAATAAATGTTAGAAGATGTGAAAAAAAATGCCGAATTAAGAATGCAAAAGTCATTAGAGGCATTAAAGAATGATTTGGCCAAAGTACGTACCGGACGTGCGCATGTGGGTTTATTGGATCACGTGATGGTTGAGTATTACGGTTCAATGGTTGCCGTTAACCAAGTTGCCAATGTCAATTTAGGTGATGCGCGTACCATCAATGTACAACCATATGAAAAAAACATGATCGCTAAAGTAGAAAAAGCGATTCGTGACAGTGATTTAGGTTTAAATCCGGCAACCAATGGTGATTTGATTCGTGTGCCAATGCCAATGCTCACTGAAGAGCGTCGTCGTGATTTAACAAAGATCGTACGTACCGAAGGCGAGGGTGCTAAAGTGGCTATTCGTAACGTACGCCGTGATGCAAATGATGCACTTAAAAAACTGGTAAAAGATAAAGCAATTTCTGAAGATGATGAGCGCCGTGCTCAAGATGAGGTTCAGAAAGCTACAGACAAAGCGGTTGCCGAAGTTGATAAGATGTTGCAGGTAAAAGAAACAGATTTGATGGCTGTTTAATCATAAGAATGGTGAATGCGGTGACACATTTTAATTGCAATTTTTTATGCATTTAGTCTTGGGGTATTAATTGGCTTTATTCTCAAGTGCTACGCAGAGAGTACCTCCGGTTGCAGAGGTACCTAAGCATGTTGCAGTCATCATGGATGGCAACGGACGTTGGGCTCGGAAGCGCTTTTTACCCCGTATCGCTGGACATAAGCGCGGTGTGGAAACCGTGCGTGATATAGTGAAACAATGTATAGAACTTAAAGTGGGATACCTCACTTTATTTGCGTTTAGTAGTGAGAACTGGCGTCGCCCATCAGAAGAAGTTTCCTTCCTGATGTCCTTGTTTATGGAGGCGCTTAAACGTGAGGTGAGTAAGCTACACCAAAACAATATTAAGCTCATCATGATCGGGGACCGCAGTCGTTTTGATGCTAGCTTGATTGAGAAAATCGAAGCGTCTGAGCAATTAACTGCAAACAACACCGGTCTGGTATTAACCATTGCAGCCAATTATGGTGGCCGCTGGGATGTATTGCAGGCAGTCAATAAAATGCAAAAAGCAGAGCCTCAGCTAGCTGGTGTTTACGACGAAACACACCTAACACCTTATTTGTCAATGAGTTACGCACCTGAGCCGGACTTGTTCATCCGCACTGGTGGTGAAAAACGCATTAGCAACTTTCTTTTGTGGCAATTGGCTTATACCGAACTCTACTTTACAGACACATTGTGGCCAGACTTTAATGAAGCTGCGTTTAATGCGGCAATTCAATCCTATCAGCAACGTGAGCGTCGCTTTGGTCGTACCAGTGAGCAACTTTCAGAGTCACCTCGTTAAAGCTCGTTCAAATTCTAATTAATATAATGATATAAAAATGCTAAGAACCCGAGTGATTACCGCAATATTGTTGGTTACAGGTCTGTTATTGACTGTATTTTTAGCATCGAGACAGGTATGGGCAATCGTAACGCTTGGTATCTCGCTACTAGCGGTCATGGAGTGGGCGCATCTAATCAAGCTTAATCGTACGCAGTCTTTCACCGTTGTTGCCATGACAGCATTGATTGGTGTTTGTGTGTTGTCATTACAATATACTGTATTAGCACCATATCAGACCTACACTGAACTGGCTTTACTAAGCATTTCCGCATTATTTTGGCTTGTGATGGCGCCTGTATGGCTTGGTCAGCGTAAAGCTTGCCAACACCGCTTCATGATGACTATTTTGGGAATATTACTGATTAGTGCCACATGGATTGCGCTGGTAGGGCTACATGAAATTAACCCATGGCTGCTAATTGGTGTAATTGCTACGGTAAGCTTGGCAGATAGCGCAGCATATTTTGCTGGAAAACGATTTGGCCGTCACAAATTAGCACCTACCATTAGCCCAGGAAAAACATGGGAAGGTGTATTAGGGGCGCTGGTTGCGGTCACTATTTACGGTGGCTTATTGTGCTATTACCAGCAATTTAGCCTTTGGCTGGTACCCGCTTTGTGGCTAGTGGTCGTTTTTAGCATTATGGGTGACTTGGTTGAGTCACTGATGAAGCGTCAAGCTGGATTGAAAGATAGTGGTCAGCTATTACCAGGGCATGGCGGTATTTTAGACAGGATTGATGGTTTTATCCCAACCTTGCCAATGATCTTGCTTTCTATTTCTCTTTTACATTTCTCAGGATTTAATGTGCATGGCTAGTGTGTCGTCAGTTGATAATGTGGATTTAAACTCACAAGGTAAGATGCAGCAGGTAACGATACTCGGCGCAACTGGCACAATCGGAACACAAACTTTAGATGTAATTAGTCAGCATCCAGAGCGTTTTGGGGTGTTTGCGTTAACAGCCAGTACTAACGTGCAAGGCTTGTTTGATTTATGCGTCAAATATAAACCTCGCTATGCTGTCTTGTTATCTCCAAGTGCAGCATTAGTCTTAGAAGCTCAACTGAAGAATGCGGGAGTAGCGACCACAGTACTACAGGGTGAAGAGGCGCTCATTGAGGTGGCATCGCATCAGGACGTTGATGTAGTGATGGCGGCGATTGTGGGGGCTGCTGGCCTTCACCCTGCGATGGCGGCAGCAAGAACCGGTAAGCGTATTCTATTAGCCAACAAAGAAACCTTGGTGATGGCGGGCAATTTGTTTATGCAAGCAGTCATTGATGGTGGCGCAACACTGTTGCCGATTGATAGCGAGCATAATGCGATTTTTCAAGTCATGCCATATCAGCGTACTCCATGTCAGCAAACCAGAGTATTAGCCGACATGGGGGTGAAGCGCATTCTACTCACAGCATCAGGTGGTCCATTTCGTAATGCCAGCCTAGACCAGTTGCGTAATGTAACGCGTGCGCAAGCTTTAAACCATCCCAATTGGGTGATGGGGCCTAAAATCACCATTGACTCTGCCACTATGATGAATAAAGGGCTGGAGGTGATTGAAGCGCATTGGCTGTTCAATGCAACCTCAGCGCAGATAGAGGTGGTTGTGCATCCACAAAGCGTTATACACTCCATGGTTGAATATAATGACGGTAGCGTACTGGCTCAGTTAGGCAATCCAGATATGCGTACGCCAATTGCTTATGGTTTGGGCTATCCTGACCGCTTAGTCAGTGGTGTAAGTAGTTTGGATTTGTTGAAAATTGGACGGCTAGATTTTTGTGCGCCAGATCAGGGCATGTTTCCCTGTTTGCGCTTGGCTTATGAAGCCTTGGATGCAGGCGGTACCGCACCGGCCATTCTCAATGCCGCTAATGAAGTTGCAGTTGAGGCCTTTCTTGCTGACCAAATTGGTTTTATGGAGATTCCAGCACTCATTGAGTCCGTACTGAGTACATCTAATATCGAAGCAGTAACATCAATACCGCAGTTGGTTGATGTAGATGCCGTGGCTAGACGCGCTGCAAGAAGCTGGCTAACTACCTCGACAGGTACCCATTAAGCACATGTTGCATCTTAAGCTACGTAAATAACCCTATGCTAACGACACTTGCTTTTATACTGACTATTGGCATTGTGGTTACCGTGCACGAGTACGGCCACTTTCAAGTTGCTAGGTGGTGTGGTGTTAAGGTACTTAAATTTTCTATCGGTTTCGGTCATCCGCTATGGAGTAGAAAATTTGGTAAAGATCAAACCGAGTATGTGATTGCAGCGATTCCACTGGGCGGCTATGTAAAAATGCTCGGGGAGGAGCCTCTATCTGATGCAACACAGGCTGTGGATGAAGACATGTCTCGTGCACTCAATAGGCAAAGCCTAAGTAAGCGCATGGCTATTGTATTGGCTGGGCCATTTGCTAACTTGTTGCTTGCAGTTTTTCTGTACTGGCTTTTATTCATGGCTGGTGTTGTTGGTATCAAACCGATCATTGGTAAGTTAGTGGAAAACAGCCCCGCAGCTATGCAAAATATACAAGCTGGTGAAGTTATTCAGAATATAAATCATCAGAGTGTAGCCAGCTGGCAAGATGCGCGCTGGCTATTGCTAAAAGAGTCACTCGAAAAAAATACGATTGAAGTACAAACTATTACCCCACAAAAAGAAATTAAGTCTTACGATCTCGATGTATCAGGTATTAACCTAGAAGATGAGAAGCAAGACGTATTGGAGAAAATTGGGTTTTTAGTAGAAATGCCTGCTGTCCCAGCCGAGATTGGGGAAGTGATAAGAGATAGTCCTGCTGAGCGAGCTGGATTAAAAACCAAGGATTTAGTGCTAGAGCTCAACCAAGTAAAGGTGAGCGACTGGGATATGTTCGTGAAAGAAATTAGATCTCATCCTGAAGTGCCAATGATATTGCTGGCGCAGCGTAACGGTGAGACGATTAAACTTACTGTTACGCCAGAAGCCGTGATGGAAAAAGGCGAAAAAATAGGCCGTATCGGTGCCGGCTTTAATATGCCTCAAAGTGAGTTGGGCAAACTATTCATTACAACGCATTATTCAAGTGCTGTTGCCTTATTAAAAGCTGTAGAGAAAACATGGGATACCGCTACATTTAGCTTGAAGATGCTAGGTAACATGGTCTTGGGTAATGTGTCCTGGAAGGGCATGAGTGGTCCTGTTACTATTGCCAGTTATGCTGGACAGAGTGCAAATATGGGGTTAAAAGCCTTTATCGGCTTCCTTGCACTGATCAGTATTAGTATTGGCGTGCTCAATCTATTACCGATTCCCATATTAGATGGTGGGCATTTCATGTATTATATGGTTGAATTTTTTACAGGACGTCCTGTATCTGAAGCCGTCATGAATATAGGGCAAAGAATAGGCGTGCTGATTCTCGCATTTATGATGGTTTTGGCGTTTTATAACGATATAAATAGATTGATAACAGGCTGATTGAATGGCAATTCAAAATTTGAAACACCCTAAATTAAAACTAAAATCTATGTTATTGCTTGTCTCTAGCTTGTATGCTGGTTCAGTGATGGCACTTGAACCATTTCAAGTTAAAGATATTCGGGTAGAAGGTATTCAGAGGACAGAAGCAGGCACTGTGTTTAGCCACCTGCCTGTTAAAGTCGGTGAGATTATGGACGATGATCTTGCATCGCAAGCCATTAAGTCACTATATAGCACCGGTTTTTTCAAAGATGTACGCATCGAAGCCGAAAATGATGTGCTAATTGTAACCGTACAGGAACGCGCAGCTATTGCGCAAATTGAATTCAGCGGTAACAAGTCATTCCCAACAGACAAAATGAAAGAGGGCTTAAAGCAAGTTGGTATTGCAGAGAGTCAAATTTTTGACAAGTCACAGTTAGACCGTGCAGAGCAGGAAATTAAGCGCCAATACTTATCACAAGGTAAATACGGCGCTACAGTAAAAACTGTGGTGACGCCTCTGGAGCGTAATCGCGTTGCTGTGCGCTTTGATATTGAAGAGGGGGCTGTTTCTAAGATTCGCGATATTAATATCGTTGGTAACAAGGCCTATACCATTGAAGATCTTCGAGCACAATTTTTGCTGACAACGCCTAACTGGATGAGTTGGTGGAATAAAGACGACCAATATTCCAAGCAAAAGTTAAATGCTGACTTAGAAACCTTACGCTCGTTTTACATGAATCAGGGCTATCTTGAGTTTAATATTGATTCCACACAGGTTTCAATTACCCCTGACAAAAAAGACATCTACATCACTATTAATATTACCGAAGGCGAAAAGTATACGATTTCAGAGGTGAAGTTAGCCGGCGAAACCTTGGTGCCTGAAGATGAGTTGCGACAACTGATTCAAGTGCAGGCTGGTGATACCTTTAGCCGTGAGAAAGTCACGCAAACAAGCAAGGCGATTAGCGACCGACTAAGTAACGATGGGTATGCATTCTCAAATGTGAACCCAGTGCCGGACATCAACAAAGAAAAGCATACCGCTGCGTTTACCTTTTTTGTTGACCCTGGCAAGCGTGTATATGTTAGACGCATCAATGTGGTAGGCAACACGCGTACGCGCGATGAGGTAATTCGCCGTGAAGTGCGTCAACTAGAATCTGCCTGGTATGCATCTAATAAAATTAATCGTTCAAAAGAGCGTATTACGCGTACCGACTTTTTCTCTGACGTCAATGTGGAAACACCAGCAGTAGCTGGTACTGCCGATCAAGTTGATTTGAATATTAGTGTGACAGAGAAATCTACGGGTAGCGTACAGTTTGGTGCGGGTTTATCTAGTAACGAAGGTGTGGTGTTCGGTATTACTGTCAACCAAAACAACTTCCTAGGTACGGGTAACCGTGTCAGCGCGCAAGTGAATACTGGTAAGGTTAATACGACTTACTCACTTTCCTACACCGATCCTTATTTCACCCCTGACGGTGTAAGTCGCGGTATCGACCTATATCGTCGCGATGTTAATACCAGTTCACTGAATATTGGTACCTATAACACCTCATCATATGGTGGTGGTGTTAGATTCGGTATTCCGTTAAATGAGCGTGATGGCGTTAACTTTGGCCTTGCGGCTGACTTCACATCGGTCGATTTGACTTCTCAAAGCCCGCAACAATATAAAGACTTCTGCGAAAAGGCTAGTGGTTGTACCAGCAACTCTATTGTTGCGAGTGCAGGGTGGACACATGACTCGAGAGATAGCATCATGTTTACCACAAAGGGCGTATTACAAAGATTATCTGGAGAAGTTTCTATCCCAGTACTCGATTTAGAGTACTACAAAATAGACTATAAACATGCATGGTTTAAAGAGTTGTTTACTGGCTATACCTTGATGTTAAACGGGGAAATTGGATATGCTGACTCTTATGGCAATAAAAACTATCCATTCTTTAAAAACTTCTACATGGGTGGCGTAAACTCTGTCAGAGGTTATACCAATGGTTCATTGGGACCGCGTGGTATCGACTCTACAACCGGTAACGACTTCGCTTTAGGTGGCACGAAACGTATGTTGGGTAATGCTGAATTGTATATTCCAATCCCAGGTTTAAAAGACTCTAAACAATTCAGAATGAGTGCATTTGCGGATGCTGGTAATGTCTTTGGCGTGAATGATTCTTATGATTTTGGTGAGTTGCGTTATTCAACTGGTTTAGGTTTAAGCTGGATATCGCCGTTTGGTCCTTTAAAATTAGTATTTGCTAAGCCATTAAATAGTAAATCTGGTGATAATACGCAGACCATTCAGTTCCAGCTAGGTCAGCAGTTCTAGATAGATTTATACATAATTGTATCGAATAAGGGCACTAGCCGCTTATTCGATGAGATGTCTTATGGCATAATGATGCACACATGTGCAGTACAGCGTTAGGAGAAATTAATTGAGTCAGTTTTTAAAAAGTTTATTAGTTGCAAGTTTAATCACATTCGCAGCAAGTGCTCAATCAGCAGAGTTGAAAGTTGGTTATGTACAAGTGGATAAAATCTTGCAAGATGCACCTCAAACAGCTGAGAGTGGTAAAAAATTAGAAAAAGAATTTAGCCCGCGCTCACAAGAGTTAGAGCGTATGGCCAAGCAGATTAAAGATATTGAAACAGTATTAGATAAAGAAGGATTAACGCTTTCTGAATCTGAACGCCGCACTAAAGAGCGCGATGCACAAAATATTAAAATTGAATTCCAACGTAAACAACGTGAGTTACGTGAAGATATCAATTTACGTAAAAATGAAGAGCTAGGATCTTTACAAGACCGCATTAATAAAGCTGTTCAATCAGTATCTGAAGCTGAGGGTTATGATTTAGTGGTGTACAGCGGTGTTGCTTATGCGAGTAAAAAAATTGACATTACAGACAAAGTATTAAAAATGCTTGGTAAGAAATAAGCAGTTTGTTTGATAACGTTATATTTTCGAGCTAAGTATGGATCAGCAATACTCACTTAACGATATTGTTAGTGCGCTAGGTGGTCATGTTGTAGGTGATGGTAGTGTTTTAATCAGTAGAGTATCTTCTATTGCTAATGCACAGACTGGCTCCATTAGCTTCTTTAATGATAGTAAGTATCAAAAAGCACTAGCTGCGAGTAATGCTAGTGCTTTTATCATGAAAGAAGCACATGCAAGCCTCACGACACAACCAAAAATTATCGTTGATAATCCTTACGCGTACTTTGCAAAACTATCCGCTTTTCTAAACCCTTTAGCCGTCGTGCCAACGGGCGTGCATAAAACTGCAGTTATTCATACCTCGGCGCATATTCCGGCCTCTTGCAGCATTGGCCCGCTAGTCGTTATTGGAGAAAATGTAACACTGGGTGAGCATGTGGTCATCACTAGTGGCTGCGTGATTGAAAATGATGTAAAAATTGCAGCAAGAACGCGTTTGGAACCAAATGTTGTCATCAAACACCATTGTGAGATTGGTGAAAGTTGCCATATATTTTCAGGGGTAATTATTGGTTCAGATGGTTTTGGCTATGCTGAAGAGTCAGGTAAATGGCTTAAAATACCCCAAGTCGGGCGTGTAGTTATTCATGCCAATGTAGATATCGGCGCCAATACTACCGTTGACCGCGGTGCGATTGATGACACAATTATTGAGGAAGGTGTCAAGCTCGATAATTTAATTCAGATAGGTCACAACTGTGTGATTGGTGCACATACCGTGATAGCTGGTTGTGTTGGTGTAGCGGGAAGCGCACGCATTGGCAAACACTGTAAAATAGGCGGTGCCGCGATGATATTGGGGCATTTGGAGATTGCTGATCACGTCACGGTTTCACCTGGCAGTATGATTACGCGCTCATTGCTGGCGGCGGATACTTATACCGCGCTTATGCCTTTCCAAACACACAAGGCATGGCTAAACACAGCGGCAAAGATTCGTCACTTAGATGACTTTGCGGCAAAAATTAAACAGCTTGAAAATGAAATTACTTTGTTAAAAGCAAAGTGATTGGCATATTCACAGCTTAACGATAAAACTCTTTATAAGAAGTAAACCGAGATTAATATGACTAATAATGCAATCGCTACTACTAGTATGGATATTCATGAAATTTTAGAGCATTTGCCGCATCGTTATCCATTTGTATTGGTTGATCGCGTGCTGTCTTTGGAGTTGGGTAAAGAAATCACCGCGATTAAAAACGTGAGCGTGAATGAGCCTTACTTTCCTGGACACTTCCCATACCACCCAGTAATGCCTGGTGTTTTGATTGTGGAAGCCATGGCACAAGCCGCTGCTATATTGTCTTTTAAGACAATGGACACCAAACCTACAGATGATTCTGTGTATTACTTTGCAGGCATTGATAGCGCCCGCTTTAAAAAGCCAGTTTCTCCTGGCGATCAAATTGTATTAAATGTAAAAATTGACCGTATTCTAAAAGGTATTTGGAAATACTCTGGTGTCGCTACTGTGGATGGTACCGTTGTGGCAGAAGCACAAATGATGTGTATATTAAAAGCCATTGAAAAATAAGATATTAATGAGCGCCACATCGCATACAAAGAATAAGTGAAGTCAAAATGCATACTGCAAAAATTCATCCAACCGCCATCATCGATGCTTCCGCAGCGCTGGATTCCAGCGTTGAGGTCGGCGCGTACTCTGTGATTGGGCCGCACGTCAAGATTGATGCAGGGACACGCATTGCAAGTCATGTTGCGATTAATGGTCCAACTACTATTGGGAAAAATAACCAGATTTTTCAGTACTCGTCACTAGGTGAAGCACCGCAGGATAAGAAATACAAAGGCGAGCCAACTTTGCTTGAGATTGGCGATAACAATACTATTCGCGAGTTCTGTACTTTTAATCGTGGCACGGTGCAAGATAAAGGCACAACTAAAATCGGTAACGATAACTGGATTATGGCATACGTGCATATTGCGCATGACTGCCAAGTTGGTAACCATACCATTTTAGCAAACAACTCATCACTTGCTGGTCACGTCGATATGGATGACTACGCGATTTTAGGCGGTTTTACCCTAGTGCATCAGTTCTGTAAAATTGGCTCTCATGTCATTACAGCAGTGGGTTCTGTGGTGTTTAAAGACATTCCACCTTATGTGACGGCAGCTGGCTATGATGCTAAACCACATGGCATTAACTCTGAAGGCCTTAAGCGTCGGGGATTTTCACCGGAAAGTATTTTACAGATCAAACGCGCTTATAAAACGCTTTATCGTAAAGGTTTAACTTTAGAAGAGTCTAAAGTGGAGCTAGAAGCAATGGTATCAAAAACACCAGAAATTGGGCTTTTAACTGATTTTCTGAATGTATCTACTCGCGGCATTGTCCGTTAATCTCGCATCATGGTTAGAATTGGTATCGTGGCTGGAGAAGCCTCAGGTGATTTACTTGGTAGTCACCTGATACAAGCACTTAAACAAAAACGTTCAGATATTGAGTTTGTCGGTATCGCTGGGCCTAAAATGATCAGTGAAGGTGCTAAATCACTTTACCCGATTGAACGACTTTCGGTACGTGGCTATCTCGAGGTGATTAAGCATTTGTGGGGCTTGCTCAAGCTGCGTCGTGAGTTGCTGAATCATTTTTTAAGTAATCCCCCCGATTTATTTATTGGCATCGATGCGCCGGACTTTAATTTCTGGCTAGAGCGAAAGCTTAAAAACAAAGGGGTTAAAACGATTCATTATGTAAGCCCATCTATTTGGGCGTGGCGCAAGAATCGTATCAACAAGATTAAAAAAGCGGTTAACCAAGTGTTGGCACTGTTTCCTTTTGAACCTGCTTTATATAAAGAGAAGGGTGTGCCTGTCGCCTATGTCGGCCATCCTTTGGCGGATATGTTGCCGATAGAGCCTGACGTTGCTGGCGCTCGCGAAATTCTAAAACTAGATGCCAGTGCGTTAATTGTAGCGATGCTTCCGGGTAGTCGCCAAAGCGAAGTTCAGCAACATGCGGACTTGTTTGTACAAACGGCTAAGCAAATTTACGCGCAGCAACCAAATGCCATATTTTTGGTGCCATTGATTACACGTGAAACACGGCGTATTTTTGAATTGGCTATTTTTAACGAGCCTGAAGCGCTGCCTATTCAGCTGCTGTTTGGTCATGCGCATGATGCAATGGAAGCATCCAATGTGGTCATTGTTGCATCTGGTACTGCAACACTTGAGGCCGCATTACTTAAAAAACCGATGGTGATAACCTATCGCATGTCTAACCTGAGCTGGCAGCTGCTCAAACGTATGCGATTACAACCATATGTGGGTTTGCCCAATATCTTGGCTGAGAAATTTGTCGTGCCGGAGTTGTTACAAGATGATGCAACCGCTGAAAAAATTGCTCAAGCTGCGCTGGAGCTCGTGAATGATAAAGAAAAGCTCGCTACAATTAAAAGTGAGTTTACCGACATTCATTATCAATTAAAGCAAAACACAGCTGAAAAAGCAGCAATTGCCGTACTCTCACATTTGAAATGAATCAAATTCAGTTAATTTGCGGCGTTGACGAAGCTGGGCGCGGCCCACTAGCCGGCGATGTTTATGCTGCTGCCGTGATACTTGATCCAGAAAAACCGATTCAAGGGTTGGCTGACTCAAAAAAACTAAGTGAAAAAAAGCGTGATGCGTTGGCACTCGAGATTAAATCGCATGCTTTAGCTTGGAGCATTGCATACAGTACAGTAGAGGAAATTGACGAAATCAATATCTTGCAGGCTAGTTTGCTGGCAATGAAGCGTGCGATTGAATCAATACAAGCCAGTGAGCCTGTGCAAGCTAGTCTAGCTGGCATGCTACCGATGCAATTGCTAGTGCAGGTAGATGGCAATCAATGCCCTAAAATCAGTTTACCGTGCGAGGCTATCGTTAAAGGTGATAGCAAAGTACAGGCCATTTCTGCAGCATCCATTTTAGCTAAAACCGCACGTGATGCTGCACTGTATCAGTTAGACCAGCAATATCCTATGTATGGATTTGCACAACATAAGGGTTATCCAACAGCAGCTCATATGGCACTGTTGCGCCAACACGGTGTTTCGCCTGTACACCGGCGCAGCTATGCACCAGTACGAGCATTGATCCTGAATAATTAAGCTAACAGCAAGAACACTGTTGGTTTTTTATGTAAGTCTGGCAGCACCGACGTTTTCCATTCTTTCACACGTTTTGTGATAATTAACTCATCACTACAGCTAATATTGCAGGCGATACATAATCTAGTTTCACCATTGCATGTGTTGAGTATATCTTCAAGCATATGCTGATTACGGTAAGGTGTTTCGATAAATATCTGTGTTTCCTGCTGTTTTGAGCGCTTTTCAATTTCTTTAAGCTGAATAACGCGCGCGGCTTTATCACTCGGTAAGTAACCTAAAAAGGTAAAGCGCTGCCCATTCAGGCCACTTGCCATTAAGCTGAGTAAAATAGAGGAGGGGCCGACAAGCGGAGTTACTCGAATTCCCTTTTGGTGTGCAAGTGCGGCAAGCTTGGCACCGGGATCGGCGATGCCCGGACACCCAGCCTCGCTCATCAAGCCAACGTCTTTACCTGCCATCAGTGAGTTTAGTAAAGCGGGTAGCTCTTTATCACTCGTATGCTCATTTAATGGTTTAAGCAAAAGGTCGCGTATGGGCTTGCTGTGTTTAATCGCGCTTAAGAAATGACGCGCAGTTTTCTCATTCTCAACAATAAATTCATCTAACTGCTGTGCGATAGCCACTACCTCTGCAGGCAATACCTTGGTGATATTATCTTCGCCAAGAGTAACTGGAATAAAGTAGAGTGTTCCTGTTTTTTGATTAATCATTAATATTTCACTTGTACTCGATAACTTAATGTAGCCTTACCTGCTGCAGGTACGTCAATTTTCCACACAGCTGTATTACTAGTGGCTTTTTGGCTAGGATGAGTTTCTTTTGTTATTTTCCAATCGGCCGGAATCGGCTCTTGCACGGTAACAGTAACACGCTCTTTTTTAGCGTTTTTGATCACAATCTCATACGCGCTTTCGAACATACTATTACCTTTGGCCGGGCGTGGTAAGGTTTTGAAGTCAGATTGCTTTTTATCTGCGGTTACATCAAATGCGTCACCTAACTTAAGTCGTACTGTTTCGTTTTTAGGGGTATGGTCAATACGGTCTTCCCCTACAAATTGCGCATTTCCTGAGCTATCTTTTTTATAGACCCGCATAATGCCTTTAGGTAAGGGGATGCCTAATTTTGCAGCTTCTTTGTTATCAAAATCTACAAATACGCCAACCTTTAACTTCTGACCTAAATCACCATAGCTGGCGTTGTAATAGTAGTCAGCACCACGTAACACTAACTCTTTGCGTGCTGGCACCTGTGATGCAGAAAGCAGGGCTACTTGCTTGGTTTGATTCTCTGCAATCGTGGTTGGGCGATCCATACTGTATAAATGGTACTCAAGCAGTGACTCTTCAGCCATAGGCGCAGCGGCGTCAGCTGTCATTTCTAAGCCTTTTCTCATACTCATCGCACGTGGGTAATTATCTTGTATACGATTAACATCTCCTGCTACTAGCTGCAATTTCGCATTTTGGTAACTGGTGCCACTGGTGTTGGTCAGCGTAACCCAGCCAGACAAATCTAGGCTGTCCTCTTTCGCATTTAGTTCTGCTACGTAATCAGCTTTCCAGTCCAAGCCGCCAGTCAAATAACTCAACTCAACAGATTGCTCGCCTGCTGTTTTATTATTAAGCTTAGTGATCAGGGTAGGGCGGTCACGTAAATTGATCGGCACATTATCATACACAATACGACCAGGCATGCCAGTTTCAATACGGTTACCGATTTTCATCACGACGCCGTTGTTAGCAGATAATACAGAAGCTTGTTCGCTGGTTTCTATGCCTGTAGCCGGGTTCGTGCTAATGACTCGCACCATTTTCCCTACATATTTTTCTAGTAGTTTTTGTGGTGTAAGTAAGTCAAAATCAAAATTTTGTTCTAAAGTATCAAAGCTTCCCTTATGGCTAAGGCTACGCAATAAGGCTGTTTCTGGCCGTATTTGCGCACTTACGTCGCGTAATGCCAAGTTGTTTAAACCACTATTTAGTTTAACTTTACGCTGATCTTTAACTAAGGCTAAATTGCCATTGTAGATAGTCACGGCAACAGACTGCTGATCGCTTAAACTGCTGATGGCTTCATCTGCCTCTGTCGCCATGACATTGCTTGATAAAACGGACAGCACGCAAAGTACGATCAATTTATATTGATTAGGCATTACAAACTCCTTCTTGGTGAGAGTGGGTAGATGTGGCAACAATAAATAGTATTTAGTTCATTTATATCACGGACACTTGCTCATGATTCAGCATGTTAATCAGAGCAATCAGCGGTAAGCCAATCAGCGCATTAGGGTCTTCACCAGTCATTCTTTCGATAATAGCAATGCCCAATCCTTCTGATTTGGCGCTACCGGCACAATGATAAGGCTGTTCTTTTAGCAGATAATTTTCAATTTGCGCATCCGTTAAATTTCTAAACTGCACAACATAAGGCACAACTGCCGCTTGCATATGCTGCGTTTTTGCATTGTATAAACATAACGCGCTATGGAAAATCACTTCCCTGCCACGCATCATACGCAGTTGTTTAGTCGCATTGTCGTGATTTAATGGTTTGCCTAATTGAATATTATCTAGTGTGGCTACCTGATCGCACCCAATCACTAGCGCATCTGTATGCGTAGCGCCGATTTTGATGGCTTTATCTTGAGCTAATCTTAAAGCTGTTTCTTGAGGTAGTTCATTTTCTAGTGGTGTTTCATCTACATCTGGAGAGATGCAGCTAAAAGGAATCTGCAAGCGAGTTAATAGCTCACGTCTGTAAATTGAGGAGGAAGCAAGGATTAAATTATTGTGCATGATTATTATGGTAATAAAAAAGCCGACAGTACTTATCCGTCGGCTTAGTTTGTTAATTAAAGCATCGATTATTCAGGTTGAATTTCAAGTAGAGATTCGTCTGGAGTAACAGTATCGCCTTTAGCTGCGTGGATAGCAACGACAATACCTGTGGTTGAAGCTTGGATTTCATTTTCCATTTTCATGGCTTCAATCACCAATACGCCATCACCAGCTTTTACTTTATCGCCAACGTTTACCTTAATCGCAACGATAGTGCCTGGCATAGAGGTGGTTACATGGCCTGGGTGAGAAGGGCGAGGACGGCCGCTACTTGTGTTGCTAGCTACTTTTCTTTTGCCGCCGCTACTTGTGCTGCCACCATTAGAAATCTCGATTTCACTCAAGGTTTCAACGATGACCTCTTCAGCAATACCGTCAATAGACACGAAATAAGGACGTTGCTCTTCACCAGCGTGGCCACTGCCTGTCACATTGATATGGAATGTTTCGCCATGCAATGTCACTTTAAATTCATTGGGTGCAAATCTTGGGCCGCTAGATTTAATTGAGTTTTTATCTAGCAATACTTCAGGCACTAATGAACCAGCATTACGCTCTTGTAAATAAGTTTGACCAATATCCGGGAACATTGCATAAGTCAGCACATCTTCTTCTGACTTAGCAAACCGCTCAGCTTCACTGCTTAATCTTGCCATTTCTGGCTTGAGTAAATCTGCTGGTCTGCAGCTAACCACTTCAGCATCGCCAACAGCTTGTTGTTTGATGACATCGTTAACCGCAGCAGGTGCTTTCCCGTATTGACCTAAGAAGTAGTTTTTAACTTCGTTGGTAATTGATTTGTAACGAGCACCAGTCATTACGTTAAGTACAGCTTGTGTACCTACGATTTGCGATGTTGGTGTCACCAAAGGAGGGTAGCCAAGGTCTTCACGTACTCTAGGAATTTCTTGCAGCACTTCATCCATGCGGTTAAGTGCGCCTTGCTCTTTTAGCTGGTTAGACAGGTTTGAAATCATACCGCCAGGGATCTGGTTCACCAGAACTCTGGTATCAACGCCGGTAAACTCACTCTCAAACTGCCAGTATTTCTTACGCACATCTCTGAAATAAGCAGTAATTTCCTGTAAAGCGGCTAAGTCTAAACCTGTGTCGTACTCAGTACCTTGTAACGCAGCCACTAGACTTTCAGTAGATGAATGGCTCGCACCTTCACCAAAAGATGAGTTACAGGTATCAATAATGCTCGCACCGGCCTCAATACCTTTAAGCAAGCTCATTGCAGATAAACCTGAGGTAGCATGGCTATGCAATTGAATTGGTAGGTTCACGGCACTACGCAATGCCTTAACCAACTCACCGGTACTTTGGGGCGTGAGTAAACCTGCCATATCTTTAATTGCGATCGTGTCGCAACCCATGGCTTCTAATTCTTTTGCTAACTGAACAAAATAGTTAACATCATGAACTGGGCTTGTTGTGTAAGCAATGGCGCCTTCAGCATGTTTGCCTAGCTTTTTAACAGCTTCAACCGAAGTTTGAATGTTACGCAAGTCATTCATGGCGTCAAAAATACGGAAAACATCCACACCGTTATCAGCTGATTTCTGTACAAAAGCACGCACCACATCATCAGAATAATGACGATAACCTAACAGGTTTTGGCCACGTAACAGCATTTTGATGCGACTGTTAGGTAAAGCTTTACGTAATTTAGCAAGACGCTCCCAAGGGTCTTCTTTTAGAAAACGTACACATGCATCGAATGTTGCACCGCCCCAAGCTTCAAGCGACCAAAAGCCGATAGCATCAAGCTTTGCACAAATTGGTAGCATGTCATCAGTGCGCATGCGAGTTGCAATAAGCGACTGGTGACCATCGCGTAAAACTAGTTCAGTAACAGATACTTTTGCCATATTTTTTAATCTATCAATCTAAGGTTAAAGTTAATTTTAATGCTTGAAAATCTTGTTAAATACCTTCGTGTGCCGCAATCACCGCTGAAATCGCGGCTGCAATCAACTCTGGCGGAATCTCATTGGCGTAGTTTGCCAGCTCAGGATGGGCCTCTACAAAGCTGGTATTAAATTCAGCAGCTCTAAAGTCTGGGTGCTTAAGAATTTCTTGATAATAAGGGATGGTCGTTTTCACACCGTAAATGATCATGTCATCCAATGCACGGCGACCACGCTCAATCACACCTTCCCATGTTAGCGCCCATACCGTCAATTTTGCACACATTGAGTCATAGTATGGCGGTATTTCATAGCCACTAAATATGGCAGCATCCATACGCACACCAGGACCACCAGGCGCATAGTAACGTGTAATTTTACCAAAACTTGGCAAGAATCCGTTTTTAGGATCTTCCGCATTGATACGGAATTCCATCGCGTAACCTCTAAAGGACACGTCTTTTTGTTTGTACTGTAAAGGCAAGCCATAAGCCACGCGGATTTGTTCCTGCACAATATCAATACCTGTGATTGTTTCCGTCACAGTATGTTCCACTTGCAAGCGTGTGTTCATTTCCATGAAGTAGAACGTATTGTCAGAATCCAGCAAGAACTCTACAGTGCCTGCGTTTTCATATCCTACCGCTTTGGCGGCTTTTACGGCCAACCCACCAATGTACTCACGCTGCGCTTGTGAAAGCTGAGGTGATGGTGCAATCTCAATTAACTTTTGGTTGCGGCGCTGTATTGAACAGTCGCGCTCAAACAAGTGAATAGCATTACCCTGAGCGTCAGCTAACACCTGCACCTCAATATGACGTGGAGATACTACGCACTTTTCAATAAACACTTCAGGTTTACCGAAAGCTTTGCTTGCTTCACTAATCACGCGATCATAGTTGCCTAACAACTCTTTTTCGCTGTCACAACGGCGAATGCCGCGACCGCCACCGCCATTCGTTGCTTTAAGCATGACAGGGTAGCCAATCTTGCTAGCAAGCGCTACGGCTTCTTCTAAGTTCTTTAGGTTACCATTGCTTCCTGGTGTACACGGAATACCTGCTTTAGTCATTGCATTACGTGCTTGAATCTTGTCGCCCATTTGGCGAATGACATCAGCCTTAGGGCCGATAAATTTAACACCGCGACGCTCACAAATCTCCGCCAGCTCTGGGTTTTCAGACAAAAAGCCATAGCCAGGGTGCAGCGCGTCACAACCAGCAGCCACGGCCAAATTAACAATGTTATGTGCATTTAAATAGCCGGCAACAGGGTCTGCACCGATATGATAAGCTTCATCTGCTTTTTTAACATGCAAAGCCTGGCGGTCTGCATCTGTATAAATCGCAACAGATTTGATGCCCATCTCAGAGCATGCGCGCACAATACGTACTGCAATTTCACCGCGGTTAGCAACTAGAATTTTTTTGAACACGTAGGTAAGCCTTAATTTTATTAAATATCGTCACAAAAACAGTGCAATTGTAACATGGGAGCCTTAATTGCTAAATCCCTAGCGCAAATTTAAGCGCTAAATTCGACATGAAAAGTCATTTTAACTGCCCAAATTAATTGTCAAATAACCAAGTCAGCGCCCTTGCGTCCGATGAACCCATCAAACACTTTGTCTTTAATCTTGGTTTTTTAACCTATATCGCCCATTATCTAGGATAATTTCACCAAATTTAATTCAACTTAATTAAAAGCATAATCATGACCAATCAAAACTTATTAATTGACAACCTAGCCTTTGCAGCCCGTGGCGAGCGTTTGCAAGCAAAGCTTCCACTTTCTGATTTCCCCAGGCTGAGTGAGCTCATTTCATCGCAGCAAACAAAAGGCGCCACACAAACTGGTGAAGTTGAGTTTAGGCTAGAGGGTGAGAAGAATGTGCTTGGGCAGTGCTTTCTACATTTGATGTTAAATGTTAACTTGTTAACGTCTTGTCAGCGCTGCCTAACCGACATGCCTTTAACTTTGGCGTTGAATTTTCACTACCTAATCAGCAATGTGGATGCAGACACTTTGGATGATGTGGAGGCGGAGGCTGGTGATGATTTTGACGTTCAGGAGGTGAGTCAGTCAATGGATGTTAAGTTACTTGTTGAGGATGAGGTTATAATTGCGCTGCCAATCGCTCCTGTGCATGAGGATGATTGCGCGCCGGCCACAATGCAAAGTGGTGAGAAGCCTAACCCGTTTGCGGCGTTAAAAGGATTAATTAAATCTTAAAATATATAGTATTGGCTGACAAAACTAATGTTTTGTATTATTATTACGGGTTAGTTATTTAGTGTAATCTTAAATTAGTGATGCGTTGTTCATTTATACGCATCGATTTACAAGTAATTGAGATGATGTTTTAATCATTTTATTGGAGTTTATTATGGCAGTTCAGCAAAACAAAAAGACACCTTCAAAGCGCGGTATGCACCGTTCGCACGACTTTTTGACAAATCCACCATTAGCAGTTGAGCCAACTACTGGCGAAACGCACTTGCGTCACCATATTAGTCCTAATGGCTACTACCGTGGCCGTAAAGTATTGCCATCAAAAGGCGAGTAAATCTACTCGGCGAACAATCTCAATAACAACTTTAGTTTAAATTGAATTGTTTGGCAGTACAGGAAACATAACGCCGCTCCATTAGCTTGGAGCGGCGTTATGTTTTAATGGTGTACCTATTAATCATGTTGCTAGCTGATGGCAACGATGTTCCGATTAAATTACTATTCAGATTGAGTATAAAGTAATGGATATTACAATTGCAATCGACGCAATGGGTGGCGATCACGGCCCCCACGTAACAGTGCCGGCGGCATTAAAAGCATTAAATTCAGATTCTGAGTTAAATATTGTTTTAGTGGGCTTGAGCGACGTCATTGAAGCTGAACTTAAAGCACACAAAGCAACTGTTAGTCCGCGCCTGCGCATTCACCATGCAACTGAAGTTGTTACCATGGACGAGTCACCGCAAAGCGCCTTAAAGAATAAAAAAGATTCCTCCATGCGTGTTGCCATTAATTTGGTTAAAAGCGGTGAAGCTAACGCCTGTGTTAGTGCAGGTAATACTGGCGCACTCATGGCAACAGCACGTTTTGTGTTAAAAACACTACCTGGCATAGACCGTCCTGCAATCGCCTCAGCTTTACCTAGTGAAAAAGGTAATACCTACATGCTAGATTTAGGGGCAAACGCCGACTGTACGCCTGAGCACCTATATCAATTTGCCATCATGGGTGCCATGTTGGTGAGTTGTGTCGAGCATAAAGAGCGCCCGACTGTAGGCTTGCTAAATATAGGCTCGGAAGATATTAAAGGCAATGAAGTGGTCAAACAGGCTGGTGAGTTGCTCAAAGCCAGTCATTTGAACTTTTATGGTAATGTTGAAGGTGATGACATTTTTAAAGGAACGACCGATTTGGTTGTTTGTGATGGCTTTGTGGGCAACGTCTCACTGAAAACCACAGAGGGCCTTGCTCATATGATGGGTAAGTTTTTAACCCAAGAATTCAAAAAGAGCTGGTTAACCAAGCTAATGGCACTTTGTGCGATGCCAGTACTCAAAGCCTTTAAAAATCGCTTAGACCCACGTCGTTACAATGGGGCAAGCTTTTTGGGCTTGCGTGGTATTGTGGTTAAAAGTCACGGTGGTGCAGATCGCGTGGCTTTTTTCTCTGCAATCCATGTGGCGATAGAAGAAGCGCGTAGCGGAGTGCTACGTCGCATTACCGAGCAGCTGGAAATTGAACATTTACAACCGAGTACGGCTGTAAAAAACTCTCAGGATATGCAATGATATTTTCTCGTATAGCAGGCACCGGTAGCTATTTACCAAGCAAAATACTTACCAATGCTGATTTGGAACGCATGGTAGATACTACCGACGAATGGATTTTTACACGCACCGGCATACGTGAGCGCCATATAGCAGGCGAAGGCGAGTTTACAAGTGACTTAGCCTTTCAAGCTGCTAAAAATGCAATTGCCAGTGCGGGCTTGACTCCAAATGATATTGATTTGATTATTGTTGCGACTACTACGCCAGATAAAGTGTTTCCTAGCGTCGCGACAATGGTACAAAAGAAACTGGAGATATCAGGTTGCCCAGCATTTGACATACAAGCAGTTTGCAGTGGTTTTGTGTATGCGTTGACTACGGCAGATAACTTTATTAAATCTGGCAGCGCCAAATGTGCATTAGTCATCGGCGCCGAGACATTCTCACGCATCACTGATTACACCGACCGCGGCAATTGTATTCTTTGGGGTGATGGTGCTGGTGCAGTTGTGCTGCAGGCGTCAAGTGAGCAGGGTGTTATTTCTACCCACCTGCATGCTGATGGCCGTTATGAAAACATGCTGCATGTGCCGCGCAATGCTGACAAGCCAGATACCGTCGTGATGGAAGGTAACGCTGTATTTAAAATGGCGGTCAATACCTTGGATCAAATTGTTGATGAAACGCTTGCTGCTAATAATATGCAGAAATCAGATATTGACTGGCTGGTACCGCATCAAGCGAATATCCGCATACTGCAGGCTACTGCTAAAAAGTTAGAGATGAGCATGGATAAAGTGGTGGTCACTGTAGATAGGCACGGCAACACTTCTGCAGCATCTATTCCTTTAGCATTAGATACAGCAGTAAAAGACGGTCGCATCAAACGCGGTGACGTGATATTAATGGAGGCTTTTGGTGGCGGGTTCACTTGGGGCTCTGCATTAATTAAGTATTAATATTCAATAAACTATATAGATAATATAAAGTAATTTATGAAAAAAACAGCTTTCTTTTTTCCAGGCCAAGGCTCACAGTCAGTGGGCATGATGAGTGGCTTTGGTGACAATAAAATCATCCGTGATACATTCCAAGAAGCATCCGATGTTTTAGGTGTGGATTTTTGGGCAATGGCAACTGAAGCCAATGAACTGATTAACGAAACTACCAACACTCAACCTATTATGCTAACAGCAGGTATAGCTACTTGGCGTGCATGGCAGTCTGTATCAGACCAAATGCCAGCAGTAGTAGCGGGGCATAGCTTGGGTGAGTACACGGCATTGGTAGCCGCTGGCGCGCTATCATTTAAAGATGCGTTGCCGCTAGTAAGATATCGCGCGGAAGTGATGCAAAGTGCCGTGCCTGCGGGCGTGGGTGCGATGGCTGCAATTTTAGGGTTGGATGATGACGCAGTGCGCGCTGTCTGTACTGAAGCTGCGCAAGGTGAGGTGCTGGAGGCGGTTAATTTAAACTCACCAGGACAAGTGGTCATTGCCGGTAACAAAGCTGCTGTAGAGCGCGGCATGGAAGCTGCGAAAGCTAAAGGTGCCAAACGTGCACTGGCTTTGCCTGTAAGCGTACCATCTCACTGCGCACTAATGCATCCAGCTGCGCTTAAGTTGGCAGACTATTTAGCCAACGTAACAATTAATGCGCCGCTAATTCCTGTAGTACATAATGCCGATGTCGCGGCTTACAGCGACAGTGATAAAATAAAGGACGCACTGGTACGCCAGTTATATAGCCCAGTACGCTGGGTTGAAACCGTGCAGCATATCGCCACACAAGGCATTGTACAGTCTGCGGAGTGTGGTCCTGGTAAAGTATTAGCAGGATTGACTAAACGCATAGTTGCGGAACTGCCATGCATTGCATTAACAAGTAATGACACATTACTTGAACTTAAAAATACACTTTAGAAATTAGAAGAGGTCGCTTATGTTAGCTGGTCAAATTGCATTAATTACAGGCGCAAGCCGCGGCATTGGCGCTGCTATTGCTTTAGAGTTAGGTAAGCAAGGCGCAATTGTCATCGGTACCGCAACGTCTGACAAAGGAGCATCAGCCATCAGTGAGACACTGACTGCTGCTGGCATTCAAGGTGAGGGTATGTCTTTAGATGTGAATGATGCAGCTCAAGTGGAAACTACGCTAAAAGCTATTGGTGAAAAGTACGGTGACGTGAGTGTGCTTGTTAACAATGCAGGCATCACGCGTGACACTTTACTCATGCGTATGAAAGATGATGATTGGGATGCGGTTATCAGCACTAATTTAACTTCAGTGTTTCGTATGAGCCAAGCAGTGTTACGCCCGATGATGAAGGCGCGTGCGGGGCGCATTATTAGCATTTCATCCGTGGTTGGTCACATGGGTAATGCAGGTCAAACCAACTATGCCGCAGCCAAAGCTGGCATGACTGGGTTCACAAAATCATTGGCTGCCGAAGTTGGAAGCCGCGGAATTACTGTAAACTGTGTGGCTCCAGGTTTTATTGAAACTGATATGACAGCTGAGCTGTCTGAAGATATCACCAATAAAATGCTTGCTCGCATTCCGGTAGGGCGCTTAGGGTCAGTCAAAGAAATTGCAGCTACTGTTGCATTCTTAGCCTCACCTAATGCGGCTTATATCACTGGTGAAACTATCCACGTGAACGGCGGAATGTTGATGGTTTAATTGTGTTTTTATATAAAGACACCATTAGATTTGCTATCAATTGATTAAGTTTTTTGTATTATTGTTGAGTTTTGGTAGAATGTTGCCTTAGCTGAACTATTTTTTATATTTAAGCTATTTTTTATATTAAGGGGTATTTAGATGTCTGACATCGAACAACGTGTTAAAAAAATTGTTGCTGAACAACTAGGTGCAAATGAAGCTGATGTTAAAAATGCATCATCATTTGTAGATGATTTAGGTGCTGATTCACTAGATACAGTGGAGTTGGTAATGGCGCTAGAAGAAGAATTTGACTGCGAAATCCCTGATGAAGAAGCAGAAAAAATCACTACAGTTCAATTAGCGATTGATTACATCAATACTAACCTCAAATAAATTCACAATTAGGCAGTTTGCTCGTTCAGGGCTTGCTGCCTTTTGCCTTTTTGTTTCCTAATCCCAGTCTGCCAGTGTTTTTAGAGGAGACTCTAGATTCCATTGGATAAGTTTTACCTTAAGACCTAGGGAAGTCAGAAACCGAGATAGTCCTGTTGTACAGTGCTAGTTGCACAGATTAAGTTGCGAGCAATTTGTAGCAATTTAATGCACATAGTAAAGAATTCTTAGAGGTATCCTGTATGTCTAAACGTAGAGTGGTTGTTACTGGTCTTGGCGTTGTATCACCGGTAGGTATTGGTGTTAAAACTGCTTGGGATAATCTTGTTGCTGGCAAGTCCGGCATTACACAAATTACTAAATTTGACACGAGCGCATTTGCATCAACAATTGCTGGTGAGGTCAAAGATTTTAATCCTGAAGATTTCATCACTGCCAAAGATGCTAGACGTATGGATACGTTTATTCAATACGGTTTGGCTGCCGCGATTGAAGCAGTGAAAGATTCAGGCATTGTTGCCACCGAAGAAAATGCCGAACGTATCGGCGTTTCGATTGGTTCAGGTATCGGCGGCATGCAACTGATTGAGGACACAGACATTCTGTACAAAGAGTCTGGTCCACGCAAAATATCGCCATTTTTTATCCCTGGCACGATCATCAACATGATTTCAGGCAACTTAAGCATTATGTTTGGCTTTAAAGGCCCTAATGTTTCGATTGTTACTGCCTGTACAACTGGCACGCACTCTATTGGTGATGCTTCACGCATGATTGAATATGGCGATGCAGATGTGATGATTGCTGGTGGCGCAGAAGCTGCTATTACCCGTTTAAGTGTTGGTGGCTTTGCTGCGGCGCGAGCACTTTCAACACGCAATGATGACCCAGCAACCGCTAGCCGCCCATGGGATAAAGACCGTGATGGCTTCGTGATTGGTGAGGGCGCTGGTGTGATGGTGCTGGAAGAATACGAGCATGCCAAAAAACGTGGTGCAAAGATTTATGCGGAATTAAGTGGTTACGGCATGAGTGCTGACGCTTACCATATGACTGCGCCAAATATGGACGGCCCACGCCGCTCTATGCGTAATGCAATGCAGAATGCTGGTATTAATCCAGATGCAGTGCAATACGTCAACGCGCACGGCACATCAACACCACTTGGCGATACCAATGAAACCAATGCAATTAAAGCTGCATTTGGTGAGCATGCTTACAAATTAGTGGTTAACTCAACTAAATCAATGACGGGCCATTTACTTGGCGGTGCCGGCGGTTTGGAATCAGTGTTTACTGTATTGGCAATTCACAATCAATTGTCACCACCTACCATCAATATCTTTAACCAAGATCCTGATTGTGATTTGGATTACTGTGCGAATACTGCACGTGATATGAAAATTGAGTATGCGCTGAAAAACAACTTTGGTTTTGGTGGTACGAACGGCAGTTTGGTCTTTAAAAAAATCTAACTAGCCATTTAGTTGCTGTAATCTAAGCCCGCATTGGTCGTCAATCGCGGGCTTTTTATTCACCGTTACATGGTGTATTAGGTAGTGTATTTGTGATGTGTATGGTTTAATTACGCCTTATGGCTTCTCATCATACATCTTTAATTAACGGCAGTTTTGATCAAACCATTTCCGCCACAGACCGTGGTTTTACCTACGGAGATGGTGTGTTCCGCACCATGAAAATTAAAGATGGGCAACCAGTCAGTTGGCCTTTTCATTATCAGAAGTTAGTTGCAGATTGTGCAGTGATCGGTATTGTCTGCCCGAGTGCAGAACTGTTAATGTGTGACATTCAACTGCTGTTTCCAATTGACGAATTTGACAATGGACAAGTACAAGTTGTAAAAATCATCATTACCAGAGGCGAGGGCGAGCGCGGTTATGCACCACCTGCTGTGACGATTCCCACACGTGTATTAATTAAATCAACCATGCCCACGTATGCTGACGCCCATTACACTCAAGGTGTGCGGTTGCATCTGTGTGACACGCGCTTGGCACTGCAGCCCAAGCTAGCAGGCATTAAACACTTAAATCGCCTTGAAAACATTCTGGCGCGTATGGAGTGGCGTGATGAATCAATATTTGATGGACTGATGCTGGATCATGACGATAGCGTCATTGAGTGCACTATGAGTAATATTTTTGCGCGCGTGGGTAAACAGTTATACACCCCAGATTTAAATACGTGCGGCGTGGCTGGCATCACCAGGCAGCGCATCCTTGGTTTAGAGGCCTTACTTGGTTTAACCATTCACATTACAACGCTATCATTGCCAGAGCTATTCAATGCAGATGAAGTAATTATTTGTAATAGTTTATATGGCGCATTTCAGGTAACCGCCATAGGCAATCAAGCATGGGAGCAACAGACGTTGGCTTCTACAATTAGAAATATACTGACTCATGGTTAAACGTATTAAAAGATGGTTGATTATCTGCCTAGTTTCAATAGTATTGATAACAGCTTGGCTGACGTATTACGCTATTTCTCCGCTCAGATTACAACCTAGCAGCCAGGAGGTGGTGATTGCCCCCAATAGCGGGCTACGCAGCATTGCCAATCAATTAGTTGCTCAAGGTGTGTTACGTGAGCCATGGCGCTTTATTTTGCTCGCCAAGCTTTTAAATAAAGAGCAGTATTTACAGGCCGGTAGCTACACTTTAAACAAAAATGTTTCCCCTTATCAGCTATTGCTGTCGCTCAATTATGGTAAAGCTACACAAGGCAGTGTCACCTTTATTGAGGGACGCACCTTTGCGCAAATGCGTGAGAAACTCGCTAAGAATGATGCAGTGAAGCAAACCACAACGACGTTGTCAGACCGTGAGATTATGCAGTTATTGGGCTCTAAATACACAACACCTGAAGGTTTGTTTTTCCCTGACACGTTTTACTTTAATCGTCACACGCCAGATATTGCGTTGTTAAAAATCAGCTATGATGCGATGCAGGCTAAGCTGAATAAAGCATGGCAAACTCGAGACCCAAACTTACCTTACAAAGATAGCTATGAAGCGCTAATTATGGCTTCAATTATCGAAAAAGAAACGGGAAAACCTAGCGAACGCCCAATGATTGCAGGTGTTTTTGTCAACAGAATGCGGTTTGGTATGCGTTTGCAAACCGACCCTACCGTCATTTATGGCATGGGCCTGCAGTATGACGGTAATATCCGCAAAAAAGACTTGCTAACAGATACCCCTTATAACACTTATACCAGAAGCGGTTTGCCACCAACGCCAATTGCGATGCCAGGCATGGCTTCTATCGAGGCTGCATTACACCCGGCTGACACTAAAGCGCTGTATTTTGTAGGCAAGGGTGATGGTAGCCACGCTTTTTCTAATAATTTAAATGAGCATAACCGTGCGGTAGTGCTTTATCAGTTGAAGAAATAAAATATGACAGCAAAGTTTATTACTTTAGAGGGCATGGATGGCGCGGGTAAAAGCACCCATATCGCTGATATCATTAAGGCAATTAGCGCACGTGGTGTAGAAGTGGTCTCCACACGTGAGCCGGGTGGTACCGAGCTAGGTGAACGCCTACGCGAGTTGCTACTACATGAAGCAATGCATCCTGAAACCGAAACCCTGCTGATGTTCGCAGCTAGGCGCGAACATATTGCCAATGTGATTGCACCTGCACTAGCACGCGGCGCCTACGTACTGTCTGATCGATTTACAGATGCAACTTATGCTTACCAATGCGGCGCTAAGGGCGTATTAGCCTCAAAAATAGAGCAACTGGAGTTATGGGTGCAAGAAAGCCTGCAGCCAGACTTAACCTTGCTTTTTGATGTGCCGGTTGAGGTCAGTATGCAGCGTTTGTCGGCAGCACGCACCCCAGATAAGTTTGAAAGAGAATCTGCTGATTTCTTTACGCGCATTCGTCATGCTTATCTACAACGTGCGCAACAAAACCCGGCAAGATTCAAAGTGATTGATAGTAACCGCCCTTTAGATGAGGTTGCCAGATCTGTAATGCAAGCAATAGCATCGCTGTGACTAATATGAGCAATGTTGCTGACATTTACCCATGGCAAACCCAAATTTGGGAGCGTTTGGCGCAAGGTGGCCAACGCTTGCCGCATGCAATTTTACTGCATGGCAGGGCGGGTATTGGTAAGTACGACTTTGCACGCAGCTTTAGCCAAGCACTTTTATGTTTGAATAAGGCGCCCAACGGAGCCGCATGTAAAAAATGCCCAAGCTGCAACTGGTTTAATGATGAGAGTCACCCAGACTTCCGCCTGTTAAGCCCTGAGCAAGAAACAGAAGCTGAAGATGCTGCGCCGAGCAAAAAAACCAAGAAAAAAACACAGATATCTGTTGCACAGATTCGCGATCTAAGTGATTTTTTAAGTTTATCCAGCCATCAAAGTAGTGGTGTGCGCATCGTGTTGCTGCACCCGGCTGAAACCTTAAACATTGCTTCTGCGAACGCACTGCTCAAAATGCTGGAAGAACCAGCACCAGGCGTGATTTTCATTTTGGTTGCCCATCAGCTGCAGCGTTTACTGCCAACCATCATTAGCCGCTGCCAAAAAATCAACATGCCAGTACCTAGCGAACTGCAAGCGCTTTCGTGGCTTGAACAGCAGGGCGTTAAAAATGCAAAGCAACAATTAGCCTATTTAGAAGGTTCGCCAATTAAGGTGTTTGCTGAGCAAATGCAATTTGACCAACTCTCTGAGATATGGCGCCATTTAGCGCTGGGCGCAAAGTTAGAGCCTTATGTACTTGCTCCTATGTTAATTGCTAACTCAGCCGAAGCTGGCGTGATTACCATTCAAAAGTGGCTATATGATATGGTCGCCGTTAAGTTAGGTCAGCAGGCACGCTATCATTTGCAGCACATCGGTGCTTTGCAAGCGCTGGCGGACAGAGTAAACTTAAGTCGGTTGTTCGATATGCATAAAAAACTGAACGAGTTAAGAAAGTTGGCTTCGCATCCGCTGAACCATGATCTGCAGATGGAGGGCTTATTGCTTGATTACACTAAGCTTTTTACTACAGCGTAATTTTTAGAACTTTATAAAACACAGTAATTTTAAATATTTTTAATTTCGATATTCTTTGTTAACTTAACAGAATCAACACATTAAGTAGAACCCCAATAGAGTTTAATTATGGCTGAAGATACACAAGACGAAATTAAAACCCCCAACACCATTACACCCAAGCCTGGCGTACTATCACTGGCAATCAAGGAAAAAGCAGCGCTCTATGCGGCATATATGCCGTTTTTAGTGGGGGGAGGCTTGTTTATCCCAACAACGAAATCATTTCAGATAGGGGAAGAAGTATTCATGCTGCTGAGCCTGATTGATGATCCTGTTAAGTTAAAAGTGGTAGGTAATGTCGTTTGGGTTACGCCAAATACGCAAGGTAATAAACCGCAGGGTATTGGTGTTCAATTTAACGAAAAAAGCGGCGGCTTAGAAGCGCGCACTAAGATTGAAGGATTGCTCGGTAACGCGTTAAAATCATTACGTGCTACCCATACCATTTAGTCGAAAACCATTTAATTAAACACCATGCTTGTTGATTCTCATTGCCATCTTAATTTCCCAGAGCTATTAGCCAACCTACCTGCGATTAAACAATCTATGCAGGATAATCAGGTTAGCCATGCACTATGCATATCTGTCACCTTGCCGGACTTTCCTCAAGTATTAGCACTTGCTGAGGAAAATGAAAATTTTTATGCCTCTGTTGGCGTGCATCCAGATTATGAGGATATCCAGGAGCCAACCGTAGAAGAACTGATTAAACTGGCCAATCACCCAAAAGTGATTGCGATTGGTGAAACCGGGTTGGATTACTTTAGACTTACCGGTGATTTAGAATGGCAACGCACCCGTTTTCGCACCCATATTCGTGCCGCGATTGCCACAGGTAAACCGCTGGTGATCCATACGCGCAACTCACCTGAAGATACATTGCGCATTATGCGCGAAGAGAATGCACAGCAAGTTGGTGGAGTAATGCATTGTTTTACCGAAAGTTTAGATGTTGCACTGGAAGCGATTGCACTAGGTTTTTATATTTCGTTCTCTGGGATTATTACCTTTAAGAATGCGCATAGCATTAAAGAGGTTGCCAAGCACGTTCCGCTGGATAGAATTTTAGTGGAAACGGATTCTCCTTATTTAGCGCCTACACCTTATCGTGGCAAAACAAACCAGCCTAGTTATGTGAAACACGTGGCGGAGGAGGTGGCTAATTTACGCGGTATCTCTTTTGACACACTTTCCACAGCAACTACTGAAAACTTCTTCAGATTATTTAAACACGCTAAGCGCTAATATCAGGTGAGCAGTAAGCGTTATAAATCAAGTAACATCAGATAAAGGCAGTCAATGCAATTAACCATGTTAGGCGTAGGTTCCAGTGCCGGCACACCGATGATAGGTTGCCAATGCAGCACATGTGTATCTACCGATAAGCGCAATCATAGAACGCGTTGTTCAAGTGCAATTACTCTGGATAATAGCAAGGTTATTCTGATTGATACCGGCCCAGATCTGCGCCAGCAGGCTTTAAGAGAAGGGCTAATGAACGTAGATGCAGTGCTTTATACGCACACCCACGCAGATCACTTACATGGGATTGATGATTTACGTGCCTACTGCCAGAGGCAGCGTTGCCAGATTCCCTTATACGGTAGCCCAGAAGCAATGCGGCATATTGCCGATAAGTTTGGTTACACACTGCGTGAAGCTGGCGACTTTTGGGACTTACCCATTTTAAAAGTAAATCCGGTTACTTCATCGTTTACGTTATTCGAGCAAACTATCACCCCCATTCCTATTAAGCACGGACATAGTGATATATACGGCTACCGTATTGGAAACTTGGTTTACTTAACTGATGTATCAGCAATACCCGCTAGCTCGATGGAGTTTTTAATTGATGTCGATGTACTGCTATTAGATTGTTTACGCATCACGCCGCATTATACGCACGTTAACTTGGAACAAAGCCTTGCATTGGCTAGTCAGATAGGGGCCAAAGCTACTTATTTAATCCATATGACGCATGATTTGGAATATACCGCACTTAGTGCGCAACTGCCAGTCAATGTGTTTGTCGGCTACGACGGATTAAAAATTAAAATTTAGCAGTAAACCGATTGCTCAGTGTATCGTTTGTTAATGCACGGTTCAATGAGATAATTCAGTGAGATAATAAAGCGTTAATTTTGGAGATAGATATGCAATTTAGTTTTAAGAAAGCCTTAACAACCGTAGCAATGGCCTCGTTCCTAGTGGCTTCCATTTCAGTGACGCATGCTGCTCCCAAAACTTATACTGAAAATGAGTTTTTGAGTACATTTAGTGGAAAAAATAAAAAAGTAATTACTGATAAGCTAGGTGCACCTTTCAAAAAGGAAATGTCTGTTAAACCATCCGGTGCCAATACAGTCATGCTTAAAGCTGGTGCAGATGAAAGCAAATCTAAACCAGTTAAAGTTGAAATGTGGTACTACAAGAATATCGTGAAATACGACCCAAAACGTACTTATAAAGAAACTGAAATTACGTTTGTTAATGATAAAGCAATGAACATTGCATTCTTTAACAACCGTTAATCCATAAAATCACACCTAATCGCTTAAAACGCTACTTGTAAGCTCATCCCGCTCGCGTCCAAAAGTTGCGTTTTAAGCTTCAGTAGATTCAGCATCACCCATAGGCACAGCACAATACTAGGCAAGTTAAAGTCCAGCAATCCTGTATTGCAAGTGGCGCTCATTGTTAAACTGACGCTGCAAAGCAGTTTGCCATAGCACTAAAATGTGGTTTAAACTAGTTCATATCTAAGCGTTATTATGTTGCATATATCACTAGCGATATCATTTGCTCACCCAGTTTGGAGGCAATGAACAATATGAACAAGCAACCGACTGTTAAAGGCATACTCTTTGATTTAGATGGCGTGCTTTATACTGGCTCCAGTCCTATATCTGGAGCAATAGATGCGGTGCGTACCATTAGAGCCAGTGGTCTGTCATGCCGGTTTGTGACCAACACCAGCACATTGTCGCTGGTTTCATTACACAACAAGCTCAATGCCTTAGGCTTCTCCATCCCTATTCGTGAAATCATTAGTGCGCCTCAAGCCACATTGCTTTACTTAAAACAACAAACGCATGCCACTTGCCGCTTATTGCTGGCTGATGATGTTAAAAAAGATTTTAATGTACTGCCTCAATCATCGACTGACCCAGACTACATTGTGATTGGTGATATCGGTAATGCTTGGACTTACGCATTACTCAATGATGTCTTTAACGCATTGATGAAGGGCGCAAAGCTGATCACTATTCATAAAAACAAGTTCTGGCAAACCGAGCAAGGACTGCAAATGGATATAGGCGGTTTTGTAGAGGCTTTGGAATATGCCAGTGGTGTTAAAGCAATGGTCATCGGCAAACCGGCTCCTGAGTTTTTTAAAATCGCACTTGATGATTTAGGGCTCACGCCAGCAGAGGCAATGATGGTGGGCGATGATATTGATGTGGACGTGGGAGGCGGCCAGCAAGTAGGACTGACTGGGGTGTTGGTTAAAACCGGGAAGTATCGCCAGCACTATGCCGAAGCATCGGCAATTAGGCCTGATATCCTGATTGATTCAGTGGCAGATTTACCGAAAGCACTAGGGCTGTGAACTAAGTGATACCACATAGCTATGATTGTCGTTAAACGGTGAAGAATGGAGTCTGATATGAATAATGAAACTTTCAATATGAGCATTCGTCAGTTCTTAAAAATGGCCGGCATTAGCTCCCAGCGGGAAATTGAACAAGCTGTAGCGCGAGCCAGCGCAAATAACACACTCAAAGGAAATGAGCATTTACCCGTTAAAATGACGCTCACAATAAGCGCATTGAACCTGAATGTCAGCTTTGATGGGACTATTGATCTTGGTTAATACAATCAATAGGTTGTAATTTATAGTTAATTAAAAATATTAACATTTTTGCGCTAAGCTTTTCCTCGTTGCTAGGCGCCGTTGCCTGCCAACATATTGACTTTAGTTGCCATGATGAAGTCATTCTCATGCAAGCCGTTGATTTTGTGTGTCTGAAAAACAACGCTACAGTAACCCCAGCCTATCGTGATATCCGGGTGGTGTCCTTCCTGTTCGCATAAGTGCCCAACACGCTGCGCCAGCGCCAATGCATCCATAAAGTTCTTAAGCTTAAATGTGCGTTTAATTTTGGTGGCATCATCGCGTAGCTCCCAGCCGGGCGCTAACGCTAGGTACTGATTAGCCACTTCAATGGTCATAGGTGGGATCCCGCCCTGGCAAGGCGTACACTGTTTGGTAGTCAGGTCTATGCTATTCATGGAAGCTCTCCTTAATTATTGATAGAAGCACTTGAGTTATGACAAACTTTAAATATATTAGTTGTTTATTCAGCACTTTTTAGCAGGCAGGCGTATCATGGAACTTATAAACAGGCCATAAGTCCCATTTATGTCACTGGCTTTAGAGTGACGCAGGGCGTTTGGTGGTGGCGCTATCATTGGTGAAGCCAATGCCATGGAAGGTGCCGAATATGTTGCGCTAGAAGTGAATAGTGCTTGTGGTGGGCTTGATGACTACTACGAAACAATTAGATGAGTTAATTAACCGTGAGTATCAGCATGGTTTCTACACGCAGCTAGAAGCTGACACCATCCCGCTTGGCCTAAACGAGAGCACTGTCAGGCTTATTTCCGCAAAAAAAAATGAACCGGCCTTCATGCTTGAGTGGCGCTTAAAGGCTTACCAGCACTGGTTAACGCTTTCAGAGCCCACATGGCCGAACCTGCATTACCCACCCATTGACTATCAGCACGCTTATTATTACTCTGCACCCAAATCAGAAAAAACTGGTCCGCGCGATTTATCAGAAATCGACCCAGAGTTACTGCGTACCTACGAGAAACTAGGCATTCCGCTAAGAGAGCAGCAGGTGTTGGCTGGCGTAGCGGTAGATGCGGTATTTGACAGCGTATCGGTAGCCACTACCTTTAAGCAAAAGTTATCTACGCTCGGGATTATTTTCTGCCCATTTTCAGAAGCTGTGCAGAAGCATCCGGAATTAGTGCAGCAATACCTAGGCTCAGTCGTGCCTTACACCGATAATTTTTTCGCAAGCTTGAATGCAGCAGTGTTTAGCGATGGCTCTTTCTGCTACATCCCCCCCGGGGTTAGATGTCCTATGGAGCTTTCAACTTACTTCCGCATTAACGCAAAGAATACGGGGCAGTTTGAGCGTACGCTTATTATTGCTGACAAAGACTCCTATGTAAGCTATCTGGAAGGCTGCACCGCACCGATGCGAGATGAAAACCAGCTCCACGCTGCCGTTGTAGAGCTTATTGCACTGGAAGGCGCTCGAATCAAGTACGCTACGGTACAGAACTGGTACCCTGGAGATAAAGACGGTAAAGGTGGCATTTATAATTTTGTTACCAAACGCGGAGATTGCCGTGGTGATCGATCACATATTTCATGGACTCAAGTAGAAACTGGCTCAGCCATTACCTGGAAGTACCCCAGCGTTATCTTGCGAGGCAATGGCTCTGTGGGTGAGTTTTACTCAGTCGCACTCACCAACCACCACCAGCAAGCCGATACGGGGACTAAAATGATTCATATCGGCCAAGATACCAAGAGTACGGTGCTTTCTAAAGGAATTAGCGCAGGTTATGGCCAGAACACTTATAGAGGGTTGATTAAGGTGTTGTCTGGTGCAGAAAATGCGCGCAACTATACCCAGTGCGATTCATTGCTATTGGGCTCAAAATGTGGCGCACATACGTTTCCGTACATTGAAGTCAAAAACCCCAGTGCAAAGGTAGAACACGAAGCCTCTACCTCTCGTATCGGTGAAGACCAGTTGTTTTACTGCACTCAACGCGGCATCCCCCCTGAGGACGCAGTATCAATGATCGTTAGTGGTTTTTGCAAAGCAGTGTTTCAGGAACTGCCCATGGAGTTTGCGGTTGAGGCACAGAAATTATTAGGAGTCAGCTTAGAAGGTGGTACAGGCTAGGAGAGTTCACATGCTATCTATCAAAAACCTGCACGCATCAATTGACGGTAAAGAAATATTGCGTGGCATTGACCTTGAAGTGAAAGCGGGGGAAGTGCATGCCATTATGGGGCCTAATGCTTCTGGCAAAACCACGCTGGCTCAGCTACTGGCTGGTAGAGCGCTTTATGCTGTTACCGCAGGGAGTGTTCAGTATCTTGGCCGAGATTTACTCAGCATGACACCAGAGCAGCGTGCTTGTGAAGGCGTGTTTCTGGCTTTTCAATACCCAGTTGAAATTCCAGGGATTAGTAATGCGCTATTTCTTAAAACAGCACTTAACGCCATCCGTAAATATCACCTGTTGCCAGAGTTGGATGCGATGGATTTTCTGAGCCTAGTGCGCGAACGGATGAAACGAGTCGGCATGGATGACGCTATGCTGTTACGTGCGGTGAATGAGGGGTTTTCTGGAGGCGAGAAAAAACGTAATGAAATATTGCAGCTAAGCGTGCTGCAACCAAAATTAGCCATTCTTGATGAAACGGATTCTGGCCTTGATATAGATGCACTCAAATTGATTGCTGATGGCATCAACGATATGCGTGATCCTGAACGTGCAATCATTCTTGTGACTCACTACCAACGGCTTTTGGACTACGTTGTACCAGATATGGTGCATGTGCTGTCACAAGGACGCATTATTAAATCAGGCGGGGCAGATTTGGCTAAGAATCTTGAACAGCACGGTTACAGCTGGGTTAATACGGATGCCATTGCTAACCAAGCCATCCAGAATAGCCAGATAACCCAAGCCAACCAAGCCCCCTAGGAGCTAAGCCATGCATGCGCAACCACAATCTTGGCAAAATATAGCGTTATCGCTAGTGCCATATGAGCTGGCTGGTAACGGCACGCCTTGGGTGTTGGCAACAAGGAAAGCCGCGTTTAAGCGTTTTGAATCTCATGGATTTCCGACCAGGCGCGAAGAGGAGTGGAAATACACCGATGTGTCATTGATTAGTAAGCGCGGAACGCTAGCGCCTGACAACATCCCACCTGAAGCATCATCTGAAGCAAAGTTACTTGCTTGGACCTTGCCTAGTGAAGGCATGCATCTGATGGTGTTTGTGAATGGGCACTTTGATTCTGGCTTATCTAACATTGACGATTTGCCTGCAGGTGTGCAGATAAGCAGTCTTGCGGATATGCTGGATGAAGGTGCAGAGCTACCAAAAGACTTGTTTATGCAACAGCATGAACACACTGTATTTTCTGCGCTAAACAATGCATTTGTGACTGATGGTGCAGTATTGAACATTGCACCAAATACAGTGGTGAATAAACCGATTTATATTTTGCTTATCGCCAGCGGGCATGGCACGGCAATTTATCCGCGCATGATTATCATGGCTGGTGCTGGTGCATGCGCCACCATCATTGAACACTATATGGGCACTTTAGATGCACATAATTTCACCAATGCTACGACGCAGATTAACCTAGGTGATGGTGCAACGATTGAGCATTGCAAGCTTACACAGGAAGGCCCAGCAGCCGCACATATTGCAGGTATCCACATACAACAAGCCGAGGGCAGCCACTTTACTTCTAAATCATTTGTATTTGGCGGGCGATTAGTCCGAAACGATATTACTGTTAGCCTGAATGAGGCTAATTGCACATGCACCTTAGATGGTTTATATCTGTTAAATGATAAGCAGCATGTTGACCACCATACACGTATTGACCACATAGCAGCCTCATGTACTAGCCGCGAATACTACCGAGGCGTGCTAGATGGGGAGTCGCGCGGGGTATTTAACGGAAAAGTCATTGTGCACCATGGGGCTAATAACACTGATGCAAATCAGACCAACCATAACTTGCTGCTGTCACGGCAAGCTGAAATTGATACTAAACCGCAGCTGGAGATTTTTGCGGATGATGTTAAATGCACACATGGGGCAACCGTGGGGCAATTGAGTGATGAAAGCTTGTTTTACTTACGCTCACGTGGCCTAGATGAAGTAGTGGCGCGCTCAATGCTGATTTATGGGTTTGCTAATGACATCATTCGTGGCGTGAATGTGCCTTACTTACGCACACGCCTGGAGCATCTTTTATTAGATCGTTTGCCACAGGGGGAGATGGTCAAGGAGCTGCTATGAAAATGGGTGAGTTCCATATGAACAAGCATGGTGGTACAAATGATGCAAGCACGGTTGAGTCCGAGATTACCAATCACCTGCTGGTACAGCATTGGCGAAAAGACTTCCCAATACTGCACACCAGCTTGTATGGTAAACCGCTAGTTTATTTTGACAATGCTGCCACCACACAAAAACCATCGATAGTCATCGAGGCGGAGAATCACTATTATCGTCACACTAACGCTAATGTACACCGTGGTATTCACACCCTAAGCCAGCAAGCTACAGAAGTATTTGAGTCTGCCAGAGGCAAGTTGCGGCAACTCATTAACGCACGTCACGACCATGAAATAATATTTGTACGCGGCACCACAGAAGCCATTAATTTAGTCGCACAGAGCTATGGACGCAGCAGGTTTAAGGCTGGTGATGAAATCATTATCAGTGCCATGGAGCACCACTCCAACATCGTTCCCTGGCAAATGCTGTGTCAGCAAACCGGTGCCATCTTGCGCGTAGTGTCGGTGAGCGACGCTGGCGAGCTGGATATCAATGTCTATCAATCGTTACTCAATAAAAAAACCAAACTGGTTGCCATTTCACACGTATCCAACACTTTGGGTAGCATTAACCCTGTTAAAACCATCATCAACTATGCACATGCGAAACATGTGCCAGTGTTGCTGGATGGCGCACAGGCGATTGCTCATATTCCTGTCGATGTTCAAGATTTAGATTGTGACTTTTATGCTTTTTCTGGTCATAAACTATATGGTCCAACAGGAATTGGCGTGCTTTATGGTAAAGCTGACCTGTTAGACGAAATGCCCCCATATCAAGGGGGAGGGGACATGATTAGCTCAGTAAGTTTTGAGACCACGACTTACAACAAGCTGCCGTATAAGTTTGAAGCAGGTACTCCCAATATTGCCGGTACAGTTGGCCTTGGTGCCGCGGTGGACTACTTAAGCGCCATTGGGCTTGATGCTATTATCAAGCACGAAGACTCTCTCTTAAATTACGCCACTGAGCTGATGACCAACATACCAGAGCTACGCATCATCGGCAACGCCAGACATAAAACCGGCATCATTTCATGGGTAATGGCTGGTGTGCATCCGCATGACATCGGTACCTTTTTAGATAGGCAAGCCATTGCCGTCCGGACTGGTCATCATTGCACCATGCCACTAATGGAGCGTTTTGGCGTTCCGGCGACGGTGCGTATCTCATTTGCGCTATACAACACAAAAAATGAGATAGATAAGCTAGTGAGTGCAATTTATCAAGCAAGGGAGTTATTTAAGTGAACGACTTGCGCGATCTTTATCAAGATATGATTTTTGACCATTACCGTCAGCCTAGAAACTATGGTCAACTGGAGAATGCTAACCATAAAGCAGAAGGCTACAATCCATTATGCGGAGATAAAGTAAGCTTAACGCTCACACTCAAAGATGGCGTTATTCACGACCTAAAGTTTGAAGGTAGCGGCTGCGCAATTTCAACTGCTTCAGCCTCACTGATGACAGAGGTATTAAAAGGAAAAACTGCAGAAGAAGCACTCAGTATGCTCGAGGATTTTAAAGCATTAGTGACTGGTGCCAGTGTAGCTAAAGATATGGGAAAGCTCACTGTACTCGCTGGCGTGCAAGCGTTTCCGCAACGGGTTAAATGCGCCACACTGGCATGGCACACATTGCAGGCGGCGTTAAAAAGCAGCACCGAGCCCGTGACCACGGAGTAAGTAATCTATGATGTTTGATTGGAAAAAGTTCGCAGATGAGCAGCAAGCCCCAGCACCAAGCAAAGAGGCGCTTTTGGTGCGGGTAAGAGAGATGTTGCAGTCAATATATGACCCAGAACTTCCAGTGAACATATACGACCTAGGCTTGGTTTATCAATTAGAGGCCACGGAATCTGGGCACATCAATATCACCATGACACTCACCACGCCCAATTGCCCAGTAGCACAAACCTTCCCTGATACCGTAAGGGAAAAATTGCTTTGTGTGCCAGGTGTTAACGGCGTAGATGTGACGTTGGTATGGGATCCACCGTGGGGCCGTGACAGTATGAGTGAAGCGGCTAAATTACAACTTGGCATGCTATAAGGAGCACAAATATGAGTAACTGGATAGATGTGGCGGCAATAGACGATTTTAAATCTGGCACTTGCCGCGTAGTAAAGACGGACGAAGCATCGGTTGCCGTATTCAACATTGATGGGCGTTACTATGCGATTGATAACCTGTGTAGCCACGAAGAGGCTGAATTATCAACCGGAAAACTTGAGCGTGATGAAGTCATCTGCCCGCTACATGGGGCGCACTTTTCTTTGGTTACTGGAGAGGCGCTCACTGCGCCTGCCTATGAAAATTTACGAACCTACCCAGTCAGAATTAATAATGGATGGCTAGAAGTGGACACCGAACTTCAGTGGGATATTGCCTAGATACAAGCATATATCAATGATTTAATAGCTTATTTCGGGCAATTGTAATTAAATGTCATGTATAAATGCAGAAATAGTTCTACAATGAGTACCATAGCTAAGTAAAAACAAAGCTTAAGTAAAAACAAAGTCAAATAAATATAAGGTTAAGTAAACACAAGATTTAGATATAACGATACATAAGCTAATGACCAATTTTTTGGGAGGGTAGTTTCATGAGTCTTTTAAATTTATTCTGGTTGTTTTTTGTACCAACAAAAGGATGGCGGCATCTCGTACAGCGCAAGCTATCTATGCACAGGCTTTATTTGCTGCATGTAGTTCCAATGTCATTGATACCCCCGTTGTTCATCTACTGTGCAGCAGGGAAATACGCGGGAGACTTACTTCCGGTTTTATCTAATCAGAAATTATTATTAGTCGCAGCAATTCTGTTCGTTGTTGAGTTGGCTTCGGTTCCGGTGATGGGTCTCATTATTCGCCAATTAGGGGAGGTTGCAGAAATTCACCCCACCTATCATCAAGCCTTCACGCTTGCAGCTGTAGCACCCACTCCTTTATGGCTAGCGCCAATTGTGCTTTTGGTGCCTGACATGACGTTTAACCTAGTAGTGCTCACCATGGCATTAATGGCCACAGTAGGATTTATCTATTATGGGGTTCCTGCGGTGTTTCATATAAAAGAGCGCGGTCATGCGATTTTGATGTTTGGCGCTGTATTAACTGCAGGTGTTATTGGCTGGGCGCTGCTAATGATTGTTACCTTAGTGGTATTAGGTAGCGTGCAGAACTTATAATTGCGGTAGTATCGTTGCACCATCAAGAAGCTCTAAATGAGCCTCTTGATGCATTTATGTTTGCTGAAAATGAGTTAAAAGGGTAATGAGTAGATGTTTTGGCGTAATAATAAAAACCTAAATCTTTATAAAATCTTACATCATGCCACAGACTGCACCAACAGCCGAGATGGTGCAAAAATGGTGGTGTATTGTCCGATTGAGCGACCAGAGCAAGTGTTTGTTAGAGATGAAGCTGAGTTCATGGTGAAATTTACACAAGTCGACTAGTGTTTTGGATATTGACCAGCATTGCAACCGGTACCCAACCCATTCAGGTTGAGTACCGTGTGCAACACAATCTAGTTGTGCGGAATTTCCCCACCCAATGCATTGGTTAAGTCAGCCAGCATCCTAGCCAGCTCACCTGTCATCAGGGTGAAGTCTAGCGCAAATATTTCATCAGCATCCTCTGCTAAGGTTGTTGAATCCTCTTTAATAATATCTAGAAATTCGAGCCGTTTAATTTGCATTTGCTCGGTGAGTACAAAAGATATTCTGTCATTCCAAGTCATCCCTAAACGCGTCACTCGCTTGCCTGCGGCTATGTGTTTCAGTATTTCATCGCCTTCTAGCGCATGGTTCGCATAACGAATCGTGGCTTTGCTTTCACCGGCGGCGCGCAGTTCTAACTCACGGTCTATCGTGAAACCTGATGGTGCATTACCGCTTGCCAGCCAATCAGTCATGGCGCTCACAGCAGATACATTAGTATGCAACTGTTTAAACGGCACACCTTCAATCGACTTATTAAAAAACTCTAATAACTCTTCCGCCTTAGACGATGAAGCTGCATCAATCACCAAATAGCCGTTTACAGGGTCCAGCCATGCGTAAGTCGTACGTTGCAGTGCAAAAGCCCTAGGCAGCAACTCTTCTGTAACAGCTTCTTTGAGTTCTTTTTTCTCTTTGCGGCCAACTTTATAACCTTGCTGTGCTTCAATCTCAGTGACGCGCTCTTTTAAAAATCGATTAATGATGGTAGCTGGCAATAGTTTTTGCTCTACGCCTAACGCGAAAAGCAGTTGGTTATTTGCATGGTGTACAAGCTTGTCTCCGTGGCATGCAACCCAGCCACGGCTCTGCTTATCTAGTCCACTACACGGCAACAGGGGCTTTAGTGATAGCTTTTCAACTAACTGATCGTGAGTAATGGTGCTGTCTGCTGCGAGACGATAGATAAAGGTATTTTTAAACCACATGAAAAGAGCGCTCAGAAAAAAAGCGCCGATTATACTGAACTTGGGCTGTTATAGATGCCATCTTTATTTAAATAAAGATGGCATCTCCCCAGATATCAATTGATTTTCAATCTAGTCAAACTCTCTTACCTCAAATGCCTCTCTTAATCTTGCATTGATGGCATCAATATCATCATCCTGTAATTGACTAGGCGCTGTTGCTTGTTTACTAGCTGGAGCAGAGGTATTTGCTGGCGTTGATGCTGCGCCTGTTGTAAACCATTTTGCAAATGGTTCTGCATTCACACCTTGTGGTACGTACCAGTGTTTTGATTCCGCATTCCACTTGGCGCCAAGTGCTTTTGCTTGGTCTTTTTCATTAAACGGTACTTTAAGTGCTATGTTTGTTGCTGTCATGCTTATCCTGTTTCTATTGCCAATTGATTTGATTTGCCTATTAGACATAAGCTGGTTGATTAAAAAACGTCCCCTTAGGAGGGAGATGCTCTATCCACTGAGCTACGGAGCAACTGTTCTGGAGGCCCAATTTTTAGATATGGCTTTGATGATGGCTGTTTATTCATTCTCTAATCTAGTCGAGATAATACCAATATCCAATTAGTTTATATAGGATAAAAATACATGCAGAGCATCTTCGCTCGGCAGGGTTAATAATTTGACACTAAGCCATATCACTATTTTCTTGCATCAGACTTTCTCTTGCTTTTCCAGCCTGCATTAATATTTCTGCCAGCCGCCTAACGCCTGGCCCTGCAAAATCAGGCCTCGCATATATTAAATAAAGTGGCAATGTACGCATACCGCCTTCGCGCAGCGGCAGTGCTTTTAACTGCCCAGACTCTAATTGCTCTTTGATATGTGCAGCAGGTAGCCAGGCAAACCCAAACCCCATGGTTAAAGCTTCAATGGATGTTGCAATATTACTTACCGTCCAGCGCTGGTTAACTTCTATGGTGGCCGTGTTCTTATCGCGCTTGGCGCCTGAATCCCGCACCACAATATGGCGGTGTGATTGCAGGTCTCTGTAAGTTAACACACGATTTAGCTGATGCAGCGGATGTTCGCTCTGTGCAACCGCTATCAGCTGTATCGTCATGATTTGGTCACCTAAAAACCCCGATGGTATATTAGGGGAGATTGCCAAATCCGCTTCGCCTTTATATAGCGCATCTGAAGTGCCACCTAATACCGACTCAATCAACTCCACCCTCGTGTGCGGGCTTTCCAGACCAAATTGATTAAGGCAATCCAGTAGTAGTCGGGTAGGGAATAGAATTTCGGCCGCGAGGTGAATAACCGCCTCCCAACCTGCTGATAGCCTATTAGCAGCGGCCTCCAAGTCGTTTGCTTCATTCACTAACGCAAGTGCACGCCGATACAGCATTTGCCCAGTTGGCGTTAGCACCGCCTTACGTCCTTGAATCTCAAATGCTTTTAATGCCAGCAAGGATTCAATTTTTTGCACAGCGTAAGTAACTGCAGATTGGCTTTTGTAAAGTTTCTCCGCGGCTTGCGCATACCCGCCAGTTTCCACCACTGTAATGAGTGAGCGCCACTGCTCAAGAGAGATGTTTGGCATGATATCAATCTAATTTTTAGATAATTAATAGCGAAATATTATACTTTTTTATCTGATAAATAAAATGTTTAATAGCGTCATACCAATTTAACTACAAATCATTGCTATGCAAAAAGCTCGCTACACATTAACTGCCATCGCTATCCATTGGGGGATGGCAATACTATTAATCGCGCTATTTGTCGTTGGTTTGTATATGCATGAGCTTAAGTTTTCTCCATTAAAGCTACAAATTTACGCATGGCATAAATGGGCTGGCGTAACAGCCTTCATACTAGTGATGTTGCGCCTCGCATGGCGGCTCAAGCATCGTCCGCCAGCTTTGCCGTGGACGATGTCTAAAATGACCAAACTTGGCGCGCATATTGGGCATGGCATGCTGTATCTCTTAATGATTGCCATTCCATTATCCGGCTGGTTAATGAGCTCAGCCAAAGGTTTTCAAACTGTTTACTTTGGCGTGCTGCCAATTCCGGATCTTTTATCTAAAGACAAAGCGCTAGGTGATGCATTAGAAGCTGTGCACATGATTTTAAATTACAGCATGGCAGCTATATTAGTTGGGCATATAGGTGCAGCCATCAAACACCATGTAGTGGATAAAGATGATGTGTTGCGTCGCATGTTGCCATGGCGTACTCGTTAAGATAAATGAAAGGTATGCAAAATGAATATTAAAGTATGGGCAAGTGTAATCGGTGGTTTGATGCTAGCTTCTGGAGCACAAGCGACAGAGTTCACCAGCATTCAAAATGACAAAAGCTCACTGCATTTTGTGTATAAACAAATGGGCGTGCCTGTAGATGGCAGTTTTAATAAATTCAATGCACAGTTGGCATTTGACCCTAGCAAGCCGGCTAATGCAAAAGTCGATTTTGAACTTAATTTGGCAAGTATTGATGCGGGCTCAGATGAAGCCAATGATGAGGTCTCCGGCAAAAGCTGGTTCAACACCAAGGTATACCCAAAGGCAACGTTTGCATCTACCGCAGTTAAACAGCTGGCAGCAAACCGATATGAAGTCAGCGGCAAGATGACGATTAAGGGGCGCACACAAATGATTACGGCACCATTCACATTTACCCCGCAAGGCAATACCGCCAAGGTTGATGGCAGTTTTGTACTCAAACGATCTGAATTTGCAATCGGCGAAGGCCTGTGGGCAGACTTCGGCACCGTTGCTAACGAAATACAAATTAACTTCCACTTTGTGGCAAATGCCAGAAAATAACTTTTTTTTAAATCACTATCATCAGGAGTAACACTATGAAACGTATCGCACTTTTAGCTATTGTAGCTAGCCTTTCAACGACAGCACTGGCAGCACCAGAAACTTATGTGATTGATAACACACATACATTTCCACGCTTTTCTTACAGCCATTTTGGATACTCAACACAATTGAGTCACTTTGACAAAACAACAGGAAAAATCACGATAGACCGCGAAGCAAAAACAGGCTCTATGGATATCGCTATTGATACAACCTCAGTAAATACTGGCTATCCGCTATTTAATGAGCATATTCAAGGTGAAGATTTCTTAAGTACTGAGAAGTTTCCTGTTGCTAACTTCACTTCAAAAAAATTAAACTTCAATGGTGATAAGTTAGCGTCTGTAGATGGCACACTCACGCTCAAAGGCGTAAGCAAACCAGTAACACTGACAGTCACATCATTTATGTGCATGCCACACCCAATGTTGAAAAAAGATGCTTGCGGCGCAAACGCAACTGCAACAGTAAAACGCTCTGATTTCAACATGAGCAAATATGTGCCTTACGTTGGTGACGAAGTCACTATCACCTTACCAGTTGAAGCCGTTAAACAATAAGTAGCTTTGGTGCCACGGCATATAGATGCTTGCCGTGGCACTGCTTATTGGCAGTACAGTTTGCACAGGTGTAATAATGCCTAAAAGGATGTTTTGATGAAAACACGCTCATTGCAGCAATTGATTACGTCTATCCCCACTACAGATGGGGCAGGGGTGAGATTGAGCCGCAGTATTGGCAAGACAGCATCCTTTCGCCTTGATCCATTCCTGATGTTGGATGAGTTCTCATCAAGCAACCCCGATGACTATATTGCCGGCTTTCCTGATCATCCACACCGCGGCTTTGAAACTGTCACCTACATGCTTGATGGCAGCATGCTCCATCGCGATCACCTTGGCAACCAAGGCGAGTTAAAAGGCGGCGGTGCGCAATGGATGACGGCAGGGCGTGGCATCATTCACTCGGAAATTCCGCAACAAGAAAGTGGCCGTATGCGTGGATTTCAGTTATGGCTAAACCTGCCAGCTAAAGAAAAAATGAAAGCCGCGGCATACAGGGATATTCGCCCCGAAGAAATTCCTGAAATGGATTTACCAAACGGCGGGAAAATAAGAGTGATTGCCGGTAATGCCCAAATAGAAGGCCAACCATTGGCTGGCCCAATTCAAGGTGGCACAACCGAGCCACTGTTTTGGGATATTCACTTACCTGCCATGGCGTCATTTGCACATGCGGTGCCACTAGGGCATACCGCATTTATCTACGCATACGAGGGCAGGGTAAACATAGAGCAAGGCACATCCCAAGTTACGCTGATGCCACAAGTGGCAGGCGAACTCTCTGATGGGGACTACTTAGCAATTAGCACGCTTGATCAGCCTGCGGCCTTTTTACTAGTTGCAGCAAAACCACTGTATGAGCCAGTTGCGCAATACGGCCCATTTGTGATGAACACGCAAGATGAAATTGCTCAAGCCATTATCGATTACCAAACAGGTCAGCTCACAAGCCCTGCACCACGACCATGATTAACTTATGCCATCAGTAACATCCGTCAACAACGAGCGCAGCGTATTGCTAACGCTTGCGGGTATTCAATTTAGCCATATTCTTGACTTCATGATCATGATGCCGCTAGGTCCCATGTTGATGAAGGAATTTAGCATCAATACGCACGAGTTTGGCTTGTTAGTTGCCGCTTATAGCTTTAGTTCGGCATTTTCAGGGCTATTGGGCGCAGCGTTTATTGATCGCTTTGAGCGTAAGCAACTGCTAATTATGATGTCAGTTTGCTTTGCCATCGCCACAATGGCCTGCGGGATGGCAACGAGCTATGCGGCCTTGCTTTTGTTTAGAGGGCTGTCCGGAGTGTTTGGAGGCATTATGGGAGCCATGGTACAAACCATGGTGGCCGATCTCATTCCGTTTAAACGCCGCGGCAAAGCGAATGGTATTATTTCAACCGCATTCTCCATCTCTACAGTAGCTGGTGTTCCAGTTTCGCTCTGGATCGCGACCCATTACCTATGGCGTGCACCATTTTTCTTGATAGCGGTCGTGACAGCACTGTTTATATTCACAGCTAATCGACTACTACCAACCATAGATCAACATTTAAGCATCAAACGCAGTCATCCATTTGCGCCTATGTTTGCCGTGTTACGTGATAAAAATCATATCAAGGCGCTCATCTTTTCTGCACTGATTATTTTCTCCAGCTTTACTGTGATTCCCTATTTAACAGTTTACGCAGTCAACAACGTAAATATCTCGCAGCATGATATCCCGTTGGTCTATCTAGCGGGCGGAGCCGCCACCCTGATTACAGCGCGCCTGATTGGGCGATGGGCAGACCATGCGGGGAAAGTTCTGGTGTATAGGCTGGTCGGGTTAGCTGCAACTTTGCCCATCATATTAATTACCCAATCAGGGCCGGTGCCTTTGTGGGCTTGGTTGCTTTATACCACGGCTTTTTTCGTTTTAGTCTCTGGCCGTATGATTCCTGCGATGACGGTAGTTATTTCTGCTGCTCAGCCAAAACTGCGTGGTACATTTATGTCACTGAACTCAACGGTACAATCGTTAGCGATGGGCTTATCGACTACTTTGGGCGGGTTTATTGTTACGCAGGACACAAGCGGTGCGTTTATAGGATACGAGCATGCAGGCTATATTGCGGTTTTATTGAACGTATTGGCGATTATATTCGTATCAAAAATTGTGATGCATGACCGCGCAGTGGCTGCACAAAACACATTCAGCGAATCTTAATCAGGATTACATTGCAATAGGACGTTACAGCAAGCTTACTAGCTTTGCTCACCATCTACAGGTTTATGAACAGCAAATCCTGATTCAATCCAAGCATCAATGCCTCCGGCAAGCGGTCTCACATTGAAGTATCCATGATTCATAAAGGCTTTAGCCACTTTGGCCGCGGTAACTTCGTTAGGGCATGAGCAATACAATACGATATCTTCGCTGATATCTATTTCAGGCAGAATGGCCTCAATCTGCTCGGTAGAGACAAATCTTGCGCTAGGTATCCATCCGTCTTCGATTAATTTTGGCGGTCTGGTATCAATAATAACCGGCTGTTTGCCGCTTTCTAGCATCTCATTCAATGCTGCCACGCTAATACGTGCCATCCTTAGTGCTTTAAGAAAACGATAGCGCTCCCACCATTTATTGGCTATAAATAGAACAAACGCGAGCGCAATTATTAAAGCTCCCCATTTGCCCATCTCAACCAACGTTAACAGCAGCTGATCAATAGAGGCGCTGAACATTGAGCCTAGTAAGATAGCTGAGCCTACCCAGACGGCTGCGCCAATAGTATCAAACAAAATAAAAGTAAACTTTTTAGTACCTAGCGCACCAGCAAGCGCACTGGAAATAGAAGCAAAACCAGGGACGAACTTACAAAACAGCAGGGCAGAGGGGCCAATTTTAAGGTACATAGATTCAGTTTGCTTCACACATGAGTCTGGCGAAAGCGAGATTCGACAAAGCTTGCCCATCACTTTCTTCCCATAACGACGGCCAGCAAGATACCAGAACATATCGGCCATTAGTGCACCAATAACGGCAACCAGCATCAGGTTCGCCAGTGAGGTTTCATGATTAACACTGATAGCACTTGCGATCAGTATCGTAGGGTATGCGGGTAACGGTAAACCAATCTGCTCTAAAAAAACATTAAAGAACACAATCAGTAAACCATACTGATGCAATAAATTAAGCAGTAAATCCATGTGTTTGGTGTCTTATTAGTAGCTAAAATCGGGAGGATGGCAAGTTGCCATTAATTATTGCACCACTTACTTGTGATGGCAAAAGTTAGTTGAATGTTTATTGCGATTAGGAGGTGCCTACTAAGCTAACGTTGCCTGCTGTGGCTAAGACATAAGCAACTTAAGAAAGGTGCAGCATTATTAATTTTAAGATACTCCCACAGCATTGAAGACCTTGCGCTGTGGGGTTTTAAGCATGGGCTTAATTAATACAACCTACTTTTTGTAGTTAGGTTAATTAGTTAACTTTATCTTTAAGTGTTTTACCAGCTTTAAATACAGGCGCATTGCGTGCAGCAATTTGGATGGTTGCGCCAGTAGAAGGGTTACGGCCAGAACGAGCCGCTTTTTTTGTTACTTGGAATGTACCGAAGCCAACAAGAGCTACGTTGTCCCCAGCTTTTAATGCTTCACCAACCGTATTGATGATGGCATCTAATACGCGATTTGTGTCAGCTTGCGTTACGCCAGCTTCAGCCGCTACTTTTGCGACCAATTCAGATTTGTTCATATAAATTCCTATAATATGGTTAATAGCACTCTAAAGCCAGATTACATAAGGCTTGCAGAGAATTTACATCCTAGCACACATTCATAATCCATCAATCATAGTTATCAGCATAAATGCACAATTCTAGCCATCTTGGCGCAAAAAACCTGTTCCAAAGCCCAGTTGACGCGCTGACAGCACTGTCAGCCAGGTTGAATTGTCCTTAATTTAGGCGGGATGGGGCAGTTATACCGAGCTCTTAATCAGTGCAATTGCGGCGCTTTTGGCTCTGCTAGCAGCACCTGAGCCCGGGGTTAACCTTTCAACCAGCGCAGCACCTTCAAAGATAATAGTTAATTGTTGGCCAAGTGCAACGGCATCATGTGCACCGGCTGTTTGTGCGATTTTAGCTAGGTAGTCTTGTAGCTCTGCAGCCAGCACAGCCGAGTATTGGTTGATTGGGTGCTCAGGGCTAGGAAACTCTACAGAGGCAATATGGAAAGGTAGGCCATGAAACTCAGGTGTAGTAATCCAAGTTTCAACCAGTTCGCACAGTGATACTAGAATATCAATTGAGTTAGCCTTTTTAGAAACAAGGCGTGTGTTTAACCACTCATAAAATTTATCTGATTTACTTCTGAGATAAGCCATCACCAAGTGATTTTTGCTTGGAAAATGCTTATATAACGTAGCCTTTGCTACGCCAGATTCGGCAATGATAGTATCAACACCTGAAGCCTGTATGCCTCTACTATCAAATAGCATAGTGGCTACGGTTAATATTTTTTCATTGGTTTTCATATCGTTCCTTTATCAAAACTCATTAAAAGTTTTGTTATTACAATTCATTTAGTTACAACACTGTTGTAAGTGGGCGCATTAACTCTTGCGGATATAAACAGCTGACATAGCCAAATGCCTGCCTTAGATTTTCCACATTATTCACATCAATTGTTCCTTGGTTAACAAAGGCCAAAAATGCTTGTCTCTGACGTTCTGGCAACATAGCGGCCTGCGGCAACTGGCAAGTACCGCTTTTCATTTTGTCGTACGCCAGTTGGAGCATACTAATTGTCACTGGGTCTGCCGTGCTGGTCGATACCTCAACAAATACACTCTGTGATTGCACAGGGTTAACCTTGCTTTTTTTACTGGTCATTTGCATGGCACTCATGCCAACAAGCAAAAACGTCACCATCATGCCAATAAGTAGCAATGGACGCTCATTTTTTGGTTTTAAATGCGTTTCAATGGTTTTGTTGAGCAGTTTCCATGCGTCACTGGAATGTGTCTGGGATTCAATTTGTATGGCACCAATCGTCAAGAAGAACAGCTGATCGGTAAATACAGCATGATTTTTAATGCTTGATCGACGAATCGTATCTTCAATTAATGTTCTAACAGCATTAACTTCATCTAAAGATAAGCTTGCATTCCCTGTATTAGTTGCGCATTTCGAAATACGCTCATAGTTCCAGGTGCTTAATGTTTTAGGCAACCTAACAATTGCCGCATTCGCACCACGCATATTCTGAACTCGGTTTTTAATTGCCGAGTAGGAGAGTAGCTCACGGAAACGCCAACCACTCATGTTCTCCGCATATAAATTACGCAACTGGCTCAAAATTAAAGTACCTCAAAAAATGTCTTGCGTTTTTTAGAAAGCTTAAAGTAGACTATAAAAAAGTGAACAGACCTGTCTTTATATTAACTCAGCGTATTACAAAATGCAACACCAGGCTCTACCTAAAACATTATTTTACATAGGATTATTATGCAGATTACAAATCTTGACACAAATTTAGCAGATTGGCGCGCTCATGCATTAAAACTCGAGAGTGAGGTAAAAAAGGTCATTGTTGGGCAAGATAAAGCCATTCACTTGATGAATATCGCCATATTTGCACGTGGCCACGTTTTGCTAGAAGGCGGTGTAGGCGTCGGAAAAACCACGCTATTGCAATCTATCGCCAGATGCATAGGCGGTGATTATGAGCGCATAGAGGGCACGGTAGATTTAATGCCTAACGATCTGATTTACCATACTTATCTAGGTGAAGATGGCAAACCAAAAATTGATGAAGGTCCGCTGTTAAAAGCTGGTGAAAACCTATCAGTTTTCTTCTTTAACGAAATCAATAGAGCAAGACCACAGGTACACGCTTTGATGCTACGCGTGATGGCAGAGCGACATATCACTGCATTTAAACAGGAGTATCGCCTACCACATATGGTGGTATTTGCAGACAGAAACCAGGTTGAGAAAAACGAAACGTTTGAAATTCCATCTGCAGCCAGAGATCGTTTTATGATGGAAATACCCATCAACATTCCAGATGATAGGGAGTTACGTAAAGCATTAATGTTTGATGTGAAGTTCCAGCATGCTGAGAGTTTAACCAAACAAGTTGAACCGAATGTGCTTAAGTTTGATCAGCTCAATGCTTTTTCTGATGTACTGCAAAGCCATATTAAGTCCAGTAATGTACTAGAAGAGTACGCGCTGGATTTATGGGAATCCACACAGAGCCCAGAAAAATTTGGTATCAAACTTGATAGTGTGGATGTGAATAGATTAATCCATACTGGTGCAAGCCCACGCGGTATGGGGATGTTGCTGAAGGCTGCCCGTGTCAATGCTTGGTTAATGAATAGGGACAGCCTGTACCCTGAAGATATCCATGCAGTTTTTCACGAACTGATTGCTCATCGACTGGTGTTCAATACTATGTATGAAAACCGCAGAACGGCGCTTGCGCGTGAGTTAACCTCGCAAATATTGGCAACGGTTGCCGTGCCATCTCAGGCAAAAGCTGCATGATTCCCGCATACGCAAAACCATTCCATTACCAGATTCCTTGGAAGTCCAGCAGCATTCATTACGGCGGACATAGGGGGACGCAGCGCGGCTTAGGGTTTGAGTTCAAGGGTAACGTTCCCCTCATTGATTACCCTGATCCTAGGCGGATGGACATGCGCCAAACCCTGAGAGACCCTTACGAACAAGTGCAGGTAAGGGTGTTCAATCAGGATAACACTACCCCAATATTTGCCATCTGTGACGTTTCAAGCTCTATGCAATTTAAAGGCGCAGTAAAAAAGCTGGACCTGACTAAGGAGATTGCAGCTTCAATTGCTTACTCAGCGCATGAAGCAGGGGATTTGTTTAGCTTGATTTGCTACAACCAAATGGTTATAGAGGATATTTCGCACAACCTCAACCATAACGTGCAGCAATCGTTTGAAACCATAGAGCAACTATCTAACATCAGCACCATGCGTGTCGGATGCGAAGGTATTTTAGAAGTACCGCAATACTTAAGCCAGCACAAAGGCTTGGTATTCTGGATTTCTGATTTTCATATGCCATTAGAAATGTTGGAACAGACGCTTAGCGCCATGTCCATACATCATATTGTGCCGATTGTGCTGTGGGACGCACGTGAATACCAAAAGCTACCTAAATTTGGTTTTGGCAACATGATAGACCCGGAAACCGGTTTGCAAAAAACCATATTCTTCCGTGAGTCGATTAGAAATCAATTTATCGCAGCATTCGAAATGCGTAAACAAGCGCTTGAGACCTTATTTTCTAGGTTTGATTATCAGGCGATTTATTTAAGTGACAAGTTTGAACCGGATTTATTGTCACGATATTTTGAACAATTATCGAGTTAGAAAATTAAGTCATTATGAAAACATTCATTATTAAATTCCTATTGTTACTCGGTGTCGCATCCTATGCATCTATCGCATTCGCCCAGAGCCCCAATATAAAGCTTATTAAAGTACAGAACCCACGATTCAACAGTGGGGTGCAGATTGGCGATGTGTTGCAGCGCAGTGTAGAACTGGAAGTCAATCAACCCTATACGCTATCTAAAACTGACCTGCCGGCAAAAGGTAGAAGTGCAGATGGTATTGAGTTAAAAGATATTACATTGGCAGCCACTAAAGCTGGTGATAAAAACAGGTACACCATCAACTTTTCTTATCAAGTTTTCGCTGTAGCAAGTAAACCAGTACGCATGCAATTGCCAAAAGAGATTTTGAAATTTAACGCAAACGCCAATCATTTGGCGGCAGAAATTCCTGCTTGGACGTTTTGGTATGCTGCTCTAGTGCCCGAAAATATAGAAAATGCCAAAAAACTGATGTATCCACAACATCATCCTGAAATTGTAAACATCACCTCACACCAAACTAAGCTCTGTGCGTTTTTAGCCTTACTTACATTCGGCCTATTAGGTCTTTTCTATATCAATGCAGATGGCCACTGGCTACCTTTGATGAATGGTGCGTTTGCCCAAGCCTATCGCCGTATCAGAAAAACGCCTAAATCATTAGAAGGGTTAAAAGAGGCTTCTATTTACATTCACCAAGCATTAAATAAGACGCACGGTACCAACCTTTTTGCTGATGACATCGAGCCATTCATCAACAAAAACCCAAAATTTTCCAAATTAAAAGATGAGATTTACGCATTTTTTGAGCAATCAAACGCACTGTTATTTGCAAGCAGTGCCATGTATTCAGAACAGCACTTTGGTCATTTACTTAAATTAAGTAAGCGCTTAAGAGATTGTGAGAGAGGCGCATAAATGACTTTACTGCAACCATGGACATTGCTGTTATTACCGTTGGCAGCTATTCCCTTTATTTTAAAAAGTCACCAAGGTCAACTTTACTCATGGATTGAGATTGTACCGACAGACAAATACTCGGAAATTGCGAACCTTATTCTTAAAGGAATGATTTCACTACTGATAGTTTGCATCGTGTTGGCATTATCGTCGCCACAGGGAGAGAGTAAACATGAGCAAAAAATAGGCAAGGGCGCACAAACAGTACTGGTGATTGATAGAAGCGTAAGCATGGATCACCCCTTTGCTGGCCAAGCATCTGGTGGCAGAGCAGCCGAAATCAAGTCCATGGCGGCGAGGCGTTTAATTACCGAGTTTATTGATTCACGCCCAGACGACATGATGGGTGTTGTTGGCTTCACAAACTCCGCGTTATACGGCATGAAAATCACTGCCAATCGTGATGCGATACATGGGGCAATTAAAGCAGCCACAGGGCCTGCCTTGAACCAAACCAATATTGGTGCAGGTATTACACAAGGGGTAACTCTGTTTGACAACATTCAAAACTCAGGTTCGCGCGCGGTTATTTTGCTGTCCGACGGTGCTGGCAAATTAAGTCCAAGGGTGAAATATAAAATATCACAGCAACTGATAGGCAAGAAAATAAATCTTTATTGGATTGTATTGCGTGAGCCCGATGACATCAGCATTTTCAATGATGCAAACTACAGCGACGATCAGGCACCCGATGCCATCAACCTAGATCGCTTTTTCAAGTCTCTAAAAATTAAATATAAAGCGTTTGAGGCAGACAACCCAACAACCCTAGAGTCTGCACTACGTGAAATCAATGCTAAAGAAAAAAACATCATCCAGTACAGCGTTATTATTCCAGGCCATGATTATGCTAACAACCTGATTGTAATAGCCATGGTACTGAGCCTTTTAATTTTATTGATTAAAAACATTAGGATACATTAATGGAAAAAAACATTAAAAATCGCAACCTAACACTCACGATGTTAGTGATGATAGGTCTAGTGGGGGCAATTTATGAGGCATATCAGTGCCATACTATCTCTGCCTTAAATGAGAAAATTACTGCGGGAAAGGTCATTACTGATGACAGTTATCCTTACTTGCAAAAATATACCGCAGCTTATGATCAAGGCAATAAATCTGATTACAAACATGCGATACAGACTTACAGCCAATTACTAGATCAATCGCCATCATTAGCCAATCAGGCCAAGATCCATTTCAACATTGGTAACAACCTGTTCACTTTTGGATTAATCCGTCGTGTGAACGAAGACGGCACTTACCAAGACGAGGCTAGACACGCTTACACACAAGCCAAGATAGCCTATGAGCAATCACTACGTATTGAACCAACGGATATCTCATCTAAGTTTAATTTAAGCCTGCTCAATTCAATCATGGCAAAAAACATGAATGCAGCGCCTAAGGAACAATCAACAATGGAATTGAGTAACTTACCGATAGGTCTGCCATGAATACATCAATTTTAAACAAATCAATTTTATTGATTAAAAGTCACTACGAAACATTGCTATACCTGTTAGCTATCATGTTTATGGCGTTGGCACTCTTTATGCCAACCATACAATTAAAGCAGCAGGTACATAACTACCTATTGGTGGCAGATGTGTCTCAAAGTATGAATGCTGAAGATGAAAAAATCAGCAATCAACCAGTCAGTCGGCTGGCGTATACGCGGTATTTGATGAAAAATATCGTTAAAACATCGCCATGCGGCACGTATTTTAGTATTGGTATCTTTGCTTCTGACAATGTTGCATTATTACTTAACCCATTGGAGGTGTGCCAAAATCTGGACGCCATTACCGATTCAATTGATCATCTTGAATGGCGAATGGCTTGGAAAGGCAACAGTCGCCTAAGCTTTGGTGTGCGCGCTGCCGCTAATGTATTTGATTCGCTCAATGTCCCCGCTCAAATGCTATTTTTTACAGATGGTGACGAAGCACCTAGAGTCAATGTAACAATTCAACAAGACTTAAGTGGAATACAAATGGGTAAAAATCTAGCGTTTATTGGCGTTGGAGCAACCTCCAAAATAGGTGTACCAAGATTCAACTCAAACAATAAAAGAGTAGGGTATTGGCCGATTAGTGAAAATAACAACTCTGGTGCCGTAAGCGTCACTTATTCTGACCCTAGCCAAGATGAGCCAGACCCACCAGTTGCATATGCAGAATATGATAGATTTTTATCTCAATTAGAGGATGAATATCTAAAGAAACTATCTGGTGATATCAATGCTAGCTATATAAAAGGGACAGATACCCCAGCATTTTATGAGTTTGTTCAGGGGCAAAAACCCGCGGCTAGTTTTATTAGTGATTACAAAATACGGTGGCTTTACCTAAGCCTAGGCTTACTCATGCTGCTTGCCACTTACATTCCCAATCTAATATCACTCAACTTGCTTTCATTTAGATTCAAACGCGATTGATATAAAAAGGTTTAGAAGCCAATTGTAACTGGTTGGTTAGTAGATAATTTTTTAGATCCTAATTTTCTATCATGTGACTTCATCTGGCACTTGGAGTCACCAATTTTAATGTTAAACATTCCTCATACTTTAACTATTTAAAACTGTAAATTTTAGTTGCAAACATACAGACCTGTCTGTATTATTTATGTGCAGTTTAATATTAATTTAGGAGAATAAAATGGAAGTATTATTAATAGGAGCCGTAGCTTGTATCACAGCACTGATCACATCTGCATGGTTGATGACATTTGCTAAATGGTTTCCGATTAAAAGCGTTGATGCCTTTGTGGTGGACTACAAAACCCTTATAAGAGCACACGTTGATTATGCATTGATGGCGTTATTTGGATTAGGCTTTTATGGTGCCGGTATTGAACTTCCTGTAGTCGCCTGCTGGTGTATCGCAATTGGTGGCTTTACCAACCCTACAATTTTTACAATTGCTGCATTCGATACTAACTTTTGGGATAAAACCAAGTGGAAAATTTTCAGCGCACTTAGCTTTTTAATTACTTCTGTTGGTTTTATGTGGATTGCGTATACACTACTTAAATATGCAATAGACAAACTCTAATAGATATCACACTAAGTACATTTAAAAAGATAAATTTAATATCAGTTTAATCACAAAGCCTTAGGAGAATCTCATATGTCAGAAAATTACTTTTTGTGCAGAAATAGTATCCTAGGGCTTTATAAAAAAATCACGCCGATAGTCTCCCAAAAGATTTCCTGGCTTTTAGACACATATATTTCAATATACGAATATTAATAGTCTTGATGATGGGCGGCATTAACTCGCTAATGCTGTCCATTATTTATTAAGTCAACGCTGTCCGAGTTTATATTAGAAGGTATATAGGCATAAGTACGTTCACCCAGTTTTTATCACATCTCAGTCAGCCGCCAAGGCGCATTCAATCGAGATCCGAGCTAGGCATATTAATCAAATCAGCTAACTGAAATCCTCACCAGCAACTACACCAGCTCAAGATACAAGTAAAAAGCGCTTTCCAAAGAGCAATGTTAGCCTTAATACAAAGTAGGGTAGAGCCCCTAAGCCAAAATTATCAGCTTACTATGCAATATAACACTTCTTACATCTGCGATTTTCAATCCAAGCAAACCTTATTTTAAAACTGCCCTCTATTACGCTCCCAATTTGTAATTTACGCACTTAAAACATCCATAACATGATGCTGTAGTTGCCAAACCCAATAATGTAATATACATTACATTATTTGTATGTTTATATAACCCAAGTTACATTATTTGCAACTAAATGTTTTAAAAGGAATTTCTATGTCATCTGCAGGTCGCCCAAGAACTTTTGATAGAGATGTTGCGCTCAACAAAGCGATGTTGATCTTTTGGGAAAAAGGCTACGAAGGCACAAAAATGACGGACATAATTAGCGCTATTGGCACTAAAGCGCCTAGCGTATATGCCGCCTTCGGCAATAAAGACAAGCTATTTAATGAAGTGGTAAATCTGTATGCTGAAACCTTAAAAGCTGGGCCACTAAAAGCTTTAAACGACCATCCATCCATTTACGATGCGATCAAAAACTCGCTTTACAGCAATGTCGAGATATTCACGAGCCAGAGTAACCCATGCAGCTGCCTCATTATGACTGCAGCCATCAATTGCTCTCCGGAGCATATTGAACACATGAATAGACTTAAAAATCTAAGAACCGGCTACAAGCGCGTATTAGAAACAAGATTCAAACAAGCAGTAACAGACGGCCAATTAATCAGCTCAGCCAACCCACAAACATTAGCTGAGTTCTACATGACTTTTGTGCATGGGTTAGCATTGCGTGCAAAAGATGGGGTTAGCAAATCGGAATTACAAACATCTACCGACTATGCATTAGTCACGGTTAAATTGATGCTGAAATAAGCGTGGATAGACAAGGCTACAACACATACATTGAGTTTTATGATCTAAAACAATGGCAGCACAAACGAAAATACACCAACCAACCCAAAATATGACTGATAATTTGTTTCGTATTTTTGGCAGTCTCGGAATATGCTGCACTTCTAAACGAACCACAAGCACCATATTTAACTTTATTCGTTGGAAATCAATTTTAAGCTGATTTATTACATTGAATAGCGTTAAAAACGCAACACTTTGAATAAGTAATTTCCTTTCAAATTACCACACCCATCATAAAATAAAAATTTCATTTGCATTTCATGATGATCATCATATATGATGATCATCATGAAGAAAGATACAAATAAACCAAATGCTTTCAGCCGTAAGGAAATCACGCATACGCGCATTGTAGAAACCGCAGCCAGGGCAATTCGAAGGAGCGGTTATGATGGAACTGGCGTAGCCGATATCATGAAAGAAGCTGGCCTCACACATGGAGGTTTTTACGCACATTTTGCATCCCGTGATGCAATGCTCGCAGAAGCTGCAGATCATGCAGGGGAAGAAACAATTGCTATTGCAAAAAGAATATTTGCTGAAGTCCCTGGTGATCAGGGATTGCAAGCCCTGATGCAGGTTTATTTATCCAATGAGCATATGGCTAACATTGAAACAGGATGCTCTTTTGCAGCCTTAGGTTCGGAAATGCCACGCCAGGCTCCTGAGGTAAGAAAAGCCTCAACTTGCCGTATCAAGGAAATGATAGCGCTTATTAAAAGTCGCCTATCAGGCCAACAAGCTAATAAGGATGAAAAAGCGCTTGTTATGTTATCCACTATGGTTGGAACATTATTATTAGCCCGTGCGGTAAAAGACCCTGAACTTAGTGAAGCTTTTCGCCAAGCAACTTTAAAGCACTATGATGCCAAAGAATAATTAATTTCCTATTAAGTACTTTGGCTTTTTTTTGACTACAAATATGATGATTATCATATTTTTTAGCATGCTTTTATAACTGAATTAAAAGGAGAGAAATATGAAAAGCAAGATCGCAATTGTGACAGGGGCATCATCAGGAATCGGCGCTGCCACGGCAGAGTTATTAGCAAACTCTGGTTATAAGGTTTACGGAACGAGTCGTAAGGGAGTGCAAGCCTCCCAGCGCTCATACAAGATGATTGCGCTAGATGTAAATAGCGAAGAATCTATAGAAGCTGCCTTAAATGAAGTAGTGCGAATTGAGGGTAGGATTGATCTAGTGGTTAATAACGCAGGCTTCGGTGTAGCACCAGCTGGGGCCGAAGAAAGCTCAATTGAACAGACTAAAATGATTTTTGATACCAATTTTTTTGGCATCGTCCGTATGACGCGTGCAGTTGTGCCTTATATGAGAAAACAGGGCGAAGGCCGAATCATTAATATCGGTTCCATTCTTGGGCTAATACCAGCGCCATACATGGCAACCTATTCCGCTACTAAGCACGCTGTCGAGGGGTTTTCTGAATCGCTAGACCATGAATTAAGAACAAGAGGCATCCGTGTTTCAGTGGTTGAGCCCGGGTATACCAATACGCATTTTGAAGCAAACACGCAAGAAGTGGACGCCAAATTAGACGAATATACAACTGCGCGAAAAGCTCTTGCCAAATTAATGAAAATCGCAGTAGCAGGAGGTGACGATCCTAAAGTCGTCGCCAATGTTGTTTTGAAGGCGGCCAATGCCAAACATCCTAAGCTACGTTATGCTGCCGGAAAATTAGCGTGTCGCCTCAGTTTCCTTAGAAGATTTGCCCCTGCTGCATTAGTTGATATGGGCATTCGTAAAGAGTTGAAACTGGACTCTCTCGACATAATAGCTAGGCAACCATAATAAGTCATCATGAAATTTTTATCATTTCATCGACTTTCAGTGTTTAGCTCAATCTTATTTGTAGTATTGGCTATCAATTTGATGTTTGCACCAGCAAAAATGTTAACAAGCTGGGGAATTGAACTAACCACCTCGGTAGGGTTGGTTGCAAGACGTATAGCAGCGCTGTATACCGGTCTGGCTGTGATGTTTTTCATGGTTAGACATGCAGAACATTCAAAAACCCGTACAGCGCTCATCTCTGGAACCATCACAGCATGCTCGATATTAGCACTGCTCGGTGTGTATGAGTTTGCTACAGGACATGCCACTAGCGTTATCCTGACTGCGGTCTTTGTCGAACTTGCTCTTGTGCTGGCGTTTATTTATGTAGCCATACGCAGAAAATAAACACCATATGAATGGGAATTAAAATATGAAAGCATTGGTCTTGAAACGTTATGGTAAGCCCGCACAAATCGAGTTTGTAAACATTCCAAAGCCTGTAATCAAGGCCAACGAAATACTTGTTCAGGTCTATGCCGTCGGTCTTAATCCCATCGACTACATGATTGCGAAAGGGGCATTCAAGCCTATTATCAAGTTACAACTACCAGCCAAGATGGGTAGCGACTTGTCGGGTATCGTGGTGGGGGTGGGGGATAGTGTGACGCGCTTCAGGCTTGGCGATGCTATTTTTGCAAGCATATTTGACCTTGGAACGGGAGCACTCGCTGAGTTTACTGTTGTGCCCGAGAGTGCTGCTGCAATCAAACCGAAAAACCTAGACTTCATGCAAGCAGCTTCGATACCGATGGTTGCACTCACGTCGTGGCAAGCGCTCAAAGGACGAGCACATCTACAGCCAGGGCAAAAGGTATTTATCCCCGCCGGGGCTGGCGGTATTGGTACGTTCGCAATTCAGCTAGCAAAATACCTCGGAGCAAAAGTAGGCACCACAACCAGCACAGCTAATGTGGGACTAGTCCAGCGCCTCGGTGCAGATGAGGTGGTTGATTATAAACAGCAAGAGTTTGAAGATGTGCTACAAGGTTATGATGTGGTGCTAGGAACCATTAGGGGCGATGGAATCGAGAAGTCACTACGAATTTTGAAACCCAAGAGCAAAATCGTGTCACTCATCGGCCCGCCAGATGTTGCGTTCGCACGTTCAAGAGGCATGAACGCTTTGATGAAGCTCGTGTTCTGGTTGATTAGTAGCAAGATAATTCGCCACGCCAAAAATCGTGATATCGAGTATTCTTTCATGTTCGTGCATCCTGACGGTCATCAACTCACAGAGATAGGTAAACTTCTTGATTCGGGTCATATCCATCCAGTAATAGATAAAGTTTTTCCTTTCAATCAAACAAAAGAAGCGCTTGCGTATCTAGAAGAAGGCCGAGCCAAAGGTAAGGTGGTTGTAAAAATTAACGATAGCGACGCCTTATAAATGGCTGCTTACATATTTTGCGCAACAATCGTGCATTTACGCTTGTTTAAGATAATGATGGCGGATATCTCGTCAGAAATGAAAACAACCCGAAAAACGTGCTCTAAGCGCTAATTAATAATTTCGTATAATGTATATTATGTTAAATAACGCAGTGGCACTTAATTTGCACATTAAGGGGTTAAAAACCTTATGTGCTACGACTCTGACTGCTTACTCTACAAATGCTGAGCTATTAAATCTGCAAAGACATGCATCACTGAGATGTCACGCTCATTGAGTGTTTGGTCTGGTGTATAACTAAAGCAACAAAAGGTGCCATAAATTTTGCCGTCGCTTAGCTTAATTGGCACACTCATATGTGCACGAACAGGCACCAAAGCGGTAACTTCCATACTCATTGCTTCTGGCAGCTCGAAAGCATCATTAATGATTTCAGGCAAACGCCCATCAATCACTCTCTGGCAGTAGCTGTCTTCAAGCGAGCCGCTACCACCAACCGCAATCGGTGGATTCAGATCTTTTGAATCCACAAATCTGAACTCACGAACACCATCATGAAAGTGAGAAATAAATGCCACGTCCATATCAAGGTGGCGCCGCAAAGCAGATAGCGTGTTTTGTAAAAAATTACCACCAGAATTGTGCTGAATACTCAATAGATTTTGAGTATTCATAATGCTTGCTGGGTCTCTAGGATGAGACTTTTCTTCAATTGATGTTTCTATATCCTCAAATCTCAATAGTTTGAAATTATTGCGCCCAGAGTGCTTTGCTTTGTACATTGCTTTATCTGCGAGCGCCACCAATTTGTCCGCATCAATCGCACGCCCATCATAGATAGCAATGCCTATACTTGTGGTGATCTTAAGATCAGAAGCGCCTAACCAACCGCCTTTGTTTAATTCCTGAATGATATTACTTGCTACTTTACTAGCATCCTCTTCACTATAAACACCTTCAATAATGACGGTAAACTCATCACCGCCAATGCGAGAAACAATATCAGCTTCGCGCAAGGTTGCTTTCAGCCTGGTTGCAAACTCTTTTAAAAGTGAATCCCCTGCTTCATGCCCTAAAGAATCATTGATAGATTTAAAATGATCAATGTCCAGATATATCAAGGCTAAACTTCTATCACTACGCCTACTCCTTGCCATTGCCTCCGGCAAGTTAGTGTTAAAGTATGAACGATTGCGCACCCCGGTAAGTGGGTCGTTAGACGCCAAAAATCGCAATTTTTTCTCTTCAATTTTGCGAGTTGAAATATCCTGTATAAATGCATAAAACTCATGAGTATCTGCATTTGAAATATAAGTAATCGCCATTTCAATCGGGAACTCTTCCCCGGTTTTTCTTTTAGCTTCCAGTTGAATACGGCGATTTAGCATCTCAGTGTGACCACTTTGCAGAAAACGCTGCATCCCTTGCTGATGCGCTTCCCTTAGCCTCTCTGGAATAATGATTTCAGCCATATTTTGGCCGATGGCTTCATCATGGCTCCAACCAAAAATATTAGCGGCTTGTTGATTCCACTCAGTGACAAGTCCATTGTGATCAACGCCAACAAAAGCATCTAAACTATTAAAAAGAATGTTTCTGAGGCGTTGCTCTTGATTGTCATCTGTCATAGTGGGTTTTGCGTAAGCTAAATAAACGGGTTGTAAAATATCAAAATTTTTATGTAGTGTCTATTAATCCAAAGAATTAACAGCACTTAATACACACCAAATTATGTACCAATAAGACACACATTAAAGCATTAGTTCACTTAGCGAACGGCTAGTTGATGGAGTTAGGAGAGAAAGTCGAGTAAATTAAAGGTAGCTAAATCCATTGCTGATACCAAGCCTCAAAATCACATGCCGAAATCGGCCTAGTCATATAATAGCCCTGACCATAGTCACAGCCCATCTCTTGTAGTGACTTCCAGACTTCAATATTTTCTACACCTTCAGCGACTACATGCAAGCCCATGTTATGCGCTAGCTCAATCGTTGAATTCACAATAATTCGATCATTCTGATTTTGTTCAACATGCATAACAAATGACTTATCAATTTTAAGTTCACTAACTGGTAGCTCTTTTAAATACGACAACGATGAGTAGCCTGTACCAAAATCATCAATCGCTAGCTTAATGCCCATTTGAGATAGTTGCAGCAATGTCTGCTTTGCACGGTGCGGATCATCCATGATGCTGCTCTCTGTCACTTCTAATGAAATGAGGGATGTGTTTGAGCCTGTAGATTTTAGCATTTCGGCCACTTTGTTCGGAAAATCCGAATCAATTAAATCTCTTGCAGAAATATTCACTGCGATTGGGATAGTCATCCCCTTCTCCAGCCATGATGCGCTCAATTTAGAAGCTTCTGCTATCATCCAAAGCGTGATATCTCTGATTAAACCGGTTTGCTCTGCAAATGGAATAAATTGGTCGGGAAAAATCATTCCTCTAGTTGGATGCCTCCATCTAATTAACGCCTCAACCGATGTCACCACCCTACTTTTCAGATCAACTTTAGGCTGAACAAAGATAGACAACTCATTGTTATGTATTGATTTTTTAAGCTCTGAAACCAAAGTAAGATTCACATTGCTTCCAACATCAAAGCTTGGTTGAAATACCACGGGCCCAGATTTCTGGGCTTTTGAAACCTGCATGGCCACCTCAGCAAAACTCAACAACTGTTCTATTTGATTGCTATGCACTGGGTAACTTGCGATACCAATGCCAGCAGTAATATCAACGAAGTTATCGTCTAACTCAACAGGCTTCTCAAAAGCCTGCAAAAGCTTTTGTGCAATATTTACTGCAATATTGGCATCAGTCGCGGGCAAGAGGACGGCAAACTCATCACCGGAGACTCTTGCCACGAGATCATTATCTTTACGAAACACCTGTGAAATACGAATAGATACCGCATGTAATAGCTGATTACCAAAGTCATGTCCGAGTACGTTATTAATTTGTTTGAATCGATCTAGATTCATGACCAAAACAGAAAGTGGCTCATGGCTGACATCTGACTTATTAATAGCATTACTTAGCTCTTTCATAAACGATGCTCGGTTAGGTAACCCCGTCATCTCATCCCAGTAAGCTAATTTCGTGATGCTTTTTTCTCTGTCTGCAATCGCGGTACGCATGCTGCTGAAAGCACTGCTTAACTTACCTAACTCATCTTTTCTGGAAGTATCAACATTAAAGGTGTAATCCCCCTCCTCCAGCTTTCTAGCAGTATTAGCCAACTCGACAATTGGCTGCGCCACAATACGCGAAACATATAAAATACTCACAATAAAAATGAGCATGCCAACAATACTTAAAATGAGAAAATTAAGTAACAACACCTGAAAAGGCGCTGTCGCCTCATCAATAGAACGTTGTAAAACCACATAGAGTGATTCATTAATATTTTTAAAAATAGATACATATCTGGTACCAAAGGCGACATCTCCGATGGTGAGCTCTAAATTAGAGGATGTATTGAAAGCGTGCTGGTCTGTTGTATATTTCACAATCTGCTCAGTAGCGCTTACGCTCATAGTACTGGCTGTGGAGTGCCAAGGGCTTTTTCCTGCCTGACTAATAAAAGTGACTTCTAGGTTGCTAAGTTTATGCAGGGTATTTGCTAGGCTGTTGTTGATTTTGAATCCCATGACTACCCAACCGATTGTAAGCGGGGCTTTAACTGGCACTGCAACAAGTTGATATGGCTGGTTTTTAAAAATCGTGAAGTTATTTTTCTGCGCATCACTTTTTGCAGTGTAAATAACCTCTGATATTTTTTCGCTCACTTCATTTTCTGAAAGATTTTCTGAAATTACCAAACTATTTTGATTAGGAGAGTAAAAGATTGCGATATCTGCATTGATTCTTGATTGGTGGTTAATCAGTGCGGACAGGATAGTTTCGTGATCATTACTTGCAATTGCAGCTTTAAAACCAAAGTCGGCGGCTAATATTCGAGCACCAACACTTAAACTCTCACCATTATTTTGTAGTAGGTTTAAAAATACGCGCTCACCTACTTCCAACTGTTGGTTTACTGAGCGTCGTGCGTTTTTATCAATACTTAGTTTAATAGCGATAGAGCTCAAAACCTGAATCACCAAGATTAGCGATAAAAATATAACGGAGATTCGACTTTTTAAACTTTTAAATTGCATGTTTTAGTTGTGAGCGTAATGAATTAGTTGTGGGTTTCAAGCTTTAATGAAACCGTTTCGTTGTTTTTGATGGTTACTTTCTGCTCAGTAATAAAGTTCTCTTTGACCGTAGCGTAGTACCAAGCTTTAAGTGTATGTTGACCACTAGGTAAATCAGTCAGCTTCACGATGCCTTTCACATCGCTTTTACCAAAATATGGTGTGTCTACAATGTGTATATAGGCCAGCATGTTGTCATGAATATTACATCCAAGTATGACCGTACCAGGCTTATCAAAAACAACAGGCTTTGCCGGCACACCTGAGTAAAGTTTCAATTCAAAAACTTTAGCAGGTGAAAACGAGTAAACATGGTGTCTGACTGAGTCTTTGTTAGGAAAGTTTACGCTAGTACCAACTTGCACCACGCTGACAAATGGCCAGAACTGCTTATTCTTTTGATCAACATTTGCTTCAACCAACGGATTGTGGCTTGGCTTGGTATCTGTCTCTAAATAAACAACAGCGTTACTCAGCGGATTACCTGCTTGGTCATTCACTTGAACCGTAAGCTCTGCAGCGTGTAATTGAAATGATGTTGCTAGTAGAAATAAGCTTAAGGCAGCATGCTTCATAGATTGGCTTTGTTAGAATTAATCATTAATCGGTAACAATATCACGCTTCATTGGCGCCAGGATTTTTAATAGCTCATTTTTCTCCTTAGTGCCTACATGCTTATCGAGAGCAGTTCTGAATGTTTCTACAAACAACTCAAACTCTGCACTCGTCACTTTAAGATCACGATGAGAGTTTTTCATGGTCTCACCTTCATAGACGCAACTACCGCCAGTTAGCACGCATAACTGATCAACAACACTTTGCTTTAAAGTGCTTAATTTGACACCATCGAACGAACGCTTAATTTTAGGATCAGACGCAGATATGTCTATTGTTTCAGACACAACAAGCGTTAACACTGGCAGGCCGCCGATACGCTCAAATAGGCTTGGACGCTCAGACTGAAGACTCGAAGATTGCACTTGTGCACAAGATGCAAGCAGTAGCATTAAAATCATTAAGAAGTTATTACGCATCAATTTAAGTCTCGGTTTTTATGTATCATTACTTTAATATAACCACTGTGATTAATCTATGTAATTACCTTGTTTATTATTTTTCAAAATAGCGCCAGGAAAGGCAAATGTGGTGTTAACACGCAACCCCAAAAAACAGCTTCTTACATGGTCGTTGAATATTTTTGCAATTGCTCTACTAGGCCATGCCAATAGCTTATTGGCCGGGGATCGCCTATTAGCAACTGGCGGTGTGATGCAAATAGAAGGCGCTGGTGGCGGTGGATTAACTCCTTGGGCTTTAATCTCAGGCTACGGCACCGACAAACAGATCGGTAGCTCCGCTTTTTATACCGAAGCAAAAACCAATGGTGACTTTGAAATAAGCTCAGGCGGTGTGAGTGTAGGTTTATATAATCGCCTAGAAATTTCATTAAGCCAGCAGAAACTAGGGTTAAGCGACACGGTGCCGGGTGAAAGCATTCGCATGGATACCTTGGGCGTGAAATTACGCTTGTTTGGCGATGCGATCTATGACCAAGACACATGGTTACCGCAAGTGGCGATTGGTGCTCAAATCAAACACAATGAAGATTTTGATAACGTACCTAAAGCCCTAGGTGCCAAACATCAAACTGGGGTAGATCTATACATGGCCGCCACCAAGTTATATTTAGGTGCAGTACTGGGTAGAAATCTACTACTAAACGGCACACTGCAGGCAACAAAAGCCAATCAGTTCGGTTTTTTAGGTTTTGGTGGGGATCATCGCGACCACTATCAAATACAACCAGCAGCATCAGTTGCTGTGATGCTCACAGATCAATTGCTGCTGGGTACTGAGTATCGTTATAAACCAGACAATTTAAGTGTATTTAAAGAGCAAAATGCACATGATGTATTTTTAGCTTGGTTTCCTGTTAAAAACATATCACTGACGGCTGCCTACTTAGATTTGGGCAACATTGCAAATAAAGCCAATCAATCCGGTTGGTATTTGTCTGGACAAATCTCTTATTAAACAGAGTTGATGGCTTGCTACGCCAGCTAGGTTACAGCCTAGAGCTATCGACTCAGCCATTTCTGTTTAATTAAATAATCTAAACTTAACTTGCCTGCGCCACCAAACAACAAGGGCGAGAACATCACCACATAAATCAACGGTAATTTATAGTTACCAAAACCATCACCGGTTTCATCGACAATACGATAGCCTGTCCACAAGTCATTTAAACTCATCCATTGATCCGGCCAGTGCACAGTAGCAATCGCGACGATGGTAAGAATAATGAGTGAAACTGAAAAAAATCTTGTTGCAATGCCCAGCAACAGTGCAATCGCTCCTAATATTTCAAAATAGGTTGCTATTTGCCAGTTAATTTCTGGTGCTATCAAGCTAAATGGGAACGGAAAAGTAACGTCAACGAACCAATTGGTCCCATGGAGCTTTTCAAGCCCAGCCTCACCAAACTCATAGGCGAGGATTAGGCGTAAAAATAAGGATGGGACACTCTCAGAAAGCTGATTTAGGTAGCCAATAGTGCTTTCATACAGCCTGTAGCCACAGTTGATAAGGTTGGTTTTATACATCGGGTTCGTCCTCTAAGTTATTGGTTTAACTTAGTCGATACAAACCGTAAAAACTTACAGTGATATTTTTTAAATTACAGCAGAAAGCTTCACTTTCCGCGCCCTATCTACTTTTAATTTCATCTGACGTAATTTGTAATACAAACGCACGCCTAGCAGAAGCGCTAGTACAACCGCATAAAACAATGGCTCGCGAATATCTTTTTTAACCAACCACCAAAAATGCACTATGCCTAGCGTAGCGATTAAATAAACACTCAGATGCAGTTGTTTCCAGTGTTGCCGTAGCACCTGCATCATGTATTGATTAGAGGTAACAGCCAAAGGCACAGTCAGTAGATATGCTGCCGCTCCGACCAATACATAAGGATGCTTGATGATATCTTTGATGATATCCGTCCAATCAAACCCATAATCTAGCCATAGATAAGTAGTGATATGCAAGCTGGCATAAAAGAACATCATCAATCCAAACATACGCCTAAACTGCAATTGCCAAGTCACACCCCACAATAAGCGAACTGGAGTAAGGCTAAGTGTGGCTAATAAAATCAATAACGCCCAAAACCCAGTTGACCTTTCTACAAACTCAACGGGATTGGCGCCCAAACCATCATAAACACCCAACCAAACTAAGCGTGTAAGCGGTACTAAGCAAAGTAAGAATAACGTGGACTTAATCCAGCTAATTTGCCTTCTGCTCGGTGTGTGTTGAAAAAATTGTTTAATGGCCATGCTATTACCTGTGACTTAAAAGTTTTTACGTAAATCCATACCCGCATACATCTGGCCTACTTGTTCGGTGTATCCATTAAACATTTGCGTTTTAATTCGTCCTGCAAATAATCCTGCGCCTATCCTTTTTTCTGAAGACTGCGTCCAGCGCGGATGGTCTACCTGAGGATTTACATTTGCATAAAACCCATACTCCCTAGGCCCCGCCTTCATCCAAGTGGTCATCGGCATTTTTTCAGTAAAACGAATTTTCACAATAGATTTTGCCCCCTTAAAACCATACTTCCAAGGCACTACTAAGCGCATCGGCGCACCGTTTTGATTTGGCAACTTTTCACCATATAACCCAACAGCCATCAGCGTGAGTGGGTTCATGGCCTCATCCATCCGCAGCCCCTCCACATAAGGCCAGTCTAATATTGGTAAATTTATCCCTGGCATTTGTTGTGAGTCAGCAAGTGATATAAATTCAACATATTTAGCATTAGCATTCGGTTCAGCCCATTTAATTAACTGAGCAAGCGGAAAACCAAGCCAAGGAATCACCATAGACCAGCCCTCAACACAGCGCATACGGTAAATACGCTCTTCTAGCGGGGCTAGCTTTAAAATCTCATCAATACCAATTGTTTTGTTTTTCTTAACTTCACCTTCAATACTAACAGTCCACGGATAAGGCTTAAATAATTTTGAATGAACAGCCGGTTCGCTTTTACTTGTTCCAAACTCGTAAAAATTATTATAGGTGGTGATATCTTCATATGAGGTGAGCTTCTCCTCTTTACCGTAGGCTGTTTTAGTGAAGTTTGGCAGCACTGGTGCTGATTTGGATGAGTAACCGACAGGAGTGGTATGGTGTGTTGAATTTGCTGCCAACAAAAGATTGCTGTGCGCCAGTGCAGAGGTAGTTAGCAAGCCTAAACCGGCTTGCTTGATAAAGCGGCGCCTATCTTCAAAAATCTCTTTAGGTGTTATTTCCGAGGAGGAAACATCGGTTTTTTGTAGAATAATCATCAGGAGACCCAGTACAAAGTGTATGTTATAGAAGCATTAAACCTGCATGAATGATGTGTGAATAGACTGCTTAGCTGTGACCGTCTAATTCATCATGAGTTTAACTAACATACCTTAGTCTGGGTTGAGGCAATATCCTTACAAAAAATCAGTGGCTAAAAAAAATAGCAAAGCCTGACTAAATCAAGCCTTTAGTTTCTTTTTCGATATCATCTGCAAGCGCTTGATCATGTGCGTTTTTTGCAATTGATTTAGCCTGGTCAATTAACGTTTTGGCAGTTGCACTATCACCTGTTGCCGCTTTTACTTGTGCCAATATGCAGTAACCGTAAGCTTCGTAGTAGGCACCACCCTGATCTTTCGCAAATTTAATAATTTTATTTAGAGTACGCTCTGCATGATCATAATTTTTTGCGGCAGCATAATAACGGCCTAATTCAATGCTTGAATGTGCGTATTGATCCAGCGTACCTGATTTTTCATGTCTCAAAAATGCTTTAATTTGAAACTCTAACGCTGCATCATGCTGATTTAGTTTATGGTAAGCCAGCGCGATAGATTCAAAACTTTCACCTCGCTCATTATCGTTTGCTGCCAGCGCACTACCCGCCAAATAAGCGTCTAGCGACTGCTGGTACTTACCGGCATTTAGATATGCGTTGCCTTCGCTTTGATAGGCCGCGCGTTCAAACGCTTTACTTTTAATGCTTTTGGCAAGTTGCAAGCTTTGCTCATAACTTGCAATTGCTTGTTCATACAAGCCTGCGTCTTTATACGCATGCCCGCTGACCAGTGCAATAATCATTTTATCAAACGCGTCTGCCGCTTGCTGTTCTGCTAACTTGAATGATTTGAGTGCGTCGTCTAATTTACCCTGCCCACTATAAACGCGACCTTGGCATAGCAACGCATCCTTGTCATTTTTATTTGTATCTAGCGCCTTATTCGCAAAACTTAATGCCGCAGGAAAGTCCATTTGATCATAGGCTTTATTACATGCAGATGCATGATCACTTGCTGCATAAATAGTATTAAAAAACAGAGAGGTAGCTATTACAGTTAAAGTTTTATGTAGCTTCATTTTTGCTCGATGCTGTTAGATGAAATAAGTAACGATTATAAAAAATTTGCCCACTGTTGAGACTTCTCAGCAGTTGCAAAAAAATGTGGATTTAATAGCGATGGCTTAGCGTTATAACTTAGCGCTACTGCCTGCATATCTACAATATCACCGCCAGCCTCTTGTAGCACGCAATGTCCAGCTGCAGTATCCCACTCGTATGTAGGGCCTAAGCGTGGATACACGTCGGCTTTGCCTTCGGCGACCAAGCAAATTTTTAGAGAGCTGCCCAAGCTGATAAGTTCAGGCTTCATCAGAGTTGCCGCTTCCACGCCGCGCATGAACCTCTGAAACCTTTCATCAGAGTGTGATCTGCTACCCGCAACGGTAATCTGTGCCAGATTTAACTGCTTTGCGTAAATTCGTTGCGCAGGCGTTGCTCCCTGCTGCTTATAAGCACCCTGCCCTTTACTGGCATAGTAAGTTAAACCGGTAACCGGGGCATAAACTACCCCCATGATCGATTGATGTTGGCTAATTAAGGCAATGTTAACCGTGAACTCTCCATTACGCTTAAGAAACTCACGCGTGCCATCTAATGGATCAATTAACCAGTATGTTTGCCAGCTTAACCGTGAGCCTATATCAACCTCATCAGACTCTTCAGACAACACCGGAATGTCAGGCGTCAGTTGGCGAAGCCTTGCAACAATAATATCGTGTGCAGCAATATCTGCTTCTGTAAGTGGCGAGTTATCTGACTTCATTTCATAGCCAAAGTCAGTCGAGTAAATCTGCATAATCGCCTCACCAGCATCTTTAGCAATGGCAATCACATCCGCTTGAAATTGATGACTTTCATTGATCATGATGGTTCACTTTCCGCTAGTACTACCAATAACCCTGCCTCATCGATAATCGTAATGCCCAATAATTGTGCCTTTTCCAACTTACTTCCTGCATCTGCACCTGCCACCACAAAGTCTGTTTTTTTAGAAACACTGCCTGCTACTTTTCCACCAGCCGCCTCTATCAGTGCTTTGGCATCATCGCGCGACAGGCTTGGTAAAGTGCCAGTTAACACAAAGGTTTTACCAACAAGCATACCGGTTGCTTGTTGCCTACCTTCTGTTTCCACCCAGTGTATTCCAGCATTTAACAATGCATCAATGACGCTTTTATTATGTTCTTCAGTAAAGAAGTTTCTAATTGACTCAGCAACAATTGGGCCAACATCATTCACCTCTAACAAATCTTCAATGCTGGCAGCCATTAACGCCTTTAAGTTGCCAAAATGTTTTGCTAAATCTTTCGCAGTAGCTTCACCAACATTGCGCATACCGAGTGCATAAATAAAGCGTGCAAGTGTGGTTTCCTTGCTGGCATTCAGTGCATCTAAGATATTTTGAGCAGATTTTTCTGCCATACGCTCAAGATTACTGAGCTTATGCATATCAAGACTATAAATATCTGCCAGCGTATGTACCAAGTTAGCCTCAACCAACTGGTCTACTAGCTTTTCACCCAAGCCTTCAATATCCATAGCACGGCGCGAAGCATAGTGTGTAATTGCCTGTTTACGCTGCGCAGGGCAAAATAGCCCGCCAGTACAACGTGCAACCGCTTCATCTTCCTGCTTGAGAATATGCGAACCGCACTCTGGACATACCGTAGGCATTTCAAAACGGCGTGCATGTGGCTGCCGATTGGCGAGCACTACGCTCACGACTTCTGGAATCACATCCCCAGCCCTACGCACACTGACGGTATCACCGATTAAAATATCTTTACGGCGAATTTCATCCTCATTATGCAAGGTGGCGTTAGTCACAGTTACGCCACCCACAAACACGGGCTTTAATCGTGCAACCGGAGTTATCGCCCCAGTTCTGCCTACTTGCACGGTGATATCTTCCACCAGCGTGAGAGCCTCTTGCGCAGGGAACTTATGCGCGACTGCCCAACGAGGGGCGCGTGAGACAAACCCCAATTCATCTTGCTGGTTAAACTGATTGACTTTGTAGACCACGCCATCAATATCAAAAGGTAATTGCTGGCGTAACTGGCCTATTTTCTCATAGTACGCACTAAGCCCTTGTACACCGTACACCACATCACGCACGCTACTGACGGGAAAGTGCAAGCTGGCTAAGTAATCCATGGCCGCGCCATGACTGTTCAGTGCGGGCACGCCATCAGCCACACCTAGGCCATAGGCAAAAAATGTAAGTGGGCGTGTAGCGGTCACCTTTGCATCTAGCTGACGCAGGCTGCCTGCAGCTGCATTGCGTGGGTTTGCAAACAACTTTTCGCCTTTTGCCAGCTGCGCTTGATTAAGTTTGTCGAAGTCACGCTTCAACATGAGCACTTCACCGCGCACTTCTAGCAACGCTGGTGGGTTTTCACAATTCAAACGCATTGGTATGGCACGTAAGGTACGTAGATTATGCGTTACGTCTTCCCCGGTGTAGCCGTCGCCACGTGTAGCGCCTTGCGTAAAAACACCGTGTTCGTAAGTTAATGTGATGGCAAGGCCATCAAACTTTGGTTCTACAGCATACTCAACTTGTGCAATACCCAATGCCTCGCGGATACGTTTATCAAAAGCCTCTAACTCAGTCTGCTCAAACGCATTATTAAGGGAAAGCATGGCTTGACGATGAGTAATGCTGTTAAACGCATTGGTAGCGGTACCGCTCACACGCTGAGTTGGCGAGTCTGGCACCACAAGGCTGGGATATTGGTGCTCAAGGGCTTGTAGTTCACGATAGATTTTATCGTATTCACTATCAGGAACAGAAGGAGCATCAAGCGCATAATACTCGTAGTCGTAACGCGCGATTAACTCACGCAACTCTAAAACACGCTGCTCAGCGTCGCTTAACTTCGGATCTGACATTAAATCTAACCTTGAAACTTATGAGAATAATCTACGCGCACTGTCTGAGCCAGGTACGATGCCTCGCACTAACATGGTGGCGTAAATCACTTTGAGTTGCTGCCGAATTTTTTCAATCTGCATATCGCCTAATGGTCTATTGTTATCATCTACCAACACCGCATTTAAGCCGGCTTCCATATTCCGAGCTATTTGAACCATATGATTAAACGCCTCAGTACAATGCATCACATGCGGGATATCTAGCTGAAAAGTGACAGCTTTCACTACACTCGTTCTTAACATTTCAGGGTTAAATGGGTAATTGTCTCGATTAAACATCACAAATGAGACAGACGATGGCTTAGCATTGGTTTGTGATTTGTCACTTTCATCATAATACTTAAATGTACCATCAGCCTCTAGCACCAAGCCCTGCGCCTCACTGAGGCCTCTTAACTTAGTGCCGGTGAAAGCGCCATGATCACCATGTACCAAGTGAAAGCCCATCGTTTTATCCACTTCGATGCAAAAAGCATCTAACGCTGAGGCGGCTAATAATGAGTCACCATTGCTTTGCCATTCAACGTGGCCGTCAATATCTAATCCTAAGGTTTCTACCGCCAACTGGAATCGATTTAAGACACTGCGAGTCACTGCGCCAGCACGATCAGCGAGCTGTAAACTGCATGTAATTTTTGTGGTAGTGTCATTAGCAATTTCTGGCTGCACTGCTAGTGCAGTTAACGGTACCCAATCTGTTTCGTGAATTAGCGCATGCAGATGAATCGGCTTATCGTAATCTTCAAAAAACCCACCAATATTTGCCGTAATATTAGCAATACTGGTTTCATTGGCTAAATAGATCACCGCTATTAAGTCCATCTGTGATTGCAGCATGGCAGGCAAACTGGATTTAGTCACATCATTGACTATAGCTGGCTTAGGGGGTGTTGCTATTGCCAACTTAGCTGGCGTTACAGGCTCGGCACTCTTATGATTAGCCGCATCATCTGGTGATACGCTGACCGCTGGGGCAGTATTAATTTGATTAAAAGCATCATTGAAAATTGCTTTGATTTCTTCATGCTGGGCTGGCTTGATATCTGCACTGCTACTGACCTCTTCAACCACCTCACTCAAGTCTTCATCCGGCGTATGGTGATGCTCATGGCTCTGCCTAGCCACTAGTTCTGAATAGGTCTCATCAATATCATCCAAGGCATTCCCATCGTTTTCTGCGCCTGTGTCATTCAGCGCTGCAAACCTGGTGCCATGACCATCATGGTCAAAGCGCTCTTTCAAACGCTCGGTATCGATAGAGAAATTATCCTCGGCAAACTCATTAACAGTATCTGTACTTACGCCGTCATTTAGCAACGCATCATTTTGTAATTGAGAGAAGCTGCTTTCCACTTGCTGGTTGAACTTACGCTCCTGCCACCAGTTAAACAATAGTACGGCAGCAATGATTAAAGCACCAATAATGATTAATATGATTTGCAAATCGTTCATTTACATTAAACTCTCAACTAAATGACAGGCGCCATTAAGACGCTGTCTCAACCATTTTCACAGCCGCATCCATATCTACGTCCACAATGCGTGAAACTCCTGATTCCTGCATAGTAACACCGATTAATTGCTGCGCCATTTCCATCGTAATTTTATTATGACTCACATATAAAAATTGTGTTTTCTCAGACATTTTTTGCACCATCGCACAAAACCTCTCTGTATTACTGTCATCCAGCGGTGCATCTACTTCATCCATCAGGCAAAATGGCGCCGGGTTAAGCCTAAATAACGCAAAAACCAAGGCTAGCGCTGTTAGCGCCTTTTCACCGCCTGATAACAAATGAATCGTACTATTCTTTTTACCTGGGGGTTGCGCAAACACCTGCATCCCAGTGTCTAAAATCTCATCGCCTAACATCTCCAATTTAGCCTGACCACCACCAAACAAGGTAGTAAACAACTCATTAAAATGTTTATTGGCTTCATCAAACGTGTGCTGCAAACGGCTACGCGTTTCACGGTCTATTTTAGAGATTGCATCTTCTAGAGTTTTGCTAGCTTCAGTCAAGTCTTGGCATTGGCTGTCAATATACTGCTTACGCGCCTGCTCTGAAGCTAACTCCTCTATTGCAGCCAAATTCACAGCTCCCAAGGCTTCAATATCTGATATTAGCTTGGTTTTTTTCCTTTCAAGGTCAGTGACTTTAACCTCTGCAGCAACACTCTGCTTTAAATGACTTTCAAGCACAGCCTCTTCAATATTGGATGCCGTAAGCTCAGCCTGACATTGCTCAAAATGAATACGCGCTTCTTGTTCGCTTAAACGGCTAGCCTCCAACTTATCACGCAAGGGATGCAATTGTTGTTCTTGCTGCAAACGCTCGCGCTCCTGCTGCTGCAAAATGGTTTCGTTCTCACTCATCGCATTACGCAAGCGCACTAAGGATAACTCACGCTGCTGCTTGGCATTTAACGCCGCTTCTAGGTTCGCTTTTAAAGCCTCCATCTTCGTTGCGGCCAAAGTAGTCTCAACCTCTGCACATCGCAATTTCAGTGAAGCATTTTCCTCTTGTATAGATTTAAGTTTTGAATCTAATTCATTGATATTATTTGCTATTAATTTTAAATTAAAACTTTTCTCTTGATGAATACGCTCAGCCACCTGCAACTGCGATCTGGCCTCGTTTAATAAATTATCTGCAGACTGTTTCTTTGATTCCTGCGACAACTTTTCATGCTGCAGTGCTGTAAGGCTTTCTGTGATTGTATTGAGTAAGGTTTGCTTTTGTATACTTTCAGCCTGCATCTTCTGCAGTTTTTCTTCAGCAAGATTGCAATCCGCCTGCAGCATAGTCTGACGTTGTATTGCATTTGCTTGCTGCTGTTTAAGTTGCTGCAAATGCAAATTCAACTGATGTGCCTGCTGCGTTACATGCTTGAGTTGCTGTTGATGCGTATGCTGTGCAGCACGTAACTGTTGCATATTGTGCTCAAGCTGTAACAGCTGCTCACTTTCAAGCACCAACTGCGCTTGTGCTTCTGGCAACTGGTTCTGCAGGCTAACCAAACGTGCTTGGCGCTCCAGCACACCATGCAGCACCGACTGCTCGCCGAAATAAGTCACACTTTGCCGAGTATAAATATCCCCGTGCTGGTTCACCAAACATTCGCCATGCTGTAATGAACCAACAGCCTGTGCAATATCAGCATCACGCTCTAATATATACACACCAGCTAACCAGTCTTGCAACACTGCATGATAGCTAGGTTCTACATGCTCAACTAACGACAGCATAGCGTCATAGGGAGCCACCTTATCGCTAGCAACATGATTAACAGCAGAAGCGGCTGCTAGCGTTACAGCAACCGGCGCTCTAACTGCCACACCGGCTTCAATCAACGATTGATCACATGCGATAGCATTAAGTTTTGCACCAAGAAATGCCTCAAAAGCTTGCTCCCAGCCAGACTTAATCCGCACAAGCTGCCACAGCCTTGTGTTTTGTTGCTGCTGGTGACTCAAACCCGCGCCAGTTAGCCAAGCGCTTAATGCAGACGTATCATCCACCTTACGCATAGACTGCTGCAGCTTAGCCAATGAATTAATTTCAGCTTCAAGTACATGCAGTGCGCGTTGTTGCTGATGCACCGTTTCTCTATAATTTTTAATCTGATCATGCAAAGCCTGCTCTTGCTGAGCGGCCTGAGTACTTTTCTGCTCTAATTCAGAAACTTGCAATGTCAATGCGTTAAGTTCCGACTCTTGCTCAACCAGCAGACTATCCGCCGGGATCTGCAGTGACGCATAACTTTGCTGTAATCGCTTGAGCTGTTCATTGGTTTCTGCAATTGAACGAGACAAATGTGCCATATTTGCCTGCTCTAAACGTAAGCGCTGCTCTGTATTTAACCAGGTTGATTGACTAGCATTAAAAGCAGCGAGTGCCGCCTGATAGCTCTGCAACTGCAACGGCACAGCCAAACGTGCCGCATTCACGACCTCCTCGGCATGTATGCAATCGGCATTTGCCTGAGCAAGCTCGGCCTGTGCTAAACCGTGCGCACTCTCGATCTGGCTATGCTGTTGCGTGTTCTTCTCTAACTGCACAGATAGTTGATGCAACTGTATCTGCAAGCGCTCGCGTGCGTCTGCAGTGTTTTTTACTTGATTTTCGAGGTTAGATACCTCTGCACTCGCTTCGTAATATGCAGCTTGGGCGACATTCACGGCGTCACTTGATGCAACATGCTGCTGCCTGAGCGTTTCAAGCGTATTTTCACTATGTCGCAAGCTTGCCATTTGCGCTTCCAGTGCATTGACTAGCTGCTCAACAGCACGTTGCGACTTTTCCCACTGCGCACTTGCATCGCGCTTTTTTAATAACCAAATCTGCGCTTTAGTGATATTTAAAGCTTCTTGCATTTGATTGTACTGCGCGGCTACTCCGGCTTGTGATTGCAAACGTACGATTTGCGCATCCAACTCACGTAAAATGTCCTCTACACGTAACAGATTTTCACGGGTGTCACGTAAACGCTGCTCAGTTTCTTTGCGCCGCTCTTTATATTTACTCACCCCGGCGGCCTCTTCAAGGAACACACGCATCTCTTCAGGGCGCGCCTCTACAATACGGCTAATCGTATTTTGGCCAATAATCGCATAGGCCCTGCCGCCCAAACCTGTTCCCAAAAACAAATCTGCCACGTCACGGCGACGTACCACACTATTATTAATGTAGTAAGTAGACCCCTTATCACGCTCAATCACCCGTTTTACGGAGATTTCCGCATACTGAGACCACTCACCGGCCGCACTGCCCAAGCTATTATCAAACACCAACTCCACACTTGCGCGGGATATGGGCTTGCGATTACCTGAACCATTAAAGATCACAGCATCCATCGCATCTGCACGCATTTCTTTGGCAGACGACTCCCCCAGCACCCAGCGTACAGATTCCATGACATTAGATTTACCGCAGCCATTGGGGCCAACCACGCCAACACGCTGCCCGTGAATATGCAGCGTTGTCGGATCAACAAATGATTTGAAACCTGAGAGTTTGAGATGGGTTAAACGCAAAATGAACTTTTACTAATTAGGTTTGACTTAGGGCGTTATAATAACGTTTTTTAAGCTAAAAGCTCTACTATCTATCATGACTGATCTATCACTAGGTGCAAAACCAACCGCACAGCCCTCTAAAACTTTAGAGACATTTGAAAGCCCAACAACGTCACGTGACTTTCATATCCATATGGAAATCCCAGAGTTCACGTGCTTATGCCCTAAAACAGGCCAGCCTGACTTTGCCGTCATTTATTTAGATTACATTCCAGATCAACTCTGTGTGGAGCTTAAAAGCCTGAAACTCTACATGTGGTCGTTCCGCGACGAAGGCTGCTTCCATGAAGCCGTGACTAATCGCATATTGGATGACTTGGTTGCAGCTACACAGCCAAAATTCATGCGTGTGACCGCTAAATTTTATGTCAGAGGTGGCGTGTTTACCAACGTGATTGCTGAGCATCGTAAATCAGGCTGGCAGCCGCAACCGCGTGTTGAATTAACGCAATTTGAAAGCCAATCTAACATCCGCGGTTAAACGTAATCATCAATAGAGATAGCGGCAGCTTGATCGGTGTGTAAATTCTTTTAGAATTTACACAAATTAGAAGGAAAGTGATTGACAAGCCCCGCGCCCATCTTTATTATGGCGCCTCGCTAACATTGCAACAGCTTAAAACAATATGTTGTAGGTTTTGGGGGTATAGCTCAGCTGGGAGAGCGCTTGCATGGCATGCAAGAGGTCAGCGGTTCGATCCCGCTTACCTCCACCAAAAAGACTTACAAATCACTTCGATTTATAAGCAAATTGTTGTAAAATACTGCACTTGTTAGCTAAGCGGTAAATTCTTAGGTCCCCATCGTCTAGAGGCCTAGGACACCTCCCTTTCACGGAGGCGACCGGGGTTCGAATCCCCGTGGGGACGCCAAAAGTTTTCAGTAACTATTGGCAAATTTAAAGCAAAGTATTAGTTTCAAATAGTAGTAAATTCTTAGGTCCCCATCGTCTAGAGGCCTAGGACACCTCCCTTTCACGGAGGCGACCGGGGTTCGAATCCCCGTGGGGACGCCAATAAATTGGCAGTATAAACACAGAAGATTCAATCAAAGCAACCAGCACATGTTAACAATGTTCTGGTTTTTTCGTTTTTAACGTCCGCAATTACTCCAGCCTTTTATACCCAACTCATTCTTGTGTTATTTTTTGATTAACTGACCATGATTATCTTTCTGGCACATATGCAAAAAACCATCCCTCATAGGCTGGTTGATTTTCAAAATATCGATACACTGGCCTGAAGTTTTTGGTTTTGAAAGGCTTTAAAGGTGATTTACTGTACACCCCCAATACCCCCCCACTAGGCGCCTGCAATATACCCCAATCTGGAACTTGAGTAATTGGGTCAGCATAAATCTTTCTTAAATAACGCCGTGGTACAGGGAAGCGGTCATCTTTTAACAACGCCTCTAAATTTGGCGGGTACTGTTTAATCACACCGGGCGTTTGGTTGTAATAATTACCGATTGCCCGCCTGATAGTATCTCCCACTTTAAGTAGCTCCTGCTCCCTTTCGCGCTTTCTAGCTTCATTCCATTTAACGCCTGCCGCAGCTAATACTAGGCCGGCAATCATAATAAGTACAAGCAACCCAATTAAGATAAAACCAGCCTGCTGCTTACTACCAGTCTGCATAATTAGTACCGTCAGATGCAACCATATCAGCCCCACTGTGAATATCGTAAATTGCGCCCTTGTCTTCAACATCCAGCGGCGGAGAAAAAACCCAAGTCAACGTGCTTTGGGTAATTGGGTCTTCAGGTACAGACCGCAAATACTTGTGCTGCACTAACTCCTCAATCGTTTCTGGGTAAGTATTTTTGTCGCTATAAAATTTATCGATTGCGTCTCGCATGGTGATAAGGTCATGTTTTAATATGGTTTCCTTAGACCGATCAATCGAATTAAAATATCTAGGGGTGACCAAACTTAGCAGCGTGGCGATAATCGCTAGCACTACCAATACTTCTATCAGTGTAAAGCCTTGATTATTATTTTTCACGCGCATTACCATTCACGATAAGGTTGTTGATTAATGCCGATTTCATTGGAAAGTGAATGTACATCATAGACATCATCTCCTGCCTCTGGCGTTTGAAAGGAACTCCTATAGCTACGCTTACCCCATGTTTCATCTGCACTTAAAGAGGTATCATTTGAAAATGGGTCTCGCGGTATATTGCGCATAAAGTAAATCTTCCGTTTTTTTGGATCTTGAATATTTTCCACCCCGACAACCAACACCTTTAGTGATGGCGGATACCCTGACTGGTCAATAGACTTTTTAATCATGCCGTCATCCACAGCTTGTTTGTAGTGGTCGATGGCATCACGAATTTGCCATAGGGATTTTTTTAGCTCCTGCTCCTTATTACGCTTTGCCGATAGCTGTACCATTGGCGCGGCAGAACTCACAAGCAAGGCAAGCAGTACCAAAGATACCAATAACTCAATCAGCGTGAAGCCTTTGTATTTTATAAATGACTTGGGCATAGCCTGTTATCTCTGAGCATTAGCGCCAGCATTGGATGCGCCATTCTCCTCCGCTGCTGGCTGTAACAATTGGTTGGCGAAGTTCTGGTCAACCTGCACCCTACCAGCCTGAATGGATTGTGGGGTTGGAGCCGGCGCTTGTGCAGGCGCAGTCTCCGCTGCAACTAACGCTGGCTCAGAAGCTTTTGCACCTCGGCTACTTGTCGCATGGTTCACACCGGATGGAAACATGGTGTAAACAGCATTGGCAGGCGCAATGTTATGCAAAATACGTGGCGTAATCAGCAGAACAATTTCATTCTTACGCTTGTCGTTATTCTTATCCGTAAATAGTCTGCCGATGAAAGGCAAGCTAGATAGCCCGGGTACTTTGTTAGAAATGTTTTGCCCATCATCCCGGAATAGCCCAGCAAGAATTTGTGTCTCTCCATTTTTAAGTTGCAAGGTAGTATTCGCATTACGGCTACCAATGGTATAGGCCAACACGCCTGTGTCGGTTTTTACTTGGTCTGTGATATTGCTGACCTCCAGTCCTACTTTAATATTGACTTGGTCTTGTAACAGAATCGTGGGCTCCACATCCAACTTGATACCTACTTCAAGATAATTAACCGTTTGAGAAACAAAACCTGTGGAGTTTGCTACGCTGGTAAATACAGGTATTTTGTCACCTACATGAATTTTGGCTTTTTCACGATTTTTGACGCGGATTTGCGGGTTAGCCAAAAGATTGGTATCGGTGTCCTGATGCAGCAGATTTAACGCTAATACAGGGTCGCTAATCGTAAAAACACCCAGTCCAGAATTAAAGTTTTTAAGCTCAGCTAACGACAACCTGCCAGGGCTGTTAGCTACAACGCCATTACTGCTTGTTTTGCCTTGGACACCAACACTCACTTGTGAAGGGTAGCGCACACCTATGTTCTCCAAGCTCCTGCGATTTATTTCCATCACTTCTACTTCCAACATTACTTCTGGCTCAATCAAGTCTTGCGAGGCAATTAGTTTTTCTGCAATTTGAATTGATTCAGCAGTATCTCGCATGACCAAAGTATTAAGTTTCTCATCTATATAAACGTCTTTAGATTTGAGCACGGTTTTAATCAAGTTCAAGGCGCGCTTAGCATCTATGCTATTTAAATAAAAGCTTCGCACGTACAGCTCTTGATACTCTTGTCTACGGCTCACTGGGTAAATCAGTAACGTATTGTCATTCAATACTTTTTTTGCGAGTTGATTGGTCGTCAGAATAACCTGTATCGCATCTTCAATAGGGGTGTCACGTACAAAGATACTGGTTCGTTGATTATCACGTAGTTCTTGATCATAAGAAAAATTGATATTGGCAGCCTTACCAATAAACTCAAAAACAGATCTCACAGAAACATTTTTAAATTCCAATGTAATTGGTTTCTTAAATGCAGACTTAATCTGCGGGATAGCCATTATTTTCCCTATGCGCTTATTTTCCATGTTCTCAAACAGTAAACGGGCGCCTTCGTGCTTACTGTCTTCTGCTAGGATAGCTCTTGTGAGGTTATGGGCAGAATCAATATCATCTTTATCAAAGGCATTTTTGGCATTTGCGAGCATCATGTCATGGTTCTGTGCTAAACCTAGCCTATAAGAGCCCTCCTGTGCCCTTTGGTTATTTGGGTCTAGCATCAATACTTTTTTATAATTTGACTCTGCGTCTGTGAACAAGCCTTGCTGAGCTTGGTTATCTGCCAGCTTTAATAGGCTTGATAACTGCAACTCTTGCTGCACCTTCAACATGCTTCGATATTGAGGATTATCTGGATACAAGGTAACCAATTGTTTTAGTTTATCTACACCAGCATCTACATCGCCACTATTGATCAATAGCCTAGCTGCTTCATACGTTTGATTATCGTCATCTGATTTACTCTTTAGATGGTTAAAACCTGTACAACTTGTTGCAAAGGTCATCACGACCAAATAAGAAGTTAGTTTTTTTATATTCATATGCAATCTTTGCGTTGCGATTACCTTAATAAAAGTCTGGGAAAATGATAATTTCAACTTACTGCTCCAATTTGCATCTGCATCTCAATATTTAAAGGAATGTATTTAATCGTCATTAGCGGTGGAATAATGGCTTTAATTTCCCAACTATCCTCAAGCACATCACCCACTTTTACTGAATAATTCTTCTGCCCTTCTATCAGAAAGACCACGATTTCACCGTCATCAACTAACTTACCGGCATATTTAAATGGATTTTCTGGCGGCGGTTCTATTTCTTGATCCACTGACTGTTGATTTAAATCATCTTGAGAAACAAACATCGTGAATATGTTTTCAGGTTCATCAACTATCTGTGCCCTACTAAACGCTGCACCACTGGCACTTATAGGAGATAATTGATTAGTATCGATTGGTGCATCTTGTTTAACCAAACGCTCTCTGCGAGGTTTGACTGCAACCGCCAGCTCATCATCAACATGATCTTGTTTAGACTCTACCCAATAACAAGCAATCACTGTCAACACTAACACTACCCAAACCGCGTATTTCTTCGCCATGCCCATCAATTTATTCGTGCCTTTTTCGTAAATAGATAGTGAATTTGATATTGGCTTCAATCAAATCTGAGCCAATATTCTCTCGTTTCATGCTGATATCATTGAGTGCTACGGTAGGTAAGTTATTCAGCACTGCATTAATAAATTGACGAATCTGCACATAACTACCCTGTACCGGAAGACTAATTTGGTACTTAATTAAGGTAGCTGAGAGAGATTGAGAGGAATATTCAACCTTGTTGGTGACGATACCTGCACTGGTCGCAGCATGTAATACTTCAGTGATTTTGTTATTTGCTTCGTTTTTTTGAGGCAATAGTGCATAAAATTTCTGCTCAATATCAAACTGAGTGTCAGTCTTGACTTTTAGTTTATTGATATTAGGATTGGTTTTAAGCTCAAGAATATGGGACGTTAGCGTCTCAATTCTACTTGCCTGAGGTCGAACAACCATGACCATTAACAACAGACTCACTAGCAATAACGACAAACCCAGCCAACCCGGCCAACCAAGTTGTCGTAACTTGTATTGCAACAACTCTCTAGAGAAAAACCTTGTGTTTACCATGCTGTTTCCACCACAAAATGCACTGCCGGCTGGCCGTTAACCTCTGCAGTCTCTTGTGAAACTAGAGCCACGTTTTTAAGCATTTCTTGCTGGATTAAGCTGTCCACATAAGCCATCATACTATCTACATCCAACGCCAAAGCGGTGATGCGCAGCGTTTGTTTTTTTATACTAGGCTCCACGGCAAGGAGTTTCACCGCATCGTTTTTCGTCGCCTCCAGCATCTTAAATATCGCATTCCACGGCAAGACTATCTCAGCGATTGCCGCATTTACAGCCGCAATATCATGCGTCTTTTGTGCGTTATGATTTACATTAACCTTAGGTAAATAACGCACAGACTGTGCACGACTAAGTGCATCGATATTGGCTTCCAACTTACGCGTGTCACTTAATAAAGTTTGATGGTAATTAATTATCAAGCAGCTTATTAGCACTCCTGTCACCAATAACACCAAGGCCGTTAAGTTGACTCTTTTTACTGCCAATGCATGATTCAAAGTAATAGTGCTCATGCCGCCACCCAGCTTTCAAATCGCTTTTCAAGCTGTTGGTTGAGTAGTTCAAAGTCATGTAATTTGATTTTTATATGACGACTATCAGCTTTATGAGCATTGCTAACCACAGGTGCTTTTCCATACCAAAATATTGGCAACTGTGAATTGGTATTACTAATGACCACCTCACGCTGAATGAGATCATCCACCTGTTTAGCAACATCTTCACCTGCTGCAATGTTTCTAATAAAACGCCACTCACCGTTATCTATTAACGAGAGGCAGACACGATCAGACTCGATAACGACAAACCAAAAATGATGTTTATTTTTTTGCTTTTTAATATGCTTTAGCATCTGATTACCAGCCAGCATCAAATGCGGATATATCGCATTAACATCAATGCCCTGTTGCTCAAATACCTGATGTAGCTCTTTCAACAATACAGAACATACGCCACTGGCAATCGATGCCTGACCAAATGCTGGTTCATCCATACATAAGTCCCAAGCTTTGGCAGCCTCTCCATATGCGATCTTGAAGCGATGCTGCATATATGCCTGACGCTCACTTTCTATCGCAAGCGCCTTGCTCCATGGAATCACTGTATATTTAATCAAGTGGTTATAAATTATCACTTTTGTGTACGTCCCATTTTTTGCAAGTGCTTGCCAATATTTTGCCTGCAACACCTGTTTCAAGGTTAAAACAAGACCATTCCATTGCGCTGCTTCATTCCCGCTTATTTCTTTTTTTTGTGGTAAATCAACAAACTGCTGATGCGCCAACTCTTGTTTAAAACCATTCTTGAACGTTCTTTTTAAATGCAGTAGCAATATACGCTGTGGGTATATAAACACACGCAGCTCATCTTTAAATACAGTGTTAAACCAGCGATGTAACACGATTGATCTCCTCTAATGTAGTTTCACCACGCCTTACCAGCGCTAATGCTGCCTCGCGCATAGTGAGGGTACCATTAGCACGCGCGGCCTCTTTAACCTTACGCACTGGCTCTCTGGTGACAATCAACTCTCTAATTTCATCGTTAAAACACAATAGCTCAGCGATTGCTTTACGTCCTTTATACCCAGTACCATGGCATTGCCCACATCCTTGGCCTTTTCTAAAGTTGAAGTCTTTCGCTTGTTCCGGCGTTAGGCCAGATTTACTAATAAGCAACGTATCAGGCGTATCTGCAACGGTGCAATGTGGGCAGTTAATACGCACCAAACGCTGCGCCATGATGCCGTTGATAGCCGATACAAAACTGTACGGATCTACATTCATGTTGGTAAAGCGACCAATGACATCAAACACGTTATTGGCGTGTACCGTGGTCAGCACCAAATGCCCTGTCAGTGCTGATTGCACGGCAATTTGCGCTGTTTCTGAATCACGAATTTCACCTACCATAATTTTGTCTGGGTCATGCCGCAAAATAGAACGTAACCCCCGGGCAAAGGTAAGTCCCTTTTTCTCATTGACTGGAATTTGCAGTACACCTGGCAGTTGATACTCAACCGGATCTTCAATCGTGACGATCTTGTCTTGCCCATGGTTTATTTCAGAAATAATGCCGTATAGCGTGGTAGTTTTACCACTACCGGTAGGTCCAGTAACCAACAACATGCCATATGGCTCTTCTGCCAGCAATCTGAAGCGCGCCATGATTGACTCTTCAAAACCTAAGGTTTCTAGGCTCAACCCTTTAGCTTCGTCACTCAATGCCTTACGGTCTAGAATACGTAGCACGGCATCTTCGCCGAAAACGCTAGGCATAATAGATACTCGCATATCTACCTCGCGTGGTTTACCATCACCGCTAGCTACTAGTACCTTAAAGCGCCCGTCTTGAGGCACCCTGCGTTCTGCAATATCTAGCTCAGACATCACTTTAATGCGTGAAATAGCTTGCTCTGCCTGTGCTAAACCTTGGATACCACCCTCTTGACTCAGCACCCCATCAATACGGTATTTAACTTTTAGGCCAGTTGGGTCTGTTTCCATATGAATGTCACTAGCGCCGGCTTTGAGTGCATCATAAAGTGTGGATCGCACAAACTTCACTACTGGGCTAGTATCTTCGCTAATTGAACGTAGGGAGATATCTTCAATCCCCTGATGTTCGGCGTGGCACTCAACTTGATCAGCAGTTAAGCCATCCATCGCTCGCATGCTTTGCTCATGGTGGCTGAGGTACGCAGTTAAGTCTTTATGATGCGCAAGACTCCAAACTACAACCTCTGCATGACCATATCTAGAAATGATTAAATCTATTTTTGGCTGTAAATATGTGTCGAACGGGTTAGAGAACACCAGCTGCAATTGCCCATCATCATTGCGTAGTGCTATGCAGCCAAGCTTGCCAGCCTCTGCGAATGGCAGCAAGGTGAAATCTGGATGCAACTCATAAAGATGCAGTATGCTTAGTACTGGGTAGCGCATCATCTGTCCGAGCGCTACGACAAAATCATCAGAGTCTAAGCCGGATTCATTTTCAAGCACATCCAGCAAGTCTTGCTTGGTATTATTAGCAATAAGTCTGGCTTGGCATAACAGTTCAGGCGTCAGCTTAGGCTCGATACCCGCGCTTTTATTCATGGCATTAATATCCAAACCAATCTTATCGAGTGGCATGTTCATTGAATATTCCCTGCCAGCTCAAAAATAGGCATATACATCAGCACCACAACCAGCCCTACAACTAAACCAATAATAATCATCAGAATCGGCTCCAAAAGCTTGGTCAACCACTCTACTTTCCTACCTATCTCTTCATCATAGAACGCACCTATGCGTTCCATCATTTCGCCCATTTGCCCGGTGCGCTCACCTACACGCAACATGCGGATTGAGATAGAGGTCGTCATGCCGTGCTGTTCCATAGTAACCGACATAGGCTTACCCTCACGCACATCAAAAGACACTTTATCTAAGCTAGCTCGCAGTAAAGGTTGCAACAATGAAGACACCATACTCATTGCCGTTACTAGTGGAATACCACCACGCAACAACATGCCCAGTGTTCGGTAAAATCTAGCCAGCTGATAGATGCGCATGGTTTCGCCGAGCGCAGGAATCTGCCATACTTTAGCCATAATTGCGGCACGAACAAATGGCCTACTCAATATCAAAGCCAGCATCACCACACCAGAAACAAAAGCCAAAAACACTTCGCTTCCATGCTCTTGCAATAATTGCCCCCAGCTTAATAATAGCTGTGACATCCAAGGTAAATCTGTACTGGCACTCTCATAAATAGTGCTGAATTTTGGTACTACATACCCCAACAAGAACAGCACTACCAGGCCGCCAACAATAATCAACAGTACAGGATAAATAGAGGCTGTGATAATTTTTTTGCGCACAGCATCAATTTGAGTTTGGTAGGCCACATGTCTTGCTAGTGCTTGCACCATGTCACCTGTACGCTCACTCGCCCGAATTAAGGCGATATATAGCGGAGTAAAAACTTGAGGCACTTTTTCTAAGGCTGTCGATAATGGCAAGCCTTCAAATAAAGCGCCCATTACTTGATTAAGTATCGCCTTAGACTCAGCCTGCTGCTCTTTTTCTGCTAAAGCCTCAATGGCTTCTACCAAACTTAACCCAGATTCCAGCAATGCCAGTAGCTCCTGGCTAAACAGCATCAAGTTAAATTTTGGCGCGGATGATTTAACCGTGAACAATGCCATACCTACGCTTTTGACATTAAGCACACTCAAGCCTTGAGACTCAGCTATAGCGCGTGCTTGCACAGCGTTACTTGCTTCCAAAGCGAGCAATCTCACCTCTTCACCCTGCGCTACTTTTAACTCAAACTTCATATGAATAGCCTATTCCCAGTTCACTACGTCAGCAGCTTCAGCAGTTCCACCGCTCATACCATCGCTGCCCAATGACCATAAGTCATACTCTCCATGCTCACCTGGCATCTTGTACTGGTAAGGCTTACCCCATGGGTCTTTAGGTACCTTTTTCTTTAGGTATGGCCCCTGCCATTTGGCCTCGTTTGCCGGCGCTTCATTAAGCGCGGCTAGGCCATTATCTGTGCTCGGATAGTGGCCGTTATCTAAGCGGTATTGATCAATGGCTTTTTCTAGTGAATCAATCTGAGCCTTAGCCGTTTTAACTTCAGATTTACCAATCTGGGCAAAGTATTTAGGCCCTACATAGCCAGCAAGTAAGCCAATAATGACCATGACGACCAATAGCTCCAACAAGGTGAAGCCATGTTGTGTTGATTTTGTTTGTTTCATATATGCCTCAATACCTTTCAATCGTTGCACCAAATGGCACCAAGCCAGGTACATCTATCTCCAACCAATCCTGCCCATTACCCCCGGTGGTGCGTAGGCGAATGGCACCTTCTTTTTCTTCTGGCTGACGTTGCTCGCAGGTTGTTTTGATATACAACATAGACGTCATTTTTCTCGTTACGCCATCAGCATCGTCAAAACTAATGTCGGTAGTAAAATCTACCCAGTTTTCATTCATAGCCGCCGATTGGTTTTTGCTGATTGCTTTTGTAGGGGCTGGCGCGTCTTGTAAAGCTGGCAAGGTCAACCTGTTTTTGTCATATGGTACGGAGGTATAAGTTCTGCCAGCTCGAAACAAAGCCTCAGGCATGCCGTAATCTTTGTTAGGTTTTGGTTTCATAAAGTAAGCAATAGCAACTGGGCGGCCAGCAAAACCACCACGCGTGATATCGTTAATTTCCCAGCGCTTACCATTGGCTAAGGTTTGGTCTTTCATCAAAATATGGGTGCCAAAAATACATTCTTTGGTATCGTTGTTATGCCAAACGGTATCGGTCAAGGTGGCAAACTCCTCACCGCCTGCTGCGGCATAAGGTTCGGGGATAGGCACACCGCGGGAAATAATACCCACTAACGTAAAACCATCTATAGGCGAATTCATTGGGCTATCTGCAAGCTTATCGTCACTCACGGCACATTGACCGAGCGAGCTTGGATTGCTATTACTTGCGTTTTTTTCACTCAATCCAAAGTTTGTGCTTGTGTCACACAAAACATAGGCTGAATTGGTATTGCCTGTGGCTGGTAAGTTCACAAAACCACTTTGGCTGTCGTTAGTAATATCAGCACTTGCTGATAAATGCTGCATACAAAGCATTAAGCTAAATAGGTAACAACTTCTTTTCATTTTTATCATCCAGATCATTTATAAGGCTGGCAGAGCAAAGCCCTGCCAGCTTTTATCTAGCTAGTTCAAATCACAATACTATTTAGAAGTTAGCGTTAGCACCGCTACGAGCCAAGCCTGAAGCCAAGATAGTGACCCATGGCTGTGTTTCTTGACCTGTTTGACGGATGCGTACACTGTTAGCTAAGGATGATGGTGCGGTAGAAGTACAATCAGCGCGTACGTACATCATTGGTGAATCTTTCTCAGTACCGCCGTCTTCATCCTCACCACCGGTCACGTCAACTGTAAAATCTACCCAGTTAGTACGGATTTCACTCGTTTGTTGCGCTGCAGTTGGCGCTGTGGCCCCTGGGCTAGAAGTTTGACCAACGCCATTAATCTCTGTACCTGATGCTGGCACAGATGGGCCATTGATTGGACGATGTACAAAACCTGTTGCTACTAAAGTTTCATCAAATGGATCAGCCTGCATTTGTACTGATGTGAATGCACGGCCTACACGGTACACTGCTGAATCCGACACTCCAGCACGGTAATAATAGCCTGCTGAAACATCCGTAGTAGCGCTAAACCCACCAAAAGCAAAGTCATTTACTTCCAGATACTGTTGACCTGCTAAGCTGCTGTTGTAGTCAAAAGTAGTGCTGGTATCCATAGAGATTTGTTTGCCGTAGATACACTCAGTATTTGCTGCGTTACGGAAAGTACGTGATGTCATATAAGCAATGTTTTCACCATTGGCAGTAATAGCCACATTGGTTAAATCACTTAAGGTAACTTTACTAAATCCTGTAACCGGGCTGGTATTGATATTTGCCGGGAACACTGCACAATTATTATTCGCACTTATCGTTGGCGCAGTAAAGCTACCTGCACCGTAGTTACCAGTTGCGTTACATGTAACCCATGCAGTTGTACCTGCTGGCTGATTAGTACCTGCTGAAACAGACAAACCTGCCGCTGGCAATGAAACCAAGCCAGTTGCAAATGCTTGGCTAGACGTGCCCAGAACTGCGATTACTGCTAATTTAAGTAATTGACTCTTCATTACTTTATCTCCTAAAACAGTTACAATAAGCAGGCATTTGTGGCTGCCTACGACACCAATTCACCCAAATCAGCTAAAGGCCCTTGTAAGTTCTTAGGTTGATTCGAGTTGAATGCTCAAGTGGGCAGTTCGCAAATGCCCTTTCTTATTATTTATTTCGCTAACTTATTTCCCTATATCAAAGTCATACGTCAATGTGAAGTAGGCAGAGCGCGGTGCGCCCGTCGCCAAGAAGGTGCTGTTTGTCCAGTCTCTTGAGTTGTAATTAAAACCACTTACCGGATCGATGGCACCACGAATAGATGGTGCGAAGGCATTGACGCCTAAGCGCCCCCCACTGTAATAAGTGCGGTCGAACAAGTTATTAATCTGCAAGCCAGCTGTTAATCCTTTGGTAATTTTGTAAGAAGTATTGAAGTTAAATACTGCATAGCCTGGTGTTTTTCCTGAGTCCTTAAAATCCGGACGCTCTACCATGCACTGGAAATCAGTACCGCTTGTATTGCATTTATCTTGTATGGGTTTAGCAGGCCCTTGACGGTGTGCGTTATTCTCATTGCCACGTACAAATGCTTCGGAGTGCATTATTGCTGTTAAGCCAATTTTCCAATCGGGGGTGACCTCATAACTCACACTAGCATTCAAGTTATGAAGGGGAACACCAGGCATGCGGTTACCCTTTTTTACTTTAATTTGCTGATAATCACTTATTGCATCACATTCTGGAGGACGAAAATTACCATTGCACCCTGGGTAATTCTGGATAGTGCCAGCTTCGCTATTGTGTGGACTACCCATACGAAAATCGGACTGAAATGTTGCGTCTGTCAACGAATAATTCAGTGCAAAGGTGGCTTTACCGACCTTACCTTTTAAACCCATTTCCAAGCCTTGGCGTCGTGTATCGCCGATATTTTGGAAAAAACTACGTTCCGGGCGGAATGCCACAAAGTAAATATCGTCTTGCAGATCCGTACGATATACGCTGGCGTTCCATTCAATATTTTCCGTTAACTTGCCTCGAATACCAGTTTCAACAGTTTCTGATCGAACCTGTTTTAAATAAGGGTCGCCAGACATAGCGCTAGGCAAGCTACAGAAGCGATTCTCAGAAAGGGATCTAGCACGATATTTCTTTTCTCCAGTGACTGGGTCCGTGTAGTAAAGCACCGGTGAGTCATCGAATGCGCAGCCTAACTCAATCACGGTAGGGGTGCGTGCACCACGGCTCCAGTTACCATAGATATTGGTATTAGGGTTGGCTTGCCAAGTGGCACCTAAAGAAGGGTTAAAAGAATAATAATGGAACTCCTCATGCTCCCCTGCGCGCATACCACCTTTTCCTCCGGTTCGCTCCGGTGAGAATGGCACAATAAAGTTATCGAGACCAGCCTGGCATTCGCTACCTTCCACCGTTCCATCACCATCAAGGTCATGGCACACCTGAGCCTCGTCTATTGTATTAAGAAAAGCATTCGCACCTTTAATACCAAGAATATTATTGGTAGCTAGGTAGTTGTTAATAGTGGTGTAGTTATAACGTGCCGCACCTGTCAGGCTGAATGTTTCAACTGGTGTCCAAGTTTCGCTGAAATACACGCTTTTGGTAATGGAGTCACCTTTAAAGTCGTTCATTGAAATTGGGTGCGTAGCGGCATAAAACTCATAACCCAAGCGGTCTGGTGCTAAAGCACCGCGGTGACTGGCATCAAACAAGCCCAGCATTTGGCTACTAGTGTAGGTGGTATCAGCAGCGTCATAGGATGCGCCTATCATGAACTTATGTTTTTCCAGATTCCAGTTCAGTTGAAGCGCGGCACCGTCACTAACCTGATTGATATTAGTATTAGTGATAATCGCATTGGGCGTACCATCTACGTAGCCTGCCCCTCCACCTATGGTGCCATCGGCTTGTATTCCACCTCCATCACGTTGAATTGGAAGGCCATTGCTATCCAACACCGGAAGAATAGGTACGTTTTCATAGACTGAATTATTTTTATCTGAACCGGTAAATTTACTTGAACCATCAGGGTTGAGTGCTTCAGCAGCATTGACCACGCCAAACGGCACCAATAGTACATAATATCCACTACCATCCGTATAGTTGCCAGAGACAGCGCCACCTACTATTGCGTATGTATTTGACGCTCCAGTTTGCGGATGGGGATCACCATATTGAGAATTGCCAGGTGCAATATTTGCTTTGTTTTGCCAATAATTAACAGCAAACTGATAATAGGTACTTGGTAACGCAGCATTGAAAAATCCCGATACTGGTTGAGTTGAATAATCAACCGTATTAAGTATTGGGTTATAGGTCCAAGAAGGAATAGGAGTAACACCGTCCGCACCTACAGTCATACCCTGATTAGCATGGGCCAGCGCATTAAAATTTGAGCCCACAAGTGGTATGCCGTTAGAAAGACTGTTAGCACTACCGTCATCTAGGTAAAGTCGTTCACCATTGGTATCTAAAGCATTGCCATTGGCATCCGCCGCAATGTTGAATGGAACGGCATTATAATCTGGCAGGCCATCATTGTTGATATCTGCATAGCCTGGAACAACTTGCTCGCCAGGGGCAGGTTTTCTTGTAGCGTAGCCACCAAAATCCTGATTAATATCTGACGTCTTGCTCTTGCGATTGCTGCTGCGCTTATAGATTTGCCCGGTAACATTGAAGGTGTCCGTTACATCCCATAAACCGGTGAGTTGAAATTGCAGCAATTTATTCTTAGTTTGGTCTGGGCTGGTAAAAACTTTGCTAGGGTCTTGACGCGCCATCTCGGCTGGCAACACACCATTACCAATCAGGTCATTACCTGCGTACAGCGTAGATAATCCAATCTGCACCTTGTCATTGCGCCATTCACCTTTGGCAAAGAGCTGATTGACTTTGCTAGGTGAGTTGTCACGCCAGCCATCTTCATTAAAAATATTAGCGGCAACAAAACCAGCAATCACGCCGTTATTGCCACCGACACTACCTTGAATTTGTTTGCGGTTAAACGAGCCACCCAAAGCCTCAATGGTGCCTTCTTTAGCATCAAAACCACTCTTGGTACGCATAGATAATGCGCCACCCAGCGTACCTAAACCAAATATAGGGTTGGAACCTGGGAAAACATCTAACCCAGATAAAGCGTTAAGCGGCAGCATGTCCCAGTTCACCACATCGCCAAATGGCTCGTTCACACGTACACCATCCAGAAACACGCTTAAACCTTGTGCGGTGCCGATCTGCGGTGAAGCAGTAAATCCACGATAGCTAACATCCATTTGAAATGGGTTGCTTTGATAGTCGTTCACATTGACAGATTGCAGCTTGGAGTTCATTAAGTCAGAGATGCTTAATGCATGTGACTCTTTAATTTCTTTAGCCGTAATACTTTGTACGTTGCCTGGAATCTCTTCTTTAGTGAGTGATAAACCACGCAACGGGCCTATTTCATAAAGGCGTTTGGCTCGCACTTGAATATCCTGAAGCTCAATACCTATTGGTAGGTCATTCTTGCCTTTATCATCAGCCAAAGATTTCGCATACTCTTTAGCAGCAGGACTGGTGCCAACTGGGTTAGCATCACTCACCTTTCCTGATAGCAATATCTTTTTATTGGCACCATACTTTGTGGCAACCGAGGGCAGAACCACAGATTTACCAACATTAACACTACCAATTTCATTGGCATCATCAACTGATGGTTGAGCAAGGCTAGTAGCGGCATTATTTTTAGCTGAGCTTTCTTCAGCCTGACCGTATTGTGAAAACGTAGATAAGATAATTAGCGGGATGGTTTTTAACTTAAAAGACAATAAACCTTTATACGATTTTCTGTACGAACTCATTCTTACTTCATCCCCCTAGCTAATACACCTTAATATTGTTTTTGGTGTAGCAATTCATGTGAATTTTTATCTATGCGCCAATTGCGCTAGCCAGCAAATATAAGGCTTAGGGGGAGGTTCGCGTAAGAGCGAGACTCCCGAGTTATACCGGGAGTTGCTCACTATTTATATCGGGATTTTTTCCCGAGTCAGTGACAAGCAAGAATGGGAGATGTGAATGAGCGAAACAATTAGCTGTAACTAATTTTAATGCGGCTGGAAACGTTTACTCCAGAATGACACCGTACCTAATTGCGAGCCGTACAAGCTCAACAGCATTGGTAATGCCAAGTTTTTGTTTAAGAATGGTTTGGTAGTTCGCCACAGTTTTTTGGCTTACATTTAACATCAGCGCAATATCGTCAACCCCACTGCCCTCAGCCAGCAACCTGAATACTTCAAACTCTCTGGCTGATAGGCGCTCGGTAGGGTCTGCTGCTCCAGCAAGTGACTGCATGACAATTTTTTGCGCAATATTGGGACTAATATAAGTTTTACCAGCGTTGGCCTCACGTACTGCCAATAGCAAATCATCGGCCAGCCCTGACTTTAAAACATAACATTTGGCGCCAGCAGCAAGCGCCTGTGTGGCAAACGCGGTATTTTGATGCATAGTGAAAATGACTATTTTTGCTGATGGGTCACGCTGCAATATTCGCCTCAAGGCTTCTAGTCCGCCCAGCCCAGGCATGGAAATATCCATGACCATTACGTCTGCCGGAAACTCGGTGTAGAGTTGGCAAGCCTGCTCACCGCTATCAGCTTCCGCCACCACTTCAATATCACCACCAAGCTCTAATAAACGGCGTAACCCTGAGCGCACAACATTGTGATCATCTACTAAAATGACCCGAATCTTGGTAATCATATGCCCGCCCTTAACATCATAGGTAAACTGACCTGTATCTCAACGCCTGCAGTTGGCTTGGTGTTGAGGTTAAATGAACCACTCAGCCCTTCTACACGTTCACGCATACCAGCCAAACCAAAACCTTGCGTGTTTAAAGTATGGTCAAAGCCTTGACCATTATCTTTGACCAGTAACTTCAAGCGCCCAGCTTGCAATTCCACCTTAATCGTCACCAAGCGCGCTTTTGAATGTTTAGTCACGTTAGTTAAGCACTCTTGAACAATACGATAAGTAGTAATTGCCATTGTTTCATTCAGACAGTTGACCTGACTAGAAATATTAATGCTGAGATTGACACCTCGATTACGCTGTCGCCAGTTGTCGATAAGCTCATTTAATGATGCATGTAGCCCCAGTTCATCCAGCACCGCCGGCCTCAAGCGCTGCAACATCTGCCTGACTATTTCCATCATTTGTCTAGCAACAATACTAATAGCCTGCGCGCTTTCATAGGTGGATGTCAGGTCCTTTGCCTTAAGTATGGCTGATGCATCAATATTGATAGCAGTTAAATGCTGCCCAATTTCATCATGCAAATCATGGGCGATATTTTTACGTTCATCTTCTTGCAGCCTAATTAATTGGGTTGTAAGGCGGTGGTTGTTCAATATACTATTTTCTAAGGTTTGCGCCATGGCATTGAATTTACTGCTAACACTGGAAAGCTCGGGGAGAGAAAACAAGGGTAAACGTGCCCACCAATTTCCATGTTCAAGCTCGGTGAGGGCATTCAGTATGGTGTTTAATGGACGTAGGGCTCGGTCTACCGCCCAATAAATCATGCCATTAACTACGATAAAAAATAGTAAACCTAGGCTTAATAAACCTAAGGTGTCATGCCATATTTCAGCAATTTCATAGGATGGATCAGGCGTAATCACAAGCTCGCCAAGCACGCGGTTATTGATAACAATTGGGCGGCGCGTAGTCTTTAATGAAGACGAAACCTTACTCATTAATTTTTCAAACCAAGCTGGGGGTGATGTGCTGCCATGGCCGGCAGGTGGACGATTGCTATCGCGCAGATTGCCTTGCGCATCAAAAAATTCGATACGTAAATGGCGTACGTTATCTAAGCTTTGCAAACGAAAGATATCCACCTTATTTTTATCGCGATTATTCGCCCAAGTGTAATCTGAAACATAATGCAGTAACTCAGCATCCAGTAAATGCAATGCTAAAACCGTGGTGGAATCTACCTCCGCCCTGACATCCTCTCTGGCATTATCAATCATCATCCCTGCCCCTATCAGCATAACTAACGCCAATATCAAGGTAATAATTAAATTAATCCTGAGTTTTAAATTCATGTTATTTTCTTTTTTTAGTCTATTTTTTTTAAAGTTTAAATAACGTTACAAACATTATTTTTAGATCAGCTTTTTATTAAAGCCACATTTATGCCAACGTAAAGAAAATACACTAACCCTATGTATTGATTAATTTAATTAATTGATTCAGGCTGGCGTTATAACGTGACTTATGGCTCTATTCAGCCTAATGCTGGCTGAAATCAACAAACAAGATCATTCACTAACAGATGATGGCGATCACTTTTGTACGGCTGTCATCAAATAAAGAGCATTTTTTGTGGGAACACTTAAACTGAAACACATCATCGGATGTTTGATAACCAACTCATCAGATTCAAATGGTGTGTGTGGTATCGTACAGATTAGGTTTGCTAACATCTGCGAACATATAACACTCCTAGTGCGTGAAAACGTTACTCAAAATAAACAGGAGAATGAATATGATAGAAGTCAGAAACATCAAGCCGGAGATGCCGGTAGTATGTTCACAGGATGGAGAATTTGCCAAAGTTGACCATATGGAAGGCGATAAAACAATTAAATTGATGAGGGATAAGCATGGCCAACATCACTTTATCCCATTAAGCTGGGTAACCTCCACAGACAATCTAGGTACTGGGATTCGCTACAGTACTCTGGAAATGGTAAATACTTTTGCCAAGGTAAGCGGGCAAACAGTACCGTATAAAGTAGTAGCAAGGCGTCTGGGGGATGTTGCCCAGTGCTATGCCGACATTCACTTGGCACATGATTTGATTGGCTGGGATGCTAAACGCAACATTGCCCAAATGTGCGCGGACGCATGGCACTGGCAAGAAAAAACTAGTGAAGTCAGATAACACCGTATTACCACGGCATATCACTCTTTATCAGCTAAAATCAGCGCACATGCGTAATCAACCTTGGCTGTATTTAGGCTTGAGTGTGTTTACAGAAGCTCTTGTTTTTTCTGAAGCATCTAAAGAGCAAGATGTAAGCACGCCAATAAGCATACGTTCCAGGCACAAATAATGTGCATAATGCAGAACTAAACGCCCTTTCAGCATCCGCTTCCCGGATTACCCAATACTTCTCTAAAGTTGACTGCTCACACCACTCAGCATCGCCATGGCGGCAATACTGATGTCAGCAACGAGTATTGATTCGAGGCCTCCTAGCTGATTTAGAATAGGTAACGATACCGTCAAACAAAAATCTTCTGTCGCTGTTGATAGGTAAATGTTAGAGATATAAGGCTTAAGCGTGTCATGAGCTTCGTTATAATAAGCTTGCAGGCTACGATCAACCCCTGCCCCTCCCGCTTTAATTTTGCCGTACATGTTTGGATTAATCCAATTCGGATATCTTTGCATCCCGTTAGCGTTAAGCTCAAATACCACCTCAAAGAACGGATAGTCAGTGAAACAGCCATCCATGCAATGCGAATCTTCCGAGCGGCGATATTGAAGTAAGGATTGCAACGCATCTAGTGCACGAGCCTGCCAATCGGAATGTACCTCATGTTCTGGCACTACAAGTCTAGGCGTAATATCCTCCACCACAATGATGCTACCTATGTTGGATTTACCTATCTTTTTCAGGTAAGCCGCACGCTCCGCAGCTGCGACACTATTTGATAGTGCGCCTTGGCTACCATTCACGACAGCAATTGAGATGCTTGCAACAGGATGCTCGCTACCATCCTCAGTAGTAAAAAATCCACGCTCTAAGTCTGATGTGTCATATAAATGGCTGGCGAGGTCTTGGAAATGGTAAATCACGTCCAGCAACTTGTCTTCAAGTTTTGTGTTGATATGATCTAGAATCAACACAAAGTCATCACCACCAATGTGACCGACCAACGTCCCTGTAGCGCCAAGAAACTCCTGCCTGACAATTTCTGATAATAGGCGAATCATGGCATCGCCACGTATGAACCCATACCTATCGTTGTAGGCTTTAAAGTGATCAAGATCAATATAGACTAATACGGTGTTGGGATTATTGCGTATGCTGACATCCAGCGATTGCCGCAATGTTGGCCCTGTGGTTAGCTGACTAAGTGGGTGCAGGCTGCCAGTACTCATCTTACGACTGATCAACTGTGCCATAATTTCTAGCGGCTGTATGATGCCGATGTAGACACCATCATCGCCCACCATAATCCAGGGCTCGGCATCTCCGCGCTCGAGGTAGAGCCCTCGCGCTAATAATGATGAAGGCGTGCGATTGGTAATCATTTTTGGTAATGCATCGCAATAGGCACCCAATGAACTACTGCGCTGAGTAAATACTTTACCCCTCTTGAGCAAACCGATAGGTCGCAAATGATCTAGCACCACAGCAATTTCAGTATCCGGATTATCCCGGAAAATTTCTCGCGCCTTTTCAATGGACGTATTGACCTCTATCGTTAAGCCGCGCATCACAAACTCGCCAATCCTGAACTCATCTGGAATATGAGAACGATGTGCATCATCCTGCTTAGGCAACGCTGCCACTGACTGAGTAGGTTTACTTTCTGGTTTTGCAAAATAGTAACCCTGCGCATAGGCAAGCCCAAGGTCTAAGCAAAAGTTAATGTCTTCTACGCGCTCCAAACCCTCTGCCACAACCGTACAGCCGAGCCTTTGCGCCATTGAGATAATGGCCTCCAGCAACACTGTACGCACACGACTACCTTGTGCTTCATGAACAATCGCCCTATCAATTTTGATATAGTCTGCACGAACAGCGGCTAGTGTACGCAAACCATTAAAGCCCGACCCCATGTCATCAAGTGCTATACGAAGGCCGTGAGCACGAATCTCATCACAGCACTCGGATAAAAGCTCGGGGGATACTTTTTCACTTTCAACAATTTCAATCACAACTTCACGTTGTTCAATGCCATATTTGCTTAGCGCTTCCATCATTAATGTCAGCCAGCGCTTTTTCATAATGGTTTGTGGCAGCACATTAATGAAAATAGGTGTACCTGGGGCAATTAAATTTGCTTTACCAACCAATGCATTTTGCTGGCAAGCAATATCCAGCTCTTCGCTACATTTAAGCTGGCTCGCCAACTTAAATGACTCCTCACCATTCAACAACTCGCCAGAGGGGTTCTTTATGCGGCACAAGGCCTCGTAGGCAAAAATTTTTCCGTTCTGGGTGAAATCAACAATAGGCTGAAAATATATTTGCACATGTAAGCTAATATCATTTAGTAACCATGAGTGCAGGCGCCTGGTATAAAAAATGTTGAATGGGACAATGCTTGACATCGTCTCTGCGGGATCCGTCGGATTAGCGTCTTTTGCGATCATCACGTAGGAGTTTTCAAGCAACTGTTCTGGTAGCTTTTCAGCAAGCTGATTGAGGATATACGTCAATGACCTCTCATCATCAAAGTCAAAAATAAAAACAGATGTTTCTGGATTGTGTGTATGAATTAGATCAAGATTGGCAAAATCAAAAGTCTGATGTGATGTATTTAAATATAACTTCATATGCTGTTTTTTCTTTTCTATTATAAATAGTCCAAGAACAGCCAAGCAATAAACATGCCGACATTAGCGGCGTACAGATCAGAGGTTTAATCCACTAAGCTAACGTTTTATTTAAATAATCCATTAAAATCGGCAAGCGTTATTTTTAAAACTCACCGAATTAATGCATCAACGCACCATTAAATGATGTGGTTAAGACTTTCTGGACCAAATACTTCTCTATGAATGTTTTTAGAACTCACACCAAACTCTAGTAAAGCGTCACGCTGATCATCCATAAATGACTGAGGCCCACAGATGTAATAGATGCCATCTTTAAACTCAGTAGAGATATGTCCTGATAAATCCATACGCCCTTCTAACTCATCTGCATGTTGTTTTTTTGATTCATTCAAAAAGAAAATCGCATTGAGGTTATTTAACGCATGCTTAGCTTGCTGAATCTCATCCAGATGCGCAATGCTGTTACGATTTCTGGCCGCATGTGCAAATAAAACCTTTCTTGTTGGGTTGTTGATAGAGATCTCTTTCACCATTGAAATCATCGGCGTAATACCCACACCGGCAGAAATTAATCCTATCGGCTGTTGATCTAGTAAGTCAGGGGTAAAGTTTCCACATGGGTAGCTAATGTCAATCACGCTCCCCACCCGCACATGCTGATGCAACCAGTTAGATACATTACCACGCGGTTTATATTCGTCGCCTTTTTCGCGTTTCACAGTAATTCTGTAAGTATTGTCCTGATTAGCGTCAGACAGGCTGTATTGTCTTATCTGCCTTAAATTAAGCGCCTCAATATGCACGGCCACACTGATATATTGACCCGGTTTAAACTTAGGCAACACTTGTCCGCCATCCGCTTGCAGCGTAAAGGTCACCACATCATCTGATTGATGCTGCTTGTCTGCCACCTTCACTTTAAGCCACTCATCTGGCTGCTGATTATTCTGCTGGTACAACCTTGCCTCTGCATCAATCAGCGCATCGGCTAATAGGCCATACGCTTCCTCCCAAGCTGCTAGCAGCTCAGGAGTAGCTGCCTCACCAAGCACGCCTTTAATGGCTCCAATTAAATTGCTGCCTACAATAGGATAATGCTCTGCCTTAATACCAACCGACACATGCTTATGTACGATACGCTCAATTACTGGTGCCAAAGCTGCGCTGTTATCAATATTGGCAGCATAGGCAAATACAGCCGCCGCTAATGATTGCTGCTGCGAGCCATTGGCTTGATTGCCCATGTTAAAAAGATTTTTAAGCTCTGGATGTGACTCGAACATGTTCTTATAAAACAATGTAGTAATGGCTATTCCATGCTGCCTAAGCACTGGCACACTGGCATCGATATAGGGTTTTGCTGATCTTGATAACATGACATCTCCTTATTTAAGTTGCATTTAAAATGCTACATTTATAATCTAAAAAAACACTCGTGAGAGTGCTTGGTATAACTTACCTACAATTAAAACCAAGCAATCATCAACATTAACTTGGTTTTATTAATTTAATGGACTGGGCGATTAAGCAACAAAGCGCTGATGTAATTTAATCACCGCTTGCTGTGTTTTAGAGTCCACAACTCCCTGCAAAGTATATTTGTTCATTTCCTCATAAAAGCTATGTAAGCCGTGATCTAAAATCTCTTTTAAATTACACTGACCACTCAACACGCAAGGTGGCTCACTACAATTAATTAATGAGGTTTTATTCTCCAGCTCTCTTAAGATATCTCCCAGCCTCAACTGAGACGGTTGTATCCCCAACCTTAAGCCACCACTACGTCCACGGGTAGTAGAAACCCACTTTAACTTATTTAACCTGGTAACCACTTTAATCAAATGATTTCTTGGTACATCAAACTGCTGTGCGATCTCATTGATTGTGACAATAGAACTACCTACCTCTTGCGTGAGATACATCAATACTCTTAAGCTAAGATCTGTGAATTTGGTAATTTGCATATGAGAGATTCATTTTATATATGTTGTATTTAATATGCAACATATAATTAATTTAAAACGGCATTCAATAAAAATCGAGTCAGGCGCACAATGGGCGCTCGCTTAGCTAGATTGGCAGTCCATTGTAGTTCAATGATGATAAAGATTACTATGTGCTGTAAATAATATCTTTTTACTAATTGATGTGTATCAATTTATCTTCAGCGTAAATTAACTAACATGACATAACATGCAGTCTAGATTCATTCTGTTCATGTGTTTTTAAATTGAATACAGTCAATACTGGGAGAAAGAGAAAATCATGAAAAAGATACCACTTTTAGTACTAGGCGCTGCACTTTGCATGGCTAACATGGCTACAGCTGCAACTGCTACCAAGTCCAGCAGTGATAAAGTGATTGGTCAGGAAACCGCGGTACTGACAGACGCACCCGCCGTACCCCCACGCATTACCAGAAAACATGCAACGAAAGTCATCGTTAATCTTGAAGTTAAAGAGCTGGAAGGCCGTCTTGCTGATGGTGTCAGCTATACATTCTGGACTTTTGGCGGCAAAGTGCCAGGTAAGTTTATCCGCATTCGCGAGGGAGATGACGTTGAGTTCCACCTGAACAATCACCCGGATAATAAAATGCCACACAATATTGACCTGCATGCGGTAACCGGCCCTGGTGGCGGTGCAGCAGCGTCACTGACAGCCCCTGGCCACAGCTCTGTGTTTTCGTTCAAAGCACTAAATCCTGGCCTTTATGTATACCACTGCGCTACCGCACCTGTAGCAATGCACGTAGCTAACGGTATGTACGGCCTGATCTTAGTGGAGCCTAAAGCTGGTATGTCTAAAGTTGACCATGAGTTTTACGTGATGCAGGGAGATTTTTACACCCAAGGCAAAAATGGTGAACAAGGCTTACAGGCCTTCAGTATGGCGAAAGCGATTGATGAGAAACCTGAATATGTGGTGTTTAACGGTGCAGCAGGCGCTTTGACCGGCGACAACGCATTGAAGGCGAAAAAAGGCGACACTGTGCGACTGTATGTTGGTGTTGGTGGCCCGAACCTAACCTCCTCTTTTCACGTCATTGGTGAGATATTCGATAAAGTTAACCATGAAGGCAACACTGCCAGCCCTGCCAAAAACATACAGACTACGATGATTCCAGCAGGTGGGGCTGCTTATATGGAGTTCAAAGTAAACGTCCCTGGCACCTACATCATGGTAGACCACTCACTCACTAGAGCATTCAATAAAGGCGCTCTGGGCATGCTGAAAGTATCGGGTGATGAAGAAAAAACCATCTACTCAGGCAAAATGACTGATGAGGTTTACCTGCCTGAAGGCACCAGCATGAGAAATGCTGAAAGATCTCAAGCACAGGCACCTAGTGCCAAAACCAAAGCTGACCGCATCAAACTGGGGGAATCTATCTACAACAATAACTGTGCAGCTTGCCACCAAACAAGCGGTGTAGGCGTACCGCAGGCGTTCCCTCCCCTAGCAAAGTCAGATTACTTGCTTAACGGCAAAGCGCCCACCATCAAGGCAGTTACTGGCGGCTTACAAGGTAAGCTGATGGTGAACGGTAATGAATACAACGGTGTCATGCCTGCATGGACGCTTAGCGATGAAGAAGTCGCCAATGTGCTCACTTACATTTACAGCAACTGGGGCAATAACGGTGATGAAGTCACCCCGGAAGAAGTGAAACAGCACCGTGTCGCTCCTATAAAACATGTTGAGTAAAAAATTAAAACTCATCGCCCTGCTAGCAGTACCTGCCACCCTTACTTACGGGGCGGCAGTATCCGCAGAAGAAATGGTGATGATTCCGCAGGGAAGCTTCACCCCTTTCTTTTTGAAGAAAGATTCAGGGAGTAGCAATGCGGCGAGCAAAGTTAAAGTAGACGCATTCTGGATGGACGCCGCCCCTGTTACTAATCGCGAGTTTCGAGCTTTTGTGAGCCAACATCCAGACTGGCACCCAACCAATATCAAAAAGATATTTTCTGACTCACACTATCTGGATCACTGGAAAAGCACACAAGATGCCACAGATACAACAAACCTAGACATACAAAATCCAGATGCCCCAGTAGTCAATGTTTCATGGTTTGCGGCAACTGCATATTGCGAGGCGCAGAGTAAACGCCTGCCTTCGACCGACGAGTGGGAATATACCCTCAACGACAATGACAGGGATAAAGAAAACCTGCAGAAGCAGATTATTCGCTGGTACTCCGTTCCTAACAGAGCGCCATTGGCAATCAAAAACCAGCCAGCCAACGGGTTTGGTGTATTTGACATGGCCGGCCTGATTTGGGAGTGGACTGCGGATTTTAATAGCTACATGGCACCGCCTGACTCTAGAAACTCCGGCGACAAGACACTGTTTTGTGGCAGCGGCAGCTTGAGTGCGAGCAACCTTGATGATTATGCTGCGTTTATGAGGTACTCATACCGAGAAAGCCTGAAGGGCAACTTTACAGGTAAAAGTTTAGGATTCCGTTGTGCAAAGGATATAAAATGAAAAAAACGCTAAAGCATCAACTCCTATTGTCATTCATACTGGCTTTGAGCTCTCCTGCATTCGCTGATAATCATGAGCATCACCATCACCCGCAACAAACAGCTGCCTCAGCCCCCAGCACTGACTCAGTGTTTAATATTACCGATAATTGGACAGCAGCAAATGGGAGCGTTTTTCAACTGAGCGCACTGGGAGGCAAGCCAACCGTGATAGCCATGGTTTACACGTCATGCCAGTACGTGTGCCCGCTCACCGTGCAGAATATCAAACGCATCGAGCGCTCACTAGACGCAGCACAGGCCGCCAACACTAACTTTGCTTTATTCTCGCTAGACCCTGAGCGCGACACCCCCGCTAAACTCACAGAGTTTGCCAAACTGCATGGCATCACCAGCCCTTCGTGGACCTTGGCGCAAGGTAATGCAAGCGCAATACGCAAACTGGCAGTTACGCTTGGCGTTAAATATAAAAAAGTAGAATCTGGCGACTATGAGCATGATGCTACTATTTTTATTCTGGATAAGGACGGCGTGGTTAAATATCAGGCAGACGCCATGAATAAAAATATGAATGGTGCATCTGACGCACTCAAAGCATTATTAAGGTAAATAGTGATGACTCTAAACCAACTGAGCTTTAATCAGCTGAACTTTAATCAGCTGAACCTTAACCAACTTAATAAAGATGAACAGCGCATCTACACTGCTCTGCAATCGGTTATAGACCCAGAAATCGGCGAGAACCTGATTGACCTTGGCCTGATTTATGGCATTAAAATCCAGAATAATATTGCCAAAGTCACCTTCAGCATGACATCTCACGCATGTCCGATGTCTGAAATTGTGATTGAAAGCATTCATGACTCCGTGAGTAAAACGTTGACTGACCACACTGAACTGGAGCTTGATTTAGTATGGGAGCCGGCTTGGGAGCCCGCAATGATGAGCGAGCAGGCAAAGCAGCGGCTAGGCTGGGGCTAAACAGCTTAACTACAACAGCTGATAATATCTATTGATGAAAACAAATCTCGCCGTACGCTATCGCGTCCCCATGCTGGTAGCAGGATTCATCAGCCTGCTATGCGGCATGTATATCGGCCTCATTCGTTTAGGCTGGAACCTTCCAATACCGGCAAACACAGCATTGACAATGCACGCCCCGCTCATGGTGTGCGGTTTTTTGGGAACAGTTATTTGTCTGGAACGCGCCGTAGCCATTGGTGAGCGCTGGGCTTACCTTGCTCCGTTAGCCTCAGTTGCCGGGGCAATACTACTAATAACAGATGCAGATTATTGCATCGCGCTTGCGCTGATTTTTATCGCCAGTGCATTACTATGCATTGTCTCTATCAAAATATTTTTAAAGCAGCGTGAGCTATTTACTTTTACGTTAGTGCTTGCCGCCATATGCTGGTGTACAGGATGCTTTCTTTGGCTGAACGGGCTTAGCCTTGCTCGCATTATGCCTTGGTGGATGGGGTTTTTAATAATGACCATCGTCGCTGAACGACTGGAATTATCTAGATTTCTACGCCCTACTCAAGGCAGCAAATTACTCTTTGTATTTGCACTGGTTCTATTTTTTGCAGGCGCAATCAGCGCTTCACACAGCGAATGGCCTAACTTTCAAGTGTTGTCAGCAGCGCTGGTTGTCATGACGCTGTGGCTGATACGTCATGACATTGTGCGCCACACCATCCGGCAACAAGGACTGACACGCTATATTGCAATCGCCCTGTGCAGCGGCTATGCATGGCTACTAATTGCCGGCATTATTGGCCTCATTTCCCCCGCACTTAGCCCCGGTGCTAGTTACGATGCATTTAGTCACAGTATTTTTCTAGGTTTTGTATTTTCCATGATATTCGGTCATGCACCGATCATATTTCCAGCCATTACCAAAGTTAAAATTCCCTACCATGCTAGCTTTTATCTGCCCTTGGGGCTGCTGCATATTTCATTACTGATAAGGTTATTAGGTGATTTTCTACTAATGTCCAGCTTGCGCAAAGCTGGCGGCCTCATGCATGTTGCAACAATGATCCTGTTTATACTTATTTTAGCTAGCGCCGCACTGTGCAATAAGCCACACAATAAAAAGTAGGCGTATCTGCAAAATAACCGCATAATCCACACCCACCAGTTAAAAAGGTTCGCAGATGAATACGCTGTTCATTTCCCAAACTTTGTCTGAGTTCTTCATGTTCAAAGAACTCACTGCTGAACAAATCACCCAAATTGCCGGGCATTCACAGCTCATAGACTTCCCTAAAGGCACCTCCGTTTTTAACCGTGGAGAAGCCGCCGTTGGCCTTTATATATTACTGGATGGCCAGTTAAAGCTTGGCGTCACCTCACCGCAGGGTAGTGAAAAAATTATCAGTATTGTTTCCCCGGGTGAAAGTTTTGGTGAGGCTATTTTATTCTTAGAGCGCAAGTTCCCGGTGTATGCGCAAGCGATACTGGATTCAAAAGTGTTGCTGATCCCTAAAAGCCTGATATTTTCTATGCTAGATAACGACACGATGTTCGCGCGCAAAATGCTGGCAGGCCTCTCTGTCAGAATGCATCAACTGGTGCAGGATATTGAAATGCTATCATTGCAATCATGTACACAACGCTTTATTGGCTATTTGTTACAGATAAGTGCTGACGCCTCTGATGCCAGTAACATTACGCTACCAGCAAGCAAAACAACCATCGCGTCACTACTCAACCTGACCCCGGAAACCTTATCGCGCACCATTGCAAAACTACAGCAGCTAGGTTTGATTGAGGTAAACGGGAAAGACGTGATGATTATTGATGTTAAAAAACTCCGCAGCTACGACTTAGGCTCTTAACGGGTCATTTGCGCATAAAGCAACGGCAGTTCTTTAGGTAGGTCTTCAGGGTTGCGGATTACCATATAGCCGCCAGCACCAAATAAATGGGGCAAATAATCACTAGCTTCGGTATCAATCGTGACACAGAATGGTCGCAGCCCTAGCCTTCTCGCTTCAATCAGCGCCATTCGCGTATCTTCAATGCCATAGCGACCTTCATACTGATCCAGATCATTAGGTTTGCCATCGGTTAATATCAATAGCAACCGCTGCCGCTTTTTCTGCTGCACCAGTAAACTGCTTGCGTGCCGGATGGCTGCCCCCATGCGGGTGTAATAGCCGGGTTTAATGGCGGTAATACGCCCCCGCACTTGGCTATTGTATTTTTCATCAAAACCTTTAATGTAATTAAACCGCACGTGGCTACGCTTGAGAGATGAAAACCCATAGAGTGCAAAACTATCACCGGTTGCAGTCAGCGCCTCAGAAAACAACAATAAACTATCGCGGATAACATCAATCACGCGCGCATGGTTAGATACATACGCATCGGTGGACAATGACAAATCAGCCAACAGCAAACAAGCTAGATCACGCTCCTGATTCACCTGCGCGCGGTAAAGCCCATGCTCAGAAGTTGGCATAGCGCTGTTTCTTTCAGAAACAAGCTGCACCCAAGCATCCAGATCAAGCTCGTCACCATCCTGCTGACCTTTAAGCCAGTGTCTGGTTGGCGTTAACGCCTGAAACTGGAGTCTTAGCTGATTGGCTGTGTTTTTCAAGGCATGCGGTAGCTCGCATGGCTTAGCATCAGTAGCGATTAGCTGCTGCAAACTGCAGTAATCCGGCTGCAATACCTGCTTTTTCCAATTCCATTCCGGTAATAAAACACCTTCACCCAATGGCGTATCATCCGCAGCACCGGCAGGCAAATCCAGATCAAACCTAACATTGGCAGCGCTGGCTTTACCATCACGGGCAATGGTGAGGCTATCCATATCTTCTGCTGCCAATTGCGCGGTTTCCGTATCGTCCTCTTCATCCTGCGGACGATTCACCTTTACAAACTCAGCCCATGAAAATAGGCTCTCGGCGCGAAACATCATGAGAAAGCCGCTTTTATCTTCCTTCACATCGTTGCGTTGTGCCAGATGTTTACGTCGGTTTTTTTTCTGTGCGGCGTTGCTTGCTTGCTCAGGAGAACCTACACCAGTCGCAGTGGGTTCACCGCTAACGGGTGGATTAGGATGCGGCCACAACGGCACAGGCTGAAACGGGCGCTTGGCTAGTGTAATCTCATCTACACTACCTGGCTGTTGCAATGCCTGACGGATAGAATACTCCTGCGCAGCTTCATCCTCTGGCAGTTTGTGTGGTGGAATACGCATAGTGAGCAAGGCATCGACCAACCGATTGTAGCGAACGTGCAAGCCGGGAAAGCGTTGCAAGGTGCTTTGAGTTGCCTGCTGATTTCTAACTATCCACGGCTGATTGTTATCGGTATCTACCGCGGCCATTGCCACTAGCCAGAAGTAAAGGTCACGGTTTAGCGCATACTCGGCAAACAGGTCTATCTGCGAGGGTAGCCTCAACACCTCGCCATCACGCCAGCTTAACTCTACCTTTTCACCACTACCAGCCATGCGCTGCAACAGGCGCCTACGTGCACCGTGACGTATTGCCGGTGCCGCTGAAATACCTAATCCCGGATCACCACCCAGCGCCCTAAAAAATATAGCAGCTGACTTGGCAATATCATCCAGCTTAACGGTGGCTGCAGCATGACGTTTCTCTGCCGCCCCTGTAATCAGGCGATCCCACAGTTCTCCTACATATTCTTCCATTAACGCCCAAAGGTGGCACTTACCACCTCGCTCAAAGCGACTGCAGTTTCTGCGTCATCGGTTAACGTTTCCACCAATGCTGCCTGACAGGTACGTACTGGGTCATAACCATCTTTAATCAAGGTCGCTGCATACACCAGCAGACGGGTACTGGCTACTTCTTCTAAATCGTGGTCACGCAAGGCACGAAATGCGCCAGCGATAGAAACCAACCGTTTTGCAGTCATGCTATCAATACCGGTTTCTCCCACCAGTATCGCCTCTTCCTGCGTTGCGCTAGGAAAATCAAACGTCAGCGATACAAAGCGCTGCCGTGTTGAAGGCTTCATGCCTTTTAAAAAGTTCTGATAGCCAGGGTTATAAGAAACCACCAGCATAAACGCAGGTGGTGCCTGTAGCAGCTCACCAGTGCGGTCTATCGGCAGCATACGCCTGTCATCGGCCAGCGGATGCAGCACCACGGTCGTATCTTTTCGTGCCTCTACCACTTCATCCAGATAGCAGATGCCGCCCTCACGCACCGCGCGAGTAAGTGGACCATCATTCCAGATGGTTTCGCCATCGCCAATCAGGTGTCGCCCCACCAAATCTGCAGCAGTCAAATCATCATGGCAGGCCACGGTATGTAACGGCAAACCAAGACGTGCAGCCATATGTGCAACAAAGCGTGTTTTACCACAGCCGGTGGGGCCCTTAATTAACAGCGGCAGACGATTCTTCCACGCACGTTCAAACAGATCGCACTCATCACCGCTAGGCTCATAAAACGGGGTACTATTTGTTTGTGTTTCCATAAAGTCTTTCAGTAATCAGTTTACTTTAGCGAACGCTCAAATAAGCCCCGCGTTACAATAAATAAGCAATGGCAACCATGCCACCTACCACCACAAAATAACCCATAATGATGCCGCGCCACAGCCAGCTTACATGGCGCAGCCCCATAAAATAATTAGCAATCAACTGGCCTTTGATAAAGGCGATTGCCAGTACACTCAACATCACGGCTTTGCCCTGCGCAACCTCTTCCCCGATAGCAAAAGTCAGCATGGTGAGCGCAATTAGCACTAGCCAGATGCGTGTAGAAAAATGGTTGATTGGTTTATTCATGATTAGTGGATGATATAAACCAGTGGGAAAAGTATGATCCACAGCAAATCCACCATATGCCAAAATGAAGCACCAGTCTCCACACCAAAATGCTCAGCTGCTGTGTAGTCACCATTTCTTAACTTAAACACGATACATCCTAGAATAATCATGCCCATCAGCACATGCATCAGGTGAAAAGACGTCAGCGTCAGGTAGTACATGTAAAAATCATTGGTTTCTAGTGTGATGCCTGCAGAGAACTTTTCGTTAAACTCCCACAGCTTGACTACTATAAACATAGCCCCCAACACCATTGCACCAAGCAGCCAGCGCCCAGACTGTCTGGCATCGTTCACTTTAATCGCAGCAACAGAACGTACAACAAAGTAACTGCTGGTAATCAAAATAATGGTATTTAAGGTACCCAAGCCACGGTTCAATGTAAGCTGGGACGCATTAAAAACCTCCAACTGATGGGCGCGTGCAAATGCGTATACGATGAACATCACGCCAAACACCAGCATTTCTGCAAGTATAAATATCCAGATAGCAAAGTCGCCGGGCAAATCTTCAGCCGGCAAAGCCCCATCTTCACTCATCAATGCTGCATTTGTATTCATGCGATGACCCTGTACGACAGATTGTTCAGTTAAACCAAAAGAAGGAGGCAAAGCCCCCTTCTTTTGCCGTGCACTGTTGTAACAATAACGTTGTAACAATAACGTTGTAACAATACGCTAGTAAAAAATCATTACAAAAGATTAGCTCGCTTTAGTTTCACCTTTAATAAAGAAACTGGTGATGTAAGTAATCAAGCCAATCAGGAACACCACACCTGCAACCTCTCGCATCCAGTAGAAAATTGCGACTGAATCCTGCGTTGCCATAAAGCTCATTGGTGTTGTAGAGATACGTTGCAGCCATGTTTGCAATACACCTGCGGCAGTCAGGAATAAGGTGATGAACACCATCGCCACTGTCATTAGCCAGAAAGACCACATCTCGACGACCTGCGCCTTATTACTGTTGGCAGCACGACCGCGCAGTATAGGCATTGCGTATGAAATGATGGTCAGTACAACCATTGCATAAGCCCCATAAAATGCCATATGGCCATGCGCTGCCGTGAGCTGTGTACCGTGCGTATAGTAGTTCACTGGCGCGAGTGTATGCATAAAGCCCCATACGCCTGCTCCCAAGAAAGACATCACACCGGTACCAAGTGCCCATAAAACTGCAGCCTGATTAGGATGCTCGCGACGGCGTTTATTCACCATGTTGAAAGCAAAAATAGTCAGCATGAAGAACGGTATCGGCTCCAGTGCAGAGAACACACTACCCCATACTTGCCAGTAAGCAGGTGCGCCTATCCAGTAGTAATGGTGGCCAGTGCCGATAATGCCGGTAATCAATGTCATGGTGATAATCACATACAGCCATTTTTCCACCACTTCACGGTCAACCCCAGTCACCTTAATCAGCACAAAAGCCAGAATCGCACCAAGGATAAGCTCCCATACACCCTCTACCCATAAATGCACCACCCACCACCAGTAATACTTATCTTTTACCAGATTGTGCGGGTTATAGAACGAGAACAGGAAAAACACTGCCAAACCAACCAAACCAAGCACCAACACAAGACTGATCGCAGTTTTACGCCCTTTAAGCATGGTCATGATGACGTTAAAAATAAAGGACAACACAACTAACACAATACCCACTTTGGTTGGCAGGGGCTGCTCCAGAAACTCGCGTCCCATAGTAGCCAATAAATCATTGCCGGTGAATTTTGCCAATGATGCATAAGGCACTAGCAGGTAGCCCAGCACAGTTGCTGCACCTGCCGCTAAGAACACCCAAAACGTGATAATAGCCAGCTTGGGGCTGAACAGCTCAGTCTCGGACTCTTCTGGTATCAGGTAGTAAGTTGCTCCCATAAAGCCAAACAACAGCCATACAATGAGCAAGTTGGTATGCACCATCCGTGCAACGTTGAAGGGAATTGCAGGAAACAGGAAGTCTCCCACTACGTACTGCATGCCCATAATCAGGCCAAATATAATCTGGCCTAGAAACAGTGCAATTGCGGCGATAAAATAAGGCTTCGCCACAGCCTGAGATTGATATTGCATAATGACTCCTGGTAATTGTGACGGTTAACCTTCGATATTTGGAGGCCAGTTATTGGTATTGATTTCTGAGGTGTATTTCAGAAAATCCACCAAGTCATCCAGCTCTTTATCCGTGAAATTAAACTGCGGCATTTGTCTTCTACCAAGAATGCCGGTTGGCTGACCTTTTATCCATGCCTTAATAAAATCAGGCCCGCGCCGTTTGTACACATTGCCCAGCTCTGGCGCGAAATAAGCACCCTCACCTAACAAAGTATGGCAACCGATACAGTTATTAGTCTCCCACAACTTTTTACCATGAATCACTGACGCTGTTAGATTCTGGCTGTTATCACGTTTTGGCAGCTTCTGATTAGTATCAAACGTAAGTGCAAGAAACAGCAGGAAAAAAAACAGCGATCCTCCCATAAAAATATTACGCGCCATGGATTTAGTAAATCTTGTAGCCATTGCGTCCTCCCCATTAATGTAAATGACGTTAAGAATGTACAGTATTGAAACTCACATATCCTTGACTTGGGTCAAGTTCAAATTAACCATAGGATAAACGTGCCTATGCAATATACACCAAAGATACTTATATAAGATATAACACACAGGTAGTTACAAACATTAGTTCAAAGCTAATAAAAAATGCATTACACCTACAATGTGTTTCATGTAAACTTGACCAAGAATAATTAATTGGTAGTTAATCATTTAAATGCAAATTAACGCTAAACCAACTAGCCAGACCTTACACAAAACTATTTTGTGGCTATTGACCGGCACGATAATGTTGGTTGGTTCTATCATCACCTATCAGCTGTGGTCAAACGCCAGAGATGACAATTTACAAAAGCTAAGCTCTGCCCTGGAAGACTCCGCAGACGTCACCGTTAGCAATCTTCAAGCACGCTTTAATGCAATCTTAGTCATTATGCGTGGTGTTAAAGGCTTTATTGACGGCTCAGATATAGTCAAGCCGAATGAATTCCATACCTATATAAAATCACTTAATTTAGGCGATAGATTTGGCGTACGAGGTATCGCACTCGTCGAACTGATAGATAACGCGCAAAAAACTACGCATATTACAGACGTAAAAAACCGCGGCCTCAATAATTATCAAATAAAGCCTGCAGGAGAGCGCCCGTATTACGCACCTATCACCTTAATTGAGCCTTTAGATGCAGCTAATGCCAAAGTATTAGGCTTAGATGTATTAACTTTACCCACTGCTTTAAAAGCGCTGGAGCAAGCAAGAGATGCTAACAATGTCCGCATCTCAAAACGCATGACACTTGGCCAGGATGCTGGGGAGAAAAACCAGCATTCATTTGTCATGTACTTGCCCATATATAAGAAAAACACGGTCTTAAACAGCTTGGAAGCAAGACGCAATGCCATCATAGGCTGGGTTGACGTTCCCTTCCGCATGAATGATTTAATGAGTGGGTTCAAAGGTGAAATTGATTCAGACGTCAGCATTAACATTTTTCAAGGAAACGAAGCGACTGAACAGTCGTTTTTATACCAATCCGCACAAGAGCCAAATGAGACTAATTACTCTACTCAAAGAGTGCTGACTAAGGCAGTATCAAGAGTGCTGGATGTAGGCGGCACCAAATGGACACTTCTGTTCCAGACGACACCCGCTTTTGAGGCGCGCATACTACCTTATGGCAAACCTACACTAGTAGCCTTGTTAGGCTCAACCCTCACGATTTTATCTGCCTTTTTAGCATGGTTTTTATTAAGTAGCAGGCAGCGTGCAGAAAATCGTTATCAAAAACTTTTCGACCAAGCGGGTGATGGTGTTTTAGTGCTCAATCACCAGCACCAATTTATTGCAGTCAATGTCGCTGCAGTCAACATGCTCGGTTATCAACATAGCGCATTGCTCAACATGCGGCTACCCGATGTATTGGTCGGCAATGTGATCGGACACCCAGAGTTTACCTCCAACATCATGTCAGACTACCCTACCAAAGGTGAATGGCAATATCGTCGAGGGGATGGCTCTCAATTTGTCGCAGAGGTGAGTTGCAGAAAGTTAGACAAAAACTATTACTTTGCCATCATCAGAGATTTAACTGAACGCAAGCTAGCTGAGAGCCGTATTTCACATCTCACCCAACTGTACCAAGCCCTAAGTGAGGTGAATCAGGCGATTGTACGCATGGGTGATGATAATGAGCTATTCTCGATTGTTTGCCGTTGCTCAGTCAATTTTGGCGGTATGAAAATGGCTTGGGTCGGGCAACTAGACCCAGAGAGCCAGCAGATTTTACCGGTAGCCGTCCATGGTGATGGCATCGAGTATATGGATGGCCTGAATATTTCAGCCAATGGCAACCTCCCTGAGGGGCGAGGCCCGACAGGTACGGCCTTAAGAAATAATCAAATCATGATTATCAACGATTTCCTAGCGGATCCAAATACTGCACTTTGGCGCGATAAGGCTAAGCGCTTTGGATGGGGTTCATCGGCTTGTTTTCCAATTCAGCGCGACCAAAAACCGTTTGCAGTGCTCAATGTGTATCACGAAAGCGCCAACGCTTTTGACAGTGAAGCCATCGCACTACTGCAAGAAATGGCCAGTGACATTAGTTTTGCACTCGACAACTTTGACAGAGAGCAGAAAAAACAGAAGCTAATGGCAGACCTTGATTACGCTCATAAGCATATTAGTCAGATAGTGAATCTTAGTCCTGCTGTGATTTACACACTAAAACCCAATGCGGCTGGTGTTTTCAGTACTGATTTCATGAGTGAAAACATTTACCAGATGACAGGATACGCCAAAGATGAGTGGTTACAAGATGACTTCTGGCTTAAGCATATACACACAGAAGACTTAACCGATGCCTTAGAGTCTCAGAAAACGTTGTTTGAAACCGGGGTACTCAATCATCAATATCGATTCAAACATGCTAACGGTAGCTATATCTGGATAGAAGACCACTTGATGTTGGCGCGAGATAGCAACGGCAAGCCAGTGGAAATTGTAGGTGCATGGCTTGATATTACCGAGCGGTTATCAGCTGAAGAAAAGTTACGCATCAATGCTAAGGTGTTTGAGTCTAGCCGTGACGGCATTGTCATTACCGACCAAGACAATAAAATTATTTCAGTCAATAATGCATTTACTAAAATCACAGGCTACGAGCCTGAAGAAGCTATTGGCAATAACCCTCGCATGCTCGCTTCCGGCAATTTAGCAGAGTCTTTTTATCGTGCAATGTGGGAAAGCGTTAACATCGTGGGTTATTGGCAGGGGGAAGTCATTAATCACCGTAAAAATGGTGAGGTTTACACACAATGGCTTTCTATCAGCACAATTAAAGATACAGACGGTAAAGTGACACAGCATATTGGCATCATCACCGATATTTCAGAGCGAAAAATTGCAGAGGAGCGCATACAGTTCTTAAGTAACTTTGACCTACTCACCAACCTGCCTAATAAGAGCTTATTAAACGATAGAGTGACATTGGCGCTCGCCGCAGCCAAACGCCAGAAATCGATAGTAACGCTCATGTTTTTGGATCTTGACCGCTTCAAGCTGATTAATGAATCACTAGGCCCTACTGTAGGTGACAAAGTCGTTAAAGAGCTGGCACAGCGCTTAGTGAGTTATATGCGCCCTGAAGACACGGTGTGCCGCCAAGGCGGCGATGAGTTTATTTTATTGCTACCAAACACAGATGCAGAAGGCGCTGCCCATGTTGCAAAAAAATTACTCGATATTGTTGCTCAGCCTTTTAATTTTAACGGTCAAAAAATTGTACTGACAGCGAGTATCGGGATTGCAGCTTACCCGCAAGATGGGGAAAATTTTGAACAATTATCCCAGTCAGCAGATGCCGCGCTGTATCGTGCAAAATATGAAGGTCGTAATAACTTTCAATTCTTTGCCCTTCAAATGCATGAGCAGGCGCACGACATTTTGTTACTCGAGAGCGAGTTGCGCAATGCAATAGAGCACCAAGAATTTTTACTTTATTACCAACCACAGTACGATAGCAAAACATCTAAGATTGTTGGTTTAGAAGCACTTATACGCTGGCAACATCCAGAGCGAGGCATGGTTTCCCCTGCGCTGTTTATTCCGATTGCAGAAGAAAGTGGTTTAATTACCGAAATTGGCGACTGGGTATTACGTACTGCCGTGAATCAGCTTGCCACTTGGCAAGAAGCTGGCTTAGAAGCTGTACCGGTTGCGGTCAATCTATCTGTCGTACAGTTCCAGCAAGACACACTTTACAGCAGTGTGTGCCAGATTCTAAGAGATACCAAAGTTGATCCTAGCATGCTGGAGCTAGAGTTGACAGAAGGTATCGCTATGGAAGACTCAGAACGCACATTGAATGTTCTGAATCAACTCAATAGCCTAGGCGTCAGACTCTCTATCGATGATTTTGGTACGGGTTACTCTTCACTCAGCTATTTGAAAAAATTCAAAATTGATAAACTCAAGATTGATCAATCATTTGTACGCGGCATAGGTAGCCACCCTCAAGATGCAGCCATCATTACTGCAATTATCAGCATGGCAAAAAGCCTGAGCTTTAAAACCATTGCAGAAGGCGTAGAAACACAGGAACAACTTAATTTCTTAATCCAACATGGCTGCGATGAAATCCAAGGGTATTATTTCAGCAAGCCCATTCCTAGCACTGAAGTAACTAAACTGCTAGCCAGTAAATAACAAAGCTACCCTCCTTAAAACATATTACACATCACATGAATTTTGACCTAATTTTAACTTTTTTGGCACTAGGTGCTTTTGTTGGTTTAGCTGCGGGCCTATTAGGCATTGGCGGCGGCGGCGTGATGGTTCCAATGCTGACAGCTATATTTTTAAGCCAAAACGTACCTGCCGATCAAGTGGTACATTTAGCCCTAGGTACATCCATGGCATGCATTATGGTAACGTCTTTGTCCAGCTTACGTGCTCACCATGCTAATGGTGCAGTGGTTTGGCCATTAGTTAAGCTCATGGTGCTAGGAGTGGTTTTAGGCACTTTCTCGGCCACATTTATTGCATCGATGATTAGCTCTAAAGCATTAGCGATATTTTTTGCTTGTTTCATGGGCTACGTGGCAATTCAAATGTTCTCAAATTCAAAATCCACCCAACACGCTAGTAGCGCTACGCACCATTCAATCAACAGAGTTGAGCTCGTGCTGGCGTCTATCGGCATAGGCTCCATCTCTGCCATTGTTTCTATCGGCGGCGGCTCAATTACCGTACCCTACCTTACCTGGCGCAAGGTTGATATCAAAAAAGCCATTGGCACGTCAGCGGCCATTGGTTTTCCGCTGTCAATTGCGGGCAGCGTTGGTTATCTGTTAAGCGGGTGGTCCCATGTAGCACCGATTCCGTTTACTTACGGCTTTATTAATTTACCTGCAGTTTTGGTTATATCCATCACCAGTTTTTTTACTGCACCCATCGGAGCAAACCTCACGCAAAAATTGCCGGTTGCTACGCTTAAAAAGATCTTTGCATTACTACTGGCAACATTAAGCCTGAAAATGCTTTGGAACTTAAAATTATTGCCCTGTTGCAATTTTTAACGTCAATCCTGCCGCGAGTTTTGGCATATAATCCATATCTTATAATATCGCTTTTGCTAACGTTTTCATGCGCAATCACTTTGACGTCATTATTATCGGTGCGGGTCCCAGCGGCTTATCAGCAGCGGCACGTGCGGCTGAGCAAAAGCTTTCCTATCTGCTATTAGAAGCAACAGAAGCCGCCGCCAATACCATACGTAATTACCAGCGCCGAAAATTAGTCATGGCAGAGCCACGCGGCTTGCCATTACGTAGCCCGTTGCCGTTTGCGGCATCGCTGCGAGAGTCTGTACTCAACTCATGGGAAAGTGTGATTGCCGACTACAAAATCAACATTCGCTACAACTCAAAAGTTGTTGCAATCACCCGTGATTCAGAAAGCAAGCACCCAGAAGCATTAAAAGTTGAACTGGGTGACGGTAGCATATTTACTGCTGACCATGTCATCTTAGCAATTGGCGTACAGGGCAACCTACGTAAACTGGAAATACCCGGTGGCGATTTACCGCAGGTACAGTATCAACTAGATGATCCAGAAGCTTACCAAAATGAAACGATCGTTGTCATTGGTGGTGGTGATACCGGCGTTGAAAATGCACTAGCGCTGACTGGGCGTAATCAAGTGATTGTATTAAACCGTGCTGAAGACTTTAGCAATTGTAAGGAAAGCAACCTTACACAACTAACAGAAGCAAGGCAAAGAGGCGCGCTAGACTGGTTATTAGAAACACGTCCACAATCGATTGAAGCCAATACTAAAGGCGAGTTTCCAGTGACATTGTTTGCGGAAACCCCCAAGGGCATAGAGCGTATTCCATGTCATCGGATTATTGCACGTCTTGGTGCACTCCCCTCCAGACCTTTGCTGGAAAGCTTCGGCGTCGCATTCCCTACCGCCGACTTAGCCGCCCTGCCCGTGTTGACCCCACGTTATGAATCTAACGTGCCTGGCTTATACATTATTGGCGCACTTGCCGGTTACCCATTAATCAAACAGGGCATTAACCAAGGCTATGAAGTCATTGAGCATATTTTAGGCAACCCAGTTGAAGCCGCTGATACAGCACTACTACGCGAAAAATTTGCCAGTTTCTGCTCTGACCGCGGCATTGAAGATGTGCTGGATAAAATTCAGCGTAGTGTGCCTTTATTACGCCTACTTAACTCTTTGCAATTAAGAGAGCTGATTCTAGAAAGTAATATTTTATTGCCCGCAGCTGGCGACATTATCTTTGAACGTAACGATTACAGTACCTCCTTCTTCTTTGTCATCGAAGGTGAACTGGAAATGTTCATCGATGAAGACGATATAGCAGATGACTCATTCAAAAGCGGTGAGTTTTTTGGTGAAATGGGGCTATTGTCTGGTCGGCGCAGAATTGCCACGGTAAGGGCCACAACCCAGAGCGCGCTGATTGAAACGCCACGACGCGTTATATTAAAACTGATCAACTCAGTGCAAGCAATGCGCAGAACGCTGGATGAAGTTGCAATCAAGCGCATCGTACATGCGTGCATTGGCCTTTCATTAAGTGAAGATGACCTCAACGACTTGGCATCACATGCGGTTATTAAACAATATGCGGCAGGTGAAGAGTTATTTCATGAAGGCGATGATGCAGATGGCCTTTACCTAATCCGACGTGGCTCCGTTACCGTTTCGCGCATGATGACTGGCCGCGAGGTGGTTTTATTCTATGTAGCCGCCGGCAATTATGTGGGTGAAATGTCACTGATTTCTGGTGAGCCGCGCTACGCGACGGTGCGAGCCGCCATTGCAACTGAGGCGATTTTAATTGATGTAGGACGCATGCAAGGCATCATCGCGCGCAATCCTGAAGTACGCGCATCATTAGACGCACGTTATTTACAACATCTGCAAGAGCAGGAAAAAAGACAGCAACTAGAAACCTCTTCAGACAGTAGCAGTGGCTTTTCAAATCAATCCGCACAGTCCAGCCTGATCTCCTTCTTGATCCAGCAAGGTGTAGGTGAAGCAACTGACGTTTTATTGATTGACGAATCACTCTGTGTGCGCTGTAACCACTGTGAGCAGGCATGTGCGGACACCCATGGCGGCGCAACAAGGCTAGACCGCGACACCGGCCCTATTTACGCCAACATTCGCGTCCCGACCTCATGCCGTCACTGTGAACACCCTCACTGCATGAAAGACTGCCCGCCAGACGCTATCCATCGTGCGCCGCATGGCGAAGTCTATATCGATGATAGCTGCATTGGCTGTGGTAACTGTCAGCAAAACTGCCCATATGACGTGATTCAAATGGCCGTGATTCAAGATCAGCCAGAACAAAGCTTATGGCAAATGCTATTGGGGATTCAACCTAAACAGGTTGCCTCAACCAACAATACCAAAGTCGCGGTTAAATGTGACATGTGTAAAGACATTGCCGATGGGCCAGTATGCGTGCGCGCGTGCCCGGTTGGCGCAGCCTTACGGGTGAACCCTGAGCAGCTTTTAGGTTATGCAAGTAATAATGTCGCGGACGAACACCACATACTAGGGTTTGATGATGCATAGAGGGAATGCTTAATGCAACAAAGCAATATGTTCGACTATAAAAACTATCGCTATTTCAAAATAGCGGTCGTGGTTATCTTAATTGCATTAGCTGCCTTTCTGTTTTTTGAACCCGCTGTTGGTCATTACGGCGGTAGCTGGTTGGGTTATACCTTAGGTACGATATCTGCATGCATGGTGTTATGGATGACATGGTACGGCATCAGAAAAAGGCGCTACCGTGGCACTGGAGCCACTCAAGGCTGGCTATCTGCCCATATTTATCTAGGTACTGCACTCACATTTATTGTCACCTTGCACAGCGGCTTTAACTTTGGGCTAAATATTCACACCTTAGCCTACGCCCTACTGCTGATCGTGGTGGCCAGCGGTTTCTTTGGTAATTACACCTACATGATTTACCCGCGAAAAATGACAGAAAACATGGGTGAAGACAGCTTGGATGGCCTGCTGTTAAGAATTGCAGAGGCTGATAAGCTGGCACGCAAGATTGCACTGCTGATGCCGGACGAAATTAACAATACCGTACTGCGTGCATGCCGTGAAACCTCCATTGGCCTGAGCTTAATTGATCAACTAAGCGGTTTCCAGCCTAACTGCCCTTCTGCAAAGGCCGTGCAAGAGCTCACGATACTAGGTAAAGACTTAGCAGTAGAGCAACGTAAACTGTACCGCGAGCTATATTCGATTATGGTGCGCCGTGAATCATTAGTTAGACGCGCACGCCAAGACTTGATGTACCGCGCCAGGCTTGGTATCTGGCTATACTTGCATGTGCCGTTTACCGTAGGTTTATTAGTCGCCATGCTCGCACATATCGTTGCAGTATTTGTTTATTGGTAATGGCAAATTTAACACTACCCATCTAAATGCATTTGAAATAACAAAAATAATGCCGGGCAAAGCAAAAGCAGATGAATAGAACCTCTTTATGATTAATTGTTTGTTAATAAAAATCACAACTAACTCGCGCGGGCTACCTGTACGCAATTACCGTACTATCCATGCAACAGAGTTAATGATTGGCCGTGGCGCAGAGTGCACAATTCACCTTGCGGATCCTCGCATTGCCATGCATCACGCTGTGATTAAAGAATTAGAAGATGGCCATATCTACGTTGTCAGCCTGAACGGTGAAGTTGAGGTTGAGGGTGCGATGCTACAAAACGTCAAGCTCACGCCCGGCAAGCAAATCATGATAGGCCCATACCAGCTCAATGTAGAGCCTGCGCCACCTGATGTTAATTTATCAATATCGCTCACGCTCACGCAGCCGTTACCTGATGACTATCAGGACCTGAAAGCACGCACGCACGACCCATTGCCCAACGCATTTAAATTCAAATGGCGTTTATCCATGTGGCTAGCAGCACTGATTGCCTTGACGTTTTTGCTACTGCCGCTCGCGCAAAACTTAATACCGCCATTGCAAACATCGATGTCCACTCTCCCTTTCGGCTTTGACCGCATATGGAGCCCAGGCCGTATTTCAACCGCACATCGTCACTTTGGCTCGCAATGCTTTAACTGCCATCAGGCACCGCTCAAAAAAGTATCAGATCAAGCCTGCGTCCACTGCCATCAGGATACTGCCCCTCATATTGCAGACCCAGAACTGCAAAAGCGATCACTAAAAGCTGCACACCGTTTTATTGGCAGCATGCGCTGTGCAGAGTGTCATCAAGAGCATAAGGCACCACACCCACTGGCACGCCAAGATAACAATATGTGCATTAAATGTCATGGCGCCATTAGAACGATAGACCGAGACACCAAACTACCCAATATCCGTGATTTTGAAAAACAGCACCCTGATTTCAAGCTAAGCTTTAAAACCGGGCCAAACGCCAAAGATGTTGTGCGCATTCCACAAGCAGACAAAGCTAAACTCATCGAGAACTCAGGATTAAAATTCCCGCACAATCAACACGTTGGCAAAGTACAAGGCCCAAACGGGATTTGGGATGTACGTGAGCTTGCCTGCACCAGCTGCCATCAGGCTGAAGGTAAAGAAATGCGCTTTAAAGCGCTCTCTTACAAAAACAACTGTAGCACTTGCCATACCAGTGAGCTGCAAATTGGGCCTAAAGACAACAAACTGACACTACCACACGGTGATGAGCAGAATATGTTCAACTCCCTCAAGCTATACGCGCCAAAAGAGTTTGACCGCTATTCAGATCAGCTAAAAAATAATGGCTGCGCATATTGCCATGCAATTCAAGATACCCAGCCAGGCGACAAAACACCTTGGCAGACGATACCTTTACGCCTTAACAATGACTGGCTCACCAAGGCTCAGTTTAACCATGCAGCACACAGAACACAGGAATGTACCAGCTGTCACAAAGTAGCGGAATCAATCAGCAGTGCAGATGTTGCTATCCCTGACCGTCAGTCATGCTTACTCTGTCACTCGGGCAACACACAAAAGCACAAGCGCATTGCAAGTAGCTGCATGTCATGCCATACCTTCCATAATGCACACCAAGGTTATGACTTAATTACCGGCGCCAAGGTTGATTCCAAAGACATTGACCTCTTGAACGCATTGCCTAACGGCGCCAAGCAGCCGTAGGTATTGATACAAAAAATTTAAACTTATTACTCTTAAATAATGATGACTGTAGAAAAAATAGATGTACTTCTGGTAGGTGGCGGCGTGATGAGTGCCACTTTAGCCACATTACTCAATGAACTAGACCCATTAATGCACATGACCATGGTAGAGCGCTTACCATCGATTGCGACTGAAAGCACTGACGCATGGAACAACGCTGGTACAGGCCATGCCGGTTATTGCGAGTTAAACTACACACCTACTGATGATGCTGGCAACATCAGCATTAATCGCGCACTGGCTATCAATGCTTCTTTTGAAGTCTCATTGCAGCTATGGGCAAGCTTGGTAGAAAAAAACGCACTGCCAGCGCCAGCCAAGTTTATTAATAAAACACCCCACCTCAGTTTTGTCTGGGGTGAAGAAAATGTAGCGTTCTTACGCAAACGCCACCGTCTGCTGCAGGAGCATCCATTATTTAAGGATATGGAGTTCAGTGATGACACTACAAAGCTCACCGAGTGGATGCCACTGATGATGCAACAGCGTACGGACAATGAAAAAGTCGCAGCAACACGCGTCAACTATGGCTCAGATATTGATTTTGGCTCACTCACACGCGAACTGGTTAAACACTTACAGCAAACACCAAGCTTCCAATTAAATGTCAGCACCGAAGTTACAGGGCTTAAACAGTTAGATAACGGTCGTTGGCTGGTCAATATCAAAGACCTCACTACTAAGAAACAAAAAAAAATTGAAGCTGGCTTTGTGTTCCTAGGCGCTGGCGGTGGCGCATTAAAGCTACTGCAAAAGTCAGGCATCCCTGAAAGCCAAGGCTACGGCGGTTTTCCAGTAAGCGGTCAATGGCTAGTATGCAACAACCCTGACATCATTAAGCAACATAACAGCAAGGTATATGGCAAAGCCGCAATTGGTGCGCCACCGATGTCGGTTCCGCATCTAGACACGCGCATTATCAACGGTAAACCAGCGTTACTATTTGGGCCATACGCAGGGTTCACCACTAAGTTTTTGAAAAAAGGTTCCTATCTAGACTTGTTCAAGTCTGTTAAGCCTAATAATTTAAAATCTTTACTAGGCGCAGGCCGTCACAATATAGATTTAACGCGCTATTTGATTGGCGAAGCCCTACAAAAGCATTCATCGCGCGTGACTACCCTGCGTGAGTTTTACCCGCTAGCCGCTGATGCAGATTGGCACCTTGAAAGCGCGGGGAAGCGTGTACAAATTATCAAGCAGTGTGATGAAAAAGGCGGCAAACTGGAGTTCGGTACAGAAATAGTTGCCGCAAAAGATGGTAGCATTGCCGGCTTATTGGGTGCCTCACCCGGCGCCTCGGTTTCGGTACAGGCAATGATTAATGTCATTGAACGCTGCTTCTCAGACAAAATTAAAACTGAGCAATGGCGTAGCCGAATTAAAGCATTAATTCCTAGCTACGGTGAGTCATTAATTGATGATAGCCAGCTCTTAGCGCAAGTGCGTAACCGTACCTTACAAGTACTCAATTTACGCTAACTTAAGATTCTTTTCGAAAAGGCTTTTTCAAAAACTTCTTGTAAAAAGCGCTTACTCAAAAACACCCTTACAAAAGTACAACAGGGCTGTGATTACTCAATCACAGCCCTGTTAATTGCTATACAAGGTTTATCGTCGGTACTAGACAGCTAAACTTCTTTGGCGCCTTACTTCATACAAGCAAATACCGCTCGCCACACTTACGTTCAAGCTCTGTACAGAGCCAAACATTGGGATCGTCATCAATGCGTCACAAGTTTCTGCAGTCAAGCGGCGCATACCGTCGCCTTCTGCACCTAATACAACAGCAATTGGACCATTCAGCTTAGTATTTAATAAAGTGCTTGGTGCATCCATCGTGGTGCCAACGACAAAAACACCAGCCTCTTTTAGCTCACGAATTGTTCTGGCTAAATTGGTTACCGCAATAAAAGGCACTGTTTCAGCTGCACCACAGGCCACCTTACGCACGGTAGCATTAAGGCCTGCTGCTCTATCCTTAGGCGCAATCACTGCGTGCACGCCCATAGCGTCAGCTACACGTAAACAAGCGCCCAAATTATGCGGGTCTTCTACACCATCTAAAATCAAAAAGAATGCCGGTTCAGATAAGTCTGACTCTAAAATATCATGAATATCTTTGTATGGAATTGGCGTATCTACCACACGCGCAATCACACCCTGGTGGCGGCCATTCATCCCTGCCATGCCATCCAGACGGCTACGTTCAACCTGCATTGTGCGTACGCCTGATGACTCTGCCATGCTAAGCAAATCTTTCATCCGTGCGTCAACGCGGTCTCGATCAATTAAAATCTCTTGTACGCTAGCACTGTGCTGGCGCAATCGGCTTAATACTGCATGAAAGCCAAATAAAATACGGGCGTCACTCATTTTTTTACCTTACGTTTTGTGGTTGCTTTACTTGCCACTTTTTTGGGTTTACTGGTTTTAGTTTTATTTTTTGGTTTAGGTGAGGCTTTAGATGTACTCACAGGTTTATCCGAAAAACCTGTTTTAGGGCTACGCTTAGGCTTTTTACCAAACGAGTCACCAAATTTCACATTGTCCGCTTTTGGACTTTGCGCACCTGCCCCTTCAAATTTAGGAGTGGATTTTACAGCAGATTGCATGCGAGCACTTGATTTATTCGTGCCATCTTTAACTTTTGAAACTACGTTAGATTCATCACCTAATTCACTGTTTTTATTTGCCAAAGTAAAATCTATCTTCGTAGTTTCCAAATCAACACGTACAACTTTAATGGTTAAGCGATCACCTAGGCGATAACGCACGCCAGTACGCTCACCGGCCATCTCGTGTCGTGCTTTGTCATAGATAAAGTAATCGTTACCTAACTCTGTCACATGTAGCAAACCTTCAACGTACACACCATCTAATGCTACAAATAAACCAAAGCTAGTCACGCCGGCAACGGTGCCTTCAAACACTTCACCAATCTTGTCTTGCATATAAAAGCATTTCAGCCAATTGGTCACATCACGTGTCGCATCGTCTGCACGGCGCTCAGTCATTGAGCATTGCTCGCCCAAGCTATTCCAATCGCCCGCTTTGTAGCGCTCCCCATTCAGCACAGCCTTAATTGCACGATGAATCAATAAATCCGGGTAACGGCGAATCGGCGAAGTAAAGTGCGCATAAGCTTCATAAGCTAAACCAAAATGCCCTACATTATCGGGGCTATACACAGCCTGCTGCATTGAGCGCAATAGCACTGTTTGCAATAGCTGAGCATCTGGACGGTCTTTAATACGCGCTAGCAGCTTGCCATAGTCTTTAGCGTGTGGCGAATCACCACCACCCACACCAAAACCAAACTCGCCCATAAATGTGCGTAAAAGCTCTAATTTTTCAGGGGTTGGGCCTTCGTGTATACGGTACAACGCTGGATGCTCATGTTTCTTCAGAAACTCAGCAGCACAGACATTTGCCGCAAGCATGCACTCTTCAATCAGTTTATGCGCTTCATTACGCGTACTTGGCTCAATACGCTCAATTTTGCCTTGATCATTAAAGATCATAATGGTTTCAGAGGACTCAAACTCAATCGCGCCACGTTTTTCGCGCTGCGCTTGTGATAACTGATACACGCTATACAAATGTTGTAAATGTGGTACTAACCAAGCATATTCTTGTGCTAGATCCCCTTCTGGGTTTTGCAATATTTCAAATACTTGGTTGTAAGTCATCCGTGCTTTTGAACGCATCACAGACGGGTAAAATTTATACTGTTTTACAATACCAGCACCATCCAACTGCATATCGCAGATCATACATAGCCGCTCTACATCAGGATTAAGCGAACATAATCCATTCGACAACGCTTCTGGCAACATCGGGATCACTCGTCGAGGAAAGTAAACCGAGTTGCCACGCTCTAGCGCACCTTTATCTAATGCGTCATGTGGCTTCACATAGAAACTCACATCAGCAATCGCCACTACTAAACGCCAACCCTTACCCTGTGGCTCTGCATACACAGCATCATCAAAGTCACGTGCTGTTTCGCCATCAATGGTAATCAATGGCATTTCACGGCAATCAATGCGGCCCTTATAGTCATCCGGCTGTACTAGTTTAGGATAAGACTCTGCCAGACTTACCGCCTCTGCAGTAAACTGATGCGGCAGATTGTGCTTGCGTAAAGCAATTTCAATCTCCATGCCGCTATCGGCATAGTTACCTAAAATCTCAACCACTTTACCCATAGGCTGCGCATGCGGTGAAGGCTGCTCCGTAAGCTCTACCATGACTACTTGGCCAGGCTTGGCCTGCATATCTAAATGATACGGAATAAGAATATCCAAGTTAATGCGCTTATCTTCCGCAGCTACAATGGTCACACCAGCCGTGCGAATTACGCGCCCAACCAAGCGTTGTGTTCTGCGTTCCAGAACCTCTACAATTTTGCCTTCAGGACGACCTCTTCTATCCAAGCCACTCATGCGGACCATGGCACGGTCACCGTGCATGACTTGTGACATTTCTTTCGGGCTTAAAAACAAATCCTCGCTCTTGGTTTTATCATCTGGAATCAGAAAACCGAAACCATCAGGATGACCTTGGATAACACCGGCAATTAAATCCAGTTTATCTGCAATACAAAGCGCACCTTTTCTATTTTTAATAATCTGACCTTCACGTTCCATCGCATTTAGTCGTCTATTAAAAACTTCGCGCTCAGCATCACTGATGTCTAGCAACAAGTATAGTTGCTCTACGCTTAATGGCACACCTTGGTCGCTCATGGTGCTAAGAATCAGTTCACGGCTAGGGAGCGGAGTTTCGTAGCGGCTGGCCTCACGCGCTGCATGAGGGTCATTACTTCTTTTACTTTTGTGAGTATTTTTATGGTTTGTCATTGACAAAGCTTACCTTTAATATAAAATTCAACGCCTTGATTTGCTAAGTATTTATAGTAGCAAATGCCCAGATGGCGGAATTGGTAGACGCGCTAGTTTCAGGTACTAGTATCGAAAGATGTGGAGATTCGAGTTCTCTTCTGGGCACCATCGTATTTATCCGATTACAAGCCGCTGTTGGGCTTTTAATCTAATTATTACAATCATGCCATATTGTAACGCTAACAATGATGATTGGGGGCGTGAAATCAGTAAACCATCAAAAGATTCAATCAATCACGCCCGTGTTATAGGCTTCTAGTTGTAAACCGAATGCGCACCCTGTTGCACTTGAAGCTGCTTCAGTTTAGTTGAAGGCACATTTGCCAACAAAGCCACCGCCTGTGCCCTGCGTCCAATATTTAATTTCTGGAAAATTCTTTTCAGGTGGCTTTTCACTGTATTTTGACTAATACTCAATATCATGCCAATTTCCTGATTGGTTTTACCAGCTTTAATCCAGCTAATCACCTCAATCTCGCGCTCACTCAAACTTGACAAACTTACGCCATCGGCCGCTGCCAGCACGTCCAACTGCTCAAGTGGTTTAATTTTACGCAAAATATAATCAATATGCGGCATGATAAAATCCATCATCTGCACATTGATTTCTAGCTTATATTCTTTACTAAAGAATACATACAAACACTCCTCGCCGCTTCTTTGGTCTTTTACGGCATAAACAAGCAGGGAGTTTATCTCAAGCAACTGGTCAGGAAATACTGTTTTAATTTTCTGAAAGATTACGTTTTGACTAACAGTATCGATGACAAAACAATCACAGCCGGACGCAATCCAATATGTGTATAAATCACCTAAAAACTCACTTACACGATCTGAAGCATCAATAATGCCTGAGGTTCTTAGATCTTTTAGATTTGAGGCCGCATCATAATGTAACTGGCCATCCTGCTGCTGTCTAAGGTCACCCCAGACAGTAAGCAGCATGTCATGTGGAATTAGCTCAGCCACACTATTTTGTAACCACACAAAATAATCCAAGTGAGTCTTAATCTGATGCGAACGCTGAATAACAGCAGTCGCTACGTTTACATATTGATTGATAGATTCTTTTTTCATGATTTGGCACCTATTCATGAGCATTTTGCTCATGTTAATAAGATTGCAAATTAGATGCCAAGAATCAAACTATTAAAAATCAATAAGTTACAAAGAAAATATCTTTAAAAGCAGTAAGTGTTGTTATGATGCCAACTCTAGTGTCAAAATCACAACACATTTAGCGCAAAAAGGGTGAATGCGGGTGAATGAAAGCAATGTCTAAAATATGACACTAGGTTTGCAATGCATAAATTGCCGGTAAATTACGCCACCAACCATAAACATCCATGCCATAGCCAAAAACATATTCGTTTGGCACCTCAAGGCCTACAAAATCCGCCTTGATCGGCTTTTCATGATCAAGTTTTTTCTCAATCAGCACGGCGGTAAGCACGCGGGCAGCTCCCAGCATCAAACATTTATCTTGAATCGCCTTTAATGTGATGCCTTCGTCGAGAATATCGTCTAACAAAAGTACGGTACGGCCAGACAAATCTAGCTTAGGCAATGCTTTCCACTCTAGCATTTTTCCTACCGTTTTATTTTGATATCTGCTGGCATGCACGTAATCAAGCTCAAGTGGAAAGCTCAGTTGGGTGAGTAACTGCCCAGAAAACACCACGCCACCGCCCATGACACAAATCACTACAGGGCTTGTGGCTGCCAATGTGTTAGTAATGTCATTCGCCATCGTGGCAATTGCAGCTTCCACAACTCCTTTTGTGTGAATGATGTTTGATTGCGCTAAGAGCTGCTGGGGATGCAATGTTTCCAATTGTCGATTAACCCGTAAAAATTACAATAAAAGAAAAGGCTAAAAGCCGTAAAGCTGCTTCATACCGCTCAACATTCAAGCAACCATTGAGTGTGTTTCAGTGTATTAAGATGCAGCGTAAGTCATCTTACTCACAGTGTTAATGCACAGTGACATGCTGTACGGATGTAGGTATATTTGCATCAACGCTACTGGACACTTGCGGGCTATACTCTTCTACCCAGCCAGATAACTCAAGCTTCATTTGAGCCTCATGACTACCATGCAAGCCTTCAATCCACACCAGCAAATTACTTACCCAGCTCAAATTAGCAGTTCTGGCTTGTGCAATTCGTAATTTTTCATGTGGCGTTGGCATGGTATGCTCATCATCGGCTAGTAATTCCTCATACAGTTTTTCACCTGGCCGCAACCCAACATACTCGATTTTAATCTCATCGGCACTAAATCCAGATAACCTAATCATATCCAACGCTAAATCTGCAATCTTAACCGGCTCACCCATATCTAATACAAAAATCTCCCCACCTTTACCCATTAATCCGGCCTGCATCACTAACTGTGCTGCCTCTGGAATCGACATGAAATAACGGGTAATTTCCGGATGCGTAATTGTGATTGGGCCACCCTTAGCAATCTGTTCCCGAAACTTAGGAATCACACTACCACTGCTGCCCAAAACGTTACCAAAACGCACGATCACAAAGCGCGTGCCCTTATCCCCTTGCAAACCCTGACACACCATTTCAGCCAAACGCTTACTTGCGCCCATCACATTGGTTGGGTTCACCGCTTTATCGGTAGAAATTAAAACAAACTTAGCAACACCATTGTCTTTACAAGCTTTGGCAATCGTATGTGTGCCAATTACGTTGTTAGACAAGGCCTCCCAAACATTACCATTTTCCATCATCGGCACATGCTTATAGGCCGCAGCATGGAACACAACCGATGGCTGATACTGCGCTAATATGTGGTTCATTTGAACGCTATTTTTTACATCAGTAGTTAGGTAAATCAATCTGGTGGGTAAACTTAATGGACTCAACTCCTGCTCTAGCTGATAGAGTGAGAACTCAGAAATATCCAAACAAACCAATACATTAGGTTGATACTTTACAATCTGACGGCACAGTTCAGAGCCAATAGAACCGCCAGCGCCACTCACCATGACAACCTTTTGATCAATCAGCATCTGCAAACCTGAACTATCAAGCTTTACTGAATCACGCCCCAGCAAATCTTCCACGTCTACCTTGCGGATTTGCGAAACACTGACCTTACCGCTCATCAAATCATCAATCGCGGGAACTGTCATCACCTCCAGTTCAAGTGCATTTGCCATCTCAATGGCCTCTCTACGCTTTTGGTGATGCACTGATGGCATTGCAACAATGACATACTTAACGCTTAAATACCTGCTTACTGATGCTAGCTGCGCTATTGTGCCTCTAACTTTTACACCAAATATTTCACGGCCTTGCATGGTTAAATCATCATCTAACAACGCCACAACTCTCCATTGCGTGCTACGAGCCAAGTCTTTTACCAATGCGATGGCAGCCTCACCGGCACCTAACACAATCACGGGCTCTCCCTGCTTTAGGGTCATACCATACAGCAAATGCTCTTTCCAAGCGCGGTAAGCAAAGCGGCTTCCGCCCATGAACAATATTAATAATAGTGGATCTAGCACCAACACCGAACGCGGAATCACAACATCGGTTTTGAGCATAAAAAAGAATGCGGCCAACAGCACAGCAGCAGAACTTACCGCTAAGAAAATACGCTTTAAGTCAGCAACACTGGCAAAGCGCCAAACACCACGATACAAGCCAAAGCCAATAAAAACGCCAACTTGCAACACAACCACCCATCCTAGAGTGAGCAACATTTCCGATGCAAAATCAGCAGGAACTGAAAAATTAAAGCGCAACAAATAAGCAACAACCCACGCGAATGCGGCTGCAACAACATCGTGAAATATCGCTAAAATAGTACGCGGATTTGTCATTGATTTTTTCATTGATTAATTAATGTAACGCACACTTTCATGTGCCCTGCCATTCTAATGCTGAATGCCATCTCTTCTTAAAACTTTTACAAAAGTTAAAACAATAATTTTCAGATCAAACCACAATGATTGCCTCTGCATATAAACCACATCTAAATTCACTTTATCAGGAATTGGCAATTCATCCCGTCCGTTTATTTGTGCCCAACCAGTTAAACCTGGTACTAGTGCATCCACACCATGCTGAGTACGTAAAGCGATTAAATCCTCTTGATTAAACAATGCAGGACGTGGCCCCACAAAGCTCATATCCCCTTTTATAATACTCAATAGCTGTGGTAACTCATCCAAACTAGATTTTCTTAAAAAAGAACCAATTGGGGTCAAAAACTGTTGGGGATTATTGAGTAAATGTGTAGCAACCGCTGGTGTATCAACCCGCATAGAGCGAAACTTAGGCATTTTAAAAATAACATTGTGGCGCCCTACCCGATCAGACCAATATAAAGCAGGGCCTGTTGAAGTAGCTCGCACCATTACCCAAACCAGCAAAAATGGAAAAACTAAAAAGAAGGCAGCAATTAATGCTAAGCCCAAATCAAAAGCACGTTTAATCATAGTTTTTTATCTTTTACAGTCGCTTTCAAGCCATCATCCATAGAAAACGGCGGCATCCAGCCTAGCTCACGGCGTATTTTACTGCCATCCACTTGTAAAGAGCCAAGCAAGCGCTCCACTTGATCAGACTTTCTAAATACTTTCGCAGCTAACTTTAACAAAACAACTGGACATGAAAATAAACGGGATTTTTTATCCATCGCAAAAGCTAACTTACGTAATAAGTCTGATGTAGAAACATCCTCACCATCACTCAACAAGTATGTATTACCAGGTGCAGCTGGGTGCGTTGCACATAATATAAGCGCATTCACCAAGTTTTTCACATAAATTAAACTGCGTTTATTGTTAACTGATGCCAATGGAAGCGGCACCCCACGAGCAACCACTGAAATCATCTGTGCAAAATTACCTTTTACGTCAGGCCCATATACCAAAGGCGGGCGGACTATCACCACCTCAAGCCCAGTTTCTTTTGCAACCTGGTGCAATACTTGCTCAGCCTCCCACTTAGACACACCATAAGGGTCTTGAGGCGCAGGGTTACTTTGCTCGGAATATGCTTGCCAACTGTGCGTTTCCTCGCCATTCACTTTAATGGAGCTGACGTATACAAAACGCTTAACACCTGCTGCAACTGCACTACGTGCCAAATGCTCAGTACCAGCCACGTTTACCTGACGAAACTCAGCGAGCGGGTCATCAGAAGTCTCCCGCATCATATGTACACGCGCGGCAAGGTGCACCACCACCTCACAGCCCTGTAAAACTAATGCCCAGTCAGTGGTGCCGCTAATGTCACTCACTACAATATGCTGAGTGTTAGGTAGTGATCCATCAGTAGACCGCGCCACTCCACAAACATCTATCCCACGTGCCATAGCCTCTACACAAAAAGCTTGCCCAACAAAACCGTTAGCTCCGGTCACTAGCAATTTAGTTTTCTGTACAGTCATTACGTGATGTTAAATTAAACGCCCGATTTTAAAGGACGTGAAATAAATTGAATGATTCGATTTAGAACCTTACTGACCCAGAATCGAGTGTGAGAAAAGTTTTGATAATAGGCACGCAAAACCTTAATAATTTCCTTATTTTGGATAAGTATATTTTTAAGGCTCTTATTGGTAGTGCCCCCTAATCGCATTCTTATAATTACCCTAGGTAAATACAGTGTGCGGATTTTGTTTTTCTCTATGAGGCGAAACAGTAACTCAAAATCCGCAGCTATCTTGAAACTTAAATCAAATACACCAAATTTCTCATAAACATTTTTTCTAGTAAAAAAAGTCGGATGTGCAGGCATCCAGCCTTGCTTAAATAGACCTGGCTTATAGGTTTGTGACTTCCAATACCTTACAACTTTATCTGTATTATCCTGACTCACGTATACTAAATCTGCGAAGCATGCTTCAACAGAAGTATCTTCAAAAGCCTGAGCAACACCACTTATAACTTTATTGTCTATATAAAAATCATCTGCATTGATCGTCCCTATGACGTCACCCGTTGCTAGCTTAATTCCTTTATTCATCGCATCATAGATACCACAATCTGGCTCAGACACTAGAGTAGACACATTTTTATAGCGTTTAATAATATCCAAAGTACCGTCAATAGAGCCCCCATCAACGATAATATACTCAATATTAGGATAGTCTTGACTAGCGACCGACTTAATGGTGCTTTCGATGGTTGCTGCACTGTTATAGCAGACTGTAATGATGGATATCTTCAAAATGTATTAAAGTCGTTTAAATTTGTTGAATAGTACTCGACAGAATAATAAATAACAAAGTATCACTCTGTATGAGATTTTTCTATATAGGCTAAAATTACTTTTCTCTGCGGTTGGTGATGCATTAGCTCCATGCCTTCTGTACAGTAAGAATGGCTTTGGTAGAAAGCAGACCCGACCTTTAGTTTCAGCTATTAAGCCCAACCACATATCATGCATCGGCACATTGGCGGGCATTGGCATAGCATTAAGAAGTAAGCTTTTATGAAAAGCCATACAACACCCTAAATAACTATTCCGTACTATATTTTTTAATATACCTGCCCCAGATTTTCTTGAGTCAAAGAACGAAGCATTGATGGACTTAAGATTAGCGTCGACTACTTTGCAATCTGTAACGACTAATAATGAATTTTTTAAAGCAGCAATAGTAGCTTCTACCTTTCCTGATAACCAAACATCATCTTGATCACTCAGAAAAATGTAATCTCCCTTCGCAGCAAGCAATACTCGCTCAAAATTTTTCACCACGCCTAAATTTCCACCAATAGCGACCCAACGTACTCTAGAATCGGCTACTGCATCTACTATAGCAACGGTGTCATCAGTTGAACCATCATCGGCAATTAAGACCTCATCACACTCTCCAAGTTGGCTCAACACAGACAACAATTGTTCTCGGATAAATGTGGCACCGTTATATGTAGTAAGGCAAACTGAAATCATGATTATCTTGATATTAATTACTGGTCCGCGTATATGGCCCTGACGTACCAACGATGCCATCATAAATGCCGCGGCACATCATTTTGAAATGATCTAATCTATTACTAGGCATAAGAGAATAAAAAATAAAGAAAGCTAGCATGCGATATAAAATAATGAATCTCGTATTAAGCGAAATGTAATTTTTCTTTGCTAATAAAATAGCATTTCTTGACAAATAATAATGCCTCAATGGGGAGTGCATCGGAAATTTCAAGCCCCAAAAGTTGAGTGGCACATCCCCAAGATTATGGGTCAATTTCGCTCCAAAACATCCATAGATTTTATAACCTTTAGAAAGAGCTCTTAAACACCACTCTGTATCTACATAATCGATAAACAACTCATCCTGCATCAAACCCACATTACGAATTGCCTCTAATGTAATCAAAGTTCCTGACGTGATTAATAAATGCGTCTCGACTAAATCACTAGACGACCCTTGAATAAAAAGTTTACGTAAACGCAATCTTCCATATTTTATAAAAGGCGCATATATATTTAACATATTATTGAAATATGAAGGACCAACAGCAGCAACCTTCTGACCTTGACTAATCAAATACTTCAACGAATTGGATAACGTTAATACTGTTCCCTTAATTAATACACTATCCTGATCCAACATCAGGAAATATTCATAGCCAATCTCAGCTAGCTTTTTCAATCCAATATTCAAAGCTGATGCAATACCTTTATTGAAGTGGTTTTCAATTATAGTCAGCCCGTCTTTCTGAACGAAATCGAAGCTTAACTCTAGTGGTTTATTTCCATTATTAACCACTACTACTAACTCAAGTTCTTCAAATGCCGCACTTAAAACTCTCTCAAAATGCTGTATATCTGGGTTATAGGTAACTATTACGCCACCAACTTTTTTGGACATATTAATTAATCAATTTGTTAATTTTTATTTTAGAAACCTGATAGGTACCATACACCACACTTATAAATGCGTGAAAAACACTAAAGTTTCTTAATACTATTTTGGCCATTTCTTTGATATTTAAATTTGCGCTGACTCCATCAGGAGCTGCATAAGAAATAAAGTCAGGATTAAAAACGAACGGATACCCTAACTTATACAACCGTTGATTAAAATCAAAATCCGCATATACTTTGTAAGCCAAATTAAATGGTGGATTTAAATGAAGTTTTTTTGGAACAAGAAGCGCTTGATGGTGCAATGTATTGCCAATCTTCAAACGCCACCCGTTAGAACTAGGATAATATTTAATCGCTTGCCCAATTCTCACATTACCATAAACTATTTTATCGCCATCAATATGATCAGGTAATTTCAATAAACGATCTCCAGCTCCCATAAAGAGTATTGAAGAATTACTGCTCGACACCGCCCAACCTTTGTTCATAGCATCATAAATACCACCATCAGGCTCACTAATCCAATAGTTAATTACATGTTCATATTTACGAATGACATCTAATGTTCCATCTGTTGACCCACCATCAATTATAATAAACTCAACGTTATCATAAGATTGATTGATTACACTTAAAATCGTATCCTCTATACTGTCAACTGCATTAAACACTACGGTCAATACTGTAATTAAAAGATTGCCATCAACACCATTACTTTTAACGTAACCTTGCTGGCGAAGCCCCCCTGCGCCTAGGCGTTTAGAATGTGGCGGCGGAAAAACCAGCAGTTCAGATGTAGTATTTAACATACTCTGAACAGGCAGCTTTACTTTACTTAAATTACGTGTGGTACTGTACTCAGCACTTACAGATTGAATCGTCATTAACCTAATTCTCAGTCTTTGCTTAGATATATAAAAATTATGGCTTTTCACTTACATGCAAAGCAACAGCATTACACATATTAAAGATAGCTCCATCCACATCAACTGTATGATGCCAACCTAGCTTATTTCTGGCCTTGGAAGGGTCAGCTCGCCCAAGTATAATATCTGTAGGTCGGAGCAGAGTGTAATCTACTTCTACATGGTCTTTCCAGTTAAGTCCATAATGTGCAAAAACCCTTTCTGTGAAATATGCTAAGGACACCGTACGTCCTGTAGCAATAACATAATCATCAGGTTGGTCAGCATTAAGCATATACCACATAGCTTCAACATAATCAGGGGCCCAACCCCAATCGCGCTGAATCTCTATATTTCCCAAGCGTAACTTTTGATTGCTCCCCTGTGCAATTTCGGCCGCTGCGCGTACAATCTTTTGTGTTACAAATCGTGCGGGGCGAATCGGTGACTCATGGTTAAACAATATACCGGTGCATGCAAACAAGCCATAGGCTTCACGGTAATTACTCACCATCCAATGAGCAGAAGCCTTTGCAACAGCGTAAGGACTTCTGGGTTGAAATGGTGTTAACTCATTGGCAGGGGTATTTCCTGTATCGCCAAAGCACTCACTAGAGCCAGCATTATAAAAACGAACTGGATGCTCCATAAAACGGATAGCCTCCAACAAATTGAGCGTTCCACCGGCAATACTTTCCATGGTTTCGACTGGCTGCTCAAACGAAAGCCCTACCGAGGTCTGCCCTGCCAAGTTATAAATCTCGTCAGGAGCGTACTGCTTTAATGTATGCAAAACACTGCGAAAATCAGTCACTGCCATTGATACAGTTTTGACTTGATCGATAACTCCCAACTGACGCAAAGATCCAAACGAAGTCGCCATCGCATCACGGGATGTGCCAATAACTTGGTAACCTTTGTTAACTAATAAACGCGCAAGGTATGCGCCATCCTGACCACTCACACCACAAATCAGCGCCCTCATGCTAGCACCTTGCGATAAACGTCTAATGTTTCTTGAGCACAACGCTCCCATGAAAAAAGTTTGATACGCTCTCGCCCTCTACCAACCAACACTTCTCGTAATTGACTGTCGCTTACCACGCACTCAATTGCTGTCCTTATTGAGCCTGTATCATAAGGATTAAACATTTCAGCAGCATCACCCACCACCTCAGGAATCGAACTAACATTACTACAAACCACAGGGCAATCAAAACTCATTGCCTCAAGTGGCGGAATGCCGAAACCCTCATATAACGATGGATAAACAAAGGCACTTGCTGACTGATAATACTCAGCTAAAAGCGCATCATTGCCAGGCACCTGAGAAACTCGGTCGATTGAAACCCCCAATTGTTGCATTAAAGCTTTTTCATTATCGCTAAAAACACCACCGCCAAAGCAAATCAAGTCAAAGTCGCTTTTTAATTGAGGAGATGACGCGTAAGCTTTTAGTAATCCCTCAAAATTCTTATAGCCCCCTCTACTGCCGACATACAGCAAAAAGGGACGTAATGGTTTAATGGCTGCAGCCGATCTGGCCTGTGAGGTTAGGTTAAAGCCAAGGTGTATCACAGATATTTTTGAAGGGTCAACACCAAGCACCTCTATTAAGTCTTGCTTGGTCTGCGCAGATATACATATTACATGATCAGCACGCGCCACAGCAGAGGCTTTAATGCTACTTGCATAATCATTTTCAACAAAATAATCACTAAATCGCTCATGAATCATGTCATAAACAGTTAAAATTACTTTTGCACCTTTGGGTGCTGTTCGACTTATAGAGTAATAGGTTTCATGCACAATGTCCGGACGAAATTTGTGTACCAATAATTTGAAAAACAGCCAATTGATAGCAGCATATATTTTCCCTGTTTTCGGCAATTGTGGAACAGAAACGCCCTTAACATCAACCTTAACAGGTGCATTTATCAAGTACTGATTTACATGTAATGGGGCAATAACAGCAACATCTTGCTCACAAGCTGATGCTAATTGAGCAGCAAGTTCATATACATACCTTGAGACTCCACCATACACCTGCCAGCCAAATATTTGATAATCAAATGCAATTTTCATAAATTTAGTCTAGTAAATACCTTTAATTTAGAACTATTAAAAGTTAATAATTTTTTTAACTCTACTAATCACTCTACGAGCTAATGAAATAGAGAACTGATTGTCGGCCGTAAATTTATCAGCTTTAACATTTACATAAACTCCATCTGGATGTCTTAATGGAAATGTTATCGACGCTACAGGCATATTGGAAAAAATACTGTCAGCTATTGTATGCGTAGCATTTGCGCCAAAACCAATATTAGAAATCAAATTTATATTTGGCATAACACTAATCATGTTATTTGCCCATGATGCAAACACCCATTGATAATCCCATGTATCAATCTTTCCAGAATGGGTTTCCTCAAAAGCATTATACCAATAGGTTTTTATAGCCTTATCAGCAAACAAATAATCCAGATACTTATCATCTCGGAGCTGTGGCCATAACTTCATACTCACATCATAGTTTTTCCAAGCTCTGCTCCACGACGCCCATCCCCATATATGGTTATAACGGGAAAAGTAATAACTCGCGTCACCACAGTTATTGCCAAATTGAAAGTTATCCCCAGAAATCATCGCTATGCGCTCATCATCTCTGTATCTCTCCAGCATCTCCTCGCAAAACCTGAAGAAACTTGGGTCTGGTAAACAGTCATCTTCTAGAACAATCGCCTCAGGCACTTGCTCAAACACCCAATTTAAGCCACTTGAAACGCGATTCTTACAACCTAAATTAACGTCAGAATAGTTAGTTAAAACCTCACAAGGCCAATCTACCTGATTAATAATTGCACGTGTAGCCACACATTTTTCAGCTTCGCCAACTCTATCTTTACGAGGGCCATCAGCTACTACTAAAAGTTTAGTCGGCTTTGCTTTTGCAATCTCAGCGAAGACAAGAGCAGTTGTATCTGGACGATTAAATATAATAAATGCAACAGGACTACTAAGCTGACAATCAGACATCTAAAGTCCTTCTAAAATAAGAGATAGTCTCTTTAAGACCATCCTCTAAATTCACTTTAGGCTCCCATCCTAAGTTTCTTTTTGCCACTTCAATATAAGGCTGCCTTTGTTTAGGGTCATCTGTAGGCAAAGGTTTAAATGCCAGTTTTGCTTTACTTTTAGTTAATTGAATCACTTTTTCTGCCAACTCAAGCATTGTAAATTCGCCTGGATTTCCCAAGTTTATTGGCCCTGTTACTCCTTTTTCAGTAGCCATCATGCGGATAAATCCTTCTATCAAATCATCAACATAACAGAAACTGCGAGTTTGGCTACCATCACCAAATATAGTGATATCTTCACCTTTTAAGGCTTGTACAATAAAATTACTAACTACACGACCATCATTAGGGTGCATACGAGGGCCATAAGTATTAAATATACGAACGACTTTAATATCTAGATCATGTTGACGGTAATAATCAAAGAACAAGGTTTCTGCACAACGCTTACCTTCATCATAACAAGAGCGAGGGCCTATAGGATTTACCCTACCCCAGTAACTTTCCTGTTGAGGGTGCTGCTCAGGGTCACCATAAACCTCAGAAGTTGACGCTTGAAAAACGCGGGCTTTAGTTCGTTTAGCAAGTCCCAGCATATTAATAGCGCCATGTACGCTTGTTTTCGTGGTTTGTACTGGATCAAACTGATAATGTACAGGCGAAGCAGGACAAGCCAAATTATAGATTTGATCGACCTCAACATGTAAAGGAAAAGTCACGTCATGACGCATCAATTCAAAGTATGGATTACCAATAAGGTGGGCTATATTTTGTTTGCTGCCTGTAAAAAAATTATCTACACATAAAACATCATGTCCATCCTTAATTAAGCGATCGCAGAGATGGGAGCCTAGAAAACCAGCACCACCAGTAATAAGAGTACGTTTCATAATTTTCTATAATCCAACCATTCTTTTTAGACGCTTAAATAAAGCGCCTCTTATTGTAACAAAAACAGTAGCGTCATTACTTAGCATAAGCGCATGAGCAACCAACGCTGCATCATCAATATCTTTAACGCCAATACTAAGTGACTTTGTTATTTCAATAACCTGTGTCGGACCGATTATTACTCTCCATACATTTCGACATTTTCTTAAAAAAGAAACACTATTGACTTTTAATAAGTCTTTACGACCTTCGACACTTACTGAAAAATTATTAGCCATAATTGCAACTGCTGCCGAAACTTCAGCTACAGTTTTTTGATTCACATTTTCTAATGCTTGTAACAGCATTGTCTTATAGTCAATTTGATATGGGAGGCATCTATCTGGGAATGCTTTTGCAAGTTGAGCAAAAGTTTCAACACAAATAATTTCAAAACTCGGGCAATTCACAAATCCCTCACTAAAGTCAATATCATTCTCAGAATAAAATTTGGTAACTTCTTTATTATCACCAATAGAATGCAATGCTGATGCTCCATTACTTTTAGCCGAAGCCCCTGCAATCGAAAATGGCTTGAAAGAAAAAGCATAGCTGCCCACAAAAATAGCAGTAGCGAAAGCCGAGTAAGCATCTGGTGTAATAGACCTAAAATAACGTCCATCTTTGTACGCTTTATCAATGACTCGCTTATGTACAAAACCACAGTAAAGATTGGGCAATTGAAAACAATACATACTTGGGGAGGATAGCGTTTTTTTTATCCACTCATCAGATGAACGTATCTCAACATCTGTTCTTAATTCACCAAATGTCAACCGTTCAGCTATAGTAGTATCGGTAAAATTGGGCCATACATAAGTTGCCTGTCGACATGAAACTGCATCAACTTTATACTTTTCTACAATTGAATTAACATAATTAATTGCATCAGGCATGATTCCGTCATCAGAACCGATAAACATCACAAAACCATCAGTGACGTGACCTAAAGAAAATTCAAAATTACCAGACATACTTAAACGTCGACCAGGATTAATATAGGTTATCCTAGAATCTTTAAATTGATGAACAATTTCCTTAGTATTATCATCACTACAATTATCACTTACTATAATTTCAAAGTTTTTGTAAGTTTGTCTTAGGCAAGTACGTAGCGTGGCCTCTAGCGTTTCCGCTCGATCACGAGTTGGGATAATTACAGTGTATTTTTCCATTGTCGAAATTTATTTAAACTAAAAAATTGTGAATTGAATATTGCTATTAATAGACCAGTAGCAAGAGTAATCGGCAAAAAAACTATAATCCACTTATCACCGATTAACACGCGCCAAAGCACCTCAGCAATAACCATCACTGATCCTGAGTAAAACGCAGGCTTAAAAACAGAATCGACATACCATACTCTTAATCCTGGAAGACCTAAACACTTATGCATCAACGGCGCACCGAGAACAATATAACTAGCATTTACAATCAACCATGGTAAAGCTGCTGCTGTCAATCCATAATGAGTCGCTAAAAACCAAGTCAACGGCGCAAGCAGAATTACTGAGATTACATTTTGAACTAAAGCCAAACGTGTGTAGCTTTGTGCCAGCTGCATTGCATATGGAATATGCATAAATGCGTTAAACATCGTTCCGATGGCGATTACCGAAAGCGCTCCCGAAGCTTCATTTGCAAGCGTAGAATTTTGTGTCCACAGTTGTAGAATTTCATGACTGAATAAAGCAAGCCATAGGGATATTGGCACCACAACGACTGCCATAACCTTACAGGCCTGTTGGTAAGTGCCTAACATCAAATCAGCTTTTCCTTGCTCCAATAATTGAGTTATTTTAGGATAATATGCATTAAATACTGGTCCTGTTAATCGATAAACAACAGTACCTAACATCCATGCCAATGAGTAATATCCAAAAGCCGTGAGCGACAATACCTTAGAAAGTATTATTTTATCAAGCTGGGTCAGTAGTAACGCCAATATATTTATTGCACCTACCCCTCCCAAAAAATGTCTGACCCGTTTAATGGATTGAATCGAAAACACCAAAGTGGAAGAAGTCTCATGCAAACTTTGTATATACAAAACTCTGAAAGCAATAAGCATCATCAGTGCAATAATTGCTTGCCAAGCAAAAAAGGTCTGAATAGTTGGTGAAATAAGCCAAAGAACCAACACCGCACCAGCACCACGTAAAGTCGACCCAACTATATTAACGATATTGAGACTAACTTGTCGCTGAAAACCATTCAGACAGCCACTGTAATATGATGATGGAAATTGAACTCCTATTACCCCGCCCATCCAATAAATAGCCCATGTTGCATCAGGAACTAGTTCAGTAGACACATTTAACCAGTATTTAACAATAATTGGTGCTGCTAATATCACTATTAAGCCAGTTATGAGTGATACACCAAAAAGTAGGATCTCAATAGAGCGCAACAATGTAAGTATTTCATACTGCCGCTGATTATTAGATCCAACATAGGCTGCAGCTTCTCTAGCAGCCACAGCACCTAAACCTGCATCAAGAATAGATAAGGAGGCGGATAGCATAACAAAAAAACCTACAAGACCATACCCTTCCACACCAATAAAATGGAGATAGAAAGGTAAAAAAACAACACTCATAATAGCAGACCATCCTACCCCAAAATAGTTAGCTAATAAATTTATCTTTAGGCTCAACAGCTATAACCTTTGCATGACAGCAAATCCAATTTACGGTGCCTCACACGAGATTTTTTAAAAGTCAACGGCACCACCTCCCATTACTGTTGGGTTTAATTCGCGAGAAAAATAACGATCCGCAAAAAACTCATCAATTTCTTTAAAAACTGGCCTTCCCCTATCGCCCATGAACACATAACAATTCCCAGGAGTATCTTGATTCACAAGTTGCACACCAGGTGCTATAACGGTGTTAGAGCGCACTAAACACTGCCCTATTACAGAGGAATTCGGATACATAATCACCCCCTCTTCAAGAGTTGGCCGATCATTTCCATTTCTACCTACTGTACATCCCTGATGAAAAACACAATAGTTACCGTATATAGCTTGACTAAAAACAAGTCCTGGAGTATGACTTAAGAAAAAATAATCAGGCAATTCAACCTGAAAATATAACTCAAATGCATTTAGTGCCTTATTAAGTAAAAATAATCTTGTAGATAGCTCTGAATCTTTTAATTGCAAAAAAACTTCCCTACTTAGAAAATATATATAAGTAGCATATTGCCAAGAGATTAATTTATCAAAACCACCATCGCTCCAGTTTTTTATAGAACTTACACACTTTACTGTTCGCTGATAAGCGGCATCAAACACTTCATCATTAAGAACTAAATCTCTTCCCGTAGGAAAAAGATTTTTCAGTTGAATCTCAACCAACTCTCTAGTTAATACATTGGGGCTTTTTAGAGTCATTGTATCTTTCATCACGCCTCAAGTTCAGGATTTGTTTTATCACCCCAAAATGCCATTGGTTCATAATCTGGATAAGAGTAATAAGCGAAATTTAAATTCATATCCCATCCATTATCTTCAAGCCATTTCTCAACTAGATTTCGTACAGAAATCGGTTTTCCAGAGCAAAGATTCACAACCCCAAGGTCACTCTGGGACTTAGCTAAACAAACAATTTGTTGGGCAACTTCTGTAACAGGCAAATAGTCACGTAATTGCTCCCCACCAGACATATTAAAAACCTTGTCGCCACGCAACACAGCTTCCTTCAACTTGGAGTAGAGGGATAATGCTGATTGCCCCTCCCCATACATGTAAAACAATCTTGCCCAGGTTAAATTATATGGTCGAGTTGACTTCAAGTATTGCAGTTGCTGGCGTAACGAATTTTTGGCATATCCGTACGTATTATTGGGTTGAGGTATCAACTCTGTTGATAGGGGTCCAGATTGCATCCCATATTCAAAACAAGTTCCAGTTACAAACATTGAAGGCAACCCAGACTCAACCATATGCTTGAGGAATTGATATTGTCTCGGCAACTCAATCTCAAAATGATTTAGTGACTTGTAGTTTGGCAAGCCATCCCAAGCTAAATGGATTAACACGTCCGGACAACCTAACTGCTGAAAGATATTATTGTCATAATCACCAATATCCATTTCGACAATCCGAATTGATGGATCTATTTCACTTAAACGAAGTCGATTGCGAGTTACTGCCACGACTTCAACGTCGTACATACGTAAAGCGTCAAGGACATGCCTGCCCACAAATCCACTCGCACCTGTAACGGCAACTTTCATTCTAGTCAGTCTACAAAGATTGAAGGAACTGCTGTTACAAAACGGCCATTCCAATCGCGAATGTAGTCAAGCTGACTGACCACTTCTGTACGCAAATTCCACGGAAAAATAAGCACGTAATCTGGCCTTGTATACTTGAGCCGTTCTTCGCTGACAATAGGAATGCGACAACCAGGTAGAAATTTATCCTTTTTGGCGGGATTGCTATCCACTACATAAGGTAATAGGTCGGAGCGCACCCCTGCGTAGTTCAACAGAGTATTACCTTTTGCAGCTGCACCATAGGCTACAACTGTTTTATTATTACGTTTGGCTTCTAATAAAAAAGTGAGTAGTTCATTTTTCACTTTATCAGCTTTCGCTTGAAAGTCTGCGTAGAACGCCTGAGTGGTAACGCCGGCTAAACTTTCTTGAGCCGCTAATTTAGCCACATTTAAGTTTACTTCTAGCTTACCTGTATCTCGGCGCTGTGCATACACACGTAAGCTACCTCCATGTGTTGGTAGCTCCTGCACATCAAATACATTTAAACCATTATATTCAAATATTTGCTGTACCGTAGTAAGAGACAGGTAAGAAAAATGCTCATGGTAGATAGTATCAAACTGGTTATTTAGAATCATTTGCATTAAATGCGGGAATTCAAATGTGGCGACACCTTGCGGTTTTAACAATATTGCAAATCCAGCTACAAAGTCGTTAATGTCAGGCACATGCGCCAATACATTATTAGCTGCGGTTAAATCTGCCTGTCGGCCCTCTTTAACTAGCCTTTCTGCATAAGCCACCCCAAAAAATTCTTCGGCTATTTCTATGCCCTTTGCTCTAGCTGCAGCTGCTGTGCTTGCTGTAGGCTCTACACCTAAGCAAGGTATACCTTTATCTTTTACATATTGTAAGAGGTAACCATCATTAGCTGCCACCTCAACTACATGCGATTTTGAATCTAGAGAGAAACGACTTACAACATTATCAACATATTGTTTAGCATGTTGTAACCATGAGGTAGAAAAAGAACTGAAGTAGGCATAGTTTGCATCAAACAGCTCCTCTGCCCCAGCATAATCTTCTGTTTGTACCAGCCAACATTCCTGACAGACCAATACACTTAACGGATACCATTTTTCAGGTGTCTTAAGTGTTTGTTTAGTTAAATAAGCATTAGATGGTGGTGCGCTACCTAAATCTATTAAAGGTAGTGTTAACTCTGTTGCACAATGACGGCATTTCATACTGCTATTCCTTCAAAATCATTCTTAATCATAGGATGGTTGCTATCTCGTTCAGATAGCTCCGCAATATCAAGCGGCCAAGCAATGTTTAGTTTTGGATCAATTACATTCAAAGCTGCCTCAGCAGACTGCATATAAGGAGCTGTATGTAAATAAATTAACTCACAGTCCTCAGTTAAGGTTTGGAAACCATGTGCAAAACCTTCTGGAATCAACAAGCTACGCCGATTACTCGCACTAAGCACCTCTCCGTGCCAATGTAAAAAGGTCGATGATCCCTTACGCAAATCAATAGCAACGTCAAATATCTCGCCTTTGAGGCAACTCACTAGTTTAATCTCTGCATGTGGCAATGTTTGGTAATGAAAACCACGCACTGTGCCCTTGTTTCTTGTCAGCGTGTGATTAATCTGACTTATGCTCTTATTAAACCCAAATGAGGAAAACTCTTCTTCACAAAAGAAACGGCTGAGAAAACCACGGTTATCTTCAATTAATTTACGTTGAACTACTCTCAAGCCATCTATTGATGTATTGATAAAATCAAAGCGCGCCATTGTTAAAGTCTTCGCTCTGATTGTTCATATTTTGCAATTTGGCTAAGTGTAAAATCATGCATACTTTTACCTTGATGCCAGCTCTCGTGCCATGAAATGATGGAATCCAATGCCGCTTTTAAATCCCAACGTGACTGCCAATCAAGGTAATTACGAGCTTTACTGCTATCCAATTTTAAATAGTTGGCTTCATGAACTTGCGACTTTTCATCTCGCTGCCAGATTGCGCCTGGCACTGATGCTACCAGTTGCCCAACAATCCACTCAACATCTCTTGCATCTTCATCTGGTGGTCCGAAATTCCATGCATCAGCAAAAGTCGCCTCACCCGAGTAAAGCTTTTCTGCCAATTTCAAATATCCAGATAGCGGCTCTAAAACATGTTGCCAAGGCCTTATTGCCCCAGGAGAGCGCACTGATAATGCTTGATTAGCATCGATAGCTCTAAAAAAATCAGGAATCAATCGATCAGACGACCAATCACCGCCTCCTATCACATTACCTGCTCTTGCTGTTGCCACAGAAACGCCAGAAGATGATAAAAAAGAACGTCTGTACGCGGATGTAACTAATTCAGAACAACCCTTACTACTAGAGTATGGATCATACCCCCCCATTGCTTCATCTTCTCTATATGGCCAAACCCATTCACGATTCTCATAGCATTTATCAGTAGTCACATTAACCACTGCTTTAACTGTACTTGTTTTACGAATTGCCTCCAATAAATTTACTGTACCCATCACATTAACAGAATAAGTTTCTACAGGAGACTCATAAGAGTATCTGACTAATGGCTGCGCTGCCAAATGAAAAACAATACTGGCTCCAGAAGCCTGCAATGCTTCATTGAGTAATGAAGGTTCGCGAATATCAGCAATAGTGCTACTTGCAAGGCTTTCAGATACGTTAGCAACGGTAAATAGATTTGGTGTAGTATTGGGTGCAAGCGCATAGCCATGCACTTCTGCGCCAAGTTCATGTAACCATAGACTAAGCCAACCGCCTTTAAAGCCGGTATGACCAGTTATAAAAACACGCTTACCACGCCAAAAATCCTCGTTCACTTCCATACCTTCCACGGTGCTTTCCCTGATTGCCATAAATCTTCTAGATGTATCTTGTCGCGCAATGTATCCATTGGCTGCCAAAAACCACTGTGTTCAAAAGCCATTAACTCACCCTTGGCAGCAAGCATTTTGAGTGGGTCCGACTCCCAAATACAAGTGTCACCAGTCAGCATATCAATACAACTTGAAGATAAAACGAAAAAACCACCGTTAATCCAGCCACCGTCACCTTGAGGTTTCTCAACAAAACCTCTGACTTCATTTCCCTCCATATTCAGTGCTCCATACCGACCAGCGGGTTGAACAGCTGTCACAGTTGCTTGCTTTCCATGCGTTTTATGAAAATCAACTAAAGCACTGATATTAATGTTTGCTACTCCATCACCGTAGGTAAAGCAAAAAGCATCTTCATCTTTGACATACTCGGCAACACGCTTTAATCGCCCACCTGTCATTGTGTGCTCACCAGTGTCTACTAATGTAACTCGCCATGGCTCAGCATTGTGTTGATGAACCTCCATTTTGTTGTTTTGCATATCAAAAGTGACGTCTGACATATGTAAAAAATAATTAGCAAAATACTCTTTAATTACATATCCCTTATAACCACAACAAACCACAAAATCATTAATGCCATGGGCTGAGTATATTTTCATGATATGCCAAAGAATTGGTTTTCCACCTACCTCAACCATAGGCTTAGGTCGAGTTGATGTTTCTTCACTTATTCTTGTGCCAAGACCTCCAGCAAGAATGACTGCCTTCATAAATACTCACCCATAACTATCAATAAAAAATAATCTTTAGCAACAATGCTAATTGTAAAACGTCTAAACTAAAGGTGAATAAATCTTTAATCTTTGCCAAAAAGATCGCGACTATACACTTTGTCTGCCACATCAAGGATATCATCAGTAATCCGGTTAGCAACAATCACATCTGCTAACTGCTTAAAGTGATTAAGGTCATTAATCACTTTAGAATGGTAAAACTCGGTTTCTTTTAACGTAGGCTCATAAACAATGACTTCAATCCCCTTGGCCTTTATACGCTTCATAATACCCTGAATACTAGAGGCTCGAAAATTGTCCGACCCTGCCTTCATCACCAGCCGGTGAATACCAACAACTTTAGGGTTTTTCTTTAGAATACTTTCCGCAATAAAATTTTTACGTGTTGTATTTGCCTCAACAATTGCATGGATAAGGTTTTGTGGCACATCGCTATAGTTAGCCAGCAATTGTTTGGTGTCTTTAGGCAGGCAGTAGCCACCGTAACCAAATGACGGGTTGTTATATTGACCGCCAACTCTAGGGTCTAAACACACACCCTCTATAATTTGCCTAGTATCTAGTGCATGAGTTGCAGCATAGGTATCTAACTCGTTGAAATAGGCAACACGCATAGCCAGGTAAGTATTTGCAAACAGTTTAATGGCTTCAGCCTCAGTATTATCGGTAAACAATACTGCAATATCTTGCTTGATTGCGCCTTGTTTCAGCAAACTGGCAAAAACTTCAGCTCGCGGAGAGCGCTCACCAACGATAATTCTGGATGGATACAAATTATCGTACAGCGCCTTGCCCTCTCTTAAAAACTCAGGTGAAAAAATAATATTTTGCGTCCCGAACTGCTGACGTACCTTAGCTGTATAACCAACAGGGACTGTTGATTTAATCACCATTAATGCTGTGGGATTTATCGAAATAACATCTTGAATAACAGCCTCGATTGAGCGTGTATTAAAGTAGTTAGTTTCAGTATCATAGTCGGTTGGTGTCGCAATAATTACATAATCTGCACTTGTGTAGGCATCATGCTTATCTAACGTTGCTCTGAAATTGAGCGGCTTACTTTTTAAATAGCGTTCAATTTCAACATCTTCAATTGGAGACTCTTTACGATTAAGCATCTCAATCTTTTCAGGCAAGATATCAAGCGCAACTACCTTATTATGCTGCGCCAATAAAACCGCATTTGACAGACCAACATAACCAGTACCAGCGATAGCAATTTTCATCGTTTTGTTTTGTTTTATTATTCAACACTTACGTTTACATTAAATCCATTAGCTTTTAATAAAGCATGGCGCTTAGCTTCAGATAAATCTGCTTTCACCATTTCTCTGCACATTTCCTGCACGGTAATTTCAGGTACCCAGCCTAATTTGTTTTTAGCTTTGCTTGGATCCCCCAGCAGGGTCTCCACTTCAGTTGGGCGGAAATAACGCGGGTCAATTTGCATTACCACATCGCCCACTTTTAGTGCCGGGGCATCAATACCTATTACTTTGGTTACAATAGCTTTTTCATTTACACCCTCGCCTTCAAATCTAAGCTCAACACCTAGCTCAGCCGCGCCCCACTCAATAAACTGACGCACTGTATATTGCACACCAGTAGCAATCACGAAGTCCTCTGGCGTGCCTTGTTGCAGCATCATCCACTGCATGCGCACATAATCTTTAGCGTGACCCCAGTCGCGCAAGGCATCAATATTGCCCATATATAAGCAATCTTCTAAACCTTGAGCGATGTTAGCAAGACCGCGCGTGATTTTACGCGTTACAAAAGTTTCGCCACGACGTGGGCTTTCATGATTAAATAAAATGCCATTACACGCATACATACCGTAGGCTTCACGATAGTTGACTGTAATCCAATATGCATAAAGTTTAGCTACCGCATAAGGGCTACGCGGGTAGAATGGCGTGGTTTCTTTTTGGGGAGTTTCTTGCACCAAGCCATAAAGCTCTGAAGTCGATGCTTGATAAAAACGCGTCTTTTTCTCCAACCCCAGAATGCGAATGGCTTCTAAAACCCTCAATGTACCCATCGCATCTACATCAGCAGTATATTCTGGACTTTCAAAACTAACGGCTACGTGGCTTTGTGCACCTAGGTTGTAAATTTCATCTGGCTGTGTTTCTTGAATCAAGCGCACTAGATTACTGGTATCGGTAAGGTCACCATAATGCAATTTAAAGTTTGCATTCTCAATATGAGGATCTTGGTATATATGATCGACACGTTGCGTATTAAAAGAGCTGGCACGTCGTTTAACGCCGTGCACGATATAACCTTTTTCTAATAAGAACTCGGCTAAATAAGAACCATCTTGACCTGTAATACCAGTAATTAGAGCAACTTTTTGAGACATGCTACTTCCTTCTATTCCATTCTAAGCACGTTAGCGTGCGTTATAAAATCTTTATAGGCTTTTGCTAAGCCAGACTGCAAATCCACCTGCGGTTTCCAGCCTAGCGCGTTTAACCGGCTGCTATCCATCCATTTTCTTGGGGTTCCATCCGGTTTACTTATATCAAAGGTAATCCCACCTTGATAACCTACAGCTTGCGCCACAGCTTGCGCTAGTTCACTAATCGTCACATCGTCACCATATCCAACATTGATATGACTTTGCATAGGATGCGTGTGTGCCTCATAAGTGCTCTTATCCAGCTTCATTACATAAACGCTTGCAGCTGCCATATCGTCCACATATAAGAACTCGCGTTTTGGTGTGCCTGTGCCCCAAATGGCTACAGAAGGTGCTTTTGCTATTTTCGCTTCATGAAACCGTCTAATCAGTGCTGGTATTACATGTGAATTTTCCGGATGGTAATTATCTCCTGAGCCATACAGGTTAGTTGGCATTACACTACGATAATCCACCCCATATTGACGGTTGTAGCTTTCACAGAGTTTAATGCCCGCTATTTTTGCAATAGCATAAGGTTCATTAGTCGACTCTAAAGTACCTGTAAGTAGTGCATCCTCTCGCATTGGTTGCGGAGCAATTTTAGGATAAATACAGCTAGACCCTAAAAACAAGAGCTTTTGTACACCATGTTGCCATGCAGCGTGGACGATGTTAGCTTGCATCATCAAGTTTTGATAAATGAACTCTGCAGGAAAGGTATTATTTGCATGAATACCGCCAACTTTAGCTGCGGCCAGGTAAACCTGATCAGGTTTTTCAGTATCAAAGAACTTACCTACGGCAGCCTGATTCGTTAAATCCAGTTCAGTATGTGTACGAACTACTATGTTTGCCGAACCCTCTGCCTCTAGTGCTCTTACAATTGCAGAGCCCACCATACCGCGGTGCCCAGCTACGTATATTTTTGGGGTTTCTATATTCAATTAATTAGCCTTGTTACGTCCATAACTATCTTCAAACCGGATAATATCATCTTCACCCAGATAAGCACCCGATTGGACCTCGATAATCTCCAAAGGCTTGCTACCAATATTGGCTAATCTATGCGTTTCACCTAGTGGAATATAAGTTGACTCGTTTTCATGAAGCATAATTACTTTATCACCACAAGTCACTTCTGCCGTACCAGTTACTACAACCCAATGTTCAGCACGCTTGGTATGCATCTGTAAACTCAAACTAGCACCAGGGTTTACCTGTATGCGCTTAACCTTGAATCGCTCACCTACATCAATAGTGTCATACCAACCCCAAGGGCGAGACACTTTTCGATGCAGGGCGCGCTCGTCTCTTTTTTGCAACTCTAGTTGATTCACGATTTTTTTCACATCCTGACTCATACTTCGGTCGGCAACTAATACTGCGTCTGCAGTTTCAATAATGACTAAATCATTGACTCCTACTGTGCTAACCAATCGGTGGCTTGCATTAATCAATGTATTGGTTGTATTTTCAATGATCGTATCACCATTAGACACATTACCATTAGCGTCTTGCTCACCTACTTGCCAAACAGCATCCCATGCACCGAGATCATTCCAGCCAGCATCAAGCGACACCATCTTAATCGGGAATTCAGAACATGGACACTTTTCCATTACCGCGTAATCGACAGACTCACTTGGTATATTGGCAAACAAATCAGCGTCAGGGCGCACAAATAAGTTATCTCTAACGCTACTTACAAAAGCACTCTCAGTAGATTCAAACATATCTGCTCTAAAATGCTTTAATGCCTTGAGCCATACACTGGCACGCACCACAAACATGCCACTATTCCAAGAGTAGTCGCCGGATGCGCAATAAATTTGTGCGGTCTCATAATCAGGTTTTTCTGCAAATTGTGCTACATAGTATTCGTTATGCAAGCCTGCAACACCTTCACGCTTAATATAACCAAACCCAGTCTCAGGCTTATTTGGCTTTACCCCTAAAATCACTATCGCCCCGGTCTCAGCCACCCTGATGCTATTTTGCAATGCTTCGGTAAACGCCTCTGCATTCTGTACTGTTTGATCAGCTGGTGTCACGACAAGAATAGGATCATCACCAGTTGCAGTTGCTTGCAGCGCTGCTAAGGTCATTGCAGGAGCCGTGTTTCGCCCTACTGGCTCTAGCAGCAAGCTAGCTGATACTTGAGTAATCTCACGTAACTGATCAAGCACCAAAAAACGATGCTCTTCATTCGTGACGATTAAAGTCTCACCCACAGTAATATCAGTTGCAGACAGCTGACTTAAACGCTTGGTAGCTTGTTGAAATAGGCTATCAGTGCCAGAAAGCACCAAAAACTGCTTTGGAAACCCAGTACGTGATAGCGGCCACAACCTTGTACCAGAACCTCCACAAAGAATCACGGGCGTAATATTGATTGATGTTTTGCTCATTGTATCTATGGTTTATTTTGTACTATCTACTAGATTTACGTGAGCAGAAAATGGCACGAGGTCTGAGTTTGCTTCTTGCCTCAATGATTTTATTTCTTCACTTAGAATCTCGTATTCTTTAATTTTTGTTTTTAGAAAGCGAAGTGTAATTGCTGACTTTTCTTCAATCCCATTTGGCGTTAGAAAATACATATAAGCAAGCTTATTTTTACTATTTTTGAAATTGCTTACTTTAAGCGTGCCCTTTTCAATTAAAGCCTTGAGGCAGTAATTGGTTTTACCTAAACTAATTCCTAATGCCTTTGATAACTCTCGCTGGCTAATTTCTGGCTGGGTTTCCACTAGCTTCAGTATTTTGTATTTGTATTCATCAGTTAGCATATAGATAAGCTACCGTTCATAGATTGAACGCAATTGTAGCAAAGATAACATATGAAAGGAAAATTACTGACGAAATTATAGCCTTTAGTGAATCAAAAAATACGGTTTACATCAAATCTCTTTATAGAGAGAATAATTCAATTAGTTTGGAAATTCACACTCTTTCAGCACACTAATACTGGATAAGCATATATCGCATAATAACTTAGCCCTAGGTTGCGTTTCAGACTCTGCATAACAACGCAACTCTGGCGCATTACCCGATGGACGCAAATGTACGATATCACCGTTTTCAAATGTGACCCTAAAACCATCCACCTGATTGACAGAGTTAACTAAAACAGAGCTTGGGGACATTAACTTTTGCGCAAACTGATGATTTTTAATTAAAGCATCAATTAATTTAGCGCTTTTTTCTATAGCGAAATTTTGCAATCTATCACTAGCTGTATAGCGGTGAGGTAACGAATCAACAAGTGCAGAAACAGGCTGCTGGCTCTGCTTTGATAGAGATAGCAATGCTAAAATCGGAAGAACTGCATCACGTGTTGGCAGTGCTTTTAGCATCTTATTATATAACGCTACGTTACTACCAAGTAAAAACCCTCCATTGGCTTCAAAACCAACAACATTGTGATTATTTGACAATGCCTGCATAGCTTCAATAACGTAGGGCGAACCAATTTTGGTGCGGATAATGTGACTAAACCATTCTGATTTCTCTGTGAGAGTACTACTACTTACTGGAGTTACAACAGTTTCTGCTGATAAAAATTTTGCACACAAAATACCAACAATATCTCCACGTAGCCAGTTACCATGCTCGTCGCCAATCAGCGGTCTATCCGCATCACCATCAGTAGAAACTATCGCATCAAAACTATATTGCTGCGCCCATCGCTGAGCCTGTAAAATATCTTCAGGCCTAACGGCTTCTGTGTCAATTGGCACAAAATCCTCACTACGGCCTAGTGAAATTACTGTAGCCCCTAGTGTTTCTAGTATTTCACGTAGAATGTCTCTTGCTACACTTGAATGCTCGTATATGGCTATACGCATGCCAGCAATATTAGAGTTTTCAAAAAAATCGACATATCGCTTTAAATAATGCAACTTAACTGATGCATCTCGCGCGAATGAATTCTTTGGTAACCTAGTCCCCGTTTCCGGCAAATCTAGCGTGGCTTGCTGTATTAATAGCTCATCTGATTTAGATATCTCACCAATTGCTTTATAGAATTTAATCCCATTGCGATCAAAAGGGATGTGACTACCAGTCACAACCACAGCAGGCAACTGATATTCATAGGCATATGAAGCAAGCGCAGGCGTAGGCAGCTCACCGGCATACAAAACCTCCCTACCCGAGTCTATGATGGCTTTAGCGCATGCACTTGCTATGCGAGGACTACTAGGACGCAAATCATGCCCCAGCACCACTCTTTTATCTGATGTAATATCACCTACGACTGCACTCAAAAAAGCAGCGACATAAGCATAGCAAAGCTCATCATTCATTTGCTCAACTAAACCACGCAAGCCACTTGTACCAAAGCGTACGTCTGTGGTTTTCATCAAAGAATCAATACTAATTTTTCTGGAAGCCATATGTATTTAGGTGAGTGTAAATTTAGTGTTGTGTATATACCTGAAAGGTAGGTGGTGCTAATAAGCACCACCCGTAAACTTCTTAATATCCCTTAACTGCCTTTTAGTTGGCCGCCCTGCCCCTCTATCTCTTTGGGCGAAGTCGTGCTCGCCCGTGAGTTTTGCATTTTCACGCTTAGCAATACTTTCTGTAGTTTCAGCATATAGCAATGCTGCTTCTGGTGCGCCCTTGCGCACATTGGATAACGCTTGCACATTGACTTCAATTTCGAAGTCTCGGTTACGGATGTGAATTACTTGGCCAATATGCACTTCTTTTGCTGGTTTTACTCGGTCACCATCCACATGGACCTTACCTGTGTCGATTGCGGTAGTGGCAAGGCTACGTGTTTTAAAAAAACGTGCGGCCCATAGCCATTTGTCCAGCCTGCATTTACTATCTGCTTCGTTTGCCATTTCTTAATCAATCAGATACTGACCTAAGCAGGTCGTTTAGGCGAGTTAGTTTCTAGGATTGTTTTAAAATCTTTAAGCACCACTTCTGCCATGACATTCACGGATTGTAGTTGATGCCCCGTCAAGTAATGAATGCCGTCAGCTACATTATTCATGGTGGCAATGTGAAACTGCCCCTGCTCAACCGCTTTAATTACTTCATCACTGAGCACTAGATGGCGCATATTACGCTCGGGCATTAACACGCCTTGCTTGCCATCCAAGCCAATCTCCTTACAAACTCTAAAGTAGCCTTCAATTTTCTCATTTAACCCGCCAACAGGTAGGACTTCACCATGTTGATTTAATGCGCCGGTTACCGCAATGCCTTGTTTAATGGGCACTTGTGCGAGTGAGGACAACAGTGCAAATAACTCCGCGCAGGAAGCTGAGTCGCCATCCACACCGCTGTATTCTTGTTCAAACACAAGAGAAGCGGTAAGGTTAAGTGGATTTAAATGTGCAAAATTAGCATGCAGCCAACTTTGCAAAATCATCACGCCTTTATCATGCGTAGGCCCGCTCATCTTCACTTCGCGGTCTATGGTCAACACCCCCCTACTACCTGGGTAGCAATTTGCAGAGATGCGTACTGGTGAACCAAAACTTGCCTCAGATAAATCAATATGCGTTAGGCCGTTAATCTGGCCTATACATTCGCCATGCACGCTGATGATTAGCTCTTTATCTACGATAGAGTCACGCATATGCGCTTCAATATAACTGTGACGCGCATATTTGCGGGCAATGGCAGATTTAACATCTTCAACCGTCACAAGCTCAGCGCCGCGCAGGCTGGCAGCGGCTGCACTCTCTAACAGCAATTTCTCAAGCACTGCGAACTTGGTGCTCAGTCTCGTTTGATCCTCAATTAGGCGGTGCATAGCCTGCAACAATGCAGCGACAGCATCCGCCGTCACATGGCGGCAGTGATGTTGCTGGCACTTATGTGCAATAAAAGACGCATATGCAGCATAATTTTCAGGGCTGGCTTTTACCTGATCTGCAAACTCAATTTTAATAGGGAAGTAATCAAAGAAGTCAGGTTTAACACCTAGTAGCTCGTAATAATCTTCGCGTGTGGCGATCAACACGATTTTTACTGATACTGGTATTGCCGCCTGCGCATTAATCAAGCTACTACCTTGATTGCTACTGCTACTTAAATCTTCAATCTGCAAAGTGCCGTTACGGAGGAAACGATGCAGTTTTTCAAGGATATGTGCACCACTTTGCTCATCGGCAAGAATGTCGCGTAAATGTAGCAACAATGTGCCGCCATCTGCGCGCATTAAATTACCTGCGCGTAAACGCATAAAGTCTGGAATATTACTGGCCTCGCTGGCACCCTCCACCCCACCAAATAAGGATTGCAAGCTAGGGTCATTATCATATATCACCGGCGCATGCTGTGTGGCGTGGTGTTCAACCAGTACATTGGCACGGTAGCGTCCAAAAAAGCTCTCAGACATTAGCGCCTCGAGGTTACTTTCACCGTCTGGGCTTGTAGTAGGCTGCCAGTTTTCTAGCGTTTCTAATATATCTTTCTGCAGAGTACTAAAATAATGCGATGGAATTTTATCCGGCTCTATCAACGTCAGGCTAGCTTTAACTGTGTTTAACTGCGCCTCAACAAATGCTTGCAATGGCGCAATAGAATTTTGCTGCACTTTAGCATCTAACAAACTGGAGATGTCTTTAGCAAAAACACGTACGAAGCCATCTAATGCTTGCTTAAGTTGGACTCCTGCACCAGCGGGTAACTTAATAAACAAAGGCTTACCGTTCGCTTCAAACTGATAAAGCGCGACTAAATCACTAGCAGCTGGCCACTTTTTAGCAGCCTCGTGCATTACACCTAGCATTAACGTAGTACGACCCGAGCCAGGCTCACCTAAAGCGAGCAAGTTAAATCCGGTCTGCTGGATGCTTAATCCAAATTCGGCAGCTTTTTTCGCCTCAGCTTGTGCCACCCACGCCTGATATTGTGCGCTATCGTGCGCTTCAACACTAAGCTCGGACGTGTCAGCAAAGTTAAATTGCTCTAATGCCACATTAATAGTTAGCGCTTGGGGTGTTAGTATTTTTTGCATATTATTTTTCTATACTCCAACGATCACGCGCCGTATCATCTGCTGATTTTGCCTCTACCCAGTGTTCGCCTGCTGAGTTTGCTTCTTTTTTCCAGAATGGCGCTTCTGTTTTAAGATAATCCATCATAAATTCACAGGCAGAGAACGCATCACAACGATGCGCACTCGTCACGATGACCAGCACGATTTGATCGCTAGGTTGTAGCGTGCCAACACGATGCACAATCAAAGCGTCCATGATATTCCAGCGGCTTTTTGCCTGCTGAATAATAGCGGCAAGCGACTTTTCCGTCATACCAGGATAATGCTCAAGCGTTAGCTGTGAAACCGTATCGCCATCGTTTAAGTCGCGCACCAAGCCAACAAAGCTCACCACTGCACCAATGTCTTTGCGTGCCTGACGCAATTGGTTGATCTCAACACCGATATCAAAATCTGCTGTTTGCACTCTTACTGTCATAGTTTTACCGCATCACTGTCAAGCAAACGCATTAACCGCCTGTCACCGGTGGGAAAAATGCTACTTCATCGCCATCATTAATGACGGCCTTGTCATCCACAAGCTCATGATTAATGGCTGCACGCACTTTCAGTTTACCCATCAGCATTTGCCCCCAAACATCGCCACGTTTAGCGAGCACGGATTTCAGCTTTAAAATAGTCAGCGCATCATCGGGCAACTCTAAATCTTCTGTAGAGTATTTAAGCGTTTCTTTCAATCTTGCAAAATAAAATAATTTAATTTTCATTGGGTTACTTAGTTTAATTAATCTGTTTTATCATCAATAACATCTAGCAAATCTGGTGTACTTTTCGCTAATTCTACACGTTCAATTTGCGCAAATCTTTGTGAAATTTTTTGGCTAGAAATATGCACATCCTGTGCATTTTCGTGTGCTTGACGGATATTGTCTGCCAGCTTTTTCATGCGCAGATCGAAGCGGCCAAAATCCTTACTGAGCTTGCCTAACTCCTCTTTAATCACATGCACCTGTTTACGTGTTTCTACATCTTTTAAGACAGCTCTCGCAGTATTTAGTACGGCCATTAAGGTCGTTGGAGAAACCACCCATACACGTTTATTCATGGCATAGGTAATCACATCAGCATGGTATGCATGCAACTCGGCAAATACCGCTTCTGCTGGAATAAACATGACAGCGCCATCAGAAGTCACATTAGAAATAATGTACTTGGTCGCAATGTCATCTACATGCTTTTTAACATCTAATTTAAACTGCTTTTCGGCAATCAGCTTCTCTGCTTCACTTAGTTTGTTATCCAACATGCGGTGGTAGTTTTCCAGCGGGAACTTACTATCCACTGCCACCACGCCTGTAGGCTCAGGTAAGAACAACGCACAGTCGGCACGCGTACCGTTTTCAAAAGTATGCTGCATTGCAAATGAGTTCACGGGCAACACATTACGGACCAAGGCCTCCAACTGCACTTCACCGAAAGCACCGCGCGAGCGTTTATCTCCCAGCAACTCCTGTAAGCTCACCACATTGGTGGTTAAACCATCAATTTTCTTTTGCGCTTCATCAATCGTGGCCAAGCGCGCCATTACATCCATAAAGGTTTGGTTGGTCTTTTTAAACCCTTCATCCAAACGCTCAGAAACCTTACCGCCGATAAGCTCTAATCGCCCATCCACTGATTTGGTTAACGCCTCGATACTTGCCGTCAATTGCAAAGTAGCATTGCGCATGGTTGATTGAATCAGTTCCTGCTCTGCTTTACCCTGCTCGGCTAATGTCGTGTGCAGCTTCTCCAGTACGGTTTCACGTGTTTGAGACAAGCTATTGTTCTGCGCCAGTTGCAAAGCCTGCATCGCATCTCGCGTTGCTTGCAACTCAGTTGCCACACTAGCGCGCAAACGCTCACTGGTTTCATTGGTTGCACTGCTCAGCCTGTCGCCAAGTTTGTTTAGACCATCGTTAAAATCCAGCAACATGGCACGATGCTTTTCTTCAAGCTGCTGCAATATAAGCGTGCTGTGATCAACCTTGCTTGCTCGCCACATCTGCAATAGAAGTAACAAAAGAATAGCAAAGGCAATAATTAATATAATGATTTGTAACATAGGTTAAATTATACCCGATGCTTGTTTAGCATCTGTATAAATTCACGGCTTTAACGTAGATTACAACTTAAACTTAGTGCATATGACCCTACATGCAAACGGCTATCTTCAAAAAAATTAAAAAGAGCGTTTTTAAAATACCTAGGATTATGCCAAACTTAACTTATTACCACTCACGTTAGGCTTATCGTGCTTAAACTCAAATTACTGCTAAACCAGCAACTAGCAAATATTACGCGCAGGCTGCATAACAACTTTTACTTGTATTTGAGTGCACTGCTCACCGTATTGGTTTTATTAGACGCCAGCTTGTTTCATGTGGGTGAAAACATGCGTGACCGCGCGTTTGACATGATGGTAAAAAACCGCATCATGGTACCCAAGCCAGACTCGGATATTGTCATTGTAGACATCAACGAAGCCTCATTAAGTGCGATGTCTGCCGAGTACGGCCGTTGGCCTTGGCCTAGACAAGTGCTTGGTGAGTTCTTGGAAAATATCGAAGCTCAGCAACCTAAGGCTGTCGTGTTTGATATTTTGTTTAGTGACCCGGACATTTACAATCCAGACAGTGATGCCTATTTTAACGAGGTGATTGCAAGCACAAAAAACACATTTTTCCCCATGCTACGCTTGGCGGAAGCAAGTGATCATTTAAGCCAAATCACGCCAAATATGATTCCTGGTATTAAGCGTACTGGGGCAGACCAAGAAGGTACAGCTCAATCAATAGCCATCGTGCTGCCGCATTTAGAGGCTGCACTCAACTCAGGACATTTAGGAACACACAACATTTATCCAGATAAAGACGGTATCGTGCGCGAATACAGACTCTGGCATGATGAAAGTGGCTGGATACTGCCATCTTTACCACTGGCGGTAGCTAGCTTCACTAAAGAAAATTCAGAAACTTTGCCGCAAAATATGCTGATTAACTGGCGTGGCAAACCATTTACTTACCAATTTGTCACGTTTAGTGATGTTTATGCCGATATGGCAAGTAAAGTAAAAAAACGCCCGGCGAATGAGTTTAAAGACAAAATAGTGATTATCGGCTCTACCGCACCATCGCTATTTGACCTAAAAGCCACTGCCATGGCAAAAGCTCACCCAGGAGTGGAAATACTGGCAACGGCTATTGATAACGTTAAACATGATGATTACTTAAAAGTGTGGCGCGGGAAAACACCATACATCCTGATGAGTTTAGCGCTCATTTGGCTAACTGCACTGGCATTTTTCCGTAATGTAGATCGCGATAAAGTCACTAGAATTTTCAGTAGTAGCCAAATCATACTGATTACACTGTCTTACCTGGCGATTAACTTCACCAACACCTATCTGGATTTAACAGGGCCCATTACTTGGGCAATCTTGTATTTCAGTGTGGCTAAAATATATGCACTGGCTAACGATAGAGCAATGCAGCGCTTGCTCGCCAACGACGTAGAGTCAGGTAAAAAAGGGGCAGCAATTTTACTCATGCCCATTATGTTTGAAACACGAGAACCATTGAGCGATAGCCTGCTCAAAAAATTACAGTACAAAATTGAGCAGTGCCTCCAGCACCGCGCTACTGTGGAAATTTTAAAAGGGACGCAAAGTGGCATATGGGGGCTGTTTAGCGACATGATTATCGTCAGCTGGGCTTATGCGCATGACAACGACGCAGAGGCAAGCCAAGCCGTGCAGGATGCAACAAAACTTGGTACGCAACTGAATCAACTAGTGCAAGGGACAGGTATTCCAGAGGACACGACAGCGCGTTATACCCTGCATAACGGCACATTAAACACAGAAAAACCTATGGCAAACCAGTGGCGCGGTTTGTTTGCTCAAGCCATTATCAAGTTAGATATTTTAGAAGGTGGAACTCAATGAAACATTACTTAAAACACGTACTCATTCTGAGTAGCCTAGTGCCCTTGCTTTATGCGGGCGTGAGCGCAGGCGCCGAAAAAGGCAGTGCGCTCAAGAATGACAGCTTACGCAGTGAGCCATTCGCAGATGCTAAAGTAACCGGCAGCTTTGCACGTGGTGAGAATTTAGAAATCATCAAGAAACAAGGCGCATGGCTGCAAGTAAAGGCTGCAAAAGGCTCCGGCTGGGTACGTTTACTTTCAGTGAAACGCGGCGCAGCCAGTACTAGCAACCAAGCAGCTGGAGTGCTTGCTGTTGCTAGTGGCAGAGCAGGCACTGGGCAAGTGATATCCACCACCGGTGTTCGAGGCCTGAGCGAGCAAGAGTTAAAAGCAGCCAAATTTAATGAAGAAGAAGTTAAAACATTAGAAGGCTATACATTAAGTGCAGATAAAGGCCGCGCCTTCGCCAAAGCGGGCAAATTAAACAGCATTGCATTTAAGAACTTAAAAGAAGCGAAAGGCGGCACACAATGAACGCTAACCTAAGAATGATCAGTATCACATCTGCCCACAAACGCCGCCTAATCTCCATACTACTTGCCTCCGCACTTGGAATGGCAAGCCTGCAAAGCACCGCCTTTGATTTCAAAGGTGCGCTAAAAGACGCGGTGGAGAAAGAAATCGGCCAAAAATCGGACAGCCCAGCCGCCCCGACCGAGGCGACCAGTAGCTCGGAAAGTGCAAAAGCTAACAGCACAACAACCAGCTCAGAAGCAGCTTTTAACTGGAAAAACCCGAGCACTACAGAAGAAATCAGCCTTGGGCGCGAAATTGCCGGCAACTTGCTTGGCGCAGCGCCCTTAGTCAAAGACGCCGCATTACAAAAATATGTTAATTCAGTTGGTCGCTGGGTTGCCTCACAATCTGAGCGCCCTGAGTTGCCTTGGCGTTTTGGGGTGATTGAGAGTGAAGACTTAAATGCGTTTGCCGCGCCAGGTGGCTACATCATGTTAACCAAGGGCTTATATCGCAAGCTTCAAAATGAAGCGCAGCTCGCTGGTGTTTTAGGGCATGAGATTGCTCACGTTGTTAAAAAGCACCAGCTCAAAGTGCTGCAAAAACAACAACTGCTGAGCATGGGCGCAGGATTATTAAGTGACAAATACGCAAAAGACAATGCACTCATTAGCAAAGCAATTGGTAGTGGCGCGGAAATCAGTGCACGTAGTCTAGATAAATCAGCCGAATATGAGGCAGACCGTTTAGGCTTAAGTTATGCCACACGTGCCGGATACGAACCCTATGGATTAGCTGAGGTATTGCAAACACTAGGACAATCCAGCAGCAGTGATGCCAACGTTGCCTTACTGTTCAAAACCCACCCTCACCCAGATGAAAGACTCACCGCATTAAGTGAATCTGTAGGCTCACAGCTAGACAAAATAACTGGTAAAACGTTGGAAAATAGATTCTATGTACTGAAGTAATAGGTAACGTATTGAGGTAAACAATAGCAATGCACTCACTAAGCATTTTTGTTGTTGCATGTTTAGCGTGGCTAATACACCAATAAAACAAGTGAAATTTAGTGGTGCATCACCGCTTTGTTTGATCCTGCTCAAACAAAGCGGTAATTGTTGATTGAGCTGTTTGACATCTCAATGCGCAAGGATAAAAATATCCTTATACATTGCAGGAGATTGTGCTATGGCTACGAAACAAAAAGAGAGAAAATCTAGTGTCGCTTTAAAACAAACAGTCACCAAGCCCACTAGCAACACCTCAAAAAAACGTAAAGTATCCTCAGGTGATACTTCGCCAGACACTACCGCAAGCGGAGTTGAGAACTTTGCAGTGAGTGAAAAGATCGCTGCAGCACAAGGCTCAAAACTCGAGGCAGTGCAGGATATTATTCAACGCATTTCTCGCAACGACTTATCAACGTTACCTGAGGCACTGCACACCATACTCAAAGGCGCATCCCCTGATGATGCCGCAGCGCTGAGTAAAGCGCTCACGGTGATTAAAGAATCTAAAACCATCAATTCACGATTACGTAATGATCAAGCATTGGCTAAAGACTGGCGTGATGGTGGCTACCCCTATCAAAACCTGCTCTCACGCAAGTCTTACGAGAAGCAAAAATATCACTTACAGGTAGAGTTACTAAAGCTACAGGCTTGGGTAAAAGAAACCGGTCAACGTGTAGTCATTTTATTTGAGGGGCGAGATGCCGCTGGCAAAGGCGGCACCATCAGACGCTTTATGGAACACCTTAATCCACGCGGTGCACGTGTAGTGGCACTTGAAAAACCAAGCGAAGTCGAACGTGGGCAATGGTATTTCCAAAGGTATGTTTCACAATTGCCAACCGCTGGTGAGATCGTACTGTTTGACCGCTCATGGTACAACCGCGCAGGTGTGGAACGCGTCATGGGCTTTTGTAACAATGACGAGTATCTTGAGTTTATGCGTCAAGCACCGGATTTTGAGCGTAACCTCACAAGATGTGGCATCCATGTCATTAAGTTCTGGTTCTCAGTAAGCCGCTCAGAACAACGCAGACGTTTTAAAGAGCGTGAATTGCACCCTCTCAAACAATGGAAACTTAGCCCGATTGATTTAGCGTCGCTCGACAAATGGGATGAATATACCAAAGCCAAAGAAGCGATGTTCTTTCATACAGACACCGCCGACTCACCTTGGACTGTCATCAAGTCTGATTGTAAAAAACGGGCACGCCTCAACGCCATGCGTTATGTATTACACAAACTACCCTACACTAATAAAGATATAGACGCGATTGGCAACCTAGACCTATTATTGGTTGGTCGCGCACATATTGTGTATGAACGTGGTGAGCATAATCATATTATCCTTTAGCGATAAGTTGAATTAGCTAAAGGATAATTTCATCGGGGATTTAAGGCTAGAAGGCGCATATCAAGTGCTACTCTTAACGGTGTGAGGTAGCCTGAGTGTACGTTATATCAAATCACGTACACGCAACTCAGCTTTGATATAGGCATAATAGATAGGTGCCGCCACAATGCCAATCAAGCCAAACGCAGCCTCCATGCATAACATGGCAATCAGCAACTCCCATGCGTTGGCACGGATTTGGCCGCCGACAATGCGCGCATTTAAAAAATACTCAAATTTATGAATAATCACTAAATAGAGTAAAGAGCCCAGCGCCACAGCGAGGGTTTGGCTCAAACTCACCACGACAATCACCGCATTTGAAATAAGATTGCCAATCACCGGAATCAAGCCCACCACAAAGGTAATTGCAATCATGGTTTTCACCAGGGGCAAATGAATACCCATCACCGGCAACACCACCGCCAGATAGATTGCAGTAAAAAAGGTATTAATTGCAGAGATGCGAATTTGTGCAAAAACCACGCGTTTGAACGCATCACTTAACAGTGCACAGCGCATATAGAGCGCCCCGGCAAACGGTTTGAAATGTTCAACCGTCACGGCTTCTCGCAGCGCCAGCATGCCACCTACAATCATACCAATCAATATATGTGCAGTAACACGTCCAGCCTCTTTACCGACCACTTGCAACTCGCCGGCATGGGTACGTAACCATGTAGTTAACATTTCTTTAAATGTCAGCGCATCCGCTGGCAAATGAGTTAATAGCCAGCTTGGCAATATTTTTCTTGAGTCTTCTAAAATTTGCGCCATTCTGGCTAAAAGCACAGTTAGGCTACCCGCGTCTGAGCGTAAAAATGCCGTTAAACCAGCACCGGCGAGTGAGAGCAAACTAACGATGAAAAACACCAAAATGCCTACCGCCCAAATCTTAGAATAATTACTCGGGCGCTTACTAGGAAATCTACGTGAGATATAAGGGGTAATCATGTGCACCAGTTGATACACCAGCAAACCAGCTAACAGCGCGGGCAGCAAGCTAAACTTAAGCACAAAAAATAACGCAAACCCAGTGATTAGCCAAGCTGCAATGTCATATCCTGTTGCTTTGGCAACCAGTGATTCCTGTGTAATCTTAGCCATATCCACCTTAAATCAAACACTTAAATACACTGGTTTAGAAAAAGTAACCAGTTGTTTATTAATAGTTCTTAATCGAAAACCTATTAACGAAATCAGTAACATCAGCTGCCGGAAGTGAAATAATCAAATCAATATGCTCATTAAAAGCCTTATCTAAGATGCCACCATTACATTTTGATAGTGCTTTTGTTACATAATCCATTTGATTATAGGCGATGGTAAGCCTCACGGTCTTCATTTCCACATAATCAGCCACCTTAGTTGCATCCAGCGCCAGTTTTGCTGTGCCTCCATACGCACGTGCCAAACCACCTGTTCCCAGATTAATGCCACCGTAATATCTTATAACACCAACACAGGCATTAATCAGATTGCGCCCTTCTAACAGCTTTAACACTGGCATTCCAGCCGTGCCGGATGGTTCACCGGCATCTGAAAAGCGCTGCACTATTCCGTCTTCAGTCTTCAATCTGAACGCATAGGCCAAGTGATGCGCAGTCGGATGTTTAGCCGCAAAAGCACGTAAAGCTGCACCCACTTCTCGTTCAGAGGTACAAGATACCGCCATGGCAATAAAACGTGACTTAGTAATGGTCTGCTCGGCAAACCCTGTATCTATTAATATTTGCAACTACTTACGCCCACCCAGAATGCTACCTAAAATACCACGAATGATTTGCCTACCCAACTGTGAGCCTATAGCGCGAGCTGCGCTTTTAGCCGCGGCTTCTAATATACTATCACCACGACTGGCTGGCTCTTTCTTACCTGAAGCTGCCGTTGCATCATCTTCGTCACCAGCAAGTGGCGTAACTTGTGCTTTCAATATCTCATAAGCAGACTCACGATCCACTTGTTTTTCATAAACATTATTTAGGATGGAAGTGCGAATCGATTCGGCACGCTCAGCATCTGTAGCAGGGCCAACCCGGCTACCTGGTGGACAAACAAAGGCACGCTCGACCGGTGTCGGAATCCCCTTTTCATCCAAAAATGAAACAAGCGCCTCCCCTACTCCCAGCTCAGTAATCACACTTTCCACATCCAGCTTAGGGTTGACTCTAAAAGTCGTTGCGGCAGATTTCACTGCCTTTTGATCCCTTGGCGTAAAGGCACGTAATGCGTGCTGTACACGATTACCTAATTGCCCCAATACCGCATCCGGGATATCGAGCGGGTTTTGGCTCACAAAATACACACCCACCCCTTTAGAGCGAATCAAGCGAACGACTTGCTCGATTTTTTCCAGTAACACGGCTGGCGCATCATTAAACAGCAAATGTGCTTCATCGAAAAAGAACACTAGCTTAGGTTTATCTAAATCCCCGGCCTCTGGAAGCTTCTCAAACAATTCAGATAGTAGCCACAATAGCAAAGTCGCGTAAATACGTGGTGAGTTAAATAACTTGTCACTCATCAAGATATTAACGACACCATGACCTTGCTCATCAGTCTGCATCAAGTCATCTAAGTTAAGTGCAGGCTCACCAAACAGCATATCAGCCCCTTGTGTTTCAAGCTGTAACAATGCACGCTGCACCGCACCCACACTTGCCGCAGAAATGTTGCCATACTCCACCTGATACTGCGCTGAATTCTCAGAAGCGTGCTGCATCATTGCACGCAAGTCCTTCAAGTCGAGTAGTAACCAGCCTTTATCATCGGCAATTTTAAACACAGCGTTGAGCACACCGGCCTGCACATCGTTCAAATTCAGTAAACGTGACAGTAGTAAAGGCCCCATTTCCGCAATGGTGGTGCGAACAGGGTGTCCTTTTTCACCAAACATATCCCAAAATGTAACTGGGCACTTAGCATAACTAAAATCAGAAAGCGCGAGTTGTTTTACTCTAGCTTCAACTCGGGTATTGCCCCCGCCTTGCTGGGACATACCTGATAAATCGCCTTTCACATCGGCCATAAACACCGGCACACCATTTTTTGAAAAGCCCTCTGCCAGCGTCTGTAGCGTGACTGTTTTTCCTGTACCCGTTGCGCCGGCAATCAAGCCATGACGATTCGCCATACGTGGCAGGATAACACTGGACATTTCATTATTTTTTGCAATTAAAATGGGGTTAGCCATGAAGTGATTACCTAAATTTTAGTAATAAACGTTAATAAATTTGAGGAGCAATGACTGGCTTGCGTTAGAAGCCAGGTAGTTTTTAAAAGTCACCTTTACGCGCTTTATCCATAATTTCAAGCAACTTGGTTTCTAACTCCTGCGCAGATTTTTTTGCTCGCTCAGTTGGATGCTTAATGCTTTTTAAATCAAAAGTAGGACGGTCCATCGCGATGTAAAGTTTAGGTTTGTTATTACCATCCAACTTTTCATAAATCGCCACTCTGCATGGCGCAAATACTAAAAACTCAGGGTGATCTAAAATAATCTCCGTACCCATACTCAAGTTGCAAAATGAGCGTACTTCCTTAATGCCTTGTGAATCAACACCGCGCAACTTCATATGCTCACCAATTGGAAAGTTGGCAGGGTTCACAAAGTTCATCCCCTCTGAAATACTCTTTAAGCTTTCCACCAGATCCTGATAACTCACGTTTGCATTAACCGGCAATTCATAAATAGCACCGGATGGATCGATTGCTGGCATTCCTGGTCGCACTTGGCCGATCAGGGCGTTATCTTTGAGCGCCAAGTTCGGCTGCTTAAAACAACAAGAAACCATGCCTAAACTCAAGCTGATTAAGAACACAGCATAGTAGCTTGTGTACAGGTTACGTCGAGCGCTTACTAATAGCATGGTGACCACCTAACTCTAAATTAATCTGCAATCTTGAGTGCCTGATTGACCGCGGCGCGATTAAAATGCGGTGCAATCAGTTCAATAAATCCATACATATATCCACGTAAAAATGCATCTTTACGCACGCCTAGATAAGTCGTGCTGTCGGCAAATAAATGGTCAACGTCAATTTTTGCTAAATGCGTATCGCGGTCAGCGTCGTAAGCCATATTGGCAAGCAAGCCAACACCTAGGCCCAAAGTGACATAAGTCTTAATCACGTCAGCATCAATCGCCGTCAGCACGACATTGGGCGTTAATCCCGCATCAGAAAAAGTCTTAGACACTAGCGTACCACCAGTAAATGCAAAGTCATAGGTAATCAGTGGGTAATTCACTAGCTTTTCCAAAGTCAAAGGACCACCCTGCAACAAAGGATGGTCATGCGGCACGACAACGCAGCGATTCCAGTGATAACAAGGTAAGCATAACAAGCTCTCACGCTCACTAATCGACTCAGTAGCAATCCCAATATCTGCCTCACCACTTTCCACTTGCTCAGCCACCTGGCTAGGATTACCTTGATGAATATTTAGCTTAACGCGCGGGTAATTAGTCATAAAGGCTTTAACTGCCGCAGGCAACTTGTAGCGCGCTTGCGTATGTGTGGTAGCAATCGTTAAAGTTCCAGTTTCCACATCACTAAATTCTTCACCTACACGCTTTATATTTTCAATATCGCGCATCACCTTATCAGCCAGCATCACAATCTGCTGACCAGGCACTGTCAAACCAGTTAACCGTTTACCATTGCGCTTAAATATCTGCAAACCAAGCTCTTCTTCAATCAACTGAATTTGCTTACTCACGCCGGGCTGTGATGTATACAAAGCATCGGCTGCACTGGTAATATTTAACCCCTGCTTCACCACTTCATGCAAATAACGTAACTGATGTAATTTCATTGGATTAGCTTCTTCTAAACAACCTAATTAACGAGATATTTCAAGCACACCGCTAACACTGCCAATGTGTAAAAACACGCACACCTTATATAACTAAACGATATATCCATAGAATAACATATTCTTAAAAAAAACGAGAACGCACTGTTATAGTACGCGCCTAAATTTAGTTGATAACGGATACTCCACATGGAATTTGGTTATGTAATCTCGGGCTTTGCCGTAGGTTTGCTTGTTGGCGTCACAGGTGTAGGTGGCGGTTCATTAATGACACCCTTACTCGTTTTTTTATTCGGTTTCAAAGCAGCAGTTGCTGTAGGTACCGACTTGCTCTACGCAGCCATTACCAAAACTGGCGGTGTGTTTGTACATCACAATACGCATAAATCTGTTGATTGGCGAGTGGTAGCATGGATGTCGGCTGGTAGCTTACCTTCTGCGGTAATCACAATTTTTGTGATTAAACACCTTATCCAAATTGAAAAAGATATTTCAGGCATTATCACCCATACATTGGGTGTTGCACTCATTTTAACGGCGATAGCTTTAATAATCCGTAGCTATTTAACACGCAAAAAAATACGCGAAATTGAAGATAGTGTCATTAGTAGTGGTCGTTTTAATAAAATTCAGGTCCCAGCAACCATATTTACTGGCATAATACTGGGTGCGCTAGTTACAATTTCCTCAGTAGGTGCAGGTGCGCTTGGCACACTGGCGATACTCTTCCTTTATCCTAAGATGAGCACGCTCAAAGTAGTAGGTACTGATTTAGCGCATGCAATCCCGTTAACGGCGGTTGCTGGCTTCGGTCATTGGACGCTTGGACATGTCAACTTTGAACTGTTAGGCACACTGCTCATCGGATCTCTGCCTGGAATATGGGTGGGTAGCCATTTGAGTGTAAAAATTCCAGAAAAAATACTACGCCTAATTTTAGCCACGCTACTACTTGTGATTGGTTTGAAATTCGTTTTAGTTTAATTTAAAAGTTAGTTTAAAAAGCACTATATATATGTATAAATATGATGAAATAGATCAACAAATTGTTGATGAACGCGTTGCCCAATATCGCGACCAGACTCGCCGCTACTTAGCTGGCGAGCTATCTGAAGATGAGTTCCGCCCGCTACGCCTTCAAAATGGCTTATATATCCAACGTCAGGCACCGATGCTGCGCATCGCCGTGCCTTATGGCATGTTATCTAGCGCACAGTTGCGCAAACTTGGCGATATTTCAAAAAAATACGACAAAGGTTATGGTCACTTCAGTACACGTCAGAACTTGCAATTAAACTGGCCTAAGCTAGAAGATGTGCCTGAAATCCTAGCAGATTTAGCCACAGTGGAAATGCACGCCATTCAAACCTCAGGTAACTGCATCCGTAACATCACTACCGACCAGTTCGTAGGCGTTGCACCAGATGAAGTCATCGACCCACGCGCGATTGCTGAAATCATGCGCCAATGGAGCACGTTCCACCCTGAATTCGCTCTATTGCCACGTAAATTCAAAATTGCAGTTTCTGGTACTAAAAATGACCGCGCGCTAGTACAAGCTCACGACATTGGCTTAGAGTTTTACCGTGACAGCAACAACCAAGTAGCAATCAAGGTATGGGTTGGCGGTGGCTTAGGTCGCACACCAATCTTGGGTACAGTAATCCGCGAACATCTGGAATGGCAACATGCCCTTACCTATTGCGAAGCGATTATTCGTGTCTATAACTTACATGGCCGTCGTGACAATATCTACAAAGCACGTATCAAGATTTTAGTGAAGGCTTTGGGTATTGATGAATTCCGCAAACAAGTAGACGCGGAATGGGCACATATTAAAGATACAGAAAACACCATCAGCGAAGCTGAGTTAGCTCGCGTGGCGCAACACTTTGATGTGATGCCTTATGAAAACGTGCCAGCACATGACGCAGGTTTTGATGCGGCAGTTGCTAGCAACCCTGCGTTTGCCGCATGGGTTAAACGTTGCGTACATCCACACAAACAAACTGGTTATCGTGCAGTGACACTTTCACTCAAACCGCACGGCCAAGCACCTGGCGACATTAGCTCTGAGCAAATGTGGACTGTGGCTGACCTTGCTGACCAATATAGCTTTGGTGAGCTACGTTCATCTCATGAGCAAAACCTAATATTGGCTGATGTTAAATTAAGCGATTTATTTGCCTTGTGGGAAAAAGCTCGTGCTAATGGTTTAGCAAGCCCTAACATCGGTTTGCTGACAGATATCATTTGCTGCCCAGGCGGTGACTTCTGCTCACTTGCCAACGCAAAGAGTATTCCTATCGCTAAAGCGATTCAAATGCAATTTGACAACCTTGATTACCTGCATGACATTGGTGAGATGGAACTCAACATTTCAGGTTGTATGAACGCCTGCGGCCACCACCATGTGGGTCACATTGGTATTCTCGGTGTAGATAAAGATGGCTCTGAGTGGTATCAAGTCACAATCGGTGGCAAACAAGGTAACGATGCCAGCATTGGTACTGTAATTGGGCCTTCATTCTCAGCTGATGAGATGCCTGGCGTCGTGCAAAAGTTAATTGAGGTTTACATTCAAGAACGTACACCTGAAGAAAGATTTATTGATACTGTGCGTCGCTTGGGCGTTGCCCCATTCAAAGCACATGTCTATGCAAAAAATGAGGTTGCAGCATGAGTAATTTAATCAAACTGAACAATGGCGTGGCTAGCGTGGTAGAAGATGACTGGACACTAGTTCAGCTGCCTGCCACACAAGTAGAAGAGCGAAAACAAGCTGGTAAAGTTGTTTTATTTAAACTGACCGGTGAGGCTACCGTAACCGAAGCGCAAATTGCAGATACGGCGATTCCAGCAACAGGAAAAGTCATTCTGCCGTTAAGTGTATTTATCGCACGCAACGACGAAATTAAAGCTCGCATTACGCAAGGTGAAGTCGGCGTTTGGTTAGCAACGCATGAACTGCTAGAAAACTTGACGCAACACCAAGCTGACTTAAATGTACTGCCTATCATCGCGATTTTTGTAGAGCGCTTTGCAGATGGCCGTATTTTCTCATTAGGTAACTTGCTACGCACACGCTTTGGCTTTAAAAATGAATTACGTGCGTTTGGCGATGTGTTACGTGACCAACTTTACTTCTTGAAGCGTAGCGGCTTTACTAGCTATTTAGTGCGTGCAGACCGCTCAGCACAAGAAGCGATTGCCAGCCTAAGTGACTTTACTAAACCATACCAAGGCGCGGTCGATGAGCCACGCCCTGTATTTAAGCGTTACAACAGAGGCGCATAAATGACTACGGATGTAGATTTAGGCCAGGTTGTAATGCTTAAACCTAGCGCGAACAACCCAGCAACTAGACCAACACTAACAGATGAATTGGTAGCAAGCGTTAACCAAAAATCGGGCGAAGTGCTAGCACTATTAAGCAGTGCCGCAAACGAGTTTGGCGCGAATGAAGTCACCTTTGCCAATAGCTTTGGCGCAGAAGACATGGTGTTAACCGACATCATTCAACGCCAAAAAATCGCGATTGAGATTTTCTCGTTGGACACTGGCCGCCTGCCTGTTGAAACCTACGATTTAATTGCCAAAACAGAACAAACTTACAATACCAAACTTAAAATCTTTTTCCCGCAGTCTGATGCGGTGGAGAGCTACGTAAGAACCAATGGCATCAATGCATTCTATGAATCCATTGATTTACGCAAAGCCTGTTGCTTTATGCGTAAAGTAGAGCCATTGCAACGTGCTTTAAAAGGTAAAAAAGCATGGGTCACTGGTATGCGTGCAGAGCAATCTACCACACGCGTCAACCTGCCCTTCCGTGAGTTTGATAGTGGCAACAAGCTAGAAAAATTTAACCCGCTAAGCAACTGGACGGAAAAAGAAGTATGGGCCTACATCCGCATGTTTGATGTGCCATATAACAAACTGCATGACCAGTTTTACCCAAGCATAGGCTGCGCCCCATGTACGCGCGCAATTGCAATGGGTGAAGATGTGCGAGCCGGCCGCTGGTGGTGGGAAGACCCCAACAGCAAAGAGTGCGGATTACATGTAAAGAAGTGATTTTATAAAATTCTGCTACGTATCCAGTATTAGCATTAAGTAGTAATTTTGATTTTTGAAACCTAAGAATATGACAACAACTAAACAACCCTTATCTCATTTAGACTGGCTAGAGTCTGAGGCCATTTACATTCTGCGCGAGGTCGCGGGGCAATGTAGCAACCCTGTACTGTTATTCTCAGGTGGCAAAGATTCACTTTGTATTTTACGTTTAGCTGAAAAAGCATTCCGCCCTGGTAAATTCCCGTTTCCACTCATGCATATTGATACTGGTCACAACTATCAAGAAGTGCTGGATTTCCGTGACCAACGCGCAGCAGAATTAGGTGAGCGCCTGATTGTACGTTCAGTTGAAGACTCAATGAAACGCGGTACCGTGGTGCTTAAATCACCTGATGAGCCACGCAATAAACACCAATCAGTCACTTTACTTGAAGCAATTGAAGAGTTTGGCTTTGACTGCTGTATCGGTGGCGCACGCCGCGATGAAGAAAAAGCACGTGCCAAAGAACGTATCATGAGTTTCCGAGATGAGTTTGGCCAGTGGGATCCTAAAAATCAACGCCCTGAGTTATGGAACCTGTATAACGCACGTTCACACAAAGGCGAAAACATCCGTGCCTTCCCTATTTCTAACTGGACAGAAATGGACGTATGGCAATACATCGAGCGTGAAAACTTAGGCTTGCCAAGCATCTACTTCTCACACAAGCGCGACATTATTATGCGTGGCGGCGCCATGATGCCTGCAAACGTACCACTAGCTAACGGCGAGGTAATCAACCAACCTAAAGCAGGTGAAGAAGTCATTAATATGCAAGTTCGTTTTAGAACTGTAGGTGACATCACATGTACAGCACCAGTACTGTCTGATGCAGACAATGTGAGCAAAATTGTTATTGAAACGGCCACCACCACCATTACAGAACGTGGTGCTACCCGCTTAGATGACCAAACCTCAGATGCTTCAATGGAACAACGCAAAAAAGAGGGATATTTCTAAAAAATACTATCAAGATATGCCGATTAAATTGATTGCTAGACACTTTATGCAATCGCTTAATCAAACATCTTATCTAGCATTTTTGATATTTTGAAAATTTAATTATGACAAACACAACGCACAACGACTCACTATTACGCTTTATGACATGCGGCAGCGTAGATGACGGCAAAAGCACACTGATTGGCCGCTTGCTATACGATACCAAAACCATCTTGGCTGATACGCTGACACAAATTTCAAACACCTCTAAAAAACGCGGTATGGAAGCTGTGGACTTATCACTGCTAACCGACGGCTTACAAGCTGAACGTGAGCAAGGCATCACGATTGACGTTGCTTACCGCTACTTCAGTACTGGTACACGTAAATACATTATTGCCGATGCCCCAGGCCATGAGCAATACACACGTAACATGGTAACGGCAGCATCAACAGCAAACCTTGCGATTATTTTGATCGATGCACGTAGAGGCGTACTCACGCAAACACGTCGCCATAGCTATTTAGCGCATTTAGTAGGCATTCCACACATTGTGGTGGCGGTTAACAAAATGGACTTAGTGAACTATGACCAAGCTGTTTACGACAAAATCTGTGCCGATTATGCTGCCTTCGCGGCAGAAATTGGCTTAGCAGCCGCTAGAGACATTCGCTTTATTCCTATGTCTGCATTAAATGGCGACATGTTAGTTGACCGTTTAGAAAATATGCCTTGGTATACAGGCGAAACATTGATTGAAATGTTAGAAAAGGCACCAGCTGCGCATACAGAACAATCTGAAGCATTCCGCTTCCCAGTGCAATTTGTATGCCGCCCACACGCATCTGATGACCCTGAGTTACATGACTTCCGTGGATTTATGGGTCGTATTGAGTCAGGCGAAATTGCAGTTGGTGATGCAGTAACGGTACTGCCAAACGGCTACCAATCAAAGGTAAAAGCTATCCAGCTCGGGGCAGACCAATTGCAATCAGCCTCTACAGAACAAAGTGTTACTTTGCTGTTAGAAGATGAAATCGATACTTCACGTGGTGATATGATTGTTAAAAGTGCTGAAGCTATTGAACCTGTAAAACAAGTAGAAGCATTTGTTTGCTGGCTGTCAGAAACACCGCTGTCCACTGCACGCACTTACATCATTCGTCACACCACGCGTGAATCTAAGGCTAAAGTAGGCACCATCAGCTATAAAGTAGATGTCAATACATTAGAACAACAAGCCACTAGCGATTTGAAAATGAATGACATTGCGCGCATTAGCTTCAAGCTGGCGCAACCACTGATGATAGATAGCTATAAAAATAATCGTGCTACCGGTGCTTTCATCATTATTGATGAATCTACCAATAACACTGTTGGCGCTGGCATGATTGTGTAGGTTATATAGTTACCATGTCTAGACACAGGTAACTATATAGAATTAGTCATCGCAAACTAATAGAATTTCTAATAAAATAACGTTTTAGCTTTTAAGCTGTAAAGGACTATAAAAATGACTTACGTCGTTACCGAAAACTGTATTCAATGTAAATTCACTGACTGCGTAGATGTTTGCCCAGTTGATTGCTTTGTAGAAGGCCCTAACTTCCTTGCAATTAACCCAGACGAGTGTATTGACTGCACACTATGCGTTGCAGAATGTCCAGCTGAAGCCATCTTTGCCGAGGATGATGTCCCTGCAGACCAGCAAGAGTATATTGCGTTGAACGCTCGCTTTGCACAAGTTTGGCCAGTGATTACTGCGCGTAAAGAAGCACTTCCAGATGCCGAAGCAATGAACGGCGTACCAGGTAAGCGTAATTTACTAGTTGAATAATCTAGTACGCGTCAAACACATAAAGGAGGCATATGCCTCCTTTTGTCTATGTGCTAGCGCCTGTATACAAGCTTAAAAAACTAAGCCGCTGTGATGACTAAACCGTTAAGATTCCTCCAACACTACTCGCCTACTCTGCAAGATAAGATACGGCAATTGCAAACGCAGGGTTTACTCGGCGAGTACATCACACATCGTTATCCCCAGCATCACACCATCCAAACAGACAAAGCGCTGTACCAATATAGCAATGAGATTAAACAGGCATTTTTACGTAACGCGCCTCAGCTCGATAAAGTACATTACGACAATAAATTAGGCATAGAACACCATGCACTTGGCCTCAACACCGCCATTTCGCGCGTACAAGGCGGCAAGCTCAAGGCTAAAAAAGAAATCCGAATCTCATCATTCTTTAAAGAGTCCCCCACGGAGTTCTTACGCATGATTGTGGTTCATGAGTTGGCTCATTTAAAAGAGCGTGATCATGACAAGGCTTTTTACCAGCTTTGCCAGCATATGGAGCCTAACTACCACCAGCTGGAATTTGACTGCCGCGTTTATTTAACGTGGAAAAGTGAGAAGTAACTTAATACATGCTAATGACGCCAAACTTTAGCGCGTCGAATCATAAACCAGCTAAACATTAGGTAAAAGGCCATCGCAATCGCTAGCCCCGATGGCGCATACCAAACAAGTGGTACAACTAGCCCTGCTGATACGGTAGATAGCAACATTTGGATGAAAGCCTGACCAGATGCCGCAGTGCCACGGATTTTAGGATGCCGGTCTAAAGCAGCAAGTGAAAGTATTGGCATTGCCAAGGCCATACCGATATTAAATAGTGCGATTGGCACAATGTTATAAATAACACTGGTAGGAAGATATAAGCAAACCGCAATATTGAGTAAGACCATTGCGGACATCCAAACATACGCCAGTTTAATCACTTTGCTTTGTGCGTACCTGCCAGCAGCGCGTTTAGCTAGATAAGAGCCCAACACCATGCCACAGACCGTGGGAATAAACATGTAAGCAAATTGATGCTCAGTTAGGCCTAAGTGTTTGACCAAAAACACAGGGCTTGCTAGCACATAAAGAAAGAATCCAGCAAAGTTTGCACCAAGTGCAAACACTACATAATTAAATTCTTTATCGCTAAAAATGACGCGATAGTCTTTAATAACCTGTTTCGCAGAGAGGGGTAAGCACTTTTCTTTAGGCATGGTTTCAGGCAGATACTTCACTGCTGCCCAAAGGCTGAACGCGGCATATAACGCTAAAAAGATAAAGATAGCCTGCCAATGAATACCAAGCAATAAACCACCGATGATAGGGGCAACCGCTGGCGCAATACCAAACAACATTTGTACCGTTGCCATCACACGCTGGGCTTGTGGCCCTTCAAACAAATCACGCACCATCGCACGTGCCACCACATTGCCAGCACCTCCGGATAAGCCTTGCAACGCACGGAAGAACCATAATGTTTCCACATTAGGCGCAAAAGCACAGCCAATAGAGGCTGCAACAAAAACGCCTAAGCCCCATTTAATCGTAGTGATACGACCAATAGAGTCCGATATCGCACCGTGCCATAACGTCATTAGTGCATATGGCAGCAAGTAAAATGTAAGGCTTTGCTGTAACTCTATTGAACTGCCTTGTAGCGCACGCTCTAGTGACGGAAATGCAGGTAGGTAAGTATCAATTGCAAATGGTGCAAGCGCAGCCAAGCTTGCAAGCACAAAAGACAATACCAATGGGGAGGATTGATGCTTCAAACTAAAACTTTCAATAAAAGATATTTACTGGCAATAAAAAAGCGCGCTACTGATTATTACAGTAGCGCGCTAGATTAAATCACAATAATGCTATTAATGCACCTTTGCGAAACTCAAAACCAACGACTGCCTCAACAATTAAGGCAAAGCATGGAACTCATCTACTCGCTCCTTCAGCTCACCAGCGATGATTTTTTTAGAGTTTTTGTCATTTCTAAACACTATAGGCTGTGCTGCAATTGTCGGATTTCTTGAATCAAGTATCGCCTGCTCTATTAGATGATGATGCGGCGATTTACTGCAAACTGGGTCGGCAGCCTCAGCATCCCCAGTAAGCAGGAATGTTTGGCAGCGACAGCCCCCTAAATCTTTTTCTTTCTCGTCGCATGTACGGCACGGTTCTTTCATCCAACTATCACCGCGATACTTGTTAAATGCCGGGGAGTCTTTCCAGCTCCAACCTAGGTCTGTATCTTTAACATTTGGAAATTGCATGTTAGGTAATACGCGTGCTGAGTGACATGGCAACACATCGCCATTAGCTGTCACAATCATAAATACCTCACCCCAGCCATTCATACATTTTTTAGGGCGGTCAGAGAAGTAATCAGGCACCACAAAGAAAATCTTCATCTTGCTGCCAGACTTTTCTCTAAATTCGTTAGTGATTCTTTCCGCCTCTTCTACCTGCTCTTTTGTCGGCATTAATTGGCTGCGATTTACCAAAGACCAACCATAATATTGTGTGTTGGCGAGCTCAATATACTCTGCACCGAGAGCATCAGCCATCTCTAGAATTTCTTTCATGTGACCAATGTTGTAGCGATGAATCACCACATTGAGCACCATTGGGTAGCCATGACTTTTAATCATCGCTGCAACTTTTTTCTTTAGCTCAAAAGTTTTAGTATTGGTAATAAAGTTATTAATTTCTTCAGTAATATCATGCATAGATAACTGAATATGGTCTAAACCGCCCTCTTTAAACGCCTGAATGCGTTTTTCTGTGAGGCCAACACCAGAGGTAATTAAATTACTGTAATAACCAAGCTTTCTGGCTTCAACAACGATATCTTCAATATCATCACGCAATAAAGGTTCGCCGCCGGAAATACCCAACTGTATCGCGCCTAATTTACGCGCATCACGTAGCGCCTGTATCCATTGCTCGGTAGTTAATTCATTTTGCGTATGCTTGTCATAATCAGTAGGGTTATAGCAAAATGCACAATGCAAGGGACAACGATACGTCACTTCAGCCAGCAGCCATAAGGGCTGGGTTTGTGTAACACTGGCTGCCACGCCATTATTTTGAGTTTTAGTGGCATGAATGGTTTTTTGAACCACTGACTCACCTAAAGACGCTTGTGTCATTTTGCTACTCCTAAATTTATCTAAGCTTTACGTATCCAAGCTTTACTTAACGCAAGCTCAAACATGCCAATAATATCTTTTTCGATGTTTTCAGCATCTGGAAATGTGGCTTTTAAATCAGCGATTACGTCACCCACGGTTGCTTTACCATCTAGACGTTTAATCACTTCACCTGCACCACCATGTAGTTTGACCATGCCTTCTGGAAAAAGTATCACATAGCTGCTTTGTGCTTCTTCCCACTGAAAGCGGTGATGAAGTGAAAGTGTGTAAATATCGCTGTTTTCTATCTTGTTATCCATCATCTGCCTTCTTAGCTAACGTTCATCACCGGTTGACGCAAGTAATCACGGCCTTCAACCTTAATGTCTGCTGATTGCAACATAATCGCATCAGCCATGACCCATAATACATCCAATTTAAATTGCAGAATGTCTAATGCGCGCATTTGCATTTCACGTGTTTGGCTAAAGTAATCTAATGTCACTTCCAAACCTTGCTCAACGTCACGGCGTGCCTGAGTCAATCTGTTTTTAAAATATTGCATACCTTCTGCATTGATCCATGGATACATCTCAGGCCAAGAGTCTATACGCTGTTGGTGAATGTGCGGAGCAAACAGTTCAGTCAAACTCGAGCAAACAGACTCTTGCCATGGGCGCTGTTTTGCAAAGTTAATGTATGCATCCACAGCAAACTTAGTACCTGGAGCAACCAACTTCAATGAAGTTACATCGTCACGGCTTAAACCCACGGCTGCGCCTAGGTGAATCCAAGCTTCAATACCACCCTCACCGCCTTCTGCAATTTGGCCGCTACCATCATGGTCAAAAATACGTTGAATCCAGCCACGACGCAATTCACGATCTGGACAGTTTGATAAAATTGCCGCATCTTTCATCGGAATCGCAATTTGATAGTAATAGCGATTTGCAACCCATGCCTGCATTTGTTGCTGTGTAAGTTTTCCCTCATACATCAACACGTGAATTGGATGGTAGATATGATAACCCTTACCTTTTTCACGTAATTTAGCTTCAAACTCTTCTTTAGACCAGGGTGCCAACTTTTCAGCCATTTTCTTCTCCAAACATTTAAAGTGATTTATCCAATTAAACGCTTTTACTTTAGGCTCTTATCAGCAAATGCTGCTTCAAAGCCTATTTTCTCGTGCATAAAAGCGTCTAAGCACTTTGTATTCTTACAAAATAATATCCATGCCATCATAAGCCACTTCAATTTTGTGTTCGTTCAACACAGCGCGCTCGGCAGAATCTTCACGTAAAATCGGGTTGGTGTTGTTGATATGAATCAACACTTTTCTTACATCACCAAATTTATCTAGCTCTTCGATCATGCCATTTGGGCCAGACTGAGGGTTATGACCAATACTGCGTGCGGTCTTAGTCATTAAACCCAAGTCCAACATTTCTGTATCTGTCCAGAAGGTACCATCCACCATAATGCAATCAGCCTGACTCATTAATGCAGGTAGATGTGGCTCAATTTCACCTAAACCCGGTGAGTACCAACATTTTTTGCCTGAGCTAATCTCTTCAATCAATACACCAATCGTATCGCCAGGGTGCGGGTCATTACGATGTGGTGAATAAGGAGGCGCCGCACTCTTTAGTGCAACTGCGGTGAATTTTAAGTTAGGGACATTTGGGATGGTGAAGCTAGTTTTACCATCAATCGGTACATTGTGATGATTAACGCCACAATAATGATTTAGTATATTTAGAATCTGATTACCTGAAGTTAAGTCCTCATACACCATATCGGTACAGTAAATCTCACGTTTAACTTTACCCTCACGTAACATAAACAGGCCTGTGGTATGGTCAATTTGCGCATCGATCAGCACAATCGCCTGAATGCCACTATCCCGCACAGCACGGCCTGGCTGCAACGGGGAAAAGTCTTGAATCTGCTGCAATACATCTGGAGAAGCATTAAACAGTACCCAGTTTACGCCATCACCACTTACGCAAATTGATGACTGTGTACGCTTGGTAGCTTTGATCGTGCCTTTACGTAAACCATCACAGTTAAAACAATTACAATTCCACTGTGGAAAACCACCCCCAGCACCAGCGCCTAATACATGTATATGCATGAATCTCTACATTTCTATTTAAGTTAAACTTCAATCATTAAAAAGTGTGCTTTATTAAGCACCACGATTTTTTTGTAAAAAAACGATGATAACTTTATCTGGAATCATTTTTTTACAAAAAAAGGCTGTCTCTCGGCAGCCTTTTTTAATATTACGTGAGCAATAATTACTTGTTCATTACGTACATTGTTACTTCAAAGCCAAAACGCATTTCAGTAGCTGCTGGTGTTGTCCACATAATCTTATCCTTTTAAATTTAGTTGATTTCGCTACGCGCTTATTGCTGTAACGTGAGAAGCATTCTGCGCCCTAATTTATATGTACAACACTGCAAACTTACCCAATATCTACTAAGTAAATTCATGATGCGTAGGCGCTTATTTGCTTAGGGCTTCATTATGCGGGTTAATACCTCTAAAAACTTCGCATTCTCAGAGAACAGACCAATGCTCACTCGCAGATACTCAGGCATTTCGTAGTTAGCGACAGGCCTCACTATCACGCCCTGCTGTAACAGTTTTTGATTAATAGCGGCAGCATCGCCTACTTTGACACTAATGAAATTTGCAAATGATGGAATATAAGTCAAGCCTAGCTGTTCAAAGCCATGCTTTAACTGTGCCATACCAGCTTGATTCAATGCATAACTGCGCGCAACGAAGTCATCATCAGCGAGTGAAGCAACCGCTGCGGCTTGCGCAATGCTATTCACATTAAATGGCTGGCGCACTCGATTCATCATATCTGCAATTTTGGCATGGCATAAACCAAACCCGATGCGTAACCCAGCCAAACCGTAAGCTTTAGAGAAAGTACGCGAAATCACTAAGTTCTCAAACTCTTTTAGCCAGCCAATGGCTTGAGATTTATACTCAGCAGGCAAATATTCGTCGTATGCTTCATCTAGCACCACCAGTACATGCTGCGGCACTTGTTTCAAGAACGCATATAAAGCATCTTTAGCTAATAAAGTGCCCGTTGGGTTATTAGGATTGGCAATAAAAATCAAACTGGTTTTATTGGTTATCGCTGCCAGCATTGCTGATAGGTCATGACCAAAATCTATAGCTGGCACCACTACGCCTTTGGCGCCCATGGCTTGGGTGACTAATGGATAAACCGCAAAAGCATGTTGCGAGTAAATCACTTCACTATCGCTACTCAAATAAGCACGCGCCACCAACTCTAAAATATCATTAGAGCCATTGCCAAACACAATCTGCTCAGGCGCAACACTAAACTTATTACTTACAGTTTCACGCAAAGCAAAACTATTGCCATCTGGGTATCTGGCAATATCTAGAATTGCCTCTTGAATGGCATAGTCAGCTTTAGGGCTGATGCCTAACGGGTTTTCATTTGAAGCCAGTTTAACAATATCTTCAACGTTTAAATTCATTTCTCGCGCAAGCTCAGTGATCGGCTTTCCACCCTGATATGGTGCGATTTTTTGGATATGTTGAGGTGCTTGTATAGTCATGGTCTGATTAGATATTGAAAGTTAACAGTGAAGAAGATAGGAAAATAAAATCATTAACAAGTTGCAAGTGGTAATCTGCAACTTGCCATTTAATTAGCACGGCCATTACATTTACTCACTAAAAGCATCATATGCATGTATCGTGCAGCTTTCTGCATCAAATAAGCTCAAAATAGCATTTAATTGAAGTTAAGCAACCTTAAACAACAGCCAGCGGATAAGATCCTAAAAGTTTTAGATAAGAGGCTTTAGATGTGACTTCTTGTATCGCAGAAGCAACATTGGCATCTTGTACATGCCCTTCAATGTCCACATAGAATACATATTCCCACATGCCACCTTTGGCTGGTCTGGATTCCAGCTTAGTCATGCTCACATTGTGCTTAGCCAATGGCTCCAATAGCCCTAAAATTGCACCAGGTTGGTTCTTGGTTGCCGTGACAAAAGAAGTCTTATCTTGGCCCGATGGCGCCACATCATGCGCTGACAACACTAAAAAGCGCGTGGTGTTTTTAGGGTCATCTTCAATATTTTCAGCAAGAATATTTAAATTAAATAACTCCGCTGCACGCTTACTTGCAATTGCTGCAGCAAAAGTACCATCCGCTGCAATTAAATCGTGAATCATCTGTGCTGCACGTGCATTGCTAGTCACTGGTTCGCGCTCTGCTTTTGGCAGCATTTTATTTAGCCACTCATGGCACTGCGCTAAAGACTGCGAATGTGAAAATACGTGTGAAATCTGCTGTATATCGGTTTGCTTAGACAGTAAACAGTGATGAATTGGGATTGTGACTTCACCACAAATTCTAAGTGGGCTGCTCAATAGTAAATCTAAGGTTAAACCAACAGCACCTTCATTTGAGTTTTCTACAGGCACTACGCCATAATCAGCTTGACCAGACTCAACGGTACGAAAAACCTCGTCAATTGAGCCACACACCACCGCATGTTTGCCTTCACCAAACTGCTTAAGTGCAGCCTCTTCACTGTAAGTGCCAAGCGGGCCTAAAAAGGCCACGGTCAACTCTTTTTCCAATGCACGGCAGTTAGACATAATGCTACGGAAAATATTGGTGACAGCCTCAGCTGGCAATGGACCAGCATTTAACTCCATTAAACGTCTTAAGACCTGAGCCTCACGCTCCGGACGGTAAATCACCCCATCATCTTTAAGTTCGCCAATATGTCGTGCATGGCTCGCGCGCTCGTTGGTAAGCTTAAGGATTTGTTCATCAATCGCATCAATTTGGTCACGATGCTGCTTTAACAGGCTTGATAATTGTTCTTTAGACATATTAGTGCGCTTTTTCAAATTCCTGCATATAACTCACCAATGCTTGTACACCCTCAATTGGCATCGCGTTGTAAATTGACGCACGCATACCACCCACCATGCGATGTCCTTTTAACTGTAACAAGCCTTTGGCTTCAGCACCTTTTAAGAAAGCATCATTTAATGATTCATCCACCAAGAAAAATGGAATATTCATGCGCGAACGATTATGCACAGCAACGTTATTGATGTAAAAGTCAGTGCTATCGATGTAATCATAGAGCAAATTGGCTTTTTGAATATTCACTTGCTCTATCGCGCTCACACCGCCTTGCGCTAGCAGCCACTCAAATACTAAGCCCGCAATATAAATACTATAGGTTGGCGGTGTATTGATCATTGATTGATTTTCAGATTGTGTTTTCCAGTTGAACACAGCTGGTGTCAATGGGGATGCACGATCCAATAAGTCTTCACGCACAATCACAATACATAACCCTGCTGGACCTATGTTTTTTTGTGCACCGCCGTAAATCACACCATATTTAGTCACATCAATCGGGCGCGACAGAATATGTGAAGACATATCAGCCACAATAGGCACGTCGCCAGCATCGGGCAAGCCATCAAACTCTACACCGTTGATCGTTTCATTGGTACAGATGTGCAGATAAGCTGCATTTTTATTGAGCTTCCAAGTTGAATACGCAGGCACATTAGTAAAGCCATCAGCCTCACTGCTGGCTACTAAATTGATTTTGCCATAAGCATTGGCATCTTCCACACTACGTTTGGACCATGCTCCAGTCACCACGTAATCGGCCTCACCACCATTGAGTAAATTCATTGGGATAATTGCATTCTCAGCAATCGCGCCACCTTGTAAAAACAGTACTTTATAGTTTTTCGGCACATCCAGCAGTTTACGTAAGTCAGCTTCTGTTTTAGCCAGAATACTGGTGAACTCCTTACCGCGATGTGACATTTCCATCACACTCATGCCTGAGCCGTGCCAATCTAGCATCTCGGCCTGCGCACGTTCTAAAACAGGCTTAGGTAACACTGCAGGACCTGCAGAAAAGTTATAAATTTTAGTCATCAATTAAGTTCTAAATCAAAAAAATATTATTGGAAATTAAGTAGTTAATCTAATCAGCCAGATTAGGCACACACTAAGCCATATAGCAGCACTTGCACTCAATGCATTGCCATTAGCCTAGCTACGCGCTATTCGATTTCACCGCCAACTTCGATATCAGCTTCAGCTTCGCCATCTTCTTCGTCATCGGTTTCTACAATTTTCTCTATGCCTGAGAGTTTTTCACCCTCACCTAGATTGATCAAAGTAACGCCTTGCGTTGCGCGGCCTAGCTCACGAATCTCACTTACACGGGTGCGAATCAACACGCCACCTGTAGTAATCAGCATAATTTCATCTTCATCGTTGACTAGTTTTGCTGCAACCACTAGACCGTTACGATCACTCACTGCAATCGCTTTCACCCCCTGCGTACCGCGGCCTGAGCGGCGGAAGTCTGCTAGCACGGTACGTTTACCATAACCATTTTCAGTCGCTACCATCACTGTTTGCTGATCATCCGAAGCAATCAACAGTGATAAAACTTGCTGACCTTCAGCAAGCTTCATACCGCGTACACCACGTGTGGCACGCCCCATTTCACGCACTTCATCTTCATCGAACCATACGGCTTTACCGCCATTAGATACGAGTACGACATCATTGCTGCCATTCGTGATTTCTGCACCGATTAAGTAATCACCTTCATCCAGATTAATCGCAATAATGCCTGATTTACGTGGGTTAGAGAATTCCGTCAGAGCTGTTTTCTTCACGGTACCCAGTGACGTTGCCATGAAAATAAAATGATTTTCATCAAAACTCTTCACAGAAAGAATCGCGTTGATTTTTTCGTTTTCTTCCAACGGGAACAAGTTAACAATAGGCTTACCACGGCTGGTACGGCTACCTTGCGGCACTTCATAAACTTTAAGCCAATATACGCGGCCTCGATTTGAGAAGCATAAAATATAATCGTGGGTATTCGCCACGAACATTTTATCGATAAAGTCATCTTCTTTCGTCGCAGCTGCCTGCTTACCACGGCCACCACGTTTTTGTGCACGATATTCATCTAAAGGCTGAGATTTGATGTAGCCAGTATGTGACAAAGTCACCACGACGTCTTGCGGTGCAATCAAATCTTCTAATGATAAATCTTGTGCATTCTCAACGATTTCACTGCGGCGCTTATCGCCAAACTGCCTTCTGATTTCATTCAACTCATCTGTAATAATCGCAGTCACGCGAGCAGCAGTTGCTAGAATATCTAACAAATCTGCAATCACATCCATGACTTCTTTGTATTCGTTAACAATTTTGTCTTGCTCAAGGCCAGTCAAACGTTGCAGACGCATCTGTAGAATTTCTTGCGCTTGCACATCGCTTAACTTGTAACCATTAGACGTCAGGCCAAAATTCACAGCCAAGCCTTCCGGACGCGCAGCTTCCATCGCCGCACGCTTTAACATCTCTTCAACCACAGGAGACTGCCAAGATTTAGCCATCAAGTCTTTTTTGGCTTCTGGTGGTGTTGGCGCAGCTTTAATGATGGCAATCATTTCATCTACGTTTGCCAAAGCAACTGCCAAACCTTCTAACACATGGCCGCGCTCACGTGCTTTACGCAACTCGAACACAGTCCTACGCGTAACAACTTCACGACGGTGGCGTAAAAATGCCTCCAGCATCTGTTTTAAATTAAGTAGACGCGGTTGACCATCTAACAAGGCCACCATATTCATACCAAAGGTGTCTTGCAACTGCGTTTGCTTATAAAGATTATTCAGCACAACATCAGGAATCTCGCCACGTTTTAGTTCAATCACTACGCGCATACCTGATTTATCAGACTCATCACGTAAATCAGAGATACCTTCGATTTTTTTCTCGTTCACAAGCTCAGCGATTTTCTCAATCAACGTCTTCTTGTTCACTTGGTAAGGCAGTTCATCAATAATAATGGACTGACGACCACCTTTGTCCATATCCTCAAAATGCGTGCGGCCACGCATCACAACACGACCACGCCCTGTACGGTAACCCTCTTTCACGCCAACCGTACCGTAAATAATACCCGCCGTTGGGAAGTCAGGCGCTGGTACTAATTCGATCAATTCTTCAACCGTAGTCTCTGGATTTTTAAGCAATGCAAAACAGGCATCCAACACTTCGTTCAGATTGTGTGGTGGGATATTCGTTGCCATACCCACAGCAATGCCTGAGCTGCCGTTAATCAGCAGATTAGGAATGCGGGCTGGCATGATTAACGGCTCATGCTCAGAACCATCGTAGTTAGGGCCGAAATCTACAGTTTCTTTGTCAATATCAGCTAACAACTCATGTGCAATTTTAGCCATGCGGATTTCCGTATAACGCATTGCCGCCGCATTATCACCATCCACTGAACCAAAGTTACCCTGACCATCTACCAGCATGTAGCGCAATGAGAAATCTTGTGCCATACGAACAATGGTGTCATAAACTGCAGTATCACCATGAGGGTGGTATTTACCGATCACATCACCAACGATACGTGCTGATTTTTTGTATGGCTTATTGTAATCGTTAGATAGCTCATGCATCGCGTATAAAACGCGTCTGTGCACAGGCTTCAAACCATCCCGAACATCAGGTAACGCACGTCCTACGATTACGCTCATTGCGTAATCCAGGTAAGAGCGGCGCATCTCATCTTCTAGACTAATGGGGAGGGTTTCTTTAGCGAATTGATCCATATTTTGACTGTCTTATAATGGTTTTTATATGAGGCAAATTTTAGCATGATTAGCGCGCAAAATAACGCTTACAACCATACTTTTAACATAGTTTTTCAGTACTAAAAATGTGAGGAAAATCTTACTAGAAGCAAACAGGGCAACCAGCTTGAAATTAGCGTGCTTTGCGTGTATTAAGTGGTATGAACTGACGGCAAAACGCTAGCAGTCAGCACTGCATCCACCTCTTGAGGCTTAAATAGACTTTAATAATTGCCATAGCTTAATCATGTATGAAAACTTAGGCTAAACCGGAGTGTGTGATGAAAGTAATTTAGATATTATGACATCTGGCACAATGCACGATCTAAGGTACGGTATAGTGATCTTGCGTCATTAAATCTACACCGCACTCTAGGTTCTCAACCCAATCAATAAAGCGATTGACCATCACCTTACCCACAAATGAGCGCCCATGCTGCGGCACGATGGATTCGATCTCTAGCTTACGCACCATTGCTGCCCACAAACGACAAGCCTTATTGGATGTCATGTATCGGCGGTGAAACGGTAACATGGTGGGTAAATGACTATCAAAATCGGTGACCGGTTCAACAGCAAGGTCATGGTGTACCAGCGACGCGCCTAAATCGCCTGAAAATAAAATCTTGCTGGTCACATCGTAAAACTGGAAATTACCTTCGGAATGAAGAAAATGTGCGGGTATTGCCTTGATGGTTGCACCGCCTAAAGTGATATTCATCCCACGGTCAGGAATACCAATAATGCGGTTTTTAGTATTGCCCACACTGCAAAAATGCGGCAGAAATCTCTCCCAAATCGCAGGCGCCAGCACCTTGCACTCCGTGCCTACCAGCCACTTATTGATGGAGGCCACGATATCTGGATCCTGATGAGAGGCAAAAATATAATCCAGCTTGCGAAAGTGAAAATACTTCCCCATCCCTATGACCAACGCACTGTAGGTCATATTACCACCTGGATCAATCAGCGCACCGTGACCATTGTTCACAATTAAAAACTGGTTGGACTGTACTGCCTCGTCTGATGAGTCAGTGTCTGATAAGTCGCTGAATTTCACACAAATGTGCTCACCGTCATTAAATAGTTCTGATGCCACGTTTCGCCAACCTTTAGCCCATAAATCAAAACTGCGCATCACTCACTAAAGTCACGATAGGTAGAATGTTAATAAAAAAAAAGACAACCCTAGGGTTGTCTTTTTACCTCAATTAAACATTGCCGCTGCTGATGTACATCAAACAGACAAGCATTTAGCTTGTTAACAGCGCTAAATCAGCTTTCAAGTCCTCTACATGCTCCAAACCCACTGCGATACGCACAAGACCATCACTAATCCCTGCAGCCGCACGAGCCTCAGGCGTTACGCGGCTATGCGTGGTAGTTGCTGGGTGCGTAATCGTACTTTTTGCATCTCCTAAGTTCGCGGTAATTGATATCAATTGTGTAGAGTCAATTAATGCCCATGCCGACTCTTGAGCAGTTTTACCTGCACGTGGCTTCACCTCAAAGGTCACAATACCAGCACCGCTCAACTGCTGGCTCATGGCTAGCGCATGCTGTGGATGAGACTTCAGTCCGGGATAATGGACACGACTCACTTGCGGTTGCGCTTCCAGCCATGTGGCTAACGCTAAGGCATTTTTGGCATGCGCTTCCATACGCACATGCAACGTTTCCAAACCTTTTAAAAACACCCAAGCATTAAAAGCACTCATGGTCACACCAGCCGTACGCAAGAAAGCATAGACTGGTTCCATCAAGGTTTTAGGGCCCAATACAGCACCACCTAAGCACCTACCCTGCCCATCTATGTATTTGGTGGCGGAGTGAATCACGATATCGGCTCCTAATGCTAGTGGGCGCTGGATTGCCGGGGTGCAAAAACAATTATCCACTACTAAGTGCGCGCCCGCCTGATGTGCGATGTCAGCCAATAGGCGAATGTCGCATACCTCAGTTAATGGATTAGAGGGCGTTTCCACGAAGAACAATTTAGTTTTTGCCGTTGCTGCAGCCTGCCACTCGCTCGCGTCAGTTAGCGAAACAAATGTCACATCTAGCCCCCAGCGCTTTAAAATATTGCCAAACAACTGTACGCTAGTGCCAAAGATACTACGCGAAGCCACAACATGATCACCGGCAGAGCACAAACCCATGACGCATGCCAAAATTGCAGACATACCACTAGAAGTTGCCACGCACTGCTCAGCACCTTCTAATGCTGCCAGTTTATTTTGGAACATGGTGACAGTAGGATTGGTGAAGCGCGAGTAAATATTACCGGGCTCCGTGCCACCAAATCGAGCAGCTGCTTGTGCTGCGCTTTCAAACCTAAAGCTAGAGTTCAGGAACAAAGCCTCGGAGTTCTCTCCATAAGGCGTTGACTCGCTACCGGCACGCACACTAAGTGTTTCTGGGTGAAATTGTAAATTATTATTCATCATTACCTCTAAATTCTAAGGACATAAAAAAACCCGCTCAAGCATTGCGCTAAAACGGGTTCTTTTTTACTCGCTTTAGCTGTGTTTATAATGCGCCCGCAAGCTGAGTGTGGCCTTGATTAATGTTGGCAAACTCAAATCAGCGCAATTTCATGTTAGCCCTAAGTTTAAGCTCAGTCAAGCAATAAACATGGGCAACAATACGTGTCAGACCGTTTAAATTAAACGCCTTCCTCTACTTCAATGCCATTAGCGTTGATTAAATTCAAATCTAATTGTGTGCTTGAATTTGCTGGTTTGGCGTTTTTCTGGCCATCACCGCGCGCAGATTCGATTCTTGATAAATACGCCTCACTAATATCACCAGTGACATATTTACCATCGAAACATGAGCAATCAAACGCTTTGATATTTGGGTTGCTTAATTTGATACCATCTACTAGCGCATCAAGATCTTGATAAATAAGCGCATCTGCACCGATTTCTTTACAGATTTCCTCATCACTACGGCCTGTGGCCAGCAATTCATCACGACTAGGCATATCAATACCGTACACGTTAGGGAAACGTACCGGAGGTGCGGCTGAAGCAAAGTACACTTTAGTTGCGCCTGCATCGCGTGCCATCTGCACAATTTGCTGTGAGGTAGTACCACGGACGATAGAGTCATCTACCAGCAATACATTCTTGCCTTTAAACTCAATACCAATCGGGTTGAGTTTTTGGCGTACTGATTTTTTACGCAACGCTTGGCCAGGCATAATAAAAGTACGGCCAATGTAACGGTTTTTAATAAAGCCTTCACGGTAATCCAAACCTAATGCCAAACCAACTTGCAGCGCACTAGGACGGCTGGTATCAGGAATTGGGATAACAACATCAATTTTTTTATCAGCCCATTCACGCTTGATTTTCTCAGCGAGGCTTTTACCCATATCCAAACGCGTTTGATACACAGACACGCCATCAATCACTGAGTCTGGACGTGCTAAGTACACGTACTCAAAAATACATGGGTTCAGTTTTGCTTCATCTGAACATTGACGTGAATAGAAGTTACCTTCCATATCGATAAATACTGCTTCACCAGGCTCTACATCACGCACAACCTCAAAGCCCAACACATCTAACGCCACGCTTTCTGAGGCTACGATGTATTCGGTACCTTTATCTGTTTCACTTTTGCCAATCACCAGCGGGCGAATACCGTTAGGATCACGGAATGCAAGTAAACCAAAGTTCGCAATCATCGCTACCACTGCATACGCACCCTTACAGCGCTTGTGAACACCAGCAACCGCATCAAATGCCATGTCAGTATTCAATACTGCGTTACGTGATGTTTTTTCAATTTCATGCGCAAGCACGTTCAGTAACACTTCTGAGTCTGAACTAGTATTGATATGGCGTAAATCCTGACGGAACATCTCAGATTTTAATTGCTCGGAATTGGTAAGATTACCGTTATGACCCAGCACAATACCAAATGGAGAATTCACATAAAACGGCTGTGCTTCAGCAGCATTAGATGAGCCTGCTGTTGGATAACGTACATGTGCAATACCAGCATTGCCAACCAGGCTACGCATATGACGAGTTTGAAATACGTCTTTCACTAGCCCGTTATTTTTATGCATAAAGAAAGTATTACCGTCACAGGTCACAATACCTGCGGCATCTTGCCCTCTATGTTGAAGCACCAGTAACCCATCATATAACAACTGGTTAACCGGGTTCTTACCAACAATCCCTATAATTCCACACATGTATCGAGCCTTCTATATAAATAATAATTCTAGTCGTATTTAACGTGCTTCGCGATGCTCTCAGGCATCCAAGGCAACAAGTTAACTACCAGCGCCTCTATGGGTGCGCTAAACATTGCATTGCGCCATCTAGGGTCTTTAGGGATATCCGTTAGCCCGGCCAGAAAGACAATGACACACACAATGAGTAATCCTCGGGCGACACCAAACAAAGCCCCTAAAAATCGATTTAACCAGCCTAGGCCGGCTTTTTTAAAAATTGCAGATAACGCAATGCCAAGCAGTGTAGCAAGCAGCAAGGTTGCCAAGAACAGTACTAAAAAGGCGGCTAGCACTCGCAGTGCGTCGTTAGGGATATCCACAGGCATCATCGGAAGCAATTGGTTGGTGTAAGTAACGCCAACGTAAAATGCTGCGACCAAGCCAACAATTGCGAGCACTTCTCTAATCATGCCACGCATAACACTTAATATTACTGACAAGCCTATTATGATTAATACAATGTAGTCAAAAATCGTCATTTCAAGTCTCTACCAACTTTATTAAAACACATCGCCGTTAAGAGGGATCGCTGCATCAGATTAATCATTACTGATAACGATGCCAGACAGCCCGATCTCTTTTATCTTTACTAATGCGTTCATTGCGTCCTGACGAGATGTGAATTTACCAGCTTTAAGGCGTAGCGCATCCCCTTTCGGGGTGGTCGCTTTTTCGGTTGTGGTTGCAAATCCAGCCTGCTTAAGCTGCTCTTGCAAGCGCTTTACATTAGCAGCATCAGAATACACGCCAACCTGCACAGTAAAGTTGGATACGGATTTTGGTGCTGACTTTTCTTCAGCGGCTTTAGGCTGGGCTGTATTGGTTTCAACAACAGCTTTTTCCACAGGCTTCACAGCTTTTACCGGCTCAGGCTTTTGAACCTCAGCTTTAACCGCTGCAACTGCCTCAGCTTTCGCTTCGGCCGCTTTGGCTAAAGACTTTCTACGCTCAAGTTCTTTTGCTTCTGCCTCTTTTATCGCTGCAATATTTTCCACATTAGGTGTGTCAATCAGCTCGGTTTCTGCCGGACTTTGAGGCTCAGTTACAGCTTGCTCAATCACTGGCTGAGTCGGCACCGGAGGTTCATTCGGCTCAGAAGTTTGCTCATGCTTAACTTCAGGCATTGTAATTTTGATAGACTCTGGCTTGGTGAGCGCAGAACGGTCTTGCAGTATCTGCGGCAAGATAATGATCATCAACAGCACGAGTGCAACCGCACCCACTAAGCGCCTACGCGCTCTTTTTTTAAGTATTAATGCTTGATCCACTTGTAAATCTACGGACATCACTGCTTCCTTAAGGGGGTGTTTACATGTTCGTTTAAATATTGCATGACACTAGAAACCGTGAAAAACGAACCGAACGCCACGATTTTATCATTTTCGCGCTGTTCTATACAGCTTTCTCTATCCATATAAGCCTGAGCATACGCATCTGCCAAACTAGCAAAAATTTTGACCGATGCATCCGGTATGACTTCATTGATTGCTGCCACCAAGGCAGCAACACTGGCACCTCTGACATGCTCAATCGGAGCCACATACCAAGTGTCAATTTCATGCTTTAACGCTTCAACCACACCTTTCACATCTTTATCAGCCAACATAGAGAAGACAGAAAGAATGTTAACAGGCACTCCACCTTCGTTACTGGCAGCTAATTTAAGGGCTTTCAAATTTTCCGCTAAGGCCAATGCCGCATGAGGATTATGTGCAACATCTAATATTAACCATGGGAAACGCGCATCTGTATAAAACCTCCCCATCAGTTTAATCTCTTGCATGGCTTTTACAATAGATTCCACTGCAACCGGCAATACTGACTGCAACGCAGTAACCGCGGTTACTGCGCATGCTGCATTATTTAACTGATATTGACCTTTTAAGGCCGGGATAGGTAAATGGTACATGCGCTGCTGATTGCTTAAGTAATACCAGCCTGAATCTGCCAACTCGTAGCCAAAGTCATGCTGTATGCACTTTAAGTCAGCATTCACCTCTTTAGCATAGGCAATTAAAGTGCTGGGGGGATTTACATCTCCACAAATAGCGGGGATTAACGAGCGATACACACCAGCTTTTTCAAAGCCAATCAGCTCACGCGTATCTCCCAAAAGATCTTGATGATCTAGATCTACATTAGTGACTACTGTGCAATCTGGCTCAAAAGCATTGACCGCATCCAACCTGCCGCCTAGTCCAATTTCCAGTATGGCAACATCAACACCTGCCTGCACAAAGTGCCACACAGCGGCGAGCGTGCCAATTTCAAAATACGTGAGTGATATTGCACCGCCCTGATCTGCTGAGCCCTGCCTTGCCTCCTCAACAGCTGAAAATGCAGCACATAAGGCCGCATCGCTCGCCTCTTGGCCATTAACCTGAACGCGCTCGTTATAACGTAGGATATGCGGAGATGTATAGCAAGCCACACGATATCCTGCATGCTGGTAAATTTGAGACAACATAGTGCATGTTGACCCCTTACCGTTAGTACCAGCTACCGTAATAATCTTGAATGTTGGCTTTAGCGCTAATCTATCAGCAACTTTCTTAATACGCCCCAATCCCATTTCGATGGCACTGGGGTGTAATTGCTCAATATATGTTAGCCAAGCTGATAAATCTTTGGGTGATGCCGCCTGTAAAAAGCCATTAGACATGCAAAAAGCCTTTATGCATTTAAAGTCAGCCCCAAAAAAGTAATCTCTAAATATATAGAAAAATCAAATACTAAGCGACTGCTGGCAAACGCATCAAATTAGCTAAAAGCGAAGCTAATCGATTGCGCATTTCGCGACGATCAATAATCAAATCGATTGCCCCGTGCTCCAGCAAAAACTCTGCGCGCTGGAAACCGTCCGGTAATGTCTCACGCACAGTTTGCTCAATCACTCGAGGGCCAGCAAAACCAATCAATGCCTGTGGTTCAGCCACAATCACATCACCCAACATAGCAAAACTGGCAGAAACACCACCCATTGTTGGGTCAGTTAATACAGAAATATATGGCAAACCGGCTTTACTTAACTGTGTTAACGCAGCGCTGGTCTTAGCCATTTGCATAAGCGACAGCAAACCTTCTTGCATACGTGCACCGCCACTGGCAGAAATACAAATAAATGCCATTTTGTTATCAATTGCAGTTTGTACGCCTCGCGCGAAACGCTCGCCAACTACTGAGCCCATTGAACCACCCATGAACTTAAACTCAAAAACCGCCACTACTGCAGGAACAGACTTAATACTGCCCTGCATCACGATTAATGCATCTTTTTCATTGACAGATTTTTGTGATTCTTTGATACGTTCGGCGTAGCTTTTGCTATCTTTGAATTTTAACGGGTCGATTGGCTGCACATTAGCACCAATTTCAAACTGACCTTCAGCATCTAGTAGTTGCGCTAAACGTGCGCGGGCACCAATACGGTTGTGGTAGCCACACTTAGGACAAACCTCTGCGTTGTCTTCTAAATCTTTACGGTAGAGTACAGATTGGCATGATGAGCACTTACTCCAAAGCCCTTCTGGTACTGTTTTCTTATCAGCACCAACTACTCGTTGAATCTTTTGCGGTAATTTATTTAACCAACCCATTGCATATTCCTTTTAACAATTACGCAGCATCAACTGCGGCTTTTAACTCTTGCATCAATGCAGCAACATTGCCTAACAAATTATCATCGTTAGAAGCTTCAATTTCCTGCACCATACGGCTACCTACGACAACCGCATCAGCAATTGCAGCAGTAGCCTTAGCGGTAGCTGCGTCACGAATCCCAAAACCAACACCCACCGGTAGCTTAGTTTGCTCTCTAATTGAGGCTACACGTGCTGAAACTTCTACAATATCTAAATTTGCGGCGCCGGTCACACCTTTAAGCGACACATAATAAACAAAACCACTTGCCCGATTAACGATCAACTCCACACGCTTTGGCTCGGTTGTCGGTGACAATAGAAACACAGGGTCAATATTGCGTGCGCGCAACTCTTTAACGAAATCACCACACTCTTCCGGCGGGTAGTCTACGGTGATTACACCATCCACATCCGCAGCCTTGGCTCTATCAGCAAAGACAGTAGCACCAATCGCCTCAATTGGGTTGGCATACCCCATCAAGATAATCGGGGTTGTTTGGTTGGTTTGGCGAAACTCTTTGACCATATCCAACACTGCAGTTAAACCCACTTTATGCACTAATGCCCGCTCACTCGCACGCTGAATCACAGGACCATCCGCCATCGGGTCTGAGAAAGGCACACCTAACTCAATCATATCCGCACCATTTTTAACTAAGGTGTGCATTAAATTAACAGTGTGCTTAGGATGCGGATCCCCTGCTGTAATATAAGGGATCAAGGCGGTTTTACCTTGCTGTTTCAATGTAGCAAAAGTTGTTTGAATTCGTGACATAGTGAGCTTAATGTTGTACTAGTTAGTTAATTTTAAGATCAGGATTCAGTGAGTACTGGGTAAACTGCAACATAGCCCTGCATGGGCAATCTTTAGCGCAATACCCACTAAAATCTGTAACCTTAACGTTATATTTATAAAGTGATATTTGCTAGTTTAGCAACGGTATTAATGTCCTTATCACCGCGGCCCGACAAGTTAACCAAAACAATCTGATCTTTATCCATGGTTTTAGCCAGCTTTTGCCCATAAGCTAGTGCATGGCTTGACTCTAATGCAGGAATAATCCCTTCAGTACGGCATAGGTTATGGAATGCTGCCATGGCTTCATCATCAGTAATCGCGACATACTCTGCGCGCTTAATATCTTTCAACCAAGCATGCTCAGGGCCTACACCAGGGTAATCCAAACCAGCAGAAATAGAGTGCGTTTCGATAATTTGACCGTCAGCATCCTGCATCAAGTAAGTACGATTACCGTGCAAAACACCTACCGGGCTATTAGCAGTAAGTGGCGCGGCATGCATGCCGGTCTCAATACCGTGTCCTGCTGCTTCAACACCAATTAGTCTTACATTAGGTACATCAATATACGGGTAGAAAATACCCATGGCATTTGAACCACCTCCCACACAGGCAACGACGGCATCAGGCTGACGCCCTGCCATTTCCAGCATCTGCTCTTTGGCTTCTACACCAATCACCGCCTGGAAGTCACGTACCATCATTGGATATGGATGCGGCCCCGCTACAGTGCCGATAATATAAAAAGTATTGTGTACGTTAGTCACCCAATCACGCATCGCCTCATTCAGCGCATCTTTAAGCGTTTTAGAGCCACTTTCAACCGGCACAACGGTAGCGCCTAATAACTTCATTCTGAATACGTTTGGTGCTTGACGTTTAACGTCTTCGCTTCCCATATAGACCACGCACTCCAAACCCAAGCGCGCTGCGATAGTAGCCGTTGCCACACCGTGCTGCCCAGCGCCAGTTTCCGCAATCACTCTTGGTTTGCCCATGCGCTTAGCTAACAATGCCTGGCCAATCGTATTATTAATCTTGTGCGCACCAGTGTGGTTTAAATCTTCACGCTTCAAGTAAATCTGTGCGCCGCCAATTTGGTCTGATAAGCGCTTTGCATGATAGATCGGGCTTGGGCGGCCGACAAAATGTTTTAAATCATATGCATACTCAGCTAAGAACTCAGGGTCATGACGATATTTCTCGTACATCACACGCAACTCTTCAAGCGCTTCCACTAAAGTTTCTGCGACAAAAGTACCACCGAACTGACCAAAATGCCCACGTGCATCCGGCATATCATAAAGCTGCATATTCAATCTCCACTTAAACTCACTGCGTTCTATCTAAATTAAAAATAGGTTTAAATTACAAATAGACTTGTTGCATAAATGCAGCAATTTTTGCTGCATCTTTAATTCCTTTAGATGCTTCTACACCACCGCTTACATCGACCGCATAAGGCTTGACCTGCTTAATTGCCAACGCCACATTTTCAACGGTTAAACCACCTGCCAATACAACCGGCTTGTTTAAATCAGGCGGGATTAACCCCCAATCAAACACATGACCAGTACCGCCAGCCACACCTTCGGTATAGGTGTCCAACAACAATGCTCTGGATGCAGAATAATCTTTCGCATATTGTACCAAATTTGTGTCTAACTTAACGCGAACTGCCTTGATAAAAGGTAAGCCATACTGCGCACACTGCTCTGGAGTTTCGTCTCCATGAAACTGGAGCAGATCTAGCTGTACGCGTGAGGTCACCTCTTTAACAAAACGCTCTTCGGCATTCACAAACAAGCCAACCACGCTTACAAAAGCCGGCATTTGTTTTGCAATAGTAGCTGCTTGCTCTATGGAAACAGCGCGGGGACTAGGTGCATAGAAAACTAAACCAATGGCATCAGCCCCCTGCGCTACCGCAGTTAAGGCATCTTCCACTCTGGTAATCCCACAGATTTTTACTCTGACTCTCAAAACCATATCCTTGAATTGCTTAGCTAAAAGCTTCTGTGCTTTATTTCAGCATAAAATAGAGGTACAGCATTGTAACGCTAAACCAACAATTTCAAACCAGGCTGTATATTTTTAGGTAGTCCCCACTTTGCATCATATCCAACATCAGTTAAATATAATCCATTTGGCGAAAACGTAGGCGGCGATAAGGTGCGGTCTTTATTTTGCAATAACGCTTGCATGTAAGCTGGCGGATACTTGCCCTTACCTATGTAAATTAAAGCGCCCACCATATTACGTACCTGATGTTGCAGGAAAGCATTGGCTGAAAAATTAAACAAAAAATACTGCCCAGACCTAATCACCTCAGCTTGGGATAAGTGCCTAGTGGCTGTTTTAGCCTGACACTCAGCGGCACGAAAAGCAGTAAAATCATGCTCCCCTACCAAATAGGCAGCAGCTTCCGCCATTGCCGCGTAATCTAAGGGCAAATGGAACCACCCTGCCTTATTCGCCATAAGCGCAGACGCTACTGGCGCGTTATACAACAAATACTGGTAACTCCTGCTAAAGGCAGAAAATCGGGCATGAAAGTCATCTTCCACCGCATGCGCCCACTCCACACGCACGGTTTCAGGCAGATGCGCATTTACGCCGCGCACCCAAGCTGACAAGGGGCGTTTAGCATCAGTTTCAAAATGCACAATTTGACCTAAGGCATGCACACCAGTGTCAGTCCTACCCGCGGCATGCACCCTCACAGTATGCTGAGCTACACTTTGTAGCGCAGACTCTAATGCATCCTGCACCCCGCAAGCAGACGGCTGGCTCTGCCAACCACAAAACAGTGAGCCATCATACGACACTCCCAAGGCGATTTTCACACAAACCTCATTACAATCATTACAATCAAAATAAACAATATCAGCACCATAGCAACTTTATCTGTCAAATTAAAAGGTTTTTGCTCAAAAACCACAACATCTTTAGTTGGTATAGCTGCTAACTCACGGTGAATATCATCAATATGATGAAAACTGAAACTGGCTTTAGCCTTGCTTGCAAACTCATCCACATAATTAAGTGTTAGCAACAACCGCACAGAAAACCGCTCAACATCTAAACCTAAATAACGCAACGGTTTTAGCAACACATGTAAGGCCAGCATTAACTCTGCCTTGGTAGAAGTAGCAAGCAGTACAGTGAGTGTAGCCAACGCAATGATCAACCTTGAAATTTGCAACAGCCCCAATTGCAAGCCTTCATAGCTTGGGGCGACACTGAACGGAAACCGAGGAACCAACTCACCTGGTGTGCCCAAAGCATAAATCAGAAAAATTGAGACAAAGAACCAGCGCATACGTTTTAGCGTAGTCAAAAAATCTTTGCATTGCAGCCTGAGCGCCATAATGCAGACTACAAGCAACAGTGCCATTAATTGCAGAGCACCCATCACACTGGCTGCTAATAGTAGCAAAAAGAACAATAACAACTTAACAAAGGGATGCATATTTAACAAATATTAGTCCGGGATTATATTTTCTAACAGTCAATATCTACGCAAAAACACCCTTAGTCCAGCTTGATGCCAACAGCCTCAACGAACAAAAAGGCCGAGCAAATGCTCGGCCTTTTTGTTAAAGCGATAATTACAAACCAGCTAGTAACTGCTCAGCACGCAGTTTTTGTTGAGGCCCACCTTCTTTTAATACCTCTTCTAACAACTCACGCGCACCTTCTTTATCGTCCATATCAATGTATGCTGCAACTAAGTCTAGCTTAATATCAACATCCTGATTCTCGGACGCGCCAGATGACGGCGTTGATAACGTCAAATTATCATCTGCATTTTCTGTCAACACCTGCGCATCATCACCCAAATCTAAACTAATGGCTGAGAAATCGAAATCATTTGATGCAAGCTCATCCGACAGCTCTTTCGTATCAACTGCGGCAGGTGTGTCTGATTCATTATCCAATGCGAAATCAAAGCTAATATCTTCAACTAGGGGCTCTGGACTCACACTATTAACAGCTGTGCTCTCGGCCTGCAATAAACTGCTGAAATCAACATCCCCAGCTTTATCTAAATCTAATGATGTATTAAATGATACATCCATCGGCGTATCAGGTATCTCAATAGCCACAGGCTCTTCAACAGTCAATTCAAACCCAGCAGTGTCTACTACGCTTGGTGCAGTTGTTAACGCCAAATCATCATTGAGTGCAGCGTGATTTGAGAACTCAATATTAGGTGCTGTATCCAAGAATGATGGCACTTCAAAAGAAGCAGCATCGCTTAATGGCACATCCGGTTCCACACTAGCTGGCTCAGCAACTGTCAATGCAGGACTGTCATCAGAGCTCATTGTGAATTCTAAGATATTCTCGTCATCAGCCGCCACTACATCACTGTTATCTGCAACAACAATTTCATCAGCAAGGCTAGATACAGCCACCTTGGCAGACTCAGGCTCAACCACACCTAAATCAAATTCAAGGCTATTATCAGCCGCTTGAACTGAAGCAAAACTTTCCATGACCGCAGAGTTCGGACTCAGCTCGCTCTCCAACATGTCAGCTGTAAAAGTTTCAGCTACAGCCGCATCGGCTTTAACTTCAGCCACAGTGTCAGAAGCATCATCTAAAGAGAAGTCCAATCCAACATCTTGCGATGAGAACAACTCACTCTCTGCCGAAGCGTTATCACTTAGCGAAGCGGAAATCACAGCCGCGCTCGCCGCAGTAGCGCCTGCAACTGCAACAACTGGCGCAACAACGCCAGAAAGCTGGTAAAGTGGATTATCTGGCTCTAGCTTACCACCCATTTCAGCGATTTTCGCCCAAGTCGGATCATCTGCACCCAATGTGGTATATAACTCACCAGCCACAGCTTCAAACGCAGAAACATCGTTACGGCCTGCATACATTTCCAACAGTTTCAGATGCAACTCATAACGTTTAGGCTCTTTAATAATGGCATCTTTGAGTATTTCCTCCGCCTGCGCATCGCGACCATAAGCCATATAGACTTCAGCCTCGGCGATTGGGTCAACATCATTCGTATCAATCATACTGCCATCAGCACTTTGTGCGAAATCAGTTAAAAAGGAAGTATCAGACGTACTTGAGTTACCAGTTGTATTGCCAAATACGGTATTTGCGCGCAAACCACCAGAAGTTAAAATACCGCGCTCAAAACTATCTAACTCTCTTCTGCGTTTGTTACGCAGAAATAACCAGCCAGCACCCAGCACGGCTAAAGCCGAAGTACCGCCTAATAGTTTAATATCAAGCCCATCAATCAGACCTTCAAAGAATGATGGCTCTGGCGCAGGGCTCACCACAGGTGGTGGTGCTTTAACTACAGGTTTTGCTGGCAGCTCTTTTTTAGGTTCAACTTTGGCCACAGGTTCTACAGCTACTGGCTTTTCCGCAACGGGTGCAGGCGTAGTTTCTGCATTTTTCTGCAGTTCAGTCATGGTCTGATTTTTCAGCGCCAATAACTTCTGCATATCTTCAATTTGTTTTTCTAACGCGGCAGCGCGCGACAATGACTCTTTTAATGCGTTCTCACGTGCAGTAGCCTCTTCCTGCAAAGCTGCTACTTTTGCCTCAGCTTCAGCAGCACCTGATTTTTGGCTATTCACAGCGCTCTTATCACCAGCTGAAAGCTTGACCACATCTTGCACACCCGGCTTGATTGTTGCGGATTTATCTTCCGCAGAAGCTATTTTTCCTGATGCTGATTGTTTTGGTTCGTTTTCTTCTGAGGCCGCTGCAGTTTTCACGTTACCAGCGAGAGAATTACGGTATGCGTTCCAGTTGGATGCATGTACTTTTAAAGCTTGTTTTGCTTGCTTAGTGTCTATGGCGGTAAGCGTCTCAACAGAGGGGGCTTTAATGATCTGCCCAACTTTAAGTTGGTTCATATTTGCATTGACAAAAGCAGATTTATTATTTTCGAACAAACCTACCAGCATTTGATCCAGACTGACGCCCTCAACCTGCATTTTCTGTGCTATCGCAGCCAAGGTATCGCCACGCTTGGTGGTTAACTCACCAACGCCAGCCTCTTTTTGACTAGCATCTTCAGCAGTTTCTGCACGGACACTTTTCTTTTGTGATCGCTTAACATTGCCAGCTAAAGGCTTTGCTGCACTGCTGACACTAGCGGTGCTAGCAGCATTCACATTCGGTCTGACCACTGGCGAAAAATCAGAGGCGGCATTGGTTGCCTGCTTGTATTCAGGCGGGTCGAGTAAAACTGTATACTCGCGTAACAAGCGGCCTGAAGCCCAGTCCACTTGGATCAACATATCTAGATACGGGTCATTGATGGGGGTGTTAGAACGAATTCTTAAGATTGGTGCACCCAGGTCACTTTTAGCTACATCGACTCTGATATTGCTGTGGATGCCTAAACGTGTAATCCCCTGCACGTTATAAGCTTCTTCTGAGGCGATAGCCGCGGTCAAGGTAGAAAGTTCTTCTGGCGTAACAGATAGAAGCTCAACCTCTGCTTTTAATGGCTCACCCAGACCTGAATTAACATTTAGCTTCCCCAAGCCTGCTGTGTAGCCAACGATTGGCATAAATGCCATACAGACCGCTAACGAAATTTGCTTTATTTTTGATTTACGCACATCGCTACCTTTAAACGTACTAAATATTTGCAATATGAAAATAACATCAAATAGTTAGGTATGCAAGCTCATAATGCACATTATATTTGGCCGCAATCTGGCAGCGATATTTCGTCAGGTATTTTTACAATCCAGATTTGCTCTGGATTGATTTATTTTTCTATTAAAATCCGCAACATACGACGCAATGGTTCAGCAGCGCCCCACAGCAATTGGTCACCTACAGTAAACGCTGACAGATAATCATTACCCATATTAAGTTTACGCAACCTACCCACTGGGGTGATTAGCGTACCAGTCACCGCTGCAGGCGTTAACTCTCGCATGCTTACTTCACGCTCATTAGGCACTACTTTTGCCCATTGATTAGCCTCTGCCAACATTTGGCTGATTTCATCTAGTGGCACGTCCTTTTTAAGCTTGATGGTCAAGGCTTGGCTATGGCAACGCATAGCACCAATACGTACGCACAAGCCATCAATCAGTACAGGATTAGCCTCACGACCTAGAATTTTATTAGTCTCTACGCCACCTTTCCACTCTTCCTTACTTTGACCATTACCTAGGTCTTTATCAATCCAAGGGATTAAACTACCAGCTAGAGGCACGCCAAACTGTGCGGTAGGGAAACGTTCATCACGTAATGTACCAGCAACTTCCCTATCAATATCTAAAATAGCAGATGCAGGGTCTTTTAAAAAATCACTCGCTACACGGTGCGCCTCACCCATTTGGTTAAGCAGCTCGCGCATATTTTGCGCACCAGCACCTGAAGCGGCTTGATACGTCATAGACGTCGCCCACTCTACTAAATCAGCCTTAAATAAGCCATTTAACGCCATTAGCATCAATGAAACTGTACAGTTACCGCCCACCCAGTTTTTAGTACCTTTTGCATAAGCATCTTGGATAACGTTCATATTGACCGGATCAAGCACAATCACCGCATCTTTTTCCATACGCAATGTAGATGCAGCATCAATCCAGTGGCCATTCCAACCAGCAGCGCGCAACTGCGGGAATACTTCAGTCGTGTAATCACCACCTTGGCAAGACACGATTGCATCCATCGCCTTTAACGCGTTAATATCTTTAGCGTCCAGTAAAGCAGGGGTATCTTTACCTACATTCGGGCCCTTGCCGCCCACTTGTGAGGTTGTGAAAAATTGCGGCTCAATGAGTGCAAAGTCATTTTCTTCCAACATACGTTGCATCAAAACAGATCCAACCATGCCACGCCAGCCTACAAAACCTACTTTAAGCATTTTATTTTCCACTTTTAATAATTAACTGTTGCTGAAAAATCAGCAGGTTATCAAATAATAAACCCTAATTACTACGAACGCCAAACCAACTGGATTTTCAAGCTAGAGTGCTGAAACTACCGCGTCACCCATTGCATTACAGCCCACCTTGTTTGAACCTTCAGTCCAAATATCAGCAGTTCTGTAACCTTGCGCTAGTGCTTTTTTAACTGCATTTTCTACACGTTGTGCATTTGCCTCATCATTAAACGTGTAGCGCAGCATCATTGCAACTGAAAGTATGGTCGCCAATGGGTTAGCAATGTCTTTACCTGCGATATCAGGCGCTGAACCGTGGCTAGGTTCATACATACCTTTGTTGTTTTCATCTAAAGAGGCGGAAGGCAACATACCGATAGAACCGGTAAGCATAGATGCCTCGTCTGACAAGATATCACCAAAAATATTACCGGTGACCATGACATCAAACTGCTTAGGTGCGCGAATCAATTGCATTGCTGCGTTATCTACATACATGTGACTAAGTTCAACTTCTGGGTACTCTGCAGACAACTCAATCATCACCTGACGCCATAATTCAGTCGCTTCTAATACGTTAGCTTTATCTACTGAACACACTTTTTTATTACGCTTCATTGCGATATCAAACGCTACACGGCCAATACGACGAATCTCAGATTCGTTGTAGCGCATGGTGTTAACGCCCTCGCGCTCGCCATTTTCCAACTTAGAAATGCCGCGTGGCTGACCAAAGTAAATATCACCTGTTAACTCACGCACAATCATGATATCTAAACCAGAAACCACCTCAGGCTTTAGTGTAGATGCTGAAGCAAGCTCAGGGTACAGCAATGCTGGACGCAAGTTAGCAAATAAATTAAGCTCTTTACGAATACGCAATAAGCCGCGCTCCGGACGCAAATGACGCTCTAATTTGTCATACTTCCAATCACCAACAGCACCTAACAACACCGCATCAGCTTCTTTAGCCAACTTTAGCGTTGCATCCGGCAACGGATCACCAGCAGCTTCGTAACCAGCACCGCCAATTGGTGCTTCAGTCATGCTGATATCTAAATCAAGCGCTTTTAATACTTTAACGGCTTGTGCAACTATTTCTGGACCAATACCATCACCTGGCAATACTGCTATTTTCATGAAAAGACTTTCTTTAACTTAATGTTATCTATACTAAAATTTGAACTGAACCGATTGTGTTTGCATTGAGATAGCTATGATGTGCCGCAACTTTAAGGCAATCTTAGTGACAGTTAGCTACAAACCAACAACCTCAATTACTATGCTTAATTAAAAAGCCAAGGTTGAGATTGTTGATGTTTAAGTTCAAACGCTTTAATTTTATCCTGATGCTGCATTGTTAATCCGATGTCATCCAGGCCGTTTAACAAGCAATGCTTGCGGAAAGCATCTACTTCAAAAGCATATGATTCACCGGTAGGCGTTGTAATTGTCTGTGCCTCCAAATTCACATCAAGCTTATATCCTGGATTAACCGCAACCTGATTAAATAGCACATCAATAATGTCCGCACTTAACACGATGGGTAACATGCCATTTTTGAAGCAGTTATTAAAGAAGATATCAGCAAAACTTGAAGCGATAATGACTTTAAAACCGTAGTCTTCTAACGCCCATGGCGCATGCTCACGACTAGAGCCGCAGCCAAAATTTTCACGGGTTAACAACACGCTCGCGCCTTGATAGCGGGATTGATTCAACACAAAATCAGGATTCAATGGACGCTTACTATTATCCATACCTGGCTCGCCTTGATCTAAATAACGCCACTCATCAAAAGCGTTTGGACCAAAACCACTGCGTTTGATCGATTTCAAAAACTGCTTAGGAATAATCGCATCCGTATCCACATTAGCGCGGTCTAACGGTGCTACTAATCCATTCAATTGCGTAAAAGCTTGCATGATATTTTCTTAAATTTTAGTTAATAATCCGGTCGCCTATTGAGCGTACTATTTACAAAAATAGCGCGTAGGGTTAACCAGGTATTGCTTAATTTGCTGATTTTAGTTTGCTGACTTCTGAATAGCTTCGCCGCCTTTTTCCAGATCTTTACCAATACCTGCTACGGTATTACAAGCTGACAACACGGCTGCGATCATGACAAGAAAGAAGAACTTTTTCATTTATATATCCCTTTAAAATTTAACTTAAATCTCTTACGTCGACAAAATGACCGGCAACCGCTGCTGCTGCTGCCATTTCAGGGCTAACCAAATGCGTACGACCGCCTTGCCCTTGGCGTCCTTCAAAATTACGATTGCTTGTTGATGCACAACGTTCGCCAGGTGCTAAACGATCCGCATTCATGGCTAAACACATTGAACAACCCGGCTCGCGCCACTCAAAACCAGCTTCAGTAAAAATCTTATCCAAGCCTTCTTGCTCAGCTTGTGCTTTAACTAAGCCTGAGCCAGGGACAACCAATGCCAGCTTCACATTAGGTGCAATATGCTTGCCTTTGGCAATTGCTGCAGCTGCACGTAAATCTTCAATACGTGAGTTGGTGCAAGAGCCGATAAACACTTTATCAATACTAATTTGATTAATTGGCGTGTTAGGCGTTAATCCCATGTAAGCATAGGCACGCTCCCAGTCACCGCGTTGCACGTCGTTTTTAGCCAAATCTAAACTTGGCACTTTACCGTCGACACCTACCACCATCTCAGGTGAAGTACCCCAGGTGACCTGAGGCTGAATATCTTTTGCATCCAAAGTAACGGTCGCATCGAACTGCGCACCTTCATCACTGTGTAAAGTGTTCCAGTATGCCACTGCAGCATCCCATTGCTCAGCTTTAGGTGCAAATGGACGACCTTTTACATAGTTGATTGTGGTGTCATCCACGGCCACCATACCAGCACGCGCACCCGCTTCAATCGCCATATTGCACAAGGTCATGCGACCTTCCATGCTCATATTGCGTATCACTGACCCTGCAAACTCAATCGCGTAGCCATTACCACCCGCCGTTCCGGTTTTTCCAATAATCGCAAGCGCAACATCCTTGGCCGTTACACCTTTACCTAAAGTGCCATTGACTACCACGTGCATGGTTTTAGATTTTTTCTGTACCAAACATTGTGTGGCCATCACGTGCTCAACTTCAGATGTGCCAATACCATGCGCCAGTGCGCCAAACGCACCGTGTGTGCTGGTGTGCGAGTCACCACAAACTACAGTCATGCCTGGCAAGGTAGCGCCTTGTTCAGGCCCAACCACATGCACAATACCCTGACGAGCATCCATAAATGGAAAGTAGGCTTTTGCACCAAACTCGCGAATATTGTCGCTCAAGGTTTCTATCTGTAAACGCGCTACAGGGTCTGCAATACCAGACAAGCCTTTATCCCAGCCATTGGTCGGCGTGTTGTGATCTGCCGTTGCTACGATAGAAGAAATACGCCAAGGCTTACGCCCAGCCAGACGCAGGCCTTCAAACGCCTGCGGGCTTGTCACTTCATGCACCAAATGACGGTCAATATAAATGAGCGCCGTGCCGTTTTCTTCGGTCACAACGTGGGAATCAAACAATTTGTCGTATAACGTTTTTGCCATAGTTCTCTGCTTTTAAGTACACAATAAATACTGCGCTTACTTAATCCCTAAAATTACCAAACTGCAACGGAAAATCCGTTACATTCTTTTTCACAAATGCAATCGCATCTTGCAAGATATCGCGTTTAGCCCCGTTCACACGCACGGTATCACCCTGAATACTCGCTTGCACTTTCATGCCCGAGTCTTTAATCAACTTGGTAATACGCTTGGCCAGATCACTATCAATGCCAGCGCGGATTTTCATCTCTTGCTTGACTTTATTGCCCGATACTTTTTGGACATCTTTATGATCTAGGCGTTTAGATGAATCCGGCTCTTTCTTTTCCATCGCAGGCAACAAAATATCTTTAACCTGATCAAGCTGAAAGTCATTGTCGCCAAACAGCGTAATCACGCTATCTTTTTCGTTCAGCTCAACCTTAGCTGAGCTACCTTTAAAATCATAGCGATTGGTAATTTGTTTACCCGCGGTATCAATCGCATTCTTCAAAGCAACCATATCGACTTCTGAAGAAATATCAAATGAAGGCATACATTATCCCTAAATATTATTTTCTAACCAAAGTAAGATTAATTAATTGCATGTGGCGCTCATTCATAGCCACATACAATTAATTTAAATTACTCAAAGTGGCAAACGTAATCTACTGTTTCCACTGTTTCGATATCAAATGACGAGTTACCTGGCACAGTGAACTTCTCACCTTCACTGTATGTTTTCCAGCCATCTTCGCCTTGCAAGCGCACTTTACACACGCCAGCATTAATTTCCATCAACTCTGGAGCAGCAGTATTAAAAGTAAGTGTGCTAGGAAAAATAACACCAATCGTGCTACGTGTTCCATTTGGGAACATAACCGTGTGACTAACGCACTTGCCATCAAAATAAACGTTAGCTTTCTTTTTAACACTGACATTATCAAATTGTGCCATTTGCTTTAGCTTTCAGAAAAAAATCAAAACACTATTATCGCAGAAAAGCCCTGCCAAACCAATAAATGACTCGCAAATGGTTACCACATGCAAGCGCTCAGCTAGCCCAAAGAAAAACATCCAACTTTTTTACGGTGAGATTTACCGATGAGTCTAATCACTGACTATTGGATAAAGCTCTGGAGCCTTAGGTTCACGATAACTTGCACCTAAGTTCACCATTGAGGTTTTTAATGCCTAGGCTAGGATGTCCGCAATATTATCCAACTCAGCTTTAAGCGCCATCCTATCCTGCTTGAGCGTTTCTAATGGCAATGCAAAAAAGGCTTCAATACGTGCACGTAAAATTCTATAGGCCTTTATAAAAGCAGCATCAATTTCTTCGTCGGTACCAACCGCGTGCGCAGGGTCTTCCACCCCCCAATGGGTACGAAGCACCGCACCTAAATAAGCAGGGCAAGTTTCACCCGCAGCACTACCACATACCGTAATTACTATATCGGGTATAGCAGGCAAATCTTCCCAAGATTTACTAAAATAACCTGCTGTGGATATACCTTCACGCACTAACAGGGCCAGTGATCGTGGATGCACATACCCAGCAGGCTTGCTGCCAGCGCTCATTGCATGCCAACCGGTTGGCGCTAAGTGATTAAAAGTAGCCTCACCCAATATTGAGCGACATGAATTACCTGTACATAAAAACAACACATTCATTTAAATGATTCCCGGTCTATAAAGCAAATTTACGGAATTAGTTAGACTCATACCAATGACGACTACGATTAACAATACGCACGACAGAGAGCATGACCGGCACTTCAATCAGCACGCCAACAACAGTCGCAAGCGCTGCGCCTGAATTAAAACCAAACAGTGCAATTGCCGTAGCAACAGCCAACTCAAAAAAGTTAGATGCACCAATCAACGCAGAAGGTCCGGCTACACAATGCGCTACTTTAAGCTTTTTGTTCAACCAGTATGCGAGCATTGAGTTAAAGTAAACTTGAATAATAATAGGTACAGCCAGCAAAGCAATGACCAAAGGCTGACGCAGTATTTGCTGCCCCTGAAAACCAAACAACAGCACCAAAGTAACAAGCAATGCAATTAATGAAACAGGATGCAATTGCTTAAGTACCAAGGCTAAAGAATCCGCCCCTTTTGCCAATAAATGTTTACGCATCCACTGACTAATAAAAACTGGCACCAAAATAAACAGCACTACAGACAAAAACAAGGTTTCCCATGGAATGCTAATGCTAGACAAGCCCAGCAACAATGCCACCAAAGGCGCAAACGCAAAGAGCATGATGACATCATTAATTGCTACCTGAGATAAAGTAAACTTTGGCTCACCGTCACACAAATTACTCCAGACAAAAACCATCGCAGTGCATGGTGCCGCTGCCAGCAGTATCAACCCGGCAACATAGCTATCCAACTGCTCAACTGGCAGGTAGCCTGCAAACAAATGGCGTACAAACACCCATGCTAGCAACGCCATTGAAAACGGCTTGACCACCCAGTTAATAAACAGTGTGACGCCAATACCTTTACTATGCTGCAATACATCACGCATTGCGTAAAAATCAACTTTTAGCAGCATCGGGATAATCATCAGCCAAATCAAGCTAGCAACAACCAAATTCACTTCTGCGATTTTTATATTACCGATTGATTGAAATAACTCCGTACTAAGCTCGCCCAAACCGATGCCAACAAAGATGCACCCTAACACCCACCAAGTTAAATTACGCTCAAAAGTACCAATTTTGGGAGTAGCGGTTAAAACTTTAGATGCTTGTGTCATTGTGATTTGTTTCTACGTGATATCAATTGAACCTGCTGTATAGGGGGCGCACAACAAGCTGAAGCAGCGTTACTATCCGCATCATTAAGCACAGAGTCACTAAAAATAGGCGCACTCTCTAATGTGTGATAAGTTTCCCAAGCAATGCCGGACGGATCTTGCACCCAATGCTTATCTGACTTTGCATAACAGCAAGCGGTGTTTTCCTGAGTCAGCACGCCTAACTCTGCCGAATCAAACCTCGCTTTCATTTCAGATAAAGCATCATCGCTATCCACTTGAATACCGACATGATCTAAGCCAACCTTCGCGCCACGCTGACTAATCGCAAAATTTACCAAAGGATCTTCTAACATCCATTTGGCATAATCAGGTTTAACCACCGTCGGCTCCTCACCAAACAAAGTGTTATAAAAACTGATACTTTTATTAAGATCATCCACCGACACATGTAAATGCATACGTTTCATGATTGCAACTCCTTTTCATCAACACTACATGCCACATCAGGACAGCACGAAGACTGCCCTGCACAACAATTTTCTGTCAAATAGGCCAACAGCCCGTTCATGGCGTCATAATTAGCGATGTAATAAACATAGCGCCCTTCCTGGCGCGAGCTTAATAACCCTGCGCGGCTTAACTCTTTTAAATGAAAAGATAGCGTGCTCGCTGGAATTTTTAGCTGCTCAGCCACCACACCTGCCGGCATGCCGCAGACCCCAGCCTGAACTAAAAGCCTAAAAATATCCAATCGCGCTTCTTGCGCAATAGATGCCAACTGAATGACTGCAAATTTATTATCCATATTTCTATATTTTCATAAACATAGAAATATTGTCAATTATTTTTTTAAACAACACGGCTAGAAATACTGACTATTAATAATCTAAAAAAAAATATGCACTATTTAAAGTGAACAACGACAAATTGACGATGTAGCAATCAATATAATTTTTAGGTAAGATGCCCCAAAGATGTGTTAACGCATAGATTCAACTACACAGGAAGCCCAATGACTTGAAAACTCCTAGCCTTCCACAGAATGAGGTTAACCGACTTGAGCTTCTCAAAAGTCTCAAGATTCTCGACTCCTTGCCAGAGCAAAGCTTTGATGAACTCACTAGCCTTGCATCAGAAATCTGCAAAACACCGATTGCTATCATCACGCTTCTTGATGAGACACGCCAATGGTTCAAGAGCAAGGTTGGCTTAACTGCCACAGAAACACCGAGAGATATCTCATTTTGCGGACACGCCATTCTTGGAGATGGCATATTTGAAATCCCCAACGCCTTGAATGATGATCGGTTTAACGACAACCCTTTAGTCACTGGCGACCCTAACATACGTTTTTATGCTGGCATCCCGCTCATCAGCAGCAACAATTACGCACTTGGAACACTCTGCGTCATTGACCGCAAGGCTCGGGAGCTCTCTGTAGAGCAACGCAACGCACTTAAAAAACTGGGCAATTTAGTAGAAACACTAATCGACACACGTATCCAATCCAGAAAACTGGAAGAAATGAGTGTAGCGCTATTTGATAAAACAACCTTTCTAAATACACTATTATCCAGTGCGGGCGCATCCATCATATCAACCGACCTTAATGGCTTAATCACCAGCTTTAATCGTGGTGCGGAAAACATGCTGGGATATAAAGCAGAAGAATTAATCGGCTTAAAATCACCTGCTATATTTCATGATGCCAATGAAATGCATCAACGTGCTAATGAACTGAGCAGGATTTTAAATAAACCGATAGAAACCAGTTTCTACGTCTTTATATCGCAAGCATTACAAAGAAAATCAGAAACTCGTGAATGGACATACATTCGCAAAGATGGCACCTCACTACCTGTCAGCCTCACTGTCACCCCTATGTACGACAACATGGATGCATTGTTTGGCTACCTTGGCATTGCACATGACATCAGTTTGCGCAAACAGGCAGAACAAGCAACCAACTACATGGCTGATATATTGGAGCGTACCGGAGAGCTAGCCAAAGTAGGTGGATGGGAGTTAGATATTGCCAGCATGCAGATTAAGCACTGGTCTACAGAGGTCTTCCGCATCCATGAGTTGGATCCGCCACAGCTACCTTCAGTAGAACAAGCGATATCGTTTTATCCGCCAGAATCCAGACGCGAACTGGAAGCTACGATTGAACATGCAATCCAGACAGGTAAGCCATGGGATATGGAGCTACCGCTCACCACAGCTAAAGGCCATCACATTTGGGTGCGGACCCAAGGTTCAGTCGTCATGCGCGATGGCAAGGCCGTTAGTCTGATTGGCGCATTTCAAGATATTACCGCGCAAAAAACAGTTGCAAATGCATTAAAAGCGCGGGAAAACAGCTTTAACGACATCATTGAGTACGCCCCTATTGGCATGGCTATCGTGTCACTTGAAGGTAGGTTCACCCGAGTCAATCAAGCACTGTGTAACATCGTTGGTTACAGTAGTGAGGAGCTGATGCAGCTCACCTTTCAGGAAATCACTTTCCCGGATGATTTAGAAGCTGACTTAGAACGCTTGAGCCAGCTCATTGAAGATAAAATCAATACATATCAAATAGAAAAACGTTACATCCATAAAGATAAAAGAATCGTATGGGTTCAGTTATCTGTGAGCATTTCTAGAGATGAGGACCGCACGCCTAAATACTTAATTGCTCAAATTGAAGACATTACCGAACGAAAATACCAGCATGAAGAGGCAGAGCAATTTGCATATCACGACGCGCTGACTAATTTGCCCAATCGCAGAATGTTACTAAGCAGATTACACCAGGCATTAATGCAAAACGAGCGCTTTGATCGAGCAATGGCGTTACTGTTCCTTGATTTAGATCACTTTAAGAATATTAATGACTCATTAGGCCATGATGTAGGAGATCTGCTGCTCAAAGAAGTAGCCAATCGACTGTTAAAATGCGTGCGTTCTATTGACACTGTTTCAAGACACGGTGGTGATGAGTTTGTGATTATTCTTTCAGAAATCTCACACGTTGAAGATGCAGAGCTAGTGGCTCAAAAAATCATCGCAAGCTTTAAACAACCGATTCTGGCGAACGGACATGAAATTAACATGAGCACTAGCATTGGAATTGCAGTGAGTGTGCACGAAAAGCCAACGAAAGCAGATGAATTAATGAAGCACGCGGATAAAGCTATGTATGAGGCTAAAGGCGCTGGTAGAAACAGATATTGTTTTCACGCTTAAATTAATTCCCAACTAGCCAGCTAACACGCCAGAAAATGGAGATGGCCCAGCCTTCGTGACAGCTTGAATTTAAATCTAACGTTTAAATCCAAAACAAAGTTGTAACAATTTGTAATTTTCGGTAATAATTAGCTCCAATATAACAAAGGGTAACAAAAACTATAATCATAGTTACCCAGAATAAGGGCTAGATGTTTCAACAGTGTGCTAATTTATTTGATACAGTTTTTGAAGACGCAAGCATTGGTATTTGCATAGTCAATTCGCAAGGTCATTTTCAGAAGGTCAATAACTATCTTTGTCAGATTTTAGGTTATTGTCAGTCAGAATTAATTAACATCTCTCTTGATGAGATTACGTCCAACCACTCATCCGATACCAAGTTAGATTTCAAGCAGCAAGTAGCTAGGTCAAGCGTCACTCAATCATCTATTCAAAATGCATATGTCCATAAAAACGGCAGTGCAGTTTTGATGGAAGTGATTATCTCTCCCATCAAAAATCTTAATGAACAACCGCCATATTTTATTGTTCACATGATTGATATTACAGCGCGTAAAACTAACGAAATTAAATTACGGGAAAGTGATGAAAAGCTTCGTACGCTATATGAACTCTCCCCATTAGGAATTGCATTAACAGACATACATGGAAACTTCGTAGACTGCAACAGCACTTTTAGTCGTATATGCGGATACAGTAAGGCAGAGTTAAAAGAAACGCCCTATTGGTCACTTACCCCAAAACATTACGAGGTGAATGAGATAACGTCTTTAAAAAACACGGGGAAATATGGACCTTATGAAAAAGAATATATTCGTAAAGATGGAACGCTAGTTCCTATTCGGCTCAATGGAGTAATGCTGACAGATTCTAAAGGTAACGATTTTATATGGTCTTTCATTAAAGACATCTCTGAACAAAAAGTCTTGCAAAAGAATCTTTGCCTCGCATTTACAGCTATTGAAAAAAGTAAAAATGCTTTTTTTTGGATTGGGTCTAACGGAGATGTGAGATTAGCAAATGATTTTGCATGCCATAGTCTTGGATATACTAAAGATGAACTGATAGGAAAGTATATTTGGGACTTTGATCCAGATTTCAGTCAAGAAATGCTTGAACCGGTCTTTAATGAAGTAAAACTAAATGGGTTAGCTACTTTCGAGTCACGTCACATTCGCAAAGATGGCTCCACTTTTTCTGTAGAGGTAACAGCTAATTACTTTACATTTGAAACAGAAGAATTAGTTTTCTGTTCAGTGCTCGACATTACATGCCGTAAACAAGCCGAACGGAGTCTTTTACTCACGCAGTTCGCCATGGACCACGCTTCTGTTGCGGTTTATCAATTGGATGCAGATAGTAGGATACTGTATGCAAACGCAGAGGCATGTCGAACTTTGGGATACTCTGCTGAAGAGTTAAGGACCATGACCGTGCCTGAAATAGATACTCTTTACAATAAAGATGAATGGCCTGGGCATTGGAGAAGTTTGAGTAATTTAAAGTCTCTATCTTTTGAAACAATCCAAAAGCGCAAGGATGGTAGCACTTTCGCGGCTGAAGTTTCAGCAAACTACATTGCATATGAGGACATGGAATATAACTTTGCGTTTGTTCGCGACATTAGTGAGCGAAAACTTATAGAGAAAGAGATTCAGTTAGCTGCCACCACATTTGAATCTCAAGAGGCGATTATCGTTACCGACGCAGAAGAGAATATATTACGCGTCAATCAGGCCTTTACTAAGATTACAGGATTTTCTTCAGAAGAGGTCGTAGGCAACAAACCCTCAATGTTTAGCTCTGGATTTCACGATGAAAAATTTTATCAGGTCATGCATGAGAAACTCAAAAACGAAGGCTTCTGGCAAGGCGAGGTTTGGGATAAACATAAAAATAATCACATATATCCAAAACTACTTTCAATCTCCGCAGTTACTGATATTTCAGGGAGTATTAGCCATTACGTAGGAAGCTTTCTCGACATAAGCGAACGCAAGAAAGCTGAGGATGAGATTTACAATCTGGCTTATTATGACTCACTTTCAAAACTTCCTAATCGACGCTTAATGATTGATAGGCTGGACCACGCTTTGGCAGCAAGCTCACGCAGCGGCCAACACGGTGGATTGCTATATCTGGATATCGACAACTTCAAACATCTAAACGATACCAAGGGACATCATTACGGAGACCTACTTGTAACTCAAATCGCAGATAGATTACAGGCTTGTTTGCGTGATTGCGACACTGTTGCTCGTTTTGGCGGCGATGAGTTTATTGTCATGATAGAAAATCTCGGCGAGATACCCGATTTGACTGCGTCTCATATACAAAGAGTGTGCGACAAAATAGTCGAAGCTTTTAATGCACCATTTTTGCTAGAAGATTTTGAATATTACACATCAGCAAGCGTTGGGATGACCATGTTTAATGGTAGAGACAGCGACCGTAAAGAGTTGCTTACTCAGGCTGATATGGCGATGTATGAGGCCAAAAAATCTGGCCGAAATACACAGAGGTTTTTTGATCCAGTAATGCAGCAAACACTGGATGCACGCGTTGCGCTAGAGCACTCATTACTTAAGGCATTGCCAAATAATGAATTTAAACTTTATTACCAGCTTCAGGTAGATCATGATGCCCGTCCGGTTGGCGTGGAGGCATTAATACGCTGGGTACACCCGGAACGTGGGCTCGTTCCACCTATGGAGTTCATCCCTCTTGCAGAAGAGATTCGTCTGATTGTGCCAATTGGGAAATGGGTACTTGAAACCGCATGCGCCCAGCTCAAAGCTTGGGAAAGTACAGATATTGCTAATGCTTTATCTATAGCAATCAATGTCAGTGCCTATCATTTTCAGCAGAGTAACTTTGTAGATGAACTGAGAACCATTACTAATCATTATGGAGTTTCTCCCAATAAACTTAAATTGGAGCTCACAGAAAGTATAGTGCTTGGAGATTTGCAGGACGCAATTGTTAAAATGGAACAGTTGAAAGCGCTTGGGTTTATTCTATCCATGGATGACTTTGGTACTGGGTACTCTTCTTTAAGTTACTTAAGAAGGCTACCTTTTAATCAACTAAAGATGGATCGCAGTTTTATCATGAACGCACTTGAAAATGCTAATGATAGCTTTCTAATTCAGATGGTGACATCAATGGCTGAGCAATTTGGTATGGATGTAATTGCTGAAGGCGTTGAGACAGAGCAGCAACAGCAACATTTAATAAAACTTGGCTGCAAAGCGTTCCAAGGTTACTTTTTTGGCAGGCCAATGCCGATTAATGAATTGGAAGCAGTATTAAAAAGAAGTAATTAACCAAAGGCTCTTTTGAGAACTACCTAATACTTATACATTATGGAACTCACGCGCTAATAAGCCGAAGCTGTGCGTAGCATCCTGACACATACCACGCACAGCAAGCTAATGATATTAAGTCATGGCACGCAGCGTTTTGGCGGCTGCAACCATATTAGCCAATGCAGGCAACACCTCTGACCATTGCCGAGTTTTCAGACCGCAATCCGGGTTAACCCATAAACGTTCAGCAGGCACACGCTCGGCAGCTTTCTTCATTAATTGAACAATCTGCTCTTGCGTCGGAATATTAGGCGAGTGAATATCGTACACACCAGGCCCAATCTCATTTGGGTAGTTGAAGTTGTCAAAAGCATCTAATAACTCCATATCGGAACGTGAAGTCTCTATCGTAATGACATCCGCGTCCATATCCGCAATCGCCGCAATAATGTCGTTGAACTCGGAATAACACATATGCGTATGAATCTGTGTTTCATCCTGCACGCCGTTGGCAGTAATACGGAATGATTCCACCGCCCAATTCAGGTACTCTTTCCACTGTGATTTACGTAGTGGCAGACCTTCACGTAAAGCCGCTTCATCAATCTGAATCACGTTGATACCTGCTTGTTCTAAATCCAGCACCTCCTCTCGAATCGCCAACGCCAACTGGTAGCAACTCACTGCACGTGGTTGATCATCACGCACAAAAGACCAGTTAAGGATAGTTACCGGGCCAGTCAACATGCCTTTCATGGGCTTGCTAGTCAATGATTGGGCATATTTAATCCACCCTACCGTCATGGCTTGCGGGCGGCTAATATCACCAAACAAAATAGGCGGTTTAACACATCTTGAACCATAAGACTGCACCCAGCCAAATTGACTAAATGCATAACCGCTTAAATGCTCGCCAAAGTACTCCACCATATCATTACGCTCAGCTTCACCGTGCACCAGTACATCCAGCCCAAGCGCTTCCTGCTCGCGAACACTACGCTCTATTTCTACTTTCATCGCTAGCTGATAATCAGCATAATCCAGCTCACTAGATTTAAATTGGCTGCGGGCCAAACGAATTTCCGCTGTCTGTGGAAATGAGCCGATAGTCGTTGTTGGGTACTTTGGCAAATTGAGTAATGCAGCTTGTTTACTGGCCCGCTGTGCGTATACATTCTGACGTTGACCAAGTTGTGGCGTTAGCTTACCCAATGCCACTCTAACCGCTGGGTTATGCACACGTTGTGAATGACGGCGAGCTTCAAGTGCCGCATGATTGGTTGCCAACCGCTCCTTAACTGCCTCGCGCCCATGATTTAAGGCTACCGATAAAATGTGCAGCTCTTCTAACTTTTGCTTGGCAAACGCCAGCCAAGATTGAATCTCATCATCCAGCTGATGCTCGCTGTCCAAATCTACCGGTACGTGTAGCAAAGAGCAAGAAGGTGCAATCCATAAGCGCTCACCTAAACGCTGAGCCAATGGCTCCAGCCAGTCTAATGTAGCGGTCAGGTCAGTTTTCCAAATATTACGGCCATTTACCACACCAATAGAAAGCACTTTATGAGAAGGCAGCATACCAATCAGAGGTAATATTTCATGACGGGCATTAATAGCATCTACGTGCAGGCCTGCAACCGGAAGATTGGCAGCCAAATATTGGTTATCGGCTAATTGACCGAAATATGTTGCTAATAACAATTTGACGCGACTGCTCTTCAATTGGTGATATGCGAGATTAAATGCATGTTGCCAATCAGCATCCAGCTCAGTCACCAAAATAGGCTCATCAATCTGTACCCACTCAACCCCTTGTGCTGCTAAAGCTTCCAGCAACTCCACATACACTTGCACCAATTGAGGCAACAACGCTAATCGGTCTGAATTATCTTTGGCCTTACCAATAGCAAGATAAGTCACTGGACCAATAATTACCGGCTTGGCCTTCACATTCAGCGCTTGTGCTTCAGCCAGTTGCTCCAGCAAGTTTGTAGCATTCAGTTTGAACGTGGTAGTTGCAGTGAATTCAGGCACAATATAGTGATAATTGGTATCAAACCATTTGGTCATCTCACCAGCTGCCACACCTCCACAGCATTGTGCATGGTCATCATCAGATTGTGCTGAGCGGCCACGTGCAACACGGAAATAGTTATCTAATTGATCACCATGGAAGCCACTTACACGCTCTGGTAAATGACCAAGCGTAAATGACATATCTAACACCTGGTCGTAAAAAGAAAAGTCGCCCACGGGCGATAAATCTAATGCTGATTGCAGACTCCAGTGACGCTGGCGCAGATCTTTACCAAGTGCCTTCAATGTGTCACGTGTCGATTGTCCTTTCCAGTAAGACTCCAGTGCAAATTTCAGCTCTCGCTTTGCCCCTATGCGTGGAAAACCAAGATTGTGTGTAGATACCATCATAATTCCTATCATTTTGAAAGATGCTGAATTCTATAAAGAGCAATCAATGAAGTAAAATGGTAATATTTCAACAATCAATTAATTTTATTCATACATAAAATGTTAGAACGTATCCATTTAGCGATTATTCGTGAGGTTAATCGACAAGGGTCACTGACTGCGGCCGCCAATACCTTGTGCTTAACACAATCTGCATTAAGCCATTCGATCAAAAAATTAGAACAGCAGTTAGATACAGACATCTGGTTACGTGAAGGTCGCAGCTTACGCCCGACTCAAGCCGGGCAATATTTGCTGGCAGTCGCTAATCGTGTATTACCGCAGCTATCGTTAGCAGAAGAACAACTGCGACAGTTTGCCCAAGGCGAGCGTGGGACGTTACGCATTGGCATGGAATGCCATCCTTGCTACCAATGGTTACTGAAAGTGGTCTCGCCCTATTTAGAAGCATGGCCAGACGTGGATGTAGACGTTAAACAGAAGTTTCAATTTGGCGGCATAGGTGCACTGTTTGGTTATGAAATTGACATGCTGGTCACACCAGACCCGCTATATAAACCAGGACTGCATTTCGAGCCGGTGTTTGATTATGAGCAAGTATTGGTCGTTAGTCGACATCATCACTTGGCTAAGCAAAGCTATGTAGAGCCTGAGCAATTAAGCCATGAAACACTGATTACTTATCCGGTAGAGATTAATCGATTAGACATTTACAACCAGTTTCTACAGCCAGCAGGCATCCATCCTAAAAGCCACAAAACGATTGAAACAACCGACATCATGTTGCAAATGGTTGCCTCTAACCGCGGCGTTGCTGCCCTGCCGAGATGGCTCGTAGAAAAGTATGCGCATGAAATAGCCATCGCACCAGTACAGCTAGGGAAACGAGGTATTGCTAAACAAATTTTTCTAGGTGCACGAGAGGCTGATGTGAATATAGACTACTTAAAAGCATTTTTCCAAACAGCTCGGTCTGCCCCTTTTTAAGTAAACAAATCTAATCACAAACGACTAATGACTGGCTACTGCATAAACTTGGCAATACTCTGTAACTTTAGTCAACACTTCAAATTTAAGCCCGTCCATTTAAATTTTACTCATATAGAAGAGTCACCTATAAATCTGTTTGCAATTTTTAAAATATATTAATAGAATCAACTGTGTTCGGCTCCGTGCCAGGAATGAAAAATTATCCTGGCTACGAATAAAAATAAAGGAGACCTTGGATGAGATGTCCGGCGATACTACAGACCGAGTCAGAGAGACTAACTGCTTTATCGAACCATGGATTAGATGACGAAAGTCTGATTCCAAACTTGGACCCTGTTGTTCATATTGCAGCACGCATGTTCGACATGCCGGTAGCTGCTGTCAATATGATCGGAAGCGACCATGTCTTTTTTGCGGCTCATGTTGGCGCTGGCAAATTTGATATGAGCCGCGATGTCTCTTTCTGCGCTCACACGATCAATCAACCAGAGGTAATGGTTGTGCCAGATGCCACCTTGGATGAGCGTTTTCATGATAACCCTTTAGTCACCGGCGAAATCAATCTTCGCTTCTATGCAGGTGTTCCGCTCTTTTCTCCAGAAGGATTAGCGCTTGGTGCACTTTGCATTGTAGACAATCAACCACATACAGACTTCTCTGCGAGTGATCAATTAAGACTACAAGAGCTTGCCAAAATGGCATCGGACAGGCTGGAGTTACGCCGTATTGAAGTGAGCGGTAATAAATCTAGGCCAAATTTTGAAGAATATGCAGGCAACTCCACCACCCCAGTCGTGTGGTTTGACCAAACGCTTCGCATCACTGCATGGAACAATGCAGCGGCTCAATCCCATGGCTATAGTTTAGAAGAAGGCATAGGTAAACCTGTTGAGCAATTGATGCCAGAACGCTCTCGCCCCATCTTCCATGAAATCATCAACAAAGCGATAACTGCAGGGTCCTTAGACGATCTGGTTATTCCATCAGAGATCAATGGCCTTCGTAAAGATGGCACAAAATTCATTCTAGGTTTCTCACTATTTAGTTGGAAAGACGCTGGCGGTATTAAATTTGAGGCGGTGCTTAAAGATATTACAGCACAACGTCTTGAAGAAATTGAGCTTCACCAGCAAGCAAACATCGACCCATTAACTGGGCTGGGAAATCGTGGCAGCTTTTACCGCGCTGTAGAGTCAGCAATGATTACACCATCGCCGATGACAGTGCTGATGATTGACCTTGACGGCTTTAAGGATGTAAACGATACCCTGGGCGATGCAGCCGGAGATACCATTCTAAAAGAAGTATCAAACCGGCTGCTCAAACTAGTCGATACCGTAGGTGTTGCCGCGAGGATAGGCGGTGATGAGTTTGCTATCATGTGGCCGCACATGACTGACCCTGGCCTTGCGACACAACTAGCCGAGGCCGCCGTTGCAACCATCGCAATCCCCATCAATGTTGATGGGCAAGAAGTACGGGTAGCCGCAAGTTGTGGTATTGCAATTGCTCCTAAACAAGCGCAAGAAGCATTAGAGTTAGTCAGTAACGCAGACTTAGCCTTATTTAAAGCTAAAAGTATTGGCCGCGGGCAAGTTTTTCTTTTTGTCACGGCTTTACGTCTTGAAGCAGTTGTGCGTCGTCTTTATGCTTTGGAGCTACATCGGGCTGTCGATGATGGCGAGTTTCTGCTGTTTTATCAACCACAGGTTGATTTAATCACAGGCGAAATCACAGGTGCCGAAGCCTTGCTACGCTGGCATCACCCTGAAAGGGGCATATTATCGCCAATTGCCTTTCTACCAGCATTAGAACGCGGTACTTTAGCCGCAACTGTCGGGACATGGGTACTGGATGAAGCTTGCGCACAAGCTGCATATTGGCGTAGAAACGGCTCACCTAACCTACGCATGGGCGTTAACCTCTTCGGTGCCCAATTTCATGTCGGCAACCTAGTGACTGAGGTAATAGAAGCATTAGAACGGCACGGCTTGCCACCAGAAGCACTAGAGTTGGAGATTACCGAAACTATCGCACCGGATAACGATGACGTCGTGCTTAACTGCCTCCATCAGCTGTACAACTATGGCGTTGGTATCGCCTTGGATGATTTTGGTACCGGCTATGCCTCATTAAGCTTACTCAAGACCTACCCATTAACGCGCATCAAGATCGACCAATCATTTGTACATGGCATGCTAGAACACGAACAAGATGCTTCTGTGATTCGTGCCACTTTAGATATAGCACGCAGTTTTAGATTAGAAACCATTGCAGAAGGCATAGAAACAGAAAGCCAACGATACTACTTACTTGAAAAAGAATGCATGGAAGGACAAGGCTACCTGTTCGGGAAGCCTATCCCCGCAGCACAGTTCTCTGCATTAATTGAGTCCAATAAACGCTCTAAAGCGTTTGCCTAAGGTAATCAACTATCTGTATATCACCAGTAAGCATCGAATAAAGTGAACAAAAGATAGCAGCATACTACGCGCAGGCTTTTAGGTGCCAACCTCCGCCACTGCAAATTAAGTTGAAGTATAGAAACTGTACCTATGTCTACCAGAAGCCTTTGACTCATACATCGCTGAATCTGCTCTCTTCATTAGCTCTCTAATAGTAGTTTTTGTATCTCCATCATGCACTGCAATACCAATACTGGTGCCAATAAACAACTCACTACCGTTCACATCAATCGGCTCGCTAAAATTATTCAGGATTTTTTCTGCGAGTAATTGGGCATCATGTGCACTAGAAACATCATTCAGTATAATCACAAACTCATCTCCCCCAAGCCGTGAAACTGTATCGCTGCTACGCACACAGGTTAATAGGCGTGAGGCTGCTTCTTTAAGTATGATATCGCCAGTATCATGGCCAAAAGTATCATTAATTTGTTTGAAATGATCCAAATCTAAAAAGAACAATGCAAACTTGCGTTGATGGTGTTCAGACTGAGACAAAGCTTGAGAGAGCTTCTCCATCAACATGCGGCGATTAGGCAATTTAGTCAGTGTGTCGAAATATGCATGTTGATGCACTTCATTATCACGAATCTTGCGCTCACTGATATCCTCAATCTGTGCAATAAAATATTGAGGGGTTAAATCCTCATCTCTAAAAATACTGGCAGAGAGTTGAACCCACACTAGCACATTATCTTTGCGAATATATCGTTTCTCCATGCGGTAAGTATCAATTTCACCATCTAGTAGCCGCTGCACATGCTCAAGATCAAGAGATAGGTCATCTGGATAAGTAATTTCCTGGAAAGTACGCCTAATCAACTCATCATTGGTATACCCAACGATATTACATAGTGTTTGGTTCACAACAGTGAATCGTCCATCCAAAGAAATGATAGCGATTCCAATTGGCGCGTACTCAATAATTTCTTTAAAGCTTTTTTCACTGGCACGTAAAGCGAACTCAATCTTTTTACGGTCAGAAATATCATCAAACACAACGAGAGTACCGATAATTTCATTATTTCTGAAAAATGGAACAGAGTTTACAGAAACGTAAATTGGTGAGCCATTTTTATGCCAGAAAACCTCTTCCGTTGACTTATAAGGCTGTTTTGAATGAATGACATTGCTGATAAGACACTCGCGCTCTGTGTGACTAGACCCTTCAATGGGCCTGTGATGAAATAACGAATGGGCATTTTGACCTAACAACTCTGACTCACTACGCCCCAATAAGTCCTGCGCTTTAGGATTGGTGAAAGTAATCACGCCATTGATATCCGTCACAAAGATTCCCTCACCAAGGGTAGAGGTAATTTCTTGAAAGCGATAAAAACTGTCCTTAAGCTCCTCAGTTTTTTGCTTAACCAAGTTCTCGATGCGGGCAGTATAGCCAGTGCCTATAAGCAGTAGCGCCCCCATTAAACCAGTACCGAACAAACCAACCGCAAGCATATTCCAGCTTTGCCATCCACGGTGCTGCTGATAGTATTGTGCCGTTGGTAAGGTATCCAGACGGTAATACCTGCCACCAAACCTGAAGTCTCTTGTATACAAGCTATCTATTTGATTATCTGCAAAATTATTATATAAATACTTGCCGGATTGAACATCTCTTAAGCGTACATGCACGGTATGCGCAAATGGCTCAAAAAGTTCGCCAAAAAAGCTGCTCGCTACCAGAACCGTTGTTAACACCCCATCTTGGCTTGTGCCGTGTATTGGGTAAATTAACATCAAGCCAAGCTCGGTACCGTCATTAATAATCAGTCTGGTTGGCGGTGAGGCAATTACCTTTTTCAAGCTGATGGCGCGTTGGATTGCATCTTTTCGGTCTGGGAGCGAGGCTAAATCAACACCCAATATTGCACGCGTCGACTCCTTAAGCGGCACGATATAGGTAATAGGAAAGTAAAAATCTTTGTCGCTTGAAACAACTAACTTCCTTTGCGCATCCAACTGTTTAATTTCAAAATCTTGAAATTCTTTTGAGAGCTGTTTGACATAGGACGCTCGCTCACGATGCGTTACTTTGGGCGCCCACTCTATTACAGAGATCATTGGATAACCACGTTTGACGGCGCTCACAAAATGGTAAAAATCTTGCCTCGTTACTTTTTCGCTGGCCCGATAGCTAAACAAAGCGCTCGTTTGCCCGATAACGGCCTCTTGAGACTCAAATCGAACGCGCAGTTGTTCAGATATCTGGTTGGATAAAGCATCAAACTCGACCAATGACTCTTTACGCTCCCATCTGCTAACAACCACAAACGTGATAATCAGCAATGCAAACGTAATAAGCATGGGCACCGCTATGGTAAGGGCACGTTTTTTCCATATTGCTCTGGGCTTCCCTATTGCTACCAAAGTGAGCGGTAACATGACAATTAAACCCAGGGTGTCGCCTATCCACCATGATGCCCAGCTTGTAAAGAACAGAGACTTCTCAATCAAGCCTAATGAGAGTAAACCTGTTACAGATACAGTGGCACTAATCAAACAGATGACTGGTGCTGAAATGAAAAACGTCACAACATCGACAGGACTATCTAAAGTAGTTGGGTAGTGAATCTTATGTTTTAACCACCAACCACCCAGATATGCTTGCAGGGCAGAAGCAACCGCGATCAGCAGCGCCACCTCCACATCAGTCATTTTGACCTGATGGCCAGCGCTATAACCCACTAAAATATTAAGTAGAAATGACCCTAAAAATATAGCAGGCAGCACTGTGCGCCCTGCAACAAAAACTGCCGCGATTGCAATTCCTGCTGGCGGAAATATTGCTGAGGCATAACCTGGAGGCAATGCCAACATAAGCCCTAGCTTGCCAGTAATCACATAAACAAGTATTAGCAGCAGGCTATAAACTACGGCATTCTTTTGTATTGATAGTGGGTTAATCATCAAACATATTTTCATTAAAGTTGAAATTTAAAACCATTCGCTCACCTAATTACCAACTATGTTGATGCACGAAAAAAAGGAGATGTAGCGATGCTACAAGGCGACTACACTATTACGTGAGAGGTAAAGCTTGCTCTCCGCCCTTGATTTTTTGTATGACTCTTAAAATCTCCTCACTATTTTCAACATCGTCCTTCATCACCCTTAAACTGACATCTCTAAATACGTCCTTCAACTTCCACTCCACCTCATTAATGGTGATGAAAAGCTCGTGATTAACTTCTTCATCAAGCTTTATTTGCTCCCACATACCCAGCTCAATACAATCTGTCAGGCCAGAAGCATAAATAGTCTGGCAGATTCTGCTTAGCCTCAAGATCAAATAGGTTGCAAGCTCTTTAAGCTTGGGATGCGAACGCTCAAGCGCCTTAAGCAGTTCAATCATTTCTTCAATGTTTTTTAATTGTGTTAGAAGATGATCCAATATGGGGTTAGTGGCTTTTACGTTCTCATGCTTTCGCAGTGAAGACAACAAGTCAATTAAGGCATTAAATTGCAGTGACGGAAAATCATGATTCACCAGCTTCAATGTAATAATTAAATTGCTTAAGTCATACTGTCGTCTGACCATTCCTGAAAATGCTTCAGCAACAATCAGCACCTTACCAATATCGCTACAGTGCGCTGCAGGCAAATGATTTGGATACCCTGAACCATCATTTCTTTCATGATGCTCTAATATTGCCTTATAAACACTGACAGAATAGCCCATATGCTGCCTCACCACAGAACTGCCAATGATGGGGTGCGTCATGATGCTGCGCCAATGCTCTAATGACAGGTTTTTGGTATTGGGGATGACACAATACAGTTCACCAACATCATGAAGTAGGCTTGCAATCGTTAAATCATGAGTTTTGTTAGCATCATAATGTAGCCTTTTAGCAATCTGGCTTGCAATTAGCATCACCAGCAAAGTGTGCTCAAATGCTTCCTTACTGTTATTTCTCTGAACAGTGAGTAATAGTGAAGCTAATGGCGCCAACTCTAAAAACTTAACGACAGATACATCCAACTTTAACTCAGTGCTAAAGCTCAGTAAAAAAGTATTATTGTTAATTAACCGCTCGGCTTCCAAGTAAATATCTTGAGCAGTTAATAGTGAGTCAGAGGAGATAGAGGTTTCTAAGGGTTTTTTAAGCACCCGATTAATCAATTTATCTTTGATGCTTGGAGTAACTTTATACCCCTTACCCAGAAGTTTATTGCCTGCTTGATCGTAGACATCTTCAGACAAATAAAACTCTGAGCTCTCAGACGCAGAGATGATATTTTCAATAATATTTAGATTTGTATCGTTAGTTTGACTCGTCATCATCGCTATCTTGAGCTAACACCATTTATTGTTGTATCGACGTAATCCTGTTTGATTCTACCGCCAATTAATGACGGTTTCAATTGAACGATGACCAATAGCTTTGCATACACGTAAGTAAAATTTATTAGACGAAAAAAAACCTGCATTTAAGCAGGTTTTATAAGCATTAAGGGAAACTGTAAAACTTAACAATTCACAAAAAACACTTTTATTTGATACTAAATTTGGTGGAGCAGGCGGGAATCGAACCCGCGTCCGCAAGCCCTCCACAGACAGTTCTACATACTTAGCCTTGTTGTTTAATTTAACGTGCAACACACCAACAGACAAGCAGTTTGCACGCGAGCTACCTAAAGGTTAATGAAGTGCTAAGTAACCCAACACAACACGTATCCCGTGTATATGACACTACGTATGGGTTACCCCAATCCACCCCACGGGAGAGATGGTGCAGCGTCCAGCCGGGATTAAGCGGCTAGAGAGTAAGTTTCGTCGTTTGCGACTATACTTTTTCTAGTGTATTTACGAGGGTACTAGTCCTCGGTATGCCCTGCACTGCTTTGCAACCCACGTCGAAACCTGGTCAGCCCCATTAAGTCTGCGACTAAAACAACAGTCACATTCTGACAGATGAAATATCCAACAGTTCAAACGTTGTAATTTCAAAACCAGACTCAATTATACGCTTTTAAAATAGCCAACAAAACTATTTATTATGTGCGCGCATAATTCTGCCTTTTTCGCGCTCCCAATCACGCGCTTTCTCAGTGTCACGCTTATCATGCTGCTTCTTACCTTTTGCAAGGCCAATTTGCACTTTTACGCGCCCTTTAGAGAAATGCATGTCGAGCGGCACCAAGGTGTAGCCAGAACGTTCCACTTTACCTATTAATTTTGATATTTCTTCACTATGTAACAGCAACTTACGCGTTCTGATGGCATCAGGGCGAATATGCGTAGAAGCAGCACCCAGGGGCGTCACATGACACCCTATTAAATAGATCTCACCACGCTGGATAATGACATAAGCTTCTTTAATATTGACACGGTTATCTCGTATCGCTTTTACTTCCCAACCCTCTAAAACGATACCGGCCTCATATTTATCTTCGATAAAGTAATCAAAAAAAGCTTTTTTATTTTGTGCAATGCTCATAAAACTAAAAATTTCTTGGCGAATAGCTTAAAATCATCATTTTACTCTACTCTCTTGTTTGTTTGGTTGAACATGTTGAGTAATCAAAAGTAATTTGCTCGCGTTTGAGCCAATCAGATTTAAGGTAATGTTTAAAGGTAAGCATGGCTCATGTTAAAAAAACCGTTTTAGTCAACCACTCTGCAGGTCGCATGTTTCATTTAGTGGATGACGTTGAGCAATATCCAAAGTTTTTGCCTTGGTGCGGTGGTGTTGATTTAATTCAGCAAGACGATGCCAGTACTGTTGCAACCCTGCATATAGACTACCATGGATTACGTCAAAACTTCACAACAGAAAACCATAAGACATTCCCGCATACCATGGAAATCGAGTTAAAAAATGGGCCATTTAAGCATTTAAATGGCTCATGGAATTTTCTAACGCTGAGCGATGATGCTTGTAAAGTTGAGTTTTCACTTAACTATGAGTTTGAAAATCATTTTCTAGAAAAAATTATTGCCCCAGTATTCAACCATATTGCCAACACATTCGTAGATGGTTTTGTGAAGCGCGCCAATGCTATCTATGCAAAATAATGGAAGACTACAATGAGCCTACCAACTGAAATTACCGTAGAAGTTGCTTATGCACTACCTGATGAGCAATTAATCATTCCAATCAAAGTAGCAGATGGCGCCACCGCAGAGGACGCTATCAAAGCTTCAGGCATCATAGGTAAGTTCTCTGACATTGATTTAAACATCAACAAAATAGGTATTTTCGGAAAACTGACCAAATTAGATACAAAACTACGCCATTTAGACCGCGTAGAAATTTATCGCCCGCTCATCGCAGATCCAAAAGAAGTAAGAAAACAAAGAGCTGCTGATGGAAAAGTAATGAAAAAAGGCGGTGGTGATATATCCGCCTAAATTTAGCATCAACCAACTCAAATATGAAATGGTATTGCTCAGCAAAAAAAATGGGCGCACATGCGCCCAAATAAACTTACAGCCTAAATCTCAATTACAGTAAGCATCGACATCCTTTTGTGAGTCAGCTTTACCGCGCGCCAAATCTTCCTCGCTAAGATACTCACGCTCACCAGCATCATTAATCTTCGAAATTCTGCCACCCGTTGTGTAAATCACTAAATTCTTTTTGGCGGCCATGCAGTTCTCTTGCTTAACCTTTAGTTCAGCCTGTTTTTGTTGGTCAGTTGCCTTTTGCACCTCTGCATCATGTGCGCGTTTTTTTGCGGCCTCATCTTGGGCCGCACCGCTTTCTTTGGTTTTTTCTGGTGTTTTATTTTTATTGGTAGCTGTTGTGATATCACCTGCAACAGGTGCTAGAGGCGCCTGCCCAGTTGGCTTCACTACACTTTTGCCGTGAATAGACTCTTGTTTAATATTGGAAGGCGGCGGCACATCACTGTAACGAGTAACGCCATCTTTATCTTTCCATTTGTAAATTTCAGCACTAGCCATCAATGGTAACAGTGCCAAACATAACAGTAGCAAACGAGCTAACATAAAACATTCCCTTGATTTATAGGTTCTTAGTCATATTATTGCTAATCTAAATTACTAGCAAGTAGCACAATTAACGACTATTTGCATTTATAGTTTACAAATAAATGATTGACACTCTCGCTAAGTCGATTATAAGTCTGTATAATTTCGTTTTGGGTACAAGGATTTACGCATGCGTTTATTGCAACAAGCTCTCACTTTTGATGATGTTTTACTAGTGCCGGCCTACTCTAATGTGCTGCCACGCGAAGTTTCACTCACCACACAACTCTCACGAAACATTCGTTTAAACATCCCTCTCATCTCAGCCGCGATGGATACCGTCACAGAAGCGCCTCTAGCAATTGCATTGGCACAAGAAGGTGGCTTGGGCTTCATCCACAAAAACATGACTGCCATGAAACAGGCCGCACACGTAGCGCGTGTTAAACGCTTTGAATCTGGCGTTGTGAATGACCCGATTACAATTCAAAGCCACATGACGGTGCGTGATGTATTAAACCTAACCAATACACACAAGATTTCTGGCATCCCTGTGGTTGACCACGGCAAGATTGTTGGCATTGTGACCAATCGCGATCTTCGGTTTGAAACAAACTTAGACCAGCCAATCAAAAATATCATGACACCTAGAGATAGGTTAGTCACGGTTAAAGAAGGCGCAGCTAAAGACGATGTGATTCGCTTACTACACCAACATCGCCTTGAGCGCGTTTTAGTTGTAGATGATGCCGATACATTAAAAGGCTTAATTACTGTTAAAGACATTCAAAAATCAACAGACCACCCTCTGGCTTGCAAAGATGCTCAGGGCAGACTACGTGTTGGTGCAGCTGTTGGCGTAGGTGACGGCACAGAAGAGCGCGTTGCAGCGCTTGCTGAAGCTGGCGTTGATGTGATTGTTGTGGATACAGCACATGGCCACTCACAAGGCGTTTTAGACCGCGTAACTTGGGTGAAAAAACACTTCCCACAAATTGATGTTATTGGTGGCAATATTGCAACTGCCAGCGCTGCACTTGCTTTAGTTGATGCAGGTGCCGACGGCGTTAAAGTAGGTATCGGCCCTGGCTCAATTTGTACTACACGTATTGTTGCTGGTGTAGGTGTTCCACAAATTAGCGCAATTGCGAATGTTGAAGAAGCATTACGCGGCACTGGCATACCGTTCATTGCGGATGGCGGCATCAGATATTCTGGCGACATTTCAAAAGCGATTGCGGCTGGTGCTTACAGTGTGATGCTTGGCGGTATGTTTGCCGGTACTGAAGAAGCTCCTGGTGACATTGAGTTGTTCCAAGGCCGTTCATACAAGTCTTACCGCGGCATGGGTTCTATCGGCGCAATGCAAAAAGGCTCTAGCGACCGCTACTTCCAAGATAACAATGGCAACGCTGACAAATTAGTACCAGAAGGTATTGAAGGTCGCGTACCATACAAAGGTAGCGTACTTGCAGTGATTCACCAATTGATGGGTGGCTTACGTGCATCCATGGGTTATGCGGGTTGCGCTACGATTGAAGAAATGCGATCACGTGCAGAGTTTGTACAAATTACAAGTGCTGGCATGCGTGAATCGCACGTACATGACGTACAAATTACAAAAGAAGCGCCAAACTACCGCGTTGACTAACTCAATTTAATATTATTTTTTAACATCAGAGAACACAATATCAGGGCGCACTGCCTTGACGTTGTGTTCTCTGTGCATTTTGTGACTAAACAATGACTCATTCCAAAATTTTAATCCTCGACTTTGGCTCTCAAGTTACTCAACTTATCGCTCGCCGCGTACGTGAAGCACATGTTTATTGTGAAATCCATCCATGCGATGTCTCCGATGATTTTGTACGTAACTTTGGCGCCGATGGCATCATCCTTTCTGGTAGCCATGCAAGTGTGTATGAAGAGGAAACAGATAAAGCCCCACAAGCAGTGTTTGATCTTAATGTACCAGTGTTAGGCATTTGCTACGGCATGCAAACCATGGCGCAGCAGTTGGGCGGCAAAGTAGAGGCTGGCCACAAGCGTGAATTTGGCTATGCTGAGGTTCGGGCACATGGGCACTCTGCCCTATTCCGCGATATTCAGGACAGCACTAATAATGAGGGTCACGGCTTGCTTGATGTTTGGATGAGTCACGGCGACAAAGTAACGGAGTTGCCTACTGGATTCAAGGTGATTGCAAGTAATGCAACTACGCCAATCGCAGCCATGGCAGATGAAACCCGTAAATTCTACGCCGTGCAGTTCCACCCAGAGGTCACACATACCAAACAAGGCCAAGCCATGCTCAATCGCTTTGTGCTTGAAATATGCGGCGCTAAACCTGATTGGATTATGGGCGACTACATTGCAGAAGCCGTTGCAAAGATCAAAGCCCAAGTTGGCGATGAAGAGGTTATTTTAGGCTTATCAGGTGGCGTTGATTCTAGCGTCGCTGCGGCACTGATTCACCGCGCGATTGGCGACCAACTCACCTGTGTGTTCGTAGACCACGGTTTGCTGCGCCTAAATGAAGGTGATTTGGTGATGGATATGTTTGCAGGACGCTTACATGTCAATGTCATCCGCGTAGATGCAACAAATCAATTTATGGGGCATCTAACTGGTGTGAGCGACCCTGAAGCCAAACGTAAAATCATTGGCCGCGAGTTTGTAGAAGTATTTAAAGCTGAAGCTGCCAAGCTCAAAGCTGGTACAGGCGGGCACAAAGGTGCAACATTCTTAGCACAAGGCACTATTTATCCTGACGTAATTGAATCAGGCGGTGCTAAATCTAAAAAAGCTGTGACCATTAAGAGCCATCACAATGTAGGTGGTCTGCCTGAGCAGTTGGGTCTTAAACTATTAGAGCCATTACGCGACTTATTTAAAGACGAAGTGCGCGAACTTGGTGTGGCTCTAGGCTTGCCTGCTGACATGGTTTATCGCCACCCATTCCCAGGCCCAGGTCTTGGTGTACGGATTTTAGGTGAAATCAAACAAGAGTATGCTGATTTACTGCGCCGTGCAGATGCAATTTTTATTGAAGAGCTCAGAAATACCAAAGATGAGGCAACCGGCAAAACTTGGTATGAATTAACGAGCCAAGCTTTCACGGTATTTTTACCAGTTAAATCCGTAGGCGTGATGGGCGATGGCCGTACTTATGATTACGTGGTTGCTTTGCGTGCCGTCATCACGAGCGACTTCATGACCGCGCATTGGGCAGAACTACCATATGCATTATTAGGCCGTGTTTCAAACCGCATTATCAATGAGGTTCGTGGTATTAACCGTGTTGTTTATGATGTTTCTGGCAAACCGCCAGCAACCATAGAGTGGGAATAACAGGAGGTCTGTCATTATGAGCCGCGCATTCGTTAACGAAGAAAGATTTGAACAAGCTAATGGCAAAGAGCTTGTTGAACGTCCTATTAGTGAGCATCCTAATTACGTGACACCTACCGGTGCACTTGAGTTGCAAACATTGGAAGAGTCACTAATCGCGGAACTTAATCACCTAAAACTGACCGCAGAAAACACGTTTGCAAAAGATAAAGTAGCCGAAATTGAACGTGACCTACGTTACGTGCGTGCAAGGCTGGACTCTGCAATATTGGTAGACCCTACTAAGCAGAGCCATGATACTGTGTTATTTGGCGCAACCATTGAGGTGCAAGATGATGCCGGTGCTCAACATACGTTTCATATCGTAGGTGAAGATGAGGCAGACGCAAGCATCAACAAGGTCAGCTGGGTTTCACCACTCGCAAAATCATTACTTGGCCAAAAGGTTGGCGATACGGTAACTTGGCAGCGCCCTGCAGGTAATATCAATTTAGAAATTCTGGACATTCACTACCAATCATGAAAGTAAGCCAAGCCATTATCGAACGACGCTCAATTAAAGCGTATGACCCGCAACACAAAATGAGTGAGGAAGAAATATCTAAACTCATGTCATTAGCAATACTATCTCCAACCGCATTTAATATCCAAAACTGGCGGTTCGTCGTAGTGACTGAACCTACACTACGTCAAAAAATTCGCAGTGTGAGCTGGAATCAGGCACAAGTGGAAGAGGCATCACTGCTTATTGTACTGACTGCGGATTTAAACGCATGGGCAAAACAGCCTGAGCGCTACTGGTCTAACGCAGCCAAGCCTGTGCAAGACTATTTAGTACCAGCTATTGGTCAATATTACGATGGTAACTCACAAGTACAACGTGATGAAGCCATGCGCTCGTGCGGAATGGCAGCCACAACCATCATGCTGGCAGCAAAAGAAATGGGCTACGACACCTGCCCAATGGACGGATTTGATTTTGATGCGGTGGCACAACTATTAAATCTGCCTGAAGACCATATCCCAGCGATGTTTGTTGTGGTTGGCAAAGCACTAAAAGAAGCCATGCCACGCGGCGGCCAACTGCCTTTGGATGAAGTGGTTATTTATAATCAATTTTAAATATTGCGTGATGCTTACTGCCGCTTGCAAGATAGTGGCTAAGCATTAGGCACATAAACGCACTATCTTTTGTAATTAATTTATTTTTAAGGTCTAAATTTTGTTAATTTCTAACAATATCACGATGCAATTCGGCGCAAAGCCACTCTTTGAAAACATCTCAGTTAAATTTGGCGACGGTAATCGCTATGGTTTAATTGGCGCTAACGGTTGCGGCAAATCAACCTATATGAAAATTCTAGCTAAAGTTCTAGAGCCTACCTCTGGCAATATCTCACTAGATAACAATGAGCGCATGGCGTTCTTGCGCCAAGATCAGTTCGCTTACGAAGATCAACGCGTGCTAGATGTTGTGATGATGGGCCACGAACAAATGTGGAAAGCTAACGTAGAGAAAAATGCAATCTACGCAAACTTAGAAGCTACAGAAGATGATTACATGCGCGCGGCTGAACTAGAGGCTGTATTTGCTGAGTTTGACGGCTACACGGCAGAGGCTCGTGCTGGCGAATTGTTACTGGGTGTTGGTATCCCTATTGAGCAACATAACGGCCCAATGAGCGCCGTGGCGCCAGGCTGGAAATTACGCGTATTGTTAGTCCAAGCCTTGTTTGCAAATCCAGACATTCTATTGCTGGATGAGCCGACCAACAACTTGGACATCAACACCATCCGTTGGTTAGAGGACGTGCTGAATAACCGCAACTGCACCATGATTATTATTTCTCATGACCGTCACTTTTTAAATCAAGTATGTACGCATACCTGCGACATGGACTACGGTAAAATTGCTGTGTATCCAGGCAATTATGACGACTACATGGAGGCCAGCACCGCTGCACGCGCGCAGCAGGCAAAAGATAACGCAAAAGCTAAACAACAAATTGCTGATTTGCAAGACTTCGTTCGCCGCTTCTCTGCAAACGCTTCTAAAGCGAAACAAGCAACGAGCCGCGCCAAGCAGATTGATAAAATCAAAATTGAAGAATTTAAACCTTCGTCTCGTCAATATCCATTTATTCGCTTTGAATACGATGAGCGCGAAAAGCTACATCGCAATGCGGTTGAATTAAAAAAACTGAGTCATGGTTTTGACCGCCCGCTATTCAATGATGTAGACATGATGTTTGAAGCAGGCGAAAAAGTAGCCATTATTGGTGAGAACGGTATCGGTAAAACAACGTTCTTACGCTGCTTGGCTGGTGATTTGGAGCCCAAACATGGTGAAGTAAAATGGGCAGAAAAAGCAAAAATCGGCTATTTTGCACAAGACCATGAGTACGAGTTTGAAGATGGTGATGAACTGTTCGAATGGATGAGCAAGTTTACCCAGCAAGGCGATGATGACCAAACCGTGCGCAGCATGCTTGGCCGCCTACTATTCTCTGGCGACGACACCAAAAAATCTGTAAAAGTACTTTCTGGTGGTGAAAAAGGTCGCATGTTGTACGGCAAACTAATGCTCGGCAAAACCAATGTACTGCTGATGGATGAACCAACCAACCACATGGACATGGAGTCTATCGAGGCGCTGAATACTGCACTAGACAAATACAAAGGTACCTTGTTTTTTGTAAGTCATGACCGTGAGTTTGTAAGCTCAATTGCCACGCGTATCATCGAAATTAAAGCGGATGGCATTGTAGACTTTACCGGCAACTATGAGGACTACCTGTTAAGCCAAGGTGTTGAATAACACTCTGGCCTTCGTTACCAAATTATTGAAGCAGTTAAATTGCTAAACTCATCAGTACGCCATTTGACTGCTCAAGCCTGTTTACAGGATGTGTTTGGTTACAGTTCGTTTCGCGGTGAGCAACAAGACATTGTAGAACATGTGGTTGCAGGCGGCGACGCACTAGTACTGATGCCAACTGGTGGCGGCAAATCACTGTGTTATCAGCTACCGGCGCTGTTACGCAAAGGGGTGGGGGTTGTGGTGTCGCCACTCATTGCGTTAATGCAGGATCAAGTGGATGCACTTAAGCAGCTTGGGGTAAAAGCTGCTTTCCTGAACTCCAGCTTAAATGCCGAGGCCTTTAGCGAAGTTACTGCTGCGCTGCTTCGTGGTGAGTTACAAGTGTTGTATGTTGCGCCAGAGCGTTTACTCATGCCCAACTTTCTCACCCTGCTCGAACAGATTGAAGACAGTATCGGCATTGCGCTATTTGCGATTGATGAAGCGCATTGCGTTTCTCAATGGGGTCATGATTTCAGGCCAGAGTATCGCAAACTCACAGTGCTGCATGAACGCTTCCCGCGCATACCAAGAATTGCCCTCACGGCAACGGCTGATGCTCCCACCAGAGCTGAAATCATCGAACGATTAGCACTCGAAAAAGCTCGCCAATTCATCTCTAGTTTTGATCGCCCCAATATTAAATATCGCGTACTAGCTAAAGCAAATGCACGCCAGCAACTAGAGGCGTTTATTGAGTCGGAACACCCCAATGACGCTGGCATCATTTACTGCCTATCACGCCGTAAAGTAGAAGAAACCGCTGAGTGGCTTAAAGCAAAAGGCTGGGATGCCTTACCTTATCATGCAGGGCTTGATGCAGACATACGCAACACCCATCAAAAGCGATTTTTACGTGAAGAAGGCGTAATTATGGTGGCTACAGTTGCATTTGGCATGGGCATTGATAAGCCCAATGTACGCTTTGTGGCACATTTGGATTTACCCAAGAGCATGGAAGGTTACTACCAAGAAACAGGCCGCGCTGGCAGGGATGGCCTACCAGCCAATGCATGGATGACTTATGGCTTAGGTGATGTAGTCAACATGAAGCAGATGCTGGAAAATAGCGACGCACCTGCTGAACGTCAGCATGTGGAGCGACAGAAACTGGATGCCCTGCTCGGCTTTTGCGAATCAACTGCATGCCGCCATCAAACTATCTTACGTTATTTTGGAGAGCAACACCCAGGCGATTGCGGACAATGTGATAACTGTCTCACGCCCACAGATACTTGGGACGGCACTCAGGCAGCACAAATGGCATTATCATGCGTATATCGCACCGGGCAAAGATTTGGTGTAGTTCATTTAATTGACGTACTACTAGGAAAACCAAACCCTAAAGTCACCCAGTTCAACCATCAGGAATTAAGCACTTTTGGCATAGGCAAAGGCTTATCACAAACACAATGGAGTAGCGTATTTAGGCAGTTAGTGGCTGGTGGCTACTTGGAAACTGATATGGATGCATTTGGCGGATTACGCCTCACCGAGGCCGCACGCCCAGTGCTACGCAGTGAGGTGATGATATGGCTACGCCAGGATCAAGAAGCACCGAAACGTGTGAGTAAAGTTGAACGCAGCGCCCGCGTTAAAGAGGCTTATGCAGGCGTAGCAGATGACCCACTATGGCAAGCTCTCAAGGCAAAACGTACCGAACTGGCAAAAGAGCAAGGCGTACCACCCTACCTGATTTTTCACGACAGCACGCTGCTTGAGATTTTAAATCATCGTCCGGGGAGTCTCACTGAGATGAGCAAGATTAGCGGTATTGGCCAAGCCAAACTTACACGCTATGGCGACGCTTTTTTAGAAGTGCTGGAAGGCTAGAATAATAGCGGCTGATTGACTGCATCAATCAGCAATAAAAACGAATAAGTGATTTTAACTAATGCTAAAGTTAAACCGTCTACAGATTAACAAGCGAGAAGCATCAAGCCAATTTGAAACAAAGCGTGGATGTGAAGTAAGTGTAAAAACTATACGATTAAACCAGAACGCGAAGGTCCCTTAGATTTAGCTTGGCCATCAGGTCCATAAACTGAATTTGCATCATTATTACCCTGCAGATGATTCAGTAGCTCCTGATTACGGTTAAAGTGCTTACTAATCAATACACCATTTAACCGATTAAGCTCTTTAGCTTGAGCAAGAGACTTTTGAAAGTTAACCCAAGCAGTCGTAATCTCTTTTTTGGCTTGCTTTTCCACCCAAGCAGTCATGCCAGACTCATTAGATTGAAAACCATGCACTTGCAATAACTGATAGCGGGCTTTTGCAGCTAAATTTAAGCGCTGCAACAATAATGATTTTTCTTCCAATATAGCTTCGATTGCGGCCACATCTGCTTTTACCAGATGCGATTGTTCACGCTCCAACAGAGCGATCAACTCGGCCACCAGCTGAGTATCTTGTGTGAAGGTAACTGGCTGGCTGGAAGATGTGTTCACCATAATCTTGTTAAGCGAAACGGCTTGTGAGTAAATCTTTTACAGTTTCAATCAGGCCTTCAGCCACTTTTTCTGAATTCACAGAAAACTGACCACCAGCGATTGCTGATTTAATTGCATCCACTTTTTCAGCATCGTACACATTACTTGCTTTTACTTTAGTTTCTAAAGTTTGTAATTTAGCTGATAGTGGTGATAACGTCACATTACCTGAAGAGCTCTCGTTTGATGGTGACTTTCCAGCTTTTTGCTTAGCATCAGCCTCAACCTTTGCAGCATTCGCTTTTTCGATACTGGCCTTATCAAGACCTAGCCCAGCAGCGTTCTTAATTGTCTCATTGATTTTCATGGCATTTCATCCTTTTTGCTAACCTGCTTAAATGCATATACACGCATCCTTAATGCAAATATCGGCATAGTTTAAGCGAACTTTAGCCTTTTACCTAAAATAAAACAATGTTTATGCATAATTAAAAACGCGCAACTCGCCACCGCTAATAATAACCAGTTAAAACACGACCTCAACTTGACCGCCTTGGCGCGCAATACCGCTAACCACCTGCCCACTAGCCACTTTAACTTGCACAACCTGACCTTCATTTGCCTTAGCCATTGCTTTACCTTCAGCAGAAACGCGGAAGCCTTTACCCGAAGAGGTAATCATCACAGTTTGCCCTTGTTGAACGACCGGTGAAACCTTGAGCATCTCTTGCCTGAGCACCGTGCCAGCACTCATTGATATATTCACAATACGCCCTTGTGCTTGCGCAACATCGGTAAAAATGCCAGCAGGCAGTTGCGTTAAATCTCCAGTCTGAAACAGCAAGTCTTCAGCTGTTACTACCCTGCCCTGCGCCAGCGGCAGCGCCGCAACCAGATATTGGGCTACAACATTAACCGTAGCCTGCGCATAGATTGTCCATGTACTGGGGGTACTACAGCGAATACCAACACTGGTTTTACCCCAAGGCCGGCTACCGGAAGGTAAAAAAACTTGAACATCCTGGCATTGTGCTAATTTCAAATTCGGATCAATGGCACCAGCCTGCACCGTAACTTTGCCAGGGTAACCGACTGTTTGCGTTTGCAAAAACTCAACCACCTTTGCATTTAATAACGATAAATCTTGCTTAGGGTATTGTTTATTTAATGCTGCTTGGTTTGTGGCCGCGTGCAATGTCTGGCTTGCACCAAACACCAAAGTAGTGAGCACCACCAGACAATTTAACAGAGCATTTCTCATGCACACTTTCAAACTTAAATTTGCAAAGAACTGCAACGGTAAATGATACTTAACATTAGGCATACTTGATTCCTATGCAGCATACAAAGATTCAACATGCATTCTACGGACGCAACTGTCTAGCAAAACCAAGAAAAGGGCAACAAATACCCTTCTTCTTATTCAATCAAAGTGAGTGCTTAATCATTAAAATTGTTTACAAGTATGTTATCGGCAATAAAAGTATTTTCTTTTGTTTTTAGGCTTTTAATTAATTTAGATTTTATTAAGCAAAAGCCATCAACTTAAGTAGCTACCAAGGAAACAATCATGATTAATAAATTAGATGCGGCTTTAAGCTTTCACCAAAATGCACTTAGAGTGCGTGGTCAGCGTCAGGAACTGATTGCCGCAAATATTGCCAATGCAGATACGCCTAATTACAAAGCACGTGATTTAGACTTTGGCGCCGCGATGAAAAATGCGATGGCGGGCGTAGCAAACAAAGAAGCATTCAATACCAACAAAACCTCAGATAAACATCTGGATGGCATTCCGTCCAGCATTGGCGGCGGTGCAATGTTTAGACCGATTATTCAAGGCAGTGTCGACGGCAATACCGTAGATATGGATGTGGAACGCAATCAATTTGCAGATAACGCGATTCGCTACGAAGCGAGTATTATCATGATTAATGGGCAGCTCAAAAAAATGCTCGCAGCGATTCAAGGGCAGTAAGCACTGCGTTTAGCACCAATTTAAAGCGCACCAAGCTTAGTTAAGCAAATGGTTGATACGGTAAAAGTTTAAGGAGAAGTCGATGTCATTATTCAATGTGTTTAATATTTCTGGTTCAGCAATGAGCGCGCAAGCACAACGCTTAAACACCGTAGCCAGTAATCTTGCAAATGCAGATAGCGCAACTAGCGCCAATGGCACTCCTTATAAATCAAAACAAGTCGTTTTTAGCGCAATGCCTAGCAAATCCCCTGATGTAAGTGGCGTTAAGGTAACAAAAGTAGTTGAAGACAACTCAGCGCCTAGAATGATATACGACCCTAAGCACCCATTAGCCAATGACAAAGGCTATGTAAGCATGCCAAATGTTAATGTTACTGAAGAAATGGTAAATATGATTTCTGCTTCACGTGCTTACCAAAACAACGTAGAAACCATGAACGCAACAAAAACGATGTTGATGAAAACGCTGACTATCGGCCAAGGTTAACTATTCAATCATTGAATAAAACTGAAGCCCCAAAAGCACATCAAACTAGGAGCCTTAAATGACAACAGTAAACACGACCAATACCGCATCACAAGCCCTGTTAGATGCTGTGAACAACAAGCAGAACGCGACAACAACATCGGTGAACGATGCTCAAGATCGCTTTATGAAGCTGCTTGTTACGCAGATGAGAAACCAAGATCCGCTTAACCCAATGGACAATGCGCAAGTAACCAGCCAAATGGCGCAGCTTTCAACCGTTACTGGCATTGATAAATTAAACAACACATTGGAAACATTAATCAGCAACGTGCAACTAGGGCAGTCATACCAAGCTTCCAGCATGATAGGCCGCAGCATACTTACCCCAGGCAATACAATTCAAACTGCTGGTGAAGGTGGTTATTTTGGCGTGGAATTACCTATCGGCGCGGACAAAGTAAAGGTAAATATTAAAGACAGCGCAGGCGCCACAGTCAGAACCATTGAGTTAGGTAAACAAGATGCAGGCACCATACCGCTAACATGGGATGGCTTTAAGGATGATGGCACCGTTGCAGCAACCGGCAACTATAAGTTTGAAGTAAGCGCAACCATAGGCACCAATACAGCCGAATCTACCGCTTTAAGTTTTGCAAAAGTATTAAGCATTTCCAACTACCCAACAGGCGTTAAGCTGAATTTGAGCAACTTAATGACGGTTGACACCAGCGCAGTAAAAGAAATTTTTTAAGCTCAACACATATTTAATATTTAAGTGTTAGCAAATAAATAATTTAGCTCCAAGGAGAATAGCATGAGTTTTCAACAAGGTTTAAGCGGTCTTAACGCAGCATCTAAACAGTTAGAAGTGATTGGCAACAACGTATCAAATGCAAACACTGTAGGCTTTAAACAGTCTAGAGCGGAATTTGCCGATGTTTTTGCGAACTCAATTACCGGTGGTGGCGGAAGCCAGATTGGTATTGGGACCAACTTAGCTACCGTAGCTCAGCAATTCACTCAGGGCAACATTACCTCCACTAACAACTCTTTAGATATTGCGATTAATGGCAATGGATTTTTCCGCATGTCATCAAACGGCGCTGTTACCTATACGCGTAACGGGCAATTTCAATTAGATAAATTTGGCTATATTGTAGATTCTGCCAGCAAACGCTTGACTGGTTATGCAGCAGATACTAACGGCAACATCTTAAGCGGTGCTGCGGTTGACTTGCAAATCAATACTGCAGACATTCAACCGGTGGCAACTACTGAGATTGAAGGTACAATTAACCTTGACTCCAGAAACAACCCATTGCCGGCTGCACCTGCATTTGACCCAACCGACCCAACCACCTACAACAACTCAACAGCAGTAACGGTATACGATAGCTTAGGCAACTCACATACACTACAGAATTTCTTCCGTAAAACAGCTGCCAATACTTGGAATGTTTACACAACGGTGGATGGCGTATCAACGCCAGCATTACCGGCAACTACAGCAGTAATGACCTTTACAGGCACGGGCGTTGCGCCAACCATTGTACCGGCACTACCTTCAGTCACGTTTACGCCACTAAACACCGCAACACCCCCAGTTGCTAACGGTGCGGCTAACGTTACCACGACAATTGACTACTCCAAGAGCACACAGTTCGGCTCAGCCTTTAGCATTAACGCTTTATCGCAAGATGGCTTCACCTCAGGCCGCCTATCTGGTTTTAATACTTCCAGCGATGGCACTATCGTTGGTCGATACAGCAATGGTCAATCTAAAAACCTAGGCCGTGTTGTGTTGTCTAGTTTTACCAACCCAAATGGTTTGCAATCATTAGGCGGTAACGCGTGGGCAGTCAGCGCAAGCTCTGGCCCAGCATTAACAGGCGCACCAGGCAGTGGCTTATTAGGTGTATTGCAATCATCTGCGGTAGAGGACTCTAACGTGGATTTAACGGCTGAACTTGTGAATATGATTACAGCACAACGTGTTTACCAAGCCAATGCACAGACCATTAAAACGCAGGATCAGGTCTTACAAACACTAGTGAACCTTCGTTAATAGTTAGCAGCTAAAGGGAGCACCATAATGGATCGCATGATATACACCGCAATGACAGGTGCGAAACATATCCTAGAGAAACAGGCAACAACCAGCCACAATCTAGCCAATGCCACGTCTACTGGCTTTAAATCACAGATAGACTCGTTCCGTGCTGTGCCCGTGCTGGGAGAAGGCTTACCCACACGTGCTTTTGTGGTGGACTCAACCAGCGGCAGCGACTTTAACTCAGGTGCGATTCAATCAACTAATCGTAGCCTGGATATTGCAGTAAAAGGTGACGGCTGGCTGACGGTGCAACGTGCGGATGGCTCAGAAGCATACACACGTAACGGCTCACTAAAAACCAGCCCTAATGGCTTGCTACAAACAGCGAATGGACTCACCATCATGGGCGACGGCGGGCCAATCACTATCCCACCTGATGTAGCGGTGAGTATTGGTAAGGATGGTACCGTTTCTACAGTGAATAACCTAACGCTACCCGGCCCTTCAAATATTATCGGCCGCATTAAACTAGTTAACCCACCGCAGGCAAACTTGGTACGTGCTGACGATGGTTTGTTTACCACCAAAGACGGAAAACCCGCTACGGCAGACGCAAACGTCAGCGTAGTACAAGGTGCGTTAGAAAGCAGCAACGTGAACGTAGTGGATGCTATGGTCACAATGATTAGCTTGGCTAGACAATTTGAAACGCAAATGAAACTGATTCAAACCGCTGAGAATAACGCTAATAAAGCAAGTCAACTCCTGCAATTGACTTAACAGCATATCGGTTATGATGAAATTATTGTAACAATCTATCAGTACACTTTAGGCAAAAACAGTTAACTATTGACTGTGATTAAAGGGAAATAAAATGATACGCTCACTATGGATATCTAAAACTGGTCTAGATGCTCAACAGACGCAAATGGACGTGATCTCAAACAACTTAGCCAACGTAAGTACTAATGGCTTTAAAAGATCACGTGCTGTGTTTGAAGATTTGCTCTATCAAACCATCAGACAGCCTGGCGCACAAACATCCCAACAAACACAGTTGCCTTCTGGCCTGCAATTAGGCACTGGCGTTAGACCAGTGGCTACTGAACGTATTTTTACACAAGGTAATTTGCAGCAAACCGGTAATGATAAAGACGTAGCCATCCAAGGTGCTGGTTTCTTTCAGGTTTTACTGCCAGATGGCACAACGGCTTACACAAGAGACGGCGCGTTTCAAGTGGACTTTCAAGGCCAATTGGTGACTTCTAGCGGCTTCTCTGTACAACCGCCAATTACCGTACCAACGAATGCACAAACGCTAACAATTGGCCGTGATGGCACCGTGTCAGTCACATTAGCCGGCTCTACAGCTGTGACACAAATTGGTCAATTACAACTATCAACCTTTATCAATCCGGCCGGTTTACAAGGTAACGGTGAAAATTTATACGTTGAAACGGCCGCATCGGGCACCGCCAACGCAAACACCCCAGGTACAAACGGCGCAGGTTTACTTACACAAGGTTTTGTGGAGACATCAAACGTTAACGTAGTGGAAGAGTTGGTAAATATGATTCAAACTCAACGCGCCTACGAAATTAACAGTAAAGCAATTACGACATCTGACCAAATGTTGCAGAAACTAACACAGATGTAAGCTTAAACTGGTGATAAAATTAAGGGATAACCTAACAAACTTTAAAAAAGCATATATACAAACCAACACATACAAAGATGCATTTTTAAGGTTTTATTGTCAGAACATCAAGAGGCAATCATGCTGAATACCACGCAAGGTAAATTGCTAAATACGACAATCAAACCGGTAGTGAATACAAAAACACACCTAGTGACTGTAAACAGAAAATTTAGCCGTAGTCTAGCTGCAGTATTTGCAGCCACCCTACTCTACGGTTGCGCAGTAACGCCCACCTCTATCGTCAACCAGCCAACAACAGCAAGAGCACCATCAATCGGAAATGTCGCTAATAACAATGGTGGCATATATAACGCCGCATCGTATCGCCCGATGTTTGAAGATCACCGCCCACGCTTTATCGGCGATATTGTAACGATCAATATTACAGAAAATACTTCTGCCACCAAGGCAAATGGCAGTTCTGGCAGTAAAGAAGGCTCTGTCAGCTTTGATACCAATGCAAAACTCGGAGATAACATCCCAGTGGTTGGCGGCTTGGTATCAAGACTACCATTTGCAAAACTTGGCTCTGCGTCAGCTAGCTCTGACAACTCTTATACTGACGATGCCGCCGCTAATGCAAAAAATGTATTCAGCGGCTCATTAACCACAACAGTCGTTGATGTGTTACCAAACGGCAACTTGGTGGTGAGCGGAGAAAAACAAGTTGCGCTGGATAAAGGGACTGAGTTCATTCGGTTCTCTGGTGTAGTTAACCCAGACACGATATCCTTAGGCAATACAGTGCCTTCGACAAAAGTTGCAGATGCACGAATAGAATATAGAACCAACACCAAAATTGATGGCGCGGCGGTTGCATCGATATTTGCTCGCTTTTTCTTAAGCGTGAGCCCATGGTAGAAATCATATGGCACAACTATCCAACATGAATGTTTCAACAATACAGACCCAGCGCTTTCAGAAAATCGTTAAGCGCTTAATGCTGCCCTGCATCCTGCTAATCAGCTCAACGCTCTGCATGACAACAACTACCCTTGCGCATGCAGAGCGACTCAAAGACCTTGCCTCTATTCAGGGCGTGCGTACCAACCAGCTTATTGGTTATGGCTTAGTGGTTGGTTTGGATGGCACTGGTGACCAAACCGTACAAACACCATTTACAGTACAAAGCATTATCAGCATGATGCAACAAATGGGCGTAAATTTACCGCCCGGCACATCATTACAGCTTAAGAACGTAGCTGCGGTGATAGTCACCAGTAGCTTGCCTGCCTTCGCGCAACCAGGACAAAATCTAGACGTTACGGTCTCATCTATGGGTAACGCAAAAAGCCTCAGGGGCGGCACACTGCTGATGACCCCACTCAAAGGTGCAGATGGCCAAGTGTACGCAATGGCGCAAGGTAGCTTGGTTGTGGGTGGTGTTGGCGCATCGGCCAATGGTGCACAAACCCAAGTCAATCACTTGAGTGTAGGTAGGATTACTGCAGGTGCAACCGTTGAACGTGCGGTACCATCGAATATCAGCCAAAACAACACATTTAACCTAGAGTTAAAAGACTCAGACTTTTCTACAGCATCGTTAGTGGTTGACGCTGTAAACCGCCAATTTGGTCAAAATACTGCACTTGCACAAAATGGTCGCGTGATTCAAATTAACCCGCCAGCCAATTATAGCCGTGTTGCATTTTTAGCGGCTCTGGAGAGCTTAAACGTAGCGCCAGCAGCAAGCTATGCAAAAGTCATTGTCAACGCACGCACAGGTTCAGTGGTAATGAACCAGACAGTGACACTTGAAAGCTGCGCAGTATCACATGGCAATTTAACTGTTACGATTAATACAGACCCTGTAATCAGCCAGCCAGGAGCATTGGCGAGTGGCCAAACTGTTGCGACGGCGCGTTCAGAAATCGACATTAAGAAAGACCCTGGGCAAGTAGTTAAACTAGACAGCGGTGCCAATCTCTCTGATGTGGTGAAAGCGCTAAACGCTATTGGTGCAACACCACAAGACTTGCTTGCGATATTACAGGCAATGAAAGCGGCTGGCTCACTACGTGCTGAGCTGGAAGTCATTTAACACCAGCAAGCCATGACAAACAACATTAACACTAATAATAGCAGCATCACCAACAAAGCAGATTTGTCGGGCAATCTTGCCATTGATGCAAACAGCCTTAACAACCTGAAACAGGCAGCAAAAGAAAACTCACCTGAAGCAATCAAGGGCGTTGCTAAGCAATTTGAAGCTATTTTCATGAACATGATGCTAAAAAGCATGCGTGATGCAACACCGCAAGATGGTTTGTTAGATAACGACCAAAGCCGCACGTTTATCAGCATGTTAGACCAGCAGCTGACGAGCAACCTCTCATCTAAAGGTTTGGGCTTAGCGGACGTGCTGGCAAGGCAATTGAGCAAAAATGGCTACGGTACAAACAGCGCGCTTGAACAGGCAGTCGATAACAATACAACCGCTACAGATAAACAATCCGGACTGAATGAAAACTTAATCGGCAATCCATTTCTCAATCAAGCCCAAATTGCACTGCAACAAAATGCTAGCCGTTTAGGTCGAACCACTAAAGATGCTTCTGAGTTTAAATCACTCAATGACGACAGTAGCGCTGACAGTTTCCAACGAAAAATGGCACAACATGCCGAAGCTGCAAGCCGTGTCACTGGTATCCCTGCAAATTTAATGCTGGGTCAAGCCGCCCTAGAAAGTGGATGGGGGAAGCGTGAGCTTAGAGGTGCCGATGGCACTGCAAGTAACAACCTATTTGGCATTAAAGCGACTGGCAACTGGGGTGGTAAAGTGGTTGAAGCGGTGACTACAGAATACGTCAATGGCATTAAACAAAAGCGCATCGAGAAATTTCGCGCATATGATAGCTACGCGGACTCATTTAAAGATTTTGCTAACCTAATGCGCAATACTCCGCGCTATGAAAACGTAATGGCCAACTTGGATAACGTACAAGGCTACGCAAAAGCTATGCAAAAAGCAGGATACGCGACTGATCCAAATTATGCAGAAAAACTCACAAACGTGATTAAAAAAGTGTCATCATCATAAAAAGTAATCACCTTCCATGGCCTAAAGTTTTAACATTTGATGCCGTCATACAATATATGAAATTAGTTAAAGTGAGTCGCTACCATGGCCTCTAACATCTTAAATATCGGAAAAAGTGCACTTGCTGCGGCGCAGGTTGGCATCAGCACGACTGGTCACAATATCGCTAATGCTTCGACACCAGGCTACTCAAGACAAGTCGTTGTGCAAGCTGCGGCGCAATCACAAAACTTCGGATATGGTTTTGTTGGTCAAGGGACTGAAATTGCCTCAGTAACTAGGATTTTTAATGACATATTAGCGGCTCAAGCCGTGCGCAGTCAGTCAAATAGCTCAAGCGCTAATACTTACTTGTCACAAATGACATCTATCAACGATATGTTGTCCAACTCAACCGCTGGCCTTAACCCGGCAATGAGTGATTTTTTTGGCGCGGTACAAAAATTAAGTGCGAATCCGAGTGACATTCCGACTCGCCAGTCCATGCTGTCATATGCACAGTCCCTTGCGAGTCGTTTTCAGACCACCAATAATCGCTTAAATGAAATCCGCGATAGCGTAAACACACAACTTACCTCTAGCGTTAGCCTTGTTAATACCTATGCAACACAAATTGCTGGGCTAAACGATGTTATTGAGAAAGCCGTCAGTGCAAACGGCAGCACGCCTAACGACTTAATGGACCAAAGAGATCAGCTTGTATTAGAACTAAGCAAGCAAATCAAAACTACCGTCGTGTCTCAAGGGCAAGGTGGCTATAACGTATACGTAGGTAACGGCTTACCGTTGGTTGTGGGTAAAGAAACCTTTAACATACTGACAACCCCTTCACCTACCGACCCTAGCCGCCTTGAAGTTGCATACCAATCTAACAATAAAACAACTGTTCTAGGCACCAATAGTTTGCCGGGTGGCGTTATCGGCGGATTATTGCAATTCCGTGCTGAATCCTTAGATCCAGTACAAAATCAAATAGGTCAGATTGCAGTAGTGTTGGGAGATACTTTCAACTCACAACTGATGCAGGGTTTTGACTTAGACGGTAACCTTGGGGCAGCACTGTTTAGCATCCCTGACCCCTTGGTCAACTCCAATGCATACAACTCAGGTCCTACCACAACGCCAGCAAATGCAACTCCAGCAGAAGTAGCTGCTAAGATAGTGGATGCAAAGGCGCTGACCACAAGCGACTACAAGCTACAATATGACGGCACTAGCTACAATGTAACAAGATTAAGCGACAACACAACACAAAGCTTTAGCAGCCTGCCTGCAAATATAGACGGCTTAACGATTAGCCAGACTTCAGGCGCTATGTTGGCTGGTGATAACTTTTTAATCAAACCGACGCAAAATGCTGCAACCAAAATTACAATAGCAATTACAGATGCAAGAAAGCTTGCTGTTGGCGGTAGCATACTCAGCTCAACTGCCAATGTCGCCAATACAGGCTCAGCCAGTATTAGCGCCCCAGTTGCTAGCAGCACATATGCATCAAGCCCGATCGCCAGCCCATTTAATGTAACTTATAATGCCGGCGCACCCAATACACTGACGGGCTTTATTGCGACAGAACCAGTGACGGTCACTTCTAATGGAACATCGGTCACCTATGCAGCAGGTGCGCCTGTAACGTTTATTAACGGCGCAACCATCACTACTGCTGGTGTAAGTTTTGTGATTTCAGGAACGCCAAGCAATGGCGATCAATTTACAATCACGCCGAGCAGCGCTACGGGTCCTAGTGACAATACTAATGGCTTATTGCTAGCCAAGTTACAAAATGCTGACACCATTACCGGCAACAAGAGTTATTCAGACGCTTTCGGCCAGATGGTCAATGGCGTGGGTAATAAGACGCGAGAGCTCAATATATTAAGCGTATCTGAGGGGCAAGTACTGGAGCAAATCAATGCCTCAGTTCAGTCTGAGTCTGGCGTGAATCTGGACGAAGAGGCAACCAATCTGATACGTTACCAGCAAGCTTATCAAGCTGCAGGGAAAATGATGCAAATTGCGAGTCAACTATTTGATGTGCTATTGCAGCTTGGCACCTAGTCAATAGCTTAAGGAGTTACCATGCGAATCAGCACCAATACTATCTATCAATCCGGTATTTCAAAAATATCGAACTTGCAGTCAGAGCAAACTAAACTGATGCAACAAATATCTACTGGGCAACGCATTGCCTCACCTTCAGATGACCCTGTGGGCGCAGCAAGAGCATTAGAGATTGCACACGCTAAAAGCATCAACTCAAAATTTGCAGATACCAGACAAACCGCACAGCTCAAACTCAACACGCTGGAGTCAAACCTTACCAGCGTAACAAACATGATGATTTCAATACAATCATCACTCGTTTCAGCAGGCAATGCCACCTACTCTGACTTGGAGCGAGGCTTTATTGCGGCAGATTTGAAAACAACACTAGATGGCTTGGTTGGCCTAGCAAATACAAAAGACGCTTCAGGCAATTATTTATATGCTGGGTTTCAAACTGACACAGCGCCATTTGTTGCCAATGCCACTGGCGCTGCATACGTAGGTGATAGCAATAATCAATTGCTGCAAGTGGACGCAGAGCGACAAATGGTAGTAAACGCCACAGGAGATGATGTATTTAAAGCTGGTGGTAATGATGTGTTTGCCACCCTACAGAACTTGATTACCTTATTGAATACTCCGCTAACACCTGCAAACCAAGCTGCCTTTAGCACCGGTATTGCCACTGGTCTTAGTAGCATGCGACAAGGTCTAGATAATGTGCTCACAGTACGTGCCAGCATTGGCTCCAGACTGAACGAGCTAGACCAACTAGACATTTCTGGTAGTGATTTAGACTTACAATACAGCAAGTCATTATCTGAAATTCAAGACTTAGACTATGCAGCGGCGTTGTCGGATTTATCTAAAAACCAGACAATTATGGAAGCTGCACAAAAGTCATTTGTAGCAACAACCAATTTATCTTTGTTCAATTTTATTTAAGTTTAACTTAAAAAGTCACCGCTCATTTAAGGCCTATGTATTAGGCTTTAAATGAGCGTCAAGTTGTAGCACTCTCAGCTAAAGCACTTACCAACTCTACAGTAACGTCACTATTGTTTATTTGCTCTCAGTATGCTTCGGCACCGCGACTTGCATCATATTCTCTGTACCTTGCTCAATAAATTTCACGATAGGCTGTAACATACTGGTCAGTGATAATGCCACCACCACAAAACCCATGCTTAACGTGATTGGGAACCCTATCCCAAACAAGTTAAGCTGCGGTGCTGTTCGCGTTAATATACCTAATGCCATGTTAGTAATCAGCAAAGCGCATACAGCAGGTAATGCCAGCATTAGACCTGCACTGAATATAGTGCTGCCCCAAGACGCGATTTGCATGAAATCAATGCCCAATCCACCTAGTGTTATTGGCATGGTGGTAAAGCTTTGAGCCATCGCTGTCACAATAATCAAATGCCCATCTAAGCTCAGAAAAATAAGCATCGCTAGCAACACTAAAAGCTGATTCAGGGCAGTTGACTGGCCATTTGTTTGCGGATCAAAAAACTGGGCAAAACCTAAGCCCATGGTTAAGCCGATTAATTGGCCAGCTAGGTCTACTGCAGAAAATACCATGCGCATACTAAAGCCGATGGCTAGCCCGATAATCACCTGCTGAACTAAAACCAGTAAGCCATCTAGCGAGAAAACTTCGAACTTAGGGATGGCTGGAATGGTGGGAGCAATAATAATGGTGAGCAGAACACCTAAACCCAGTTTAACGCGATTAGGAATGGTGGTGTGGCTATAAATCGGCACAATTGCAATAACAGCCAAAATACGGGTAAGCGGCCATAATAAATTGATGACCCACGTTTGTAGAAACTCACCACTGAATGTAATCATGATTTAAAGCGATGGCTTCCTGGCAGCATTAGTTGGCCATGGCCGGTATACTCGTAAATACTAAGTGCATATAGTCAACCATCGTGCTGAGCATCCATGGGCCAGCAAACATAAGTGCAACAAACACACCCACGAGTTTAGGAATGAAAGACAAGGTTTGTTCATTAATCTGGGTTGCCGCCTGAAAGATACTGACTAACAAGCCTATTGCAAGCACAGTAAGCAATATAGGAGCAGCAATCATTAATGTGATGCCCATTGCATCTCTACCTAACGTCATTACGCTTTCTGGCGTCATTAGATACTCCCTACTTTATCTATATTTAGAACCAACACGACTAATAAAAACTTTCCACTAGTGAGCCGAGTATTAACTGCCATCCGTCCACCAGTACAAATAGCATCAGTTTAAATGGCAGTGCCACAATTGCAGGAGAGACCATCATCATGCCCATAGACATCAACACGCTTGCGACCACCATATCGATAATTAAAAATGGAATAAATATGGCAAAACCGATTTGAAAGGCTGTTTTTAGCTCACTAGTAACAAATGCCGGCACTAACACCTTAAGCGGTACTTGATCAGGAGTTTCAATTTTTTCGACCTCTGCCATTTTTACAAACAAGGCAAGATCGCCCTCTCGTGTTTGTTTAAGCATAAACTCTTTAAGTGGTGCAACGCCTTTATCCATTGCCTCCTGCATTGAAATTTGATTTTCAGACAATGGCTTATAAGCATCAACATAAATCTTATCAATCACTGGTGACATCACAAAAAAGGTGAGGAATAAGGCAAGACCAATCATCACCTGATTAGGCGGGACGGATTGGGTACCCAAGGCCTGACGTAACAGCGAAAGAACAATGATAATACGTGTAAAACCTGTCATCATTAACACAATGGCAGGTAAGAATGTGAGCGATGTGAGTAGGATTAAAGTCTGTAAACTTAATGTGTAGTCTTGCCCGCCACCAGCACTTGGCGCTGAATTCACTAACGGTAAAGCATTTGCGGCTAATACTGAAAATGGTAATAACACCAAGCCTAAAAAAAACAAACCCTTTAACCAGACAGCCCAACTTTTAACCATTAGTTTTCTCAGTAAATTTACTTGCAGAATTCTTTAAAATTTTTCCAAACGATGAGGCAAGCATCCCTGTAGGGCTAGCCTGTGCAGTGGCGTCAATATTGGCACCATCGGCTTTTACGCCATTGGTAGTAACGCCTTTTTCTAAATTAGCAATGGCACTTACATGCCCGGGTGCCACCCCCACTACCAGCCATCGATCATTAACCTCCAGCACCACCACACGCTCACGCGTGCCTACACTGGCACTGCCCACAACATGGATTGTGGACTGATGGTGGCCAATACCTGGCAACATGCGCTTCACAAGGTACGCAACCCCCGCCATCACGCCTAATACTAATATAAGCCCTAGCATCATTTTAAGCAGACCACCAGTAGGCGAAGCATGAGCTACCGGCTCGGCCGCGTACGCTAAACTAGAGACCCAATAAAGCATGGGAATAAATAATAATTTAAACTTCATTGGATTCAGCAGTTTCTTTGGTTGGTAATTTAATAACAGTCTATTACCGATTAATTTTTCGTATGCGTTCCGCAGGCGTAATGATATCTGTTAAACGAATACCAAATTTGTCATTCACTACAACCACCTCGCCTTGCGCAATTAAACAGCCATTCACTAACACATCCATAGGCTCACCAGCCATACCATCTAACTCAACAACTGAACCTTGAGCTAGTTGTAGCAAATTCTTAATCGCAATTTTGGTACGGCCCAGTTCCACGGTGAGCTGTACCGGAATATCCAAAATAAAGTCGATATCGTTTTGTGTTTCGTGCAATTTGTTCTTCGCTGTAAATTCTGTAAATACTTGAGCCTTCTCAGCTTTATCAGCCTGTAGTGCTGAAGCTTGCTCGTTCATTGCATCGCCCCAGTCATCTGCCGCACTCTCAGATGATGCCTGCTCTGCCATTGCCGCGCCCCAATCATCCTCAGCGATGCTGTCTGTACCGCTCTCATCCACTGGATCAGTCGCCATAAGGTTCTCCTTTAATATATTCTGTAGAGTTTGATCTCAAAAGTTTTTCAACGCGCAATGCATATTGCCCGTTAAACAATCCGTACTTACAAAGCATGACAGGCACACCATCTACTTTAGCCTCGATGGAATCCTCCATACTAATTGGGATCACATCCCCGACTTTCATATTGAGCACTTCGCCCAAACGCATATCTGTTGTGGCTAAATCTGCAACAATTTCAATTTCCGCAGCCTGTACTTGTTGAGTCATGAGCTTAACCCAACGCTTATCGGCACCAAGCACCTCGCCTTGTAATGGGGAGGTTAATAAGTCACGAATAGGCTCAACCATAGAATATGGCATGCAAAAATGAATTTCACCACTTGCAGGGCCTAGCTCTACATTGAAGGTAGTGACCACAACCACCTCATTGGGCGTAGCAATGTTGGCAAACTGGGTATTCATTTCTGAACGTAAATACTCAAACTCTATGGGATATACTGGCTCCCACGATTTTGCATATGTTTCAAAAACGATAGCCAAAATACGTTGGATAATCCGCTGTTCAGTTTGGGTAAAATCTCGGCCCTCTACACGCGTGTGAAATCTACCATCACCGCCAAACATATTATCAACAACCAAAAAAACTAAGGTTGGGTCAAACACCATTAGCGCAGTACCGCGTAATGGTTTCATTTGCACAAGGTTTAGATTGGTAGGTACGACTAAATTACGAATAAAGTCACTATATTTGGTAATACGTACAGGGCCAACAGAGACTTCTACTGTTCGCCTTAAAAAGTTAAATAGCTCGATACGCACAAGACGAGCGAATCGCTCGTTAATAATCTCTAGCGTAGGCATACGCCCACGCACGATACGCTCCTGCGTGGCTAGGTTATAGTCTCGAACACCTTCGGTTTCGGAAGCGGCCTTATCGTCGTCCTGGTCTCCTCCCACACCCTTTAACAGTGCATCAACTTCGTCTTGTGATAAAAACTTATCGGCCATAATTTAAATTTAGTCTAGATTACTGAACCACAAAGGAAGTAAAAAATACGTCTAAGACCTCTTGCGGCTTAGCGTTAGGTGCAAAAGGTTTTTTTACCTCTGCAATAATTTCATTACTTAAATCCTGCTTACCTTCAACAGTAGATATCTCTGCGGCACTTTTACTGGTTAACAACAACAGTAAGCGGTTTTTAACTGCCGGCATGTGTAACTTAATTGCCTCAGCAGCTTCGGCACTGGCAACCTGCAGTGAAATGTCTACTTGCAAGAATTTCTCATCTGGATCTGGCTGTAAATTAACGGTGAATGTATCCAAAGTTAAAAAAACAGGTGCTTTTGCTGGCTCTTCTTTTTTTACTTCTTCTTTTTTTGCATGTGATTTTTGTTGGGTAAAAAACCATGCCGCACCACCGCCACCTAGCGCTAGAACAACTGCTGCAATGATAATGATAAGCTTTTTCTTGGAGGCTGGAGCCGCTTCTTCTGGTGCTTGTACTGGATCTTGAGCCATGAACTTTTCCTTTAATTTAACTTAGGTTGCATATTATGCAATCATAGCCATATTATGGCTACATTATGCAAAAAAATTAAACTACAAGATACAGGAATTAAAGGTGAAAAAACGTTTTAGATTGTTATTTAGCTGAATACAGCGGTGATGGCAGATGTTCGCCTTAAGCAAAGGTATCAACCAACCCATCTGATACACGCACAGTCACTTTGGCATGATTGTCATTTTCTATAACGTTTGTATGCGTTTGATTTTTTGCGCCGTCAAATCGTCTGCCCTGAGCAGCCTGCTGGAACTCTTGCTGCGATTGTTGACTAGTACTTACATTGGCTTGCACCAACTGAATACCTGACTCACTCATTTTGTCACGCAAGTGTGCCATACCACTCTCAAGCGCCTTCCTTACCTCATCATTGTCCGAGATAAATGTGGTATCTGCCTGATCGTTATGTACACTAATCACAACTTTTAATGGGCCTAAATCTGGTGGATTTAATGTAAGCGAAGCTGACTGCTGGCCGGCGCCTAGCATCCATACAACTTTTTGACTAATGGCTTGATCCCATCCGGTCTTACCTGGGTAAACGTTAATAACATTCGCACTTGCCAGTTGCTGTGCCGCAACATTGTTGTTATTTTGAGAGGAGTTAGTGGCTGCAGCCTGCACCTGCACCGCATTAGGCGCTGCATCCTTTGCTAACAAATCTTTAGCCGATAAATCTTTTGCTGCATTGGCAATGGCTTTACCAAAGGTAGACTCTTCCGCAGTGGCTTTCATATCAGGCTTCGCTGTCAGTACATCCGCCAGACTTTCACCTTGCGGCTTAGCGCTAATATCGGCAGCAGGCTGCTCTGATTGCCCCTGAGTTGATGTGGCCACATTATTAAATGCAGCCATCAGATTCTTTTGCTGCATGGCTGCATCTGTGCTGCTCAATACAGCACCGCCATTTTCTGCCGGCGGTGATAACTGGGTACTATTTGCAACATTTTGCAAACCCTGCGCTGCGGGAATACCTAATGACGAGATCAACTCACTGACTATTGTCTCTTTATTTTCAGCGCCAGTAGGCACCGTAACTGGTGACTGATTTTTAGCATCACCCAAGGCAACTTGGTTTGCCATATCACGCACGGCATCAAGCTGCTTATTTAAATCAGCTAAAAAAGAAGCATCTGGCGATAAGTTGTTTGTATCTTTATTTGCCTGAGCAGATTGATCAACCTCAGACGAATCTTTTGCAGGTGAGCTTTGCTGCGCCGAGTTTTTTACAGATTCGGCATTTTTATCCTGCTTGGTTTGAGCCTGTGTTTGTTTAGCTTTAACCTGCTTATTTAGCTCCGCCTGAAAAGTTGCTTTAGCATTTTCTGCTGATGACTTATTTGCAGACGAACCATTTTTGCTCGCGACATCAGCCAAATTAAGCGCTTTTGTTTGCGTGACTGGTACTGGTAATGACTGCATAATAATTCACCCATTAAATAATAATTACATATTAAACTTAAGCATCATGATTCAATTCATGGATATGAGCACTAAATCATCGCCAGTTCTACAAATTTAACGCCAAACTTAGCGCTTGGTACGCGTCATTCTTGTTGCAAACTCATCCATCAATTTTTGATCTCTTTTTTGCTCGACTTTGGCGATTCGCTTATCTGAGCGTGTAATCAACACATCATAAGACAGCTTTTTGCGCTGGCTTTCTTGCCACAATGTACGGTGCACCTTTACTTGCTGCTGCGCAATCAGCACCACATCCCTCTGCCCCGCGATAGCATGATCAAGTTTTTTAAAGAAGTTTTGGAAATTTTGATACGCCTCTGCCGTCATGCCTTTAGTAAGGTTGGCTGCCAAATTATCTTGGTAGCCTTTACGATATTCCAGCAACATATCGTACTTTCCCTGCGCCTCATCTACAGCCTTCATGGCTTTGGCTAACGCTTCCGTGGCCAACTCAACTTCTTTGGCTGCAATTTCTTCTAACATTTTCAACACGTTGCTAGATTTTGTGGTCATAAGGGGCTCCTAGTAATACTCGCTTAGGGTCATGTCTAACAATCAAGCCAATGGAACGCCATGCATTACTGCTGCTAAAAACTGCAAACTCTCTTCCCAATCAGAACGCTCCGCAACATCTTGCTGCAAAAGCCTCTCTATTAACTCATGTTTAGAAATTGCCATATCCAGTACCGCATCACTCCCTGCTTCATAAGCACCTACGTTAATTAAATCCACACTACGCGCATAACGTGAGTTTAGCTGCTTTAATTTACGGGCTAATTTCTGATGTTCAGGACTAGTAATATTATGCATTGCGCGACTGATTGATTGCTCAACATCAATCGCAGGATAATGCCCACTTTCTGCCAAACTACGGCTTAATACAATATGACCATCTAAAATGGCGCGTGCAGCATCCGCAATGGGGTCTTGCTGATCATCACCTTCAGTCAGCACCGTATAAAACGCGGTAATCGAACCCTCGCCCCTGCGGCCATTGCCAGCACGCTCAACTAATGCCGGTAACTTAGCGAATACTGAAGGTGGATAACCTTTAGTAGCAGGTGGCTCACCAATCGCCAGTGCGATCTCACGCTGCGCCATTGCATATCGTGTTAGTGAGTCCATAATCAGCAATACGTTTTTACCTTCGTTACGGAAGCTTTCCGCAATGGTAGTTGCATAGCTCGCACCCTGTAAGCGCATCAAAGCTGGCGCATCCGCAGGCGCCGCCACCACCACCGAGCGAGCAAGACCTTCTGGCCCCAAAATCTGCTCAATAAACTCCTGGACCTCACGTCCACGCTCACCAATCAAGCCCACAACAATCACATCAGCCGTGGTATAGCGCGCCATCATGCCGAGCAGCACACTTTTACCAACACCAGACCCTGCAAAAAGTCCCATGCGCTGACCGCGTCCAACCGTCAACATACTATTGATGGCACGAACGCCCACATCTAGAACATCCTCTATAGGAGCACGCATTAATGGGTTCATCGGTCGCGCATTTAACGCAGAACTTTGACTTGAGTTAATTTCCCCCAAATCATCTAACGGATTACCTGCACCATCTACCACTCTACCTAGCAGATCAGCACCTACCGGCAAATGCCGCGCTCTATCTGTGGCACGACGACGCGGCGGCTGACCATGATGCGGCTTGGGCAAGCTCTCGGCGATTTCCAATGCAAATACCTTTGCGCCAGGCGTAATGCCATCTACACTGCTTTGTGGCATCAACAACATACGCTCACCGTCGAAACCAACCACCTCAGCCTCCACTCGCCTGCCTTCTGCCAATGGTACATAGCAAGCACTGCCAATTGGCAATTTAATGCCTACCGCCTCCATTACAAGCCCTGTAAGCTTAACGATACGCCCAGCAATCTCCAACGGCTCAACAATACGCAGAATTTCTTTACAATCTCGAATATGGTTACGCCAACGCTGCTGATGCACATTTAAGTGCTTACTATCAGCAAGCTCTAGCACACCATCACTCATGGCAATAACCAATCATTATTTTGTGCCAATGCCTCGGTAATTCTTTTCCACCGTGTAGCATTAGTCGCATCTACCTGATTTGCACCTGTCTCAACCAAGCAGCCACCACGCTCTATACTACTATCTTCATGTATTTGCCAGTGATCATTGGCAATCTCGTCTGCCATATGTGCCCGCAATAAGTGCATATCATCATGGTGAACTAAAATTCTAGCTGGTCGCTGAATTTGCGGTAGATAATGAATTGCATCCAATACAACGGGCAGTAAAACTTTTTCATCTACGTTCAACTTAATCTTGAGCATGGATTTTGCAATATCCAGCGCCAAAGAAAGTACATCCTCAGCAATTTGCTCGTCAGAGCTTTCCAGCGCGTGACTAAATGCATTCATAAGCGTTAAAAATTGCTCTCTTTCAGCCTGTGCCAACTCTTTAGCCTGAGCCATTCCCGCTGCGAAGCCCTCTTGCATGCCTTTATTGTAGGCATCTTTACGAGTTGCTTCAAAAACCAACGCTATATCTGCAGCATTAGGCGACGGCGCTTCCTTCTTCTTAGGCTGACCACCTGCAACCATCCCTCTGCCACGATGATCAAGGTCTGAGAATGAAGCCATTTCCCAGCGCTCATAAGCACTCTGCTGCTCTTTAGGTATATTGCTATTAGCCATGCAAGGCTGCCTTATACATATTGATCATCGCCACCTTTACCCGCCAACTGAATTTGCCCCTCATCGGCGAGCCTACGCACAATTTGCAGTATTTGTTTTTGCTGCGCCTCAACCTCTGAAAGTTTGACAGGTCCTTTTGATTCCAAATCTTCACGCATCATTTCAGCAGCACGAGATGACATGTTTTTAAATATTTTCTCTCGCATTTCTTCGGTAGTCCCTTTAAGCGCAATAATGAGCGTCTCGGACTGCACCTCTCTCAACATAACCTGGATACCCTTATCGTCTATATCCATGATGTTATCAAACACGAACATCTCATCCATAATGCGCTGAGCCATCTCATCATCATAATTCTTAAGGCCTTCCAGCACGACAGCCTCAGTTTCGCCATTCATGAAATTCATGATATTGGCGGCAACCTTCACGCCACCCATGGTTTGTTTCTTAATATTTTCGTTGCCTGTTAGCAACTTTGTCATCACGTCGTTCAGTTCGCGTAGTGCAACTGGCTTCACACCATCGAGCGTTGCAATGCGAAGCATCACATCTTGACGTAAACGATCAGTAAAATGACCAAAAATCTCAGCCACTTGGTCTGGCTCTAAATGCACTAATATTGTGGCAATAATCTGTGGATGTTCATTCTTGATAAACTCTGCCACAGTATGTGCGTCCATCCATTTCAAACTCTCAATACCACTAGCATCTCGCGTCTGCAGAATTCGGTTCAGTAAACTAGAGGCTTTGTCATCACCGAGCGCCTTCGTTAATACAGAGCGAATATACTCATCAGAATCCAAGCCTAGATTACTACTCATCTCAGCCTCGGCAAGAAACTCGCTCACCACAGTTTCTACTTGCTCACGACCTACAGACTTTAAGGTTGCCATGGCGGCACCTAACTTTTGCACTTCTTTAGGACTAAGAAACTTCATTACTTCTGCCGCTTCATCCTCTCCTAAAGCCAGCATTAGCACCGCACTTCTCATTACACCTGCATCACTCATCGTTTATTACTCGTTTCCATTGGTCCAGTTAGCCACTACACTCGCTACCATTCTAGGGTTATCTTTTGCGATCTGCTTTGCAGTTTCTATTTTTTGAGTATAGGCCGGTTTTTCAGCCGCATTACTACCATCCGCACTAATATTTACTACCGCATCAGGTGCCTCGCCCTGATTGGCAGCAGTTTTAGGCGGTGTGGTTAATTTACTTAATAACGGTTTTAAAACTTTGCGGTAAATAACAAATAGTGCGATTACACCAACCAAAAAGCGCAGCACATCTTTCACATTCTCAATCACACGTGGGTTCTCCCAAAGCGGAATTGCAGGCAATACTTCCTGTGGCTCACCTGCAAATGGCGTATTTACAATTGCAAGTGAATCTCCGCGCTCTTTATTAAAACCCATCGCCTGCATTGCAAGGTCATTAATCTGCGTTTTTTCTGCCGCAGTTAAAGCCCTGTAGCTCACCTTACCCGTTTTCTTATCCACCACAGGCATGTTATTAACAACCACAGCAACGTTCAAGCGCTTAACGCCACCCATCGGCTGCTGTCTATAACTCACCGTTTTGTCCACTTCGTAGTTAGTGGTAAGGTTTTTCTCAGTGTTAGTTGGCGGTGCGTTATTGACCGGCTGACCGTTAGCATCAGCATTAGTAGCTTCTGTTGTAATTGGTGCGGTAGCGGCTGGTGGCGGCTGATTAGAAAGTGCGCCAGGAATTCCAGCAGTCTCGCCATTAGCAGATTTAGTTTCATTACTTTGCATACTGCGGACAGCTGCGGCATCCGGCTGCTGATTTGGCTTATAAGTCTCAGCCGCTTGCTCTTGAACAGAAAAATCAATTTCAGCACTTGCTTCCGCACGCACATTCTTAGCCCCAACAATTGGGCTAATAATTGACTCAACTCGCTTCACGATGCTTTGCTGAATCTCTTCAACATATTTTAGCTGCTCTGGGTCTAAGTTCTTTGCACCCATTTTTTTAGTTGTATCTGAAAGCAAGTTACCATTTTGATCAACCACGGTAACGTTTGTTGTAGGTAAATTAGGGACACTGCTCGCAACCAAATGCACGACAGCACTCACTTGCTGCGCGTCTAACGTTCTACCAGGACGCAGATTTAACAATACAGAAGCAGTAGGTTTTTGCTGATCGCGAACAAACACGGATGGCTTAGGTATTGCCAGATGAATTCTTGCGACATCTACTGCTGCGATAGATTGAATGCTGCGCTCAAGCTCCCCTTCAAGACCGCGCTGAAAATTCACCTGCTCAACGAACTGTGACACACCGAATTTTTGATTCTCCAACAACTCAAAACCGATATTGCCACCTTTAGGCAAGCCGTCTGCAGCCAACTTCAACCGCACCTGATGCACTTGCGCCGCAGGCACCATAATTGCTGTACCACTATCAGAAAATTTATAAGGTACATTCAGTTTTTCTAGCGCAGCAACAATAGCCCCGCCGTCTTTATCTGAGTAATTGGAGAATAACACCCGATAATCTGGCTGCTGACTCCACAACCAAAACACGACCATCACAGCAACGACTGCAGCAATCCCTGCCACTAAGAGCAATTTACCCCCCATCTGGGCGAACACACCAGTATTACCTTCACTCGCCAGGGCGGCGTCAGCTGCTGCCATTTAATTTCTCCATTAGACTTCTAAACACATTATTACAAATCAATACGGTTTAACCACTAGTTAACCCATATTATGCCAATTCCATATTACATCTAACCCACGAATAGAGTGATTTTACTCTTCTTATTTACCAACTTGGTATTTCAATTAAATGTTACATTAGCAGTGAGAAATTTTAGGTTAGATATTAACAGGAGGTCAATCATGAAGGCAGGTGGTATTGATTCAAGCAGAATAGAGTCTATGCTTGCGCAAATGAGGGCTGTAGCACAACGTCCGCAAACAGAAGGTATCGCAAATTTAGCCGCCCCCATCGGTGCAGACAAAAGTACTGGAAAGCTAGATTTCGCAGATGCATTGAAAGCATCGTTAAATCAAGTGAACGAAGTACAGAAAAGCGCTGAAGCATTAGGCAAGAACTTTGCCCTAGGGGATGATAGCGTCAGCTTGTCTGACGTAATGATTGCCGGTCAGAAAGCAAACATCTCATTTCAGGCGACGATCCAAGTGCGCAATAAGCTAGTTTCCGCTTATCAGGACATCATGAGCATGCAGATTTAACCTTTAAGCAACTCATCATTGGCAACACCAGCCTTACCCTCCTCTAAACGATAGAGCCAGGACAGAATCTCCGCAATTGCCTGATAAAGTGCAGGGGGTATATGATCATCCAAGTCCACCTGCATAAGTAGCGCGACCAAATCTTTAGATTCGTGCACAAAAACATCATGCTGCTTTGCCCTGGCAATAATTTGCTCAGCTATTAGCCCCCGACCTTTGGCGACCACACGCGGTGCGTAATCGCCAGTAGCATAGGTTAGTGCGATGGCCTGCTGATTTGGGTTGTGTGGCGCCTGCCGATTTGGCGCTAACCCAAGCGTTGGGTTCAATCGTTTGTTTTCGTCAGCTTTATTCATATGCTGAAATAATCAAACCGTCTAACTTCAAGCCAGTATTGTTAATCGCCTGAGTTAAAGCTCGGCTTTTACTCCTAAGCTCGTCCATGGTTGAATCTTGCTCAGCCCTTAGATTAATAGAAACGTATCCATTGTTAATCGTTAATTTGGCAGCAACTACACCCAAATTTGGAAAATCCAACTTCAGCTCGCTGACCACGGGCCTTGCATCACCCTCATGCTGAGCATCGGCCTGCTCATCACCCTCCTCACCACGCGGCTCGGTATAAACATCCCAATCCATCATTTGCCCCGGCCACACCTCTCCATGCCAATTGATGCGATTTTGCTCTAAAACCGCCAATTGCTGTGACGTTAACGCAGCTATCTGCGTCAGGTTTTGATGTTGATTTTGCGGTTCTTGCATGATGGCAGCGACAGAACGACCGCCTTGCAGCATTTCACTTAAGTGAGACTCATAAAACAAACCGCTATTGCTAATGGCTTGCCTTAAACCTTGAGCAACCATTTGCGGGTCTTTAGGAGCGTGCGTGACAATTGCGGTGGCTTCATACTTATTTGACACGCCATTCTTCTCGGCTTCTTGCAAGTACTGGCCGATCAAACGCGCAGCTTGGCTTAGCTCTGGCGCACCATCCTCGGGCACGCTGGCTTGAGGCATAAAAAAGAAAGTTGGAGCCGGCCCATCTTTGATATAACGCAGGTTAATAGATTGACCAGCCTGTGCCGTATTACCTAACTCCATTTTCAACACTGCACTATCTATTTTAACTAGATAAGCCTTGTCGTCAACTTTGGAAACAACCTGTGCAGCATACTCTCGACCAATAACAAACTGCGTTGCTCTGGCGCTTAACTCTTGTAACGTAGCCCCGATATTATCAACTGCTAACACTGGTATGACTCTACCAACTGGTGCCAGACCAGGACTAATACTTAGATTGTCTGGTAGCTTAAGCATAATAATAACGGTTACTGACTATATGCTTGCGTCAGTCTTCTTTCTGTCTGATTAGTACTCATTAAGGCATTCAATTTTGCCATCCAAGGCGAGATCAAATTACGAATCTCACGATCATCTGCCAAAATACTTTTAATGCTCGCCACCTTGCGTTTCAATGCGTCTTTTGGCAAAGGTTGCGCGTCTTCGATGGTTTTCAATGTTGCAATATGTTGCGCACAAAAAGCCTCTAGTTCCGTTAACGTGTCCCAATCTTCCATTTTTGCAGCATGCAACATCTGCTGCATAATGTTAGCAACCGTCTCATAAAGCTGAATAGTATTTTGATATTCCATTACTTTAATCCCTCACTAAACTTTAGCTTGATGCGCATATCCTTGCGCAACACCTAACCCTTGCTGGTTATTTTTCGCTTGATTCAACACTTGAGCCGTTGCTTTATTATTATCAATCGCCTCCCATGCGCCTTTTAAATCCAGCAACAATTTAATCACTTCCTGCACTTGCGCTGGTTCATTACGTACATTGGCAGAAGCCAATTTACTACTCATATAGGCATAAAGCGCGTCTAAGCTTTCAGCAATTTCACCACCCGCTTTTCTATCTAAGCTCAGTCGCAAACCGCTTTCAATAATCATAATAGCCTTAGACAGCATGGCACCTTTTTGCTCAATGTCTTTACGCTGCATACAAGCAATCGCACTATGGCATGCAGAAATAGCGCCATCGTAGAGCATCACAATTAACTTAACCGGACTCGCGGCTAGCACGCCAGTTTCCACACCAACTTTCGCGTATCCGTTTACACCTTTTTGGTTTAGTCCAAACATAACGACAACCTCTTCTGTTGATTATTTTGCATTAAGTGCTGCTATTTGCTGTGTAAGAAAAGTGCTGGTAGACGACATACTTGTGAGTAAAACATCCAACCTAGCGTACTGTGCTCTATAACGATCTTCAATTGCCGTCAAACGCGAAGTGATGCGCTCAGTTTGCGTGTCTAAACGTTTTATCGAACTATTGATACCGTCAGTTCTCGCTGCCAAGATGCCATCATCACTGAGCAAACTATCTAATAGCGTACTTAACTTAGCAGCATAACCTTGACTAAAATTAACAGTGCCACGCGCACCTAATGCGCCACCCGCCACATTGATGGTTAAGCCTTCACTGTCATCACCCAACGCACCACGCAACGTCGTGCTACTGCCGGTAGCCGTTGCCCCATTAATAGTTCCTTGCGCATTCAGCAGCGTTGATCCAAGCTGCGTTACCGAAATGGCATAAGTGCCCTCTTTCGTTTTAGACGTGCTACTCACAAAACTCACTTGAGGGTCTGTTGCTCTAGCAGTAGCGGCAAACAGGCTTGCAATATCGTTAAAGTTGCTACTTACAGCACTGGCAAATTTAGTACTATCCAAGCTTAATTTACCGTCACGTTGAAAGGTCACGCCAATCTGTGTAAGTGAGTTTATAGAACTGCCATTAGCAATTGCAGTATTCATCACGGCACGTATCTGATTAATCACAGAACGCGCGGTAGAGTCACCCAATAAAGCACCATTCGCCTGACCAGTTTCATCAAACTTTGTCAGGTTGCGTAAAGTGGTGTCTAACTTATTGAAAGCATCTACAAAAGAGGTAACTGATGTTTTAATCGCATCTTGATTGCTTGCAACAGATAAATTTAATGCGCTACCAGAGGTCAATCCAACTAAATTAAGGGTCACCCCCTCAATTGCGTCAGTGATTGAGTTGCTAGACTTCACAATATCAATGCCATCGATTTTTAAAATAGAGTTTTTAGCATCTTGCAGTACGGACAAGTTTTTACCATTGCCAGCGGTCGCTTGCGGGTCATATGCTAATTTGGACAAGCCTGATGCATCTAGATTATTTCCATCACCATCAACCACTGCAATTTTAAGGCTATTAACTTCGCCGGTATCTTTTGAAGTAATCACCAGACGATTAGTAGTGCCGTCATTAACAATAGTGGCTGTCACACTTGCGCCAGCTGCATTAATTGCATCACGCACGCCAGCCAATGTATTGTTAGAACTATCAATAGTGATATTAAGATCAGTTTTAGCCGCGTTCGGTGTAAAAGAGCTCGCCGTAAATGGATCAGCTACTTCAGGTGTAAACGTACCGAACGAAATGGTCAGACTGCCGGTGCCAACTACATCTGAAACACTGGAAAAACCGCCCACACTTAACTTTTGAGATTTAGCTAGCTGACTGACACTAATGTCATAACTACCCACTGTAGCGCTGCCATTTGATGTTGCTGTCAATACGCTAGTGTTGCTCGATGTAACGCTCTGTGCATTAAACTTAGATAAGCTTGAAAGTGCATTTACGGAGGTTTGGAATGTGGACAATGCACTTTTGAGGGTGCCGTATGCTGAAATTTGTGATTGATATGCCGTTTTTTGTGTTGCTACTTTAGTTAAAGGAGCTTTCTCAACATTCATCAAGCTAGTAACGATGCCATTAACATCAAGGACAGAACCTATTCCTGAAGTTGTAGCCATATTAATTCTCCTCGTTAAAATTACTCGTTAAATGTTTGTCACATTTCGCACTCTAAACAACACAAATACATTTAATTTAACAAGCATAGTTTATTAACAACAATTCATTTACCTAATAAAGCATCAAAATAAGCTTCTTATTACAAATTAGGCTTGCTCTCTCACTACTAGACCTTGCAATCTACCCAAAGTTTTTGAAAATGCTAACACTTCCTCATTTGGTATTTGCCTTAATACTTTATCGGTTGCAGTATCAACAACTTGAACAATCACACGATCTGACTCTTCATCCATTTTAAACTGAACCGTTTGCAATGCTGGCGCAACAAGCTCATTCAGCTTATTGACGGCATTTGATAATGCTGTTCTATCAACTTCCGCTGACTGTTTGATTTCCGGTTTGACACTTCCGGCTGCCTTAGCACCTGTCACCCCTGAAATGGCATTTTGGCCCCCGGCAATATTTTGCGCGGCGGCCTGATTTTTTACTGCACCATATCCATCTATTGGTGTACTAAACATGATTTATCCTCCTAAAAATCCCACAGGATGATCAGTCCTGTGGGTGATAAGGGCTTTTACGCTACTAAAACTTAACCTCTTAACAGTGACAACACGTTGTTAGGTAGTGAGTTTGCTTGCGCTAACATCGCTGTACCTGCTTGTTGCAAGATTTGACCACGTGTTAGGTTAGCTGTTTCTGCAGCGAAGTCAGCATCCATGATGCGTGATTTAGCTGATGATTGGTTTTCTACTGAAATTTGTAGGTTACTTACTACAGACTCAAAGCGGTTTTGAATCGCACCTAGTGTTGCACGGCTAGTATTCGCAGCAGTTAGTGCAGCATCAATCGCGGTAATCGCAGTAGATGCAGACGCTACTGATGAAACGTTACCTGTGATAGTAGCAGCAGATACAGATGCAGTAGTGATAGTATCACCAGCGTCAGCACCCACTTGGAAAGTTTGAGCAGCACCGAATACTGAAGTACCGTTGAATTTTGTTGCTGTTGAAAGACGTGAAACCTCAGCTGATAATTGTGTAAACTCAGCATCTAAGTTTGCACGGTCTGTACTTGTGTTAGTACCGTTGATTGATTGAACAGCTAATTCACGCATACGTTGCAATGCATCAGTTTGTTTTGACAAACCACCCTCAGCAACTTGTGCAAAAGAGATTGCGTCATTCGCATTACGAATCGCTACTTGTTGACCACGTACTTGTGAGTCCATACGTGTAGCAATTGCCAAACCAGCCGCATCATCTTTAGAGCTGTTGATGCGCAAGCCTGATGACAAACGTTGTAGTGATGTATTTAATGAGCTTTGTGAAGCTGATAAGTTACGTTGTGTGTTTAATGACGCAAGGTTTGTATTGATAACTGAAGCCATGATAATTCTCCTAATATTTAGTTAATTACAACTACATCTTATTGCCTTTAGCTTTGCAGATTCAGTTCAATTTGCGCTGCTGTTATTTCTTTTATCGGACAGTTTTTCAGAAAGTTTAGGGTCAGATTTAAATATTTTTTAAATTCTGAATTTCCTTATTTACACTTTCCTCATCACCTGTTGATTAAGCAATCCTGATGTTTAGGATATCGGTTCAATTAAAAAAATCTTTAATATTGATTTAACAAGAAGATAGATTATTATGGTACGGAGGGTGGGCTACAGACACATAACATATTGATTATAAATATTAAAAATTTAATCCTCTTTAATCAATTTGGCACTTTGAATGAGATAGCAGGCTGATTCTTGCACCACCTAACCCACATAAAGCGTAGCGCTAGTGTCAAATTATCACTAATAAGCTTGGGCTGATTAAGTGCAGAATCATTGAATTTTTTGCGTAAAGTGGTGCGAAGCTCTGACAAATTTTGCAAATGCTCTGCAAAATAAATGCCTTTATTAATAAAATCCTCATGTGATTTCACTACAAACTCTGGCAAACCTAAATGCAACATCACCGCCATTGCGCCGCGACTCATCAAACTTTGCCCCTCTATGCACAATGTCGGAACACCCATCCATGCAGCATGGCAGGTCGTGGTCACGCCGTTGGATGGGAAAGTGTCTAAGCAAACATCAACCATATCATGCAGTTTTAGATAACTCTCCATGTTACTGCGATGGTGAATTATTAGCCTATCCATCCCAACTGCATGGCTGGAAAGCTGGCTAATCAGGCCGTCATAACTGCCATCCTTAGGCATTGCGCCTAACAATAGTTTTGAGTTTGGTACTGCGTTTAATAACTTTGCCCATAATTTAATAACGCTTGGGGTGATTTTCTCCACGCGATTAAAACAACCGAAGGTAATAAATCCGTTATTAAGTGCAGGCAAAGCGTGCACTTCTGGAGATAGTACTGATGGAATAAACGGTGCATTTGCAGGCAGTTGAACTATCCTCTCCGTAAACTGCTGATCAAACTTCCCTGGCGGCAGCAGGTGTGCGTCCGCCAAATAGTAATCCATTGCCGTTAATCCCGTGGTGGCTAGGTAGCCAAGCCAGCTAATCTGGATAGGTGCAGGCTTCATAGCAAAGCTCATCAACCGATTACCTGCTGTATGTCCATCCAAATCTACGAGAATATCAATTCGATCTGCTCTAATCTTTTCTGCGAGCGCAGCATCTGTTAATTCATCAACTTTATTCCAATGTTTAAATTTAGGTTTAAGTCGCTGCGTGACTTCGTCTTCCAACGCGATGTTTGCATAAGCATGCAATGCAATATCTGTTACTTGCGACAGATGCTCAAGCACAGGCTCAAAGAAACTCGCTAAAGAGTGCTCCCTAAAGTCGGCGGACACAAAACCAACGTTAAGGCATTTAGTTAAATTAGATTGATGCGAGTGTTTTGGCCATGCTGATTTATAGACAGCCTCGTACTGAGATCCAAATTTGCGGTGCTCTGCAAACAGGTCGGCAGCATTCACAATATCCGTATGTGATAGGCAAAATAATAAATTACTGTAGCAACTAGCGTAACCAGGGTTAATTGCTAGTGCTTTACGGTAATAAACCACAGCAGTCGCGACATCACCCATATCTTTAGTAACGATACCTAAATTATTATAAGCTGCAGCATAATCGGGCTGAAGTGTGATCGCATGCTTAAAAGCGGCCGCAGCATTGACTAAGTCGCCCTGCCCTTTCAACACTAATCCATAATAACAATACTCTTGCGCATCATCCTTATTTAGCGCTAGGGCATTACTTGCAGCTAATCTGGCATCCTTTTTCTGCACCAACAGTATGTCGCTCATCATTTTCCAGCCAGTGAGCCATTTTGGATAAGATTCCAGTAACTGCTGCAATGCAACTTCAGCCACTTGATAGCGCTTATTTAAAAACAGTTGAATCAGTTTTTCTTGTATATGTGCTGCTGGCAGCTGTTCACCGATGGCGGACGCTAACTGCAAACTCTCGGCTTGCCGCTGTGCTAGCAGTTGCTCTAAATAATGAACCGACTCACCGTCGAGGCCAGCATCACGCCCATACGTAAGCACGAGCCTAGCATCTTCATAACGGCTAGCATCAATTAACGCGCCAATATAGCCCAACCAGTGCGGTGCATTTTGAGGGTCCTTCTCAAGTGCCGTATTAAAATAAGGCAAGCTTTCTGATGCCCGCAGACTTTCTTGTAATAGTAAACCTAATTGGTAATTGGTTTGTGGCTGATGAGGACTGACCGCTAATATGGTGTGCAATAGCTGCTCAGCCTCAAGCCAATGTCCAGAATCATGCAATTGCAATGCACGCTGCAGCGTTTGGGTAATGTCCTCAGTGTTTTGAATCATATAAATACATCACATCCATCAGACATTACGATGCTTGAAAATTACTTAGTCTTCAATAGCTCAGCTAACTCATTAGCTAATATCTGCGCAGTTTCAGGCTGAAGCGCGTGTTGCTGACCAAGCGTTAATACATTGGGAATAGAATGCGTAATGCCGGATAACATTAACGCATCCACATAAGATACCCAGTACTGCTCAATCGCTGGGTTAGACTCTACGGCTATCTCTAAACGAGGCAATGCATCTGCCGCGCTTTTTAGACTCACTTCTATCAAGCCCAGGCCATGATTGGCCTCCGCATGCCGTGGTTCAATATTCAATATTTCCAAATACAAGCTCTGCGCTTCTGCCAAACTGCCATTTTGCTGATGCGACTGCGCAAGAGTTAACACATCCTGAATTGCCTGTTGCATATCCTGCGCTGCCTGCTCGCTTTGGCCTGCACCGGCAGGCTGTTCTGGCAGATATTGTCTTGCCAGACTTAACAACTGTTCATCACCAATACCTGACACACAAGCAAGTGCCCATAAATCAAAATAATCTGGTCTACAGGTGCCAACCACTTTGGCAAAGCCTGCTGACTCTAAAGTGCCCAGTAACACATTGAGTGTAAAACCGCAGCGGTGCGACATGTAAAGGTTACCTTGACTCATCGGCGGGCGGTGACCGTACAGAATATCTAAGGGTGCAATTGGCCCCGCAGCAGAAATATAAGCAGGCTCAGTTAACTTACCCTGCGCAACTAAGGCACAGACCGATTGCAAATCTGGGCAAGTAATCACCACAAAGCCATCAGGACGGAGCACACGTTTAAACTCAGCCAACGCAATTGGCACTTCATGCGGATATAAATGCTCGATGTTATGCGATGAAAAAATAGCATCTACACTGCCTGATGGCACTGCAGACATATCAGTCATGGTACCAACCACATCCGGATTGACTGCCGGGTTAATATCCAAACGCAATTCATTCCAACTATTGAGATCAAATCCCTGTGGGCGATTAGGTTGCTGCGTTACTGGGTCACGATAAAGAGGACCACAGCCCACATGTAAAAAAGTTTTCATTCAAAGATTCTCTTTTTAAAATTACTTCTATATAAATTAGCTTAATAAAAAATTATGATTGGCTGACAACAGGACAAACTGATGTTAACACCGAGAGTACGTGCTCGACATCAGACGCGGCTAAATGCGGCCCGATTGGCAAGCTGAGCACTTGCTTTGCTAACCGTTCAGCCCTAGGCAAGCTGCCGGCTTTTATATCAAGTATCTGATAAGCCTTTTGCAAATGTGGCGGTACGGGGTAATGGATCAAGGTCTGCACCCCCGCTGACGCTAACTGTGATTGCAATGCGCCACGCTCAGGCGTAGCAACCACATATAAGTGCCAGACCGGATCGGCCCATGTGGGCACATTAGGCAACTCTATGGCCAAACCACCCAAAGCTTGGCCATAGGTTTTTGCGATAGCCTGACGGCGTTGATTCCAGGCATCAAGATATTTGAGTTTGACTGAAAGTGCTGCCGCCTGAATGGGATCCAAACGACTATTGACGCCACGCTCTTCATTGTAATATTTAACAGACGACCCATAATTACCCAATTCACGCACTCGTGATGCAATGGCTTCATTATTGGTGGTAATTGCGCCGCCATCACCCAATGCACCTAAATTTTTACCTGGGTAAAAACTCCAGGCAACGACATCACCGTGGCTACCAATCTTTCTGCCGCGCACCCTAGCGCCATGGGCTTGTGCCGCATCTTCAACCACGGCTAAACCATGCTTTTTAGCCAACGCACAAATCGCATCCATATCCGCAGGCATGCCATATAAATGCACTGGCATGATAGCTTTGGTACGAGGCGTAATAAAACGCTCGATGCTAGCAACATCAATGTTATAACCACCTTCTGCTGGCTCTACTGGAATCGGTTTAGCTCCCACAGCGCTCACCGCTAGCCATGTAGCAATAAAGGTGTGCGAAGGCACAATCACTTCATCACCCGCACCGATATATAAAGCACGTAAGGCCAGCGTTAAGGCATCTAAACCATTACCCACGCCAACACAATATTTAGCTTCAGTATAAGCAGCAAAATCCGCTTCAAAGCTTTCCACTTCACCACCGCCGATATACCAGCCTGAGCGGCTAGCTCTAAGTACGGCAGCATCTAGTTCATGCCCTAGCTCGCTATAAGCGGCTTTTAAATCTAAAAAAGGTACACGCATTTCGCTCAATTACTTTACCCATCTGGCTTTCATAAAGTCATCATAATTACGATAGTAGTCATCTTCACTATACTTATTAGAAGCTAGCACCATCAACACCGAGCCTGATGAAAAGTTATCCATCTCGCGCCAGATCATCGGGCAGACATACAAGCCGTAGTAGGACCGTGCCAAATGAAAAGTTTTCTTATCCTTACCATCATCCAAGGTAATATCAAAGCTGCCAGACATTGCAATAATCAACTGATGCAAACCTTTATGCGCATGCCCCCCACGATCAGAGCCGCCTGGTACATCATATACGTAGTAAACCCGCTCTATTGCAAAGGGGATATGATTATTGCTTTCCACAAAAGACAAATTACCGCGTGGCTCGTGGATTTTTGGGAGTTCAATAATTCTGCAGTCTTCTAATGGCATAATAATCTCATACTACAATATAGTTTTTTTAAACACCTTGATTAATCGCATCTTAAATTGATATTCATTTACATCCTACATTCTGCTGACCAAACACTACCTGACGAATAAACATTAAACAAAGCCATACCAGTGCCTATCAACAAATGAAAAAACATGCTATAGATATTAAGTCGATAGAATCATACGACTTAATATCTATTTACACCTATTCAATATTTATAACATTAAGTCTGAACTTGATATATTTCTAGATCATCTGCTGAATCAACCTCGCCCCATGGGAGCTCATAAGAAACAGCATGAACAGCAACACACCCAGCCTTAATGACCATTTGCAAAGTACCTGTCATATGCATACGATCACGTTCTGTCTGCGTTAAACTATCGCGAATTCTTATCACTTCTGCCCATCCTTCGGGGGTGAACCGTAAAAGCCCCATATACTGCCCTTGCACCTCATCAACAGACTTTGGTTTTTCGCCAATTTCAGCCAACGTATTATCTGAATTCAGCTTAAAGGTTTCAGCATCCACTAAAGGATCTTCAAAGCGCTTCTGCCAAAGCTTTAACCAGCCAGGGTCATAAGTCACTGCCAAACGATGATTCACATCCATCAGAGATTTTACGGCAGAGGCCTCATAAAAAATATCAGAATAACTGACAATACAGGGTTCATTCTTTAGCCACTCATCGGCACTTGTTAATGATGAAACCATATTAGTTTCAGCCCAGCGTGGGTTGTGAAACTCTACTAGCCCATAAGATGCCAATAACTCGCGCTTGTACCCAGTCACGATGGCGATTTCACTAACGCCAGCTTTTTGCAATGTTTGTAATTGCCACTCCAATAATGTCTTGCCACGCAACTCAACTAAACACTTTGGCTTCTGATCGGTTAGGTCTTTCATACGGCTACCACGACCAGCCGCTAAAATAATGGCTTTCATTTAAACAATGCTTTCAATCGGTCAATATCAATCAGGTTAAATGGTGTTTCCCGTTCTGGGTGCCACATCCAGCCCTCCCATTGTAGTGCGCTATGCTTAATTGCTTCAATTTCACCATCTTCTGCCTGTGCGGTCACCACAAAATCTTGGGGGCACTCAGCCAAACTATACCGATGATAGCTATTCACTTCATGTGTAAGGCTCCCTTGCAGAGTATGTCGCTTACGTACATGACCATCAACAAGCTTCAAACTAACCCCCTTATGTGCAGCCATCATTTGCATGCCTCTACATACACCAAGTACAGGTATCTTGTGTTCTGCCGCCCACACCAAAAGCTGATGCTCTGTTTCATCTCGCATCGGTGATAAGCCAAAATCCTCACCGCCAGAAAGGATTAATCGGTTAATACCCCATTGCTCGCAGTATGCCTTGATTGAATCTCCCCCGATATTTGGCAAAGGCATCCAAATTGCTTCTGGCAATGCTGTATTAAGAAAACTCGCCCAAACACTAGCTAAAGCGTCTCTAGGTTCATCATACCCCTCAGCCTGAAGTATGCGCATTGTGACGCCAATGCGAAGCTTACTAATTAACATACAACGGCCTTAATATTTTATCTGCACAGTTCAACTCTACACTTTCTGCTTGAAGTACTCGCTGAAAGATTTGATCGCCGCACCCAATCGCTGCTGGTAGCCCTAGTTCAGCACAGCGCACTGCCATATGAGAGTTTGCCCCGCCAAAACGCGTGATTAATGCCATAGGCTCTTTAGTAAATATCCAATCGAAACCAGGGTCTGCATTTTCAATACAAATAATACAGTGCTTAATATTAACGGTTGTGGGTGTATTCGCCTCAAGTTGAAAAACTCGTCCAGATGCTGCGCCAAGCCCGATAAAGTTCGGAACACTTCGATTAAGTGTCGCCACATAGATATCCTGCACGCCAAAGACGATATGTCCTAGCCTGAAAGCATGTGCCGCAGACATGGTGCCACGTGCGGATTCTGCAATATCAAGATAATATCTATCGACATCATCCATCACTGGCTGAGTAAGACTTCTCACGATTTGTGGCCATTCTAAATAGGAAATATCATCTCGCGATAAACCATACGACTCACCCCAACTCACGATTTCAGATAAGGCATCAGACAAACTTCGCGTAAATACAAATTTGACATACTCACGCGCAGAAATCGCTTTTTCTGCGTAACTCAATAACATCTCAGCATTGAGTGAGCCAAAACCTGCCTCATGCAGTAACGAATCTATACTCGCATGTTCCGTATCAGATAACTTAAATTTTGGACGCGATATGCTCACAGGCATGGCCATTGCATCGACAAACAAATCATCACGCTCATCATATCTTAGCGAAGTTACCTCATAGGTTCCTGGGCGTAAATGACCGTATTTATTAAAGAATGAAAGCCGAGAGAACTGACCATTACAAACCTGCGCATATTCATCTAGCATGCTACCTGTAATGGTCTGGATACTGCGCTTAAACTCAGTTAATCGTTGATCACTGAGCGCACCTCGCCTCACTGCTGAGCGTAAGAACGCCTCTGCAATAAAAGCATGACGAGCGACTACGGCAAAAGACGATGTACCAAACTCCTTACACTTTGTTAGCAGAAACTCAGCTCTAGCAAGATGAACATAACCTTCATCATTTACTTGCTCCATTTCTAGCTGCTCTAGATGCGCTGTAGACCTCAATGCCAAATCTAAAGTATTGTCAGGGTGGATATTTAAACACTGATGAGTAAGCTCGGTTAACGCTTTACGGTATTCTTCAAACTCATCATCATTGAGCAATGCTGGATAACGCGCCTTAAAGTCCTCAACAAAACAGAAATCAAGGCAAGTGGGCACAATTTCGAACTCTACCTTGTCATGAAACTCAGGAAAGGCTTCTAATCTATCAAGCCATGCATTAACAAGCTTTTCCCCTACAGTCTCAGAAACACTAGCAGGTAAAAAAGAATTAAAACTGTTACGCACATCGATATAGGGGTGGCTGTTGATAAGCAACATTAATTCAGCAGAATCTAGTGCCCTGTATCCCATACTAGCTCGTGCTTCACGCCAAACCGATTGAGTAATCAACTCTCGATACAGCGATGCTGCCAACGGCTTGGGGGTCGTGCCGATAATCTCCGCAGGGTTCCAGTCTGGCATCACCGCAAGAATAGTACGTTCGCCCAAAATGCCATCACGTCGCTTTGAGCAATTTCTTACATAGTCCTCAACATGTGCTAATTGCCTTTTCACACGGCGCTCGGTCACTGGGTGCCAATGCCGTGCAAGCGCGATTCGCCTTACTTGGAAAAGAAATAGTTGCCCAGCTTTATTCATCCCAAACTCAATGTCTAACGCGGCACATTTACAAATAGCTTCTAACTCTTTAGCCAAGCCTAGAAACAGCGCGATTCTAGCTGACCTGATTAAGCTACTATCGGCATCACGATAAACAAACAGGCTTTTATGAATACCGTTTCCACTGGTAACAACATCGGTACGGCCGCTCTCATCATCAAAATCAATACAGATGTAAGGCGCACCGTTCACCATATCATATGTCATGATGACGCCACTTACTTCAATATCGCTAATCATCGGCTGTACCAGCACCTGATCACGAGCGTTGCCAGTCATCGACTGTAGTACTTCTTCAATAGCAAGTATGAGTGCATCACTATTTTCAGCATGTACATTCAGATTACTTAAAAATGCACCCGCCATTGAACTATAAGCACCATCTTCATTTAAGCCGCTAGACCTCACAGCCAAGGTCTCATTACCAAATCGTTGATGAATCGCTTCTAAGATAGCTGATTTTTCTATTACCCATTGGTCCCGTGTGAAGAAGTATATTTCTGGAACCATTGCTTCAGTGACCAAATCTTTCAGATTCCACAGAGTTTCCGCTTTGGTTCCAAATTTAAACGCCTGAGATATTGCTAGTGTGCTCATGATGCATGATCTTTCTTCAACGACAATATCGCTAGGTGTTTAAGGATGGGATGAATAACATAATATGTCTCGCCTTCTTCTGGGTGCTGCTCAAAAAGTGTAGGGAAATCACCATCACTGATATAAGCACGTAAAACTTCTACCAATAAATCTGCACGTATCGCGGAATCATAGACGCGATCAACATCCATATTAAAAGGCGGGGTAGGATAATGTTTCTGTGCCACTACAGGCCCAGTATCAATCATACGATCAAGGAATAAAGCCGTAACACCTGGCGTCTCTTGTTTTAGCAACGCATAATAAAGGGTGGTACTGCCACGATACTGCGGCAACCAACCAGAGTGCATATGCAGGAACTTTGGCGCCAATGCTAGCGTACGCTCGGACACTATCTGGCCACCAACGCCTGCATAAATAATGACAGAAGGCTCTGCGTCCGAGATGCAGTTTACACATTCCTCTGAGTTTACATCAACTGAACTACATCGGCTTATCTCTATATTTGCCCGATCACAGGTTTGCATAATTGACTCTGCAAGGTTCGGTAACAAAATACCATGCCAACGATTATTTGGCGTGCTTTGTTGCTCAAGTGAAGGAGTATCACCTAGTAAAATAACCTTCTCTGGATACAATCCATTGGCAACCAACGCTTGAATATATGCCTGAGAACGTGCTGTCTGCGCGGCTAACAACACAACACCTTTGAGCTTCATGGGCATATGTTCAGCTAAGGTTAGAGCATTCTGTCCAATTTCAACACTCCCCTCGACAGGCAGCCTTTCCAACTTCAAACAAAGCTCATCAACATGCCCTCGCTCTGCTAGCATTAAGCTTTGCACGCGACTACTCAACGATTCACTTAACTGCTGATACGCAGCCGTTAATGTATCCATAATCTTAAGCAAGGCATTTAAATAGGGTAACGACAAAGTAATGGCGTAGGCCAAGTTCAATACTTCTGCAAACCGAACATAACGTGTCCAATTTTTATAGTCCGTAGCGTCAACAGGCCTCCAATTAAAATTGTAACGACTATGAAGCCGCTTACTCACCTCAAAGCGTTGTACTAGCCTATTTAATGTTTGAATGGTTTGATGACCAGTATGATGTTCTGACAGTTTTTGGTGTAGCACCTCAATCATGTGCATGGTAGGAGAGCTATCTAAATCACTCGCAGCATTATCAATCGCTTGTTTTTCGGCAAGCGCCTGCTCGCGTTGCCTTTGCCATGCTGTTAAAAATGCCTTGCCATGAAACTTTGTATAAAAATAGGTGTTTCTATTTTCCAATAGATCACCTGAGGCATAGTCATAAGAAACTGTGTGGTTCAAATCAACCCCGCTTGCTCAAGAATATTTGAGGCTAACACTTTAATATTGGCATCGTTTTTTGAGGTGTCGATCGTTATATCTGAGCCAAGTGGACGTTCAAAGGGAATATCGATACCCACAACATTGTTCACCTCGCCTCTTCTTGCTGCGGCATACATACCTTTTACATCGCGCGCCATTAGGACATCTAAGGGTGCATCCATAAAGACCTCAAAGTAATGACTAAAACGCTTTCTATTTTCTAAGCGCATATCAGGAAAAATTGACAAGATACAACACACCACATGAATACCCTGGCTATCTAGCATTTCACATAACGCTACAATTCTTTCAGCATTGATACGGCGCCCTTGAACCGTATATGGCTCATCACCTTGATCATGTGCAAAAACCTTACGAAGCTCATCTCCATCAAGCAACACTGTATTGGGTTTAACCTCACGTAACTGCTTTGCTACCTCATGCCCCAATGTGCTTTTACCAGAGCCTGAAAGACCAATCAACCAAATGACCATTACGCTGCTCCGCCTTTGCCGACCATGTATTTCAAATTGAGCAATGCATTTGCCGCCACTTGCGCAGAAAAACCATAATAAGGTGCAAAATAGCGTTTTCTTAATACATGGCGCACAGACCGTTGCTGGTCCCATATTGATGCGTCAGCTAACAGTTCCGCAATAGTTAGGTCTGTGGGATTAACATTAATCAGATGTTTTCTGATTGTAATATCAGGTGAATCTTTGCCAGTTAAATCATCATCTATTGCGCCCGCTACATTAAGCAATATAAAGTTTTTATCAGCATAGACTCCTGCGAGAGGTGGCCCACCGTAATCAAACAACATAAAATCAGCAAGCTGGTACAGCGGCAAGTTATCACTGCTATCTGTAATTAAATGCGTAAAATTATGCTGCTGCAAAGTGACCACCCGCTCAGGCTCACTCTCTGGCATTAATGGATGTAATTTTACAATAACATTATAGTGATCAGTCAGCGCACTGATTTCCGCATCAAAATGCGTGACAGAAGACAATGTTTTCCATGTCGGTAACCAAACCACTGTCTTTTTCAATGGGTCGCAACCGTATCTTGCATGCAAATCGGCCTTGTCTAATTGCTGCGTAAAATATCGATCAAACCTTGGGTATCCCATCTGTACCACTACAGCTTCAGTACTCTCTGAAAATATGCCCGCATGATATGGCCCGAAACATAAAATCACATCATAAAGGCTGTTCCATTCTGATAAATTCCAGCCAGATTTTCCTGCTGCATACATAAATCGAACGTTAATATTCCCTAACTGCTTTATTAAAGGTGAGCCAGATAAATTAATTGGTTGATTGGAAACTAAATACTGATATCTGGAGTTTGCATGGATAACCTCGTTAGCTGTAACTACATTACATTTCCATGGAGCAAAGAAAGCTAAGTCCGTTGCCTCTGCATCTCCGTACAGCACCACATCAAAACTACCTTCTGGCAATAAATCCCATACACAAGCATAGTGATTAACCAATTCAAGTGTATGCACTAAAAACCCGATACGTTTTATATCAAAACTACGCGTAAACTCTGCCGCTAACTTTTTGGCCATGCCAGCGCTAAGACCATACTTCATCCCCAACTCCAACGCGTCTGCTGCACTATCAATGGCGCCTGACTGCATGAGTGTTGTGATATAACTTACCCAATACTGCTCTTGCTCAGGCCTTGCCATCACAGCACGCTCAAACCTAGCCAAAGCAATAGAAGCATTTTGGGTATGCGCTTCAATAACGCCCAAACCGTAATTAGCTTCGGCATGTTCTGGTTCTATTTTCAGCACCTCTTGATACAAACCTAGAGCCTGCTCTATACGCCCAGCTTGGTAATGCTTTCTTGCAGTGGTTAATGCCTCTTCAAGCACGGGGTTGATGATAGGCTGATGCTCTAGATACAACCCAAAGCTCTCAAGTGCTGATACAAGCGCCTGAAGGCTAATCTCAAAATCTGCATGGTTAATATCATTCCAGTTGCCAGTATCAACGACCTTACCTAAGACATAAGCTAGCTGATGGCCAACGGCAAAAGCAATATTACTGAAATACCAATAATTGACGACTTTAGCGTCATTCATCAATACGATAACTTTTGCACCCTCTGGTGCCCACATCATATTTAATAAGGCAGCGCCTGATGCCGCCACAATGTATTTTGCTTGACTAAAAATTCTAATTTGTTCAGTAAAACTTAAAGTGCTAGGGTCAATACTGACAAAGCCCTCTGACTCTAACTTTTGCTGTATTGCAGCTTCATTCACAACAGAGCGTGCGTGATATTGCCTACCTGAGAATCTCTTAATGAAAATTCTTTCTGGTGCCATTTCACATTTTTCTTGCGCTACTAACTCAAGAAAAATCTTTCTAGTTGCTTTCAAAGCCTCTGGGTGAAAAATGGCATGTTGCGGCTCGGCAAGCTGATGTAAAGCATCCGAAGAAATAGCATTGGGTCGCTGAAATACGATATTTGCCACAGGACTTACCCATAGCGCTTCAGGGAAGGTATTTAACGACATGGCATCTACTTTAAGCAGCTGGTCTTCTGTACCCCCTAATAAAAAGAGTGCCTCTAACATACTTGGGTATGATCTTGAATCAACCACTACTTTATAGGATGAGAAGTCGAGACCTTGCTCTTTAAGCAATACAAGCTGAGGTAAAAATTCAGTCATCCAGTGAGCATAATTATATGATCCATTGCCAACTAGATTGATAACGCTACATGTGTAATTGTGTCGCTCTTTAATATTGCGATAGCCGATCATGTTTTGATCCTGCTTAATATAACAACTCAATGTAGCTTGCTCTGAGGTTTCCCAATATTCTGTAGAAAAATATTGATGGCAGATGCTCTTATTCTGAATAATGGGGAAAGCTGCCCCGCCTATCAGCTTAAAATCACTCACTACAGCACAATAAATTGCAGGATGCGTTAACGCATGCGCCTCAAATACATCTGGATTTGAGCACGCCTCCCCAAACATTGGAATCGCAGGTGTAACGTATGTAACTTGCTCTTTTAACTTTATACCGCCAAATTTAGCAACAGTATCATTAACAGTCCCCAGTTCAAAAATCTCAAATTTTGATTTATCTACATGAACACTCATTTAATGCTAGCCCTTCATTGGCCTTGCTGGGTTACCGATAACAATCGCATGATCAGCAACATCTTTTGTCACCACTGAGCCAGCCCCCACCACTGCACCGACACCAATTCTAATACCGGGCAACAACACAGCGCCACCGCCGATAGAGGCGCCTTTGCAAATAACAGTCTTCTCCAATTTAAATGCAGTATTTTTAGACTTTGGGTACCGATCATTAGTGAAAGTGACATTAGGACCAATGAAAGCGTCATCTTCTATCGTAATGCCATCCCATATATAGTTGCCGCACTTAACTGTAACGTTATTACCAATCACTACTTCATTTTCGACAAAACAATGTGCGTTGATATTGCAGTTATCGCCGATTCTTGCGTCAGCTAAAATCACGGTGAACTGCCATATTTTCGTACCAGCGCCAATATGCTCAGATTGGCAGTCGGCAAGCGGATGAATATTTTTCGACATTAATAATCCTAATCACTACTACACATTGTCACTGAATATAAATCAATTAAAAAAGACCGCTAGTTAAGTCGCATCGCAAAGCTGTATTAGCTTTTGCTTAAACGTATCACTAGAGCAATTTGATACATAGAACTGTCTGGATTGCTGGGAGAACTTCGCATGCTCTGCCATAATTGTCCTTAAACCCACGGTAAGTGTGTTTAGCGTAGACCACATTAAACCAATTTGTGCTTCTGCACCTACATACAGATAGCGAGGTGCATCCGCTGGAACATAAGCAAGTAAGGGATATGCGGCACCGGATGCTTCTAAGTTGGACTTTCCACCAGGGGTTGGTGCCGAGCCCAAGAAAATATGCGCATCAATTGCGAGCAAACTCTCCCACAACGATGGTACGTTATCCATGTATACAAATAACGCAGGGTCTATCGATGCTTGCACTAAACTATCCTGAATCAACTGCACCTGCTCAGCTGAAAGCTCACCAAAGTGGTAATGTTTGCCCCCACATGTGGTTAATGACGCTCGAACAATGCTACTCAAACTAAGGTCACCAGTCATCGTAAACTTGCCAGCAGAGCCAGCGGTGACAGTAGAAAATTGTTGAATCGGATAATCAAACGTCTTGGCACCTAAATCATGGGAAGATGTCGGCAATAAAGTGACTGATTTACTCAAGTCTTGCGCGCACAATTTAGCCATAGGCTCAAACAAATCGACATGATTAAAGTGCGAGACTGTATTACCTAATGCCGGGTTATGGTCTGCATGGTGCACAAAATAATACTTGGTATCTATTGTTTTTTGACATGCCGCGATCGCTACTGCATCTTCATGATGCGTCAGAATAAATACATTTTTGGCGCAAGTATTGATAAAGGCCGCTAGCCTTCTGGCTTTATCTAAATAAGCCTCGCTAGGCAAAATTAATACTGGACAGTTAAATAGCGATGCCACTTTTTCAAATAAATGATTTTTTGCAAAACGATCATATATGTCGGTGATGATTAGAATTGGGTTCTCTACAGACGATAAAATCTCTTGTATGACTTTGGTATGACCGCCGTAGTCGTAAACCTCTGATGCAATCACGACATTTGCCAGCTTATGCTCTCTAGCTATGAGATCACCGAGCTCAAAATTCATGGTTTCCAATACACTGTCAAAATACGGCGTAAAAACTTTAGTACCAATAAACTCTGGCTGTAGTTTGATGGCACTGATGGACTTATAAATGAGCGATAGAATTTCGTTATGCTGATTGCCACTGAGCAATGCATTCATGGTGGGTTCGAATGCAGAAAAATCTAAATGTGGGGAAATACTGCTTTTAGACGCCGCCGCGTTAATTGCTTTGATATTAGCACTCAACATTTCCATCAGGCAGTGCTTAATGGCTTCATTTGAGCATAAAGAGTCGGTTACAGCGGGCGGTGCTTGGGCATCAATTTGCGCCAAGAACTCTTCAGCAATCACTTGCGCGGTTTGCGCAGTTAAACCAAACTTCTGCCCCAGCTCCAATACCTCCAGCACCGTTGCCACATCTGCAGATTGCATAAGTGCATCAATATAAGTCACCCAATACTGCTCAGCCTCTGGTTTAGATTGCACAGCTTTTTCAAGTAGCGGTAATGCTGCATTAACGCCATGCAGATTAAACGCTACGATGCCTAGGCGGTAGTTAGCTTCCGGGTTGTCAGGCTGGATATTCAACACCTCTTGATAAAGAGTCGCGGCCTGTTCCAATTGACCGTCAGCTTCGTGCTGCTGAGCCATCTGCATCACGCCGTTCATTGCATCATGTAGCGCCTGCTGCTGAGGCGTATTGCTTTCCCACTTATTAAAATATAGCTGGCACTTCTGTGCCCAATGTGGCGAACCAAATGCGCCTTTACTCTGATGCGTTAACTTGATTGCCCATGTGCCCAAGCTTAACCCAGCATCTCTGGCACTGCGGCAAAAGTCTATATCGTATAGATGAAAGTCAAACTGCGGATCAAACCTCACTTGCGCAGCATTGAGTGTCGATTTCCTTACGGCAAGAAATACACCGTCTAGCAACTCACACGCGGCGGGTACTCCTCCATAAAACTTATCTTCACCAAAAGCATGTGGACCATGCCACACCGTGCCGCTTAAATACTCAGGCTCATCCCAAGTGAGGGCTGTATCGGTAAATAACCAAGCTGGCTGGTTGGGCAATCTACGCTTGTTACCCGCCACCCCAATCACATCAAAACTTGCCAGTCCGGCATTCAGCGTATCGACAAAGTTTGCTTCATCCACCCACACATCATCATGCACAAATACCAGAATAGCCCGATGATCTGCCTGCTCGATCGCTTGGTTAAATACGGTAGAAAGCCCCTGCGTATTATTAAAAGCTACGTTCGCAGTGATGCCGCTATCTTGTTTTAAATGCCGATGTAACGATAGACCAAGCGCTGACTTGTGCCAAAAATCCTCCTCCGAATAGCGAGTAGCGCTGATAATTTGCACATAACGCTCCTGCTGGGCTGGAGTTTCCGGTGTTTGAGGCACAGCACTGTCACGGCCAGTTTTATCAATATGTGCATGCCACATTTCCAGCATTGCAGTCTCCATGTTCATGGCAAAGCGCTCTGCATCAAACAAAGGCGAGGCAAGTACTTGTGCTCTAAGCCCTGCTCTTAAATCAGACAGGCGATTCAAGTCACTGCAATGTGCTAATGCTTTATTCAGATACGCGCCTTTAGTCTCTGTCACCCAATCAGCAAGACCCGCGGCTGTGAGCATACTAGCGCCTTGCCTTGCAATTAGGCTATCACCGGCCAGTGTCAAGGTAGGCACACCCATCCATAGCGCCTCACAAGTGGTAGTGCCACCTGGGTACGGGAATGTATCCAAAATCAGATCAACATCGTGGTGCGAAACAAAGTAAGCCTCACGCGATACCGACCCCAGTAACGTCAGCCTATCTGCGCCAACGCCTAACTGGGCAAACTTGGCGACCATATTAGCCACCACATCGGCATCCCCAAATGACTTACACTGCCAGCGCAGTCTGGAACTAGGTATCGCACGCATCACCTCAGCCCATAACGCCAAAACTTCATCACCTGCTTTGGCCAGGGTCTGAAAGCTGGCAAAAGTAATATAACCGCGTGTGAGTGAGGGCAAAGCCGAAACTTCTACCGCTACATGCGGTGCGGTAAAACACAATCTGGTATCAGGCACATATTTTATTTCTTCAGTAAAATGCGTTTGATGAGCTGGTGGCACGCCAACTTCATCGGCAATAAAATAATCTATCGCCTTCATTCCTGTCGTCGCAAAGTAACCAAGCCAACTAACTTGAATCGGCGCGGGCTTCCAGGCAAGTATCTGCAGGCGATTACCTGAGGTATGCCCTGAAAGATCAAATAAAATATCGATGCCATCCTCATGAATCAGCTCAGCCGCAGCCTGATCTGTCATGCCAACTAACGATTTCCAATACGCAAAATTTGGTTTAAGGCGGCCGGTAAACGCATCCTCACGAATATCAGTCAAATAAGCAGTAAGCTCAAATTTGGAGAAATCAATATTTCGGACCCAATGCTCCAAGAAGTAGGCTACTGGATGCTGACGCAAATCGCCAGACATCAAGCCTATACGTAAGCGTTTGGCTTGGGGATTGGTATGCCAAGCGGTGAACACCTGCTCTACCTTACCGGTAACCACCCGATCAAACTCCACCGCTTGTTGCAAGCGGTACTCCGCACTATGGTGCCCCGAATAATTCATGGCGAACAATAAATTACTTCTGGCTTTATTGGATGAAGGGTCATATTTAAGTGCTTCAAAGCACTCTTGTTCAGCTTCATCTAGGCGGCCTTGCGCAATGTAATTGGTGCACAAATTGATATGCGCATTCACATACTCTGGCAAGATTTCAATCGCTTTAATTAGCGATGCCTCCGCCTTTTTAATTTGCCCAAGTGCAGCTAGCGTTAATCCTAAATTACTGTAAAGCAAGGCTTCGTCGGGATGAAGCGTGATGGCCTGACCAAAAGCCAGCTCAGCCTCTTGGTATCTCTCCATGCGGTGTAAAGCTAAGCCTAAATTGTTATATGCCAGCCAATAATCTGGAGCCAACTCGATGGCTCGGCGATAACATACCTCGGCTTCAGAGAAAAAACCTTGCTCCGCTTTTGCCAAACCAAGGTCAACGTGCACGTCTTTACGTGTTGGATCAATAGACAACGCTTGAATAAAGTATGGAATAGACTCAGGTACTCGGCCCAGCGTCCTTAAAAACACCGCCATTTTGACGTATGCATCAACCGACTGAGGGTGTGTCTGGATTGCCGCATGTATGCAAGCCTCTGCTTCAGCAAGCCGTCCATCGGCATGCAACAAGTCTGCCAAGTTGCTATACGCTTCAAACTCGGCGCCAATTGCAATTGCCTTATTAAAGCCATATTCTGCATCTTGCAGTTGCCCTAAAGCCTTAGCTACGGCAGCTAAACCAATATGCGCAGAAACAAAATTGGGCTCTATTGCTAATGCTTTATCGTAATACTCTTTTGCCTCAGCAAAGTGGCCTAGCTCGTAGAGTACATGCGCTAAGTTATCAAAAATCCAAATATTATTAGCATCAAAACGTAAGGCATTTTTATAGCTTAGTTCAGCCTGCTCTAATAACTCTTGTTTTTTAAATGCATTACCCAGGTTGTAATGTGCTTGGGCAAAACTAGGGTTGAACTGAATTGCCTTTTGGTAACAATCAATCGCCGCATCTAACTGCTGCTGATCGTAAAAGCAATTACCCAGATTGTATTGCGCCTCATAGTCATCCGCTAAAAACAGCACTGCATTTTTTAATGCCTGCAGTGCTAAATCTATCGCCCCTTGCGCTTGATAGATAGCGCCCAGCACCTTCCAAACAAAACCATGTTTAGGATATTGCTTAACCATGGATAAGGCTAAGGCCAGTGCTTCAGGGAGTTTTCTTTGATTAAACAACGCGAGTAAAGCGTTCATTTCATCTAAAGCAGGATTTGTATTATTTTTAGTTTTAACCATTACCCTATTTCAGCCATAGTTTTAACGAGCAAATAGCAATATAACATGTGATTGCCGCTAATTTTAGATAATGACATTATTCTGAAACTACTACACGTTTGATACCCGAAACAAATATACAAAAGCAGCTTACTTTGACTCATTTTAGATTAGCTTGGCACAACCCACACTACCAATTCAAGCCAATTCACAAGCTAGCCTTAGCTAACAAGATTATGCTTAAAAGCATAATGTGTTAGCTCAGCATTGTGCTTGAGCTGCATTTTTTCCAGCAAGCGTGCACGATACATGCTGACTGTTTTCACTGAAAGAGAAAGCTTGTTGGCAACATCCGTCACAGACAAACCAGAAGCAATCATGATAAAGGTCTGGTACTCACGATCGGAGAGCAATTCATGCGGCGCTTTTTGATCATCTCGGCCTATCTGGTTTGCTAAGATTTCCGCTACCTCAGGGGTGATATACTTTTTCCCTCTTGCTACGGTCTGGATTGCATTCACCAATTCTGATGAAGCACTTTGCTTGCATAAATAGCCAGCAGCTCCAGATTTTAGCGCGCGAATTGCGTACTCATCTTCTCTATGCATAGAAAGCATCAGCACGGCAATATGGCTATTCTCACGCTTGATATACTTAAGCGCCTCCATGCCACTTCTATCTGGCAGCGAAATATCCAGCAATAACACATCCGCATCAGGCTGCGAGCCTAACTTAATGGCTTCGTTTGCATTTTGCGCCTCTGCAATCACCAATATATCCTCGGTTTCAGACAGAATTTGCTTGAGGCCTGCCCTTAAAATGGCATGATCATCTGCGATAATGACTTTTATTTTAGGTTTTTTACTCATCACTCACACCATCATTTTCTTCTCTGAACAGCAACCCTACTCTATTGGCAGAGTGACCGCAACAACCGTACCTTGATCGGCCAATTGGTCAATATCAAAGCTACCGTATAAAGCGGCAACTCGCTCCTGCATACCCCTTAAACCAAAAGAATTAGGCTTATAGGTATCAGCAGTATTAATACCAATACCATTATCACTAATTTTCATGATTATTTCACCATAATGTAAATTCAAATCTACCTGCACCGAGGTTGCATTGGCATGCTTAGCAATATTGGACATCGACTCCTGGCAAATTCTAAATAAAGTAATGGCCTGATCCGGCGTCACCACTATATCGGCCTGATTCGTAGTAAAAGTACAGGATATACCCACCTGTTTTTCAAACTCTTTTGCCTGCCACTCAAGTGCCGCCACAATACCTAAATCTAATATATTCGGTCTTAAATCACTCGATATTTTATGTATGGCCTCAAATGTATTGTCTACAATTGATTCCAAACCTTTTGCTTGTTCAGCAGATACAGGCAGGCCAGTAGCCAAGCGATTGATAATAGACGTTAAGCCAATTTTAATTGCGGTTAAATTTCCACCCAAATCATCGTGAATTTCTCGCGCGATCCTCGTGCGCTCTAACTCCTTGATTTGGTTCATATGCGCAGTTAATTGGGCCAACTCATGGCGAGACTCCTGCAGTTCAAGCTTTTCATTCTTACTTTGGGTGATATTAATCATAATACCAACCCACTGAATCACACCATCATTCAGCACTTTAGGAATTGCACGCAGGTTAACCCACTTATTATCCTGCCAATCATTAATCCATACCCTTCCCTCCCAATCCAGCTGGGTGAGCGCGTCGGCAGAGTGGACCAAGCGCTTTCTTAATGAAGCTTTGTCTCTGGGATTCATCATCGCAAAAAACAGCTTTGACTCCTGCATCAGGTCGGCGGCATTAAACCCAAGCAACGCTTTGCAGCCCTCACTGAGGTAGGTAAAAACAATATCGCCGCGCGGATCAAGTTGCAACTGAAACACCAAACCCGGTGTATTGGAGATAATCGCCTCTACCCTAGACTCACTATCCATCAGCACCTGATTGAAAGTATGCGCACAATCATGGCAATCGCTGCTTGAAATGGGTGAGAGGTCACTTTTAATCAACAACAAAAAGGTGCCCTGTTCTGAGGAAATAATCTTAACGCACAATTGCTCATGGCTGATGCGCCCGATTACCGGGGCTAGGTCTTGCATTAAGCGTAAAAACCTAGTCTCACTGCCATGTGCATGCAAATGCCCTTTTAACGTGGCTTGGGACACACCTAGCACATCGGATAATGGCAGTTTTTGCAAGCCAGCCAGATCAAAACCTGTGTTACTTAGTGCACTTGCATTGGCATACACTAACTTCAAATCAGCGGCATCGAGCAAGTAAATTTCATCTGCAACCGCGTGCAGCAGCTCATTCAATAACAGCGAACTTTCATTTAAAAAAGACGGCAGTGCGGTAAGAGGCTGGTTAACTGAAACAGTCATTTGATTAAACCTTATCTTTTCAATAAGTTATATAAATACAGCATCATAACAATCGCCTGCAACAGACGAATCCATTATACATTTAAGTGCTCGTGCAAAAGGATTAATCCCTTCCCCAACCTGCCGCCACTCAAGCCCAGCTTTAATTTTCACATAAATGGCACTTATTCAAAATAGTACCAATTTAGTGTTCTACCAACCCTATTTTAAGACATAATTGCAGAGTGCTTTAATCAATGGCTAATGAAAGAACATGCGCATATTATTAATTGACAACACCGAACTCAATATCACTTTACTGAAGCATCTTATTAAAAAGATCCCAGAGTATGAGGCGATAGCATTTACCAACCCGGTAAAAGCTTTGCTATGGTGCAGAGATAATGAGCCAGATTTGGTTGTCGTAGATTATGCCATGCGTGAGATGGACGGCATTCAATTCACCCAGCAATTCAGGGGCTTTGTTAACTACGAAGATATTCCCGTACTGATGGTGACCGCTAGTAATGACACCTCTGTTCGCCAAAAAGCGCTTGGCAGCGGTGTCACCGACTTTTTGAATAAGCCTTTAGACAATATTGAATTCATTACTCGCGCCAGAAACATGCTGGCATTACGCCAAAACCAAAAAAAACTAATTGACGGTGCAGCATGGTTAACAGACGAAATACGCAAAGCAACCAGAAAAATTAAAGACCAAGAACGCGAAACCATATTCTGTCTGGCAAAGGCGGTGGAGTATCGCAATCCGGAAACAGGCGCCCATATTCAGCGCATGGCACATTACTCTAAGCATATCGCACATGCGCTTGGTCTATCAGTACAAGAACAGGAACTACTGCTTGAGGCTGCACCCATGCACGATATTGGAAAAGTGGGTATTCCTGATGCTATTCTACTTAAGCTAGGCCGCCTCACTCCGGCGGAGTTTGCAGTGATGCAACGTCATGCAGAAATTGGCTATGAGTTACTTAGCGCAAGCAGCTCCCCGTTACTGCAAGTTGCAGCCGAAATCGCACTTACTCATCATGAAAAATATGATGGTAACGGCTACCCGCATGGTTTATCTGGTGAAAACATTCCGCTATTTGGCCGCATTGTTGCAGTGGCAGACGTGTTTGATGCACTGACCTCGGAGCGCCCCTACAAAAAGGCGTGGTCTATTGAAGAAGCATGCCAACTACTACGAGATGGGAGTGGTAAACACTTTGACCCAGCATGCGTAGAAGCTTTCTTAAGTGACTTTGGCGAAGTCATCGCCATCAAAAATGCATTCTTGGATGAGTCTAACGAAGAAGAAAATGCTGTGCAATTCGAGGCTTAGGTAATTAAGCAGTAATCGTTATCAGCACAAAACCCTCACAAGCCTCACAAATATCAACAAAGCACTAACGTAAATCCGGCAAAGTATTGTAAAATTACGTCGGCGGGCCTCCCCGCATTGTGAAGTAGCCAACCTGGTCAGGTGCGGAAGCAAGCAGCCACAACTATTAAGCAAGTGCCGGGGTAAAGGCTCGCCTCTTCTTTTCTTTAGCTAAAGCACATTTTAAAAGCCAAAGAACCTCCTAATAATTTAAAGACGAAAATACAATTTTCAGCTAAAGTTTAGGTTATGTCATATCAAGTGCTAGCGCGTAAATGGCGCCCAAAATCGTTTGAAACGTTGGTCGGTCAAGATCACGTCGTACGTGCGCTCACTAATGCCCTTGAACAAAATCGCTTACACCATGCTTACTTGTTTACCGGCACACGCGGTGTTGGCAAAACCACACTGGCACGTATACTGGCAAAATCACTCAACTGCGAAACTGGCATCACCGCAAAGCCGTGTGGCGTTTGCAATGCCTGTACTGAAATTGATAAAGGCCGCTTTGTAGATTTGATTGAAGTGGATGCGGCAAGTAACACGCAGGTAGATGCCATGCGTGATTTACTGGATAACGCACAATACGCACCGACTGCTGGCCGCTTTAAAGTTTACATCATCGATGAAGTGCACATGCTGTCAAAAAGTGCATTTAATGCCATGCTAAAAACGCTGGAAGAACCGCCAGCGCATATCAAATTTATCCTCGCCACTACAGATCCGCAAAAAGTACCAGTAACCGTATTATCACGCTGCCTACAGTTTAACTTGCGCCAAATGGCTGGCACCTCGATTACCAGCCACCTGCAAAATATCCTAACCCAAGAAAACATTGCATTTGAACCAACTGCACTGCACTTAATCTCACGCGCGGCTGCTGGCAGTATGCGTGACGCACTATCACTTACCGATCAAGCCATTGCCTACGGTGGCCAAACTGTGCATGAGTCAGAAGTGCGCGCAATGCTGGGCGCTATTGATCAAAGCTACTTATACCAATTATTGGATGCACTACTAGCCAATGACGGCAACAGCCTGATTAATCAAGCTAAGGCAATGGAAGAGCGCAGCATATCATTTGACGCCGCCTTGAATGATTTTGCGCAACTGCTGCATCAGATTGCTGTCGCACAGACAGTACCTGAAAGTGTTGCGAACGACCTGCCAGAGCGTGAGGCCCTACTAAATCTGGCACAAAGAATTCAGCCCGAAACCTTGCAGCTGTATTATCAAATCGCCTTACTAGGACGCCGTGACATAGGCTTAGCACCAGACGAGTTTGCCGGTTTCACTATGAGCCTATTACGCATGCTCGCATTTACTCCAAGCGAAAATAGCGCTCAAAAAGCCAAAACAATAAGCCCAGTCAACAATGTACGCCCTATAGCGTCGACTGCGCCCACTGAAACACCAAAACCTGAAGCCGTTACTGTGGCTGAAGCAGTACCAGTTGCCAGCATTGCGGTGGATACTGCTGACTCGGCGCCCATTACAGATACAACAGATAGCCCCCGCACAGGTAGTACTAGCTTTAATGGAAACTGGCGTGCATTAGTGGATGCACTAAAACTTGGGCTTGCCCGAGAGCTAGCCAAGCACTGCGAGCTGGTTGCGTATGACGCAGATAGCATTTCGCTCAGCGTGCCAGAGAGTCAAAAACACCTAGTCTCCGCTAATTATCAAGAAAAGTTAACGACAGCAATTACGCAGCACTTTGATAGAAAAATCAGATTGCAATTTAGCATTGGTGGCACCGGGAATACTCCTGCCAAACAAATTTCTCAAGAAAAAGCACAAGCTCAAGCCAACGCAGAAAACGCAATTGAAGAAGATAGCTTTGTACAAGCGTTGATTGATGACTTCGGTGCGACAATCATTCCGAATAGTATCAAACCAATTTAATCAAATTAAGGAGAACAATATGATGAAAGGTGGCATGGGCAATTTAATGAAACAAGCCCAGCAAATGCAAGCTAACATGCAAAAAGCGCAAGAAGAGCTTACCAATATTGACGTTGAAGGTATTGCGGCCAACGGTTTGGTTAAAGTACAAATGTCTTGTAAAAATGAAGTAAAACGCGTCACTTTAGATGACAGCGTGATGGATGACAAAGAAACCTTAGAGGATTTATTGGTCATCGCACTAAAAGATGCAACAGCAAAAGCTGAAGCCACTTCATCTGCGCGCCTATCAAGCTTTATGCCTGCTGGCATGAAACTGCCATTCTAAATTAAGCCCAGTTTAATATTGTAATGAAAAACCCGCCTGCGCTTGAACAACTCATTGATAGCCTACGTTGTTTACCAGGCGTGGGGCCAAAGTCGGCGCAGCGCATGGCCTACTACCTACTACAGCGCGACAGACAAGGGGCGAGTGGTCTGGCGTTATCCCTAAACAATGCGCTACAAGTCGTTGACCATTGCAAGCTATGCAACACATTTAGTGAACAAGCTATCTGCCCATTGTGTGAATCAGCACAACGCGACAAGACTGTGCTGTGTGTAGTGGAAATGCCGACCGACCTGATTATGCTTGAGAACACGCGTGCTTACACTGGCATGTATTTTGTGTTGATGGGTAGGCTATCTCCACTCGATGGGATCGGCCCTAAAGAAATTCATCTAGATAAGCTCATTAAGCGTGCCAATGATGGCATTGTCACAGAAGTTATCCTCGCAACCAATTACACGGTGGAAGGCGACGCAACCGCCCACTACATTAGTGAACTGCTACGAGCGCGCGGCATTAAAGTAAGCCGTATCGCACGTGGCATGCCAATGGGTGGCGAAATTGAATACGTTGATACGGGAACGCTTGCACAAGCGATGCTGGAGCGCAGAAGCGTATTTAAATAAGCTCCCTGCCGCTCAGTGTAACTGTTAAGACAATTAAAAATTCAGGCTCATCTCATCACAGCCATCCAAATCAGCTCCTACTCTAAACTAAGTTACACCTCACCTGTTATCACTGGCGCCTCGCTTATACAAGCGAGGCCAATAAAACCAACATGTTCAACTAAATCAGCAAGTTGCCGAGAGCTTAAGGTTAACAAACGCCAGCAGGTCTAAAGGTGCTTGTATGGTTTGGTCTGCGCCCCACGCCTCTGGCTGGTCCGTTTCAGACAAATATCCATACAAAGCCACTACAGTTTGCATGCCTGCAGCTTTACCAGCTTGGATATCACGTTCTGCATCACCTACATACCAACACTGTTGCGGGCTCACACCAGCCTGCTTACAAGCCATTAATAAAGTATCAGGATACGGTTTAGGGCGTGCGGCATCATCACCGCTCACCACACATGCAGCACGCACTAACAGCCCAATGCTTTGCATCAGAGGCTGCGTGAAGCGTCGCGGTTTATTGGTGACTACGCCCCAAGGTATATTATTTGCTTCTAACGTTACTAGCAATTCAGAGATACCATCAAACAAAACTGGTTTTCGCGTTAATACTTGGTCATAGATAGCGAGATATTCGTCACGCATACCAGCAAACGCATCATCTGCATCGCTTAAATTAAATCCAATGGCTAGCAGACCTTTGGACCCATGCGAGGCGTAAGGCCTGATTACCTCTAGCGGCAGTTCAGCAAGGCCGTGTCGCACGCGTTGCAGGTTAAGCGCATAGCCAAGGTCATGTGCGGTATCAACTAAGGTACCGTCTAAATCAAATAACATCATGATTAATAATCACTCAGTTCAGTGTGTAAAAGATAATTCACAGAAACATCATCGCTCAGCGAATAAAGCTGTGTCAGTGGCTGGTAACTCATGCCACGCATGCCAGAAACATTCAATCCGGATTGACGCACCCAGGTGGAAAGCTCAGATGGCTTAATAAACTTTGCGTAATCGTGTGTGCCTTTAGGCAACATATTTAAAATATATTCAGCACCCAGCACAGCAAACAAATAAGCTTTAGGATTACGGTTAATGGTTGAGAAAAATACAGAGCCCCCAGGCTTGACCAGGCGCGCACATGCCGCCACAATCGATGCAGGGTCAGGCACATGCTCCAGCATTTCCATACAGGTCACCACATCAAAACTTGCAGGCTGCTCTAGCGCTAACTGCTCGACAGAAATGAGCTCGTAGTTTACCTTTGCACCACTTTCTAGCTGATGTAATTTCGCAACATTAAGTGCCTGCTCACCCAAATCAATCCCGGTCACATCTGCACCCTTAAAATACATAGATTCAGACAAAATACCACCACCGCAACCTACATCCAGCACACGCTTAGCGCCTAAGCTGACTAAGTTGTCAATATAGTTTAAACGTAATGGGTTAATCTCATGCAGCGGTTTAAATTCACTATTTTTATCCCACCACTTATGCGCAAGTTCGCCAAATTTTTGCAACTCCAGCACATCTGCGTTTAATGTTTGTATTGTCTTAGCTTCGGTTGCCATATTTGGATAATTTCCTTTAACTCTACTGGTTCTATATTTGCAAAAGTACCATGACTGTAACGCAGTTCACCTGCAACCCAAGTGTGGGTTACATGCTCTCGACCGCAGCTATACACTAAGTGCGAAACTGGATCATAACAAGGGGATATAGCAAAGTCACTCAACTTCACAGCCACCAAGTCTGCTTGTTTTCCTATTTCGATACTACCAATCTTGTGATCTAGCCCCATCGCCTTGGCTGCATTAATCGTCGCCATTTTCAACGCCTGATACGCAGGTAATGCCGTAGCATCTTCACTAGCTCCCTTGCACAGCAAGGCGGCAAGCCGCATTTCACCAAACATATCTAAACGGTTGTTACTCGCTGCACCATCCGTACCTATGCATACATTGACATTATTTTTCAATAAAGCATGGACTGGTGCAATGCCGCTACCCAATTTCAAATTAGAGGCAGGACAATGCGCAATATGGCAGCCATACTCTGCCAGCATATCAATTTCATGCGGTAATAAATGTACGCCATGTGCAGCAATAAAACCTGGCCCTAATAAACCAAGCTCAGCAATTCTTTGTATTGGTCTTACACCATAAGTTGCTTCACTCTGGCTAATCTCATCACGTGTTTCATGCAAATGCGTATGGATACCTAAACCCAACTGCTCTGCGTAAGTCAGTACTTTTTCAAAAGTAGAATTAGAGATTGTATATGGTGCGTGTGGTGCCAGTGCTGAGCTTATTAACGGATTGCCGCGCCAGCTATCATGCGCTTCAAACCCTTTTTGCAAATAATCATCGGCATCAACCGCATAATTGGTTGGAAATTCCAGTACGGTGAGGCCTAAATGTGCACGAATGCCAGCTTTATTGGCAGCCATCGCAGTTGCCTGCGGATAAAAGTACATATCATTAAAACAAGTTGTACCGCCACTTAACATCTCAGCACAGGCGAGCAAAGAAGCATCCTCTACATAGCGCTCATTCACAATCGCGCGCTCTGCCGGCCAAATATGAGCGTTAAGCCAAACCATCAAAGGCTGGTCATCTGCAATCCCCCGCATCAATGTCATTGCAGCATGCGTATGCGCATTAATCAAGCCAGGTATTAACACATGCTCATCGGCTATAACAACCTCAGTCGCCGCATACTTCATACGCGCTTTTTCTGTTGGTAACACATCAACAATCAGCTGATGATCAATCACCACTGAGTAGAACTCATGCAAAGTATTATTTGAATCGGCAGGGACAACCCAGCGTGCTTCAATCACTAACTCAACATGGGTGACTTGCGTCGGCAACTGATCAGATTTTGTCATAGAAGCTTATTTTACCAATAAAAAAGCCCCGCAAGCGGGGCTTTTTACAATCAAGGAAATTATTTGCAACCTTTTTCCATTGAACGTGTAGCTTCGATCTCAACACGACGGTTTGGTGCTAGGCACTCGATTAATGCTTTACGGCCTTTTACGCCATCGCAACTAACCACTGGTACTAACTCACCTTTACCTACAGCAACTAAACGGTCAGCTTCAATACCTTGGCTAATCAAGTAATCACGCACTTGGTTAGCACGTTTTTCTGATAGTTTTTGGTTGTAAGCTTCGCTACCAAGTTTGTCTGTATGACCAGTTACTTTTACGCTTGCGAAAATTTTGTTTTCTTTCATTTTCGGCACTACTTCGTTATCAAGAACGCTAGTGTCTTTCAACTTAGCTTCATCAAACGCAAACAATTTAGAAGCTTCAATTGTGATTGTTTCGTATTGTGGCACGCATGCTGCTGGTGCCGGAGTTGGTTCTGGAGCTGGTGCAACAGCTGCTGGTGCTACTGGTGCTGGCTCAGGCTCAACTGCAGCTACTGGCATTGGAGCTGGTGCGCCAAAACGGAAAATACCACCTAGGCTTAACAATGTATTACCGATTGTGTCAGTTTCACTAGCTGTAGTTACGCCATCGCTCACTTTAACTGATGCACGGCTCCATTGATGACGCAAGTCAGCTTGTAAACCGAATGTATCGTTAAATAGGTATTGTGCACCTAAGCCAACGTTAGCTAACCATGAAGTTTTTTTACCATCAACATCTAGAGTAGCATGTGTGTAATCAACATCATTACGTGCTACGCCTAAACCTGCTAGTAAGAATGGACGGAATTTATCACGGCTGAACATGTATAGCGCGTCAACGCCTAGTGTTGTTTGTTTGTAACGGCCACCTACACCAGCAATGCCAGTGTCTTCACTTGCACGGTTGTAACCTAAGCCACCTTGAATATCCCAGTGCTCAGACAACTCTTTACCAAGTTTCAGAAATGCGCCGCCGCCGTTGTTAGCTTCTAGATCACTGTCTGTGTCCATATAGCTAACACCTGGTACTGCATACCAAGCACCACGGTACATATCTTCTGCAGTTGCTGATAACGCTGCTAAACCTAGTGTAGCTGCTACAGCGAAAGTTAACATGTTCTTTTTCATTCTTATTACTCCTTGTTAATGAATCTTTATGCCGCCAATAATACGCATATACATAAGGTAAAGCAACTCATAACATCATGTAGATATTGGCGAATAGCTACTTTTGTTGCAGAATTACAACAAACTTACAGCATTGTGCGAATTGCTTTTATTTTAGTTGCATCTAAACTTAATTTGCGTTGATTTGACTCGCTAACGCCTCCCCTAAAACCAATATAGGTTGGGTTATAGACGCTTACTTTTTCTATATGCTGTATGTTGAGTGAGCCCGCCAAACCAAATGCCATTTTATGACCTTTAACGCGCGCTGCAAACAAAGTCATTTGCTCGTGCGTGTAATAGTCCATAAACGTGCCCCCATTTTTTTGGGCAGTATCTAGCATCAAGCCATAAAAACCTGCAGCTTTAATGTCATCAATCAAGTGTTCTGGATATGCTAGCTCAGCAAATAGCACTGCTATTAACTTAACACCATGTTGGGTGATAGGCTTCAGCGCTTCTAAACACGACTGGTAGTCTTCTGATTGAAAAAAACCGATTTTGACAAAATCAACTTTTGTATTAGCAATCGCCAACACCTGCTTTACAATTAGATCCGCTTGCATTGGTAAATCACCAACAGTTGCACTGGTATATTGCTCAGGGCTAGCCCGATTGATAATGACAAAACTTACCACATCTTGAATAGTATTGACGGGTAGCGCGCCGAGTGCACCCTGATGAGGATCTTTTAAATCAATTAAATCTGCACCGTGCGTCAAGGCAATCTGCGCCTCATTAACATCTGTAACGCTAATCAATAATTGTGTCATGCGAATACAACGCTCAAGCCAATATAGTCCATAAATTAAGTCGAACGCCCCAGCTAAGCCAGGTTTTCAAAGTTAAGTGCAGCCTTGTGATTTTCTACCATCTCAATCAGCCAGCCCCAAGCCTCCAGTTCTCGGGGGCCAGCTGTTTTATCGATTGCAATCGTCAGATAATCTATTTCCTGGCAGATTTTTTCTAATGGTAGTCTTTTCAAACGGCTGACCAAAACCGCTAGTTCAATTACTGCCGCCTGCGCCCGATTAAACCCCTGAAATGGCTGATGCTGTGCTTCATGCACAATTTCTAAAAAAAGCTGTGGACGCACATCGTCATCCTCAAACTTAACCAGCTTCAGCTCTTTATGCGCCAACACTTCAGTTAATCTAAACCCATTTATTTTAGTTGCTGGCGTCAGATTCGCAACAGGCTTTGCAGCTAACGCTGCAGCAAATATCCGTACATCGTCAGTTAAATTCACGACAGCATGACCCGTAGCCAATATATTGGCCAAGGTGGTGGATGGCTTAAATGGGGCAATCACGACCAAACCATCTTGCATACGTATGCCAAAGGGTGTGACATGCGCAACACCTTCCGCATCTATAGAACTAACTATGGTTTCATAAATCATGCATTCGCTTTCATTTCGTGGGAGAGCTTTCACTCCCCCTATAACAACTCACTTAAAAATTTACTGCGCGTCTTTTTTTGCGCGTTTTTCTTTGATAGAAGCTTCACGATGTGCCGTTTTACCACCAACATCAGTGCGCTTAGTACTCACACCCCATTCCAGTTCCTGGTCTTGCGCGTAACGCTTGCCAAGCTGCCATGCGATTTGTGCGCGAGCCAGTTCCACCCCTAAATAAAACGCATGGGAAGCATCATCGTCTACTTTTAAATGCGGATACAGCACAAAGGGGTCAAGCGCATCATAGATGCCATCTCGATTGTATACATGCAAACCTTGCTCACTGATCTGAATACGAAAGCTTGGGTCTTTAATTTGTGATGCGATTTCATTAATTTCTTCAGCGCTGTAGGTAAATGGCCGTTTATCATGCAGGCCTAACAAGCCATTACTATAGCCACGTGGCAAACGCTCATCTCGCTTAGCTGCAAACATGGTACGTCTGGCGATATCCGCCTCGGCAATGGCATTCACTGCGTGGGTACTGACCGAGGTAGCCAATACGGCGTTGATATTCAGCTCGCTAATCATGCCAAACAACAGCGCATTGATGCCTGTAGTATCTGCATCGGTAAGCTCAGTTAGATTGCCAATCCCCATCATAATTTCGATATCAGGGTATTTTTTACGCAAACGATGATAACGCACGATGGAGTCGGTCAACCCAAAATGGATGGGATCCAAAATTGCATCAGCCAAAAAAGGCTTACCTAACTTAATACAGCCTTCAATCGCACGATATAGCGAAGGCAAGCTATGTGGTTTTGCCGGAATTAGTACGGGAGTAGAGGCCACTTCCTGCGCAATCCAAAGCGTTTTCTCAGTAAGGCTTAACAGATAATCAGCGCCCGCATGCCCTGCCGCAAGCAAGTCGTCCGTATTCAAAGAGTCCACACTCACACTTAACCCTTGCTGTTTAAGCGCTTGGATGCTTTCTGCCAAGTGTGGAAAAGGTACAGCAGGCAAACAACCAAGATCAATCACATTGGCGCCTTGTGCTTGATACTGCAAGGCTTTGTTCAGAATGCCTTCTACACTTAGATACGGCGCATCTACGATTTCTGCAAATATTTTAACTTGATATTGGCTTAAATCAGGCGCAACCCCCTGATGCCCGAAGTATTGCGGCAAATCCTTTAAGTCTGCAGGACCACGCTCCACAGGCACGCCATATTTGGCTTCTAGCATGGTTAAATCACCTTGGCATAAACCGGGCACAATAACTTTATCTGCATCGCCTGTTTCTTTTACTCTGCGCGCAATTAGATCTGGCGTCATCAATGCCGCAACTGAAACCCCAATCTGCTCCACACGGTACTTAAAGGGCTGTGTTTTAGGGTTACTTTGCACTTCACTTAGTACTTTGTTCAAACTTTTTTCGGCAAGCTTACCCGTTAAAAAAAGTAGATTTTTTGTCATACTAGTCGGTATTTTTTAGCAACTGCAAATGCTGCTGGATGCAGCTACTTAAGCTGTCCATATCTTCTACGACGCTGGTCATCTCAAATGACTTAAGTTTGGCAATATTTTCTAAATCAATCTTACGCGGATAAACTTTAACCATATTGTCGCGAGGCGCTTCAGACTCCAGCTCTGGCGCGGTATCACATGCAAATACGATACTAGGCACGCGTGTTTTTCCAGCCTGTGCATATAAATTAGTCACCAGGCTGTCAGAGAAACCATAGGCCATTTTAGCAATAGTGTTTGAAGTTGCCGGAGCGATCACCAGACCGTGGTATTTACCTTTATAGAACATACCCACTGGTACACTGCTAGCTGTTTTATCTTGATAAACACGATGTCCCGCAGCATTTAGTGCTTGCTGAAAACCGTACTGCTGAATGATTTCTGCGCCGGCGCTACTTAGAAAAATATCAACATTTTCTAATGTATTCAGAATCTCAATAGATTCACGCAAATAATGGCCAGAGCCTGTAATTGCCCATGCCAAACGTTGATTTTTTTTATCTATCATTTTCAACCAAACTTGTACTAAAAAACACACCTAAGCCACTAAACGCCTCGCCCAGCGCCACACCTGAAACACAAGGTTTAGCTCTAGGCACGTCAGTATTGAATAGCGCATATGCTTGGCGCTAGCTACCTTTAATGCTTACGGATTAAAGCAATGATTTAAGCGAAAGGATGCTCAATCACGATAGTTTCATCACGTTCTGGGCCTGTAGAAACGATAGCAATAGGCACGCCGCATAAGGCCTCTAAGCGTTTTAAGTAGTTTTGTGCATTTTTAGGCAGGCCATCCCACGTTTTTACGCCAAACGTAGTTTCAGACCAACCAGGTACAGTTTCATAAATAGGTTTACATCCAGCCACGTCGTCGGCACCGATAGGTAGCAAATCGATTTTTTTGCCATCAAGCTCATAACCTGTACAAATATTAAGCTCTTTAATGCCGTCCAACACGTCTAACTTGGTGATACACAAACCGGTTAGGCCGTTAATCATGGCAGAGCGACGCAATGCTGCTGCATCGAACCAGCCACAACGACGCTTACGCTTGGTCACGGTACCAATTTCTTGACCTTTGTTCGACATCTGATAACCAGGTAAACCTTGTGTTTCAATATCTAACTCGCTAGGGAATGGACCACCACCTACGCGCGTTGTGTAAGCTTTAGTAATGCCTAATACATAGTGCAACATATTAGCGCCCACACCTGTACCAGCCGAGGCCTGTCCTGCGATACAGTTGCTTGAGGTCACGTACGGATAAGTACCATGGTCGATATCCAGCAAAGTGCCTTGCGCGCCTTCAAACAACAAACTCTCACCTTTAGCATTAGCTGCATAAATTTCTGCAGAAACGTCTGCAATCATCGGCTTCAATGCGATGGCCTGCTGCATGCTCGCATCGAATTGCTGATTAAAGTCTACAGGTTTAGCATCAAGATAGTTTGTTAACACAAAGTTATGATAATCCATAACTTCACGTAACTTTTCTGAAAAACGTTCAGGATAGAACAAGTCGTACACACGCAGAGCACGACGCGCCACTTTATCTTCATAAGTTGGGCCGATGCCTTTACCTGTAGTGCCGATTTTTTTCTCTGCGCTGCGTTTTGCTTCACGTGCCACATCTACCGCCACATGGTGGCTCATAATTAATGGGCAGCCAGGGCTGACTTTAAGACGATTACTTACTTCCAGACCATCTTTTTCTAAAGCGGCAATTTCTTTAAGCAAATGCCCAGCATCTAACACTACGCCATTACCAATATAGCAATTAACGCCAGCACGCACGATACCAGAAGGTACAAGATTGAGTTTGTAGACTCGTTGCGCATCACCCTGACCAACCACTAACGTGTGACCAGCATTGTGACCGCCCTGAAAACGGACCACACCTTGCGCATGATCGGTTAACCAATCAACAATTTTACCTTTGCCTTCATCGCCCCATTGCGTACCAATGACGACCACATTTTTTGCTGCTTTATTTGCCATAACGTTTACTTTAATTAAATATTAATTTTTTAGAGTAGTGATTTTGCCTAAAGCAAAATCACATGCAATTTTTAGTTTCTTACTACATCAACAACATGCCAGCCAGAGTTGTAATGCTCTAGCTTCTGATTACAATTGAGCTCATTTAAATCTGCATCGGCGTCATCCAAGGCTTCAATCACCACACGGCCTTCGCTGCGCAGGCTTGTAATTTTAGTTGCGAGCGCCGGGTCTGCTGACACTGGCGCATAAATAGCCATATTGGATTGTGCTGGAGGTAAGGCACTGACTACACCGCGCAAATCTAGGCTAAAGCCTGTGGCTGGACGTGCACGTCCGAAAGATTGCCCGACCTCATCGTAACGCCCACCTAAAGCAAGCGGCCCTTTGTAACCTTTTGCATACGCAGCAAATACAATACCACTATGGTAATGGTAGCCACGTAATTCGCTTAAATCGAAGCTAACGCTGGCGCCTAATTGATCAATCGCATGGCTTACTTGCTGCAAACTATCTAACGCTTTTTTAATCGCAGGCGTAGCTGGCAGCACTTGGAATGCTTTAGCCAAAATAGACTTGTCACCATTAAGCTCCGTTAAATGTAACAATGCTTCACGCGTTGTGTGATCCAGCGCCTTAGTAAGTGCCGCTACCGCAGGCTGGTCTTTGCTTTGCAAAGCTGCATATAAATCCTGTTCTAACTGAGCATCAATCTGGCTTGATTCAATCAAACTGCCAAACACATTGACGTGACTAAAATCCAGATGAATTTCATCAATGCCTATGGCTTGCAACGCTTTAATCAATAAACGTTGAATCTCAATATCACTTTCGATACCGGCGTGACCATATAGCTCAGCGCCAATTTGCAAAGGCTCACGCGTCAACGCAAGGCCATCAGGCTTAGTACGTAACACACTGCCCGCATAGCATAAGCGCGTGACACCTTGATGATTCAATAAGTGTGCGTCAATTCTGGCGGCCTGCGGGGTCATATCCGCACGCACCCCCATTAGTCGCCCAGTAAGCTGATCTACCACTTTAAATGTAGCCAAATCCAAATCATGCCCCGCACCGGTGATGAGCGACTCCATGTACTCCAGCATTGGTGGAATCACATACTGATAACCATGCACTTTAAACAGGTCTAGCAATTTACGACGCAATACTTCAATTCGTAAAGCCTCGGCAGGTAACACATCTTCAATATATTCGGGTAACAACCAATTACGCATATTTATCAATCATTTACTTAACAAAATTAAGAGCAATCCACCAACGATGGATATCAATCCAACGAAGCGAAGTTGCCCATCTTTTAATGTCACCATCTTAATAAAGGTTTCTCGCCAGGCTTGAGGCATTAGCAACGGAAGCAGCCCTTCAAACACCAGCATCAAACCTAAAGCAGTTAACACATAGTCACTCACCACAGCTTACTATTTTCTGTTAGGGCTACGCATGTATTTAAAGAACTCTGAGTTTGGATCCAGCACCATTACGTCACTTTTGCTTTTGAAGCTATTTTTATAGGCTTCTTGGCTGCGATAAAACGCATAGAACTCTGGGTTACGGCTATAGGACTGATTATAAATCTCACCAGCTTTTGCATCACCCTCACCCTTGGTTTTTTGGGCTTCACTGTAAGCCTCGGCAATAATCACTTCACGTTGCTTATCAGCATCGGCACGAATTTTTTCTGATGCAGCCGCACCTTCTGAACGTAATTGATTTGCTAGACGCTTACGCTCTGCGATCATGCGGTCAAATACTGACTTACTGATTTCCTCAGCGTAGTCAACGCGTTTTAAGCGCACATCAACCACAGCAATACCCATTTGACGCGCTTCCGCATCAGCAGTCTTGCGAAGATTATCCATCACTGCGCCACGCTCACCTGCAATCACGTCACGTACCGTCCTTTTACCAAACTCCGTACGCAACACAGCATTCACCACTTTAGATAATCTATCTTCAGCAGCAGCCTCACCACCCTCTTTAATTGATACGTAATATTTAACGGGATCAATAATGCGCCACTTGACGAAAGAATCCACCATCATGTATTTGTTTTCGCTGGTGATAAACTTAGCAGGCTGCTCCCAATCCAGGGTCAAAATACGATTATCAAAATACTTTAGGTTATCCACGAATGGCATTTTGAAGTAAAGACCCGGCTCTTTTTTCACAGAGACAATCTCACCTAATCTTTGCACAACCACATACTGAGTTTGTTTCACAGTGAACGCAGAGGCAGATAGCAACATCAGAGCTACAATCCCCGCGAAAATAATATTTTTTGCTTTATTCATTATTTTTCCTTATCTACTTTCTCTATCACGGCTGCGAAAAGCATCTCTCGAGCGCTCTGTAGTAGCTGCGGCTGAATCAAAAGCTGCACCTGATTCAGTTTGCGGATTTAATGACTGTACGGATTGAGATTGTGTTGTAGCAGATGGCGCGCCAGTTGCACTGATTAGCTTATCTAATGGCAAGTACAACAGGCTATTACCCGCTTTTTGATCAACAATCACCTTGCTTGTGGCAGATAAAATCTGCTCTTGTGCATCTAGATACAAACGCTGACGTGTCACTTCTGGCGCATTATTGTACTGCGCTAGAATTTGATCAAAACGACTTGCATTACCTCTTGCTTCACTTTCAACCTTCAACTTATAACCAGCCGCTTCTGATAGCAGGCGTGAAGCAGTACCACGCGCTTTTGGAATCACATCATTAGCGTAAGCCTGACCTTCATTGATTTGGCGTTGATTATCTTGATTAGCACGGTTAACGTCTTCAAAAGCCTCTTGCACCTGCTCTGGTGGCTGGGCACTCTGTAACGACACGCTGATAATTTTTACACCTGTTTTGTAGCTATCCAAGATCACTTGCATACGCTCAGACGTGTCAGCTAAACCTTTTTGCAACAGATCATCTAGCTTATTCTTACCAACAACTTCACGAATCGCAGATTCAGCAGCAGACATCACTGCTGTATCAGTAGAACGGTTATTGAATAAGTAATACTTCGCGTTATTCAGGTTATATTGCACTGCAAATTGCAGATCGATAATATTTTCATCTTCGGTCAGCATCAAAGCTTCTTTAGGTAATTTAGTCTTACCGCCACCAGAGCCTTCAGCACTGCTTCTATAACCGACTTCCAATCTACGTACCTGTTCCATATTCACGACTTCTACAGATTCAATCGGATATGGCAAATGCCAGCGTGGTCCAGGCTCAGTAGTTTCATCCAAGGCCTTACCAAAACGCATCACTACCCCTGTAGAGCCTTGATCAACAATATAAAACCCAGAACCAAGCCAGATAAGAAACACCAAACCTAAGATTGGTAAAATCGGGAAATTAACATCGCCAGATGTTGGACGTCTTGGCTGAGAGTTAGATTGATTACCGCCACCATTCTTGCCAAACATCGCATTAATTTTGCGGCTTAAATCACGCATGACCTCATCAAGATCAGGCGGTCCTTCGTTATTTTGCTGTCTCCAACCAGGGAATTTAATCATTCATCACTCCAACACTAAAAATTGAATTACATTAACGCTTGATTCAGGTTATGCAACGATTAGAAATCAAGTACATCAAACTTTGATACTGCGTAATTTAATTGCACTTAAACAAATGCACTCTCTTCAGTACTTTGCTTTTGTACATACTGATAGTGTTCCGCCATCGCCAATCTCAGAAAATCAAGTCCTTCACCTGTTTTTGCTGACACATGCAAGCTTGTAATTCTACCATATTCATCACGACCAATCGCAGGCTCCAAACCCACACGGTCTATTTGGTTATATACGACGATTTGCGGCACCTCTGAGGCACCAATCTCATACAGCACTTTATTTACCTGCGCAATCTGCTCATCGCGATTGGTGCTAGCAGTATCCACAATATGTAACAGTAAGTCAGCCTGTACCGCCTCCTCCAGCGTAGCGCCAAATGCCTCTACCAATGCATGAGGGAGGTGCTTAATAAAACCAACCGTATCTGAAAGCACTACCGAGCCGCAACCTGCAATATAAATCTTATGGGTGGTCGTGTCTAACGTTGCGAATAACTGATCGGCGGCATAGATGTTGGCCTTAGTCAGGCGATTAAAAATCGTAGACTTACCCGCATTGGTATAGCCAACCAGAGATACAGTCATGACATTAGAGCGTTTACGCGCTCTGCGTTGCATACCGCGTTGCGCTTTTAGTTTCAGCAACTTCTCACGCAACTGCTTAACACGAATGCGTAACATACGCCTATCCAGCTCAAGCTGCGTTTCACCAGGGCCGCCACGCACACCAATACCACCTTTTTGGCGCTCCAAGTGAGTCCAGCCACGCACTAGGCGCGTAGAAAGATGCTCAAGCTGCGCCAGTTCGACCTGCAGCTTACCTTCATGCGTTTGAGCTCGCTGGCTGAATATATCCAGAATCAAGCCAGTTCTATCTACGACACGCGCCTGTAGTAGACGCTCTAGGTTACGCTGCTGCGATGGTGTTAAATCATGATTAAAGACAGCAACATGGGACTCAGTCGCCTGCATCATCTGCGCCAATTCATCAGCCTTACCGCTGCCAATAAACAGTTTAGCGTCCGGGACAGACCGCTTACCCTCCACCTTACCCAGCACAGCCAAGCCCGCACTTAAGCTCAGCTGACGAAGCTCTTCCAAGCTTTCTTGGTAGTCATTCTCGCCAAAATCAACACTTACCAATATAGCGGCATCACCACCACTTGGCCTTTCAAACAAATCTTTCAACGCTTAATCATCACCTTCAGACATATTTATATTCACTGCACGCGCCGGTACTATTGTTGAAATAGCATGCTTATACACCATTTGCGTCACAGTATTTTTGAGAAGAATCACATACTGATCAAACGAATCCACCTGCCCTTGCAATTTGATACCATTCACGAGATAAATAGATACAGCAACATGTTCTTTGCGTAGTGCGTTGAGAAATGGGTCTTGTAACATTTGCCCTTTTTGATTCATGATGTCTCCTATTGTTTGGAGTTAAATAAAATTGACTACCTGTCGCCGTTTAAAGCCACATACAAATATCTTACTCTCGTTAAGATATAGAACAACCAAATTCGTTCTTTAATTAAAATTAAAATTTAACTTCGTTCATTCTCGCAATCACTTCATCCCTGCCAAGTAAGGCCATGACCTGATCAATACTTGGGGATTGTGCAATACCCGTCAACATCACGCGCAAAGGCATCGCCACTTTCGGAAACTTTAACTGGAACTCTGTCACCACATCATTTAACACATGATGAATAGCCTCAGCCTGCCACTCAACCGCAGCCAAAGCCTGCGTCAGCTTGAGCATCGCCGGTTTGATTTCAGCCGTCAAATGCTTCTCTGCTGCCGCTTGGTCAATCACTGGTTTTTGGTAAAAATATGCAATGCTGCTAGCAAGCTCATTTAGAGTATGGGCACGCTCTTTATATAAATCAATTACCGCTGCCAGATTTGGCGTTGCGGAGACTTCCACCCCAAGCTTAGCAAGACGCTTGGTCACATCATTCACTAGATAATCTGAGCTTGCCTGTTTAATGTAATGTCCGTTTAACCAGCGGAGCTTTTCAGTATTAAATTGCGCTGCAGATGGGGTAATGTGGTCTAAATCGAACCACTCACAGAACTGCTGCATACTAAAAATTTCTTCATCGCCATGACTCCAACCTAAGCGCGCCAAATAATTCAACACAGCTTCTGGCAGATAGCCATCGTCATCATATTGCATGACACTAACAGCACCATGACGCTTAGATAGCTTCTGACCATCATCACCCAAAATCATGGACAAATGCGCGTACTGCGGAATGGTTGCACCTAGCGCCATTAGCATATTGATTTGGCGCGGGGTGTTATTCACGTGATCATCACCGCGAATCACTTGTGTGATGCCCATCTCCCAGTCATCCACTACCACACAGAAGTTATAAGTGGGCGTACCATCAGCACGTGCGATGATTAGATCATCCAACTCCTGATTAGCAATACTGATTTCGCCTTTAACCAGATCATTCCATACCACATTACCATCTTTAGGGTTTTTGAAGCGGATAACTGGCGGAATGCCTTGCGGTGGCGTTGGTAACACTTTACCTTCTTCTGGGCGCCAGCGACCATCGTAACGTGGTTTAACCCCTTGTTGCATTTGCGTTTCACGCAAAGCCTCAAGCTCCTCTTTACTGCAATAACAATAATACGCACTGCCTTGTGCCAGCATAGTTTGAATCACTTCTTTATAGCGATCCATGCGTTGCATCTGGTAAAAAGGGCCCTCATCATGCTGCAATCCTAACCATTGCATACCATCCAAAATGGCCTGCACAGCCTCTGGCGTACTGCGCGCAACATCGGTGTCTTCAATGCGCAGAATAAAATCACCTTTGTGTTTTTTAGCAAAAGCCCACGAAAACAAAGCGGTACGGGCACCGCCTATGTGAAGGAATCCGGTTGGGCTGGGGGCAAAACGTGTGCGAACTGTCATATCTGTTGAGTTTTTTACTATCTATATTATTAGGCTGACATTTTATCATGCCCACATAAAGTCTAAAAAATTAAAAACAGATTAATGCACAATCTCTGCACGTCATAAGCCGCAGCGTGCCAAGTGGCGGAATAGTGAATACAATTTGCATTAAAAAACAATCTGGCATACTACTTGCTTTTCAGACTATACCTAGTGAAAGAATGTAGTTAATCATGGAATTTTTCCACAATCTGTTTAAGAGTGCCGCCGTGCCAAAGATGAAAACATCTATGGCTTGGACACATCAAATCAAAGGGATGGACGATATCTCCGCCATTGAGTTTGCGACAGAGACGCTAGGAGATGAATTTAAAACCAATGCATTTAGCGACCCGACTCACCTACAAGCGCTTTTCACCATTGACGAAAATACACACATCACCGTCGAAAGAATCACAACACATTTTATTCACATTGAGCATATCAGCGCAGAGCTAGAAGATCGCGTCACAAACGCTGTCTTTTTTTACCACCGTCAGCTTTTCTTAATTTACTTTTCGCTGATTGATCACTTTTCTGAACAATATCAAAAACATATCCATGTTTTTCTTGCGCGTGCCATCAGAAATGCTACACAAATGATTAAATGGCGCTATTACAGTTACCAAAGTGCACCAGCCAATGTTTGGATGCAAATATCCCAGCTGTATTTATTTGCAGAAAATCTATCTTTATTAAATGCGAAGATTCAGTCCTATGCTGACCTTGAGCCAATTTCACTTTCTAATGCTTATATCCATATTTGCATGCTAGGCACTTTAGAAAGCCTAAGCTTGAAATGTGAACAAATCGAGTTTGTGAGCAAAATGCTGACAACCTGGACATCCAAAACAACGGTAGACCGTGAGTTTGATGAAAGCCAGCATTTATTTTATGTAGACACTACTGGAAACAAACCAGCTAAACGTATTCGCACTTTCAAACCAGCCAGCACATATCGTTACTGGAATCTGGACAGTGTTATTTCTAAAATACAGCTATGTACCTCATTGATTGAGTTCAATATTTCACCAAAACAGCCTTTTATGAAAGAGTTGATTTCACATAAGGATGCCTCTACTACTTTTGAAATCCTCAATAGTGAGTGGTCTCGTGTTGATTACAACCGCCAACGCAGATTAGAAGAGCGAAGCAAAAACGTATCTCAGGCAACTACCAGCTTGGGCTTCAAAGAGATATGTGAACAAATCAAGCAATACGAAAACATCAAGATGCAACGTGGCGAGCGCGGCTATCAAGGTGAAAAGTCATTTGAAGAAAGATTAGCAACGCATAATATCAATCGGAGTGAGCCTAATATCATTCACATGAACATAAGCACTGATCGCTCCAGTATTATTGATGCATCTAGCAAAGGTTTGGGCTTGCATGTCAGCAGGCATGCTCATGAAGTGAGTGTAGGTATGCTAATCGGCATTTCTACTAAAGAACTCAGAAACAATACCAAATTAGGGATTATCAAGAATATACGACCAATCGCTCAAGGCGAATTACACCTAGGGGTTGAACTACTCAGTAATATCGGGTTTTATTCTCAAGCGGAAAATATAAGCCTAAGAACGCCTAAAGTCGCCATATCAATAGGCGGGCATGAAAATAAAGACAATTATTTTGCTAATACCGTATTTTCCAACACCACCAGCTTTTTAGACAGTAGCTTTGGCACTGACCCAAGCAACTTCATGTGTCTGTACTTACCTAAAGAACAGTCACTATCCAAACAAGAAACGCTGATTATCCCTAAGCTCCAATACAATAAAAACGATATCTTCAAAGTAATGGTATTAGGTGAGGAAATATTGGTCAGATTTACAAAATCATTTGAGCGTCACGGCAACTGGGTACGTGTAACGTTTACCACTGACATCAACAGATAAACATTACACTCCCATATACATTATTGCTATTTAGTAGGCTCAGCCTCCCAGCCCCCACCTAGCACTTTGAACAAATCTACCGTTGCAACCAATCTTGCCTGACGTGCCTGTACAAAAGCTAAACTCGCTTCATTATAGGTACGTTGCGCATCCAACACCTCAATATAAGCAGAGTAACCTGACTGGTATCTATTTTCAGACAAAGTCAGCATTTTCTGTGCTGAAGTTTGGCTGATCAGCAACGATTGCTCACGCTCAGTTTGCTGACGTAAGCTGACCAATGCATCATTCACTTCAGTAAAGGCGGTTTGAATCGTACGTTCATAAGTTGCAAGCGTCTTTTTCTGTTTAGCTGCTTCTTGGTCAACTCTGGCATTTAGTCTGCCGCCATTAAATATTGGCAAGTTCAGGCTAAGTCCGCCAGTCCAAATACGAGCGGCAGAGCTTAAGATGTCTTTCAACTCAAGACTTTCCCCACCCCAGTTTGCGGTCAGTGAAATACTTGGATATAGCGCCGCTTTTGCCACAGCGATATTTGCATTAGCAGCAATCATTTGCTGCTCTGCTTGACGCACATCAGGACGTGACTCCAATAAGCTTGAAGGCAGACCTAGTGGTGGAACCGGTGGAATCGGCAGTGCCATAATGTCAGATTGAGTCTGCCCTAAACCACGTACGGCTAAATCCAGGTCTCCAGTCAACAATGCTAACTGGTTCAGGCTTAAAGACTGCTGGCGTTTTAATTCTGCAATCTGAGCACGCAAATTAGTGTTAGCAACCTCGGCTTGATATACATCTAACGCCGACACAATACCGCCTTCTAAACGGCGCTTGGTGAGCGCAAGGCTAGCATCGCGACTGACCAAGTTTTGCTCTGCAATCTGAATCTGCTTTTCCAAACTACGCAAGGTCAAATACTGACTAGCAACCAAACCAGTGAGTGACAAGGTCACCGTATCTTTAGCATAACGGCTAGACAAGGCAGACGCTCTTGCTGACTCTTTAGCGCGGCCTAACTTGCCCCAAAAATCCAGCTCAAAAGTAGTTCCCAACTTAATATTGAAATTATTGCGTGGGTTAGCTGAAAACACAGGGAAAGCACCAGCCTCAGTCACTCGCGAGCGAGTACCGGCTCCATCCAGACTAACCGAAGGAATCAAGAAAGTACCAGCCTCTTTCATCACTGCGTCAGCTTGCTCAATATTAGCAACAGCCACCTTGATATCGGTATTATGTTTTAACGCACTGGCGATTAATTTGTTCAGTGTTTCGTCTTGATACAGCGTCCACCAGTCCTTTGCAATCTGGCTTTGCGCTGCATTTTGGCTCAACTCAACATAACGATCCGGCGTCTCAACCTTTGGTCTTAGGTAGTCTGGCCAAACCATCGTTTGGCATCCAGACAACACTAAGCTACCTACAAGATAAAAAACAGGCTTTATTAAATATTTATTTTTATTTTGTTTCATACAGCACCTTTATTCTCAGCATCCACTGAAGTCTGAACTACTGGCGCATCGTCAGGCACTTCATGGTGTTTTCTATGTACATTTTTATTACTCAACCATGTAAAGAAGAGTGGAATAAAAATCGTGGCTACAAAAGTCGCTAGCAACATACCACCAAACACGCCAGTACCCATAGAACGCCTTGCCGCCGCACCTGCACCCGTTGCAATCACCAACGGCACAATACCTAACACAAACGCCATTGAAGTCATCACAATCGGTCTAAAGCGCAACCTTGCTGCCTCCAGAGCGGCCTCAGCAATCGGCATACCCTCTTCCATTTTTTGGCTTGCAAACTCTACAATCAAAATCGCATTTTTTGCCGCCAAACCAACCAGCGTAATCAAACCGATCTGGAAGTAAATGTCATTTGGCATCCCTCTGAACAGCACAGCGATCAACGCACCAGCCAAAGCAAAAGGTACGGCCATAATCACGGCAAGTGGCAAGGCCCATGTTTCAAACTGCGCAGCCAAAATCAAGAACACCATGATAATGGCAAAGCCAAACGCGATTACAGCAGCCGAGCCTGTACGTTTTTCTTGATACGCCTGACCAGTCCATGCAATTTGGTAGCCATCTGGCAAGTTCTGTGCGGCAATTTTCTCCACCATCTTAATGGCATCACCAGAGCTCACACCCAATGCACCTTTACCTAGCACCTTAGCCGACAGCAAGCCGTTGTAGCGCTCTAATTGCTCAGCACCCACAATGTCTTTCACTTTGCTCAGTGCTGACAATGGCACCATCAGGCCTTTATCAGAACGCACGTAAACCTTACCTAAATCTTCCGCCTTCATACGGTAGTCAGCTTCAGCCTGTAATTGCACCCGATAAGTACGGCCAGATTTATTAAAGTCATTCACGTACAACGAACCCATAGTACTTTGCAATGTATCGTAAATACTAGAAACCGGCACACCTTGTGACAATGCCTTAGCTTCATCCACTTCTAAAAACAACTGTGGCACAGTTGGTCGGAAGAAGGTGTTGATTTCAGTTAACCTAGGCTCTTGCTTAAGCGCATCGATCAAGTTATTTACCACAGCAGACAAACGTGCAGGATCAGAGTCGCCACGCGTTTGTACATACAACTCAAAACCGCCAGAACTGCCCAAGCCGCGAATCGCCGGTGGGTTAAATGCAATCGCCATCCCATCAGGCTGCTGCATACCAATACCAAACAATTTCTTCACGATATCATCTGCGGTTGTTTTACGCTCTGACCAATCTTTCAAACGCACAAACATGGTAGCTGCACTGGTTTTATTACCGCCACCAATCAAGTCAAAACCATTCACCGCAAACTCATGCGCTACCGCTGGGTCTTGCGCAATTGCAGCACGCACATTTTCAGTGGTTTGACTAGTACGGCTCAAGGTTGCACCGTCCGGCATAATCACAGCGGAAATCACATAACCTTGATCCTCTGGTGGCACAAAGCTGCCAGGAATTACTCTCAACAATACAACCACAGTAGCAATGATTGCCGCAAACACAAAAGTACCGATGATTCTATGATGCAAGGTTAAATTCACCACGCCTGTATATACATGCGTGATACGCGTAAACATACGGTTAAATGCTTTAAAGAATGCAGACTCGCCGTGTGTTTTCTTTAATAAAATTGCGCACAACGCTGGTGTCAGGGTTAGTGCAACCACACCTGAAATCACCACCGCCACGGCAACGGTCACGGCAAACTGCTTATACATCTCACCAGCAATACCGCCTAAGAAAGCAACTGGCACAAACACTGCGCACAGTACTAGCACAATCGCAACGACTGCCGCTGACACTTGCTCCATCGATTTCACTGCAGCTTTAATAGCAGATAGTTTCTCTTCTTCCATCAAGCGCTCTACGTTCTCCAACACCACGATCGCATCATCCACCACAATCCCGATAGAGAGCACCATCGCGAACAATGTTAGCGTATTGATAGAGAAGCCAAACATCCATAAACCAGCAAAAGTACCAATTAAAGAAATAGGCACCGCAATCATAGGGATCAATGTCGCACGGAAGCTTTGCAAGAACAAGAACACTACAAGCACCACAAGCACCATCGCTTCGCCCAGTGTTTTCAACACTTCTAAAATAGAAGCCTTCACAAAGTCACTGGTGTCGTATGGCACTTCCCAATCTACACCTTCTGGGAAACGTACTTTCAATTCGGCCATTTTCGCTTTAACCGCAGCCGCTGTATCTAAGGCATTAGCGCCGGTTTGTAAGAAAATAGGAATACCCACACCTGGCGTACCATCTAAAGCAGTGCGCACGTTGTAGCTTTGTGAGCCCAACTCAATACGAGCAACATCTTTTAAATGCAGCACGCCGCGCTGACCATTGGCACGAATAATAATATTGCCGAATTCTGATGGGTCTATTAATCGACCTTTAGCCGTGACTGTGTATACCAACTGCTGATCAGATGGCGCTGGGTCTTGACCAATTTTACCTGCTGCATATTGTGCATTTTGTGCACGAATCGCATTCGCGATATCCGTAGTTGTTACTCCCAACTGTGCCATGCGGTCAGGACGCAACCAAATGCGCATAGAGTAATCTTGCGCGCCAAAAATCACAGAGTCACCCACGCCTTTAATGCGCTTAATCTCATCAAGCACATTCAAGGTAGCGTAATTACTTAAAAATAGCGTGTCATACTTTTTTTGCTTATCGGTCAGCATCACCACTAACAAAATATCGTTAGAACGTTTCTGCACAACTAAGCCAGTACGCCTTACCTCATCCGGCAGGCGTGGCAAAGCAATATTCACACGGTTACTTACGTTAAATGTGGCCTGATCAACATTGGTGCCCACTTCAAACGTAGCGGTAATCGTTAATGTGCCACTAGAGTCGGCACTAGAGTTGAAATACAGCAAGCCTTCAACACCACTCAACTGCTCCTCAATCGGTGCAGCTACTGTTTTAGAAAGCGTATCAGCACTTGCACCAGGGTAAGTTGCTGTGATTAATACGGTAGGTGGCGCAATTTGCGGGTACTGTGCAATCGGTAATTTAAAGGCGGCAGCTAAGCCTGCCAATACAATAATGATAGACAGTACACTTGCAAAAATAGGCCGTGTAATAAAAAATTTACTCATAATTATTCTCGATTAAGCCTGACGATTTAGCATTGGGTGATGAATTTATTTTGCTGAACCAGCTGATTCATGTTTTGCTGATGCTGCACCAGCATCAGTCTCACCCACAGGATGCGGTGCGACAACTGCACCAGGACGTAGCTTAATAATATTGTCGGTAATCACTCTATCACCTGTTTCCAAACCACTTAAGATGACCCAGTTTTTACCAACCCAATTACCCGGCACAACCGGTTTAACTACCACCTCATTTTTATCATTAGCCACATACACAAACTTGCCCTGATCACTATTGAGAACTGAGGTTTGTGGCACGACAAACACACCATCTTTTTGCCCCGTAATCACGCGAATTCTGGCAAACTGACCTGGCAACAAGCGTTTATCCGCATTATCAAAAGTTGCTCGTAATTGCTGAGTACCCAATTGCGGATCGATGCCACTTGCAGCAAAGTTGAGCTGACCTGATTTTGAGTACTCTTCACCGCTAGGTAGTATCAGCCTTACTTCTTTTACACTTTTTTGTGTCAATGGACCGCCTAATTGCGCCAACTCAGCATCAGACAAACTAAAGCGCACCCAGATTGGACTAATCTGACTAACAGTGCTTAATAAACTAGTATTGGCACTCACCAATGCACCTTCTGATAACTCGAACCTGCCCGCTACACCAGACAAAGGCGATGTCACAGTGGTATAAGATAAATTCAACTCAGCCTCACGTACCGCTGCTTCATATTGCGCCAAGCTAGCTGTTGCTAATGCATTATCAGAGTTAGCATTATCTGCTTCACGCTGACTTACTGACTGCGTTGCCACTAAAGCCTGCAAACGTTGCGCTTCGCGCTTTGCTTGATCGAAACGTGCTTTTTGCTGCGCCAATTGTGCTTTTGCATTAGCTAGCGCAATTTGATAAGGCACAGGGTCAATTAAAAACATTGCCTGTCCAGCTTTTACCGGCTCACCTTCTTCAAACAGCTTTTTAAGCAAAATGCCGCCAACACGCGGTCTAATTTCAACTTCTTTCGCACCTTCTGTTTGCGCCACAGCCTCTGCGCTCAAAGGCACACTGCCCGGAGCCATGGTAATCACACCTACTGGCATAGGCGGCATCGCCGCTTGGGCTTGCCCGCCGTTTTCTTGCTTACTGCAAGCTGCCAGCACAGAGCCGACTAGGACCCCAATCAGCGCCAACATCATGCCTGATGCCATCAAGGTTCGTTTCGCATGCGTAACCTGTGCGTTAATCGACTGTGTGTGAATATGTTGCTGATTCTGACTTGCGGTCTTATTTGCCATTTAAAACTCCACGATTGTTTTTTATAACTTACTAATTATTCTATGTTTTTGTAAAAAATAGAAGTCATCTGCTCTTGCTTACATTCAGATTTGTATGTATATTATATACAAACAGGAATGTATGTAAAGCCTAATTGATTTAAAATACGCAAAAATGAAGTTTTATTAGTAGGGTTAAATATGGTCAGAAAAACCAAAGAAGATGCAGAACTTACTCGCCAAAAGATAGTAGATGCGGCACGCACGGTGTTTCTTGCACGTGGAGTAAGTAAATCAACCTTGGAACATATCGCCTCACAAGCAGATGTGACCCGTGGCGCCGTTTACTGGCATTTTAAAAACAAAACAGAAATCTTTCATGCCATTCGCGAGCAAGTATTTTTACCGCTGATTGACCGCATGGACGATACGCTGGCAATTACCGCTGACAATTCACAAAATCCGTTAGATCAAATTGAAGCTAGTATGTGCCATACCATACAAGAACTAAATGATAATGTTGAGATGCGTGAAATCTACGAAATCATGATGATTAAATGCGAATATGTGGATGAATTTGCATTAGTGCTGCATCAAATTATGAACAACTGCTCTAGCCTAGTAGAAAAAATCGAAATAGCTTATGCACACGCACAGTCACAAAACCTGCTAGCCAGCACACTTACTCCACGCGCACTCGCCCTAGACACGCATTTGTTTTTTGGTGGATTGCTGCATATGTGGGTAAAAGATGCCGATGGCAGCAAGTTCAGGTATCAAGCGCTTGAGCTGATTAAATCTCACATCAAATTACGCAGAAAATAGATAGTTAAAATAAATCTTGTAGATCAGTTACTGTAGCGATAACATACGCAGATATTAAGCGTTGGAGGCATTGTGGCTATTTATACTGGTGAAATTTACGGTAAACAAACCGCAAGCAAGTTTGTGATGTACAACGTGCTAAAAGTAAGTAAGCAGGTTGTTACCCTACAAAACATAGACAATCCGCTGAGCCTGTTCGAAACCACAGAACAAAAGCTAAACGCCTCAGGTTATATCCGCGTTAGCCAAACACCATTTATCGATCTAGAATCGACCACGCCAAAACGCCGCAAGGCCGCAAAAAAACCCATACGCTGTCCGCTTACCTTCGATTTTTTAGAAGAGCGCGCCGACAGTGAACGTCCTGCACCTATCATGCAGGACTTATTCAGCTAACAGCAAAGTCTTTATTCGCTACGTGGTGGGCCGCCACGTAAATCATGTCCATCAGCACTGTAAATTTCCACTTCCACAAAGTCACCCGGCGTTAAGCCTTCAGCATCTTCTAAATATACAACGCCATCAATCTCAGGTGCATCTGCTTTAGTACGGCCAATCGCTTCGATATTACCTTCAACATCCGTCACAATCTCGTCTACTAATACAGTTTGAATGCTACCAATCTTAGCGTGTACTTTAGCGGCACTGATACGCTCTTGCACTTCCATAAAGCGGCTCAAGCGCTCTTGTTTCACTTCTTCAGGCACTTGATCCGGCAAGGCATTGGCTGCCGCACCATCTACTGCTGAATAAGCAAAACAGCCTACTCTGTCTAACTGCGCTTCTTCCATAAAGTCTAACAGTTGTTTAAAGTCATCTTCTGTTTCACCTGGGAAACCAGCAATGAATGTGCTACGAATCGTAATGTCCGGACAGATGTCACGCCAGGCCTTAATACGTGCCAGATTATTCTCACTGCTTGCCGGACGTTTCATCGCTTTTAATATACGCGGGCTAGCATGCTGGAATGGCACGTCTAGGTAAGGCAGAATCAGACCATCCGCCATCAATGGAATCACCTCATCCACATGCGGGTATGGGTACACATAATGCAAGCGAGTCCAGACACCAAGTTCACTTAAAGCTTGCGTCAACTCTGTCATACGGGTTTTAACCGGGCGACCGTTCCAGAAACCTGGGCGATATTTAACATCAACGCCATAAGCCGAAGTGTCTTGTGAAATCACTAAAATTTCACTCACACCTGCATTCACTAGATTCTCAGCTTCGTTAAGCACCTCTCCAATCGGGCGACTGACTAAATCACCTCGCATGCTAGGAATAATACAGAAGCTGCAACGATGGTTACAGCCTTCAGAAATTTTAAGGTAAGCGTAATGCTTAGGTGTCAGCCTTACGCCTTGTGGTGGCACTAAGTCAATAAATGGCTCATGCGGCTTAGGCAGGTTTGCATGTACGGCTGTCATTACTTCTTCTAGCGCGTGCGGGCCTGTTACTGCCAATACGCTTGGGTGCGCAGCTTCAACTACGCCTTTTTTAGCGCCTAAACAGCCGGTAACAATCACTTTACCATTTTTATTAATCGCCTCACCAATCGCATCCAAAGACTCTTCCACGGCACTATCAATGAAACCGCAGGTATTCACCACCACTAAATCAGCTTCGTCGTAACTTCCAGAAATTTCATAGCCTTCCGCCCGTAATTGGGTGAGAATACGCTCTGCGTCTGAGCCAGCTTTAGGGCAGCCTAACGATACAAAGCCTACTTTAGGCGTGGAGTTTTTGCTTGTAGTACTCATTGTCATAAAAACCTATAAATCTTAAAATTAATTCAAATGTATATTATTGCGATTGCCTGGATGTATGTTGTTGTACTCATGGCCGCCACTGAAAAATCAGTGACTGCAGGACTACTCACGTTTATATTTTACGGCTTGCTGCCATGTGCCCTGCTACTGTGGCTACTTGGTGTTAAACATAGACGCCACCAACAAAACAAACCATCAGTGGATGAAATAACCCACCAAGAAGATAGAACTGACACCCAGAGCGATGAGTAGCACCTGACTTAAAGTTGCTTTTAATTCCGTGCGTTTATGCAAACTAGGAATTAAATCAGCCACTGCTACATACAACATGCTTGCCGCTGCCAACCCTAAAATATAGGGAACCCAACTCATCACATATTGCAAAGCATAATAAGCAAGGAGTCCACCCACCAAAGTTGCTAAACTAGACACTAAATTAAACACCAGTGCCTGTTTTTTGCTGTAACCCGAGTGCAATAGTATTAAAAAGTCACCCACCTCTTGTGGGATTTCGTGCGAAATAATCGCCAGCGCGGTAACCACACCTAATTTCACATCCACTAAAAATGCCGCTGCAATTAAAACGCCATCCACAAAGTTATGAAAAGTATCTCCTATCATAATCATCATGCCGCTGCGCCCACTATCATGGTGGTGCGCGTGTGCATGGCTGTGTACCTGCGTTAAAGATGGTGCCTTTGCAGCAGTCACCGCTTTATACTTCACACCATCGGCAGCAAGCTCAGGCTTCGGATGTGTTAACGGGCAGTCTTCCTCAGTATGAATCGCGTGCACTTCACAGTGATCACCATGGCAATGCCGCCAAATCACCAGTTTCTCTAGTACAAAAAATAACAACAACCCAAATAAGAGGGTTGCAGAGATACTTTCTATACTACTCGCTTCATTAAACGCATGGGGAAGTATTTCTAAAAACACTGCGCCTAACATAGCGCCTATCGCATAGCTAACCAGCATAGGAATCCATGCTGTACGTAGGTTGAGTGCAAACAATGCGGCTAAAGATACGCTTAACACCCCGCCCGTAAAGCTAGCGATAATAATCCATGCAAGAATAGGTAACTCGGGAATTGTCATGCAACACTTTTGATCAGTAATAAAGAGCGATATTATAACTGAGCAACTGCCACATCTCTATGTGATTCCAACCAAATCATACTTGCCATACGTCCGGTGATGTTATCGCGCCTAAAAGAAAAAAAGCGCATCTGATCTGTATAGGTGCAAAAGTCTTCATTCACCCCGGCGCCATATATTTCAGTCACACCAATGCGGTTAAGGCGCTGTTGTGCAATCAAGTATAAATTGCACAGCCATTTATCACCTGATGCTGATGACTCAAACAATTTAAATGCCTGGCTCGCCTGATTATCTTTTGCAATGAATTGGTCGCGCACATCTCCGCCCACCTCAAAGGCATTAGGCCCGATGGCCGGACCTAACCACACCAATACTTCATCAGCCGGCACTTGCATTTTCTGCACAGCAGCTTCAACCACACCGTCACACAGCCCTCTCCAGCCTGCATGCACTGCTGCAACAACGCTCCCCTTTTTATCGCATAGTAAAACAGGCAGACAATCAGCCGTCATCGTCACACACACAACATTGGGTTTGGTGGTAAAGGATGCATCCGCATTTTGCAGGCAAGTGCTAGTAGCTGCATTAATCACCTCAATGCCATGCACCTGATTCACCCAGACTGGCTCACTAGGCAGGTACGGACTTAATAATTGACGGTTTTTCGCAACAGCAATTGGATTATCTTGTACATGCGCACCTAGATTAAGACTGGCGTATGGGGCAGCACTCACGCCACCAGTGCGCGTAGTTTGCAACGCCTTCACATGGAGAGGTGCAGGCCAATCAGGAGTGATTAATGTAATAGGTTCAGCATTAGTCATGGTTACTTCATTCATTTAAAGCTAAACATCTTCCTCATTATCAAAATCTGCATCATCTTCTTCATCACCATCGTCAAACAGATCATCATCGTCATATTCATAATCCTCATCAGCCAGATAAGGCTCCATGCTTAATTCAAAGTCTTCCTCATCATCACGCACATCTTCATGACGCATGGCTTCCAACAACACCTTCATATCATCAGCCAGCTCAATCTGCCACTCCATGAATTCATTGGTGGCTGGGTGCACCAGACCAAGCTTGATTGCATGCAAAGCCTGACGATGAAACTGACTGACCGCGTCGCGCAACGTTTGCGTCATTGCACGAATCGGCACAATGCCACGGAAACCATAAACAGGGTCACCAACTAAAGGCGCCTTGAGGTGCTGCATGTGTACACGAATCTGGTGAGTACGTCCGGTTTCTAAGTTGCAGCGTAAGTAAGTTTGCACAGAAAAACGCTCTAATATCTCGTAACGCGTCACAGCAGGTTTACCCATCCGGTTAATTGCCATTTTAGTACGCGAACGAGGATCACGACCTAACGGCTGATCGACCACGCCATTTCGCCAGAGTTGTCCCCATACAATGGCACGATACTCACGCTTTACAGTACGCGCTTGTAACTGACGTACCAAATGCGTCTGCGCATTTAATGTTTTAGCCACCACTAATAAGCCACTGGTTTCTTTATCTAAACGATGCACAATCCCTGCACGTGGCACATCGTGTAATTGCGGCGAATGAAATAGCAAGGCGTTGAGTAAAGTACCCTCCCAATTTCCGGCCGCAGGGTGCACAACCATGCCGGCAGGTTTGTTCACAACTAAGATGTGGTCATCTTCATACACAATATCCAGTGGAATATCTTGTGCAGTAAATGCATAGGTCTCAGGCTTCACCTGCACATCAACCGACACATTTTCTCCGCCCCACACTTTGGTTTTTGCAGTACTGGCTTTGCCGTCAACGGTCACCAAACCGGACTTTATCCAAGCCTGTAGTCTTGAGCGTGAATGTTCAGGAAGTAACCGTTGCAAAGCAACATCAAGGCGCAAACCGCCCAAATCTGATGAGATTGTGAGGTGAATTAGGTTGTTAAGAGATTGTTGAGTAGCGTCTGTCATCGGTTATAATCGTGAGAAATTCTTAAAGGTGGTTTTGCATGAAGTATATCTCAATTTTGGCTTTTACCTTCTTACTCGGTGGATGTGCGATTTTTGGCGCACCAACTGAGATTGATGATACGAAAGGCTGGACAGCTGAACGCATCTATCAAGAAGGTGCAGCAAAAATGCAAGACCGCGACTACGACAAAGCCATTGTTTACTTTCAAAAGCTTGAGTCTCGCTATCCGCATGGCAAGTTTGCTACGCAAGCGCAACTTGAAACAGCCTACGCCCATTACAAAAAGCAAGACCCGGTATCCGCAGTTGCTGCTGCCGACCGTTTCATCAAACTCCACCCTGATCACCCTAACGTAGATTATGCTTATTATCTAAAGGGCTTAGCAGTGTTTAATGAGCGCGGCATTATAGAAAAGCTCACCAAACAGCAAGTGAGTGACCGCGACCCACGCGCTTTGAAAGACTCTTTCGCGACCTTTAAAGAGTTAGTAACACGCTACCCAAAAAGCCGCTATGTAAAAGACGCCACACAGCGCATGGTTTACTTGGCAAACAGTCTGTCAGAACATGAGCTACATGTTGCGCGCTATTACATGAAACGCAAAGCTTATGTTGCCGCGATTAACCGCACAAAATATGTGATTGAATACTACCCACAATCCCCACATGTGGAAGAAGCACTAGTCATTATGATTAGTGCTTACGACTTAATGGGCTTAGATGATCTTAAAAATGATACCTTGCGCATTTTGAAAACTAATTATCCAGATAGTGCGATTTTAAATAAGAATGCACCTGAAGATGAACGCGTATGGTGGAAGTTCTGGGAAAGCCTGTACTAAATGAACTAAACCGCATTTAAAGCATCCATTATTTTGATGAAGTACTTTAATAAATTACCGGGATTCATTAAAACGCCATCAGGCCTTGAGTGGGTTTTGTTCAAAAAATTGCCCCTGATTTTTAGCATTGGAACAGCAGCGCCATGCATTCCAATGCTAATAATTTATCTAGGCAATGAAACGCTAAGCCGAGAGCAGCAGCAATTCATCTATCAATTACTCGGTGTACTTTTTAGTGTCTGGTTTCTAGTTGGCGCTATTGCAATCGGCTGTATTGTCGTCACCATTATGAAAGGGCCCGCTTATGTTGCAGACCCTTACGAGTTACCCACAGAAAATAAATCGCTAGAGCAATATCCAAATTGATAGCGCTACTGACAAATTCTTAAATATCACTATGTAATACAATCACCATACTGTACCCAAGTATGTCTGACGCTCTGATCGCCAAGCACCACATCGTTACATCATCATTAATGTCACCCCACACCTAGCCCAAAGTTCAATATTGCCGCGGTTCTTGCATAAATTATGTTTAATTTATTTAGTTCCCATATTAAACTATACAAAACTAAGCGTAACGAGCGCGCTTAATCAATATGGCAGCGATGCTAGTACTAAAATTAACTGAATTGTTGTCGACAACATAATTAGCAAGACGCTAAACACTTGTGCTTTTTGCAACGACGCACTCAAGCGCAGGATTAACGTCATGACAACAATGCATTGCGTAGTAAATTTTTAACCCGCTCTCCAACGAAGGGGAGTTTGGGCCGAGGTTATAGAGCCATATAACATCAGCCAAATTTATTCCAACGTGGGAATAAGTCTAAATGACGCACAAAACATAACCCTACCAAGTTATGCAGTGCCCCGTGTAAGCTACCAATTGAGCGCATACAAGACTGTTGTAGCGCGGTAGTTTGTGAATATATTTAGGTTAGGAAAGAACTATGAACAAAGTGAGCTTCTGGAATATCGGTCACTTATTAAACAATCTGAGCTATAAAAAGAAATTTACCTTACTTGGCACAGTGGCGCTCGTACCTTTATTGATTCTACTTTTTTTCAATATCCAGCTACTGAACTCTGACCAAAAAATTACCAGAATCGAACGCCAAGGCATTACCTATTTAGTCCCGCTGCGTCATTTTATTGAAAGCGTTCAAGCTCATCGCGGCATGACCAATTCCTATTTATCAGGAAACGATGATTTTGCAGAAAAGATTGATGCCAACGAAAAAAAATCCAGCACGCTCATTTTAAATATTGACCAAATTGATAAAGAACTTGGCCAGCAATTCCGATCTACAGAAGACTGGAATAAGATTAAAAAGAACTGGGATAAGCTTAAAGCTGACTGGGCGCAAATTAAGTCAAAATCAGGCGACATCACACCACAACAAAGCTTTGCAAATCACAGTCATCTAATCAACCAACTGCTTGAGTTTTCATTAAAGCTCACAGACGCGAGCACACTGACGCTCGACCCGCAAATGGACACCTATTATCTAATGGATATTGTCTATTTAAGAACCATCAACGTCGTTGAAATCACAGCGCAGATTCGTGGTTTAGGTGCAGGTATTACCTCTCGACAGTTTGTGACAAACCAGGAAAAACTAAAACTTTCAGCACTGACTAACCAAGTGGAAGCATCCCTTAAAAGCTACGAACATGTCATGTCTGTACTTAAAAATTATGAGAGTACATACACACAAGTAAAACCGGTGATGACTGCGTTACAGAAATCGATTGATGAACTAAACACGCTAGTAAAAAAATCGATTATTGATGCAGAAACTATTGATTTAGATACAGAAAAATATTTTAATTTTGCTACTCAGTCCATTACCAAAGGCTATCAAGCCTATGACGAAATTAGCAAGTTACTAGACCAGTCTTTAGAAAAACGCTTGATGCAACAGCAACAGCAATTTTGGCTGGTAGTATCTATCACCATTTTAACGATTTTAATGGTTAGCCTGATGCTGTTCTCCGTTGCTAGAAACATTATTCAAGCAACTAGCGAGACTAAGGCGTTAATGAACAATCTTGCTCAAGGAAATGTTGTGCATCATGATGAGAATAAGATTTTCAGTCGTGATGAAATGGGCGACGTGATGCGCTCATCTTATAGCTTACAGCAAACCATTAAAAACCTGATTGATGCCCTGCAAAGGGTTAGTCATCAGCACTCTATTGGTGATATAGACGCCACATTAAATGCACAGCAGTTCAACGGCGTCTATGCCGAAATGGCAACTGGTATTAACAAAATGGTGGCTGACCATATTGAAATGAACCAAAAGGCGATTGCCGTGGTGCAGGCCTTTGGTGACGGTGATTTAACACCGCAACTGGAGAAGTTCCCAGGGAAAAAAGCATTTGTGAATACGGCGATTGAGCAAGTACGCGCCAATATTCAAGCGCTGGTGGTGGACACCAATATGCTGGTTAACGCCACGATTCTGGGCAAACTTTCCAGACGTGCAGACTCCAGACGCCACCATGGTGAGTTCCGTAAAATTGTGCAAGGTATCAATGACACATTGGATGCGGTGGTTAACCCATTAAACATGGCGGCCAAATATGTCGATGACATCGCAAAAGGTAACATCCCTGCCAAAATTACCGATAGCTACGATGGCGATTTTAATGCAATTAAAAACAATCTGAATCAATGTATTGATGCTGTGAATACCATGATTGCAGATACAGCGTTATTAGCAGATGCTACTGAAAAAGGCCAACTCTCAACGCGAGCAGACGCAAGTCAGCACCTGGGAGATTTCCGCAAAATCATTGAAGGCATGAACCACACCTTAGACTACGTGGTTAATCCGTTGAATATGGCAGCACAGTACGTAGAACGTATATCTAAAGGCGATATCCCTACCCATATCACTCAACCATACAATGGTGATTTTAACGTCATTAAAAACAACCTGAACACCTGTATCGATGCAATCAATCGCTTGGTGAGTGACACTAATTTGCTGTCGGAAGCCGCCACTGAAGGGCGTATCAGCACAAGAGCCGATGTGACCCAACACCAAGGTGACTTCCGTAAAGCGGTAGAGGGTGTAAATTCCACGCTGGAAACCATTGTAGCGCCTATTATTGCCGTTAAAGACGCGGTTGACACGATTACAACAGCAGCTAACGAGATATCTTCCGGCAACAATGACCTGTCAAGCCGGACTGAGCAGCAGGCGTCCAGCCTAGAAGAAACTGCAGCCAGCATGGAAGAGCTAGCAAGCACGGTCAAACATAATGCTGAAAATGCAAAACAAGCGAATCAGCTAGCACTCAGCGCTTCCGATATCGCAGTAAAAGGCGGCAATGTAGTTTCAGAGGTTGTGACCACCATGATTGCCATTAACGATAGCTCACGCAAAATTGAAGATATTATTTCCGTGATTGATGGTATCGCCTTCCAAACTAATATTCTTGCACTAAATGCAGCTGTTGAAGCGGCAAGAGCTGGTGAGCAAGGTCGAGGCTTCGCGGTAGTTGCCGGTGAGGTACGCAATTTGGCACAGCGCTCAGCCAGTGCGGCCAAGGAAATCAAAGAACTGATTACAGACTCTGTAAACAAAACGACAGAAGGTACCACATTGGTACAAAATGCCGGGCAAACCATGGAAGAAGTAGTGGTGTCGGTGAAACATGTGGCTGACATTATCGGTGAGATTGCCGCGGCCTCCATTGAGCAAGCAGCAGGCATCGATCTAGTCAATGAGGCTGTGACTAGCATGGACGAATCTACACAGCAAAATGCAGCACTGGTAGAACAGGCTGCTGCAGCAGCTGAATCCCTAGTAGAACAAGCTAACCAGTTATCTAATGCTATCAGTGCGTTTAAACTGGATGATGCTAAAGACGGATTACCTGTACATCAGTCATTGAAATCAAACCACAATCATGTGGCATTAGCTGTAGTGAAAAGCCGCCCTGAGCCAGAGCTGGTGAAGTCGATTGCAATCAAACAGGCAAACGGTAACGGCGATTGGGAGGAGTTCTAAGCATAAATAATATCTAGCCGCAAACGCTGCGTATTTACACGCAGCATTTGCGCAATGTTTAACCGTGAGCGGTAATGTTTGGTGCAGATGTTTAACAATAAACATTGCGCTAACATTCACTATCAGCAGCAAGCAATGACAGGTACAAGATTATAACAAGAGCATATATCTCTCTAAGCTTTGAAGCGATATATGCTCTACATCTATCAGTTAGCGCTAGCTGTTATTTAGCTGGCTATATGACAGCTATAGCGCTGTTGTTTTTAATGCTTTTTAGCGCGGCGATCTTTGTCTTCAACTTCTTTCTTAGCTTTTAACTCAGCACGTTGCGCAGTCTTACGGCGGCGCATACTTACAATACCTTCACCCGGCTTACGCTTATCTTCATCTTCCGCAAACGGGTTATGCCCTTGCTTATACTCAACACGCAATGGTGTACCTGAAAGCTGGAAAGTTCTACGGAAAGTTTTTTCTAAAAAGCGTGTATAAGCATCTTTAACACCATCCACGTGGCTACCATGAATCACTACGATAGGTGGATTGCTACCACCCTGATGCGCATAGCGTAATTTTGGACGGATGCCTTTACTGATAGGCGGCTGATGTTGCTGTAACGCATCAATCAGCACACGTGTCAGCTGCGGTGTTGCAAGCTTAGCGAAAGCAGCCTTGTAAGCCACATCCACTGATTTAAACAGCTCAGGCAGACCTTTTTTACGCAAAGCGGAAATGTAGTGAAACTCAGCAAAATCTAAAAACTGCAGCTTACGGTCGATTTCACGTTTAATCCAATCACGCTCATCTTCTTTCAAACCATCCCATTTATTGATAGCCACGACTAAAGCGCGACCAGCATCTAAGATGTAAGCTGCTACGTGTGCGTCCTGCTCGGTGATACCCTCTTGTGCATCCACCACAAGAATCACCACATTTGCCTCTTCAATCGCCTGTATGGTTTTAATCACGGAGAACTTTTCAATCGCTTCAAATACACGGCCACGCTTACGCACACCGGCTGTATCAATCAGCGTGTAGTGTTTACCATTCTTTTCTAAATCGATATGGATAGAGTCACGCGTAGTACCAGGCTCATCATAAGCAATCACACGCTCTTCCCCTAGCAATGCATTCACTAGAGTTGATTTACCCACATTAGGGCGACCAACAATCGCCACTTTAGGAATTCTGTCACCGGTATAGTCAGTCACCGGCTCATCTTCAGTAACTGTGAAGTTTTCTAGCGCAAGCTCAATAATATCGCGTACACCTTCGCCATGTGCTGAAGAAATTGAAAGTGGGTAACCTAAACCCAACTCATGGAAGTCTGCACTGACCACTGCTTTTTGCATGCCTTCAGTTTTGTTTACCGCCAACAATACTGGGCACTTGGTTCTTCTTAAACGGTTGGCAATTTCCATATCCTGAGGTGAAACACCTTGGCGACCATCTACCAAAAAGATAATTGCATCAGCTTCATCAATCGCTTGCAAGGTTTGCTTTGCCATGGCTTTAAGAATGCCACTGTCTGTATTTGGCTCAAAGCCACCTGTATCCACGACTAGATAAGGCTGGCTAGCGCCTATGCCACGCCCATAATGTCGATCACGGGTTAGTCCAGGTAAGTCAGCGACTAAGGCATCACGACTTTTAGTTAAACGGTTAAATAATGTTGATTTGCCGACGTTAGGTCGACCAACCAAAACAATGGTAGGTATCATGTGAGCCTTCTATAAAGCATTGAAGCTAATTGATAATTTTAGTCATCAATTAGCCCAATTAATTTTTAATTCTAATAATAAGCGATTAAAGCAAACCAAACATTTTATTTAATTTGAATCGCATACAAACTGCCACCTCGTGACTGTGCCAGTAATGTGTCACTGTTAATCATGGCCATTTGCGGTAAGATTGCTGAGTTATCTGTTTTTACTCTGGCTGAGAACGCACCATCTTCACGCTTCAGAAAATGTACATAGCCTTCTACATCACCAACAGCAACTCTGTCACCCATGGGTAAAGGCGCAGTAGGCTGTCTATTTTTAAGGGCTGCCTGACGCCAAAAGGTTTTACCCGTCGTGTAATCAAGTGCGTAAATCGAGCCGATTGCATGCGACACATAAATACGGGCATCTTCGTGGCTTAACCCGGTTAAGCTTGAAATATCACGGTTCCAAACAACACGTCCAGATGCACGGTCAACCGCTGCAATACGACCCTGATAAGCCACCGCATACACTAAAGGACCATCCACCATAGGTAGGCTTGTAATATCCGCAATACGCTCAATCTCGGTAACGCCTTTAGGCTGAGCCACAGAAGCTTCCCATAGCAGCTTGCCGTTATCAGCGCGAATTGCCGCAAGTTTACCGCCGGCAAAACCGGCATATACCGCGCCTCCATCCACTACAACGCCTGCACTGCTGCGTACTGTGAGCGCTGGGCTAGTACGGTCATAAACCCATTTTCTACTGCCGTCATCAGCATTAATACCATAAATGCGGCTATCACCAGTGCGTACAACTACCATACCGTCGTAATACCTAGGAGCACTTAGCACCTCGCTACTCAGTCTGGACATCCACTGCAGTTTGCCTGATAAATCATAGGCATAAACCACACCTTTTTGCGTGCCAACCAACACCAAACTACCGCCAACACCTACACCACCGGTAAGCTTTTCAGTTATTTTTGCATGCCAAAGCTGTTTACCATTCGTTGCATCTAACTTAACGAGATCACCGTCAGCGCTAGCTGCATAAGCAAAACCCGCTTCTACCACTGGCGCAAGGTCATAGTTACCGGATATACCAAGTTTAGCTTGCCACACAATTTTAGCGGTTGCATTCGCCTCAAACTCAGTCAACGGCTCCATATCTACCACCTCACGACCGAAGACACGTTCTGACAAGTCAGTTTTCAGATCGGTAATAGAGGTACAGGCAGAAAGCAGCGTGAAGCCACATATAGCCAATAATGCAGTTGATTGTTTAATAAAACGCATTAAGTATTAGCCTAGTGAATCAATTTTTTGTTGCGTCAAATGACGATAGCGGCCTTGAGCATCTAGCTTGGTAAGTGCAAGTTCGTAAGCTGCTTTAGCCTCGTCACGTTTACCTAAGCCAAGTAATACGTCGCCTTTAAGATCAAGGAACAAACCATCAAAACCAGCATCGTGCTTTGCTTCCAACACTTTCAAAGCTGCGTCAAAATTGTTTTCTTCAGCCAAAATGTTGGCTAACTGCAAACTCGCAATCGCACTCACAGAAGTTTCTTTAGCATTGCTAATCGCCCACTCTAATTGCGCTTTAGCGCTTTTAATCTGATTGGCTTCGTAATTTGCTTTAGCAGCTAATACTGCAGCACGTCCCGCATATGGTGTCGCGCTATATTTTTCCATTAACACAGCCGCTTTAGCTTGAATTGATTTTGTATCCTGAGTATCAACCACTTGTAATGCCTGATACTCAGTAGAAGCATTTACCGCCTGTTTGGTTTGATAGTATGTCCAGCCTTGGTACGCGGCATAAGCAACTAATAAGCCTATAACCAAATTACTGACCATTTTTCCGTAGGTTTTCCACCACGCTTTTAACTCGTCTAACTGTTCTTGCTCTTCTAAATCGTATGCCATTCTTAGTCCTAATATATATTTAATTCAAAAACTTACGCTACGCCTATCATCCATTTGCAACTTTTTTACCAGGAATTGCTGCCAGTAAACTCTGTGTGTAGGCATGTTGTGGCCGCTCATAAATATCAGCGACTTTTCCTAACTCAACAACTCGCCCTTGATGCATCACCACAATATCATCTGCAATATGACGCACAACTCGTAAATCATGGCTAATAAAGATGTAACTTAACGCCATTTCTTGCTGCAGCTCTTTAAGCAGCAACAGTATTTGTGCCTGTATCGAAACGTCTAATGCCGACACTGGTTCATCGCACACCACCACCTTGGGTTGTAGCACTAGCGCTCTGGCAATGCCAATGCGCTGTCTTTGCCCGCCAGAAAACTCATGCGGGTATTTTTGCATATCAGCCTCAGTTAAGCCAACACGCTTTAACATGGCAATCACTTTGCTTTTACGCTCAGCCGCGTCACCCAAGCCATGTATCAGCAAGCCTTCGCCTACCAAATCACCGATGCGCATACGCGGATTAAGCGAGGCAAACGGGTCTTGAAACACCATTTGCAAATCTTTACGCACGGACCTAAGCGCTTCTGCATTGAGCTTAGCTAAATCTTTTCCTGCAAAAACCACTTCACCACTGTCAATCGACTGCAATTGTAACAGACATCTTGCCAAGGTGGATTTACCACTACCAGATTCGCCAACCACGGCAAGGGTTTTGCCTGCACGCAGTTTGATGCTGACGTCGTTCAATGCTTTTACCAAGGTTTTACCAAAACCAAATTTTCCACTGCGCTGTGTGTAAGTTTTGGTTAAATGCTTAGCCTCTAAAATATATTCACTCATATTGCAGCACCAGTAACTTGGGGGTTGCTATCTGGCAACCAGGCATAATCAATCGGTTTTAAATCTTTTTTACCTTCCGCGTCAGGCACACACGCCAGCAATGCCTTGGTATATGGATGCTGCGGGTTATTGAGCACCTGTTGCTTGGTGCCAGCCTCAACAATCTCACCTCTAAACATCACCACGACATTGTCCGCAATATCCGCAACCACACCAAAGTCATGCGTAATAAACAACATACCCATATTCATGCGGGTTTTCAGATCGTCCAGCAATTTTAAAATTTGCGCCTGCACGGTAACATCTAGTGCGGTAGTAGGCTCATCGGCAATCAGCAGGCGCGGTTCGCAAGCTATGCTCATCGCAATCATCACGCGCTGACGCTGTCCACCAGACAACTCATCAGGATAACTATCAGCTCGGCTAGGCGAAATACCGACCATTTCAAGCAAGCTAGCCACCTTGTTCTTTAAGGCATGATTCTTTAGCCCTAGGTGTGTCGTCAAACTTTCGCCAATTTGGTAGCCAATCGTCAGCACCGGATTAAGTGAGGTCATCGGCTCCTGGAAAATCATGGCGATTTTTGCACCACGAATTTTTTGCAGGGCTTTTTCACTCAGCAAGCTAATGTCTTGCACCCCGGTTTCATGATCATTAAATAGAACTTTACCGGTATTGAGCTTTAACTGCTGTGATAGCAACCCCATCACCGATAATGCTGTCAGGCTTTTACCACTGCCGGACTCGCCAACCACACAAGTGGTTTTACCTGCTTCAATGGTAAAACTTACATCGTTAACCAATAGACGCGATGGCGTATTTTTAGGCGAAATAGTGACATGCTGTAACTGTAACAATGGCTGAACTGTATCTTTAGAGTTACTCATCATTTACTCGATACTATAAACAATAGTCACCACAACGCGAGCTGTTTTATCGATGGTTGATTTATCGTAAACACCACCATAGCTGTCATCACCAGCATCGCCACCTACAGGCAGGATATAAAATGCACCTTGCGAAGCCGATTTCATCACGCCGACTACCACACCGTCCTGCTTTACAAACTCAGTGGCGCGGCTACGCGCATTTTTTGTAGCCGCAGCAATTAAAGACATTTTAATATTCTCTAAATCACTCACTAAGTAGGATGGCGCTCTGGCGACTACAGGGTGATTTTCTGCGCGTAGTTGCAATAAAGCTTTATTGGCATTAGTCACTTTATTTAAATCTTTGGTCACCACACGAATTGTTTGGTAAGCATCAAAACCGCGCTGCACCTGTCGTGGCGTGTCTTTAATAAACTCCTCTTCGTAATGCGGATTTAAAGTTTCGACATCAACACTCCAGGTCTTCGCTTCAAACCCTTGCGCTAATAAAAACTCCTCTACCACTTTACGCTCCACCGCCAGCTTTTCTAAAGCTTCCCCTTGTGTAGGTTGGGTAACACTGACACTCAGCTCCCATTCAGCACTATCTGCTTTAATTGGCTTTTCTGCTAATCCTTTCACTGTGATGGATTGCTGGCCAGACATCGCGCGCTTACCCTGTACGCCTAGTATAAATGCAGCAGCAGACATGCCGATTGCCAAAAAGATACCCAATGCAACCATAGCTTTAAATAGATTATTCTGCTCGTTCATTGCAAATACCTTTTAATAAGTACTTCAAGTGTTCAGTCTAATTGCCAATTAAATCAATTACCAGTTAACTCAATGACTAGTTAAGTAGGCAACTGCGGCTTCAACGCTCAGTTTTTGCTGTTCACCTTTTACTGTCGCCAGCATTGGCTTCAATGCCACTTCGTTATTCGCCACCTCATCATCACCCAATATCAATGCGTATTTGGCACGACTTCTATCCGCTTTTTTCATCTGTGACTTAAAGCTACCACCACCAGCGTGCAACACCACTTGAATATTCGCATTGCGTAAACGTTCAGCGATACTAAAAGCAGCATTCTCTGCTTGCTCACCTACATTCACCAGATACACATCCGGCGCATCGTCCGCTTCAACCTCATACTCCTGCATGAGTAAAAACACACGCTCTAGACCAATGCCAAAGCCACATGCAGGCGTTGCATCTCCACCTAGGCGCTCAACTAAACTATCATAGCGCCCACCGCCGGCAATAGTACCCTGCGCGCCCAGCTTCGTCGTCACCCATTCAAATACGGTGCGGTTGTAGTAATCTAAGCCGCGCACCAAACGCGGATTAATCGTGTAAGCCACACCAGCATCATTCAACCTTTTACACAGACCCTCAAAGTGAGCGCGAGTTTCAGCGCCTAAGCAGTCAAGCAACTTTGGGGCAGCCTCACACATAGCTTGCATACGCGGATTTTTAGTATCCAGGATACGCAGTGGATTGGTATGCAAACGTCGCTTAGCATCTTCATCCAGCAACTCTGCATGCTGCTCAAAGTATGCAATCAGCACATTACGGTATTCGGCACGCTCATGCGCGTCACCAATGCTGTTAATTTGCAGTTCAACATCCTCAATACCAAGCTCACGCCATAGCCTCGCCAGCAACACAATTTGTTCGGCATCAACCTCTGGGGTATCAAAGCCAAAAGCTTCTACGCCAATTTGATGGAACTGACGCTGACGGCCTTTTTGTACGTTTTCATGGCGAAACATCGCACCGCTATACCACAATCGCACTGGGCCATTATAGGTAAGATTATTTTCAACCACAGCACGCACACAACCGGCGGTGCCTTCAGGGCGCAAGGTCAGCTTGTCGCCGTTAAGCGCGTCTTCCCATGCGTACATTTCTTTTTCTACGATATCGGTATGCTCGCCTACGCTACGCACAAACAAATCGGTAGATTCAACCAGCGGCATGCGGATATTTTTATAACCATACTGTGCAAGTACGCGGCGTGCTGTGTCTTCTAGCTTAAACCATAAAGGCGTAGCCTCTGGCAGAATGTCGTAAAAACCTTTGATGCTTTGAAATTTGTTACTCATGAACTTTTGAATTGCCTATTATGAATTGACTACTTGTATTGGAATTATTTTTTGTGCAGATGCAGGACGTAATTTACCGCCTTCGGCATAGTTTTTTTGCACATACGCTTCAACAATTGCCTGAAACTCCTCGGCAATATGATCACCTTTCAATGTGACGGTTTTTTCACCATCGACGAACACTGGCGCCACTGGTACTTCACCCGTACCAGGCAGACTAATACCAACATTGGCTAATTTAGACTCGCCGGGGCCATTCACTACACAGCCCATCACTGCCACGCTCATATTCTCAACACCTGCATACGCATCGCGCCAAATCGGCATTTGATTACGCAAGTAAGTTTGAATTTGCATAGCAAGCTCTTGGAAATAAGTTGAAGTAGTACGGCCACAGCCTGGGCAAGCAGTCACCAATGGGGTAAACGAACGAACCCCCATGGTTTGCAGAATCTCTTGCGCTACGACCACCTCTTTAGTGCGTGATTCATTCGGCTCTGGTGTGAGTGAAACTCGAATCGTGTTGCCGATGCCTTGCTGCAACAATAAGGCCAAAGCAGCGGTTGACGCAACAATGCCTTTAGAGCCCATGCCAGCTTCAGTTAGACCTAAATGCAGGGGATAATCGCTACGACTTGCTAGCTCTGTATAGACTTTCACCAAGTCTTGCACATCACTCACTTTGCATGAAATGACGATTTGATTTGGAGATAAACCCAACGCTACCGCCTGCTCCGCGCTCTCAAGTGCAGACTGTATCAAAGCCTCACGCATCAATGCATCAGCAGTCAATGGCTCGGCCAGCTTCGCATTATCGTCCATCATCTGCGCCATTTTGGCTTGATCCAGGCTACCCCAGTTCACACCAATACGCACAGCCTTTTTGTACTGTATTGCAGCTTCAATCATCGCTGCAAACTGCTCATCGCGCTTCGAACCCTTACCTACATTACCTGGGTTAATTCGATATTTTGCTAGCGACTCAGCACAATCAGGATATTGGGCCAGTAATTTATGACCGTTGTAATGAAAATCACCAACCAATGGCACATTACAACCCAGCTTATCTAAACCACGACGGATATTGCCGACTTGCGCAGCAGCTTCAGGCGAGTTCACCGTAATACGTACTACCTCAGACCCCGCCTGCCATAACGCATACACCTGCTTGATGGTTGCTTCAGCGTCCGCAGTATCTGTATTGGTCATACTTTGCACTACCACTGGGGCTGGTAAAGTATCTAATAAGCCACCGCCTACCGGCACGTGCCCGACCATCACTTGCAAAGTATTACGGGCTTTATTTTGCATAAACAAACTCAACGATTACTCCAAACTGATACGTGCAACATTGCTTCGAGTATAGCCAGCTAAATCCACAGCTTGCCCAGAAACATTGACTGTAGCTGCCTTGGCATTACCAATCACCACGCTAAACGGCGATTGAAAACTAAGTGACTGCGTATCGCCAGCATTTAAAGTCGCTTCGTAAAGTATTTGCCCGGCTTTATCACTCACACGCACCCAGGTTTTATCTGTCACCGATATGCTTACTTTTTTCAAAGCCGCAGCTGCGGCTTGCGGATCCGGTTTAACCTGAGGCTCAGGCTTGATTGGTGCCAGCGGCGCTACCGCAGGAACAGCCTGCACAGGCGCACTGACTGGTGCACTAGACTGCGGTTGTGTATTACTTACAGGCGCAACTCCTGCATCTTGGTTTGAAACTGCGTCCTCTGCAAACTGACGTTCTGCAGCTGGCAAAGCAGGCTCAGGTAAAGTCGTTTCGGGCAACACCACCTCGGAGGACTCCTGCGTATCGGCAGGTGCCTCTGCCACAGGCGCTGTAGTCTGTTGCACCGCATCATCAGCTACTGGCGACTGCTTAGGCAAATACTCAATATATACAAACCATGCAAGTAAAAAGAATAAAACCAGAATACTACCTAAAATATAGGTAAGCCATGGTCGATTATCTTTAGTTAACTGCACAGGCTGCATCGAAGGGTTAACAGCAAGCAGATTAGGTGACTGAGCTGGTGACAACTGGCGATAAATATCCAACAATGGTGCAGCATCTATCTCTAATAAACGAGCATAGTTTCGGATAAAACCACGAGTAATCATTGCGTCTGGCAATAAATCAAAAGCATCACGTTCTAGTGCATCCACTTGCTTAACACTGTAACGCAAGTGGTCTGACACATTTTGCTGTGATAATTTCTTTGCCTCTCTCGCTGCCTGTAACAATGCGCCGACTGACGCAGTCACAGAAACTTCTTCGACTTTCTCTTCAACCTGTTGTGTATCTGTCATTGTTAATTTCCACTCTGTAACAACTTAGCTTGTTCTGAATCAGGATATTGGCGTCTTAACTCAAGTGCATAACTTGACTCATCATCTCGATTACCTAACAAACGTGCAATCCTTACCGACAACCACAACAACTCAGGGCCTGGTCGACTTAACATCGCATTTTGCAGGGTATTTTTGGCAACAGCCACGTCATTTCGGTTAAATTGAATGAGCGCAAGCTGATAAGCGGCAGAATGGAAAAGTGGCTCTAACTGCAATGCTCGCTGAAAATAAACTTCTGCATTACGTGTATCTTGCTTGCGCAGTGAGCAGACACCAGCATTGGTATAAGCCATCGCCGGCGTGGCATATAGCGGGTTTTTTACCGCAGCCATAAACTCTTTGATTGACTCATCAGCCCGGCCACGCGAGCACAAAAAGTTACCAAAGTTATTATGTGCCTCTGAATTATTAGGCTCAATTTGGATGGCCTGCTTGAAGTTCATTTCAGCTAAAGCATCCTGTGAAAGCGCAGCATGCACCATACCCAAACCGTTGTATGCCATCGCAAAGCTAGGGTCAATTTTAGTGGCTATCGTGAACTCATCCAAGGCGACTTCCAGGTTTCGCTGTTGCAAGTAAACAGATCCTAAATCTGAGTGCGCACGCGCACGCGCTTTTAAAGCACTGGCATCATAGGCTTGCTGCTGCTGAGTAGCGCAAGCTGCAACAACTAAAGTGAGGGCGGCGGCAAAACCCAACTGACGTGCAGAAGACTTAACTGACTCAAGCTGCTGAGTAAGTAACTGGATCAAATTCATTTAACATTCACCTCGTTTAATCAACGGATTCTATAGGAATATGTCTAGAAGTACGTTTCGTTTTATCTAGTACTTTACCTGCTAATTGACCGCAAGCCGCATCAATATCATCACCGCGTGTCTTACGCACAGTCACAACATAACCAGCCTGCATCAAAATATCACGGAAAACACGTACATGATTTGGTTTAGACGTATCATAACCGCTATTAGGGAATGGGTTAAATGGGATTAAATTAAATTTACAAGAAACGTTCTTCACTAACGCCAGAAGCTGGTGTGCGTGCTCAACTGTATCATTCACGCCATCCAACATCACGTATTCAAACGTAACAAAGTCACGTGGCGCTTTTTCCAGGTAGCGATTACACGCTGCCATTAATTCTTTCAGTGGGTATTTTTTATTAATCGGCACGATTACATCGCGCAGGGCATCGTTCGGCGCGTGCAAAGACACCGCCAATGCAACCGGACAATCTTCTTTCAACCTATCCATTGCTGGCACCATGCCGCTGGTAGACAAAGTCACACGGCGGCGACTTAAACCATAAGCCGAGTCGTCCAGCATAATTTGCATGGCTGTAACGACATTATCATAATTAGCCAAAGGCTCGCCCATCCCCATCATGACCACATTACTAATAATGCGATCTCCGGCAGGCAGCATGTCGTAACCTGGCTCTTGTCGTAATGTTTGATTTGCGATGGCAAGCTGGCCTATGATTTCCGCAACGCTTAAGTTGCGGTTAAAACCTTGACGCCCAGTAGAGCAGAAAGTGCACTCCAGCGCACAGCCCACTTGACTAGAAATACATAAAGTACCGCGATCATCCTCAGGGATAAATACGGTTTCAATGCTATTTGCAGTATCGGCACCGATCAACCACTTACGTGTACCGTCGTTAGACACTTGAGCTAACTGCACTGTCGGCAAAGTAATTTCTGCATCGACAGCGAGTTTTTCGCGCAAGTTTTTGGCAATATCAGTCATCTGCTCAAAATCATGCACACCAAAGTGATGCATCCAGCGCATTAACTGTTTGGCACGAAAAGGTTTCTCACCTCTATCAGCAAACCATTGAGCGAGCTGTTTTTGATTGTAATTGAGCAGATTGACCAAAATTGTTTACACCTTATATTAACGATTAACTATTCTTTAGGCTGCAAGGCAACCCTATGCAACCTGAATAATTAAATTACTTACCGAAGAAGTAAGCGATTTCGATTGCTGCGTTTTCAGCAGAATCAGAACCGTGCACTGCGTTTGCATCAATGCTTTCAGCAAAGTCAGCACGGATAGTACCAGCAGCAGCTTCTTTAGGGTTAGTAGCACCCATCAAGTCACGGTTAACTTGCACTGCGTTTTCGCCTTCTAACGCTTGAATCATTACTGGACCTGAAATCATGAATTTTACAAGGTCAGCAAAGAATGGACGCTCTTTATGTACTGCGTAGAAACCTTCAGCATCAGCTTGTGTTAATTGTGCCATTTTAGCTTCAACAATTTTCAAACCAGCGTTTTCAAAACGTGTGTAAATTTTACCGATTACATTTTTTGCAACTGCATCTGGTTTGATGATAGAAAGCGTGCGTTGAACTGCCATAATTACTCCATTAAATTAACTTATTGAAAAGACCGTTAAAATACCATTTTTAGCACTTAAAATAAACCAACATTTTATGTTATGGTGTTAATTAAATGAGTTTTAGAATCAGTCTCGATGTGTCAAAATTGGCGTTATTATGAAAAACAATTTAAATCCAACTCTCCCCACCTCCATTACCTGCCCTGCCTGTGGCATGCTTTGTGATGATTTGGTGCTAACAAGCACTACGCCCTTATCCATTCAAAATGCATGTGTTAAAAGCATTACTTTTTTTGAGCAATCGTTTCATTCAAATAGCTCAAACACGGCGCCTAGCGTATCAGGTAAAACGACGGACCTAGAAACTGCCGTTAAAGCTGCTGCTGCCATTCTGGCGCAAAGTAAGGCACCACTGATTGCAGGTCTAGGCACTGAAGTACAAGGAATGCGCTCTATTATGCGCCTAGCCACAGCAAGTAATGCAACGTTAGACCACATGCACAGCGAATCGTCCGTGCGTAACACACTCACTATGCAAAATGGCGGCTGGCTCACCACCACCCTGTCTGAAGTTAAAAACCGTGCTGACCTAATTTTAGCCATCGGCACGGATATTGGCACTAGCCACCCCCGCTTCTTCGAAAAGCTGGTTTGGGACTCTGCCAGCCTGTTTAACAAACCAAGCCCAGAGGTAGTCTACTTGGGCGTTTCTGCAGATAAAGCCAAATCAGCCACTTCACCAGAAGGCAAGCTAGCCAGCGCAGTAAGCAATAATCCAGCTCAAATACCTGAAATTGTGAACGCACTTAACGCCTTGTTAATCAATAAGAAAATCAATGCAGAAACCGTGGGCGGCGTTGCGGTAGCAACATTACAAGCCTTAGTAGAAAAATTAAAAGCAGCCAAATATGCTGTCATTGTATGGTCTGCCAGCAGCTTTAAATTCAGCCACGCAGAACTTACCATCCAAAGCATCGTACAACTGGTGAATCAACTGAATGAAACCACACGTGCTGCCGGCTTGCCGCTCAATTCAGGAGACGGCGACTCTTCAGTCAATAACACCAGCACATGGTTAAGTGGCTATCCAACCAGAAACCGCTTTGTAAATGGTAAACCTGAATATGATAACTATCACTTCAGCACACAAAAACAATTGCAAAATAGCGATGCCTTGCTCTGGGTAAGCACATTCAACCCAACCAGTGCACCGCAAACCGCACTACCTACCATTGTGATTGGACACCCAGACATCAAACTAGATCGCACACCAGATGTATTTATTCCGGTCGGCATCCCGGGTGTTGACCATGCAGGCTCAATGTTCCGCATGGACAGTTCTATCACGCTACCACTAAAAAAACTACGCAATAATGAATTACCCAACTTGAGCGAGGTAATAAATAGAATTGAGGCAGAATTAGCATGATCACTTTACTCAAGAACGGCAAACTGTACGACCCTGCGCACAATAAAAATGGCGTAGTAGAAGATATTTACATTCATCAAGGCCGTATCGTACCGAAACCGCTAGATAACGCAAAAATCAGCCAAACCTATGATTTAAGCGGCAAAGTAGTGATGGCGGGCGCCATTGATATGCACAGCCACATCGGTGGCGGCAAAGTCAATATCGCACGCATGATGTTGCCAGAATACCAACAAAAACAGATGCAGGAAATTAAAAACCTGAGTGAGCCTGAAGCACATATCTGTACGCCATATTGTAGCCATCATGCCACACCAACGGCCACGGACACCGGCTTTAGATACATTGAAATGGGCTATACCGCTGCGTTTGAGCCTGCCATTTCACCTATCAACGCGCGTCAAGCCCACTTAGAAATGGGTGACACCCCGATGATTGATAAGGGTGGCTATGCAATGCTAGGTAATGACGATTACTTTTTGCGCATGCTAACCGCAAAAAAAGATCAAAAAGCCATTAACGACTACGTTGCATGGATTCTGCATGCCACGCAAACCATCGGTATTAAAGTCGTGAATCCGGGTGGCATTAGCGCATTTAAATTCAATCAACGCCGACTGAATTTAGACGAAAACCATCAGCATTATCAAGTAAGCCCGCGTGAAGTACTGCAAAGCCTAAGCCGTGCCGTGCACGAACTTGGCATTGCTAAACCACTGCATGTGCACTGTAACAACTTGGGTGCAGCGGGTAACTTTGAAACCACGCTCAACACCATGACTGCAAGCAATGGCCTGCCTATGCACTTAACGCATATTCAGTTCCACAGCTATGGTACAGAAGGTGATAAGAAGTTCTCATCAGCAGCCGCGCAAATTGCAGAAGCCATTAATAAAAACAAAAACATCACCGCCGATGTAGGCCAAATTTTATTTAATCAAACCGTCACGGCATCTGGTGACTCAATGATGCAACACTTGAATGCTAAGCATGCAAATCCTAAAAAATCGGTGATTATGGATATTGAATGCGATGCCGGCTGTGGTGTATTGCCGTTTAAGTATCGTGATCAAAACTATGTGAACGCATTGCAATGGGCCATCGGCTTAGAGATTTTCCTATCAGTGGAAGACCCATGGCGTATTTTCTTAACCACAGACCATCCAAATGGCGCACCGTTTACCAGCTACCCGCATTTGATTCGCTTATTGATGGATAAATCTTTCAGAAATGAAGCATTTGCCAAGCTCAATCTGGATGCGCAATCCATGAGCAACCTCACCAGCTTAGACCGCGAATACAGCCTGTATGACATTGCCATCATGACGCGTGCCGGCGCAAGCAAGCTGATTGGTATGAATGACCGTGGACATTTGGGTGTAGGCACTAACGCAGACATCACCGTGTATACCGACCAAGAAAACCGCGAGGCCATGTTTGCCAAGCCTGATTATGTATTTAAAAACGGGGAATTAGTGGTTAAAGACGGCGCCGTGGTTAAAGTGGTCTGGGGTGCTACTCATACTGCCAAACCTGCTTTTGATATTGGTGTAGAAAAAGAGCTGAAAGAATACTTTGATCGCTACCAAACCATAGGCTTAGATAACTTCAAGATTAGCGACGCCGAGATCTTTGATGACGGCAGAGGCAGTGTTGTCGTCAATAAAAACTAACAGTCTCTCGACTGAAAGGAAACGATATGAGTAGATTATATGGCGAACAACACCGTCAACTACAGGATGAGTTTGCCACACGTAAAATGGCAGACCGCGTTGAAGAGTTAGCTTGCAAAACAGAGTTTGATGATGAATCAAAAGGATTTATCGAGCACATGGATATGTTTTTTCTATCCACAGTAGACCATCAAGGCCGCCCTACCGTGTCTTACAAAGGCGGCGATGCTGGCTTTGTCAAAGTAATTGATAGCAAAACCTTAGCCTTTCCTAGCTACGATGGTAATGGCATGTTCTTTTCTATGGGCAACATCACCACGCAGCCGCAAGTTGGCTTGCTGTTTATCTCTTTTGAAACGCCGCATCGTATCCGTGTGCAAGGCGCTGCTACCATCTCACGTGATGACCCACTGATGAGCGAATACAAAGAAGCTGACTTTATTGTTAGGGTGACCTTATCCGAGCTATGGCAAAATTGCCCGCGCTACATTCACCAGCGCACCAAGGTGCGTGATTCACGTTATGTACCGCGTGAAGATTGCGAGACCCCGCTTGCCGAGTGGAAGCGTCTGGATTTAGTGCAAGATGTGCTGCCGGAAACAGACCTCAATAAAGTAAAAGAACTAGGTACCATTCAAATTGAAGAATGGATTGATAAAATTAAAACTGCTGACCCAACGGCCTAAATGATGATGTTGCTAAATAATATACAAATTGACGATACCTTTGCCGAAGCATTTAATATGCGCGGCACTCGCGTGATTATTACCGCGCAAAACCTAAAATGGGCATACCATGCCGCAAACGCGATGACGGGCTTTGCAACCTCAGTCATTGGCTGTGGCGTTGAAGCTGGCATTGAACGCGAATTATCAACAGAAGAAACACCAGACGGCAGGCCTGGCGTCAGCATCTTAATGTTTGCCATGGGCAGCAAAGTGCTGATGCAACAATTAGAAACCCGCATGGGGCAATGTATCCTGACCTGTCCAACTGCTGCGGCTTTTTCCGGCATTGATGGCGAAGATAAAATCAGCCTAGGTAAACACCTGCGCTACTTTGGCGACGGGTTCCAAACCTCTAAACTGATTGATGGCAAACGCTACTGGCGTATTCCAGTGATGGACGGCGAGTTTATTACCGAAGAAACAACGGGTATGGTACGTGCAATCGGCGGTGGTAACTTTCTGATTTTAGCGACATCACAGCCTGCAGCTTTAGCCGCAGCTGAGGTTGCCATTGAAGCCATGAAAAAAGTGCCTAACGTGATTATGCCGTTCCCAGGTGGCGTAGTACGCTCTGGCTCTAAGGTTGGCAGTAAGTATAAAACTATGTTTGCCTCCACCAATGACGCATTCTGCCCTACACTTAAAGGTGCTACCAATACTGAGCTTTCACCTGAGATTGAAAGCGTGATGGAAATTGTGATCGATGGCTTAACCTTCGAAGACATCGCACTTTCAATGAAAGTGGGTATCGAAGCTATTTGCAACCTAGGTGCTGATAGTGGCGTTAAGCGCATTTCAGCGGGTAACTATGGCGGCAAACTTGGCCCTCATCTTTTCAAACTACATGATATTTTAAACGGCAGCAACTCATGAACGCGCTTACATTCACACTAAAGAATACACTCCAATTCTCGGTAAATTGCGGTGCTTTAACTCCAGATAATTTAGCCAACAAATCTGCTGCCGATATTGCTAAGATTAAAGTCACTTACGGTAACAGTACAGTTTTGGCTGGCGATTTATTTGAAATTAGCGGCAATGATGCTGCGCACATTGTGTTTAAAAATGCATCGGACAAGATGGACTATATTGGCGCACATATGTCTACTGGCAAAATCACCGTTGAAGGTAACGCTGGTGCCTATTTAGGCTTTACCATGAAGAATGGTGAAATCCACTGCTTAGGTAACGCGGCAAGCTATGCCGCATGCAATATGGTAAACGGCTTATTAAAAATTGATGCGAACGTAGGTGATTTTTTAGGCGCAGGCTCAGAAGGCTTACGCAAAGGCATGCGCGGCGGCACTGTCATTATCAAAGGCAATGCCGGTGACCGCGTTGGCGACCAGATGCGTAGAGGCTTGATTTTGATTGAAGGTAATGTTGGCGACTATTGCGGTAGCCGTATGATTGCAGGCACGATTGGCGTATTGGGCAGTGTTGGTGTCTACACCGCATTTAATATGCACCGTGGTACGTTATTGCTGAAAAATGTGCCAACCCTGCATGCAACCGTGCAATATTGTGGCACGCACACCTTGCCATACCTGAGCTTATTATTTAAATCGTTTAAAAAATACAATACACAATTTAGCCAATTGAGCTCACAGCGCGTACAGCGCTTTGTAGGTGATGCTGCGTATAAAGGTAATGGTGAAGTGCTGATTCTCAATGCTTAAGCACTAAGTCTAAGCGCATTGGTCCTATGGTAATAACATAGGACTAGAACTTCATATACAGCGAATGGTCAGCTTTTTGAGATAAGCATCGATTTATAAAATCATCTGTTAAAATAGCGTATTACATTAAGATTTTGCTGCTATGCCTAAGTACCTGACTGCTGCCCTTTATAAGTTTGTTAGCTTGCCTGAATACAAGGCACTGCAAGTGCCTATTATGGATGCGTGCAAGACACATCAGATTAAAGGTACTTTACTGCTCGCAGAAGAAGGCATCAATGGCACCATTGCGGGCCTGCCGGACGACATTCAACAGGTGCTTAACTATTTACGCACCGACCCGCTATTTTCCGGGAAATTTGCTGATTTAGAACACAAAGAATCTTTTGCAGATGAACATCCGTTTTATCGGATGAAAGTAAAACTCAAAAAAGAAATCGTGACTCTTGGCGTGCCTGGAGTCAGCCCTACTAAAAAAGTAGGTACTTATGTGAAACCAGAAGACTGGAATGCACTGATTTCAGACCCCGATGTTGTGCTTATTGATACGCGTAATGACTACGAAGTAGACATTGGTACATTCAAAGGTGCAATCGACCCAAGAACAACCACCTTCCGTGAGTTTCCGGAGTATGTGGCAAAACACTTTGATAAAACCAAACATAAAAAAGTGGCCATGTTTTGCACAGGCGGTATCCGCTGCGAAAAAGCATCGTCTTACATGCTGGACCAAGGGTTTGATGAGGTATTTCACTTACAAGGTGGCATATTAAAATACCTGGAAACCGTACCCGAAGAGCAAAGCATGTGGGAAGGCGAATGCTTTGTATTTGATCAGCGCGTTGCAGTTAAACACAATTTAGAAGTTGGGGAGTTTGATCAGTGCTATGCATGCAGACACCCGCTATCACCCGCAGAAATGCAAAGCGAACAATACGTTGCCGGTATCTCCTGCCCGCATTGTTACGATAAAGTCTCAGAAGAAAAACGCGCAAGATTGCTAGAGAGACAAAAACAAGTGACGCTAGCAAAACAGCGCGGAGAAACACATATTGGTGAAAAACAAAAATAAATGACCCACTCCCGCGAACAAGAAGCCATCAGCGCCTATTTCAAGTTGCTTGAAAAAAAAGGCGCTAAAAGTGGCATGCTTTACAAACGCTCGTTGTTTTTAGATCAATTTATACCGCTGTTACAAAACCAGGCTCTGGAGCGTACAAGCTACAGCAAGGCCATAGAAAAAATCATTAAAACCCTTCCAGCCGATATCTGGCATGACAGCCTGAATACAGCAAGAGAATTTTATCCATTTTGGATGCAGGATATTAAGGCGATTGCAGCATTTAGCAGACAAGGCGGCTTTGATATCCAGCCATTAAAATGGCAGCCTGAACCGACTACACTTAAAGCGCTGACCGATCGTTTAAATACTGCAAAATTTAACGTTACCGAAACTAGGCTTTTAACTGCCTACACAAAAGCATTAAAAGATAAAGGCGCAAATCCACAGTTACTCGATAACCGTGTTAATCTGGCTAAAATACTGTTGCTACAATTAAAAGGCGCGCCTACTGATGACGCCAGAGTGTATCGAGTTGGCGTAGACATGACATTGCCTTTATTTAAAATTGATGAGAACAAACAGCTATTTTTGCTAGTGATACGCGAGTTTTATCAATACTGGATAGATAACCCTGATAAAAACCTAGGCTCAGATCAAGGCATTGAAGTAACCTTTATCGAATAAACACCTTATCAAGTGAAATTAACGTGCACAACACACTACGTATTGCCACTTTTAATATCCATAAAGGGTTAACGCACTTTAACACGCACTTATCACTACACCAGCAGCGTGATCTGCTCAGAAAACTGCATGCTGACGTAGTGTTTTTACAAGAGGTACGCGACGTTCATCACGAACACAGCAAACGCTTTGATAGTTGGCCAATCGCAGGGCAAATGGAGTTTTTAGCCGATACGATATGGAAAGATTACGCCTACGGCAAGAATGCGGTCTATCCTGCCGGCCACCACGGCAACGCCTTGCTGTCTAAATTCCCTATCATCAAAACCACGAACATTGATATCTCTGCACATAGTAGTGAAGAGCGCGGTATGCTGCATACCGAAATTAACATCCCCAATTGGGATGCGCCGTTACATACCATATGCGTACATCTGGGGTTGTTTGCACGCTGGCGAAAACAACAGCTAATATTAATCCAAGACTATATTCAACGACACATTCCAGCCAATACACCACTCATTGTCGCTGGTGACTTTAACGACTGGGGCATGCGGTCTGGTAGGCATTTCTCACACCAAGTCGGTTTACAAGAAGTGTTTGCCCATCATACAGGCAAGCCTGCGCGTAGTTTTCCTTCATGGCTGCCAATTCTAAGGTTAGATCGTATTTACACCCGCGGATTTAAAATCCAGCATGTAGAGGTGCACTCAGGGGCACGCTTTTTAAAACTGTCCGATCACGCCATGTTATCTGCCACACTCACCAAGGGGCATTGAGGCACTATGCATTTCATTAATGGGAATCATATCCAGCTGTTACGCAGTGGCGCTGAATACTTTCCTGCGCTTGAACATGCAATTGATCATGCACGACATGAGGTGTATTTGCAAAGCTATATTTACGAAGCAGATAAAGTCGGCACGCTTATTGGTGAGGCCATGATTAGAGCGGTGAGTCGCGGAGTTTCTGTCTATTTACTGATTGATGGGTTTGGCTCCAAGACCTTACCAGAAGCCTACATTGAGCATCTCAGAGCGGCTGGCATCCATGTCATGATTTATCGCCAGAAGATATCACCGTGGACATTTAAAAAGAATCGGCTACGCAGGCTACATCAAAAAGTAGCGCTCATCGATGATATCACCGCTTTTGTTGGCGGCATCAATATCATTGATGACAACAATGTGCCACATCAGATTGCACCTAGAGTTGATTACGCGGTACGCGTGCAAGGCGCATTACTGCCGGTTATCGCGAATAGCGTGAAAAAGCTGTGGCAACATCTGGCATGGCTGCATTTTCACAGTAAACCCTTGCCTAAAACCAGCCCCAATGCACCTGCACACTATACTAGAGGAAGCATTAAGGCTGCTTTCGTCACGCGTGACAACATATTACACAGAAGAGATATTGAAGCGGCCTATCTAAAAGCGATTCATCGTGCCAAACATGAAATCATTATCGCCAACGCCTACTTCATCCCCGGTAGAAGATTTCGTAAAGCGCTTATTAATGCCGCTGCTCGAGGCGTTAAAGTCAAATTACTGCTACAAGGCCGTAAAGAATATTTTTTAATGTTTGCAACCCATGCTTTTTATAATATCTTCTTGAAAAATGGTATTGAGATTTACGAATATCGTAAAAGCTTCATGCACAGCAAAGTTGCGGTCATCGACCAAGAGTGGGCCACGGTTGGTTCATCCAACATTGACCCATTTAGCTTATTTCTAGCGCGTGAGGCTAATATATTCTTAAAAAATAAGCACTTTGCCGCTACCTTACACCAAGACATTACCGCTGCGATCAATAATGGTGCTTATCAGATCAAAGCGAATGATTGGGCAAAAGGTCACAGTGCAAAACGCTTTCTCTCCTGGATTGCATATGGCCTAGTACGCGTCTTTTTAGGCATCATTGGCTACGCAGATCAGCACTAACCTCACCTTTCTAGCCCCCATTTACCCGCTGCCTTTGCTCCGCTTTATTTAAGCGTTTAAGTTGCATTGAACTTAAACTCGCCACTTAGGACAAACCTGCTCTAGTGTTTGTAAACAACCGCTCATTCACTTTGTGAATAACGCCACACAGCGAATTTAATAACATGTAGCTTTTTGCAAAAATAAAACAAAGAAAGACATCTATGCAGCTTACTAACCTAGCGATTAATCTTGCGGAAAATGGCAAGTTTCCGGATTATCTAATCCGATATGGTATTCGACACCTTTCAAGACAACGCTTAGCTGAGATTAAGGCTAGCGACTGTGAGAAGTCTACTGAATTACAAACTAAGTTTATCGAGGCGATGAATGCAGCGCCCGCCGCACTGGTGCCAGAGCTTGCTAACGCGCAACACTATGAGGTGCCATCGGAATTTTTCGCTCTGTGCCTAGGCTCACATAAAAAATACAGCAGTTGCTTTTGGCTACCTGAAACAAAAAATCTGGATGAAGCAGAAGCCAATGCTTTAGATTTAACTTGCACGCATGCAGACCTAAAAAATGGGCAATCGATACTCGAGCTTGGATGCGGTTGGGGTTCACTCACCTTATGGATGGCAGCGCGCTATCCCGACAGCAAAGTGACAGCTGTCTCCAACTCAAACTCTCAGCGTGAATATATTACCGCACGTGCCAAAGAAAGAGGGCTGAATAATATTCGTGTCATTACCTGTGATATGAATCGTTTTGATCCATCAGACTATGTTGATGAGCAGTTTCATGCTGCAAGCGGTTTTGACCGCGTGGTTTCAGTAGAAATGTTTGAGCATATGCGTAACCACAAACTGCTATACAAGAAGATTCATGACTGGCTTATCCCCGGCGGTAAGTTCTTTATGCATATTTTTGTACATAGAAGCACCCCCTATCTGTTTGAGGTTCAGGGCGATGATGACTGGATGAGCCAATTTTTCTTCTCTGGCGGCATGATGCCCAGTGACGACCTGCCGCTCAACTTTCAATCAGACCTTAAATTAGTCAATCGCTGGCGTTGGGATGGCACACATTACGAAAAAACAGCCAATGCCTGGCTGCAGAACATGGATAAGCATTATGAAGAAATGACTGCTGTTTTGGGTCAAACCTACGGTTTAGAACAGGTAGAACAATGGCGTAACCGTTGGCGCATCTTTTTTATGGCTTGTGCTGAATTGTTTGGTTATAGAAATGGTCAAGAGTGGTGGGTCTCACATTACCTATTTAAACGTGAATCTTAATATCTCAAAAGATAAGTGATGCTGCTGCTAAATTTTGCTCTGTTTCAGGTTTCATGGTTTGCTTGTGTGGTGGGTGCGGCTAACTCACAGCCATGGTTAGGCGTAATCGTTACCATCATGGTATTGGCTTGGCATTTATATCAAACAAATCAAGCGCATCGTGAATTAAAAGTCTTGCTGAGCACCATGCTTATTGGTGCTTTGTTAGATCAATCATTGCTCTCGTTACATCTGATTGATTACCAACATCATGGTTGGCACACATCAATTGTACCAGTATGGATTTTAGCGTTATGGTTAGCGTTTGCCACCACGCTCAATATGAGCCTATCGTGGATGCATAAACGTTATTGGATAAGTTTTATCTTTGGCATGTTAGGTGGGCCACTAGCCTACATGGCTGCCGAAAAACTAGGCGCAGTGACCATAACAAGCCAGCTTGCTTATGTTGCACTAGCAGTAGGCTGGGCAATGATTACGCCCTTATTGCTTTTGATTGCCCACCACATTAATAGCGTTGAGAGAGCCTGACATGCCATTCTTAGATCTTTACTTGAACGGACTTTGCGTAATGCTAGCATTCGCGCTCATGGGCTGGATAGTGAGCGTTTTCAGACAAAACGTCACACACGTAGACAGCATGTGGAGCTTATTTTTCTTACTGGCAAGTTTTGCGTATGTGGAATCGTTTAGTGCTATCAGTGCAAGAGGTCTAATAGTGCTAAATCTATTAACAATCTGGGCTTTACGTTTATCCATTTACTTAACACGTCGCAACTGGGGTCCGCATGAAGATCATCGCTATGTCGCCATACGCCAAAACAATGCACCACACTTTAAATGGTCCAGCCTATACATCGTATTTGGTTTGCAAGCTGTGTTAGCTTGGATTATTTCATTACCAATACTAGGTAGCATCAACTCTAGCACGCCCTTAAACATCATCGATATCGTCGGTATATTGTTGACTGTGTTTGGCATTACTTGGGAATCAATAGCTGACTGGCAACTGACCAAATTTAAACGTATGAATACCAATCAACATAAAGTTCTAAATAGCGGGGTTTGGCGCTATTCACGCCACCCAAACTACTTTGGGGAGTGCTGTGTATGGTGGGGGTTTTTCCTGATCGCACTGGCAGGTGGCGCTTGGTGGTCACTGCCTTCAGTCATATTAATGACCTTATTACTACTCAAGGTAAGCGGTGTTGCACTATTAGAAAAAGATATTGCCGAGCGTCGCCCAGAGTATCTGCACTACATTAAAACCACTAACTCGTTTATACCCGGCAAACCTAAAAGTTAATGCTGATTCAAGATAACTACTGAGTACATATCCTGATGAAACTGCCCCGCCTGTTAGGCAATATGCTGTTTACACTGGTGCTAGGATTAGCATCAGTGAATGCTCATTCAAAAGAATGGGCGTTTGATGTGTACTTGGATAAAACTAAAATCGGTGAACACACCTTCACCCTCAATGAAAACGATACGCTAATTAGCCGCGCTAAGTTCAATGTGAAGTTATTGTTTATCAATGCGTATCAATACGACCACCAAGCAACAGAAAGCTGGGATAAAAACTGTCTTAAAAGTTTAGCGTCAGAGACATTGGAGAACAAGACAAAAACGGTTGTGAAAGCTCAGCGCCAAGCAGACCATTTTGAAGTAAAGAGCGGCAATGAAGTACAGAATCTGCCGGCTTGTACCATGACGTTTGCATATTGGAACCAAAAAATCTTGGAGCAATCCAAATTGCTGAATCCGCAAAACGCTGAATTTTTAGACACCTCAATCAAGCCGTTAGGCAAAGTCTTGTTAGAGGTGAAAGGTAAGGCGATAGAAACGCTCCACTACAAGCTTGATGCAAGTTTGCAGGGGAAACAAAAATTAAACATTGAATTATGGTACTCAGCAGATAAGCAAGAATGGGTTGGATTAAAGTCCATCACCCCTGAAGGCTATCATATTTATTACAAATTAAAATGACTAACCACATGATGAATATCAGTAAAAGGCTTATCTTAATGACTTTACTAGCAACGCTAATACCGGCTTGTGCCAGCAAACAGCTAGCCAAGATTGAGACTGTACCGCAGGTAGATTTGCCTAAATTCATGGGAGACTGGTATGTGATTGCTGCCATTCCAACTTCCATTGAAACTGAGTCTTACAATGCGATTGAAAACTATCGACTAAAGGATGATGGCACGATCGCCACCACATTTACGTTTAATAAGGGCAGCTTAAACGGCCCTAAAAAAACATATGAGCCACATGGATTTGTCGTCAAAGACTCAGGAAATGCAAAATGGGGCATGCAGTTTATCTGGCCAATTAAGGCAGAGTACCTGATTGCGTACCTTGACGAAAATTACACACAAACCGTGATTGCTCGTAATGCGAGAGATTACGTATGGATTATGGCTAGATCTCCTAGCATAAGTGAAAGTGACTACAAAAAACTGACCACACTTGTTAAAAATTTAGGTTATGACACAAGCAAGCTGCGCGAAGTACCTCACAACAAATAAGCGTATTTGACAACTAACAGCCAATGATAATCAAAAAAGATTACGAGAATTGTATAAACATTATGTTTAATAAATTGCTTTCATGGTTTGATAATCATGCAGTCAACCTTAATGGCTATGCTGATATTTCAGAAAATCAATGGCATAGCATAGATTGGCTACGCGTAGTGCCATTTACCTTGATACACCTCGCATGCTTTGCTGTGGTTTTTGTCGGGTTTAGCTGGTTTGCATTAGGGTTTGCTGTTGCACTTTATTTGATAAGAATGTTCGCGATTACCGCGTTTTATCATCGCTACTTTTCACACAGAGCATTTCGTACCAGCCGAGCTTTCCAATTCATATTAGCCTTAATTGGGGCTACAGCAGTGCAACGCGGCCCTATCTGGTGGGCATCTCATCACCGTCACCATCATTTATATTCGGATGAAACCGAGGACGCACACTCCCCTGTTCAACATGGTTTTTTATGGAGCCATTTTGGATGGTTTCTATCATCAAAACACTTCACAGCGCATACAGACAATATTAAGGAGCTCTCTAAATTTGCAGAGCTCCGTTTTTTAGATCGTTTTGATGCCATCGTTCCAATACTGTTAGCCATCAGCATTTATATGCTAGGGGATTGGCTCGGAGGCCATTACCCAGCACTCAATACTAACGGTCTGCAATTACTGGTTTGGGGGTTTGCCATTTCCACAGTAGTGCTTTACCACGCAACGTTTACCGTTAACTCACTCGCCCACGTATGGGGTCAACGTCGCTATGCCACTACAGATCAAAGCAGAAATAATTTTTGGATTGCTTTAGCTACACTGGGCGAAGGCTGGCATAACAATCACCACCATTACCCAGGCTCTGCCAAACAAGGCTTTTACTGGTGGGAAGTCGATTTAACTTATTACGGCTTAAAGTTGCTGGCGATGTGTGGCCTCATTTGGGATTTACGTACAGTGCCAATATCAATTAGAGAGTCCCGTAAAATCAAACCTGAATCTGGTAGCTTAAATCCAGGCTAGATAAACGCTAGAAGTCACATTGCCCATATAGTTACTGGGTGATAGACAATAGTAATCAGGATGACTTTTTGTTTTAATATATTTGAAAGATTTAAGTTTGAAAATTGCGATTATTGGAAGTGGGATTGCGGGTAATACGATAGCGCATCATCTGCATGCAACACACGACATCACCGTATTTGAGGCTGAAAGCCATATTGGCGGCCACACCCACACACACCAGATACAACATGAGGGCAAAACATTTAATGTAGACACCGGTTTTATTGTATTTAATGACCGCACTTATCCAAACTTTATCAACCTGTTGAACGAGCTCAATGTGGCATGGCAACCTAGTAGTATGAGCTTTAGTGTGCGATGTGAAAAAACAGGCTTAGAGTACAACGGTACCAGCCTAAATAGCCTATTTGCACAAAGACTTAACCTATTTAAGCCTTCATTTCACCGCATGATTCGAGACATTTTGCGCTTTAACCAGGCTTCACTGGCACTACTTGAAGATGGCAATGAAATAAAGCTAGGTGATTACTTAACGCAAGGCAACTACAGCCAGCAATTTATAAACCACTATATCGTGCCAATGGGCGCCGCTATTTGGTCAACCGATGCCAAGCAGATGCTTGCATTTCCTGCCAGGTTTTTTGTAAGATTTTTTCACCATCATGGCATGCTATCCGTGAATAACAGGCCAGAATGGCGCACGATTAAAGGCGGGTCGGCCAGCTATGTAAAAGCACTCACCGCGCCTTTCCAACATAAAGTGAGATTAAATACACCGATTGAAAGCGTGCGTCGCCTTAAACAATCTGTACGCATCAAACCAGTGAATGGGGAAGAAGAAAAATTCGATTTTGTATTTTTCGCATGTCACAGCGACCAAGTGCTTCATTTATTAAAAGATAAAACAGACGCTGAGGCAGAAATTCTGGGGGCGATTCCGTATCAAGAAAACACCATCTTTTTACACCATGACACCAAGCTCTTACCAAAGAAGAAGCTAGCTTGGGCTGCATGGAACTACCATGTCACTACACCACCTTCCGACAAAGTTGCCGTGACCTATAACATGAACATTTTACAAAACCTGGAATCAGCAGAGCCGCTATTAGTGACACTAAATCACACGCACGACATTAATCCTGACAAAGTGATTAAACGTCTTAGCTACATGCACCCTCTATATACTTTAGCAGGTGCAGCAACTCAGGCAAGACATCACGAAATTAGTGGCGTTAATCGCACGGCTTACGCTGGTGCTTATTGGCGTAACGGTTTTCATGAAGATGGTGTAGTCAGTGCATTGGAAGCACTTAAACATTTTGAGCAGTACCAAAATGCATCAAAATAAATTATCCAACAGCGCGATTTATCGTGGTTGGGTCTCACACCAACGCATAGAGCCCAAACCACATCAGTTTCGCTATCAAGTATTTATGATGTTTCTCAATCTTGATGAGCTGCCTACCCTGTTTCACTCCAACCTGTTATGGTCTTATGCGTCTAGCAATATTGCATGGTTTAGACGTGCAGACTACTTTGGCGATTGCAAAAAGCCGCTAAAAGATGAAGTTAGCCAATTGATTGAGCAGTCAACAGGTCAAAAGCCTCGCGGCCCTATCTGCATGCTTACCAACATGCGTTATTTTGGTTATTGCTTTAACCCTGTAACGTTCTATTATTGCTTTGAAGAGGATGGAAACACGTTACAAGCAATGGTTAGCCATATTACCAACACACCTTGGAGCGAAACCTTTGCTTATGTGCATGATTTCTCCAAAAATCCCTCAGTCAAACTTAATGATAACAGCACTAGTGCTGTCTTTAGGTTTAGTAAACAATTTCATGTATCACCCTTTATGCCAATGAGTATTGACTATAAATGGGCATTTACATTAGGGGAGCAGAATCTGCATACCCACATGAAAAACATGCAAGATAGCCGGGAAGTCTTTAACGCAACGCTTTCACTTAAGCGTAGTGAAATTAACAACGCCTCTCTCTATGCAGCATTACTAAAATACCCATTCATGACGTTTAAAGTCCTGCTGGCTATTTACTGGAATGCTTTAAAACTCTGGCTCAAAAAAGTACCGTTTTACTCACACCCTACCCCAACAACCAAACCCTGATCGACATACCGCTATGATGATGACTCCTACTGCAGCACAAGAACAGCTAACTCGTAATCTGCGCAAAAAGAATCGTGCAAAATGGGTTGAAGATTTAGCAAAACATAAAATTATTGAACGACTAAACCATCTGCATACTGGCCAGTTAACGCTGATTGACGGCGATGACAAACACATCTTTGGTCAACCATCGTCTGAACTGAATGCAGTTATCCATATTCATGACAGCCGCTTTTATGGGGAAATTGCATTTGGCGGTAGCATCGGTGCGGGAGAGGCCTATATGCTAGGTTATTGGACTACAGACCACCTCACTGCGTTAATCAGGATGATGTGTATCAACCAGTCTGTCATGGACGCACTAGAAGGTGGCTACCAGTGGCTTACCAAGCCTATTCTGAAAGTGCTACATTGGCTAAATAGCAACACTACTGAGGGAAGCCGTAAAAATATTGCGGCTCATTATGATTTGGGCAACGAGATGTTTCAACTCTTTTTAGACCCCACCATGATGTACTCCAGCGCGATGTTTAATAGTGATACCAAAACACTGCAAGAGGCTTCTGAGTTAAAGCTAAAAGTCATCTGCAATAAACTCGATTTAAAGCCTACAGACCATGTAGTAGAAATTGGTACCGGCTGGGGTGGTTTTGCGATTTATGCGGCTAGGCATTATGGTTGCCATGTAACGACCACCACCATATCCAAGCAACAATATACATTGGCAAAACAGTTGGTAGAAAGTGCGGGCCTCAGCGATAAAATCACATTATTACTTGAGGATTACCGTCATTTAGATGGTCAATTTGATAAATTGGTCTCGATTGAAATGATAGAAGCCGTTGGACACCAGTTTTATGATACTTATTTTGCAAAACTAAGTGCATTACTCAAGCCTGATGGGCTTGCATTGATTCAGGCCATCACAATTACAGACCAGCGTTATGAGTCTGCTAAATCTTCTGTAGACTTTATTCAACGCTATATATTTCCTGGCTCATGCATTCCCTCCAATACAGCAATGCTCAATAGCATTACAAAGATGAGCGATATGCGCTTGGTTGACCTAGAAGATATTGGTATTCACTACGCAACTACCCTGAGGATGTGGCGTGAAAACTTTTTTCATCACCTCCAACAAGTGCGCGCATTGGGATACTCGGATGAGTTTATTAAAATGTGGGAGTTCTACCTGTGCTACTGTGAAGGTGGCTTTATAGAACGTGCGCTAGGTGATGTTCACTTACTGTTAGCAAAACCAAGCAACAGAAGAGGCGCCATCAGAGCTGGTAACGTGCCTAAATAATGAATTAAAGAAGATTTAAGTTGCTGGTCAGCTAACAAATGGTTTTATCGTTTAAAATCGACTCGGCTTAGCCTATCACTTTGCCAGCCACGATCTTATTTGATACTGAAACCATGTTAAAGCGCGACGACACAAGATTGCTAGATGAAATAAACGCCAAGCCCAGAAAGTTAGCATGGCGAGATGGCTTACCTTACAGCACAGAGTTTCAAGATGTTTATTTTTCTAGTGACAATGGTTTACTAGAAACCGAATATGTATTTTTGCAAGGCAATGATCTACCAGCACGTTGGCAACACCCTGATTTAACACAATTCACCATTATTGAAACTGGGTTTGGCACAGGGCTAAACTTCTTATGTGCGGCTAAACTGTGGCTGGCACACGCGCCAGAACATGCAGTATTGCATTTTATCAGTGTAGAAAAATACCCACTGATGTTAAATGACATCTCAGCTGCGTTAGCATTATGGCCCCAACTCACTGCATTAAGCACCCCGCTATTGCATCAATACAATGCCTTAATGGATCAGGAAACGATTAGTCTTTATGACCACAGGGTTCAATTATCTGTCTATATTGGGGATGCTACAGAGCGATTAACACGCATCACCAACATAGCAGATGCATGGTTCTTAGATGGGTTCTCTCCCGCCAAAAATCCAGAAATGTGGCATGCCGGATTATTTTGCGAGATGGCAAAACATGCCCAAGCATCCACCACCTTTGCCACCTTTACTAGCGCAGGCGATGTGAGACGAGGTTTAATCGCAGCAGGCTTTAAAGTCAGCAAGCGCCCCGGTTTTGGTAAAAAGCGTGAAATGCTGTGTGGTGAGTTTATAGGCATGCACAATGGTTAGCACCGCAATCGTAATCGGGGCAGGCATTGCCGGCTGCAGTAGCGCTTATGCATTAGCAAAACGTGGCGTTAAAGTCACACTGATAGAGCGTAATGCAGCAGTTGCCAGTGAGGCATCGGGCAATCCGCTTGCAATGCTATACCCACGCTTAAGCGGCGATGATTTAAGCAGCCAATTTGCGCTTGATAGCTATCTCTATAGCTTGGCATTTTATCAATCGCTCAACCTGCCTGACGCTGATTTTGCTATGTGCGGAATGCTGCAACTTGGCTTTAATGTCAGGGAGCTCGCCCGCATTCAGAAGGTTGCGGCGCAAAACCATCCTGCCAGCATACTCAGGTATGTACCACAACATGAAGCAAGCACTATTGCCGGCATACCGACTGAGCATGATGCCTTGTACTTTCCAACAGCAGGCTGGGTACATCCACAACGCCTATGTCAGCATTTAACACGCCACCCCAATATTACCGTGCTGAATACACAGCAAGTGAGTAGATTGAGCAAAGAAGCACATGGTTTTGAGGTTTACAATCATAAGCAATTACTTGCAACTGCACAGGTGCTGATTATTGCCAATGCTAACGATGCGCAGCAGTTACTGCCTAACCTACCACTACAAACCAAGGCAGTGCGTGGTCAGGTCAGCGTGCTTAACTCTACCGCCATCAGCCGTGGCATTAGCACCATACTTTGTAGCGATGGCTACCTAAGCCCGCCTGCTGGTTCAGAACAAACACATTGTTTAGGTGCTTCTTTTGCTAATATCGATACACCATCCACTGCCGCGCTGGATTTAACGCCTACACAGCAAGACCATGTTGCCAACCTCAATAAACTCAGCAACATCTCCGCACCGCTATACCAAGACTTGCAATCCAATATCATAGGCGGGCGCGTGTCTTACCGCTGCACCACCAGTGATTACTGGCCTTTGGTGGGGGAGCTTATTGATAGCGCTTCATTAAAAGAAAAGCCCGTAAGACCAAGTGCACCATCCACTGCATTGCCGTGGGTATCCGGCTTATATATCAATGTTGCCCATGGCAGTAAGGGCTTTACCAGTGCACCGCTATGTGCGGAGGTTCTGGCAAGCATGATTCATCATGAGCATTTACCTTTACGCCCTGAACTAACTTGCCTACTCAACCCTAATCGCTTCTTATTACGTGAAATGGGTTTAAAGCAATTAGCAAAAACGATAGCCTCTGCGCATAAAATTTCGGGTTAAAATGAGCTCATGGCGCAATCTCAGTATCTAACAGCAGTTCAATATCATCGTGAAGGTCAGTTCGCAGAGGCAGAAGCACTCTACCAGCAGGTGCTCGCTACGCAACCCAAGCTGGCGGACGCACACCACATGCTTGGCCTAGTGTATTATCAAACCAATCGCAACGCGCTTGCAGTGACGCAACTTGAGCAAGCTTTAGCCATCAACCCCAAAGAGGTAGACTACTTAAACCATTACGGATTAGCATTGCGTGCTTCTGGCAATATGGATGCCAGTATCAAGAGTTTCCAGCAGGCGATTTTGCTACGGCCTAAAGATTTAGACGTACAGCTTAACCTTGGTAACACACTGCTGGCAGCGAACCGGTTTGAAGAGGCAGCAGGCTACTACCGCCGTGTACTAAGAGTAAGACCAAAAGCTGACGATGTACGTGAAGCACTTTGTCACTGCTTATCGACACTAGGCAATCAAGCACATCTGCTTGGTAATTTCACTCAGGCGGAAGCTTGCTTTCAGGAGGCATTGCTATTTAGCCCGCAAGATGCAGCATTGCTGTACAACTTAGGCAACGCCCAACGCGAACTAGGCAAACCAAATGAAGCCGTCAAGCAATACCAAAAAGCCATTCAGTTAGCACCTAGTGATGCCGATACGCATAACAACTTAGGTAACGTACAGCGCGAGTTAGGCCAGTTAGATTTAGCCGTAGCAAGTTATCAGACAGCACTCACACTCAACCCCGAGCTACACCATGCAAAAGTGCATTTGGTTCACCAAAAGCAACATATGTGTGACTGGCAGGGGCTTGCCGAGGATATTCAACAGATACGCCAATGGGTCATGCATGAGCCAAGTGCGCAAATATCGCCTTTTGCTTTCTTGGCAATGTCTACCACTACCGCAGCAGAGCAAAAAGCCTGCGCCACCAATTGGGCCAACAATCGCTACGGACAGCTCATTCAGCATGGCAAACAACTACACTTTGCACAACCGGCCCCCCCTAACAAAAAAATAAAGGTCGCGTATCTATCTGCAGACTTCAGATTACACCCACTAGCTTTTCTGATTAGTGAATTGATTGAACTGCATGATAAAAACCAATTTGAAATTCACGCTTTTTCTTATGGCACCAATGACAAAACCAACGCAAGAATACGGCTGGAAAAAGCATTTCATCGGTTCCATGATATTCGCTCACTATCTGAAATAGATGCCGCAAAGAAAATACACAGTCATGGTATTGATATTTTGGTGGACTTAACTGGTTTTACGCAAACTAGCCGCAGCGGTATAGCAGCGCTACGGCCGGCCAAAATCAACGTTAACTGGCTTGGGTTTCCAGGCACGATGGGTGACCTTCATCACAACAATGAGCCAAGCACGCCACTATTTGACTACCTGTTAACTGATAGTTTTATTACTCCACCTACATCCGCTCAGCATTATGCAGAGAAGCTGGCATTACTGCCGCACAGCTACCAACCGAATGACCGTAAGCGCCCTGTAGGCAAAACACCAACACGCGAAGCATGTAAGCTACCCGAAGATGCCTTTGTGTTCTGCAGCTTTAATCAGTCATTCAAAATCACGCCCGATGTTTTTAGTGTGTGGATGCGTCTGCTCGCAGCAGCACCAAAAAGCGTGCTGTGGTTGCTAGACTGCAACCCTTGGGCCAAACAAAACTTATTACGTGAAGCTAAAATCAGAGGCATAGAGGCAGAGCGCATTATTTTTGCACCTAGAGTCACCATCGCAGACCACCTTGCAAGACATGCGCATGCTGATCTATTCTTGGATACTCAACCCTACAATGCACATACCACATGCAGTGATGCCTTATGGATGGGTGTGCCAGTATTAACATGTGTAGGCGATACATTTGCATCGCGTGTTGCAGGCAGTTTATTGCAAGCAGCAGGTTTAGCACAACTCATCAGCTACTCGCTGGAAGAATATGAAAGCATAGCCATGAGCCTCATACAGAATAAAAACAATCTCACGAGTATCAAAGAAAAGCTACGCGCAGAGAATATGACATCGCCTTTATTTGACACGGCTAAGTTTGCACAATCGCTAGAGGAAAGCTATCGTGCCATGATGACGCACCATAGTATATAACGGTCATTGGCAAGCATCATAAAGCAGCACAACAAGCTAATGAGTTCGATTAAAATTATGCTAAAGTCATTCATGTGCAACTGCGCTAAATGATAAAAACAATACATTAAAAAAACGTTCAGGATACAACCATGGCAGCAATCGACATCACCCCCGTATTGAAATTTATGCTGGACAAAGGTGGTTCAGATTTATTTTTTAGCTCAGGTACCAGTATTCATATAGAGGTTGAAGGGGAAACTACCCCTATCAACGCTCAAGTCATGCAGCCTGGTATGATTAAAGAAATTGCTTACTCACTGATGAGCGCAGATCAAATCAAAGAGTTTGAATCAACGCTAGAATGCAACTTTGCCCTAGGCAAAAAAGATATTGGTCGCTTCCGCGTTAATGTGTTCAGACAGCGCGGTGAAGTTGGGATGGTGATTCGGCACATCAAGACTGATATCCCATCATTAGAGAGCTTGGGCCTACCACCGGTACTCAAGGATTTAATCTCGCGCAAACGCGGGCTGATTTTAGTGGTAGGTGCCACTGGCTCAGGTAAATCAACCACACTGGCATCCATGATTGATTACCGCAACGAAACTAGTAATGGCCATATTCTGACGCTAGAAGATCCTATCGAGTTTATTCACCCGCATAAAAAATCAGTCGTGGACCAACGTGAAATTGGTATCGATACACTGTCATTCGAGAACGGTCTTAAAAATGCAATGCGTCAGGCACCTGATGTGATTCTGATTGGTGAAGTACGCGACATGGACGGTATGAAAAACGCGCTAGCTTATGCAGAAACCGGACATTTATGTTTAGCGACATTACACGCCAACAATGCTAACCAAGCGCTAGAACGTATTATCTCCTTCTTCCCAGAAGATGGCAGGAATGGTTTGTTGCTGGGCATTTCCATGAATCTGGTCAGCATCATATCGCAGCGTTTAATCCCAGGTAAGCAAAGTAAGCGTGTTGCCGCTACGGAGGTGATGATTAACACACCTTACATGAGCGAGCTAATCCAAAAACAAAAAATGGGGGAAATTAAAGAGATCATGTCCGAGAATACCGATATTGGCATGCATACCTTTGACCAATCTCTATTCAAACTATACTCAAATGACAAAATAGACGAAGAAAACGCCTTGTCTTATGCTGACTCGCGTAATGACTTATCGTTAAAAATACGTTTTGCCGCAGAGGGTACTCGTAATGGCGGTGGTGGCTTAGGTATTTAAGATATGGGAATCTCTAATATAGAAACATCTTTTATCGTTCGTTAAACAGATTTTAAGCCACAGAACACAGTGGTTTCTGGTTAGTCTAGAACATGATACGTGCTTAAGTATGACGTAACCCCTGCCCTAGATCGGATAGGGATTACGCCGCGGAATAAACTCGCTGATTCTATTGTTGCTTCACTGGATCAAACGGATTCGTCAACATTCTTAATAAGAAGTCCACATCCACGCATTGAATAAACAGATTCCCCTCATTGGCTTTGATAATCCATTTAATTAGGTTCCCTCTTTTGTCATTTGCTAACGGTGTTGTGCTAATTTGGTCTTCACTAAACTGTGCAACAGAATGCAGAGCACCAACGAGTAAGCCAACCTTATGCTCGCCGCACATAATGACAATCACCTGACTATTACTATCCACCACTGAAGGCACGCCGCTTAACAGGTAGCTAAGATCGTACACCCAAACGTAATGTGACCCTTTAGTCTCATGCTGGACGGAAACCACCCCTACTCGCTCGGAACGGCTGCCGATAGATACCGAAGAAATCTCTGATGCCGGCAATGCCTCTAAAACAATCTCAGCTTGCAGCGCAAATAGTGTTTCATCCACAAAGAAGGTCGCAAACTCAGGATCAGATGACTGAATAGCAGAGCTATGAATAATCGAAGCAGAATCATTACCAGAGCTAAAATGGTTGCGTACTTCACCAAATGCATCATACACCACAGCAATCACGTCCTCTTTATAGCCATCTGAAACTTTAAACTCACGATAACCGTTAGATACACTGCACCCAAGAATACAATAATGCCCATCACGGATTACGATACGGGAGGCACTTTTACCATTAGGCATACTCAGTAAGTCTGGGTCAATATCTAAGGTAGATCCCACTGGGCGACTAGGGTCAGTGCTGGAAATAATTTTAGCTTGCCTATCTATGTAAAAAGCCTTAATCGACTCACTTTCTGCAATCCCCCCCAGCAACATGGCATTAAATTCAGGCGTGGCATCAAACACAATACCAATCCCGCCCACCACATCCGTACCATCCGGCGCCATAATGGCAGCATGGTAGATATAGGTCGGGCTATCACTGTAAAGTGAGCTCGCCTCAAAAGGCGAAACATAATATTGTTGTTCATTATATAAAGACAACACACCATCTAAGGTGGCATCGTCTACTGTAGTGCCGATGATAGATCCACTTTCCCCCATCGGATTAGTGCTGGCGATAATAACGCCTTGTTTATCATAAACAAAAATACGTGTGTAGACGGTATAGAGCTGATTAATATAGTTCAGAATCTCTGTAATACGCGACACACTGACAGCATCGACACGCCCTGAAGCCAGTGCAACTCTCAGCTCCGGTGTCACCGCCCACCAGCGGCAATCATCAGAACGTTCATACAAGTTACGGTCTAATAAATCCACCAGCAAATGTGATAAAAATTCAGAATCCTGCAATCTTGATGCAAGCACAGTTTCGTACAGATCATTGATGGATTGCGCGAAGAGCTCATTACTGCGCGTTCCGGTCTCACTGATCTGATCTAAGATAGTTTTTAGTTTAAACAACTCGCCGGTTTGTCCAACGGTCATGACCTGGCCGTTCCATACCACCCTGCGTATGGTAGAGGCAGCCGTCATCACTTCGTAAAGCGGTGGGCAGAAAGACTGTGCATGCGACAACAAACCTCTGGCAACTTTGGCGTCCAGCGATTTTAATGCACTAGTCTCCTGGCCGGTAAATGCAATGTCCACCGGTGTCATCACCTGCCCTTGCCATCCTTTTGGCCCCATATAACCTTGGTAGCCATTGGCTTTAAAGGTAGCAACCAAGTACTCACGTCCACCATAGATCATTAAGCTTGATTTAGCATCGTGATTTACCGGCACCACCGCACCTACAGGCACCCAGCGTGCGTCGCTAGTTTCTATCACATGCTGATTCTGATCTAGTAACAACATCACCGAACGCATGCTAGGGTCACGATGAGAGTGGAAAATCCCGGCCATTTCCTCTACAAAATTAAAGCACAAACATAAAATACCAATTACCGCACCAGTTTCAGGGTGCAGCATGCGCTTAGAGTAAATCAGCGCTTTATCCTTATTGGGACGTAAATCAGTATGACGATAAGTTTCTACATAATCTTCTGAGTGCAGTGTTTCATGAATCAGTGGGTCCAAACTGCCCTCAATTGGCGTTTCCTGATTAATCTGCACCAAAACGTTGCCAGAAACATCGAGCAAGATAATTTCGTCATACACGGTATATTTGCTTCGGTAGGCGCGCAAACGTAAACGTATATCATCGACGCTACCGCCCAGCCCTGCCACAAAACTACATAACTCACGATCTGTGGCTAAAAACCCAACATCCGCTGTACGTTCATAAAGGTTACGCACCAAGATATCAATCACATATTTAGCCTTAGTGCCAATCTCGTTAAACACGGTGGCTACCTTCTCCTGCACTAGGCTTAGTACCAGTTCTTTCTCCAGACGGTTAAACCCGGCACGAGTTGCAGCCATCGTTGGCAGTATGCTCTTTGCCTCGACTGGGCAGTTCATTTTTGCTGAAGACTCAATAATTCTCCACATTAAATTTAACTCATGTAACGACTGCTCACAACGCACCACGTCGCGCATAAATGGCAGGTAATTATCGATTTGAAACGAAGAAATCTGATTCATTATTTACTCACATCATTATGATATTTATTTTATGCACCGTTGCATGTTTACTAATTAAGCAAAATACAAGCCAACCGGCAATACCCATCCATCCGAGTTGAATACGTATAGAAACACTAGCTACTTACTGCACTGGCTATTAAACTCAAGATGGTGCAAAACGCGATGTCGCGCACTTTATAGGTGCAACAAATTGGTGCATTAAATTAAGTATTATTCAGCATTCTCAAGACCATCCTGTCAAAAAGCGGCGTTTGCATGGCTACGCATTTAGTCCAACATCTAATACAAGATGGCACAGTTAATGCTTATTCAGACAAAGCACTAACTTTGGTACGACAAATACTCAATGAAACTAGCTACTTCACCACATCAATCTGGGGCACCCATGGTCGCATTTAAGAATGATAAGCATATGCATGATGCACTAATGCATAACCTTGAAGGGATGCTCTATTGCTGTTTGTATGACAAAGACTGGACCATGGTGTTTGTAAGTAATGGCTGTAAAGAACTGACTGGCTACGCTCCTGACGATTTGCTTCATAACAAATACATTTCTTATGAAGTGATGACGTTTGAAGAAGATAGAGAGATGGTGCGTGAAACCATCAAGAACGCGCTCACAGAAGGTAACCGCTACGAAGTTGAATACCGCATCAACCATGCAGATGGGCGTTTGATCTGGGTATTGGAACGTGGCAACCCAATTTATAACGATGCAGGCATCGTCATCGCCCTAGAGGGCTATATCCAAAATATTGCAAAACGCAAAGATATTGAACAATCACTACTGGCTGCAGAACTTAAATACCGTTCCATCTTTGAAAATACACTGGAAGGCATTTTCCAAACCACTGCAGATGGGCACTATTTAATTGTTAATCAATCGCTTGCACGCATGTATGGTTATAGTTCACCACCAGAACTTATCCACGCATTCAACAATATACAAGAGCAGCTCTATGTAAAACCGGGGCGCCGTGAAGAATTTGTACAACTACTAAAAGAAAACGACAGCGTAGAAAAATTTGAGTCATTAGTTTACCGAAAAGATAAAAGCACGATCTGGATCTCTGAAAATGCGCGCGTCGTTAATGATGAGTCCGGCAACATTCTCTATTATGAAGGCACGGTTGAAGACATCACCGCTCGTAAAAGTTACGAAGAAAAACTCGAATATCAGGCTATGCATGATAGCCTAACCGGCTTGCCAAACCGTAACATGCTCAACGACAGACTACAGTTGTGCATAAACTTTGCTAATCGCTATAAAAATAAAATGGCAGTGGCATTTTTAGATTTAGACCAGTTCAAACTGATTAACGACAGTATGGGGCATGAGGTTGGCGACCAACTACTTGTTATCATGGCCAAAAGACTGACCAGTGCGGTACGTGAGATTGATACCGTAGTCAGGCTAGGTGGCGATGAGTTTGTTATCCTGCTCACCAACATTGATGACAGCAATGATATTTTCCTGAGCATGAATCGGGTACTTGAAGCGGTTGCCGTTCCATTGACCATTAACAATCTGGATTACTTAGTCACTTGCAGCATTGGCGTCAGCATCTATCCAGATGATGGCTTGGATGCCAATGTATTACTGCGCAATGCCGATACGGCAATGTATAAAGCAAAAAAAGCTGGTAGGAATAACTTCCAGATTTACACACACGCACTGAATGCGGCACTCACCGAACGCGTCACGTTAGAATACAACCTGCGCCAAGCCATTGAACTTGAAGAGTTCATATTGCATTACCAGCCTAAAGTGGATTTCACAACCGGCAAAGTATGTGGTGCCGAGGCCTTGATTCGATGGCAACCCGAAGGGCAAGACCTGATATCCCCCCTAAAATTTATTACCATTGCAGAAGAGACTGGCTTAATTGAAACTATAGGTGAATGGGTAATCGCTACAGCGTGCTACAAAGCCAAAGCTCTGCAGCAGAAAACTGGCCAATATGTTCCTATCGCAGTCAATGTATCACCAAGACAATTCAGGCAATCTAACTTAGCCAACACCATCAAAAAAATCTTAGCAGTTACCCAGTTAGACCCTAGCTATCTAGAGCTCGAAATTACAGAAAACACACTGATCGATGACTCATCAAAGTTTATAGAAACATTACACTCGCTCAAGAAAATTGGTGTAAAACTGGCGATTGATGACTTTGGTACGGGTTACTCAAGTTTGGCCTATTTAAAAGACTTTCCGATTGATCGATTAAAAATCGATAAAGTTTTTGTTAGTAGCATAGAGGAAGACCCTAAAAACAAAGCAATCTTAAAAGCGATTGTCGTATTGGGTAAAAGCTTGGGCATAGCAGTGATTGCTGAAGGTGTAGAAACACAGTATCAATATGACTACCTGAAGTCTATAGATTGCGACCAATTGCAGGGCTACTATTACAGCAAGCCACTGCCCGAAAAGCAATTTGAGCAGCTTTTACTAAATCAGATAGAAAGCTAAACATCCTAAGCCAACCACAGCCCTGCCATTTTTCATCACACCACCCCACCCACGATACACCGCAAAACGGCCATCACCAGTTTAGCTGGTTAGGCAGCATCCTGATGTTGAATCGCTGCAAATATTGCCGCAATCACAATCAGGCTTCCGCCCAGCCACTCATTTAGCGCCATGGTTTCATGTGCTAAGTAATAAGAAGCGACAGCAGCCACCACAAGTTCAAATAAAAACAACACCGATGCCCGTGTTGCCTCAATTTTGGCCACCCCATACTGTACAAAGAAAGTTGCCGCGATCAACAGCAAGGCAATTAATGACAACACGGCCCACTCGGTTAAGGTAAATACCGTCGGGCTTGGAATGCTAGTTTGCATAATCGGCACAAATAACAGCGCAACCGTCATGACGCCAATCCAAATCGCATAAGACTTAGCCACCAAAGTTAAATGGCTAGACTTTCTCGTAATCACATTAGTTAATGAAAAGCCGATGCCAGAAGATAGCGCCAACCACTCTGGCATATTTCTCGGTAACGGCAAGCCACCGAATTTAACGTCATACAGCATAATAAAGGCGCCAACCATGGAAGCCACTATTGCAATATAACCAGTGAGGCGAGTTTTTTCTTTTAACCAAAAATGGGCAAGAATTAAGGTCCAAATTGGTGACAAGTAAAACAACAGCATCACCCGCATCACCTCGCCATCAATAATCGCCAGTACGTAGCTCAGATTTGTCCAGCCTGCAACCACGCCTAGCCACACAATGCTTAATGGCAGCTTGGTAGCACCCCGCCAATGCTTACCTAATAAAACGCTGGCAAAGATAATGGCAAGCGCGTATGTATAAAAGCTGGACGCTACCCCAGACACACCGGCCTCGGACATTAAGCGATATGGATACCAAATAATGCCCCAGCAAAATGCGCCAAAAAGTAGGCCGAATACTGCAAAAAAGTTTTTATTATTGGCGTTGCTCACTATAATGTTACCTTATGAATCCAAATCTAAATTTATTACAGCCCTATCCGTTTCAACGTCTGCGCGATCTATTTAAAGGTATTACGCCAAATGTAGCTTTTAAGCCAATTAACCTATCCATTGGCGAGCCCAAACATGAAACGCCATCATTAATTAAAGACGCCTTAGTCAATCACTTAAGTGGTTTAGCTAATTATCCCACGACTATAGGCTCTATTGAGCTAAGAAGCACGATTTCCGATTGGATTTCACGTCGCTATCAAGTGCCGGCACTTAATCCTGAAAAAGCGATTTTGCCAGTAACCGGCAGCCGCGAAGCATTGTTTGCATTTGCTCAGGTAATTATTGATCAAACTAAACCTGATCCTATCGTGATTTCACCCAATCCGTTTTATCAAATTTACGAAGGCGCTGCATTTTTAGCTGGTGCAACTCCCTACTTTTTAAATACGCTGCCACATCAAGATCCAAACTATAACCATGTGATGGATTTTTCAAGCGTGCCTGCTGATGTATTGGCACGCACACAATTGGTCTACATTTGCAGCCCGGGCAACCCTTCTGGCAAGGTCATGAGCCTAGAGCAATGGCGCACTATTTTTAGCTTATCAGACCAATACGGCTTTGTGATTGCCGCAGACGAATGCTACTCAGAAATCTACTTTGATGAGGCATCGCCGCCGCTGGGTGCATTACAAGCTGCGCATCTACTGGGTAGAGACTATAAAAATCTGGTTGTGTTCAGTTCACTTTCCAAGCGCTCTAACGTACCCGGCATGCGTTCAGGTTTTGTTGCTGGCGATGAGAAAATTATTGAATCATTTACACTCTACCGCACATACCACGGTTGCGCGATGAACCCAGCCGTACAGGCGGCCTCAATTGCCGCATGGAATGATGAAGCACATGTCATTGAAAACCGCAGGCTCTACGCGGCAAAATTTAAAGATGTCACACCATTGCTAAGTAATGTATTGGAGGTAGCCGTACCAGATGCTGCATTTTATCTATGGGCAAAAATTAAAGACGCCAACATCTCTGATACAGAGTTTGCAGTAAAGCTATACCGAGACCTCAATATTACAGTGCTTCCAGGTAGCCTATTAGCACGTGAGGCGCACGGCGTGAATCCAGGGAAAAACTTTATCCGTATAGCGTTAGTTGCCTCTTACGAAGAGTGTATCGAAGCCGCGCAACGAATCAACGCCCATTTCTAAGTGGCACCAGCATGGTTAATCTGCACTAAAAAACCTAGCCATACAGATTAACCATGCGGCTATTCGCCTCACACTTGCAAGCTATTTAATGTATTGGTTATTTAAGCGTACAGCAAGTGCACTCAAGCCTATCAGGGCAATACCAATAATCACCAAAGCAATCGGCCAACCCACAGTGTTGGCAAAATGTTCAGCCGTGTAGTAACCAATGTAAATTAGCATCGCCAGCGTACCTACCAGCAATAGCGTTCTACTGCGCACGTAAGTACTTAGAAAGATGATAAAAGCGGTAGCGCCAAGATACACAGGCTCTAATAAGCTGTTTTCTACCGATTCAAATACTGACCACAATAGCAACACGGCCCCAACAAAATACCAGAATGGGGCAATCGCCATGTGTTTGGACTGCTGCATAGCATAGGCGATACACAGTAATGAACTGCCAATAACGATGCCAATGAGCTTTTCATCAACATCCCAGATATCGAATAAATTGGCAAAAAAGATGCAGCCAAACAGCAGCGCACTGAACGCCAATACTGTGCGCTGTTTTGCCCAAAACGTGGCTCCCTGTTGCACCAGCATATAAGCGGCCATAAACAACAAACCATGACGCACATCGCCGCCTGACGAGTACTCCTGCAGCATCACCATAATACCGGTGGGCTGCAATACAGACGCCATTAAAAACAACGGCGTTGCAACACGCTCGTACTTTTGGTCGCTCAGGCACACCAAGCCCATCACAAAGGCCATCAGGCCAGAGCCTAGTGTAATAATCACACGTGATGCAGAACCGAAATCATCCCAATACATTGAAATGAAAACACCAACCCCTGCAAATACAAAGATTCCGCCTACATAGCCAAACAGTTTGGAAAGTACACTAGCGGGCGCAGCATTAGGCTGCACTGAAGCTGCAGCAAGGGCCTGTGCAATTTCTGCCAACGTGATCTGATTATGCTGCGCTAATGCAACAATATCCTGTAAAGCATCATCTTTGAGCGACATAACGACTCCTTACTTTTTGATGACCCATCCGATAAATTGCACTTGGTTATAGTAGTAATGTTGCTGAGTATGCGGAATCTTGTAACCAATATTGCCTTTCTTTAACCGAAAGCCACTATCCCTATTACCACCACCAAACAGTCCACCCATTAAACCACCGCCGCCATAACTAGGGCCATCTAAGATATAACCATCTGGTGAAACAACTGCCGTATCAATCAGCATATTTTCAGTTTCATGCAACACAGCAACGCCATCTGCTGCTGAAGCAAGCACCTGCGACATATCGACGGCAATCTCACGTACCGTATCCGTCTTAGCATCGTAAGCCATCAGCCGTTTTAAATCATAATTGACATCTTTACTGTCATGTTTCTTTATTTTAACTGTCAACTTCTGATTTTTAACTGCAAAATCCAGCCTGTAGTCCGTTGTATTTTGATAGTCATACGACCTGGTAGTAAATAACACTTCATATTGCGGCGGCGTACTCATCAGCTTGGGCACCACCGTCGAGGCAAAGAAAATGAGAATCAGCAATAATGGAAAGGTAAGACCGACAACTAAAACCAAGTTTTCTTTAATAAAGTTTTTCATGATTATCCTTTAATCATTGGTTCTTTAATAAACGCGGCGACAGTATTGAACACGTTTTCCTGCATATGCGAATCCAGACAATCCACCTTCTGCAGACCTTGCATACTGCGCAGCCAAGTCAGCTGACGCTTTGCCAGCTGCCTAGTCGCAAAAATTCCTCTGTCGTGTAGCTCAGCCTCATCATACTCTCCTGCCAAATACTCTAAAGCCTGACGATAGCCCACGCAGCGCATGGAGGTACTATCTGACGTTAACGCAGGATACTGACTGACCAATGCTTTGACTTCATTCACAAAACCATCAGCCAACATTTGCTCAAACCTTATTGCGATTCGCGCATGTAGCACCTTACGGTCACTGGGCACTAAGGCAATTTTAAGCAAACGGTACGGTAAAGCATCACCACTACTTGCTTGGTGTAAGGCAGTCATCGATTGGCCTGTAATGCGGTAAACCTCTAACGCACGCTCTATCCTTTGTACATCATTGGGCTGCAAACGTGCGGCACTTTCAGCATCCACCAACGCCAGCTTGGCATGCATGGCTGGCCACCCCAGCTCTGACGCTTCTTGTTCAATTTGCTGCCTGATTGCAGGGTCGGCCTCCGGCAACTGACTTAACCCCTCTTCTAGCGCCTTGAAATAAAGCATGGTACCGCCTACCAACAATGGAATCTTGCCTCGCGCTGTAATATCAGCCATTAATTTAAGCGTGTCGCTTCTAAAATGCGCCGCAGAATAAACCTCAGTAGGCCGAATAATATCAATCAAGGCGTGCGGTGCTTGCGCTAGCACCTCAGCGCTGGGTTTGGCCGTACCAATATCCATGTCCTGGTAAACCAAGGCAGAGTCCACACTAATTAGTTCAATTGGTAGTTTTTTATACAAACTCACGGCCAAGTCGGTTTTACCGCTTGCGGTTGGTCCCATAACAAAAATAGCGGGTGGTAGTGTCGTTAGATTCATTCAATACATTCTTAAACTTAAGGCACTATCCTAAGGCTGGATACTTGCCGATGAAAATCATAATGACCCTTTCGGGGCCTTACTTCTTACAATCAATAACAAATGAAAGCTGTATAATATTGCTTAGCGTTAGTTTGCTGTAAACATACGATTTTCGCTACAGATTACGCCATATATTCGCACTTCATTTTGTTGATTAGGATTATCCATGAATTTAGAAAAAGTTGTTTTTGGTTTTTTCATCGTTCTGGCAATGACACTGAATTTTGGATTCTTTATTGGCGACATTGATAATGCCAGCCACCATCATGCTTATGAGCTGTATGCGGCGATCATCGTAAGCTTGATTGCAACTGTGCTGAAATTTGGTGATCGTACCCATGTTGGCGCAATTTTGTTATCCACCAGCTTAGCCGCTGATTTACAGCTGATTGCAGCGGCCATTTTATGGGCAGCGCTCAATGGCACCTATGACGAAGCCAGCTTAACGGTGTACATCGTTTCACTATCTGGCGGCGCACTCATGGCTAACATCATCTCGGTTGTACTGCTAATTTCTGAAACCATCAGCCAAAAACGCTAGGCACTTGCCACGCCAAGTTGATCAGCATGGATAGCATACTGTTTCTGATACTGCGTCGATTAAGGCGCCCGCTGATACTAATTATCGTTAGCTTTGCGATCGCCATTTTAGGCTTAACCCTGATGCCAGGGCAGGACGACCAAGGCCACCCTTGGAAAATGAGTATTTTTGATGCGCTATACGTCATCAGCTATACGGCAACTACCATAGGCTTTGGCGAAATACCTTACGCTTACAGCAAAGCACAGCGCTTATGGTTGACCTTCTCAATTTATCTGACAGTAATCCCTTGGTTTTACGCTGTCGGTAAAATTATCACCTTGCTGCAAGATACTGGGTTACGCCAAGCGGTGACCACAGAGCGCTTTGCCAATAAGGTACGCCAGCTGCAAGAACCATTTTACATACTTTGCAGTTATGGGCAGTCATCCAACCTGCTCGCTAAAGCATTGGACGAAAAAGGCATGCGCGTAGTTGTGATTGAACCGCAGCAAGAACGGCTCAATGAACTGGAGCTGATAGATACCAGAAACATCATCCCCTATCTATGTGCAGATGCGATATTGCCAGAAAATCTGGAAAGAGCAGGCGTACTCCATCCGCTATGCAGTGGCGTAATTGCCCTAACAGATGACGACAATGTTAACCTAGCAGTGGCGGTTGCCGTCAAACTCATGAACCCAGACCTGCTGGTGATTGCGCGTGCGGAGCGCGATGATATTGCTGCCAACATGGCGTCTTTCGGCACCGACCACATCATCAACCCCTACACACTGTTTGGTGACCAATTGGCGATGCGCGTGCATGCACTAGGCACTTATCTGCTGCATGAATGGCTGACAGGCGTGCCTGGAGACACACTACCACCACCAGAAAACCCGCCAAAAGGCAGATGGGTAGTCTGTGGTTACGGCCGCTTTGGGAAATCTGTCGTAGAAAACCTGGAGCGTGAGCAGATTACCACGACAATTATTGAAGCCATGCCAGAAATGACTGGCTGCGATCACTGCATTGTAGGGAGTGGGACCGAGGCAAAAACCCTGCTCGAAGCCGACATCACCAATGCCGTCGGTATCGTTGCAGGCACAGATAATGACACGAATAACCTATCCATTGTAATGACGGCCTTTGAGCTCAACCCCAAATTATTTGTGGTGATTCGTAAAAACAGACGCCACAATGGGCGGCTATTTAAGCAGTTTAACGCAGACATTACCATGCAGCCGACCGAGATTATTGCGCATGAATGTTTGGCACATATGATCTCACCTTTGCTGGCACAGTTTTTAAGTTTAGCGCGCGGCCAAACTAACGATTGGGCAAACAAACTAATTAGCCAATTAGTGATGACCATGGGCGAAACCGTACCCGAAACTTGGGCAATCAGAATTGATACAAAAAATACACCTGCAGTCATTGATCTCATGGAGGCTGGGTTAAATGTCAGCGTGCAGCATCTGATGCAAGACCCGGCTAATAGAGAGAAGCAACTGGAGCTAGTCCCTATTCTGCTATTACGCAACAATACGCCTAGCTTGGTGCCCGACCCTAACACCCGCTTAAAAGCTGGGGATAGAATCCTATTCTGCGGCAGCCCGGCAACTAAATCCACCCTGCCTTCTATACTCAACAACACTAAAACACTGACTTATATTATTGATGGTATAGAAGTACCAAACAGCTTAGTTTGGCGTTGGCTAGAAAAGAAATTTAAAAGAAAAAGCTAATCACATTGAGTGATAAATAAAGATTCAAGCAGGCATCTAACGAACAGTTATTTACCGCGCATAAACATCTTGTCTAAATCTGTCATGCTGACTTGAAACCAAGTCGGGCGACCATGATTGCACTGCCCTGAGCGTTCGGTTGCTTCCATATCACGTAGCAAAGCATTCATCTCAGGGATAGTCAGGCTGCGATTTGCACGTACAGCAGCGTGACAGGCCATCGTGCCTAGCAACTCGTTCCTGCGCTCTGTCAGTACCCGACTCGCACCATACTCTCGTAAATCACGCAATACATCCCGCGCCAAAGTCACGGCATCCGCATCTTGCAGCATTGTTGGCACAGCACGCACCGCCAGTGTGGTGGGTGACAGAATTGCGATATCAAACCCCAGTTGCTGTAGCGTTGCCTGATTGCCAGCCAAGGCTTCCTGCACTGTTGCCACTTCTAGCTTATCTGCATTAAAACTGACTGGCAGTAGCAAAGGCTGCATCTGTACGGTTTTGCTATCCAGAGCATTTTTTAACTTCTCATACATAATGCGCTCATGTGCCGCATGCATATCTACAACCACCAAACCCTCTTTATTTTGCGCGAGCACGTACACACCATGCACTTGTCCCACGGCAAAACCAAGCGGGTATTCATTGATGGTTTCCATGCTGACAGCTTGAGTCGGCAATAAATCTGCTGCCAATGGCGTAGCATTAGCACTCGGATTCATATTACTGCCAAACAAGGACTGATAAAAACTCGGCGGTTCATGCGCACTCAAGTTGATCTGAGATTGCTGTGTTGGGTACAGCATACCGCCGTGAGCAGAGGGTACATTTGAGACTTGCGGACTAAAAGGGTTATATTGCGCCTGATTTGCGGTGACCGCATTGGAAACACCGGTAGGAATCGCCAATGCTTTGTGGAGCGAATGAAAGATAAAGCGGTGGATAGCCTGACTATCTCTGAACCTGACTTCCGTTTTGGCAGGATGCACATTCACATCAACCAAGTTTGGATCCAACTCTAAAAACAGCACAAAGGCAGGATGCCTATCATGGTGCAACACGTCTTGGTACGCTTGCCTGATGGCATGCGCAATCACTTTATCCCGCACAAAACGACCATTTACATAGACGTATTGCGTGTCCCGGCTATTGCGATTAAAGGTAGGCTTCGCTGCCATCCCCCATAAACGCAAGCCGGCAGCAGACTCATCAACAGCGATAGACTCAGCAACAAATTCACTCCCTAACACCTCAGAGAATCTGCGCTCTGGCTGACCAACAGCAAAACGACTTAACGCGCGTCCATTGTGCTGCAACATCAAGCTAACATCAGGGCGCGACAACGCAATACGCGTAAACATCTCCTCACAATGCCCAAACTCGGTTGCCTCTGTTTTTAAAAACTTACGGCGCGCAGGCGTATTAAAGTACAAGTCAGACACTTCAATCACCGTGCCTGCATCTAATGCAGCTGGTTCTACAGCCGAGATATCACTGCCTTCAGAACCGATACGCCATGCATGTTTACTGCCAACTTGGCGACTTAATAGCTGCGTGCGAGAAATAGACGCAATACTAGCCAACGCCTCACCTCGAAAGCCTAAGCTCGCTACCGACTCTAAATCTTCCAGGCTTGCGATTTTGCTAGTGGCATGGCGCGTCAGTGCTAACATCAAATCCTCTTTTGCAACACCCGCACCATTATCGGTAACGCGCATTTGCTTAATACCGCCTTGCAGCAACGATACTTGAATATCAGTACTGCCTGCGTCCAAGCTATTTTCCAATAACTCTTTCAGGGCCGATGCCGGACGCTCCACCACTTCGCCAGCGGCGATTTGGCTAATAAGCTGATCGGGAAGTAAACGTATAGTTGCCATAGAGTTTTAGTGATTTTTAATACTGGTATTTTACCTTGCTTTGCACGCAGCGAATTAACTATGATGATTTAACTATTAGGCTGGGTGAATAATGCGCAAACTGCGAATAAAACCCAACCACACTATGAACAAATGTGGCCAGACTTAAGAGTCTTATATAAAGGGGATGTTGAGAGGTAAATTTCAGCTGGCAACCAAGCTACTCGCTAGCTCACAACGCAAGACTTACAAATACTTGCAACGCACCAATAAGCACAGGATTAACGCACTAAAATAGTGCCATCGCACTTATCTTAAAACTATTGAATTACCGGTAGTGAGTCGCTTAATCAATTTTCAATATTGTCATCAGCTGAGAAAAGAGTGCGCAGTCAGCTACGCACTTTTCATAATGAGGGTGTAACAGATAAAGACCAAGGGAGATGATCAATATCTGCTAGTATCAAACAGAAACGTTGCCTACTGCTACACGCACCAACTCATCGATTTTTGCAGTAATATTTGTCAGCTCACCCGCCACCACGGCAAACTCGCGCCCAACCTCACCGGCACGTGCCGCTACAATTTGCGCATTAACCGACACAATGCGTGCCTGCTTGGCAATATTCTGAATACTGCTCATTAATTCATGATGCTGCTTGCGTTGCACCTTAGCATGCTCCTTAGACTCATCTTCATAAACCACAGTAATCCGATTCAGTAGCGCAACGATAGGCGTAGCCTGCTTGCCAAGCTCGTTAAGCAAATCAGGCGCAGTGCGGAAACCTGACTCACAAGCACTGATTGCCTTCTCAACTAAATCAGTAAACTCTGTGATCTTTCTATCGGCCTCAACCTCACCAAAATAAACTAATCGTAGCTCTTCAAAAAAAACACCAGGCAGCTCACTATTGCCTTGCACCAGTGCCGCATGACTTACTTTAAACAAAGCGAGGGCTTCACGTGCGGTTTCCAATGCAGTTTCGTGACCCATCGTTGAAAGCACGGCATTGAGTACAATACGCTGAGACAGCATGCGTTGGCGGCCAGCCAGATTGATTAATGCGCCAAACGTTTCTGCGCTAACCTCTAAGCTGTTGGTCTTAAAATGGTGACCTTGTGCCACCGAGTGATGTTTCACGGCTTGATGAGGCTTTAAATCTGCTAACAAGATATTCTCCTTTTTTCATATTATTCACAATGAACGTCATCAACATAGATACGCAGTATCTAAAACCATTCACATTTAAGTTTCATATAAGCAATTTCTATTCCAATCAATCACAGATAGGTTAATCAGCCTTGGTGCAATAACAAAATGGCTTCGCAACCATCCATCATGAGCATTTGTATATTGGTGTTTTTTCGGTTTTGATATAAATTCTCATCAGCATGACACTTACCAATCTAGACTCAACGCCTGACAGCTATACAGACAGCTTTCACCTCGCACGCAAGCTTAATCGGCACCATCACTTCTACCTAGGCCCGACGAACTCCGGTAAAACCTATCAAGCGCTACTGGCATTAGAGCAAGCTAAATCAGGTGTATACCTGGCTCCACTCAGGTTGCTTGCCATGGAAATAAGAGACCGCTTGGTGGCATCAGGTGTGCCATGCAACCTGATAACCGGGGAAGAGCGCGTGATCATGGAAAATGCGCAGCACACCGCTTCCACCATTGAAATGATGAATGTGCATAAAGAGGTGGAAGTCGCGGTGATAGATGAAATTCAAATGCTGCAAGACCCGGATCGAGGGTCAGCCTGGACAGCCGCGCTGGTAGGCGCCCCTGCCTCAACCGTTTACATCTGCGGCTCAAACGCTGTCACGGCACCTTGTGTTGCAACGATTGAAGCATTAAATGAAACCTATGACATCACCCAATTAGCACGTAAAACACCGCTAGTTTTAGAACAAGATAGCCTGTGTGGCCAACATTACAGCCGCCAAAAGCTAAAACCAAAATTACAAAAAGGCGATGCAATCATTGCATTTAGCCGCAAAGACGTACTTACTTTTGCCGCTAGATTCCGTCAATGGGGCTTTAGCGTAGCCAGTATTTATGGTGCACTCTCACCCGAAGTACGCAGAACAGAATCTGAACGCTTTAACTCAGGGCAGGCAGATATTTTAGTGGCGACCGATGCAATTGGCATGGGGCTTAACTTACCGATACGCCGCATCATTTTTGCAAATATTCATAAATTTGATGGCGTGGCATCTAGGTTACTTAACATGACAGAGGTGAGGCAGATTGCAGGTCGTGCCGGCAGGTTTGGTATTTATGCAACCGGCTATGTCAGCGTGCTGGAAAATGATGAGCTGATTCATATTGAACATATGCTCTCAACGGACGACACTGCGGATTTAAACAAGCTGCCAGTCAATATCAATCTACACCAAGTAAGCAAAATTGCGCACGAAATGCATACCAATAAGATTGCCGAAGTACTCAACTATCATCAGGAAAGAATACGCTTTACGCATTCACTATTTGAGCAGGCGCCCTTAGCAACGCAAATCACACAAGCCCTTATTGTGGATGAATACGCACCTAAAATGTCGCTAAAAGATAAATACATCTTCGTATGTGCGCCGATTTCACTCAATGTCGCATTTGAAAAAGACTATTACCTACTGTGTCTAAAAAGCGTTGCTGAATCAAAAATTAGGCACTTACCAATAGCCCCAAGCTGGTTAGATGCGCAAAACCCCAAACATTTAGAGGATGCAGAACTGCTCAGCCATAACCTAAGCCTCTACGCATGGCTAAGCTTTAAGTTCCCACAGTATTTTGTAGATGGTCAGCATGTAAGCGCGCTACGCTCACAAGTCAGCCGCTACATAGAGCGCGCCTTGCTTACACAAGCGGGCTACGGCGACACCAGCAGAGAGTTGGATTACCTGAATACCAGAAGAAGGTACTAAGCTCCTTTTACACCAGCACTACCGTTTGCAGATACTCAGGCACGACTACCTGCCAGTGCAATTTTTCCTCTATATGGCGCCGCATGGCATCAGCCGCAACGGGCTCTCCGTGCACGATAAAGGTTTTTTTTGGTGCAGATTCAAAACCAGCTAACCAATCCAGAATTTCAGAATAATCAGCATGTGCTGAAAGATTGGAGATCAGCTCAACATTTGCACGCACCGGTATATATTCACCGTGAATTTTAATACTCTCAGCGCCATCTAACATCGCAGCGCCGCGCGTACCTGCGGCCTGAAATCCGACAAACAAAATAGTGTTTTTAGGATTAGTGGCAAAGGCTTTTAAATGATGCACCACTCTTCCGCCAGAGGCCATGCCGCTAGCAGATAAAATAATCATGGGGCCTTTGGCATCGTTCAGCGCTTTAGACTGCTCTATGCTATTCACCACATGTGCCGTACTAAATAGCGCACGACATTGGTCAGCATTTAAACGATGCTCACCATGATAGAGATTAAAAATTTCAGTGGCATCTACCGCCATCGGGCTATTTAAATAAACAGGGGTATCTGCTGCAATTGCACCAGATGCTTTTAATAAATGAATGTAATACAGTAGCTCTTGCGTCCTGCCAACCGCAAACACCGGAATAACAACAACGCCCTTGCGCTTCACCGTTTTATTAATAATGGCAGCCAATTTAACTTTGGGGTCGTCATTCTGGTGTAAACGGTTACCGTAAGTAGATTCAATTAACAAATAATCCGCTTGCTTAACTCGCACTGGTGGACGCATCAAAATATCATTGGCACGCCCAATATCGCCAGAAAACAGCACTGAGGTCTTTTTGTTGTGAATCCGTACAAATGCGGACCCTAAAATATGGCCATTGGGTGAGAGTCTAAGGGTTAAACCATCGCCTAAATCTACATCTTGCTCAAAACGAATTGGCGTAAGCAAGCTCAGTGCATTTTCCGCGTCTTCTTTGGTATATAGGGGTAATGCAGGATGGTGCTTGGAGAACCCTCGGCGATTTGCATATTCAGCCTCCTCTTCTTGCAGGTGCGCTGAGTCTGGCAGCATAATCTTACATAAATCTGCCGTTCCCTCGCTACAATAGACCTTACCTGAAAATCCGTTTTTCACTAACACAGGTAAATAGCCGCTATGGTCAATATGCGCATGCGTCAAAATCACGGTATCAATCTTAGCTGGGTTGACTGGCAGTTTTGCCCAGTTTCTCAACCGCAACTGCTTAAGCCCTTGAAACAAGCCACAGTCTATCAATATTTGCCGCTCACCACTTTTCAACAAATACTTAGAACCAGTCACGGTTCCTGTTGCACCTAAAAATGTGAGTTCCATAGAAGCCCCCTTTTAAATGAACACCGGGCACTACATTAGTTAGCAAGCTTAATCTAATGCAAGTTTCGTTTTAGCAAGTGCTGGATTAGTAGAAAAATACTTTCTTACCCCAGCCAGAATCGACGCTACCAGCTTATCTTGGTAAGCTTCATCGTTAAGCCTACGCTCTTCATCAGGGTTACTGATAAATGCGGTTTCTACAAGGATAGAGGGAATATCAGGTGATTTGAGTACAGCAAAACCAGCTTGCTCCACATGGTTTTTATGTAATTTATTAATCTCACCAATATTACCCAATACGGCTTTACCCAATTTCAGACTATCATTAATCGTGGCTGTTTGCGATAAGTCCAACAAAGTTTTTGCAAGTAGCGGGTCTTTTACATTCAAACTTACGCCACCTATCAAATCTGACTCATTTTCTTTCTTTGCTAAATAGCGTGCACTGGCGCTGGTTGCGCCTTTTTCAGACAACGCAAATACCGATGAACCACGCGCCGCTGGGTTAGTGAATGCGTCTGCATGAATTGAAATAAAGAGATCCGCTTGTAGCTTGCGTGCTTTAATTACGCGCATATGCAGTGGAATAAAGTAATCCCCATCACGCGTTAAAACACCGCGCATATTGGGGTCTTCATCTATTTTTGCCTTAAGTTTTTTGGCAATCGCCAAAGTAATCTCTTTTTCATGGCTTCCCGTTGCACCCATCGCTCCAGGGTCTTCACCGCCATGACCGGCATCAATCGCAATCGTGATTTGACGCAAGCCTTTAGTCGTTGGCTTGTTCTCGATAACCTCTTTAACCGGCGGCGTAGCAATAGGTGGCGGGTTAACTTGCGGCATAGTTTCAACCGCATTACCGGCATTGGTCACAGGTTTAGCGCCTTGCTCCACCTTCATCTCAGGGACAGTGTTATTCGTTGCAGTCGCTGGCGGCACCTCTATGAGCGGTGCCGTTGTCACGGCTTGTGCAGTATTTTTACTCATCGTACTATCGGTAACAGGTTCTGTTGCATCACGCTGATCCAACATCGCCATTAAAGGGTCTTTTGTCGGGTAAATGTCTAACACCAAGCGGTGTTTGTAATCACCCGCTGGCGCTAAGGTAAATATCGCAGGCTTCACCTCAAATTTTAAATCCACCACTAAACGCACTACCTTGGGCTTAAAGTTCGCGACACGAATCTTAGCGATGTAGGGATCGCTTTCTGAAACTTTCTCGCCCAGTGCCTTAATCACGGTATTTAAATCAATATCTTCCACATCCACCACTACACGCTCAGGGTCTTTTAACACCGTCATTTTATACAGGATGGGCTTTTCGGCTTCGATGGTAATTCGCGTATAAACATCGGCAGGCCAAATACGCACTGCGGTAACGGTATTGGCCTCTGCCGCGGTAGTTGCAAATACGCAAATCAGGCAAAGGATTAAAGAGAGTAATGTAGAGAAATAATGTTTAATCATAAATTTAGTTACATAATTCTTTAATATTTTTTACACAGACTTCAGCTGGCAGTGAATGCCCTACCAGACGCACATTGCGCCCATCCGGCTTAATCTCGAAATAAATATCAATGTCTGGCGTCGGCAATATATGCTCGGCCTTCTCTGGCCACTCAATCAAGCAAACACTTGCCGCATTAAAGTAGTCCCTAAAGCCCGCGGACTCCCACTCTTCTTCATCATTAAACCGATATAAATCAAAATGATACAAATTCAATAGACCTTGCGCTGCCTCAATATTTTCATAAGGTTCAACTAAGGTATAGGTCGGGCTCTTCACCTTACCTGTAAAACCTAGGCCATGCAACAAACCTCTTACCAAGGTTGTTTTACCAGCGCCTAAATCTCCATGCAGGTAAATAGTGAGGTTAGGGACAATAGCTTTACCTAAGGCCGCACCAAAAGCAAGCGTTGCCGCCTCATCTGCCAATTCAAGTGTAAAATTATTATCCATGAGCAATTCTACTAAAAACTTTAGCGATCTGAGCCTTGCAATTAAAAGTTGGGGGCTGGCACTGGGCTTCAGTCAAATCGGCATTACAGACACCAATCTGCAAACTGCCGAATCTGAACATCAAGCTTGGATTGAAAAAGGTTTTCATGGTGATATGGATTATATGGCAAAACACGGTACTAAACGTACGCGCCCCCATGAATTAGTCCCGAATACGCAACGCATTATCTCAGCGCGCTTAGATTACCTGCCGCCTCAAGCTGAAAATAGCGATTCCATATTGCAAGACAACAGTAAAGCATTTATATCGCGCTACGCACTAGGCCGTGATTACCACAAAGTCATGCGCAACAAACTGCAAAAGCTCTGCGAAAAGATTCAAAGTGAATTACAACACTACCAACTAGACCAATTTGAATACCGGGCATTTACCGACAGCGCGCCGGTACTTGAGGTTGCATTGGCAGAAAAAGCGGGCCTAGGCTGGCGCGGAAAACATACATTATTGATTAACAAGAGTCATGGCTCTTGGTTCTTTCTAGGTGAAATCTACACCAATCTGCCATTAGTGGTTGATACGCCTGCCACCAATCACTGCGGCAGTTGCAGCAAATGTATGGAGGTATGCCCTACACAGGCAATTACAGCACCGTATGAAGTTGACGCAAGACGCTGTATTTCATACCTCACCATTGAGCTTAAGACCAGTATTCCTGTGGAATTCCGCCCTTTAATTGGCAACCGCGTTTACGGTTGTGATGACTGCCAACTATATTGCCCATGGAATAAATTTGCAGAAATCACCAAAGAAACAGATTTTGCAGTTAAACATGGTCTGGATGACGTCAGTCTCATTGACTGCTTTAATTGGACTGAAGATGAGTTCAAATCAAAAATGGCGGGCAGTGCCATCTACAGAATCGGCTACGTGCAATGGCTAAGAAATATTGCAGTAGGTCTTGGCAACGCGGCAACCACGCCTGAGATTATCAATACGCTCAAACAACATTTACATCACGAAAATGAAATCGTTCAAGAACACGTGCGTTGGGCACTGAGCCGACATTTACCATAAGTTTTGTAAGGCTAAATAAATAAACATTGACGAAACAAGTCTTGCAGAATAGTCGCTAAGCCAATCTCTGTTGCATATGCAGATCACCGCGCATAACAGAATCAGTATAAGTTAAGCGTGATGCTAGCATTGCTGCGCCAACAATACCAGCCTGATCTCCCATTGTGGAAACCCTTACATTGACCGCGCCGCGTAGAGCCGGAATCAAATCCTGGTCTAACTGCTGCTGAAAAGATGGGGCCAGCAAAGCCCATGCACCACTCATGCCGCCGCCGATGATTACCTCACTAACATCAACCACTTTCAGTATATGTGCTAATGCTTGCGCCAATGACTTTCCAGCCAATGTATAAGCAGAAGCAGCTAACTCATTGCCTGATTCTGCAAGGCGCGCAATGTCAGCTGCGCTACATTGCTGTTGAGTCGCATCAAAGTAGCTGATAGCAACGCCACTGGCTGAAGCATACTGCTCCATACAGCCTGAGTTACCGCAGCCGCAGCGCCTGCCATTTTCTTGCACAATGATGTGCCCCACTTCCATCGCAACACCATGCTGCCCCTGAAAAGGCTGGCCATTTAAAATCAAGCCGCCACCCACGCCGGTACCTAGCCCAATGTAAATTAAATTGCTAATACGTTCAGGATGCATCACATACTCGCCATAGGCAGCAGCTAGTGCATCGTTCTCCGTAATGACAGGCAAACCGATGAGCGCACTCAAGTCTGCACTTAGATCAAGATTGCATAAGCCAGGAAAATTGGGGGACTGTAAAATCTGTTGTGTATCCGGTGCAATAAAGCCGGGAAAACCAATCCCCACGGCAGACACCTCTGGATACTTGGTAGCAACGGTATGAATCGCTTTTGCAATGGTGGAAAGTATTTGCTGCCATGCAAGTTCAGGCGCTTGCTGATGCAACTGACATAAACTGGAAAAATCTGCCTGAAACCGCATTTCTTCTAACAAGCGCGGCTTGACTAAGCCGGCAGCATCAATCTCTACCACCCCTAAACGTAGATTAGTGCCGCCAACATCAATGCCAATTAGCATAGGCATTACCGTTACCGTCCAGTGCGCGCAATGGCGACTCGAATTGAGTTCTTTTGCTGCGGTGTTAACTGCTGCCAGCTGAAGCGCCAATGCCAGTTACCGCTGATAGTCCCGGGCGTATTCATACGGTGGTGCCCATTCAATTGCAAGATGTCTTGCATAGGCACAATCGCCAATAGCGCCTTTGTCTCCAACGCCATATCGATCAGATCATTAGGCATATTCGGCGCATAGTCCTCACTATGCGTTGCGGCGATATATCTATGCAGATTTCCGCGCTGATAATCATCCAGATTGCCATACCAGCTTAAAGTCGTATCGTTATCGTGCGTGCCAGTATATACCACGCTATTTTCTGAAATGTTTTCAGGTAAATAAGGGTTATCACTTGCGCCACTAAATGCAAACTGCAAAATCTTCATGCCCGGCAAATGGTATTTCTTGCGCAAGGCATCTACTTCTATCGTAATGATGCCTAAATCTTCCGCAACCAGATTGATTTCTGGGAGAGCCTGCTTAATCGCAGCTAACAACGCGTCGCCTGGCGCTAAGACCCATTCGCCGTTAATTGCGGTGTCTTCTGTTGCCGGAATTTCCCATGCCGCCTCTAACCCTCTAAAGTGGTCGATACGTACAATATCGAACAATTCACTTTGCGTTGCCATGCGCGAAATCCACCAAGCAAAGCCATCGCTCTGCATAGCATCCCAGTTGTAATGTGGATTGCCCCAACGCTGGCCGGTTTCAGAAAAATAGTCAGGTGGCACACCTGCCACTACGCTCACGGTTTTATCAGCATTAAGTTTGAATAAATCAGAATGCGCCCAAACGTCCGCGCTGTCATAAGCAACAAAAATTGGAATATCGCCAAATAAAGCGATCTTTTTTTCGGCCGCATAAGCTTTCAACGCAATCCATTGGCTAAAAAACACAAACTGTGTAAATTTCACCACTGCAATTTCATGTGCAAGCTCTACTTGCACCTGCTTCAATGTTTTCTTATCGCGATTTTTATATGGCTCAGGCCAATGGTTCCAGCCAGCCTGATTGAAGTGATGTCGCAAAGCAAGAAACAGGGAAAAATCATCTAACCAGCTTGCCTGCTTTTTACAAAAACGGGTGAACGCTTGATGCAGTTTTTTATATTCAGGCAGATTTTGAGACTGTTGGCTGAAGTTAAGATAAGCCTGATTGAGTAAATCTAATTTACTGGTAATTAAACCAGCGCAATCTTCCTTTGTTAGCAGCCCCTGCGCCTGCAGCGACTCTAAACTAATGAAATCCGGGTTACCTGCGTGCGCAGACAAGCACTGATAGGGCGAGTTATCTGCATGCGGCATATTAATAGGCAAAGTCTGCCAAACTTTAGCCCCAATTTCATTTAGAAAATCAACAAACCGATAAGACTCAACGCCTAAATCTCCCGTATAAAAAGCACTCGGTAACGAACTGATATGTAATAACACACCGGCTTGACGCTGATTTAAAAGTGATGCTTGAGTCTGTAACGTCATAAATACCTACTTAAGATTAAGGGCATTGAAACTTAAAACTGTACTAAATCATTCCTGTCCACGGCGCATTGTGCCAGCGTTATCTGCATTACCGCCACCGGCACTAATTCGATGATGCAACGCCTCTGGTACGGGCTGGTCCAGCAGCTTATATAAATTAATCAAATTGCGACGATACAGCTGGTCAAAGCTAGCAACACTATCGGATGAGTTGTAATCGCCAAACCACCAAAACCAATCAGAGCCTTCGCATATCGCCAATTGCCGCTCAGCCGCTTCACGCTGCTGCTTACTTAGGACACTCTTGTCGAGCACTGTGTCATACGTCTTTTTAGCTGCACAAAGCAAATCCCAAGCTAAATTCTTATCTTTGCTGCCTACCCACGTACTGAAAGTACCGTATACCCAGCTACCTGCAGCAATCTGCGGCAATATAGGCGCAGATAATCCCTCATTGACCGCATTACTGGATTGATACATATCAACAATATCACTAAAAGTGGTCATGACAATGTCAGGATGATTTGCCAATACTTCATATAACTCACTCAAAAAGTAAAAACCATTGTATGGGAAATACTCCCAGGCGTTTTCCCCATCTAAAATCACACTGACTATCTTAGATGTTTTGTTACTATTGCTGGCGTGAATATGCTCTAAGGTCTGGACGAAATCGGTCACAGCATCATGCGTATGCATTTTTGCGTATTCAAAACCAATTTTGTCTGAGAGCTGATCATCCCTGAAAAAGCACAAAATATCGCTCTGACCATTAGTCACCCGATACGGCTGATACAAGTAATCTTGTTTGTTATCTGCATTCAATTGTGACTTCAACAAGCTATTTGCCAATACACTTTGACCAGTCGCAGCCCAATCCACACGGTGCTCAGCCATCAAAGAAAGTGCTGCGTGAGAAACAGCGCCTTCAGCAGGCCACATACCACGAGGAGTAGCACCAAAGTAGTGCTCATGCGCCTTTTTGGCAGACAAAATATGCGCAACCGACCGACTCTGTCCACCTGCATACCCCTTACTTTCGGGCAAGGGTGCGTCTGGCATTGCATCTAAGGTAGACTTAAAATCCAACAATAAAGGCAGTATTGGGTGGTAATAAGGTGTGGTGGAAATTTCAATTTGGCCACTTTGCATTAGTGCCTTATAGCGTGGGATCAAATCAGAAATGGTTTCTGCAATCACCCCATATAGCTGCACACGTTCTTCATGGGTAAACAACACGCCTTTAGCCATCAGCGCCTGTACGACAGGGTTAGTGCGGCGCAAACTTTCACCGCACCACGCCAGGTGATACCAAACCAGCAGGTCCGCTTTGTATTGCCCAGATAGATAGTGGAACTGATCATTAGTCATCATCGGTTCTACCAGCTGATACATTTGTAACAAGCGCTGGTAATGCGGAAACGGGCTCAACATTTTTTCGTGATGGCTCTTAAAGCAGCTTTGCACAATCAAATGACACTCACTATTGCTAATATCCGTGAGATTTTCTTTAATGAGCAAAGCAAGCAATGGGTCGCGAATCGTGTTCTGTTTAACTTGCTGAGCGTAATCTTCTAACTGCTCTAATAAAATGGGCACAAAGTTAAAAGTCACGCGGGCTTTAGGGTTCACCTCAAGGTGATACGCCATATCGCTATAGTCTTTTATGGCGTGCAAATACGTCCATGGCAACACATATTCGTTAGTTACCAAGTCGCGGTAATCTGGCTGATGCATATGCCAGTACAGATTAAGATATAACTTTGGGCGATCAGTATTCACTTCAACAAAAACCTTAAACATTAGTAATTAAAACAATAAGGCAACCTGGCATATCAAAGCATGCGCGGCTACACTACACGATATAAATCTTGGCCCAACATATCTGGCGTCACTAACACTACGCCCTTTTCTGACACATAAAAGCGTTCAGCATCCAGCGCCAAATCAACACCAATTTGCATGCCTTCAGGAATCACGCAACCACGGTCTACCACTACATTATTCAGAACAACATGCCGATTAATCACCGCTTTGGGCAAAATTACCGAGCCTTCAATAGTGGCATAGCTATGCACGCGCACATCTGAAAACAAAACTGTATTACTAATGCATGAGCCACTAATTAAGCAACCGCCTGAAACTAGCGAGTCAGTTGCCTTACCGGTACGACCCTCATCCCTAAACACAAATTTAGCTGGCGGCAATTGCTCTTGGTAGGTCCAAATCGGCCACTCTCTATCGTACAAATTAAGCTCAGGAATCACTTTCGTTAATTCCATGTTCGCTTCCCAATAAGCATCAATCGTACCAACATCACGCCAATAATAATTGCCGTTTTGCGCACCGACACAACTATCGGTAAAACGGTGTGCCTGAACTTTATACTTTTTGATAATGTATGGAATAATATCGCCGCCAAAATCATGGCTAGATTTAGATTCACCAGCATCGCGAATCAGTTGCTCGTATAAGAATTTTGCATTGAACACGTAAATACCCATGCTCGCAAAAGCTTTAGTTGGGTCACCAGGCATATGTTTAGGGTTAGCCGGTTTCTCAGCAAACTCCACCACTCTATCGGTATCATCTACGGCTAGTACACCAAACCCTTTAGCATCCTCTAACGGTACATTAATGCATGCTACCGTCATATCAGCATTGCTACGTACATGGGTCGCTAACATTTTGCCGTAGTCCATTTTATAAATATGATCACCGGCAAGAATCAGCACATATTCAGCACCACCCTCACGCAAAATATCGATATTCTGATAAACCGCATCCGCAGTACCTTTGTACCATTCTTCAGAGATACGCTGTTGCGCAGGAATAATGTTAACGTACTCATTAAACTCACCGCGCAGGAAACCCCAGCCACGCTGGATGTGTTGAATTAAGCTCTGGGCTTTATATTGGGTTGCTACGTTAATACGGCGAATGCCTGAGTTAACGCAATTAGAGAGTGGGAAATCAATAATTCTGAACTTCCCACCAAACTGAACAGCAGGTTTTGCACGCCAGTCCGTTAGGCTTTTTAAACGACTGCCTCGACCACCCGCTAAAATCATCGCGACGGTATTTTTGGTTAAGGTACTAATAAAACGATCTGAACTTTGGTCTGCTTGTCGTGCTTGCGACATGATGCCCTCCTGAAGTTTGTATAGTTACTTAAGTTACGCTAGCCGGGCACACTAGCTTATTTTACGTACGACTGCTTTCGTTTACATTATAATCAGCTTAAAGCACTATAATCTAGCTAAATGTAGTGCTAAAAACACAAATAAAAGCTAAAGACCTTAAAATTATTAGGGATGTCATATTTTGTTAAAATCTAAATCAATTCAGACAACATCTAGAGCTTATACCAACGCGCTTCACCGCATTTTAGAAGCACGCCATCACGATCCTTTCAGCTTTTTAGGACTGCATGCAATTAAAGTTGATGAGCATCAGCTTTATGCCTACCGCGCATTTTTGCCATACGCCACCAGCGCAAAACTCAAAGTTGGCAAATCATGGGTGGATTTAGAGAAAACACACCAGGACGGTCTGTTTGAATACATCAGTGAAGTCGAATTGACCATACCATGCCTACTGCAAGTGACAGCCGGCACACAAACATACGAAACGCACGACCCTTACACATTTAGCTCAAGCATCACCCAAGACGAGCTATATCTGTTTGGAGAGGGTCGCTTAAAACTCGCGTACAAAACACTAGGTGCTCAATGCATCACTCAAAACAATATTGCTGGCGTACGCTTTGCAGTTTGGGCGCCCAATGCAGAACGTGTCAGCGTCATTGGCAGTTTCAACCAATGGGATGGTCGCATCCACAGCATGCGCACGCACGGCTCTAGCGGCGTTTGGGATATATTTATCCCAAACTTGACCACCAGCGACACTTATAAATTTGAAATACGCAATCGCCATACAGGCAATATTCTCGTCAAAACAGACCCTTATGGTTTTGAGTTTGAACCTAGGCCCGGCACCGCAACGAAAATCAGCACCAGCAATCACCAATGGGAAGACAAGAAGTGGTTAGAAGCGCGCAAAAAACGTGATTGGCTGCACGCACCATTCAACTGCTACGAAGTGCATCTTGGCTCATGGCAGCGCAACGACAAAGGCCACTTTCTCACTTATCGTGAACTAGCAAAAACATTGGTGCCACATGTAGTTGCAATGGGCTACACCCACGTTGAGCTATTACCTATTTCAGAACATCCGCTCAACGAGTCATGGGGTTATCAAACCACAGGCTACTTTGGCGTCACTAACCGATTTGGCTCACCCGATGATTTGCGCTTTTTAATTGATGCGTTCCACCAAGCCAATGTTGGCGTGATATTAGACTGGGTACCTGGCCACTTCCCTAAAGATGATTGGGCACTTGCACGCTTTGACGGCACAGCGCTGTATGAACACGAAGACCCTCGCTTAGGCGAGCATCAGGACTGGGGCACTTATATCTTTAATTACGGCCGCAACGAAGTCCGTAACTTTTTGATTAGCAATGCTTATTTCTGGCTGCAGGAATTCCATATCGATGGCCTACGTGTAGATGCGGTGGCTTCTATGCTCTACCTAGATTACTCCCGCAACCCTGGTGAATGGCTACCAAACAAATTTGGCGGCAGAGAAAACCTAGATGTGATTGATTTTCTAAAACAACTCAACATCATGGTCGGTGAAGACTTTGCAGGCGTACTTACCATTGCAGAAGAGTCCACCGCATGGCCAATGGTATCTCGCCCTGTATACCTAGGTGGGCTAGGTTTCAGCATGAAATGGAACATGGGCTGGATGAATGACACCCTGTCTTATATTGAGAACGATCCAGTACATAGACGTTACTACCATGACAAACTGACTTTCGGTCAACTCTACGCCTATTCAGAAAATTTTGTTTTACCATTTTCACATGATGAAGTTGTGCACGGAAAAAAATCTTTACTGGACAAAATGCCAGGGGATGCATGGCAAAAATTTGCTAACTTGCGCTTATTAGCGACTTACCAAATGACCACACCCGGTAAAAAGCTCAATTTCATGGGAAATGAGTTTGGACAAGGTCGCGAGTGGAACGTGAACAGCAGCTTAGATTGGCATTTGCTTAACGATAATAATGCTGGCAGCAAATGGCACAAGGGCATTCAACAACTACATACCGATCTCAACCGCATTTATAAAGAGGTCAATGCGCTACATACCTTAGATTTTGAATCGCACGGTTTTGAATGGATAGACTGTCACGATACAGAACAATCAATTATCAGTTACGTAAGACGCGGATTAGACAATAGTTTTGTTATAATAGTACTAAATTTTACACCCGTGTTACGTAATGAATACCGCATTGGTGTTCCACAAGCCGGCAGCTACTCAGAAATATTTAACAGCGATGCAGATTGCTATGGCGGCAGTAATCAGGGTAATGGCGCGGGTCTACACACAGAAAACATACCATGGATGCATTATGGTCAATCAGTGGTCATCACGTTGCCACCATTGGCTGGTATAGTTTTAAAAATACAATAACCTATTGAAAATAAAGTACTAAGATAAATGGCTAGACTTAACAAACACCCAGTATGGCAATCACTTTGCCAACATCAAGAAAAAATAGCATCACTCCATATGCGCGATATGTTCGCAAATGATGCCAATCGCTTTAGCAAATATAGCCTTAAATTTTCTGATATCTTGCTTGATTACTCAAAACACCGTATCACAGATGAAACACTGCCATTACTGTTTCAAATGGCGCGTGAAGCCAACGTAGAACAATGGCGCGATAAAATGTTCAGCGGTGAGAAAATCAACATTACCGAGAATAGAGCGGTATTGCACACTGCACTACGTAATCGTGCCAACACCCCTATCATGGTTGATGGCCATGATGTGGTGCCTGAGGTAAATGCTGTATTAGCCCAAATGCGCGAATTCTCAGAAAAAGTACGCAGTGGCAGTTGGTTAGGCTACACAGGCAAACGCATTACAGATATTGTCAATATTGGTATTGGCGGCTCAGACCTTGGCCCGGTAATGGTATGCGATGCGTTAAAGCCATATGCGAGCCCGGACTTAAAAGTACACTTTGTGTCTAACATTGATGGCGCACATTTAATGCGTGCCTTAAATGTTTGCAACCCAGAAACCACACTTTTCATTGTTGCATCAAAAACATTCACCACCCAAGAAACCATGACTAATGCACATTCTGCACGCGCATGGTTCTTGAACGCAGCAAAAGATGAAGCACATGTGCCTAAGCACTTTGTAGCGCTCTCTACCAACGCAAAAGCGGTACAGGATTTTGGTATCGATACCGCTAATATGTTCGCATTTTGGGATTGGGTAGGCGGTCGCTACTCACTGTGGTCAGCCATTGGCTTATCAATCGCACTATACGTAGGCATGGATAATTTTGAAGAGTTGCTTACCGGTGCCTTTGAAATGGATGAGCATTTTAAAAATGCCCCTTTAGAGCAAAACATGCCGGTCATCATGGCATTAGTGGGTGTTTGGTATAACAACTTCTTCCATGTCGATTCACAAGCGATCCTGCCTTATGATCAAGGTTTATCACGCTTCCCTGCCTACCTACAGCAAGCGGATATGGAAAGTAATGGTAAATTCATTTGCCGTGATGGTAGCCGCGTTACGTATAAAACAGGCCCAGTGATTTGGGGTGAAGCGGGTACCAATGGTCAGCACGCTTTCTATCAACTGATACACCAAGGCACACAAATTGTGCCGGCTGACTTTTTGATTCCAGTTCATAGCCACTACAAAGTAAGTAGCAATGGTTACGCGCACCACAAAATCCTGCTTGCAAACTTCTTGGCACAGACACAATCGCTAATGTTGGGTAAAACTACAGAACAGGCCCGTGCTGAGCTAGAGAAACAAGGTTTATCGGGCGAGGCATTAGAAGAATTATTACCACACAAAACATTTGAAGGTAATCGCCCTACTACCTCAATCCTGTTTGATAAGCTAACGCCAAACACATTGGGTAAGCTGATTGCACTTTACGAGCATAAAATTTTCGTCCAAGGCATCATTTGGGATATCAACAGCTACGATCAATGGGGTGTTGAATACGGCAAGCAAATTGCACAGCAAATTCTGCCGCAATTAACCAATGATGAAGTGGTAGGCAACTACGACAGCTCAACCAATGGTTTGATTAACTACACCAAAGCGCTGAAACCTGACTAAATAATACACCGTTAGTCCATTTGATTAAAATAGACTAGCCCCTAACTTAAGTTTAGTTTTATTTGCTATGATAAAAGCCCAATGACATGCGTCATCGGGCTTTTTTGTTATCTAGCGCTTAATACTCTTAACCATCAAACATAGCGAGCATACAATGGCAAACCTTGATAAATATCGTGTGAACCCTAAAAAATTCTCGCTTAAAGACTTTGATACGAAAGACAAAACTGAACGCAGCGGTAGCAAAGAAGAAAACGAAGCAGAGCTTTATCAGCTAGCGAGCGAAATCAATGCATATCAGGACATTCTACATGCAGAAGGTAAGCACAAAGTCCTGCTCATTCTGCAAGGCATGGACACCAGCGGCAAAGATGGCACAGTGCGCCATGTATTCAGGGAAACGGATCCCTTAGGTATACGTGTGGCGAGCTTTAAAGCACCTAGCAACGAAGAATTGGCGCATGACTACCTATGGCGCGTTCACCACCAGGTCCCCGGCATCGGTGAGCTGGTGATTTTCAACCGGAGTCATTATGAAGATGTACTGATTGTAAAAGTACACCAATGGATTGATGAGGCAGAATGTGAGCGCAGATATAAGCAAATAAATGATTTTGAGCGTCTTTTAACAGAAACAGGCACCACGATCATCAAGTGCTATTTACATATTTCAAAACAAGAGCAAAAGAAACGCTTGCAAGAGCGCTTGGACAACCCGACAAAAACTTGGAAATTTAACCCAGGTGACCTAAAAGAGCGTGAGTTATGGCCAGACTATATCGACGCCTATGAGCAAGCGCTTAGAGCGACATCTACAGAGCACGCGCCTTGGTATGTCGTACCGGCTGACTCAAAAACCAACCGGAACCTCTTAATCTCTAAACTGCTGCTTAATACCCTCAAAAAGCTAGATTTGAACTACCCCCCAGTGCCGGATGCGTTCAAATCTATTGTGATTAATGATTAACGTAATCTGATTTGACCAGAATCAACCAGTTGTTTTGAAAGCACCTCACCGATTGCAGCACTGGCGCTAGCACCAATACGTTTAGCAATGCGGCTAGCAAAGTCATCCTGATAGGTAAAGTCTACAATATCTTCCTGCTTAATGACTTCTCGCGCAACATACTCAGCACTGCCCATACCATCAGCTAAGCCAAGTTTAATACTTTGCTCACCACTCCAAAACAGGCCACTAAACGTTTCTGGCGTTTCTTTTAAACGTGCACCTCTACCTTGACGTACCACTGTCTTGAACTGCTCATGAATTTCATTCAGCATCGCTTGCGCTAACTCTTGATGATGAGGATTCACCGGTGAGAATGGGTCAAGCATGGCTTTATTTTCACCTGCTGTCATCAATCGGCGCTCAACACCCACCTTTTTCATTGCCTCGGTGAAACCGTAGCCGTCCATCAACACGCCGATAGAGCCGACAATACTGGCTTTATCCACATAGATTTTATCTGCTGCAGCGGCAATATAATATCCACCAGATGCACAAATATCTTCAACCACTGCATATACCGGAATAGCAGGATGCAATTTCTTTTGCCGTCTAATTTCATCATTAATAATGCCAGCTTGCACTGGGCTACCACCCGGGCTATTCACTCTTAAAATAATGCCTTTAGTGCCTTTGTTATCATAAGCATCTTTCAAACTTGAGATCACCGCATCCGCAGTGACGTCACCGCCCGCTTGGATAACACCATTAATCTCAATTAATGCAGTATGTGCTTCAAACGATTTTTTATCGCCACCAAACACGCCAAACAGCATCAGTAGCAGAATTAAAAGATAACCAAACGTGAGTGACTTAAAGAAAGTGCCCCAACGTCGCGCTGTTTTTTGTTCACTTAATGCAGCAGTTGCCAATTTTTCTATGACATTACGCTGCCAAGCGCCATCATCTGCTGCAGATGGATTAGGCTTACTGCCCGAGCCAATACTTTCTGTATTGGTGCCTGCTGTATATTGATTTTGCTCAGTCATTTATTTACTCACTTGTCATTGATTTTATTTAGAAATAGACGCTATATTGATCATGATTTTTTGATTCTGTTCAATAACCTCAATCGATTTTAAACTTTTACCCTTGCATGGTCCCAACACACAAAAACCATTATCAGGGCGGTAATGTGCACCATGCGTGGCACAGATTAAATAGTCGCCCTGTGCGGTAAAGAAATCACCCTCGTTCCAATCCAGCTCCACAGAAACATGTGCACATTGGTTTACATATGCATAGGGTAACTGATTAAACCTTACCACAAACCCGGTCGCAAACTCACCCAATGCTGGCAGTGGAAACCTGATACCCTTGCCACCATCTTCCAATGCGGCACTCTCAATCACGATCATATCCTGCTCAATATGCATACGGCCAACTCTCTAAGCTTGTTCCAGCAGCCAACCACGTAAATCTGAAAATTGATCAAATTGTGCAATTGGATCTAAATGTTGCCAATGCTCTGCGGGCTGCGCTCCATAAGTGACGCCAATTGCACTCACACCAGCATTTTTAGCCATCTGCAAATCATAGCTAGTGTCACCTATCATTAAAGTGCGCTCAGGTAACACGACCAAGTTATCCATCAACTCATCCAGCATCTGCGGATGCGGTTTTGAAAAGCACTCGTCCACCGTGCGCGTGGCATGAAACTGGCGGCTCAAGCCGGAATGCTCCAAAGCCAGATTCAAGCCTCTGCGCCCCTTACCTGTTGCCACAGCCAATTTAAAGCCACGTTTATTTAGCTCAACAATGGTGTCAGCTGCCCCAGAAAACAAGAGTATCTCGCTCTCTTCAGCATAATAATTAGCATTGTATTGTGCGGCAAGCGCCTGTGCCTGCGTGGCAGGGATATCCCCATAGAGTGCTTGAATCGACTCACGCAGACCTAAGCCAATAATTCCACTTGCTGCTTCACGTGTGATGGCAGGCAAACCCACCTGTTCTGCTGCTTTTAAAATGGCATTGACGATCATGCCGGTAGAATCCGCTAACGTACCATCCCAATCCCATACAATTAAATCAAACTTCTTTGGCATTACCACTTACTCTTTCTCTAACTTTAGTAAAAATTTATTTAACTCAACCGGCATCGGTGCAATTAGCTCCAGTTTCTCGGCAGTTAAAGGATGGCGAATTTTAGTCACGGACGAATGTAAAAACATACGCTTAAGACCGTGTTTAGTTAAAAACTTGTTTAAATCAAAATCGCCATATTTATCATCACCCACAATTGGAAACCCCAAATGTGCCAATTGCACACGTAATTGATGGGTTCTACCAGTGACCAGTTGCGCTTCTAATAAACTATATTTTCCAATCACTGGATTGTTAATATTTTTAAGCAATCTAAACATAGTTTCTGAGGTTTGACGTTCACCAAACTTATCTTTAGAAACATCTGTGACCACATTAACGCGACGCTCACCATTCGGCAGCACGTATTTCTGCAAGTCTAGCACTACGCGTTTTTTAGGTTCCAGCCACTCGCCCTGCACTAGCATCAAATAGCGTTTATCAGTTTGATTGTTGCGAATCGCTTCGTGCAATGCAACCAATGCACTTCTTTTTTTTGCCAACATCAATACACCAGATGTTTCACGATCCAAACGATGCACCAACTCTAAAAACTTAGCACGTGGGCGCTCTAAGCGCAGCTGCTCAATCACGCCGCGACTAATGCCACTACCACCATGCACAGCAAAACCAGCGGCTTTATCAATCACCAGCATGGCATCGTCTTCATAAATGATCGCTTGCTCAAACTTTGAGGTAGCCGGAACCGCAGACTCTGTTTTTTCAACTGCGGTTGAGCGTGTAGGCGGCACCCTCACCACATCACCCAAACTTAAGCGAAAATCTGCATTAATGCGTTTTTTATTCACGCGCACTTCACCGCTACGTAAAATTCGGTAAACGTGGCTCTTGGGCACGCCCTTTAAGGTTTTAGTCAGAAAGTTATCAATGCGCTGACCTTCGCTTGCTTCGTCTACGGTTAAAAATGCAGCAGCAGATTCACTCACTGTCGATACTGGATTGTCTTGCTCATGTGTAATTAAATTGTTCATGCTTTGCTTAAATGGTTGATGTAGCTTATACTTTGCGAGTTCTTATGAATTTAACAATTTAAATCACAGTTAAATTCTTGATAAGAATACAATTATTGAATATAAATACATCTAATCAAGACAACTACTTGTACTTGATGTGTTTGTTAATAATAGTGACAACTAAATACTTGGTTAACACCGCTCGCCACATTATAAAGTAGCGGTAAGTAAAAATTAGCGCTCAAGCCGCCGCAGACAAATAAACATAAAGCGCGACTTAAAGTGAAAAGTTAAATTTGGCACATTATTTAATCAGCTCATAAGCCATTAAATAATTTAAACAAATTAGAATTTACTAAAGATAGAATTTTAACGAATTTAAGCTGCAACTGGCAGAATACTTCGCCACATTTAAGCATAAATTTAACAATAAGTTTGCTTTAACGAACAAATAAACATGTTTTAGCACGTGTTACACCTGCTAAAACAGTAAAACTAGACGATTCAATCTGACGCAGTCCTATTGACCGAAGTGATGAATCTCTATGTATAGGGTGTGCGTAATACCTAGTGTGTATAGTCACTAAAAGCACGGTTATCCACCCATGTCTTTTTAATAAGACTTCGTTAATTTGCACCATTGTTACATTGCAAATCGTTAATGCCTCTCGCTCATCATTACACTATGAGCTTGATTCAAAGGCTTAATTCATCAGACACAATGTGTCTCTTTTGGTATTAATTCAGCGACTTCACTTTAATAACAGCTTTCAAAGCACTGCATCACTTTATGCATTGTGTCTGCCCGCCTTGCTGCGCTTAGGAGCAATCAATGAAACGCATGTTATTTAATGCAACGCAATCTGAAGAGTTACGCGTTGCGATCGTAGATGGGCAAAAACTCATCGATTTAGATATTGAACACGCAGGTAAAGAACAACGTAAAAGCAATATTTACAAAGGTGTGATTACACGCATCGAGCCTTCTTTAGAAGCCGCCTTTGTGGATTACGGCCAAGACCGTCATGGTTTCTTACCATTTAAAGAAGTAGCACGCAGCTACTATAAAGAAGGCGCTGATGGCCGTGCACGCATCCAGGATGCGTTAAAAGAAGGCCAGGAATTAATCGTACAAGTAGATAAAGATGAGCGCGGCAACAAAGGCGCTGCACTGACTACATTTATCTCACTCGCTGGCCGCTATTTGGTATTAATGCCGAACAATCCACGTGGAGGTGGTGTTTCACGTCGTATTGAAGGTGAAGACCGTGACGAACTACGTGATGTATTAGCACAACTTGAAGTACCAAAAGGCATGAGCATTATTGCTCGTACGGCTGGCATTGGTCGTAATGCAGAAGAGTTGCAATGGGACTTAAACTACCTGACACAGCTTTGGTCAGCGATTGATGGCGCCTCAGCAATGCAGGCAGGTGCTTATTTAATCTACCAAGAAGGCAGCTTAGTGATTCGCGCAATCCGCGATTACTTCAGCTCAGACATTGGTGAAATTTTAATCGACACACCAGACATTCATGAGCAAGCTGTACAGTTTATGAACCACGTAATGCCGAGCAATGTGGCACGTGTTAAATTGTACCAAGATGAAATCCCGCTGTTTACACGCTTCCAAATCGAACACCAAATTGAATCAGCGTTTGCACGTGAAGTACGCTTGCCATCTGGCGGCGCGATTGTGATTGACCATACAGAGGCTTTGGTTTCTGTAGACGTTAACTCTGGCCGTGCAACACGTGGCAGTGATATTGAAAATACTGCGTTCAACACTAACTTAGAAGCAGCTGAAGAAGTTGCGCGCCAATTGCGTTTGCGTGACTTAGGTGGCTTGGTAGTGATTGACTTTATTGACATGGAGAGCCAACGCAACCAACGTGAAGTGGAGAACGCTTTACGTGATGCCCTACATGCAGATCGCGCTCGCGTACAAACCGGCAAAATCTCACGCTTTGGCTTACTGGAGCTTTCACGTCAACGTCTACGCCCTAGCCTTGGTGAAACCAACCACATCCCTTGCCCACGTTGTCACGGCACTGGTCATATCCGCGGTATTGAATCCACTGCGCTACATATTTTACGCATCACTCAAGAAGATGCGATGAAAGAAAATAGCGCAATTATTCAAGTGCAGTTACCAGTGGAAGTTGCTACATTCTTACTCAATGAGAAGCGTGCTGATATCCATAAGATTGAAGAGCGCATGGGTGTAGAAGTGGTGTTGATTCCTAACATCCACCTTGAAACACCGAACTACAACATCATTCGCATCAAGCATGATGACGTGAACGAAGACACCAGCAAAGCTAGCTACCAAATGGTAGAGCTGCCTTCAGAAACAACTTACGTAAGCAAAGCTGCAGAAGAAGCTAAAGCAGTAAAACCTGTTGCTGCGGTTAAAGGCATCACACCAACTGCACCGGCACCGATGTCAGTTGAGAAGGTTGAGCCTAAGTTATCACTGTTTGCTAAAATCAAAAAATTCCTAGGTTTAGGTGAAAAGTCAGAAGCTGAAAAAGCTGCTGAAAAATCTAGTGATGCGCGTCGCGATCATCCTCGCAATAACCGTAACCGTAACGAGCGTAATCGCAACCGTAACGAGCGCAACCGTAATGAGCGTGGCGATAAAAACGCAAACCAAGAACGTGCGCCGAAAAATGCCGAGCAAAAAGCGCAGGAGCCACGTCAGGCTGAGGGCAGACCACAAGAACAACGCCAACAAAAGCCACAGCAACAACGCCATGATAATCAGCGTCATGACAACAAAAACCAAGAGGCAGCACGTAATGTTGCTCAGGCAAATACAGGTGAAACTTCTGCCAACGAATCTACAGAACAACGTAGTGAGCGTAGCAGCCGTCGCAACCGTAATAACCGTCGCAACCGTCGTGACCGTGATGAAAATGCCACACGCGACAACACCCGCGCATTTGTACCAAATGATGAGGTGAACGCAGCAGCAAGTGCTGTAGAGGTTACAAATGTGGTGGCGAATGCAGAACCAGCGCCAAGTAATAACGTTGTTGCAAAAACTGAGACAACTCCTGTAGCTAAACCAGCCGTTGAGGTTGCAGAAACTAAAGCTCAAGAGTCTGCGCCGCAAGCTGCTGCAACCGCTCCAGCAGTAGAAGCGATTGAAGCAAGCACAGCACCAGTTGAGAAAGAAGCTAAGAAATCTAAACCACAAAAGAATACTGCAAACAAAGCAGCACCTAGTGGCAAAGACTCAGCACCTAGCGAAACCCAAACTGCAGATGAAGCAACGGTCGAAGCTGCTGAAAAGACAGAGAAAAAACGCCCTGCTCGTCCACGCAAAGCGAAAGCTGAGCCTAAGAAAGTCGATCTAGCTGACTCAGGCTTACAGTTGGTAGAAACCAAAGCAGATGCTGCGAAAGTTGTTGCTCCAGTTGAAGTTGAAAAGCGTAGTCCTCGCAAGCCAGCTTCTTGGCAAAAAGAGAAAAAAGAGGACGCTAGTAGTGAGCCTTTAGTGATGGTAGAAACTCAGAATAAATAATTCTGCTGCGCAATATCATCATGTAGTTTAAAACATAAAGCCCGATTAATCGGGCTTTATGTTTTTATAGTGGCCAGGCTCAACCCTTGTAAACATTCATCTACTCAAACCTCTGTCATCAAGCCTGTGACGCGCGTAGAACGTACCTATGCATAACAATTTATTTACAAATTGCAAGCAAAAAAACCATTAAAAATGGTTAGATTTCATCAAAATACTGGTTGACTTATACACACTAAATCGTACGTCAAACTCAATCACTTAAAAAACCTATAAAAATCAACACTAAAAACGCAACCCATTGATTTAAATAAACTAATTAAAAAGTGCAAAGTTTAACCTATTTTAAAAAACCCTTATAGATTGGGAAGTTACGGATAATAGCCACAAGTAATCACAGAGTTATCCACAGATTTTGTGGAGTACTGTTACTTTAGTCATAAATCACACATCAACATACTTATATACAAACTGTAACTTATATTTAACAACCGAACCTTAGGCCCAATTGAGACGTAAGCTGACGACTCAAAGCAGCATGTTTAATAGCATTGCTAGCGCAATAGATAAGCTGACTATTCCAAATGTAAGTCTAGATTGAGGAATAGAGATAGTTGTTGATATGCGTTTACCCACTAAGCTTCCTGCTAAGGTGGCAAGTGCAAACGGTATGGCAATATGCCACTGAATTGCCGAGTAACTTGCATAAGAGATAACACTGACTAATGCGATCAAAGCTGTCATCGCTAGCGAGGTTGCAACAACCATACGGTGCCTAAGGTTGCTAATTCTCTGGAGCACAGGCATGACAACAAAGCCTCCACCCACTCCTAACAGCCCGGATAAGAAACCAGCAACCGCTCCAGTCAGTAATAACCTTTTCGTGCAGGATGCCGTCCAGAACAATTGAGCACTCACCGGGTTTATTTCACAAGGAGTTGCGCTGTGGTGATATAAACTATCTTGCATAAGATTGTTACTCTTCGCGGACACAATCGCTTGAGTACCCACATAGAATAGCAATAACATGAATAGCAGATGCAACCAAAACACGGCTATGTTGTGCGCGACATAAACACCTAGCGGAGCCATCAACACACCTATTACAGCTAAAAGTGTGGCCGCTTTATATCTGACTACACCTTGCCTTAATCCTATTACCGTAGTTGAGCCTGCAGCGATAAAAATGGCGAACAATGCAATCGGGGCTGCGACTTGAATCTCCATATTTAAACAATACATTAGCAATGGTAGCGACAATATTGCGCCACCGGCCCCTGTAATGGCCATCAAGAAGCCAATGAGAGTGCCTAACAGGATTGCGATTAAACTAGGATCTAGCATGGTTTTCTAGTGTGGGCTTAACATCATTATGTAACTAATATCATTATTGAATTGATGAATGATTGCTAACGTCATTTATTAACCTCCAGATTGCATACAAATCTCTTGATACAGTACATTCATAATCGCCAATGCTGATGGACTAGATATCATGTAATAAATGCACTTCCCTTCTCGTCGCGTACTGACTAGCTCTGCTTTTCTGAGCACAGTTAATTGTTGTGATAAGGTCGGTTGCTTTATTCCAAGAATATCCTCTAGCTCTCCCACTGATTTCTCGCCTTGCGATAACTGACATAAGAGCATTAAGCGGTCACTGTTCGCCATGACTTTTAATAAACTCGTTGCCACTTCTGCTGAAGCACGCAATTTCTCAAAATCAACTGCTTGTATTTGCATTAAAGTAACTCTATTAATATACATTATATTTTATTATATAATATTAAGTTATAATATCAAAACCAATCCTGAAAGGACGATCATGTTTAAGCAATTTTATGATGAAGCCTCCTCTACGCTAACTTACCTCATCGCTGACATGAATAGCAAACAGGCTGTGTTAATTGATCCTGTTACAGAAAACATCGATGAGTACCTACATGTCATTAATGCGCATCACTTAACGCTACTCTACTCATTAGAGACGCATGTACATGCAGACCACATCACAGGTGGCGGCATACTTAAATCGATGACATCCGCGAAAACAGGCGTGAGCAGAGACTGTGGCGCTAGTACAGCTGATATGCAATTAAAAGATAACGACGTGATTACTTTTGGCGACGAGCAAATTAAGGTCATTGCTACGCCAGGTCATACTGCGGGTAGCGTGAGCTTTATGTGGCAAGATAGAGTCTTTACCGGCGATAGTTTATTGATTAATGGTTGCGGCAGAACAGACTTTCAAAGTGGGGATGCAGGCAAGCTTTATGACTGTATCACTACCAGGCTTTTCACTTTAGCAGATGAAACTTTAGTTTACCCAGGACATGATTACAGTGGCAGAAGAGTAAGCTCAATTGCCCAAGAAAAGCTTATTAACGCACGCTTAGCCAATAAATCTAGAGATGAGTTTATTCACATCATGGAAAACCTTAATCTACCTAAGCCTAAGATGATAGATATTGCTGTTCCGGCGAACAAGAGATGCGGGACACCCGAACCACAACAAGGATAAAAGTAATGGAAAACTTCACCCCTATACAATCACTTATCGGTGGCTTGCTCATTGGCGTATCAGCATCCATACTGATACTTTTCATCGGGAAAATTGCAGGCATCAGCGGCATTGTTGCATCGTTACTGCAGTTTAAAAACAAGCCTAAAGAACACTATATATGGAGGGGGCTGTTTATTGCAGGCCTGCTTGCAGCTAGCTACGTGTACAAAGCATTTGCACCATTGCCAGTCTCTGAAATTTCAGCCTCCACCAGTACATTAATCATCGCCGGCCTGTTAGTAGGGTTCGGTACCCAAATGGGTTCCGGCTGCACAAGTGGGCACGGTGTCTGCGGGCTAAGCCGATTATCGCTACGTTCGCTGGTGGCCACCATGTGCTTTATGTTCACAGGTTTTGTAGTTTGTTATCTTATGTTACACGTGGTTTAAATCATGAAAAATATTATTACATTCAGCGCAGGGCTCATTTTTGGATTAGGTCTGATTATTTCAGGCATGACCAACCCAACTAAAGTGATTGGTTTTTTAGACCTAGCAGGCAAGTGGGACCCTAGCCTGGCTTTCGTGATGTTAGGCGCTATCGTAGTGGCGTTCTTCGCTTTTAGGCGTGCAGAGGCCAAGACCTTAACCCTGCTTGATGAACCGATTGACTTACCTGCAAAAACACACATGACTAAGGAGCTAGTAATTGGCAGTATGCTGTTCGGTGCTGGCTGGGCATTAGCAGGATTTTGTCCGGGGCCAGCCATTGTTGCCTTAGGTGCAGGCTATGAAAAGGCATTAATTTTTGTTATCGCCATGCTCGTGGGAATGGCGGCACATGAGTACCTATATAAAAAATGAACTTTGACTGCAACGCAAAAGCACCACACAGAAACATTAAGCTGCGCAGTTAAACCAATTGATTCTAACTAGGCATAGTTCACATCCACTATGCCTAGCACCACAGTGGCTCATTTAGCTACAACTTAAAACAGGCCTGCCTGCCTTTTAATCACAGGTTTAGTGTCTAATACAGAGTAACCTTTTCTAGCGCGCTTTTGTATGAATTTAGCCAGAACATCCCCTTCAATCACTTTGGCTTTACCTTTCACCAGAATATTGGCAGACAGCCCATTACTTAACTCAAGCCGAGACAGCGAGGCATTATCTGGAATATCCATGATACGCACGCCTTTACCGCCGTTGGGATATTCATTCATCTCACTCACAGGGAACACCAGCAATTTATTCTCGGATGAAGTTACTACCAGATGTGTTCTGTCATCCAGCGCCACTGGTTGTAGAATCGTCGCTTTACCTTCTGGCTTCATAAACGCTTTACCGGCTTTAGGTCTAGCGACCAGCCCTTTTAATGGGGCAATGAACCCATAGCTATTAGAGGTAGCAAATAAGTAGCGATCATCATCTTTGCCTGAAAGCACATGTACCAACTTAGCCCCATTCTGCACCTCTATGATAGAACTCAGCGGTATGCCATCGCCTTTACCACCGGGCACGGTTGAAGCATCAAACGCATAGCAGCGCCCATTGCTATCCAATAATATAATCGGTAGCGTGGTGCGCGTTTCAATCACAGCAAACTCGCTGTCACCCGCTTTCCAGTTAATGGCATCGCGTTCTACACCGTGGCCTTGTCTCGCCCTGATCCATCCATTTTTAGATAGAAGGATAGTGACTGGCTCATCCACCACAAAGGCTTTCTGGCCTCCCTGCGCCCGCTCTACCGGCTCAATCAAGGTGCGACGCGCATCTCCATACTTTTCAGCATCCTGCTTGATTTCTTTTGCGGTCAATCTGCGTAGCTTGGTATCACTGCCCAAAATCGTTTGCAGGCCATCCGCCTCTTCGCGCAGGTCCTTCAACTCTTTCTCTATCTTAAAGCCTTCTAAACGCGCGAGCTGACGCAATCTGATTTCCAGAATATCCTCAGCCTGAATTTCAGTCAGCTGGAACGCCGCGATCAAATCGGTTTTCGGTTCATCTGAATTACGAATGACTTTAATTACTTCATCAATATGCAGAAAGGCGATCATGCGCCCTTCTAAAATATGGATACGTTTATTAATTTTGTCTAAATCATACTGGCAACGCCTGCGCACGACATTCAGCCTGAATGCAATCCACTCTTTCAATATCGCAATCATGCCTTTTTGTGCCGGGCGTCCATCGGTGCCTATCATCACCATATTGACCGGGCATGAAACCTCCATGCTGGTATGCAGCAACAAAAATGCCATCAACTCGTCACTGGAAACCTTGCTGGTCTTAGGTTCGATAATCAGACGTACATCCTTCTTACCTTCACTCTTGACCGTATCAATCATGCTCAAAGCTGACTGTTTAATCAGGAGCTGGTCTTGATCGATAGTCTTTTTGTCTTTTTTCGGCTTAGGATTGGAGATTGCTAAAATTTCATCCTGTATCGTTTCTACAGACACCCCATGCGGCAGCTCATTAATGATAATACGCCACTGACCGCGCGCCATTGGCTCTACCACCCAGCGTGCACGCAGCCTTAATGAGCCGCGCCCGGTTTCGTAGGTGGAAAGTATATCTGCCGTTTGCGTAATGAGCTGGCCACCACCCGGAAAGTCCGGGCCAGGCACATGCTGCATAAAATCGGCCGTGGTGCAGTTCGGGTTGTCCATAATATGCAGCACCGCATTGGCAATCTCGCGCATATTATGCGGCACTATTTCTGTCGCCATGCCCACAGCAATACCAGACGCACCATTCAATAACATCATTGGCAAACGAGCCGGCAGCAGTACTGGCTCCTGAAAAGCACCGTCATAATTACTCTGAAAATCTACCGTGCCGCGGTCAATTTCAGACAATAATAAATCAGCAATCGGCGATAAACGCATCTCGGTGTAGCGCATTGCCGCAGCGCCATCACCATCGCGTGAGCCAAAGTTACCTTGCCCATCAATCAACGGGTAACGCAGCGTAAAGTCCTGTGCCAAACGCACCGCAGCTTCATAAGCCGAACTATCGCCGTGAGGATGGTACATACCTAACACGTTACCCACCACACGCGCTGATTTCACCGGCTTAACACCCGCCACCAGCCCCATTTCTTTCATTGCATATAAGATGCGACGCTGCACCGGTTTTTGACCATCCTCTACAGACGGTAGCGCGCGCCCTTTTACAACGGATACTGCATAGGCTAGATAGGCTTCTTCTGCATATTCACCAATCGGTACTGCATTTTCTTCGTTATTATTTTCCAACATACTGGTATCCATTAAACGTCAGCCTCCACATCATTACCACGGCGTTCCATCCACTCTTTTCTAGAGGCTGACTCATTTTTCGCCATCAGCATATCGAACATTTTAAGCGCCTCGCTCACCTCACCCTCAGGCAAGCGCACCTGTATCAAACGTCTGGTGTCTGGGCAAAGCGTCGTTTCCCACAACTGCTCAGGGTTCATTTCCCCCAACCCTTTAAAACGCTGAATGCTGAGCCTTTCTTCCGCAACACCTTCACGCTTCAGCTTTTCTATCATCGACATTTTTTCCACATCATCTGAAACATAGATTTTACGCAAAGGTTTATTCTTGCCTTGTGCAGGCACATCAATCCGATACAGCGGTGGCTGAGAAATATAGACATGCCCGCGCTCAATTAGCTTAGGAGCGTGCCTTAACAGCATAGTAAGCAGCAACACCTGAATATGCGAACCATCTACGTCTGCATCGGACAAAATACATAACTTACCGTAGCGTAAACCAGAAAAGTCCGGATTATCTTTTAACGTGTGCGGCTCGATACCTAATGCCACAAAAATGTCGTGTACTTCGGAGTTCGCAAAGATGCGCCCAGCATCGACCTCCCAAGTATTTAATACCTTACCGCGTAATGGCAATAAGGATTGAAACTCGTTATTGCGCCCCATTTTTGCGCTACCGCCGGCAGAGTCACCCTCTACTAAGAACAGTTCGGCCTCCATGGTGCCTGCCGCCTCGCAGTCTGTTAGCTTGGCTGGCATCAGGTTAATGCCGGTTGTTTTACGCTTTTCAATTTTCTGTGTGGATTTATTACGCGCTGCCGCACTGCGATTCACTAAATCTGAGATGCGTTTTGCATGGTCTACGTTTTGTGTGAGCCAGGTTTCCATCATCGGCTTTACCGCAGATGCCACCATTTTCATCGCATCACGATTAGTCAACTTCTCTTTAGTTTGGCCTTGGAATTGCGGGTCTAATACCTTTGCCGCCAGCACATAGTAAACGTTATTCCAAACATCTTCTGATGACACTTTGACGCCACGTTGCATCATGCTGTGATGCTCCATAAACGATTTCACCGCCTCAAACACGCCATTACGCATGCCAGCCTCATGCGTGCCGCCTGAGAGGGTAGGAATAAGGTTGACATAAGATTCGCCGCGGCCACCACCTGACCCAAAAGACAATGCCCAGATGGCACCCTCGCCTTTTGAAATGCCGTCTGTATTTTCCTGATGATAAAACTCACCGGCAATGATAGGTACCGGCACTTCATCATCCGCTATTTCACGTTCACCAATGAGCTCATCCAGATATTGCGGTAAACCATCGGCATAAGTCCATGAGCGCTCCTCAAAGCCATCTGCACCTTCTATAGATAGCGAGACACTCACACCACGCAACAATACCGCTTTAGATTTAATCAAATGCTCTAATTGCTGAATTGATACTTTGGGTGAGTCAAAGTACTTAGGATCTGGCCAACACTTCACCGTGGTGCCAGTCTCGCGCTTCAGGCACTTACCCACTTCAGTTAAAGGCTCAATGCAGTGACCATTTTCAAAAATAAGGCCGTGCACTTTGCCACCACGCGTCACTTTCACTTCCAAGCGTGTGGATAATGCATTGGTGACTGAAACACCTACGCCATGTAAGCCGCCTGAAAAACGATAGGAGCTATTTTCATCCTCTTTATCAAACTTGCCCCCTGCATGCAGCTGTACAAATACCAGCTCGACTGCAGGCTGCGTTTCACCTTTGGGAATCTCAACAGGAATACCGCGACCATTATCGGTCACTTCAACTGCACCATCTTTAAACACGGTGACTTGAATATTGGTAGCATGTCCGCCTAGCGCTTCATCTGCCGCGTTATCAATCACCTCTTGAACAATATGCGTAGGAGAGTCAGTTCGGGTGTACATACCGGGTCTGGCACGCACTGGCTCCAGCCCTCTCAATACCTTTACCGAATCTGCATCGTATTCTTTTTCTGCCATTGATCTAGCCTTTAACGTTGATACTTCAAGTGTAATTTATCTGGCGATATTTTATAAAACTAATTAACTTTTTTGCGCTGGATTCTATTAAAAATTAACAATGCTCATCAATATTAATGTCAACCCAACTCAATCATGATTATTTATATGCACACTCACGCCGAAATGGCGCGCCACTATTTGGTTTCACTCCACAATTTCTGTGGATAACATTGTGGGGTGCATGGGGATAGGCGTGCTAAGTAACTGGTGTGAATAGAAAACGCTGAAAAGAAGTATTTTTATACAAAGTAGCAGTATTCATTCTTATTTTAAATCATGACTTCCGGATGAGTTTATTCACTCACAGCAATTAACAACCAGCTAAAGCGCTTACTCTTCTTTTAATAAAGCGCGCCCTGCATAATCGCGAGCAAACTGTAAAGCTATGCGGCCAGATCTGGAACCGTGCTCGGTTGCCCAACGCAACGCCTCCTCCCGCACACTGTCGTTCATTGCAAAACTAAAGCTTTCTACCCATTGCGTAACAGCCGTTAAATATTCATCCTGGCTGAAACTGTAAAAATGTAAGCGCAAGCCAAAGCGATCAGACAGCGAAATTTTTTCCTCTAAACTATCACTTGGGTGTATCTCGCCAAGATTATCTTTACGATGCTCTAGATTGTCTGCCATTTTCTCAGTCACCAGATGCCTGCGATTAGAGGTAGCATAAATCAACACATTGAAAGCCGCACCCGCAACAGAACCATCCAGCACGGTTTTTAAAGCTTTATAGTGGTGCTCGCCATCTTCAAAAGATAAATCATCACAGAACACAATAAAACGCTCTGGTCGCTGGCAAACCAGTTCGATAATAAGCGGCAAATCATCCAGATGTTGCTTTTCAACCTCAATTAAACGTAAGCCTTGTTGATGAAACGCATCTAAACAGGCACGGACTAAAGATGATTTTCCTGTACCTCTGGCCCCCGTCATCAAGGCATTGTTTGCTGGGTAACCACGCACAAACTGTAAGGTGTTCTGATACAGCCGCTCTATTTGCTGTTCAATATTGCATAGCTGATCAAAGCCGATGAGTTGTGGCGCAGTGACGGGGATTAAATTTGGTAAGTGACTGACACCATTACTACGCTGCCAGCGGTAAGCAAACGCCTGTGAAAAATCGGTTGTTCGTTCAAGTTGGGCAGATGGCGATGCCTCTAGCGCCGAGGCAATTCGGTCTAATGAATCAAGCAAGCGTTCAATCTGATCTGGGGCTAATAGTGGGTTCATCATGATATCCGTGCGTATTAAATAGATAACGTATTTATTATATGTTTATATCAAGCCACACAATGCGTTGATTTAAGCAATGTTACGATAAATAGCCAGCATGTTTGCATTTAACCTACCGCTCGCCATTAGTAAACAACACTCCACAATTTCTGTGGATAACATTGTGGGAGGCATGGGGATATAAACGCTAAGTGTCTGGCGCGTTTATAAAACTAGAAATAGAAGCAATTTTAAGCATTCACTGCAACATGGACTAAACTCAGCGTGACTGCCTGCCTGCGCATGCACAGACCAAGACTATCCACACCCTTTATATTCTTTTTAGTTATAAAAATATAAATTTAAATTATTTTTAATTGTTACGTAAGCCCTATACAGTGTGGTCATCGCAATTACTAATATTTTGAAGGAGAGACCATGTCACTTAATCAAGCGCAACAGAAAACGACAACGATCAGTGCGTATAAAAACCGTGATTTATCAGAAAACATTTTACGCGCAGTTGAAGAGCTGAAACTTGGCTCTGGATATGGATCGGTAGAAATCATCTTACACGAAGGCCGCGTGACCCAAATTGAAAAACGCGAAAAAATAAGACTGCCAAACGATTAATTTTTATTAGCACGTAACGCAGACTCAGCTGAATTAATTTAACGATATCAATCATACAAGCCGCGCTAGACAAAATTTAGTGAGGCGAATAACAGGAGGCTCTTATCATGAGTTCAGTATTAATTGTAGGTGGCGACCAAGTAGATGGCATCAAGGAAGTGTTTGGTAATTACGGCATAGATAATATCCATCACTGGTCTGGACGTAATGGCGGGGACAGCAATAAAGTAATTCCGCAAAATACTAAATTAATTGTATTGGTAACTAAGTGGGTGAATCACTCTATCACGCATAAAGTAAAAAACTATGCATCCAAACGCGGGATTAAGATCCTTTACATTCCTAGCGGCTCCAAAGAAAGAATGTTTGATATCATTAAAAAAGACGAGCTAAGACCAACCATTGAATCTGCATTTAATCAAAAGAAATGGTGGCCATTAAACGCATAGTCATGCCCAATACTGTTTCTCCAAAACATTAGCCCTGAATATAGTTTCCTATATTCAGGGCTAAGTCTTTTACAAGCGCTGCTACTTTTAAAAACTGCCATGCGTATGCTGCGAAGCCAACCGCAATAACACACTCACCATGAGATCTACTTCAGCAGTGGTATTATAAAATGCGAGTGATGGACGCACCGTGGTTTCTACCCCAAAACGCCGTAAAATTGGCTGCGCGCAATGATGCCCCGAACGCACCGCAATGCCCTCTTGGTTTAAAGCCGCGCCAATCTCTTCACTTTTAAAGCCATCTAGTTTAAATGACAACACACTGGCTTTGTCTTTGGCTGTACCAATAAAGTGTAAGCCCGGTACTTTCTGCATCGCTGCTGTTGCATACACTAATAAGTCATGCTCATAACGTGCAATGTTATCGATACCAATACGCTCTACATACTCCAGCGCCGCACCTAAACCTACGGCATCTGCAATGTTACCCGTGCCTGCCTCAAATTTAGCCGGCGCTTCATGGTAAACCGTCTTATCAAACGTGACATCTTGAATCATATTGCCGCCGCCCTGCCATGCCGGCATATCATTCAACACTTCTGGTTTGCCATACAGCGCACCAATACCGGTGGGACCAAACACTTTATGCCCTGAAAACACAAGAAAGTCAGGGTTTAAAGCTTGCACATCCGTACGCATATGGGACACAGACTGCGCACCATCTAACAGTACCTTAGCGCCTGCACGGTGAGCCATTTGTATCATTTCAGCCGCTGGTGTTACCGTGCCTAGTGCATTAGACACTTGTGTAAATGACACCAACTTCACACGTGAAGTCAGCAACTTCTGATACTCAGCTAACAGCACCTGACCACTATCATCAACCGGTGCAACTTTTAACTTAGCGCCAGTTTCTTGGCATAGTTGCTGCCAAGGTACGATATTCGCATGATGCTCTAGGTGTGAAATTACAATCTCATCACCTTCGCCAATATGCTTCTTGCCCCAGGTCTTAGCGACCAGATTAATCGCCTCTGTAGTACCGCGCACAAAAACAATATTATCTACTGACGGCGCATTAATAAAACGCCTAACCGCTTCGCGCGCACCTTCGTAAGCATCTGTCGCACGTGCTGCTAACGCATGTGCGGCACGGTGGATATTAGAGTTCTCATGCTGGTAAAAGTAAGAGATTCTATCTATCACCGCTTGCGGCTTTTGTGTAGTGGCTGCATTGTCAAACCAGATCAACGGGCGACCATTCACCAACTCACGCAATATAGGAAAATCCTTACGTACCGAATGCACATCAAATGGCGGATGTGCACTCACCGCTTGGCTGGCTACCGACGCATCATGCTGATGCGCTACGCTAGGCAAGAAATAATAAGACGATTCGCCATGACTATTGCTGGCATTACTGCTTAAATCATCCGAATTAACGGCTAAATCACCTAATAGCTGATTCAGTTCCAGATGGTAAGGATCATATATCCCACCAATCACCTGATTCAGCGCTGCAAACTCAATGCCAGGCACATGGTGCGTATCTAGAGTATTGGCATAGCTGGTCTGATTAAAGCTTGATGCGCCAGACAAAGTGCTTGGCAATGCCGATAGCGCTGATGGTGTAGGCGTCTGCACAGGGTCAGATATCAGATTAGCGCTTGGCAGCACTGAATTTGCAGCCACTGGATTTAAAGAAGCATTGGAAGGAAACTCTTCTTTCTGAGCAAAAGGCGCTCCCGCAGGGAAGCCTTCTGCATATAGCTCATTGGCAATACGGCTCAACTCAGCCACATCAAAGTGTCCCGTTTCACTCGCCTGTCTACCAACTGCCAGACCAGCAGCCATACGTGGATGCTCTCCCGGCAACGAGGCTAGAATCGCCTCTGGCTCAAAAGATGATAAATCACCTAATGCAGGTGAATATCCATTACTTGTAGTCATAGTAGTTGCCTACATCAACGTTTTCCAACACCGCAATCGCGTCATCGGTTAACACCGCTAATGAGCAATAGAGTGAAACCAAGTATGATGCAATCGCCTTATGATTAATGCCCATAAAACGCACAGATAGACCCATGCTTTGCTGACCTGGTAAGTTTGGCTGATACAAGCCCACCACACCCTGACGGCTTTCTCCTGTACGTAACAGTAGAATATTGGTTTTACCATTAGTCACTTTTAATTTATCGCAAGGGATAATCGGCACACCGCGCCATGTGATAAATTGTGAACCAAACAATGCAACAGTTGGTGGTGGCACACCGCGACGCGTGCACTCACGGCCAAAAGCGGCAATCGCTTGTGGATGTGCCAAGAAGAACGCCGGCTCTTTCCAAACTTTTGACAACAACTCATCAAAATCATCAGGCGTGGGGAAGCCAGTGCGTGACTTCACCTTTTGTGAATCAACAATATTGTTCAACAAACCGTATTCTTTATTGTTAATCAGTTCGCTCTCTTGACGCTCTTTCACTGTTTCAATCGTTAAGCGTAACTGCTCTTTAATTTGGTTGTGCGGGCTGCTGTATAAATCAGAAACGCGGGTATGTACATCCACCGCGGTATTCACAGCGTTTAACACATACTCACGTCCCCACTCTTCATAGTCTACAAAAGTGGCTGGAATATCACGCTCATCTTTAGCAGAACAATCCACTTCAATCGCACTAGGGTCTTTTACTTTATTCACACGATAGATACCAGCCTCAACCGGTACCCACTGCATCAAATGCACTAACCAGCGTGGCGTGATGGTACCCATCATCGGAACGGTTTTGGTCGCATTCGATAGCGTACGTGCAGCTACATCTCCTAATGCGGTATGTGCTTGATGAATATCTGTCATTTGTTTCTCCTGTTAAAAATTTGTTTTACTGCGCAACATCATCTGTTGCACTTACCTGCATTTTAGCTTGGGTAATCTGACTATTGGGGGGAACGCTACGGGTTAGCCACACATTGCCACCTATCACCGAGCCGGCACCAATCGTGATACGCCCAAGAATAGTGGCGCCTGCATAAATCACCACGTCGTCTTCCAGTATCGGGTGCCTTGCACTCCCTTTAATCAAATGCCCCTGCTCATCGGTTGGGAAGCGTTTAGCGCCCAGTGTCACGGCTTGGTAAAGCCGAACATGCCGCCCGATCAGTGCAGTTTCACCAATCACTACACCTGTACCGTGATCAATAAAAAAACCCTCATCAATCGTCGCGCCGGGGTGGATGTCTATGCCAGTAGCAGAGTGGGCAAGTTCAGAAATAATTCTAGCGATGAGCGGCAATCCTAATTTGTGCAGCTCATGCGCTAAACGATAATGAATAATGGCTGATATACCTGGGTAGCAAACTAGCACCTCGTCCAAACTACGTGCGGCTGGGTCGCCTTGAAATGCAGCATCTAAATCTGTATCCAAAAGTTTCCGTATTTTTGGTAAAGACTTAGCAAACGCACGTGCCTTATTCAGCGCTGCCTCAACGCTAGGTGTTTTGTCATGATCGGTATCGGCGGAATATCTTAATTCCAGTTGAATTTGCGTATTGAGTTCACGCAAGGCCGTGTCCAATGTAAAGCCAACAAAGTAATCAATGCCTTCTTCTTTCAGGCCTGGCGCACCCAAGCGATTAGGAAAAAGCGCAGCACTTAACCCATCAATCACCGCTTGCAATGCTTTTCTTGAAGGCAGCTTGGGCGGTTTGTTACGTCGATGCCTATGCTCTAAAGACGTCACTCTTACATCACGCAAAGCCTGCACAATGCCTTGGATATCAAAACTTTCATTTGGCAATATCGTAGTTATGTTAGACATATCAATACCTGTCGCAGAAAATAAAAAAAGCCAGTGAGTCTCTCGACTCACTGGCTTCCGGTTGTCCGGTCAGCACTCGCTAACAGAAAAATTCTAAAAATAATCACAAGGCTTAATTATTGCCTTGATTTGTGCAATCAATATACACCACTCTTGCTATTTAAAATAGTACTCAAAAAAATTTCAATAATATTTATAACTTATATACATATAGCTTTTTATTCTTTTACATTATTAAACCTTGATGATTAACTTAACCACTCCTAATTATTGAACTAGAGTAAATCCTATGTATAAAAAATCTCTCTTTGCGGGCTTGTTAACCATCTCAAGCTTAGTTTTTACGGGCAATGCACTTGCCAATAGTACGCTGCTTAATGTCTCATATGATGTCACGCGTGAGTTTTATAAAGATTTTAACCCATCTTTCGTTAATTACTGGAAGCAAAAAACCGGGGAAACCGTCACCATTAATCAATCACATGGCGGCTCAAGCAAACAGGCAAGATCCGTGTCAGATGGGCTAGAAGCTGACATTATCTCCATGAACCAGGCACCAGATATTGACATCCTGTATGACCGCGCAAAGTTGATTCCTAAAGACTGGCAAAAGCGCCTGCCTAATGCAAGCTCGCCCACCAACTCAACCACGGTATTTTTAGTACGGAAAGGTAACCCAAAAAATATCAAAGACTGGGATGATTTAATTAAACCAGATGTGAGCGTGGTGATTCCTAACCCAAAAACTTCAGGTAACGGTAAGTATAGCTATTTGGCAGCGTGGGGCTATGTCATCAAAAAAGGTGGCGATGACGCCCAAGCCAAAGATTTTGTCACCAAGCTCTTTAAAAACGTGCCGGTATTAGATACTGGCGGCCGCGGCGCAACTACCACATTTGCACAACGCGAGATTGGTGATGCATTACTTACATTTGAAAATGAAGTAAACCTCATTAAAAAAGAACTAGGCGACAAATTTGATGTGGTATATCCATCTACTAGCATTTTGGCGGAAAATCCAATCTCGGTTGTAGATAAATTTGCAATCAAGCATAAAAATCAAGCACTCGCTCAGGCTTATGTAGAGTATCATTTTTCTGAGGCTGGCCAAGAGATTGCTGCCCAACACTACCTAAGACCAAGCGTAGCTTCCGTTGCCAATAAATATAAAGCTCGCTTCAGAAACATAGAGCTATTTAGTGTTGGCGATGTTTTCGGTAGCTGGACTAAAGCGCAAAAAGTACACTTTGCTGATGGCGCACTTTTTGACCAAATCTACCAAAGATAAAGCACGCCGTAGCATATTCAGCACAGCGAATATGCTTTAACGTCTACCTTTCATAAGGCGCACTCGATAACGGGTGCGCCTTATCCCATCTAAAACACCATCTATACGCCTTATGTAATATATTGCTATCTGAATCAATATGATAGAGCCAACAGAGGCATTCTAAAAATTAGAAGTATGCGTGAACGTCACAAAAAGCAATATATCGTGCACCCCTTATTTATACGAGCAATCATGGCAAGAACTAACTCTCATCATCAAAATGAATCACTACACGCTCAGATTGCGATAAACCTCACTAAGCAGTGAACATTAAGTTATGCACTACTGCACCTTGCTACTGAATTAAAAATTCCTGTTCTGCACCTTATTGCATGAAGGAATTACGCTAAGGCTAGCTACAAGCATATTACTAAGACATCACAATAGCCCAGCAACAATAAATTAGGCCTCCCATGCATTTCCGCATGGGAGGCCTCTAATAGCAGGTCCTTATTGACTAATGACTAGGCTTACACAGCGATGCCTTTGTCGTCAAATAAGCCCTCAAACAGAATAGAGCTCAAATAGCGCTCACCGGAGTCTGGCAATACCACAACGATTGTTTTGCCTACGTTCTCTGGGCGCTTTGCATAACGTACTGCAACCGCTACAGCCGCGCCACAAGAAATACCGGATAGTATGCCTTCCTCCTTAGCTAAGCGCTGTGCATAAAGCACAGCCTCTTCATTGGTCACCTGGGCAATATCATCAATCAGCGACAGATCTAACACTTCAGGTACAAAACCAGCACCAATCCCTTGTATTTTATGTGGGGCCGGCTTAATTTCCTCACCAGCACGTTTTTGGCTCAATACAGGGCTGGCTGCAGGTTCAACAGCAACTGAAACGATAGCTTTCTTTTGTGTGTTCTTAATATATCGACTTACCCCGGTAATCGTGCCGCCAGTACCAACGCCAGATACTAAAATATCAATTTTTCCATCAGTCGCTTCCCAGATTTCCGGGCCTGTGGTTTTTTCGTGAATCTCAGGGTTAGCTGGGTTTTTAAACTGCTGCAACAATACATAACGGTTAGGATCAGAAGCGGCAATTTCTTCTGCTTTTGCAATCGCGCCACTCATACCCTTGGCACCTTCAGTTAACACTAACTTTGCACCGTAAGCAACCAGCAGCTTGCGCCGCTCTACACTCATGGTTTCTGGCATCGTGAGCGTTAACGGAATCCCTCTAGCTGCAGCAACAAAAGCCAATGCAATACCAGTGTTTCCACTGGTAGGCTCAACAATCTCCTTACCTGGCCCCAACAGTCCGCGCTGCTCAGCATCCCAGATCATGGCAGCCCCGATGCGACATTTAACTGAATAAGCTGGATTACGGCCTTCGATTTTGGCAAGCACCAGTGCTGGCGCACCATCTGTCACCCGATTTAACTTAACCAACGGAGTTTTACCGATAGATTGAGCATTGTCTTCATACCAATTTGCCATGAATATTCCTATTTGTTCTGCGTTAACTGTAAGCTTTAATCGAATGATTATAAGTGAGAGTCTAGCAATTTAAATCACCAACTTACAATAACTTTTAGCTATTTAGTTACAAGCAAAAAGCATAAAGAAAATGATGAGAATCAGCACCTTCACGACCATAAAGCGCTTAACAAGCTTATGCGAATCAATGACAGATTCGTTAAAAGAGCTCAGCCTGAGCGGCGGGCGGCGCACTCAGCAACGCATCAATTTCTACTTCAAAAATCCCAAGCTTACCAGCGCATGGCATAAAAGGTACGGGCCTAGGTTGTTCAAATAGAAATCCATAATGCCGACTGTTAACCCCTTTAAACTGCGCTCGGTGCTGGCGGCTTGTGCGCTCGGGCAGTGCATCTGGGCGGCTACAAAGTACTAAATCGGCAACACCCACTACCCCGCCATACGTGAACTCCTCTTTAGCCGGTAACGGAATGTCGGTATTCGCTTTAAGATAATCATAGTAAACATCATACAAGCCCTTGCTGGCATGAATGAGTATAGGGCCACGATACGTGGTACCCCAAGTACGGTCATCTACTGTCAGATAGCCATTTGTAATCAACCAAGCAAAAGGCTGCTTAAATGAAAGCACCTTATGCAGCCCGTTAATAGCACTAGCTCTTAATATTTCAGTATCACTCATTACTATAAAACTTTTCTTGATTAGTAGGCGTCACAATCGCCCAATTGCGATGAAGTTATTGTTAGTGCATCACCTGTTGTGCTCTAGCTACTTTAGGAGTGCAACAAATGAAAAAAATAGAAGTATAGCGTTGATGGCTAGAACAACTTAGCTAAATATGTGATGTGTATAGTTGAAAGTGTCAGGCATAAAAAAACCCAGAATAATCTGGGTTTTTTAGATACTTAAAGCAAGTATTATTTGTTCATGACGTACATAGTAACTTCAAAGCCAAAACGCATTTCAGTAGCTGCTGGTGTTGTCCACATAATCATTCTCCTAGTATTTGGTTTGAACTGACGTAGTGTCTTGTTCGAATGATTCCATTATGCACCTGCGTAGAAAAATAACACTATCATTGTTCATGAATGACGGCTACGTAAAATCATGAACAGCTATTTGCAATCAACCACAGATTAACAGTGCCAGACTACATTGATTATCTATGAATAGTTTATCTTAGAGAATAGGCATTCCACTCATGCTTAGCTCGAAGCCTAGCGGTTTTGTGTAGTTTCCATAAGCTACGAAGCCCTACTAATGCAGTGATAATGATCAATGTAAAAAGCATAGAAAGACCAATCTCACCAAACTGTCTAATGAGGACACTAAAGCTTTTCACATGAAAGCCACCCTCACTGCTTGAGAACGTTGTGAGCGGGAGCACTGCGAGCAATATTAACAGCAGGCAATGCTGCACTCTTTTGCTATAAAGAGCCTCTCGCTTAGTTAGCTGCTCGATGTATTGATGAGTTGCCATGTCATAGCTCCTATTAAGTTTAATGATTAAACCCTGCTGCGTTACGGGTGAATCTTTAAACATTAAGGTAACTATGTTTTATTGCAGTAATATGAAATCAGTATAGAAATCGCAACGCCATAAAAAGCACGAGGCACTACCTAAAGCGCCTATGGCGCAGCACGATAAGTATTGATTAGCAATTGATTTTAAATAGAAAAAACACTGGCGGAAGAGGAGAGATTCGAACTCTCGATAGGGTTACCCCTATGCCACCTTTCCAGGGTGGTGACTTAAACCGCTCATCCACTCTTCCGTTAGGGGGCGAATTATAGTGCAATTCGCTATAAAAAACCTACACCCTGTGTTTTTTTATTTGTTGATTACACTGCCCTGCCCAACAGAATAAACGTGTCAAGCATGCCTTTACCTTTAACTTCAACCGCTTTGCGTGAAGAGAATATATAGTCGTGTGCTAGCAGTTGTTGCGTCTCTTGTGTGACTTGTATTGAATTAGGCAAGCTGGTTTCTTCCATACGACTAGCCATATTGACTGTATCACCCCATAAATCGTAGCTAAACTTACTGCTGCCAATCACCCCCGCAACAACTGGCCCAGTATTAATGCCGATACGTATGCTAAGGCTTATTCCGGTAGTTTCAGACAACTCCTTCAGTGCAGTCTGCATATCTAAAGCCATCTCCATCATGCGATGCGCATGATTATCACAAATGATAGGCGCACCAGAAACCACCATGTATGCATCGCCAATCGTTTTAATTTTTTCCACTTGATATTTATCTGCCAGTTGATCAAAACGTAGAAATATCTGTGATAGCAAATCAATCAACTGCGTAGGCGACATTTTGTCTGACATGTGCGTAAAGTTAATCAAATCTGCAAACATCACGGTCACACTCTCGTAGTGGTCGGCGATGCGCATGTCATAGTTTTTTAATCGCTGTGCAATTGGTGCTGGCAAAATATTCAGCAATAATTGCTCAGACCTTGCCTGTTCTATTTCTAAGGAGTGCATGATGCGCTCTTTCTGCACCTGAAAAAAGCGCAGAACACCATACAGAATAGCAGCCGTACCAGTGATATTCATCAGGAAAAACGCATCTTTAATCCCATTAGGAATCGGCATCGCGTTAATTGCGAAGTAGTTATTGAGCTTCCAGGAAAGAAACGCCAACCCGAGAAACAGCAAAAACCATGGAGTAGACTGACGCGTACCTAAAATCATTAAGGCGCCCACTGGCGACAAAATCGCCCAGATGGAAACGCCACTAGAGGCCTCGAACCCGCCAATAATCCATTGCATAAAGAACGGCATCACCAGCAGCATGATCAGTTGCGTAAAAGTAAAGTACTCAAAGCGCTTAAACTGGTAAAAAATGAATAAGCTAAAATAGGAAATTATCAGATAAAAGTAAGGGACAGCCGCAATCACAGCGTAGCCCTCACCTAGACTAGATAAGGTGTATATCCAAAAGAAACTGACCAGGGTTTCAGCAAAGACCAGTATGGATAAAATTGCTTTACCCAGGCTTAAGGAAGTTGGATTCAATAAGCCGTCCCAAAAGCTACGCGCAAATATTGATGAGTTTGCTAAATCGGCCGTCATGTTTGAACAATGAATATGCAGTTTTTTTAAATACGACAGTCACACTATAACTTAAGCAACTGTCTTTTTCTATTTTTAAATCACTCAAGCTGTAAATCATATTGCAACCAAAAGGTGATTCCTGCGTCATACAAAAGCTAAATTAATCACCAAAATTATTGAAGATAAAAATTATGGATTTATCTCTCCATAAATTCATTAATTTTATAAATGCTATCGACTAATGCTTGATTTGCTTGCGCCTTAGCGTTATTGTTTTGGAGTGGCGGTGTTACAAAACTCGTTTATTTACAAGCACTTTAGCGGGGTTGACCCATTTTAAAGTTTCTTGACGAATAATTGCGGGTAGACAATAAGAATTACTATATTAACGAGAGAAAAACTATAGGAGTTGGTATGAGTTTAGATTTATTAAAAGGCCTTGGTGTCACAATACCTTACAAAACCAAATACGATAATTTTATCGGTGGCAAATGGGTAGCGCCAGTTAAAGGCGAGTATTTTGATGTGATTACGCCTATTACCGGCAAACCTTACACAAAAGCAGCACGCTCTGGCGCTGAAGATGTTGAACTCGCACTTGATGCTGCACACGCAGCAGCAGACAGCTGGGCGCGTACAGCGCCAGCGCAACGTGCCAACTTACTATTAAAAATTGCAGATCGTTTAGAAGCAAACTTAGAAATGATTGCTACCGCTGAAACGGTTGATAACGGCAAACCGATTCGCGAAACTGTCAATGCAGACATTCCATTAGCAATTGACCATTTCCGCTACTTTGCCGGCTGTCTACGCGCGCAGGAAGGTAGCTTGAGTGAAATTGATGAAACCACAGTGGCGTACCATTTCCACGAACCGCTAGGTGTTGTTGGTCAGATTATCCCTTGGAACTTCCCGATTTTGATGGCTGCTTGGAAACTGGCACCAGCAGTTGCTGCAGGTAACTGTGTCGTGATGAAGCCTGCTGAATTTACACCGATCAGCATTTTAATCTTGATGGAAACCATTGCTGACATCTTGCCTCCAGGCGTAATCAACATTGTGAATGGTTACGGCCGTGAAGTAGGCGCACCTTTAGCTAACAGCCGCCGTATCGCAAAAATTGCATTTACTGGCTCAACAGCAACTGGCCGCGTGATTGCACAAGCCGCTGCTGGCAACTTGATTCCAGCAACATTGGAACTAGGTGGTAAATCACCTAACATCTTCTTTGAAGATATCGCATTAGCTGATGATGACTTCTTTGATAAAGCGGTTGAGGGCCTAGTGTTATTTGCCTTTAACCAAGGTGAAGTCTGTACATGCCCGTCACGCGCACTGATTCAAGAGTCTGTGTATGACAAGTTTATGGAGCGCGTGTTACCTCGAGTAGCTGCTATTAAACAAGGTAACCCACTTGACCCTAACACGATGATCGGCGCACAGGCTTCTGAAGATCAAATCAATAAAATCATGTCTTACATGGATATTGGTAAACAAGAAGGTGCTCAACTGCTTATCGGTGGTGAGCGTAACCACCTAACAGGCGCTTTAGCCGATGGTTATTACGTAAAACCGACCTTATTCAAAGGCAATAACAAAATGCGCATTTTCCAAGAAGAAATTTTTGGCCCAGTGCTCGCAGTTACTACCTTTAAAGATGAAGCTGAAGCATTAGCAATTGCTAATGATACCGTGTTTGGCTTAGGTTCTGGTGTATGGTCACGTGATGGTAGCCGTGCTTACCGCATGGGTCGTGGCATCAAAGCTGGTCGTGTTTGGACTAACTGTTACCACGCTTATCCTGCACACGCTGCATTTGGTGGCTATAAAGAGTCTGGTATTGGTCGTGAAACTCACAAAATGATGTTAGATCACTATCAACAAACTAAGAATCTTTTAGTAAGCTATAACGCTAAAAAATTAGGCTTCTTCTAATATTGCGCTTATCGCTAGTCTTTAGCGTGTCTGTTATTTAAAATAATAGGCACGCTAAATGATTAAACATAGAGGCGGCGAACCCGCCTCTTTTTTTCAGGGGTTTATGATGACAGACCGCATCTCCGCCACACCATCAGCAATTGCGCTGATTGAGCAGCTCACACTTGCACATGGCCCTATTATTTTTTTCCAATCCGGTGGTTGTTGCGAAGGGAGCGGTCCATTGTGTATGCCCGCCAATGAATTTAGGCCTAGCCCTTCCGATGTGGTACTTGGCGAATTAGCAGGTGCTATTTTCTATATGGGTGATAGCCATTTTTCGTTCGCAGAAAACACGCACACGATACTGGATGCAGTGCCAGGCTCTAGCGGCTCATTTTCTTTGGATTGCGGATCAGGTCAAGCATTTATTACACGCGGTCGCTTATATAACGATGAGGAGCTTAAACATCTGCCCGCCGTTGTACGTTATGGTTACTAATCACTTAGTAACGCTCTAAAAACCTAAACCAAATTTTCAGGCAAGTTTTCAGAACCAATTACCCGATTACGCCCGCTGTGCTTAGCTTTATAGAGGGCAGCATCGGCCCGCGGAATAAGTGCTTCAGGGCCTTCATTGCCCACACGCTCAGCAACACCAGCACTAAAGGTAATGAGTACCCGTTCACTATTATGCATAAAGAAGTTTTTAGTGAGCTCGCGCTGTACGCGTGTAATCACCTTCACCGCCTCATCTTGCGGCGTTGCCGGCAAGATAATAATAAACTCTTCACCGCCGTAACGCGCCAGTACATCCGTCGTGCGTAATACATCTTTCAGCACTTTAACCAGATGCGTCAAGGCCTCATCGCCAGTTGCATGGCCGAGCGTGTCGTTAAGCTTTTTAAAGTGGTCAATATCCAGCATTGCAACACATAGGGTCGTGTTATGGCGATCAGCGCGGCTAAACTCGCGCTCTAGCGCTTCATCCATCCCACGCCGATTTAATGCACCAGTTAAGTAATCTTGATGTGCCACCTGCCCAATATAATCAAGCTCAGCAGTCAGCTCCTGAATGCGTTTCTCTGCAGCAAGTGCCTGTTTCTGGCTGTTCATAAACTCATCGCGAGTGCGCTGTACAGTTAGGCCAATCGAGCGCGTGTCATCAAGGATACTATTAAGCAATACGTTCAGTTCGCCAATGTTATCGGTAGTCGCTATTTTTTGTTGATAAGCTTCAATCTTGTCGTGATAGTCGCTGGTGCTTTCCGTCATTTCCACTAGCCTATCTACAAAAGTTGTCACCATTTTTTTTAGGGTGTCTTTTGCTTCGGTGAGTGCAGGCTTCAGCTGGGCTTGCTTATACACCAGCTCTTTCAAACTACTTTCAGCATCGTATAGTGTATTAAGATTAACAGGCTTAGATACAATGTCACTAATGACTGTGGTTTGTGCATAAAGCCATTTATCTTCAGCCTGCACCATCTCGCCCATACTCGAAAGTACCAAGCGCAACAGCTGTAATAGTGACTCATGAATACGGCTTTGCTGATCGCGCTGCATCTCAAGCGATAATAAAATAGATTTTAAATCCGCAGCACAGATCATTAAGCTCTGCTCATTGCTTGCCTTCTGCATGCGATCAAGCAAGCTGACTGCCTTTTGGTGTAAATCTGGGGTATCTGTTAAGTTTGGAACAATCGACAGCTCAAAGGCTCTTAACAGCATGTCACGCCATTGGCTAGAGCCAGTGATGGAGCTTACAGAGGTGGTAGGTGTTGCCACATTAGCCGAGGCGGTGGCATCCGCAACATCTGAAGACATCACGGCATCCGCAGTGCCACTTAACCCCCAAGAACTTACTAACGCCTGAATCTTTTGCGCGAGCACATCTGCATCGCTGGCAAAATTAACCAACACCTTACTCAAGCCTTCTTTTTTGCGGCTTAAGGTCACGCCTTTGTGGCTAACCTCCAACTGCTTCAGTAAGTTACGAATAACGTTAGACCAGTTGGCCTCCTCCACATTAGCGCTTGTGGCACTTGATGGAAACAACTTGGTTAGCTGCTCTTCTACTTTAGGCCAATCCCCTTTTTCGATAAGTGGATTAAGCGCCTGTGCAACTGCAATATATTTGGGCTTTTGCTTACCGGCTTGCTGAAGCACTTTCTCCAGCGTCTTACCCAGTTCTACGGATTGGTCTATCGACTTAACCCCCATGATTTCATCGTAAACACTACGAAAGTGATCTGGTGTGGGCGGCAACTTACGTTGCATCAGTTGTATCAAGGTCTGGCGAGCAGCTTCAATAGGAGAGTTTTTTTGTTCCATCGTTTATTGTCTATTCATTATGTTGCAGATACTACTGCCGCAATATCAATCAGTTAACTTGTGGACCCAGCGCGTTATTATAAGCTGATAGCAGCCATTCATACGCGAGATATTTTCAGCTCGCTACTCTGCTCTCAAAGCGTTAATTGGGTCTAACATCGATGCGCTTCTAGCAGGCATTACACCTGCTAACAGGCCGATCATCATGGAAATTAACAGTGAGCTAATAGCAAAGCTCCACGGCGTATGTACTGGCAAAGCCGGCAATAAAAATTGCAGAAGCTGCGCGGTCACAACCCCAAATAACAGGCCACATATACCGCCTAATGCTGCTAAGGCGACAGATTCACCCAGAAACAAAAACAACACCGTCGTACGCTGCGCACCCAGTGCCATCATCAAACCGATTTCATTGGTACGCTCACTCACGGCAATCGTCATAATCGTGACAATCCCTACGCCACCTACCAATAGTGAGATGCCGCCCAGCGCGCCCACCGCCATCGTTAATATGTTGAGTATATTCGACAATGTATTGAGCATATCTTCCTGCGTGGTCACGGTAAAATCTTCAGCCCCATGCCGTAACTTCAACAAAGATTTCACTGCCTTAGCAACGCTAGCGGAGGCTGTGCCCTCTTGGTAAATCACATGGATTTCCATCAGGCCTTCGCGGTTGTATAGTTCCAACGCACGCTCAGTGGGAATAAATGCCGTGTCATCAAGATCAATACCGAGAAACTGCCCTTTAGGCGCCATCACCCCAATCACGCGAAAATGCAGACCGCCGATTTTGACGCGAGCACCTAATGGATTTTGCTGGCCAAACAATTCTTCACGCAACTTACTGCCAAGCACAATCATAGCGCGCGAATCACCCATATTGGCTGCAGGCAAAAAGCTACCGATACGTACCGAAGAGCTGAAAACCCGAGTAAAATCGGCATCAACCCCATACACAGTTGAACGCCGTAAACGCCCATTGGCGGCTAGCTCCGAGTTACCCCATACCGTAGGCGTTGCACCAGTCACATTGGGCAACTGCTTTAGTGCAATCGCATCTTCCATGGTAAGTAAACGTGCAGTGGATGGAATCCCCGCCGGCGCTTGGCCACCGGTTTTAACCTTGCCAGGGGCAATTGCAATGACATTGGTACCGAACTGCGTAAACTCCGCTAACACGTAGCGATGCATGCCTTCGCCAATCGAGGTCAGCAAAATCACAGACCATATCCCCACGGCAATACCAAGCATCGTTAAAAGGCTGCGTAGCCGATGCGCACTCATGGCCTGTATAGCGAACCGTATAGCATCTCTAATTAACATATACGCTCTTGTCTTAAACGCTTTTGCAATCACATAGGTAAGTAGTAATCGCGATTAAATCATCATTATTTTCTGGACAATGCCTGAATCGCATCCAACTTGGCGGCATTTCTGGCTGGCATCACGCCAAATACCAAGCCGGCTACTAAGGCGATGCCTAAACCTGCCAATACAGCCCATAAGGGTGGATATGCAGGAAACGTAGGGTATAAATAACGTAAAAATGCCGCGCCCAGATAACCAAACCCCACCCCGACAACAGCACCAGCTACAGAAAGCAGCAATGCCTCAAACAAGAACAACTGCTGCACTGCCCTAGTAGTCGCCCCCAGTGCTTTTAACAAACCAATTTCTGCAGTGCGCTGGGTGACTGAAACGAGCATGACATTCATGACTAATATGCCGGCAACCGCCAGGCTGATTGCAGCAATACCCGCAATGCCTAGTGTTAATACATTGAGAATTTTATCGAAAGTTTGCAATACGGCATCTTGTGCAATGACGGTAACATCCTCTTCACCTTCATGCCGAGCAATAATAGTCTTTAACACACGCGACTTCACCGGGTTAATTTGTTCACGACTATGCGCCTCAATTAAAATGCGGAACAAAGTATTGGTATTTAACATTGCTTGTGCGCTATTGATAGGCACGATCGCTACATCATCACTGCTAATGCCAAGACCACGGCCACCCTCTGCTAAAACACCTACTACCCGATACTTCCTGTCACCGATGCGTACACTTTTTCCTATGGGATTCTCGGTGCCGAATAACTCTTTGCGTATCACTGCACCTAACACCACCTCAGGTGAGCCACCACCGAATTCAGTGTTTGCAAGGAATCGCCCTAGTGACAACTTAAGATTACGCAACTGGATATAATCAGCATTAGTACCGATTAAGATAGATTCACGTAGCTTCCCAGATGCCTTAATTTCGGTTGTCGCCACGACCAAAGGAGACACCCTTTTAACGCCTGCCAGCCGCAGCAGGGCTTCAGCATCGTTAACTGTTAAATCTCGCGGCGTACTCGTCACTAAATTGGCTGGGTTAAATCCACGGGTCTCCGAACGCCCTGGCAAAACAATCACTAAATTTGTACCGATAGCAGAGAACTCATTCACGACGTAACGTCTTGCGCCATCGCCCAATGCCGTTAACACCACTACAGAGGCAACGCCTATCGCCATGGCCAGCACTAGTAACGCCGTGCGCATGGGTGAACCAATGGCGGCGTAACTGGCAAAGCGTAAGGCATCAGGTACCCTCATCGCGTGTTGCCCCAACAATAACGCTAGCTGCGGTGTCGCTTACAATCGCACCATCATCCATTTTAATTTGCCTGCGCGCGCGAGCCCCTAGCGCATGGTCATGCGTCACCACAATCAAGGTCACGCCTTGCCCATTTAATGCTTCGAGCAAAGCTACCACCTCCTCACCCGTTACTTTATCCAAGTTACCGGTAGGCTCGTCTGCTAATAACAGGGTTGGCTGCATGATAGTAGCTCGCGCAATTGCCACACGCTGCCGCTGGCCGCCAGATAACTCATTTGGCCTATGCTCGGCGCGCGCATCTAAACCATAATCATGCAGCACCTGTTTCACGCGCTGAGCACGTTCATCGGGATTAATGCCTGCAAGCATCAGCGGCAGCTCAATATTGGCTGCAGCAGTTAACCTTGGTACTAAATGAAAGCTCTGAAAAATAAAACCAACATGCTCACTACGCACACGCGCCTGCTCATCGGCTGCAAGTGTAGTGACATCACGTCCAGCTAAATGATATACACCAGTATCTGCACGATCTAACAGACCCAACACGTTGAGCAATGTAGATTTACCAGAACCTGACGGGCCCATCACCGCAATATACTCACCCTGTTGTATATTGAGGTTAATATCACGTAGCGCATGCACCTGAGCGTCACCTAAATAAAAAGTGCGGCCGATATGCGCTAAACGGATAAGAGTATCGGCCTCAGTCATAACTTAGCCTCCAGACGACTCCACGCTGACTAAAGCACCAGCCTTTACCCCCTCACGATCTACAGAAGTAACAATGCGATCACCTTTGTTAAGCCCCTGTAATATCTCGGTATATTGCCAATTAGCGATACCAGTTTTTACGGACCGTGCTTCGAGTTTTCTGGTTTTATCTTGGTAAAGCAGCACTCTACTGCCCTCCAGCAATGCAGAGGTTGGTATTCTCAACACGTGGTCACGACTTTCTAAAACCACCTCAACATCTGCGCTATAGCCCACTAATAACTGCTTGATATCGGCAGTATTATCTAATGCAACATCTACATCAATTGTGCGTGCCTGTTTTTCCACCGCAACTACATAAGGCGCAACACGTTTAACATGACCCAACAAGGTTTTACCCGGTAGCGCATCCAGCACAATACGTGCAGGTTGCCCCAGCTTAATTTTAGGCGCATCCACTTCATCCATTGGTACTTGCACGTAAAGGCATGAACTATCAATTAAATCTATTGCCGGTGGCGTAGCTACACCCGGTGGCGAAGGTGTAGTGTACTCACCCAACTCACCAACAATATCAGCAACCACGCCATCAAATGGCGCAGCCAATACAGTGCGGCCCTGCTCAACCTGAGCTAGCTTCAATCTCGCTTGCGCTTGGGCAATCTCGGTGTTGATGGATAAGCATGCCGCACGGCGTGACCTTGCCTCCGAACGTGACTTTTCTTCTGCAGATTCGGAGATAAAACCGCGTTGCCTGAGCTGCGTACTGCGCGCAGCCTCTCGCTCAGCATTTTCAGCCAAAATACATACTTCGCCAACACGCTTACGTGCACTGTCTACTTGCTTGAGTGCTAACGCGCTTTGCGCTTGCTGATCCTCATTCCACAATTGGATGAGTACTTGGCCTTTTGTAACATGGTCACCCTTTTTAACGCCTAGATATGCGATACGACCACCGATGATTGGAGATAAACGGGTACGCAAGCATGCCTCAACCGAGCCAGCCCGTGTATTTGAAACGCTGGACTCCACTAGCCCAGGCTGTACAACAAAAAGAGTGACGGGCAGCGGTAGCGGCTTTGTAAAATACCAAACGCCAGCCCCAACCAAGAGGATAAATCCAATCGATATCAGAATGCGCCGCATTGACCCTCTTGCTGTTAAAGGTAAGAAAAGCTGACTTCATCAAGTATGACGTGATAAATACTGATAAAGCAGGAACACGCGCATTACCACGCAAAGTCAACTTCATTCTAGACTTAGCTGTACGACTAAGCAATATCAATCAGGAAGCAGCATCAAGAATAAAAATCGCACAAGAAGCGGGCAGCTTTTTGGGATAAGTAACTTAAAATTGGATATATATTTGGTGCCCGGGGCCGGAGTCGAACCGGCACACGCTTACGCGCGAGAGATTTTAAGTCTCTTGTGTCTACCAATTTCACCACCCGGGCGGATGGAAGTTGTAGATCAAACAACGGTGCGTATTCTATAACAATTACTGAAAAGTTTGCATAAATATTTCATGATTTTATAAATTATTTTCAATTTTCTTATTCGTTTAACTTTTTATATACACGAAATGAGCTGCTAACACTTGCCATACAGGTCTAAATGAAAAATGTGCACTTATGCCAAGTGACGCACTAGATTACAATGTTGCAGCTAAAGGCATATTACCAATGATTCGTAAGTTGCAACAAAACCCGAGGCGGAGGGCGATATAGCATGTGGTGATATTGAAACAACACGCCACGCTAGTTAGCTACCCAAAGTGCACAAGATAAGTTTTAAATTGAGAACTGGGAGGGTAGTAGCACCGTATCTATCAACAAGTATTTATTGATGCATAAGGCAACATATGTGAATTGCAAGCTTTATAAAACAAAAATAAAATCAATAACATCAAAGTCCACCAGCCTATGCGAGCGGTCTTAAAAACCATTTTGCATGCGTTTTACAAAAGACCATTCACACAAACTTTAATCCGACATGAACATATCTGGACGAGTGGCTAGTTTATTACATTAATAAAATATGGGTAAGGTTTGTAATGACAAGACTGCAACAAAATTTTACTCAGTAGAAAATGGATTTTATATATAAAACTAGACTAAGACATAATCTAAGAGGCGTCCTAAAACTCGGCAACTCTCAGATCACGTCTTGAATAGTACCGCTAATTTAACGGTTTAGTAGCCGACGGATAAATGTTAGAAAGCGGTACTGCATCTTTTAATAACGCTTCTTTATCTATTTGGACCTGCACTGGCGCTATAGCCTGACAAACATTTTCATTATCCAAATACTCCTCACGTGCATACTCAGGTAAATTACCACGCTGTGCATTTATTTTACTTAACAACTCACCTTGACCAGCATAAGTTCTCACATGTGCTAGCTTCAAGTCATACTCAGCATTAGCTAAACTACGTTTAGCCTGGAAATACTCGTTCTCTGTATCTAGTAAATCTAATAAAGTGCGCTGACCAATATCATACTGCTTACGGTATGCCTCACGAGCATTCTCAATAGACACTTTATGTTGACTTCTATAAATACGCTGCTGAGTTAATTGTTTAATATCATTATAAGCAATAGAAACTAACTGGCGAGTATCAATACACGCTTTATCACGCATATCCTGCGCACCATTTAGCTTTTGAGCTGCACTACTGATAGAGTTTTTATCTGAAAAACCATTAAACAAATTAAAACTCATCGTTAACTCAAGCAAGTCAGCAGCAGCATTGCTGTTACTGCCATCAGAGCTAGCACCTAGATTTTTGCGCGCTTGTAAATCTAGTCTAGGATAATAGCGAGCCTCATTCGATTTAATCTCATTTTTCTTTGCCTGAATATCCTCAATCGTTGACAACAGATCTGGATTTTGTCTGAATGCAACTTTCAATGCCTCTTCAGAGCTTGACTCTACTGCATTAAAAACTGTAGGCACTTCTAAACTAGCAGGCGGTAACTCACCATACAACCTTTGTAACCTAGCTGTTACATCATGGAGATTGGTTGTCTCAGTTAGTAAGTTAGCCTCAGCCAACGCTAAGCGCCCTGTTGCCTGCTCCATATCAACCTTACGTGCAACGCCCGCACTCACGCGCTCTTTAATACGATCAAACAACTGTTTATGTATCACATAATTATCTTTTGCAAACTGAACCATTTCTTGATAACGGAGTGTATCTAGATAAGCACGCATAAACTCTAAAGTTGTATTTTGCATTGCACTCTGCAACTCAAAATATCTAACACGAGTGGTATGATCCAAGCCTTTAACTCTATTGCTAGTTGCAAACCCATCGAAAATCATTTGCTTTAGAACTAGCTCATTATTCATATGAGGTATTTGAGTATTATTAGTATTTTTTACTAACTCTTCTTGTTTACGGTAGGTAGAAACAATATCAGCTCTCGGTAAAAATCCACCACGTGCTGCTTCTTTGTCATAACCCGCCTCCAAGAACTTGTGGTATCTAACCTGAACCTCAGGGTTTGAAGTGATTGTTTTCTCAACCATGTCTTTTAGGCTAGTCACAGGCTCGGCAAAACTTAATGTACTCGCTTGAAGGATTGACAAACCAATTAATAAAAAATATGCCGTTGGTTTATATTTAAATTTTTTTTTCAAAATACTTCCCCTAATTCTTAAATCACGTCTAGAAATTTAAAGCTCAATAATATACGGCGTTAATTTTACGAAAATCGACTGACACTACATGCACTTCAAACCATTTAAAACAAAAAACAATAAATATAACCCACCCTACGACATCGCGTTACACAAAACAATAAATACGCGGACGCCCTGCTTACTACAACAAAATTATTTATTAATTAGTTATTTGGGTCGATACTAAATTATTTAGCTGAAATATACAACACTTTCAACTTGTAAGACATATTCCATATAAAAAATTATACAAAATTGAATAAAGCACCCATAAAATTGTTTAATAAACTCACATAATACAAATTTCCAATAAAAAACCTCTAGCGGCAAATTGCCGCCAGAGGCTGATTATTTACTATATTTTCAAAAACTAGTCTGTAATCAATTTCTGATTATTTAAGAGATTTTGAATAATCTGCTGATCATTAGTATAAGAACCTACTAAGTCAACATTTTGCAATGTGATGGTCTGAACTTCAGCTGCCGGATTATAGCCACTACTAAAGCTACCATTGCTGCTGATGTGTACCACCGTGTCCGTACCTACTTTTTCGAAATGTAAGTAATTTTCTAAAGTAGCTCCAGCTTCACCTTGCAACAAATCACGCAAGTCCAATGCTTCACCTGATGTAGCCATACTAAAGTCAGTAACCACATCAGTTGATGGAGAGCCTGCAACACCTGCGTCAGCTAACGACCATTTAAAGACATCTGCACCAAGTCCACCAGTTAATGTGTCGTTACCTGCGCCTCCGATTAACGTATCATTACCTGCATCACCTACCAATCTGTCGTTACCCGCTCCACCTATCAACGTGTCATTGCCAGCACCGCCGCTGATATAATCATTTCCATCACCGCCAGTAAGCGTAGAGTCACCTGAACCACCAAGAATAGTCTTAGCTGTACTTACACCATTATCATTTACTTCAATTGTAAGCGTTGGTGAGAAACCACTTGGTAATGGAGATGTAGTGACAATATAGATCTGATCGGTACCAGATACGCTGGTATCAGTGCTCAAACGAGAGGTATAAGCACTCAAATCATACTCACCATTCGCATTAGCTGAGATTTCAGTATAGACACCATTTGTCACCACACTAACTACTGTACCTACTGGAAGATCACTTAAACGTAAACCTGTGAATGTCTCAGCAGTTCCTACTACATCTTGAACTACGGCATACAAATCAACTGGGTAGCTATAGGTACTTAACTGACCACCATCTAGCGAAATATATTCAATTTGGAAACCATTGTTATTTTGGTTTGCTGAGAACGTATTATTAGTATCTTGTGCAATAGAAATTCCTTGCATATCAGTACTAATTGAGTAAGTCACACTAGCTGATGTATTACCGCCTTGATTGAACAAATCTCCATCAACAATACTTACGACAGTCGCCTTAGTAATAGTGCCAGCGCCCGCATAAGAAACTGACCAATTGCCACCAGAAGTAACAGTAGCATTAGTAGTAACAGTGCTAATCACGCCACCATTATTAACTTCAAGAACCAAACTAACTTTTAAGTTGCTAGAGTTAACAGCAATACCAGAAGAAGACGTAATAACACCAGATATAGTACCGCCCGCAGTATTTAAGTCACCTACCTCTAAACTGCTTCTAAGTACTACAGTATCATCTGCAGCATTCTTTACCTTAAGCGCTATATATTGCTGACCTGAAGGGAAGCCAATTTGAACTTGTTCTGAGCCTGAAATACGTCCAGCATCATTAGAAGCTCCTCCTGAACTAACCGCTAAGAGGTTACCATTAGACCAAGTAAACGTCTTACTAGAATCCCCAGTAGACAAGGTAAGACCACTTGGGAATGTATAGGTAGACTTTCCATCAAGATTAGAAATATTTGAACCAAAATTAACGGTATTGACTATTTGAGGTCCAATTACCAAAGAAGCATCACTACCTGCTGGTGCATCGGCAACAGGGGTGATTGTAATTGTTGTTAAATCAACATCAGTTAATGGTCCTCCCGTGCCTGTATTACCACCATCGTTAGTTGTCATAGTGAGGTTGACTGTACCACTAGCATTCGTCACAGGAACATAAGTCGGCTGACTATTAGCTACCGCCAAATATGCATTAATGTCCGTTATCGTGCCAGTTAATACAATTGAAGTCGAACCTGAACCTGCCACTGTTACACCATTCAAACTTGAAGCGACAATAGCGCCCGCTGTTACAGATAATCTGACAGTAATAAGCCCACTACCTGCATCAGCATCAGATACTGACAAACCAGTCAATTTCACTGAGGTATCTTCATTTGTTGTATAACCTTGCAAGGTGTTTACTGGTGCTACATTTGGTTTGTCGTTGTCTAGGATGCTGCCTGTGCCAACCACGCCGTCAATCGTCACAACTAGTGTTTCTGTCGATTCTACCGTGGTGTCGTCTGTCGTTGGGTAGGTCACAGTGAAGCTAGTCACGCCAGCTGGAACTGTGATCGTGCCATCATTGTTCAACACTACGCTGTTGCTGAAGCTTGGTGTGCCGTAGTCACTGCCACTCGCCGTGCCACCAATGGTGTAGCTGTAGGTGCTCGCTTGTGTGGTCGCTTCGCTTAGCGTCACTGTGTACACTAGGTTGTTGCCTTCAACGACTGCGTCGTCACCTACGCCTGGAGCGCCTGGCTCTACGCTGGTGATGCTTGGTTTGTCGTTGTCTAGGATGCTGCCTGTGCCAACCACGCCGTCAATCGTCACAACTAGTGTTTCTGTCGATTCTACCGTGGTGTCGTCTGTCGTTGGGTAGGTCACAGTGAAGCTAGTCACGCCAGCTGGAACTGTGATCGTGCCATCATTGTTCAACACTACGCTGTTGCTGAAGCTTGGTGTGCCGTAGTCACTGCCACTCGCCGTGCCACCAATGGTGTAGCTGTAGGTGCTCGCTTGTGTGGTCGCTTCGCTTAGCGTCACTGTGTACACTAGGTTGTTGCCTTCAACGACTGCGTCGTCACCTACGCCTGGAGCGCCTGGCTCTACGCTGGTGATGGTCGGCACTGAGGAAGGTACTTCTGTAACGCCTAAAACAACTGGATTAAGAGTATCCACTGAAGTAGCGCTAAATTGAGGATTACCAGCGCCAGTTTCAGAAGTGAAGTTAAAGTTATTTAAGTCATCACCACCAATTCTCAGCAAGTTCACAAAGTTAAAACCATAACTAGTTCCTGAAGAACCTGGGCCAGCAGCAGTTTCCTCCAACACATCACCGATATCACGACCTTGCTCGATTGCTTGCACAACGCTATCAATTGTTGCTACGTTAACTGCACTATCAGAGGCTGTCGCAGGAAAAACATCTCCGAACTCATCACCAAAGGCGAGCAATTGGTCAGAACCAATATGAATTACCTGACCATTAGCAAGCTGCAAGTCAACTTGAACACCTTGAGTGGTTTTAATTGTATCTGCGCTCTGAATATTGTCGCCAACCTTCAAATCACGACTATCTCCGTTATTTGATAACAAAGAAGCGGTGCCTGTCATCGCTATAATTTTTCCAATCAGTGCCATGTTAGTATCCTCAGTTAATGGTCAGATTTTAATTCTAAATATTACACGTTGATGTTATTAAACACCTATGTAGCATTAAAACATACTGTACTGAAGGTCAATATATAGCATTACTTCCGGAAGATAAGGTTACAATACTTTTACAGCAAGGCTGTAGCTTATTTATATAGCATGCTCAGTGCACTTAGAAAAAGTGCATCAATCAGCTTTGGAGCTTAAGTGCGAATAGGGTTTAGAAGAAATTTAAGTATACTTAAATTACGATTAGTCATCGTGATTTTTGTATTCCCATTTTTCTTTACGTGTTTGTGGGCTGAAGGATATGACTTCAACAAACTTGCATCATTAGCTCAACAAAAGTATGGCGATGAAGCTCATAATAACTTTGTAGAACTAAAGTTACTCACAAGTAAACTAAAAAATACATCTGACTTGGAAAAACTGACGCAAATAAATAACTTTTTCAATCAAAAAATTTTATTTGCTGACGATATTGATATATGGCGCCAATCTGACTACTGGGCAACCCCACTTGAGTTTATTGGGGTTGGTGCCGGCGACTGTGAAGACTTCAGCATTTCAAAATATATCTTTTTAAAAGCTGTGGGCGTGCCTAACGAAAAATTAAGATTAACCTATGTTAGAGCCGAGCTTGTTGAGAATTTCAATAAAAAAATTAGAGCGCATATGGTGCTTAGCTATTATGCAACACCTCAATCTGAACCTCTTATTTTAGATAACCTGATCCCGCAGATATCCCCAGCATCCAGCAGAAAAGACTTATCACCGGTGTTTAGCTTTAACGATAAAGGGCTCTGGATTGGTAATAGCACAAAACCAAAGTCAGACTCCCAATCAAACCTATCAAAATGGCGCGATGTGCTAGCGCGCATGCACACAGATGGAATTGAATAAATGAAAGTAAGGATGAAATTATGTCTCTAATTAAACAACTATGGCTAGCCATTATTTTAATACTTGCCTTGGCTTCTAGTGGCAGTTTCATATTTAGCACCCTATCCAGTAAGCAATATCTGGAAAAGCAGCTTCAAATGAAAAATAATGATAATGCAATTACTCTTGCTCTATCAATGACTCAATTAGCAAAAGATCCAGTCACCCTAGAACTACTCCTCTCAGCACAATTTGATTCAGGTCACTATCAATACATCACTCTGCTTGATCCAAATGGTAAAGTGCTTAGTGAACGAATCAACAACAACAATCAAACTTACGCACCAAAGTGGTTCGTTAATTTAATACCACTACAAGTGGGGGCAGGGATTGCCGATATTCAAGATGGCTGGTCACAATTTGGCACGTTAAAATTAGAAAGCAACAAGACCTTTGCATATAACGAGCTTTGGGATGCAACATTAAAAATTGCGTTGTGGGTATTGTTAATAGCGCTAGTGAGCTGCTATTTAAGTGGTCAAATTCTAAAAAAAATCCTCAGACCGCTTGATGATGTGGTTGAGCAAGCCAAGGCAATCGGTGATAGTCGCTTTATTATGATAGGAGCACCTAAGACTAAAGAGTTTAAGGCAGTAGTTAATGCCATGAACACTCTTTCAAATAGAGTGAAGAAAACAATTAGTGAGGAATCTGCACGACTTGATCAACTTAGACTTGATAACAACTATGATCATATTACTGGACTAATGAATCACGATTATTTTGTTAAGAAAGTTGATACAAGTATTAGCGATAAAGAATACTTTAATGAAGGTGTTATGGTGATAACCAGAATACTTAACATTGGTGAAATTGACCAACTGATTGGCTACAAAGAAACTAACAATTTACTACAGACTATTGGTGATGCATTAAAACATGAGTGTGACACCAACTCCGCCCTTTGCGCTAGTAGAGTTAGTGGGGCAGACTTTGCTTTATTCTCGAATCAGCCAATAGATACTTATGAACTTGGCTCTAAAGTAAAAAGTTTGTTTGATAAAGTTAGTAAAATCACCAATTGCGATTTAACTGCAAGATTTTTTACCGTATCAACAAGCATTACAAGACAAGACTGTGCAGAGCAAATCATCAACTCTGCTCACCATGTGCTTGATGAGATTGGCAGCGAAGCTGATTCTGGCCTACATGTCATCAATTCAAGCGACTTGAATAAATATCAGGATAATAATATTCAAGAGTGGAGAAATTTACTCACATCATCGCTAGATAATAGAAGAATTAAACTTGAAAGCTATCCTGTCGTTAGTCAAGATGGTGAATTAATCCATTACGAATCTCCTGTCAGACTACAATTAGCAACGGATGGTAAATGGTTTAGTGCTGGTGAATTTATATCATGGGCGATTAAATTAAATTTAATAAGCCGTGTAGATGAACTTGTATTACAAACAGCCATCAATTCACTGGTGAATGGAGCTATGCCTATTGGACTAAACATCTCGGCAAACGCTATTTGCAATCCAAAATTTGTGGACAACGCCACAACTAGCATAAGAAACCAAGCTCAAATTGCAAATAAATTATATTTCGAAGTTCCTGAGCAAAGTGCGTTTGATCACCTACCTGATTTCCGTAAATTTTGCATTGCCGTCAAGGCATTAGGCTGCAAAGTTGGCATTGAGCATGTTGGGGCTCGCATTTCACGTCTTGGTGAGTTACACGATATCGGTCTGGATTACATAAAAATCGATGCCTCAGTGATTCGTGATATCAACGTAAACGAGGCTAATAAAACACTACTGAGAGGTTTATGTATGATTGCTCATTCTATTGGAGTAATTGCTATTGCTGAAGGGGTGCAAAGCAACGATGAAATTACCACACTGAAACAAATTGGTATTGATGGAATGACTGGTCCAAAAATTTCAGTTTAAAAAATTTTGAACGGCCAACCCAGAGTGTTTTGACTAAGAAATCAACGGACCTTGGGTTTTTAACAAAAAGTTATCAACTAAAAAATTTTGATTAATTTACTAATTTTGCAACTTCTACTTCAAAAATAAGTATTTCTTAACCCTTATTTAGCATTAAGGCTAATTGCATCCTATCTTTAGCACTCAAACGATCAAATATTGCAGCTAAGTGAGCCTTCACGGTACGCTCAGTAATATTAAGTGTCTTAGCCACTTCTTTATTACTTCGGCCTTTTGCCACTTCAATAGCAACATCTTTTTCTCTAATTGTTAACTGCGAAAGCAAACTGTCCACATAGGTTGATTTGTTACTAGTTAATTTGGCTGTAGTCTCAATCAATTTTTGAAGCAGCTCAGACCCCAACCATATACCTCCACATATAATCACTTGCTTAACCTCACGCAACACGTCAGGTGATGAATATGCATGAACGTAACCAACAGCACCAGCACCTAACGCAGAAAAACACTCTGCTTGATTAGGTAAGTTTGTTAGCACCACAACTTTAGCGGAGGGAAGTTTGTTAATAACTTTATTGATTGTACTTACCAGCCAGTCAGGTCTCTCATCGTTTATATGCAACCAAAAAACTGAAGACTCTTCTTTATGAGCATACTCTTTTGCATTAAATACAAACTCAGAAATCATATCCAACTCTGAAAAAGCCTGAACCCAACTTATCATAGGTTGTGATGCTTTACTAATAAAAGTATCCCGCATTTATCTCTCACTTAAAGCGTATGATTTTGCTTTTAATACTGGTTTCAACAAATAAGAAAGTACAGTTTTTTTGCCAGTCATAATATCAACTTGCGCAACCATACCAGGAATAATTGGTAACCCCTCACCAAGGTTTGATCTCAAAGTTCTTACCCTCACGATGTAATATGCATTACCTTTCTCATCAATAATTGAGTCTGGCGATACGTGCTCAACAACCGCATCCAAAGTACCATAAATTGTGTAATCATATGCTGACAACTTAACAACTGCTGGTTGCGTTAGGCGTATAAAAGCAATGTCTCTAATTTGTACTTTAGTTTCTAAGATTAATGCATCATCGGTGGGCACCACCTCAAGAACCTCTTTACCCGGCTGAATCACTCCTCCAACCGTATTATTAAACAATCGACTGACTTTGCCATTCACTGGAGACTTTAAAGTGGATTGACTAACTTTATCTTTAAGTGAAATACTCACTTCTGACAGACTATTTAAGCGAGCTGTTATTTCATTGAGCTCTGTTCTCACTTTACTTTGGAAAACTTGTTGAACCTCTGAAACTTTACGCCTAGCTTCGCCAATCGCACTTTGAATACGGCTAATTTGCGCTTTTGCTTGGTCAATATCTCCACGTGCTTTGTTAGCTTCGCGCTCCAATTTCAAAATATCAATTTCAGAAACTGCCCCACTAGCAAGTAACGGCTTATTTGCAGCAAGTTCTTTTTTTGCTGACTCATAATTCTTCTCAGAAATTTCTTTCCGAAACTGCACCTCAAGCAACTCCTTCTCACGTTGCTCTACCTGATCTCGCGCAATTTCAATAGAAGACTGCAACTCACTCTTGCTTGAAGTGTAAAGTGCATATTCTTGATTATAAGTTTCTGGTGCATTTTTCAACACCTCTTCCGGAGGAGCATATGGCGAACCATCAGCTAATGCTTTCAATCTGAACTGCTTAGCCAAATAGGCTAAATACTGAGACTGATTTTCTCTTAAAGAAGATATTGCTCGTGTTTCATCAATACGAATAAGTGGAGTTCCAATTGATACTGTTTGCCCTTCACTGACTAGAATCTCAGAAACAATCCCTCCATCTAGAGATTGAATCACTTGTACTTGTTTAGATGGAATGACACGCCCATCCCCCCTAACCAACTCATCAACCTCAGCAAAACAGGCCCAAGCAAGCAGTATAAAAACAGCTACTGCAATCGTATATAACAATAACCTAGCTCTAAGCGGGGACTGCTCTAGAATTACCACATCAGCTTCTTGGTCCCAAGAGACATCCTCTTTTGTTTCCGTAGGCGTCCATTTGTCTAATAAATAAGTAATCGGCCGTGTAAGCCAAGTTTGGCTATTGAGAAAACGATTAATCTTACCGAGTTTATTAAATAGATTTTCACTCATATTGCTTTACCTATTTTGCCGCTTCTCAATGCATCCATTACTTGCTCTTTAGCTCCATCTGCAACAATTCTACCGGCGTCAATAACAATAATTCTATTCACCAGCTCATACAAAGAAGATCTATGCGAAATTAAAACTACAGTCTTATTATTAGTATTTTCTGCTAGACGCGACTTAATTGCACCCTCACCTGAATGGTCCATTGCGCTCGTAGGCTCATCTAACAAGACAATCGAAGGATTATTAATGAAAGCGCGAGCAACACCTACACCTTGTCGTTGTCCACCAGACAAAGTTTCACCTCGCTCCCCAACTAGCATATCAAAACCATTAGGATGTGAATTCACAAACTCATTAATGCCTCCGATATTTGCGGCTGCAATGACAGCGGCATCATTCACATGAGATGCAGAAATGGTTAAATTATCTCGCATAGACCCATAAAAGAGTTGTGTATCTTGTTGTACATATCCTACACAGCGACGAAGTTCAGCGGGGTCAATCTGACGGGCGTCAACGCCATCAATCAAAATTGCACCTTCTGTTGGTTGATACAACCCCAATATTAATTTGTGAATAGTTGACTTCCCAGAGCCCATGCGACCAAGAATAGCGACATGCTCTCCCGCTTTAATTTTAAAAGACACTTTACTTAGCGCTTTTTGTTCTGATCCTGGATAAATAAAAGAGACCTCTCTAAACTCAATATCACCATTAAAAACTGGTCTAGATAAAAATTTACTGTCCAAAGGCCTTTCTAAAGGCCTTTGCATAATTTCATCTAAAGAAGTTAAAGAAGTTACAGCATTATGATATTGAGTCAATAAACCTGCAGTTTGCGCTATTGGCACCAATGCGCGTGACGCAAGCATAGTACATGCAATTAAACCACCCATAGTTAGCTGGCCGTTAATGACTAAATAAATACCTAGAACGACCAAACTTACAGTAATCAATTGCTGTATTGTTGTCGCACCATTATTAATCGACGAAGATAATAACCTTAATTTACTAGATACATCCGTGAGAAAACGAGCACTGTGTTCCCACTTACGTTGCATTGCACCCTCAATACCCAAAGCTTTGACGGTTTCCAAGCCAACTAAACTCTCAATCAAAGTGGCGTTCCTGATTGCGCTTGCACGATACATGGTCTCTGACAAGTCATGCATTTTAGTTTGCACACTAAACGAATAGAGCAAAATCACAATCGCCCCTAAAAGCACAGGGATAATCATTGGCCAAGCTACCCAGGCAATCACACCTATAAAGATTAATCCAAATGGAATATCAATTAACGTAGTAATTGTGGCAGAGGTAATGAAATCACGCACAGTTTCAAATGATCGTAAATTAGAAGCAAATGAACCTACGGAGGTTGGCCTTTGCTCTAAACGGATACCTAGTACCTGCTCCATAATGCGTGTTGTCAACTTAATATCTATTCTAGTGCTAGCCCAATCAAGAAAGTATGCACGCATAGTTCTTAGTACTAAATCACAAGCAAAAATCAGTGAAATACCAACCGCCATTACCCATAATGTTTCAGTCGCTTGATTAGGTAAAATTCGATCATAGACATTCATCGTAAACAAGGGCATTGCTAATGCAAACATATTGACTACAAATGCTGCCACCATAATATCTCGGTAAATACGGCTATGCTCGGCTAAGGAGCCCCAAAACCAGTGACGCACAGTCACCTTACCAACACTTGGTGCTCGCTGATCAAAGGTAAATTTAAGTTTAGCAACAATAAAATAGCCAGCGCTTCTGGCCATGAGCTCATCTAGAGGCACGGCAACCTCAGTGTCACCAAGCTCGGGGAAAATAACACCGGCGGACTTGTTCTCAAGATTCAGTTTGGTCACCACGCAAGCTTCATCATCCTTCAACAGCAAAATAGCTGGTAAAAACTCTTGCCTGGTTTTATCCAATGGTTTTTTTAGAATAGTTGTGGCTAAATGCACCCGACTTGCTGAGCGCTTCACTAATGCTGGCGTCATTTTGCCATCACGTAGCGGCAAACCCGCAACCAGTGCATCACGTGAAGTAGCTACACCGTTCAAGCGGCAAACCAAGAATAGACTCTCTAGTAACGTATCAAGAATACCTTTGCTAGTTAACTGGCTTACATCATCCTGACGCATGAATTCACTTTCTTAGAATCAATTTTGATTACATTATGCAACGAATATACGTATCGTACTAAGTATTAAGCGCTCACTACAATAGAAATAATGTTAAATATTATTAATTTCTAGAGAAATAAGCACCTATCCATTTGGATAGTTGACAACAAGCAACCATGTTAAGTGCGTCAATGTAGGATTCTAGGGCATATCAGCAATGTTTGCAGCATCAGGCAAGCGTAGACTCAGTAAACATCACGCACGATTATTTTGCTGCTCAGCCAGCTCCTGCAGAAAGTCAGCCACATCCCACTCGCAACCGCCGCAACCCGAAAGTGCACCAGTCCATTGCGAAATTGCATCCATATCCATCCCGCGCTCAAAGTATTTTTGTAGCTCACCACGTGTGGTGCCACTGCATTGACACATAACTTCATCTGCGGCGTTATCATTCGGTGCATTCATAGGTGAATATAGATTCAAAACTTTGTTGATTGCTTAATATTGTAACACTAGGCAGTTTAACTGCTGAGGAAGCGTGGAGTGAAGATACTTGTGTTGATTCAGGATTAAATCACAGACTTAAAAACAAAAACGGCGAATACATGACTGTATTCGCCGTTTTGCAGATGGAGCGGGAAACGAGGCTCGAACTCGCGACCTCAACCTTGGCAAGGTTGCGCTCTACCAGCTGAGCTATTCCCGCGAAAATCTATGCTAAAAATACTGGAGGCGCGAGCCGGAGTCGAACCGGCCTAAACGGCTTTGCAGGCCGCGGCATAACCGCTTTGCTATCGCGCCATTTCTAGCATTATTACTATACATCAAAAGTATTGAGCTTGATTAAACAATCTAAAACCATACTTTTTTAAAACTAAAACGGCGAAGCTATTATGCATTCGCCGTTTAATATTTGGAGCGGGAAACGAGGCTCGAACTCGCGACCTCAACCTTGGCAAGGTTGCGCTCTACCAGCTGAGCTATTCCCGCGTCGTTGTTACGTTGTGTCATCGTTAAGACAGGCGCCATTATAGAGAGTTTGAAGATATCGTCAAGTACTAGTTATGCATTTTTTTATTAAATTATTGTCGCTTAATTTTCGGCATGGCTGCACGCAAATAATAAGCCATTGATAGCAATGTTAAAAATGCCGCAATTACGATTAACACCTGACCAAATAATTTTGTAGGGAATGTGCCTACGTTCGCAATCTCAATACTGTCCCAATATAATAAAAATAAAATTGCCACCATTTGCACTGCTGTTTTCACTTTACCTATCATGGCAACACCTACGCTACTACGCTGGCCTTCACCCGCCATCCACTCACGCAATGCGCTAATGGCAATTTCACGACCAATAATAATTAATGCCACCACCGCGCCTACACGCTCAAATTCAACTAATACAATCAGCGCCGCTGCCACCATCAATTTATCAGCAACCGGGTCTAAAAAAGCACCGAATGATGAAGTTTGATTAAGTTTGCGTGCTAAGTATCCGTCAAGCCAATCGGTAAATGCGGCCACAGCAAAAATGGCGGTAGCAGTCAAATTAACCCAATGCGCAGGAATGGCACCAAACGCGTGTGGATTAGTCGGCAAATAAAAAATCACCACAAACACTGGTATGAGTAAGATGCGAAGCCATGTCAGCATGGTTGGAATATTGCAAATCATATAGTTAATCCCAAAAAATAACGATTTTCAGCGGTAGCTTAATGCAATTCGCCATATATTTTCTCAGCCAAACTTTGGCTGATGCCTTCAACACTGGCAAGTTCATCAATACTAGCATTTTTTACACCCTCTAAACCGCCGAAACGGGTGAGTAACGCTTTACGGCGTTTTGCGCCGATTCCTTCAATATCTTCCAAACTAGAGTGCAGCCTCGCTTTGGCGCGCTTGGCTCTATGCCCAGTAATGGCAAAACGATGCGCTTCATCACGAATCTGCTGCAGCAGGTGCAGGCCTTTGTTATCTTTTTCGAGGTTAATCATCTCACCGGTATCTGAGAAGATCATAGTCTCCAGACCGGGTTTACGGTCTTCACCCTTGGCAATACCAACCAGCAAGATATCATCCAGCCCAACTTCGGCCATTACCTCGATTGCCACGCCAAGCTGGCCCTTGCCGCCATCAATAAATACCAAGTCCGGACGCTTACCCTCGCCTGCCGCCACTTTCTTATAGCGCCTGGTCAGCACATCGCGCATCGCCGCGTAATCATCGCCCGGGGTAATGCCAGTAATGTTATAGCGTCGGTACTCACTGTTTTGCATATCACCACGATCAAACACTACACAGCTCGCAACCGTAGCCTCACCCATGGTATGACTAATATCAAAGCACTCCATCCGCTCTGTACTATCAGGCAAGCGCAAGGCTTCACGCAAGGCAAGCAGTTTAGCTTCCTGATTGGCGGAAGTGGCTGCCCGCTGCCCTAATGCCAGATCTGCATTGGTTTGTGCCATTTTCAACCATACTCGTTTATCGCCGATTGGATTGGTATTGATTTTTACTTTGCGGCCAGCTTGCTCGCTTAACACTTCTTCAATCAGCTCGGTTTCTATTTTTACGCCAACCACAATCAATGGCGGCGTGTTTTGGGCAACATAATGCTGCGCCAGAAAGGCTTGCACTGTGGTTTCCAAGGTTTCACCATCGGTATTCTTAGGCATATAACTGCGATCGCCCAAGTGGCGTCCGCCACGAATCATCACTAAATTAACACAGTGCTGTCCTTGTAACTCAGCACCGGCAATGACGTCAGCATCCGACACGTTAAAGTCGCTGACAAACTGTTTCGCCTGCACCTGATGCAGTGCCTGAATACGGTCTCTAAACACAGCCGCTAGCTCGTAATCTTGCTTAGCCGCGGCAGTATTCATTTGTTCGGCAATGGTGTCGATAACCTCAGTGGTCTTGCCTTGCAGGAACATTGCGGCCTGATGCACATCATTACGGTAATCATCTGCCGAAATAAAGCCTACGCAGGGCGCAGTACAACGCTCTATCTGGTGTTGTAAACATGGACGGCTACGATTGGCGAATACGGTATTTTCACAAGTACGTAGCTTGAAAACCTTTTGTAGTAATTGAATACTTTCACGCACAGCCACTGAGTTAGGAAATGGCCCAAAATACTGGTTACCTTTACGTTGTGCGCCACGATGAAACGCCAGGCGAGAATACTCATCACCGGTCAGCGTAATATAAGGATATGACTTATCATCCCTAAACAATACGTTATAGCGCGGCATTAAGCCTTTAATCAGGTTATTTTCCAGCAACAGCGCTTCTGCTTCGCTACGCGTCACCGTGGTTTCTATACGCGCAATATTACTTACCATCACGCGTGTGCGTGGGCTAGGCAAGGTTTTATTAAAATAGGAAGAAACGCGTTTTTTGAGGTCTTTGGCTTTGCCAACATAGATAACCTCATCGCTAGCGTTAATCATGCGATAAACGCCCGGTAGGTTGGGCAAGTTTTTTAGAATGGGCTTAGCATCGAACATGAGCGTATTTTACAGCCCATTAATTGAATTGGATTAAATCAATCACGGTAAATATTACAAATGCATAGCTACCGTGATCATCAAGCCTGAGATAAATTACTCTGAAATCTTTTTAATATTTTCTAAACCTGATTTGAAAATACCTAAAATCGCTGCTTTCGCTGCGGCATCATCTTGACCAGCAGCACCCGGATTTGCAGGATCTTTACGTTTAAAGTTTGCACTCCAAACTACGGTTGTTTTGCCATCTGCACTGGCTTTAACTTTTAAAGTTGCGCCATATTCACGTACTGGCAATACGCTTTCTGTGATTTCATACTTCATGGTTTTAGCATCAGCATCGAAGCTGGTCAGCACTTCATTAATTTTGCCGCCATCTTGTGTGGTTAATACACGCGTAGCGCCAACTTCAGTAGCGTTGCCACTGGTAATTTCAGTTTTTGCGATAGCTGGGTGCCAGCGCATATCGGCAAAACTACCTACCGTTGCCCATACTTTATCCGCTGGCGCATTGATTTCAATACTTTCTTTCACGCGGATTGTTTCATCAATCGCAGCAGATGCTTGGTTTGTAAACGCAAACAATGAAACCAACATTGCTGTCATAAATTTACTCATAAAAACCTCGAAATATTATTATTTAAGAATGCGCCCGCTAAAAGCGGGCGCACAAGAATATACATGATTATTAAAACGAAGGGGACACAACATGATTAACGCATGCAAATGCATGCTAGAAATTACAAATGATCATTTGTAATTTCTACTTAATATTAAGTAACGTTAGGCGTCTAACAGTTCACCGGCGATAGCCCAGTCTTCATAAGCGACTTCTTCAAACGTAATATAGGTGTAAGACTTTGGTTTATGCGCGACGCGCTCTAATGTTTCGGTGATTTCTTTAGCAATTTGCGCCTTTTGCTCGCGTGTCACTTCACCAGCTAGTTTGATGTTCACGTATGGCATGCTTCATTCTCCTTTAATTGATAAAAGTTTAATGGACTTAACTACACTATAGAAAACCAGCTACAGAAAACAGCGAGCCATGAGCACCAGCTGCAATTTAAAGTTACTCATTTCATTTAATGATCGTGATCATGATAATGTTCGTGTGCATGAGCGTGCTGATGATATTTAGTCAACTGGCCTTTTAAGGTTAACCAAATATCCCGCATTAAATTTAAAGTCAATATCAATAACAACAATGAAATCAACAATGACAGGATAGGGTCAATCAACATCCAGCCGGTAAAATAGATCACTACACCTGCGAACACTGCGGCAACAGAGCCCAGTAAATCACCTAAAACATGCAGAAAAGCCGCACTATTATTTAAGCTCTCGCCATGATGATGGGCCTGATGATGCAATTGTTTAGCCACCACCAGATTAACAATTAAACCGATGCTGGCAATAATAATTAAACCAACCCCCTGCACTTGATGCGGCTGTTGAAACCTTGTAATTGCCTCCATCACAATAAAAATCACGACCAGCAACATAGCGACTGCATTGATGATGGAAACAACCAGCTCTGCATAACTCACACCAGAGTGGTGGCGTGCAACATTGGCACGTTTACTCATTACCGATGCTATCCAAGCCAAGCCAAGTGCGGCAACATCAGAAAACATATGCCCAGCATCACTTAATAACGCCAATGAACCGGTGTACCAACTACCGACGGCTTCTACGATTGCGAAAATAAGAATAAGTAAAAAAGGGACGAAGTAATGATCGTGATCATCATGCTTGTGGTGTGTAGATGTATTCATAAGCTAAATGCTAACCCAAAAATCTGGGATAATGTCGCCTTATCACAATTTTTCATGATTCTATGCTCAGTTACCGCCACGCATTTCATGCAGGCAACCACGCCGATGTACTTAAGCATTACGTACTAGGCTTAGTGCTTGCCCATACTGCTCAAAAAGACAAACCATTTTGGTACATAGACAGCCACGCCGGTGCCGGTATGTACAGCTTGCAGCATGGTTACGCAACCCAAAATGCAGAGTTTGAGGCAGGCATCAGTAAACTCTTACCTGCCCAACACCTGCCGCACAGTCTTGCTGATTACGTTGCCAAGATTAAATCTTTCAATACCGGCAATACGCTGGAGTTATACCCAGGCTCACCCATGGTGGCTGAATCGCATATGCGAGCAGATGACAAAATGCGCCTGTTTGAACTGCACCCCAGTGATTACGAACTGTTGTCAGATAACTTTGAAGGCTTTGGTAAACAAGTTAAAGTGGAAATGCAAAATGGCTTCAAAGGTCTAAAATCGTGCTTACCTCCACCGCCGCGCCGCGCGGTAGTATTGATAGACCCACCTTATGAAGATAAGCAGGATTACCTATACGTCGTAGACGCAATTAAAGACAGCGTGAAGCGCTTCCCTACCGGCACTTACATTATTTGGTACCCGTTATTACAGCGCCCGGAGCCCGCAGAGATGCTTGATAGCCTCTTAGCATTGAACTTACCTAACTGGTTGCATGTCACTTTGTCGATTGAGGCGCCGTCAATGGATGGGTTTGGTATGCATGGTAGCGGCCTATTTATAATTAACCCACCGTGGACCCTACCTAAAACTTTGGCAGAAAGCATGCCAGTTTTAACCGAACTACTGGCACTGGATGCGAGCGCCAATTTCACTTTAGACAGCCAGATTGAGTAAATTTACGCTCAATCTAACTGCTACAATACTCCACGTTTTACGTAATTAATTTAAAGGCTTTTACAAACCATGCAAGAAAAAAATAAACAACATGCGACCGCCTACAAACAAGGCAGCATTATGACTAATATTTTATTTGGTAGCCGCTGGCTACAGTTACCGCTGTATTTAGGCTTGATTGTGGCACAAGCGGTGTATGTGTTCTTTTTCGGCGTAGAGCTTATTCACTTGGTAGCAAGTGCAAATAAAATCGTTGAAGCAGATATTATGCTGATCGTGTTAGGTCTGATTGACGTAGTGATGATTTCAAACCTGCTGATTATGGTGATTGTGGGCGGCTATGAAACCTTTGTGTCACGCCTAAACTTGGAAGGCCACCCAGATGAACCGGATTGGCTATCTCACGTGAATGCCAACCTATTAAAAGTGAAACTGGCGACTGCGATCATCGGCATTTCTTCAATTCACTTGCTCAAGACCTTTATCAACGCACAAAACTTATCAGATAAAGTATTGATTGCCCAAACCGTGATTCACATGACGTTTGTGCTTTCTGCGGTGGCAATTGCTTATATCGACAAGCTCATGTCACATCCACAACCGGCTGAGCACTAAATCACTAATATAACAGCACCACTCTCTGTGGTGCTGTTTCTACTTGCTGTACTGAGAACTTGTGCACGGTAATCGTTTTCTCGTTTTCAGTTTCCACGCTAACGCGCCACTCACCCGGTGCTAAGTTGCTCTTGTAGGTATATCCTCTAAAACCTTGGTAGCGACCGCCAGATAAATCAAAACCGATGCGTGACTGCGTCACCCAGCCTAATTTTTTATCATAATGCTGCCAGCGGTGATACAGCTTTGCCTGCAAGCCAGGCGGGGCAAATATAGAAGAAAAACAATACACGCGCTGCCCTGCTGCCATTTCTAAATCATTACTGGTTTTACGCCAGAACACCCACCACGGAGACGCCTGCTGTGATAACCGATATTGACCATTGGTCTTTTCTAACTCAAATGCCACCACCACATCACGCTTGACCAAAGGCACAGGTGGAATCATATCTGCCGCATAAGCCAACATCAGTAGCGCAGCAATCGCAGCAACTGGCTTGATGCTACCCAGATGATTAGGCGTTTTCTTATATAGCCAAAATGCCAAGCTGGCACCAAGTAGCGTACTTAAGTAAAACCAAATCGCATGTATGCTGCCCAGTATAAAAGGCAAGGCAAAGTTAAACAGCAACATGGCACACAAGCCGAACATAGACCAGCTCAGTGTGAAACGTTTGTACTCGCTTTCTAAAAACTCATTCGCTACCAGCAATACAGCCAGTGCCAGTGACATTAACCATGCGAGCCAATGGCTAGAGCTTTTAAAATACAAAATAAATAAAGCACTGAATAAACTGCCAAACAAAAACTGCAGTAAAAAATAAGGTACACGTGGTGAATAATGCTTTTTAAACACTGAGACTAGCTTGCTCTCACTATTTTCTAAGGGAATCGGGCGGCCAATTAGATACAAAATTACCGCAGCACAAAACAGATAACCCGCGAATATCCATAAATCTAGGGCAGCGACATTACGGCCGATGGTGAGCGCATCCCACACAAAACCCGCCACAAAGAATACGGCTGGCATGATGTCGGCAACTTTACGCACATGGCGCATGGCCGTCTGCACCCAGGCTATATTGGTTAATTGGCTTAACATATCAGAAAAAACGAATAGCCTTACAGAAAATGGCCGATAACATAGCCAATAATAATACCAATGATTAACGCAATGGTTAACCCACGGTAAGTGAGCACATCTTTTGAATAGCCGCGTTTAATCGCGACAAATGAAACAATATAACCAATGGCATTCAACAGCCAAATGATGGAGAGGCTCAGCACCTTAACAATTAAGGGACCAACAACAGGCACCAAACCAATCACACCTATAATCCACACAAAAACATTAGATACCACGCCAAACAGCAGGATACCGGCTGCTACTGCTTTTGCGTCCCAGCCTAGATACCATGCCACACAGATAACCGCAACCAGCAACAAACTTAACGGCAACATCCGCTTCCACGCATCACGTTTAGGCGGCTCAATCGCTTTAATATCAAAAATGTGTTTTTGGTCCATGGGTAAACTAACGTTAGTGATGATGGAATGATTCTAGCATTGAACTGTGCGTTTCGAAGATTGCTCACCCAACAAATAATCCGCGATTCCAGCATAGGCGTTTGCAAGTGAGTTAGCACAAAAATTAGGAGTGACTTGTCGTGCATAAGAACAATAATGATGAACAGATGGTTTTGACTTTCCCCCTTCTGCCGCGCCTGTGTTGTTTAGACTTAATGGGAGATGTCGGCAAGCGGCAGGGGGGGTAGCCTTTCACAACCGACTTAGTACGTTAGCACTTAGTAAGGTTGGGGATGCCCCTTGCGGGTATTCTTTGGTTTCTTTCTTTTGGCTACGCAAAAGAAAGAAACTCGCCAGTCGGGTGAGACCGACAAGCTAACCAGCGTAGAGTTAAGTGGGCAAACAAATTGTCCACCCTACAAAGCTTGATGGATGGATTAGCTCTTAACGACATAAGGGCCGGAAGCTACTGCAGTTAAAACATGTGGGAGTGTACCAATACGATCTGTCTCGACAACCCAGACGCCCTGAAACTCTGGAGTTTGAATATAACAAACGTGTAGGTCCAAAAGTGAATAACTTTCTTCGATGATTTGAGGAATGTCTTTGGCTAGGTTTTGTAAATTCTTGCTCCCACTCCATGGATTATGGGAATGCAGATGTTTTCCTAATCGGTCATATACGGTCTCAAACCTTCCCTTAGTAAGGAAGCCGGACTTTTTATCCCCGTAGTGCCACGACCCATCCTCTTGCTTTGTAGCAGGAAGTAAGGGTTTCGGGTAAAAGTTTTTATTAACCTTGCTTAGGGCAGTGAATATCTTTGTTGCGTGATAGTCCTTCGTAAAGTCGGAGCTATTGGTAGCGGCAGCCCGAAGCTGGGCGTATTGCTTTTTGTTTGGTGCAATTGCTGCGAAGGCGATTGTTTCAAGGGCTTTGCGTAATTGAAGAATGGCAGCCTCAAGCTGGGGAACTAAATTGGTAGCAGAGTACGCCGACAAAAAATCCTGTGCGGAAAGCAGACGGGATGTCGCCTCCGCTATTTGTGCCCGATAAATTTCCTGTAGTGATGATTCATGCATAGCTAGGGCTAACGTAAATTAGCCATGCTATTTGACCTACATCTTTATGTCAAACCAGCATGGCTAATCATTTCAAACCTAATGAAAACTTAATGTTTTACACAGCCTCAGCAATCGGGATAACTTTCTTACCATTAGAAAGTGCTTCTAAAGATGGTGTGTAATCTGTCATTTGATCGAAGTTCAGATATTTATAGATTTCAGCCGCGTTAGCCAGCTTGTTACCTACAGTCTCTAAATATTCTGCATGTGTCGGCATACGGCCTAATTTGGCACAAACCGCCGCCAACTCAGCTGAACCCAAGTACACGCGTGCGTCTCTACCCATACGGTTATCAAAGTTACGCGTACTAGTTGAAAACACAGTGGCTTTATCTGCTACGCGCGCTTGGTTACCCATGCACAATGAGCAGCCTGGCACTTCAGTTCTGGCACCAGCAACCCCGAATACAGAGTAAACACCCTCATCACGTAATTGCGCTTCGTCCATACGGGTTGGTGGTGCAATCCATAAACGGGTAGGAATGCCGCCTGAACCTTCCAGCACCTTAGCAGCCGCACGATAATGACCAATATTAGTCATACAGCTACCGATAAACACTTCATCAATTTTATCGCCCACTACAGCCGTTAGTGGCTTGATGTCATCTGGGTCGTTAGGGCAAGCCACTAACGGCTCAGTAATGGTGTTGAGATCAATTTCAATCACATGTGCGTATTCAGCATCTTTATCCGCCTCTAGCAACTCAGGCTTAGCTAACCACGCCTGCATGCTTGCAATACGACGTTGCAATGTACGCGGATCTTGGTAACCATTATCAATCATGTTTTGTAGCAATACGATGTTTGAAGTCAGGAACTCAATCACTGGCTCTTTGTTCAATTTCACGGTACAGCCGTTAGCAGAACGCTCAGCCGAAGCATCTGCAAATTCAAACGCTTGCTCTACTTTCAAATCTGGCAAGCCTTCAATTTCCAGAATGCGGCCGTTAAATACGTTTTTCTTACCTTGTTTACCAACCGTTAGCGTGCCTTCTTGGATGGCAGCGTAAGGAATCGCGTTCACTAAATCGCGCAAGGTAATGCCAGGCTGCATTTCGCCTTTAAAGCGCACTAGTACAGATTCAGGCATATCTAGGGGCATCACGCCCATTGCTGCAGCAAAAGCCACCAAACCAGAACCAGCAGGGAAAGAAATACCAATTGGGAAACGTGTATGCGAGTCACCACCGGTACCGACGGTATCTGGCAACACCATACGGTTTAGCCATGAGTGAATCACGCCGTCGCCTGGGCGTAAACTCACACCGCCGCGGCTGCTCATAAACTCTGGCAAGCTGTGCTGTAATTTAATGTCGACTGGTTTTGGGTAAGCCGCTGTATGGCAGAAACTTTGCATGACTAAATCTGCGCTAAAGCCCAAACACGCCAACTCTTTAAGCTCGTCACGCGTCATACCGCCTGTCGTATCTTGTGAACCAACCGTTGTGGCCTTAGGCTCACAATATGCGCCTGGGCGCACGCCTGTACCTTCAGGCAAGCCACAAGCTCTACCCACCATTTTCTGTGCAAGTGTATAACCTTTGCCAGTATCTTTTGGTGCGATTGATTGAATAAATAAATCTGATGCTGGTAAACCTAAGGCATGGCGTGCATTGGTGGTTAAGCCGCGCCCAATAATCAATGGAATACGGCCGCCGGCACGCACTTCATCCGGCATCGTAGTTGGTGCCAGCTCAAATGTGCTAATGACCTCACCTTGCGCATTTAATACCTGACCTGCATAAGGTTTAATAGTGATGACATCGCCTGTTTGCATTTTTGACACATCACATTGAATCGGCATCGCGCCTGAATCTTCTGCAGTATTAAAGAAAATCGGCGCAATTTTAGTCCCTAAGATTACCCCGCCAGTGCGCTTGTTAGGGATGTTAGGGATATCATTACCCATAAACCACTGTACGGAGTTAATGGCTGATTTACGTGATGAGCCGGTGCCGACCACATCACCCACATAGGCCAGTGGCAAACCTTTTTGTTTCAAGGTTTCAATCGTCTTTAAGCCATCAGGCATTTTAGTCACGAGCATCGCTTTTGCGTGCAGTGGAATATCCGGACGGCTCCATGCCTCTTGCGCTGGACTTAAATCGTCAGTGTTGGTTTCACCATCCACTTTAAATACAACGACTTTAATTTCTTCAGCCAACTTTGGCACATTGGTAAACCACTCTGCATTTGCCCAAGACTCAATGAGTTTTTTAGCATGCAGGTTGCCTGCCTTCATTTTTTCATCAACATCATGGAATGCATCAAACATTAAAATCGTTTGCGACAAAGCTTTAACCGCAGCATCCGCCATGGCTGGATTAGTCGCAGATAGATCTAACAGCCCTACCAAAGCCTGTACATTGTAGCCACCCAGCATGGTACCTAATAAGGCAACTGCTTTTTCAGCGCTAACTAAAGGGGATACAGCTTTACCGTGCGCGATGTCTGACAAAAACGCTGCTTTCACATAAGCAGCCTGATCCACACCTGCTGGTACGCGATTTTCAAGCAAATCGACCAACAGTTTTTCTTCACCCGCTGGTGGGGCTTTGAGTAGCTCTACAAGTTGTGCGACTTGTTCAGCTGATAATGGTAATGGAGGAAGTTGTTGTGAAGCACGTTCTTGCACGTGCGCTGCATAGGCTTTTAACATAACGATTTTCTGCTTAGATTTCTAGTTAAATAAAATTGTGTTTATTATAAACTAGCTTAACTTAATGTTGATTGGTGCATGTGTGATGATTCATGCATTTATAGTGATTAGCGCACTTTCACCGTGCCCGTCACATACAAAATCAAACTATCCGCCAAACTAGTTGGTTAATTGCGAGGCCCCTGCAAAAGGGGTACCGCAGCTTGTGCCTTTAAGCGAAGCTTCGAATCTTTCTAAAACCTCACTCTCATAGCCTTTGCCATGCTTCAGCTCTAAAAAAGCACGCACCTCACTGGCATCGGCGAATCCGTTTTTATCGGTATCCATCGACACCACGTTTTCTTCAACAGTAGGTCCTGTATAGCGACCTTGGGTATCGGTCAGCACATCAAGGATAGTAGCGGCATGCGCAGGCACTACCGCCATTAAACCAAGCATCAAGCCAGCCATTACAGCCACCAAGTTAAACAGCGTAATTCTATGTGATTTCATCAACTTACTCCTTTACACGTGTTAAGAGTAAAAATCTGGATAATAATTCATTCAGTCTATCACTTAACTAAACGATAGGCATCTAGCGATTACTCTCTGCTGATTACCTCGTTGCTACTGACTAGGCTGGATGAACCACAATCACCTCACCAGACACTTTGCGCTGTGCTATTTTTTGCTGCCACTCGGCGGGGCCAGTGGTATGCACGGAACTGCCGCGGCTATCAACCGCAACCGTTACCGGCATATCTTGCACGGTAAACTCGTAAATGGCTTCCATGCCTAAATCAGCAAATGCCAATACTTCAGCTTTTTTGATGGCTTTGCTAACCAAGTAAGCTGCACCACCTACTGCCGTTAAATAAACGGAACGATGCTTGGCAATGGTTGCGATGGTTTTCTCTCCGCGCTCAGCCTTACCCACCATCCCTAACAGCCCAGTTTGGCTGAGCATGGTTTCTGTAAAGTCATCCATACGCGTGGCTGTGGTTGGGCCGGCTGGCCCTACAGCTTCATGTCCCACTGCATCTACAGGGCCCACGTAATAAATAAAGCGATTGGTAAAATCTATTGGCAGCTTTTCACCATTGTTCAACATGGTCACCATACGCTTGTGCGCAGCATCTCTGCCGGTCAGCAACTTACCGCTTAATAGCAAGGTCTGCCCTGGCTGCCAGGCTTCAATTTCTTGCTGCGTAATCGTATCCAGATTCACCCTTAATGATTGTGTACTTGGCGCCCAATGCACATCTGGCCAGTCGCCCAAACTTGGCGCCTCTAGCACGGCTGGGCCGCTACCATCCAATTCAAAATGCACGTGCCTAGTAGCCGCACAATTAGGGATAATTGCTACCGGCAAGCTGGCTGCATGGGTTGGATAATCCAGTATTTTCACATCTAACACGGTAGTTAAGCCGCCTAAACCTTGCGCGCCGATGCCTAGATTATTGACCTTTTCATAGATCTCCAGCCTTAATGCGTCAATTTTATTTTGTGCACCATTGGCTTTAAGCTCATGCATATCGATAGGCGCCATCAGTGATTCTTTCGCCAACAGCATGGCTTTCTCAGCGGTACCACCAATACCAATACCCAGCATACCGGGTGGACACCAGCCAGCGCCCATAGTGGGCACCACCTCTAATATCCAATCAACAATGCTGTCGTTTGGGTTAAGCATGGCTAGTTTTGCTTTATTTTCACTACCGCCGCCCTTAGCCGCAATGCTCACTTCAACCTTATCCCCAGCCACTAGCTCCACATGCACCACAGCCGGGGTGTTGTCTTTAGTATTGGCACGCTTACCGGCCGGGTCACTCACAATCGAGGCACGCAGTTTATTTTCTGGCAACAAATAAGCGCGATGCACTCCTTCGTTCACCATTTGCGCTAATGAAAGTTCAGCGTCAAAACGTACATTCATCCCCACTTTAACAAAAGCCACCACAATGCCTGTATCCTGACACAGAGGGCGCTTACCCTCAGCACACATGCGCGAGTTAGTCAAAATTTGTGCAATTGCATCTTTTGCGGCAGGAGATTCCTCCTGCGCATAAGCGGCAGCTAATGCATGGATAAAATCAGCGGGGTGGTAATAAGAAATATATTGCAAAGCATCTACAATGCTCGCAATAAAGTCCTCTTGTTTAATCGTAGTCATCGTGTTGATTTTGCTGTAGCAATGGTTGAGTTGATATCTTTACGTAAGATTTTACCATTCTTAGTGCGTGGAAAATCTTTTGCCAGATAAACCGTTTTTGGCGATTTATAAGCCGCCAGGTGTTGCTTACCAAAATGCAATAAATCGTCCGGTGTGATGCTAGCCTCTGGTTTCAAGATCACATAAATCACCACCAGTAACTTATCTTTCTCGATTTCTTCACCAATGGCAGCGCAATCTGCCACGTCGGGGTGGCCTTTGTACACACGCTCAATTTCATAGGGTGAAACGCGGTAGCCAAAACTTTTAATAATGTCGTCTTTGCGCCCTAAAAACCAGATGTAGCCATCAGCGTCATATTTTGCATAATCTCCGGTAAAAAAGTAGCCATCATGCTTGTACTTGGCAGTTTCCTCATCCAGATTCCAGTAACGTAAAAACAAGCCAGGGTCGGTATCTGTAACGCAAATCATGCCCTCTTCGCCTGCAGCCACAGGCTCCCGTGTATCTGGGTTAAGTAGTTCAATCTGATGCCCAGGCTGTGGAAACCCTGCTGAACCAGCACGAATAGGACGGTATTTGCTTTGTGACAAGTAGTATGAAAACTCACTCATGCCAACCGCTTCATAGATATCTAGACCAAAACGCGCACGCCACTGGGTTAACACCTCATCTGACAAGTGCTCACCAGCACTCATATAGTGGCGCATGCTAGGCAACTGCTCCTTGGCTGTCGTGGTTTTTTGTAGAATCTGGCGGTAAATGGTAGGTACACCGATAAAAATAGTCGCTTGGTGCTTTTGAATTAAATCCAGCCACTTTTGCGCATCGTTTTTACCTTCATGCACAATCACGGTTTTACCTAAATACAGCGGATCCATCAAACCGGTACCTAGCACATAGGTCCAGTTAAACTTACCTGAGTGCATGATTCTATCTTGTGCCTGCTCACTATAATTAAACCAATACTGGGCTGCGGGTTGCCGTCCCAGTAAGGCACGGTGCGCATGCAGCACACCCTTAGGATAACCAGTGGTGCCCGAGGTGTAAACCAAATAAGCGGGATCTTCCGCCCTAGTGCGCGACATTGCATCCACCGCTTTCACATTAGCCATTGTTTGCTGTAAATCATGTACCGCTAATTTGCCGGCTACCGGCATTTGTGTCAACTGTGTCAGCAGCACATGCTTTAGATTAGGCGTATTGCCCAACGCGCCTTCCAGCTGCGATTGCATCCCTGTCCAAGCCGCAGCATCGGTCACCAATACGGTAGCGCCCGAATCTTTTGCCAAATAAGCAACTTCTTCTGCGGTAAGCAAGGTAGATGTGGGGACGGATATTGCCCCCATTTTCATCGCGCCTAAGAACGCGATTGGATAATCCAAACTATTAGGCAGGCGAATTAGCACGCGATCACCGACTTTAACACCAAGATCACGCAATATTTGCGCAAATAAATCAGTTTTAAGTGCTAAATCTGTAAAAGTGATGGTAGAGGTACCTAATGCATCATCCTCAACAATCATCGCAATTTCATTTGCTTGCGCCGTACCTAAATGACGGTCTGAGCAGGCTACACCAATATTAAAATACTCTGGAATTTGCCAATCCCACTTTGGAAAGTCAGTCAACATTATAAAAGTACTCCATATGGCCAGTTTTCTCGCACAACCTGTGCAGGTAGTAGTTGTAAAACATGTAAAGCAAATTCCATATCACTGGATTTCAGCGCGCGTAATGCATGCGCCCTTAATAAGGTTTGTAAAGCTTTACCAAACATTGGCGGATCCAACATCTCGCCTTCAAACTTAATAGCACCACCCAGCAAAGCATCTGCCTCAATTGCCGCTTTCAAAATACAGACTTTTTGTGCAATTTCGGTTGGGGATGGCGTGTACGCAGTTTTACAAAGGTGAATATGCCCCGGGTGTATCACTTGCTTGCCAGTTAAGCCCATAGCTGCCTCTTTACAAGCATGCTTGTAAACCACGCGCGACTCATTATCACCATGCAAATCAAGCCAGCGGCGCACATCATGCGGCTCAAGATACTTTTCCGGCATCGGACTGGCGCCGATTAACGTTTCTACGCCACCAATCACACCTTTACCGGCGATACGCGCTTCAAACATCAATGTGTTCATGTAGAACTGCAGCTCTTCAATCCAGTTTTCAGGCGTAATCTGAATACCCATCGCCTTTGAGAAGTCATGAATACCAAACACCACATGTTTAACCGTGCTGTACTGCATTAAATCAGGCGCTATCTTTAGCGACTTAGGGTGCTCGATAATAGGCTGTATCGTAATGTGTGGATTGACGCTCAACAGGAAGCTCGAAAGATCTCGCACCTCGGCAGCGCCATACGCTTCTCCAGCCTTGGCCAGCATCACCACATCAATATAGTCACCCATGTCGCGCACTAATTGCATATCCTGCTCATACTCATCAGTTCTAAATGAGTTAGCGCGGATAGCAACCGTGACGCGCTCATTGGTTTTGCGCAGCAATGGCAGCTCTTTGCGCAACAGATCGCGGCTCATGGCCTTTTGTCGGCAACCATCTTCCAAGTCAAAAATGAGAGTGTGCGCCTGCGTAAAATGCGCATGTTTTTTCATACGCGCCGCCGCCTGATCCATGTCTTCATAAATACCCAGACTAGGCGCATATTTCACCGGCGGATAATACAACTGGATGCCAGGCCAATAGTCGCCCAGCGCTTTGGCGTCAAAAGTGATTGGCTCTTCACCTATATGCATCATCATCTTATTCAGCCTCCTGTATTTTGCTTGACTCGGGTTTATTTAATCGGGCAGTTTTAATTTTATAAATCATTGCGTTTCTTGCACTTTCTTGCGCGCCAAGCGCTTTACCCATAGTGCTGGTATTATTAATCAGCATCCAGAACTCATTGTCTGGCAAAGCGAGCAACGCATCGAATACTTGCAGCTCTTCTAAGGTCAGTGCATCGTAGTGATGTTGCACAAAATCTTGCAGCACAATATCAAGCTCTAAGAGCCCTCTTCTGCAGCGCCATGCGAAGCGTCTTTGTTCTGCATCTCTTAGATTTTCTGCATTCATCATCACGCACCTCAAATCGCCTTAATGGACACCGTTTTTTTGGTTGCTTTCGCCTCTTTTGCCCGCTCGATTTTTAAATCTTTAATGTTGGCAATCGCCGCATTCGGGTTAAGCTTTTTCGGGCAAACATCCACGCAGTTCATAATATTGTGGCAACGATACAAGCGGTATGGGTCTTCCAGGTTCTCCAAGCGCTCTGCTTCTGCCTGATCGCGCGAATCGACAATAAAGCGGTAAGCCTGCATCAAGCCGGACGGTCCTACAAACTTGTCAGGATTCCACCAGAAACTAGGACACGCTGTAGTACAGGCACCGCACATAATGCATTCATACAAACCATCTAGTTTTGCGCGGTCTTCAGGGCTCTGCAAACGTTCGGTTTCAGGCAACGGGTCGTCGTTAATCAAATAAGGTTTTACTGAGTTGTAATGCTCAAAAAACTGCGTCATATCAACAACCAGGTCGCGTATCACTGGCAGACCAGGCATCGGCCTAAGCACCACTGGCTGCTCAAGATCAGATAGTTTAGTAGTACAGGCAAGGCCATTTTTACCATTAATGTTCATGGCATCACTGCCACACACACCCTCGCGGCATGATTTACGCAAAGACAAAGTGTCATCGTGCTGTTTGATGCGAATCAGTGCATCCAGCAACATTTGGTCGCCCTCTTGCAGTTCAATCTCATAGTCTTGCATGTAAGGCTTTTTATCCGTGTCCGGGTTGTATCTATAAATAGAAAATTTCATATCAATAAACCCTCGCTTTAGGTATAAATGGCTCTACAGTTAATGGTTGCAAACGTACAGGCTTATAAAGTAGCTGATGGTCTTGCTTATAGTAAAGTGAGTGCGACAACCAATTTTCATCATCGCGCTCGGAGAAGTCTTCGCGTGCATGTGCGCCGCGGCTTTCTTTACGGTTGTTGGCTGCATGCATCGTTGCCACCGCCACTTCTATCAGGTTGTCCAACTCCAAGGCTTCGATACGCGCAGTATTAAACACTTGGCTCTTATCTTTAATTTCAATGCGCTTAACACGTTCGGCAATCTCATTGATTTTAGCCACGCCATTTTGTAGCAGATCAGGAAATCTAAACACGCCACAATGCGTTTGCATGGCACTACGCATAGCAGCACCAACTTCAGCCACACTTTCACCGTTGGTTTGCTGGTTGAGGCGGTTAACCCTTGCCAATGTTTTGTCAGCAGCATCACTAGGCAATGGCTTATGGGCTTGGTTTAAAGCAATCTGCTTCACCATTTGATCACCGGCAACTTTACCAAACACGACTAAATCCAATAATGAATTAGAGCCTAAGCGATTTGCGCCATGCACGGAAACACAAGCACACTCACCGACGGCGTACAAGCCGTTCACAACCTTCTCGCCGCCATCTACTGGCTCAACTACTTGCCCATCTAAATTGGTAGGAATACCGCCCATCATATAATGCGCTGTCGGCACAATCGGAATCGGATCAACCACTGGGTCAACATTGGCAAAAGTTTTAGCAATTTCACGAATACCCGGCAGGCGTTTATTAATCAATTCCTCACCCAGATGGTCGAGTTTCAAATACACAGCATCTTTATTTTTGCCAACACCGCGACCAGCTTTAATTTCCGTGGCAATTGAACGCGAAATCACATCGCGGCTTGCTAGATCTTTAGCATTGGGCGCATAGCGCTCCATAAAGCGCTCACCTTCAGAGTTCACCAAGTAGCCACCCTCACCGCGCACGCCTTCAGTAATCAGCACACCAGCGTGCAGCACACCAGTCGGGTGGAATTGCCAGAACTCCATATCCTGTAATGGCAAGCCGGCGCGTATCGCCATACCCAGCCCATCACCGGTATTAATAAAGGCATTGGTACTGGCTTGGAATATACGCCCAGCGCCGCCAGTAGCTAACAACGTTGTTTTAGCCTGCAACACATGGATATCGCCAGTTTCAATTTCCAAGGCAATCACGCCCAGCACATCACCATCAGCGTCGCGAATTAAGTCCAGTGCAAACCATTCGACAAAAAACTGCGTATTTGCCCGAATGTTGCGCTGATACAAAGTATGCAGCATGGCATGACCGGTTCTGTCCGCCACAGCACAAGTGCGCGAAATGGGTTTTTCACCAAAATTCTGCGTCATTCCGCCAAATGGGCGCTGAAATATTTTGCCATTTTCCAGACGGTCAAACGGCATACCAAAATGCTCAAGCTCAATAATCGCTTTTGCGGCGTTTTTACACATAAACTCAATTGCATCCTGATCACCTAAATAATCAGAGCCTTTAATCGTGTCGTACATATGCCAAAGCCAGTTATCTCCAGACACATTGCCCAAAGCAGCGGCCACGCCACCCTGTGCCGCTACCGTATGTGAGCGCGTAGGAAAAACCTTAGACAGCACAGCAACTTTGACACCTGCTTCGGCCAACTGCAATGAAGCACGTAAACCTGCGCCGCCACCGCCGACAATCACTGCATCAAACTGATGATTTTGTATATTCATATGAGACTTAAAGCTTCCATAAAATAATGCATACCCAGCACAGGTAAGCAATCAACAATATATCCACCGTCACTTGCAAAACCGCGCGCAACCTCAGGTTAAACACATAATCTTTAAATACATCCCGCACACCAAGCCAAGCATGCGTAAACAAACTGGCAAAAAACACTAGGGTTAACAAGCGCCACCACCAAGGTGACATTAAATCAAACCATGACGCATAATCATGTGGCTGCTTGATTGCTAACATGATTAGCATCAGCATTAAGTAAATCACCATCATCACTGCCGAAATACGCTGCGTTAGCCATAAACGCATGCCCGGATATTTTTTTGTTAGTAGTTCTATCAACATAGCGGTGATTGTTACCAAATATAATAAGCAAAACCAAGCATGGAACAGGCGCCTAGTACCAACACAATGCGACTGGAGAATCTGGCTTTATTAAGCGTAGTCATCCAGTGCACGTCTTGCCCCAAATGCCTTAACCCTGCATACAAGTGGTGAAAAAACGGCCAGGAAAAACCAATTAAAAGCAGCTTTAGTGTCCAGTGTCGGAACATCGCACCCAACCTATCAAAGCTTGACTCGCTACTAAGTGAAGTTTGCAGCGCCCAAATTAATGCTGGAATCAATAAAAACAGCACCATGCCGCTCATGCGATGCAAAATCGACACCACAGCATTGATAGGCAGGCGAATCGTAAATAAATTAAGATTCTTGGGGCGATTGCGGATTGGAGTTTTCTTAGCCACTTACGCTGCCTCAGCTACTGCTTTTGATACTCGCGCTAACAGGCGCGGATCAAACGGTTTAGGAATAATATAATCTTTGCCAAAAGCCAGTGATTGCAGATTGTAAGCAGCCAACACCTCAGCAGGCACAGGCTCGCGGGCAAGCTCACTTAAAGCGTGTGCCGCGGCAATTTTCATCGCTTCCGTGATTTGCTTGGCCTTAGCATCCAACGCCCCCCTAAACAAATAGGGGAAACACAGCGCATTATTGACCTGATTAGGAAAATCACTTCGGCCCGTTGCCATCAATACATCACCTCGTATGGCATGCGCCACGCTCGGTAGCACCTCGGGATCCGGGTTTGCCAAAGCAAAAATAATCGGGTTAACAGCCATATCTTTGATTAAATTAGCATCAAGTGCATTTTTAGCGGAAACACCAATAAATACATCCGCACCTTGCATAGCATCTGCCAGCGTTTTGACTGCGCTAGGGGCAACCGCTAGCTCTAGATTGTTATCATGCAGGTCTGGTCGACTAGTGTCTAAAACGCCAGTTCTATCCACCATCGTAATATGCTTAGCGCCCATGCTTTTCAGCAATTTGGCACAGGAACAGCCGGCGGCACCTGCTCCTAGAAATACGATTTTTGCCGACTCGATCACTTTACCCTGCAGGGTCAACGCGTTGAGCAGCGCAGCAGCTACGATTACGGCCGTGCCATGTTGATCATCATGAAACACTGGGATATCCAAGCGTTTTTTCAGCTCATTTTCTATATAAAAACAGTGTGGCGCCGCAATGTCTTCTAAATTAATGCCACCAAACGTTGGGGAAATATTCACCACGGTTTCAATAAACTCATCCGGTGTTTTTGCATTCACCTCAATATCAAACACGTCGATGCCTGCAAAGCGCTTAAACAATACAGCTTTGCCTTCCATTACTGGCTTACTCGCCAACGCCCCCATATTGCCTAAACCCAGTACCGCAGTACCATCGGTAATGACCGCAACTAAATTACCCTTATTGGTATATCGGTAGGCATTACTTGCATCCGCATGAATTTCACGTACAGGCTCCGCAACACCCGGCGTATAAGCAAGCGACAAATCATCTTGAGTAGTACAAGATTTAGACGACTCCACACTCAACTTACCTGGCTTAGGAAATTGGTGGTAATCCAATGCGCGTTTTTTTAGGTCATCCATTTTTTGCCTTTTTACAACTCACCGTTGTCTACTAAATTTACATTATCAACATGTGTTAAAAATCTGCAGTGACTAAAAAACGAGCTAGACAGTGCGACATGCGACACCTAACAACGCCAATGCAGACTTTTAAAAAAATTACTCAAGCTCACTCATATAATGATGATCATCCGTCAAACACAATCCCAGACGCCATTCCATTGGCTTATCACCATAGGTAAATGAAACGCGCTCTATACTGAGTAAGGGGTAACCTTCTTTCAAACCTAAGGCTTTTGCCACCTCTTGATTAGCAGCAACTGCTTTAAGGCGCTCTTCCGCACGAATCATGCGCACACCAAACTGGGACTCATACATGCTGTACATAGAGCCATTGCACTCTTCCACCTTATTGCTATTAAGCCCCTTAAACGGCACAGCAGGCACAATCAAGTGATCGTAAATCAATGGCCGACCTGAGAAAGTGAGCAAGCGCTTTACCTCTATGGTCGCCGCACCCGCTTTAATCTCTAATATTTTGGCAATATAGGCATCTGCTTTTGATTTCACACATGAAATCAACTCGTTCTGCAGCAACTCTTTTTTACCATCAATAGCAGTCAGCCTTAAGAACCTAAGCTTAGTTACCTCTTCACTATGCGTCGCAACAAAAGTGCCCTTACCTTGCCTGCGAATTAGAATATTCTCAGCAGACAGACTATCAATTGCCTTACGCACCGTGCCTTGGCTCACCTTGTAACGCGCGGCCAACTCCACTTCACTAGGAATCACATCACCCGGCTTCCACTCCCCGCCAATCAAACCCTGCGTGATTAATACTTTAATCTGGTCATATAAAGGTCTATAGCTTGGTGAACTCAATTGCTTATCCATAATTTCACAACCTATGTATTTTAGTTAACAGCAACATGCTTAATTTCCATGATTGAATTTATATCATGCCAAATAAAATTAGTCTAGCATTTTATATCTTATATAAGACATAAGATAAATGTTGACACTTATTTAATTTCATCTATATAATCAAATCAACATTTTTATAAAGTCATATTGATTATGGAACATCTCATCCGTCCAAGGCGCTCCGTGCTATATGTACCGGGCTGTAATCAACATTATCTTGATCGCGCACGCACATTGGCAGCAGACTCTGTGATATTGGATTTGGGCGACCCTATCCTGATCGATGCCAAAGAACAATCCAGGGCTAATGTAGTAGCTGCAATCAAACAAGGTGGTTATGGCTCTAGAGAAGTAGTCGTGCGTGTCAATAATCTTGACTCGATCTGGGGTCATGACGACATTCGTGCGGTAGCGAATATCGGTGCCGATGCAATCCTGTTTCCCAACATTGAGTCACGCGAGGATGTACTAAAAGCACAGCAACTGCTGGATGACGCTGGCGGACATAATGTACCGATGATGGTGATGATTGAAAGCCCGATTGCCGTGCTTAACGCCAAGGAAATTGCCGCTGCATCTGACCGCGTAATCTGCATAGTAATGGCTACTTCAGACCTTATCTCACAGCTGCATGCACACGTTACTCATGAGCGCGTGGCAATTTTAACCTCATTATCGCTGGTGATTTTAGCTGCACGCGCTTACGGCAAAGCCGTGATTGACGGCATTACCAGCGACTTTAAAAACATGCACTCTTTTGAATACGCATGCCGAATTGGCCGCGACATGGGCATGGACGGAAAGTCGTTGGTACACCCAGCGCAAATTGCTTATTGCAATGATGCATACACACCAAAAGCGACAGAAGTCGCCAACGCAAGACTCATCATTACAGCGCTAAAAGAAGCTAACGAGGCGGGCCGCGGCACTGTGGTCGTTAACGACAAGTTAGTAGAACATCACCACATTAAAGCGGCACAACGCTTAATTAAGCTACATGAAGCAATTACCGAGCTTGAAGAAGAATACATATAAATGGCGACCACTATGCAATCAAACAAAACATCATCAGGCCGTTTTTTTGAACACTTCACACTCAATGAAGTGATTAATCACGCCACACCACGCACCATTACCGCAGGCGATGTCGCGCTGTATATCGCATTAACGGGCAGCCGCAATCCATTGCATTGCAGCGAGCCATTTGCACAAAGCGTGGGCTACCAATCTGCCCCAATAGATGATCTACTGACGTTTCATATCGCATTTGGCAAAACCGTACCTGATATTTCGGTAAACGCAGTGGCAAACTTAGGTTATGCAGATGTTCGCTTCTTACAGCCCGTATCTGTAGGCGATACTTTAAGCACATCCAGCCAAGTAATTGGGCTTAAACAAAACTCCAACGGTAAAAACGGCGTAGTTTATGTACGTTCCACCTCTGTTAATCAGCATAATCAGCCAGTTTTAAGCTGGGTGCGCTGGGTGATGGTACATAAAAATGACACCAATGCACCAGCACCTGAAACGACAATACCTGAATTGCCAGCATTTGTTGCAGCCGATCAATTAAGCATCCCAGCATACCTAACGACTGGCAACTTTGACCAACAAGCAACAGGCGGTCAATTCTACTGGGAAGACTACCAAACAGGCGAGCGCATCAATCACGCGGCAGGCTTGACTATCAACCAGAGCGACCACTCACTGGCTACCCGTCTTTATCAAAATAATGCGCGCTTACATTTTGATGCACACTTAATGCAAAGATCAACTTTCGGCAAACGTCTGGTATATGGCGGAATTGTGATTTCGGCATGCCGCGCATTGAGCTACGAAGGTCTGGAAAATGCAATCAGCATTGCGGCAATTAATGCAGGCACCCACGCCAACCCAAGCTTTGCCGGCGACACTATCTATACTTTTACTGAAGTACTGGATCGCTGGGAACTAACTAACAGAAACGACTTAGGCGCACTCAGACTACGCATGGTCGGCATCAAAAATATGAATCCTGCCGATTTAGCAGAAACCAAGCAATTTAACAGTTACCACCCCAATGTAGTACTTGATCTTGATTACACCGTACTCATGCCTCGCAAAGGAAACAAATAATGGCTGTGACTTATAAAAAACACCCGAATGAAGCACTATTTGGCGGAGAAAAACCATTTCCGCTGATTCCGGCCTGCGAGCATTTTGCTGGCAGCGAGAAGCTCATTCTAAAAGCACTATCACTACAAGATAGCATAGGTGCGGTATTTGATATCACTTGCGACTGTGAAGACGGTGCTGCTGCCGGGCAAGAACGCGAACACGCAGAGATGATTGTGCGTGTATTAAACTCAGACGCTAACAAATACAAAATGGCAGGTGCGCGCATCCATGACTATACCCACCCCGCATGGAAATTAGATATCGACATCTTAGTGGCTGGTGCAGGCAAGGTGCTGACTTACATTACCATTCCTAAATGTACCAGTATCGATCAAGCACGTGAAATGATTGAGTACGTTCAGGTTGTGGCTAAAGAGAACCATATCAACCGAGTGATACCTATCCATATACTGATTGAAACCCATGGCGCCCTCAAGCAAGTACATGAAATCGCAGCACTGCCTTGGCTGCAAGTATTAGATTTCGGCCTAATGGACTTTGTGAGCGCGCATCACGGCGCCATCCCAGCCAGCGCGATGCGTAGCCCGGGCCAGTTCGAGCATCGCTTATTAGCACGTGCAAAATCAGAAGTAGTCGCAGCAGCACTCGCCAATGGCGTAGTTCCTGCACATAACGTGACGCTGGATTTAAAAAATGTAGAAACCACATTGAGCGATGCCAGCCGTGCACGTAATGAGTTTGGCTTTATGCGTATGTGGAGCATTTACCCGACACAAATTCAGGCCATTGTAGATGCAATGAAACCTAACTTTGATGAAGTGATTGATGCAGCCAATATCCTGCTTGCCGCACAGCAGGCCGATTGGGGGCCAATTCAATACGCTGGTGAATTACATGACCGCGCAACCTACAGATACTTCTGGGAAGTACTGCAAAAAGCCAGATTAACCAAGGTTGAGATTCCAGCAGCAGCGGTTGAAGCATTCTTTTAACGAAACTGAGCCTCTCAAACATCGACGAAGCAGCTATCAGCACCTACCCACGCTGATAGCTGGGGCTTGAATACCACCTCACGCTAGCATGGCATTACAACGTGATTAAATGAACTGAAGGAAATCGGCAACATGAATAAACAAGCAACTGCAGGTACGCGTTTTAGAGCTGCATTAAGCGCAGAAACACCTTTACAAATCATCGGTGCCATCAACGCTTACCACGCCCTGCTCGCCACACAAACTGGTTATAAAGCTTTATATTTATCTGGTGGCGGCGTTGCTGCAGGGTCGTTAGGTATTCCAGATTTAGGCATATCTACCCTTGAAGACGTGCTGGTGGATGTACGCAGAATCACCGATGTGACAGAAACACCTTTACTCGTAGATATCGACACAGGTTTTGGCGGTGCATTTAATATAGCACGTAGCATTAAAAGCATCATTAAAGCTGGCGCAGGCGCTGTGCATATTGAAGACCAAGTGCAAGCCAAACGCTGCGGGCACCGTCCCAACAAGGCGATTGTCAGCGAAGCGGAAATGGTAGACCGCATTAAAGCCGCAGTCGATGCAAAAACTGACCCAGATTTCGTCATTATGGCGCGTACCGACGCGCTAGCCGTAGAAGGCCTCCAATCCGCAATCGACCGTGCTTGTGCTTGTGTTGAAGCTGGCGCAGATATGATTTTCCCAGAAGCCATCACCGAACTAAGCATGTATCAACAATTTGCAGATGCAGTCAAAGTGCCAGTGCTCGCCAACATCACCGAGTTTGGCTCAACACCATTATTTACCGTAGATGAGTTGCGCAGCGCTCATGTGAGCATGGTGCTATATCCACTCTCAGCATTTAGAGCAATGAATCAGGCCGCACTCAATGTATATCAGGCTGTACGTAAAGACGGCACGCAAGCCAACGTAGTCAGCACCATGCAAACGCGCGCCGCACTATACGAGCACTTGAATTACCACGCTTACGAGCAAAAGTTAGACGCGTTATTTAAGGGAGAAAAGTAGCATGACACAAGCAACCACTACTCAAGAACCTAAAAAGAAAAAAGGCGTAGCACTGGCTGGCATTTCAGCTGGCACCACTGCGATCTGTACCGTTGGCCACACTGGCAATGACTTACATTACCGCGGCTACGACATTATCGAGCTTGCAAAATCTGCAACGTTTGAAGAGGTCGCTCACCTGCTGATTCATGGTGAACTACCTAATAAAGCTGAGCTAGCGGCATACCACCAAAAGCTCAAGAAGTTACGTGGCCTGCCAGATGGCTTAAAAAAAGTATTAGAGCAAATTCCTGCCAACGCACACCCAATGGATGTGATGCGCACAGGCTGCTCGATGCTTGGCACACTAGAGCCTGAAACAAGCGACCGCAATATTGAAGATGCAAAAAATTTAGGAGATAGGCTGATTGCATGTTTTGGCTCGATTTTAATTTACTGGTACCACTTTAGCCACAACCAGAAACGCATCGAAGTAGAAACTGACGAAGACTCGATTGCCGCACATTTCTTACATTTGCTGCATGGCAAAAAACCGTCAGATTTACACATCAGCGCCATGAATACATCACTCGTGCTGTATGCAGAACATGAATTTAACGCTTCTACCTTTACCGCACGCGTAGTGGCCGGTACTTTATCGGACATGTACTCGTGTATTACCGGTGCGATTGGCGCGCTACGCGGCCCTAAACACGGCGGCGCGAATGAAGCAGCCATGGAAATTATTGAGCGCTATAAAACGGCCGATGAAGCCGAAGCTGACATCATGCAACGCATGGCACGTAAAGAAATCATTATTGGCTTTGGCCATCCGGTCTATACCATTGCCGACCCTAGAAACGAATCTATCAAAGCTGTAAGCCGCAAGTTATGTGAAGATAACGGCAATATGACGCTATTTGATGTTTCCGCTCGCATTGAAGAAACCATGTGGCGCGAGAAAAAAATGTTCCCTAATTTGGATTGGTACAGTGCATCCAGCTATCACATGATGGGGATCCCCACCGGCATGTTCACCCCGATATTTGTGATATCACGTACCACAGGCTGGGTCGCGCATGTGATTGAACAACGCATCGATAACAAAATTATCCGTCCAAATGCGGAATATACAGGCCCGGAAAACCGGCCATATGTACCGCTGGAGCAACGTTAACCCTTAACTCCGTCATTCCCTCGGAGGCGGAATCCATTTAGTTTTACTCTCCGTTTAAAATGGATTCCACTTTTTATACTTCAGACTTATTTAGTTAAACAACTGGTTATTTAAGTAACTAAGTATTTAACTAACTAAATCGAAATAATAAAAGCCCATAAAGGCCTGCGGGAAGAGCGCACTAAATTAATTTATTTTTATACTTTAAAGGTCCTTAATATGTCGTCGCACATCTCTAACGTTCGTCCCGCACCTGACCAAGTCATTGTTGATATTGCCAATTACGTTGCCGATTTTGAAATCAATAGCGACGAAGCATACGACACCGCACGCAACTGCCTAATGGACACATTAGGCTGTGGCTTTGAAGCACTGGATTACCCAGCTTGCACCAAGTTACTCGGCCCAGTCATTGCTGGCACTGTTGTGCCTAATGGTGCAAAAGTGCCAGGCACCAATTTCCAGCTTGACCCTATCCTCGCCGCCTTTAATATCGGCGCGATGATCCGCTGGTTAGACTTTAACGATACATGGTTAGCTGCGGAATGGGGTCACCCATCCGATAATTTGGGCGGCATTTTAGCGGTGGCAGATTATATGTCGCGCAAGAGTATCACCGAAGGCAAAGCACCGCTTACCGTCAAGGATGTACTGACCGCCATGATTAAAGCGCATGAAATCCAAGGTGTACTCGCCCTTGAAAACAGCTTTAACCGTGTAGGCTTGGACCACGTAATTTTAGTGAAAATCGCATCTACCGCAGTAGTCACCAAACTACTAGGCGGCAACAAAGAAGATATTATCAATGCGGTTTCTAATGCGTTTGTTGACGGCCAAAGCTTACGTACTTATCGCCACAGCCCGAATACCGGTTCACGTAAGTCATGGGCGGCTGGCGACGCTACCTCACGTGCTGTACGTTTAGCATGGATGACCATGCAAGGTGAAATGGGTTACCCATCGGCACTCACCGCAAAAACATGGGGCTTCTACGACGTACTCTTTAAAGGTAACGCGTTTAAATTCCAACGTGCTTATGGCTCTTATGTGATGGAACAAGTTTTGTTCAAAATTTCATTCCCTGCTGAGTTTCATGCACAAACAGCGGTGGAATGCGCCTTGCAACTGAATGGTGAAGTAGGTAGTCGGCTGCAAACAATAGAGCAAATTGCTGAGATTGATAAAATCGTCATTACCACGCATGAGTCTGCAATTCGCATCATTGATAAAACAGGCCCGCTTGATAATCCAGCGGACCGCGACCATTGCATTCAGTACATGTCAGCCATCGGCCTACTCAAAGGTAACTTGACAGCACAAGATTACGAAGATGAAGCGGCGGCAGACCCACGCATTGATGCGATTCGTAGCAAAATGACCTGCGTAGAAAAAGCAGAATACACGCGCGATTACCTAGATCCTGAAAAACGCTCAATTGCTAACGCGATACAAATCTTCTTTAAAGATGGTACTAGTTCAAGCAATATTGCCGTTGAATACCCGATTGGCCACCGCCGTCGTCGTGGTGAAGGCATCCCTGAATTAGTGAAAAAATTCAAAATCAATTTAGCACGTAGGTTTGATGCGAAAAAACAAGCGGAAATTTTAGAATTATGCCTAGCGCAAAAAACACTAGAATCTATGCCTGTTAATGCATTCGTAGATATGCTCTGGCAGGGTTAAAACATAACATTCACGGCGGGCAAAATCATCCATTTTGTCCGCCCTATCCTATACTTGCCAATCAATCGGTTCTTCACCGCGCTTTTTCAGATATTCATTAATACTCGAAAATTGGTGATTCCCAAAAAAACCTCGATGCGCCGACAACGGCGATGGATGAACCGACTTCAGTACCAAATGTTTTTTCGGGTCGATCATCTCCCCTTTTTTCTGTGCATAACTGCCCCACAGCACAAACACCAAACCTTCTCGATGCATATTTAAAGCAGCAATCGCGGCGTCGGTAAAAGTTTCCCAGCCGCGCTTTTGATGTGAACCAGCATTCGCCATCTCCACCGTCAGCGTTGCATTTAATAGCAGCACCCCCTGATTTGCCCAAGCCGTTAAATCGCCTTTGCCGCGCATTTTAATGCCGAGGTCATTTTCGATTTCTTTAAAAATATTGAGTAGCGAGGGTGGCAACGCAACGCCTTCTGGCACTGAAAAGCTCAAGCCATGCGCTTGACCTACTCCGTGATAAGGGTCTTGCCCAATAATCACCACGCGCACCTTGTCAAAAGGCGTGTGATTAAAGGCATTGAAAATCAATGGGCTGGGTGGAAATACAGTCTTGCCAGCAGCTTTTTCCTGTAATAAAAAGGCGCGCAATGATTGCATATAGGGCTTATCAAGCTCATCACCAATCATCGCTTGCCATGAAGGGTGAAGTTGACCAGGTTTTTCTTGAGGCATGTGTTAAACGCGAGTATTGATGGAGATTAGCCCATTATAGACCGAAAATTACGTGCATTTTGCATGAACAAGCCAAGCAACTTTACATAGCACACGACTAATCAATTGATATGAAAATAAAAACTTTTTGCCCCACTCTGCTACTAAGGTAAAATAGCGCTTTTATAAAACGCTCATTTCTTTTTGCTATGTCACTTACAACATTAAACGCACTCTCTCCTCTTGATGGCCGCTACCAATCTAAACTTGACGCTTTACGTCCTTATTTTAGTGAATATGCGCTGATTAAACACCGCGCATGGGTAGAAATCGAGTGGCTAAAAGCACTGGCTGGCGCACCAGAGTTAGCAGAAATCGCCCCATTTAGTGCTGAAACTATCCTAGAGTTAGATGCAGCAATTACGAATTTCAGTGAGGCAGATGCGTCACAAGTGAAAGCGATTGAAGCGCGTACCAACCACGATGTAAAAGCGCTGGAATACTGGCTGAAAGAAAAGTTTGATAGCAACACTGAAGTAAAAAAGGCCAGTGAATTTATTCACTTTGCATGTACTTCAGAAGACATCAACAACTTATCTCACGGCTTGATGCTCAAAACCGCGCGTGACAGCGTAATGTTGCCGTTTTTGAATACACTAATTGCCCGCTTAACCGAATTAGCAGAGCAATTGGCTAACCAGCCGATGCTATCACGCACCCACGGCCAAACTGCATCACCAACCACGATGGGTAAAGAGTTGGCCAACGTGGTATACCGCTTACAACGCCAGCAAAAACAATTAGTTAACAATGAAATTCTTGGCAAAATCAACGGTGCAGTTGGTAACTTTAACGCGCACTTATCTGCTTACCCTGATTTCGATTGGGAAAGCTTCGCAGAACGTTTTGTATCATCATTAGGTCTGACCTATAACCCAATGACGATACAAATTGAGCCACATGATTACATGGCAGAGTTGTACGACACCTTAGCGCGTATCAATACCATCTTAATTGATATCAACCGTGATATCTGGGGTTACATCTCTGTAGGCTACTTCAAACAAAAAGTAAAAGCAGGCGAAATCGGCTCATCCACCATGCCACATAAAGTGAACCCGATTGACTTTGAAAACAGCGAAGGTAACTTAGGTTTAGCGAATGCAGTGTTGCGCCATATGGCAGAGAAGCTACCAATTTCACGCTGGCAGCGCGACTTAACCGACTCTACAGTATTGCGTAATATGGGTGTGGCTTTTGGCTATACCTTGTTAGGTTATGATTCTTGCTTACGTGGCTTGAATAAGCTTGAAGTTAACACTGCACGTTTGGATGAAGATTTAAACAACAGCTGGGAAGTACTAGCGGAACCGATTCAAACAGTAATGCGTCGCTATGGCATTGAGAACCCGTATGAGCAGCTAAAAGAGCTAACTCGCGGCAAAGGTGGCATTAACCAAACCTCATTACATGCATTTATCAGTGAGTTGGCTATCCCTGCAGATGCAAAACAAGCCTTACTGGCACTGACACCTGCGAGCTACACAGGTAAAGCAGCGGAGCTTGTAAAAACCATTAAGTGAGTTTAAATGCATGTAAATTTTAATGATAAAAGGGCTTCTGAATTTGACTAGAAGCCTGATCATCTACCTAGTCTTATTGTGTTGGGGAGTGCTCGCGTATGCTGATAACGCGAGCTACCAAGTAGAAATCGAAGCACCTGATCCGCTAAAGACTCTGTTAGAAAATCATCTCGACATCATTAAGTGGCGCACCAATCCACGCATGTCTCCCAACGAGTGGAAGCGCTTATCCACTGAAGCGCCTAAACAAATCAAAGAGTTACTCGCAACAGAGGGCTATTTCTCAGCGCAGGTCAGCGTCAAGTCCACGCAAAACCAACTTGAAAACCTCACCGTACTGTCAGTTAACCCCGGCACGCCTACTCTGGTTGGCAGCGTCAATATCAAATTTTCCGGCGACATCACACAAGCGCACAGAGGCCTACCAAACGAGCAACAGCTACGTGAAGAATGGCCACTACCAGCCGGGGCACAGTTCCAGCAGGCTGCTTGGACCGCGGCAAAACGAGGCTTACTGACCAAGTTATTGGTCAACCGTTACCCAAACGCAATCATTACTGATACCAAAGCCAGTATCGATATTCAACAACAAACTGCGACATTAGAAATTACGGTAGATAGCGGCACCACTGTACATTTTGGCGAGCTGCAAATCGAAGGCCTGCAACGCTATCCGGAAAGCATTATCCATCATCTAAACCCGATTAAACCGAACGAGGTGTATAGCCAATCACAGTTGCTCACCTTCCAAACGCGGTTACAGGAAAGTGGCTACTTCCGCACGGTAGAAGTCACCACGGATAGCAAAGTTGCACTTGGCGGCCAGCAGCCAGGGCTGGCGCCAATTAAAATTAAAGTGGATGAAAACAAATCGATTAAAGTCAGCACCGGTGCAGGTTTTAGTACCAACACAGGGGCGCGTACACAGCTGACTGTAGAACACTTAAATGTGTTTGACCGTAATTGGCGCATGACATCCAGCCTCAGATTAGAGCAAAAACTACAATCACTATCTGGCACGATTCGCTTACCCACCACTGCAACTGGCTATCGCGACAGTGCCAATATCGCCGCTACCAGAACAGAGATTGAGGGACAAACCACCACAGTCACGCAAGCCGGTGTAAAGCGCGCATGGGGCTCCCTCAAACGCGAACAATACGTTGGTGCCAATCTGTTAGCAGAGCACGTGAATCTGGATAGTGCTGACTCCTCTGACAACTACGCGGCCACTTTAGGTTACGGTATCACGCTCAGACGCACCGATAATAACCTTAACCCTACACGCGGCTATTTATTCAATGCCCAGTTTAATGGCGCCCCGTTAGCGTCGCTTGCGAGCGGGACTTTTCTGCAAAGCTATTTAAAAACACAAGCCTATTACCCAATCACTAAAAGCACGCAGTTAATCGCCCGTGCCGAGCTTGGCATGGTGCATGGGAAAAACAGCGCACCAGCTACCTTCCTGTTTCGCGCTGGTGGTGACCAGTCTGTTCGCGGTTATGGCTACCAAAGCCTAGGCGTCACTGAAGGCGATGCAATCGTCGGGGCACGCTACCTTGCCACAGGCAGTATTGAGGTAATTCAATGGCTCACGCCAGAATGGGGCGCAGCCATCTTTACCGACTTTGGTAACGCAGCGAATAGCCTAAAAGATTTAAAACCAGTGTATGGATACGGCTTGGGCGCAAGATGGAAAAGCCCTGTAGGCCCGATTGGTGCTGACATTGCCTATGGTCAGGAAACTAACGACTACCGCATGCATTTTAATATCGGGGTGATATTCTAATGGCACGCCGTTACTTGCACATTCTGCTCATTAGCATCACCTTACTGCTGTTTTCACCAGCACATAGCGAGATGCCGATTAGCGTCAGCTCAAGCTTAGATAGCTTCAGCCATGATTTAGACAACATTCACCTGAAGCTGGAAAAACTCAGTGCACGCTGGCAACTTTCCCCCTTTGGCGATGGCAAACTGGTCGTTGAACAATTAAAAGCCAAACGCTTGATTATCACGATTAAAAGCAGTGATAGTGAGCCTGAGCAGTCACCGCTGCCCAAACGCATTAATCTGCCACTTCCCATCTCGGTACTACAGTCTGAAATCAGCGAAGTCGTGATTGTCACGCAAGATGAACGCCAGACTTTTTACAACGTAAAGTTAGCATTTGAAGGCAACGCCAACACACTAAAACTCAGCTTATCACACGCACAAACTCCATGGGGCAATGCCTCAGCACACATCAATATGAGTGCCAGCAAACCATTTACACTCAAAGGCGACCTCTCAGTCAAAAACGCTGAACCGCCTTACGCTTATGACTTAAACGCACAATTAAGTGGTGACCTAAATAGGCTCAACATTGATACCAGCGCTTGGTTAACATCACAAAATGGCAAAATCAGCCTATTAAAATCAGATAACGAACAGGCTGCGGCACAGCTACTGGTGCATGGTCAAGTTGAGCTGAATCATCATTATGCGATACGTGTGCATAGCCAGCTTTTAGCCTTACGTCCTGAACGCCTAGGTAACTACCCCGCAGCCAAGCTTAATCTAGATTTAATGTTAGAGGGGGCACTTAAACCCACCCCTAGTGCAACGCTCAATATCACCAGCCATGACAGCACGTGGCAAACGCAAGTAGTTTCTGCCTCCGCCAATGCACAGCTCACCGCCAGCGCACTGGAGCAGCTTACATTTGAGCTAAGTGTTGCCGCTAACAAAATTAAAGGTACAGGTAATATTAATGCTCAAAATACTCACCTAACCTGGCAGGCCGACCTGCCAAACCTTGCAACATTTGATCCGGCATTAGCTGGGAAGATTAGCGCGAGCGGTGCAATTGATGGTGCGCTGGATAACCCATCGCTAAATATCAAATTACTTGGTGAAAGAATACACCTCACCAATGGTCTACAGATTAACGAATTAACTGGCGATGCCAACATGCTAGCCGGTGATAACGGCACGATGACTGCAACAATTACAGCCAATAACACCCGATATGGCAACAATGCGCCATTTAATGGCAATATCACTTTAAACGGCACACAAGCAAACCATGTAATCACCATTAACGCTGATAGCAACGATGCCAAATTGCAAAGCACGTTAAAAGGCGGACTTACTTTAAATGCATCTTCACTAAAAAGACAGTGGCAAGGCTTGCTGCAACAGCTGGACTACTCTGGGCTAACACCAATTAAACTCAAAGCACCGGCAGCGCTAAGTGCAGATACTGATAGCATCACCCTGACACAAGCGAATTTGGCGCTGAATCATGGCAACATCAATATTGAGCAGCTCGCCTTAGGCAACGGAAAACTGACAAGCAAAGGCACGTTATCACACTTGAGCCTGAGCGACCTACCACCAGAACTATTATCGTTGCCCAGCACACTGCAAGGCAGCCCAAGTTTTTCAGGAGAATGGATGGTTGAGACGCAAAACTCAATCAATGCGCACCTTGGCTTATGGCGTGAAAACGGTGATTTCACATTAACAAAACCTGATGGCAGCACGCAACCACTGGGGCTATCAACAGCAAAACTGGCGCTAGATGTGGTGGACAACGCGCTGCGCGTCGAAGCAGATGTTGATGGTAAGAACTTTGGCACCATCAGCGCAAAACTTGCAAGCCAGCTCACAAAAACAGAAGCGGGATTTAGCTTACTCAACAACGCGCCTCTGCAGCTTTCCGCCAGTGCAAAACTCAATACATTAGCCTGGCTACCCATGCCCACAACATTGATGGATGCAGACCTAGATGGGCAAGTCGCATTAACTGTATCCGCTGATGGTACATTCGCACAGCCAAACCTGAATGGCACAGTCAATGGCAGCAATATCAACTTTAACTTGCCATCAGAGGGCATCCAGCTCAACAACGGTAATTTCCAAGCACATTTTGAAAATAATCAACTGCAAATCGAGCAAGCTATCTGGCAAGGCGGCTCAGGTAAGCTAAGCGCTAACGGCTGGGTGCGATTTGAGCAGGGCCAACCCAAGGCTGAGCTTAACTGGAACGCCGATCAGTTTAGTATCTTCTCTAGAGCTGACCGCCTGCTAGTCATTAGCGGAACCGGAAAAACTATTCTTGAGGACAACCTGCTTAGCATTTTAGGTGACTTCAGCGTCAACAATGGCCTGATAGAAATGGCGCAAGAAGATACCCCTACGCTAAGCGATGATGTCATTATCCTAGGGGAAACCTCAATTAAAAAAGAACCATTATTACAAGTATTGCTGAACCGGCTGCATATCGGGCTAGGTGACGACTTTACCTTACGCGGTCGCGGCCTAGATGCAAAACTGACCGGAGCATTGACCCTAACCGGCCGCACCGAATACAGACCGCACACAGAGGGCAGCATTGCTGTTTCTAAAGGTACGTTCATGGCTTATGGTCAAATACTTAACATAGAGCGCGGCATATTAAACTTTAACGGCGTGATGGATAATCCAGGCCTAAACATCCGCGCCATGCGCGATAGCAAGCCAGTCAATGCAGGTGTTGAAATTACAGGCAGCGCCTTAATCCCTGAAATTAAATTGGTTTCAGACCCTAATGTACCGGATACCGACAAGCTTGCATGGCTGGTGTTAGGTCACGGTACAGAACAAGCCGGCAAAACTGACTTTGCCATACTGTCACTAGCAGCAGGCGCCCTACTCTCACAAGGGCAATCCGTTCCATTACAAAGCCAGATAGCACGCGCTGCTGGGCTGGATGAGTTCAGCTTCGCCGGCGGCGATGCAGAAAACGCATCCGTTACACTAGGCAAGCGACTAAGCTCACAGCTTTATCTTAGCTATGCCAAAAGCATTAGCGGCCTACAAGACATAGCCAGACTCACATTCAATATCACACCACGCTGGGCACTCCGCGCCGAAGCTGGCAATGAAAGTGCAGTCGATGTGTTATATACTTTCAGCTTCAAATAAGACTGGACTCATCAATGAGCGCCGATAAAAACAATCCAAGACTAGCGGTACTAATTGATGCAGATAACACTTATAGCGTCATTCCTATTATCGATGAACTATTTGAAGAAATCTCCAAGTTCGGTGATGCAAGCGTTAGACGCATCTATGGTGATTGGACGCAACCTCAACTGAGCAGATGGAAAGAAATTCTGCCTAAGCATGCAATACAGCCCATGCAGCAATACGCAAATACCAAAGGTAAAAATTCTACGGATAGCGCTCTGATTATTGATGCAATGGATTTGCTATATACTGCACCAATTGATGGTTTTTGCATTGTATCCAGCGATAGTGATTTTACAAGGCTTGCTATTCGGCTACGTGAGTCAGGCAAATTGGTTTATGGCTTTGGAGAAAAAAAGACGCCCGAGTCTCTACGTGCAGCATGCAATCAATTTATTTACCTTGAAATTCTGTCACAAAATAAAACTCCCGATTCAGTCACGTCTGATGTAAATATAACCAACATTCAATTGGCAGAAGCCAAATTAGACACAAAACTCAATAACGTCCTGACCGACAAAGCAACTCTATTGTCACCAGTTGTCAAAAGAACATCTAAACAACTGGCTATGGATACTAAATTAGTATCACTGATTCGCTCCGCGATTGAGTCTCTTTCAGATGATGATGGGTACGCAAATACTGGCGAAATAAAAAAGCATATTGTTAAAAATTACTCTGCTTTTGACTCGCGAAACTATGGTTACGCAAAATTCAGCGACCTTATCGACACTATCGGTTTATTTGAATTAGATGAGAAAAAACAACGCATTAAGGATAAAAGAAAAAAATGAATGAAATTCTAGTCCTATACTATTCTCAAGGCGGTGCCGTACGCGAAATGGCACAGCTGATTGCTCGTGGTGTGCAAAGCGTAGATGGCGTCAAGGCACGCATCCGTACAGTCCCTAAAGTATCAGCCAATTGCGAAGCAACTGAATCTGACATCCCAAGCACGGGCGACCCATACGCGGAGCTGCAAGATCTAGAAGAATGCATAGGTGTAGCGTTGGGTAGCCCTACCCGTTTTGGCAATATGGCGGCACCGATGAAGTACTTTTTAGATGGCACTACCAGTTTATGGTTAAAAGGCGCGCTGTCGAACAAAGCAGCGGCGGTATTTACCTCTACAGGCTCTATGCACGGCGGCAACGAAACCACACTCCTTACCATGATGCTGCCGTTAATGCACCATGGCATGATCATGGTAGGTTTACCATACTCCGAACCGGCGCTGTCCGCCACTACCTCTGGTGGCACACCTTACGGTGCAAGCCATATTGGCGGCACTATGGACGACAAGCCCATCACCGATGATGAGAAAAAACTGTGTATCGCCTTAGGCAAGCGCCTTGCAGAAACCGCACTCAAGCTAGCGAGAAAACTTTAAACCATGAGTCAGCTACACCTAGAAGCGAGACAGTTTTTAAGAAGCACTCGCACTGCCATACTTTCAACCCATTCCGCAAAGTTCGAGGGCTATCCGTTCGGCTCAGTTGCGCCATTTGTGTTAGATCATCAATGCCAGCCTATCATTTTGATTAGCAACATTGCAGAACACACCAAAAACATCGCAACCAACCCTAAAGTATCATTGCTGGTATTTGCTGGTGCTGAGGACTTGCAAGCCAACGCCAGACTGACCTTGCTAGGTAACGCGCATATCATTGATAAAAATGAAGATGCTGATTTACGCGCTCGCTATTTGCATTACCTGCCGCAAGCCAGCGGTTACTTTGATATGCATGATTTTGCTTTTTACCGCATCCAAATTGAAACATGCCGCTATATTGCAGGCTTTAGCAAAATGGGCTGGCTATCAGGCAGCGATCTGATGACAGGCATGCCAGCTGATTCACAATTGGCAAGTCAGGAAGCACACATCCTTAACCACATGAATACAGACCATGCCGACAGCCTGATTGCCTACTGCCGACATGTGCACGGCGTTGAGGCCACGCAAGCAAATATGCTAGGGATTGATTGTGACGGCTTTGATGTTGCCGCGACTGTGAATAACCAAACCATGACATTACGCTTTGCATTTGCAGCACCTATCCATGATGCACAATCTGCACGTGCAGCCTTAGTCAGCCTTTCCAAATCAATCAACGTTTAAACTCAAGCTTAAACTAACCCTAAAGTAAGCAAACGCCAACGTGAATAAACCTCAAATGATACAAAGACTCCAACTGGGCGCCTCTATTAGCCTCATCGCGCTCATCCTATTAACCTTGGCATGGGAGGCTGTATTAGCACCATTAAAACCGGGCGGTTCATTGCTGATATTCAAGGTATTGCCGCTATTACTGCCTTTATTTGGCATATTGCGCGGCAAGCGTTACACCTATCAATGGTCATGTATGTTCATTTTGTTTTACTTTACAGAAGGCGTAGTGCGCGCATGGGCTGATGTGGGAATTTCCGCCCAACTTGCGTTAGTAGAAGTCATCCTGACCATCTTATTTTTTACGTGCACGATTTTTTACGCAAGGCTGACACGCCAACCGCCACAAAACAGCGTAAAAAACCCATAAACACATATAAGTTTTTACATAGATACCGCACCAAACATACTGTCTTCTACTATAATTTAGCCATGAAAATACGATTTATAAGCTGCACATGAAAATACTGCTCTCAAACGATGATGGTTACTTCGCACCAGGTTTAAATATCCTAGCCGAACATATTGCAAAAATTGCAGATATTACCGTGGTTGCGCCTGAAAGAAATCGTAGCGGTGCGAGTAACTCTCTCACGCTTGACCGCCCGCTAAGCGTAAAAAAAGCATCTAACGGCTTTTTTTACGTAAATGGCACACCAACAGATTGCGTGCATATTGCACTCACAGGCTTGATGGATAGCATGCCAGACATGGTGATCAGCGGCATTAATGATGGCGCCAATATGGGCGATGACACCATCTACTCAGGCACAGTGGCGGCTGCGATGGAAGGCTACCTGCTCGGCATCCCTTCTATCGCGGTTTCGATGTCTCAGCATAACTCTACCCATTTTGAAACAGCGGCAAGAGTCGCCGTGGAACTGATCCAGCATTATCAGAAGAATGGGTTCAGCGCACCTACACTTCTCAATGTCAATGTGCCAGATATCCCTTATGATGCATTGCAAGGACGCACGGTAACACGCCTAGGCAAACGCCATAAGGCCGAACCGGTAGTGCAACTTAAAACACCGCGTAATGAAACGGTATACTGGGTTGGCGCTGCAGGGCAACCTAATGACGGTGGTGTAGGTACCGATTTTCACGCCGTTGCAAATCAGCAAGTTTCGATTTCGCCCATTCAAGTTGATTTAACCTGCCACGCACAGCTGAATGACATCAAACAATGGTTATCTAGCTAATAATACTGGAAATAAAATCGTGGCATTAATCAAATCATCGCAAGCTGGCATCGGCATGACATCGCAACGTACGCGTGACCGCATGCTTAATCGACTGCGCGAGCAAGGCATTAAAGATGAAGTGGTGCTCGCAGCCATTGGCAGCACAGCACGCCATATTTTTGTTGACGAAGCCCTCTCGATTCGCGCTTATGAAGACGTCTCTCTGCCGATTGGCTTTGGGCAAACCATCTCGCAACCGTATATCGTTGCGCGCATGTCTGAGTTACTGCGTAATGGCCAGCCTTTAGAAAAAGTACTCGAAATCGGCACGGGTTGCGGCTATCAAACAGCCGTATTATCCAAGCTGGCTAAAGAGGTTTATTCTGTAGAGCGTATCCGCCCTTTACTATTAAAAGCGCGCGATCATCTACGTAAGCTCAAATGCATTAACGTCAAGTTAGACCACGCAGATGGCAATATGGGCTTAGCCCAGCTCGCACCATTTGATGCCATTATCGTCACCGCTGCAGCAAGTCACATTCCGCCGGATTTACTAACGCAGCTGGCGGTTGGTGGCCGTTTAGTCATCCCGGTTGGTACCGATGAGCAAATCTTGTACCTTGTAGAGCGCGTATCAGCAAATGACTACCGTCAAACGCAGCTAGAACCTGTCAAGTTTGTTCCCTTACTCGGCGGCACTACTTCACAATGAATGCATCACGCTGTTTCATCATCTTATTGATTTCATTGCTGAACTTTGCATGCAGCACCACCCAAGCACCGGTGATCGATCGCATACCGCAGGCAAAATCCAATAAGCCGCAAACCAAAACTGCCACCCACAAAGTGGGTACAGACTGGCGCCCGGCAAACTACGTGGTCAAAAAAGGCGACACCCTATATAGCATAGGCCTTGAGCATGGTTACGACTACAAGGAAATTGCTCAGGTAAATAACATCAGTGCACCTTACCTGATTAAAATTGGACAAACCCTTAAGTTTGCGCCTTTAAATGAGGCCATAGCCACGACAGAGCAGAGTGTGCAGCATAGCACAGCACAAGATAATAATGGTGTTGTCACTTATGGCATCGGTGCTGACAATACTCCAGAAGCAAGCACCAACACGCCCCCCCCTGCAGCAGCAATCAGTATTAACGAACCTAAAGCGCTACGCGAGCCATACAGTGATGCCGCTTACAAGCAACCGCTGCCAATCGCAAAAACCATTGCCAGCACGCCCGCATCCACTACTAATGCCATTAAAAAACCTACTGCAGAGAAAACACCAGAAAAAGCACCTGAAAAACCAATAGTCGAATCAAAGCCTGAGGCTAAGTCAGCGGAACCCGTTGCCGAAGCAAAACCCAAGCTAGAGCCGACTGGCGCCTTAACTTGGGCATGGCCTACCAAAGGCAAGGTGATTGCTAACTTTAACGATGCAGGCAATAAAGGGATAGATATCTCAGGCAAGATGGGGCAAGCCGTGCAGGCGGCAGCACCAGGTAAAGTCATTTATAGCGGCTCTGACTTACGCGGCTATGGTAAGTTGGTGATCGTAAAACACAGCGCCACTTATTTATCGGTGTATGCAAACAACAGCCTGATTTTGGTCAAAGAAGGCCAGCAAGTGACTAGCGGCCAAAAAATTGCAGAAATGGGCGATACTGACAGCAATACAGTAAAACTACATTTTGAAATCAGGCAACAAGGTAAATCTGTAGACCCGATGAAGTTTCTCAGTGCAGATTAAATAAGCGCCTCAGGAGCAAAAATGGCAAAACAAGAGCCTAACAAATATCTAAAAAATAAAGACATTAAGCCAGAGAGCAAAGCCAGTGTACTGGCTGCAACTATACGCATGGGCCTCATGCTTGTGGGTATTATTGGCCTTGCTTTAGAGTTGTTTCGTGAGGATGGCTGGCTTTCAACCCTGATGAGCAAGCTGTTTGAATCTACTACCAGCATGCTGATGATTCCAGTCATCATTTTAGCGCTATGGGTAGTGAACAAGTGGGTCAGCTCACCTAATAAATCAGAAACCAAAAAAAGCGGCGACCTGCCTATGTACTTCATGATGGCAGTTGGCGTATTCTACTTGTTTAGATTATATACAACCGGCTCTTTCTAGCCCTGCCAGTGCAACGCGAGCTTGCGTAAACGTAGGCGGGGTAAAAAGTGGAATAAAAACAGTACACTAAATAAAAAAGCACACTAGAAGATAACACAATAAAAAAGCGGCCTAGGCCGCTTTTTTATTGTGCTGTATTAATGCTGAGCGTTAATACTCAGCTTAATCTCGAGGCTAGTTAGCTGCTTGCACCTGTTGCTTGTAGTACTCACGCACAGGCGTCATATCAAAATCACGTGCCCATTTGATAATTTCATCAAAAGCCGGCGCACCAATCTCACCTACTTGCGCATGAATCCCTGCTTGCTCGCGAATCACTAAAATACCTGGAATTTGCGTTACTTCAAAATACTCGCCGATTTCAGGGTCAGCTTCAGTATTGACCATACCAAATACGATGTCTGGGTTTTTCTCTGCCGCAGCTTCAAACGTAGGTGTGAAAGCAACACATGGATCACACCATTGCGCCCAAAAATCAACAATCACAAAAGGATTATTTTCTATCGTTTCTTTAAAATTAGCTTTGGTAAGTGCAATAACTGCCATAATTTTGCCTTTAATTGAGTAAGGTAACACCTAAAAATAGCAGTTTATCAGAAGCCATATCTTTCGTTAAGTTTTAGATTCGCAATGCGGCTATTCACTCACACCAGGCACAGGCTTACCCCATGTCGCGCCAAAAAACAGCTCAGACAAAGGTTTTCTGCTACGCGGTGCGGTTTCTCTTGCCAAAATATCACTTTCTAAAGTGGCAATATCCGCTTGGTAACCAACAGACATCATCGCCATCAAGGTGTATTGCTCAGGGATATTGAACGTAGCACGTGCTTTATCAGGATCAAAACCGCCCATCTGGTGTGCCATTAAACCCATGCTCGAGGCTTGTAAACATACATTCTCCGCCGCTGCACCGGTATCGTATTGCGCCCAACGATTAGCTTTCTGGTTATGGCCAAACAAGGTATCCGCACAAATCAGCAAGAGTACTGACGCATCTTTCACCCAAGCCTGATTACCTGGTGCCAGGCAATCAAACGCTTGCTGCCAGCTGGCTGCATCTGTATTTTTATCCCAGACAACAAAACGCCAAGGCTGATCGCCAAAGCAAGAAGGTGCCCATCTTGCAGCTTCCAGCAAAGCAACCACCTGCGCTTGCGTCACGCTCTTAGCTGCATCATAGGCACGTCCGCTCCATCGGTTTGCTAGCGTGTTATCAATCGGCACTTGTGTAATGGCAGGATTATGCATATTTAAGTTATTCCTCAATAAGTGGGTAGTCGGTGTAGCCTTTTTCGGCACCACCGTAAAATGATGATGAATCCGCTTCATTTAGTGGCGCATCTAGTTTAAATCGCGCAACTAAATCAGGATTTGCGATAAATGGTACACCATATGCCACTACATCTGCATGACCATTTGCAATCACCGCATTGCCCCGCGCTTTATCGTAAGCCAAATTAGCCATGTAAGCGCCTTTAAATAACTTGCGTAACGCATCAAAGTCAAACGGATCAGATAAACCACCACCATGAATACCACCCTCTACCACGTGTAAATAGGCGAGGTTAAATTGATTAAGGGCCTCTGCCACATAATTAAACAGCGCTTGCGGATTGCTGTCCTGCATATCGTTAAATGGATTAACTGGTGAAATACGTACACCAACTTTATCCGCACCGGCTACGTCCACAACAGCTTTGGTCACTTCCAATAAGAATCGCGCACGGTTTTCAACACTACCACCGTACTGATCTGTACGCTTGTTAGTCCCATCACGTAGGAACTGATCCAATAAATAACCATTAGCCGCATGTATCTCTACCCCATCAAACCCTGAGGCCAAGGCGGCTTTCGTTGCATGTACATAGTCAGTAATAATGCCTGGTAGCTCATTCAGCGCCAACGCGCGCGGTTCCACATAATCGACCAAACCTTGATAAGTAAACGCCTGCCCTGCCGGTTTAATGGCCGATGGCGCAACTGGCAGCGCACCTTCTGGCAGCAAACTAGGATGAGAGATACGGCCTACGTGCCAGAGCTGAATCACAATCTTGCCGCCTTTTGCGTGAACAGCATCGGTAATCTTCTTCCATCCTGCAACCTGCGCGTCGGTATAGATACCAGGCAATGCTGGATAGCCGTGCGCCATGGCTGAAATTGGTGTGGCCTCAGTGACAATCAGGCCAGCGCTGGCACGCTGCTCGTAATAAGTCACGTTTAGAGGCTGAGGCACTCCCTCCGCCCCTGCTCTATTGCGCGTAAGCGGCGCCATGACAATACGGTTGCTCAATTGAATACTGCCTAGTTTTACTGGGCTAAATAGATCTAATGCCATGCTTTACTCCTAACTAATGTTGAATGTCTCAATTATTTTTTGGTCTTATCGGCAGCGGGTTTTACCGCTTCAATCAATAAGGTAATCTCAATGTCGTCACCGACTGGGCTGTTGGGTTTAACCCCCCAGCCAAAACCGTAATCAGAGGCTTTCAGTGAGGTTTTTGCTTCAAAACCACTACGCTCGCCACCCCAAGGGTCGTTACCGAAACCTAGCACTTTAAATGGCAAAGTAATTTCTTTAGTCACACCATGCATGGTGAACTTACCAGTCATCATGCCTTCTGTTGCGCTTTTGGCCTCGATTTTGGTGCTTACAAAACTCATTTCAGAAAACTTCTCTGCATTCAGGTAATCTTTTTCCTTAATGTGCGCGTCACGCTTGGCCAGCCCGCTATTCACACTTAGCACATTAATTTTGGCGTCTACCGATGAATTGGATAAATTGTCAGCATCAATCAAAATATTGCCAGTAATATCGTTAAAAGTGCCGGATGCCTTTGCTACCACATGGCGCACACTCCAGTTAGCAAAACTATGTGCCGCGTCAATTTTATAAGCAACCGGCGCCGCAATCGCTGCGCTCATCCCTGAAAATAGCACCCCTAGTAATAACGCAGTCGTTTTTAAATGTACGTATTTCATATGTCACCCCTATTTGAACTTAGTTTGTCATCACAATATTTACTGACAACAACTACTTTATTGATATTGAATACCACTTAAGCCCAGACCTGCTTTCACTCCAAAAATTCACATTAACACCACGTTAATGTTGCGCACGCACTTACTATTCAAGTTAATTGAATAATTAACAGCATGTTATTACTAATATCTTTATACTAATAGCTAATAATTTTGCACGTTTTGTTCAAATAATCTGACTAAGGTTGGTTACCAATAATGTCCACTAAACTATCATTAGAGTCACTTGAGGTATTAGATGCTATTGCACGCAAAGGTAGCTTTGCTGCTGCTGCAGAATCCCTATTTCGTGTGCCCTCTGCAATTACCTACACAGTCAGAAAACTGGAAGAAGACTTAAACGTTCAGCTCTTTAACCGCAGCGGGCACCGGGCAGAGCTGACTTTAGCAGGAGCAGAGTTACTTAAAGAAGGGCGCAACCTACTCAATGCCGCAAGTGAACTAGAGTCACGGGTTAAGCGTGTGGCAAAAGGGGTAGAAACCGAACTCACCATTGCTGTGAGTGACTTATTTGATATCACCAGTATTTACCCGATCTTAGATAAATTTTATAGCCAGAATTTCGGCACCAGAATCAAACTGACACAAGAAGTATTTGGTGGCGGCTGGGATGCACTGATTAGCGGGCGCGCTGACATCACTTTAGGTAGCCCAGGGGACGCCCCACCGGTCAACGGCTTTACGACCAAACCAATCGGCTCAATGGAGTTTAGTTACGCAGTAGCACCACATCATCCGTTGGCAAAGTTAGCAGACCCGTTACAGGACCAAGACATTATTCGCTACCGTGCTATTGCAGCTGCAGATAGCTCACGCAATTTACCGCCAAGAACCGTGGGCATTTTATCCGGGCAAGATGTGTTGACCCTGCCCAGCATGCACTTCAAACTGCAGGCACAAATTGCGGGACTAGGGGCTGGTTATATCCCCAGAAAAATTGCAGAGCATTATGCAAGCAAAGGGCAACTCATCATTAAACAAGTAGCCAAGCCCAAGCATGAGGTCATGGTTTTTCTTGCTTGGCGTAGCGACGGCGGCAAAGCGCAACAGTGGTTTATTAAACAATTCCAATTACTGAATATAAATGATATTTTATTATCACCCGCACAATGAAAGACATTAGGATGTCACAAGAACAACTGCCAAAGAATTTCGCCCGCATTAATAGCTTTGCAATCAAAGCCATGCAATGGCTTAACGGATTTGCCCATATCATTATTGGCTTAGCGCTTGCTACCTCAGTGATTATGTTTACCTGGCTATTTTTTAAAGATGTGTTTGCAGCGGCGAATGCACATAACTTGGTACATGGTTTTTTACATGCACTTGGCACTCTCATGCTGCTATGGTCGATCTCCGCCCTCATCTCTGCAGAAATACGCTATCTGCAGGGCAGCAAACTTCAGGTAGAAACCTTTGTTGAAGTTGTGCTAGTACTGTTCTTACGTAAACTCATCGTAATGCCTGTACAGGACGCTTCGCCTACCACGGAAGAGATTGCAATATGGGTAGGTGGTGCCTTTGTTTTAGGCTTGGTTTATGTGCTGGTGCGCTGGGCGCAAAAAGAACAAGATTAAACGCCTGCGGCTACATAAAACAAAGTAATTAATCATATGACAATTAACACCATCAACACGACCGAACAAGACCAAGCCTTCATGAACATAGCGCTAACTTTGGCAAGAGAAGCCGCCCTAGCCGGGGAAGTGCCAGTGGGCGCAATCGTAGTGAAAGACGGTGTGGTTATCGGGCGCGGCAGCAACGCACCTATCACGCTGCACGACCCAAGCGCTCATGCCGAGATTCAAGCCATGCGTGATGCCGCACAACACCTAGGCAACTATCGTTTAGTAGATTGCACACTGTATGTCACATTAGAGCCATGCGCCATGTGTGCTGGCGCAATCCAACACGCACGCATCGCTAAACTGGTGTATGGTGCCAGCGACCAGAAAACTGGCGCCTGCGGTAGTGTAGTTAACCTCATGGCTGAACAAAAACTCAACCATCACACCACGGTCGCCAGCGGCTTACTGGCTGACGAATGCGGCATGATGCTATCCAACTTCTTTTCTGAACGGCGTAAATTAGCAAAACTGCAGCGCCAATAAAAAACCCGCCGAAGCGGGTTTTTTAAAATCCAACGTATGTACTAACGCAATACATGATTAGTCATTACTGCCCATCAAGCCCATTAACAACTGTAGCAAACTAGTGAACAAGTTGTAGATACTTAAGTACAGACCTAATGTTGCCATCACATAGTTAGTTTCACCGCCATTAACGATACGGCTAACGTCGTAAAGAATAAAACCTGAAAACAAAATCACACCAATTGCAGACATCGCAAGCGCCATTGCCGGGATTTGTAAAAAGATATTAGCCAATGAAGCAACAATCATTAATACAATACCCACCATTAAAAACTTGCCCATAAAGCTAAAGTCTTTTTTGGTAGTGGTAGCAATACCAGCTAAGGTCATTAAGATGATGCCAGTACCACCAGCCGCTAAGCCTACGATTTGTGCACCATTACTTAAATGCAAAGCATGTTGAAGGATTGGGCCAAGCAACATACCCAGCAAGAATGTTAAGCCTAATAAAATTACCACGCCTACACTGCTGTTACGGTTAGCGGCAATCGCAGCAAACAAGCCGTACATTACTGCCATTGCACCAATCGCGAACATAAATGGATGCTGCTGCGCAATAGAAAAATTAATACTCATACCAATAAATGCACCAATCACTGTTGGGATCATGGTCAGACCCAGCAAGGCGTATGTATTACGCAAAACACGATTGGTCGCTAACTCGGTCGATTCTGAACGACCTAGTACTGGAGTGTTATCTAACATTGTTTATTTCCTTATAATTAAAAATACACCTGAAGCTAAGATACCGATTTACGCATTAAGTTTCAAGGCTTTTATTAAGCGAACAACTCACCTTCTACAACACCCACCTGCGCAACTTGGTGCAGTGCACGTACGAAATCTGCGCTTTCATGCAATCCATCCATGGATAATGGATGTTTATGCCCATGCATACGCGCTAAGCGGCTCAGACTTTGTGCAGAAATAGTCCAGCTAAGGTTATCTAACAGTTCATCTGCCATCGCGGGTTGATTGCATAGTAATACCATATCGCAACCCGCAGTAAGTGCCGCCAGTGCCCGCGTAGTTACATCACCGCCTGCTGTAGCGGCTTCCATGCTTAAATCATCACTAAAAATCACACCATTAAAACCTAAGCGTTCACGCAGTATTTTTTGTAACCAGCGTGGCGAAAAACCAGCAGGTTTACTATCCACTTTAGGGTAAATCACATGCGCAGGCATAATTGCCTGAATGCCATCATCAATCAACATTCTGAACGGCTGCATATCGTGTTGCGCAATTTGGTCAAAGTCACGTTCATCTACCGGCATACTCACGTGAGAGTCAGCCACAACAAAACCATGCCCAGGGAAATGCTTACCCACAGCCGGCATCCCGCCTTTTTTCAAGCCCTGCATCAGCGCATAAGCTAGGTCGCTAATCGCTTGTGGGTTTAAATGAAACGCACGATCGCCAATCACCAGGCTATCGCCATAATCCATATCCAGCACTGGCGTGAAGCTAAAATCCACGCCATGCGCACGCAACTCTGCGGCCAAAATCCAGCCAGCTTCTGTCGCTAACTCTTTAGCCTTTTTAGGATTTTTATCCCAGATTTTGCCAAACTCACGCATAGGCGGGATTTTAGTAAACCCTTCTCTAAAACGCTGTACGCGTCCACCTTCATGATCCACTGCAATCAATAAGGGTGGCTGACGTACCGCGTGAATACTCGCAGTCAACGCCTTAAGCTGGGCATTGTTTTCATAATTGCGCTTAAATAGAATCACACCACCAACCAGTGGATGCTTCAAACGCCTAATGTCGTCATCGGTTAACTCTGTACCGACAACATCTAACATCACTGGACCTAAACTCATACTATCTCTTTCTTAATCGGGTTTTCTAACATCTAAGGCGTCTCGTAGATAGTCTCCGCCTAGATTAATCGCTAAAATCAAACTCATCAAGCACCCACCTACAATCAGCACATAATGTGGTGCTATCAACATATAACGCACAGCATCTCTCAACATCGCACCCCAAGAGGCATCGGGTGCCTGAATCCCCAGCCCTAAAAACGACAAGCTGGCCTCGGCAATCATCACACTCGCTAAACTGTAAGTGGCTTCTACTACCAAAATGGATGCCAACAACGGCAAGATATGCCGAAACAGTAGGCGCGGCACCCCCGCCCCCAAAGACTCAGCCGCTATTACGTGCTGGCGATGCCGTAAACTCAAGGTCTGCCCACGGGTTAGGCGCGCATAACTCACCCAGCCAGTTAAGCATAGCGCTATCATTAAATTACCAAGCCCTGGCCCCAACACCGCGGCAAAAGCAATTGCCAATAAAATACCGGGGAATGCCAAAAAGATATCGGTAATCTGCATCAAAATTGCATCCACTCTGCCGCCGTAAAAGCCGGCCAGCAAGCCGACAAATACACCTATTGCCATGGTCACGGCGGTAACGACCAGCGCCACGCATAGCGACACTTCGACCCCGCTTAACACACGCGCAAAAATATCGCGGCCTAAATCATCGGCACCGAACCAATGCTGCATAGTCGGCGCCTGTAAAATAACATTCAGGTCAATCGTATTAGCATCAAGCTGCAGCAGGTTCTTCGCCAGCACGGCAATCAACCATAGCGCTAAAATCGAATAAGATAAAAATTTCATCGAATGAACTTAACCTTTAGTTCTGCTACGCATGGCGCACTCTAGGGTCGGCCAATCTGTATAAAATATCGGTCAACAGATTGACCAGCACATAACTTAAAGCCACAATCAGCACACATGCCTGCGTAACTGGATAATCACGCTTTTCTATACTTTCCACCAACAAACGACCAATACCATCCCAGCTAAAGATCGTTTCAGTAATCACAGTGCCGGCAAGCAAACTGCCCATCTGCAAGCCTACAATGGTAATGATCGGCAATAACGCAGCACGCAAGGCATGGCGCAAAATCACGGTTCGCTCACTTAAGCCCTTGGCACGCGCAGTGCGAATATAATCATCGTTTAGCACTTCCAGTAAACTGGTGCGCGTCATCCGCGTCAAAATAGCGCTTAGGCCAAACCCTAAGGTAATGGCTGGCAAAATAATAGACGTGCCTGTATCCATACCGCTCACGGGCAACCAACCTAGCCACACCGCAAAAATCAGCATCAGCACAGGCCCCAGCCAAAACGCAGGCATCGCAGATAAGCGCACAGAAACGATAGTGACCACGAAGTCTTGCCAGTGTCCGGCTTTAAGTGCCGCAAACACACCTAACGGCACACCGATCACAATACCAATCAGCAAAGACAGCAATGCCAACTTTACGGTGGCAGGATAACGTGCCTTGATTAACTCAACAATCGGCGTTTGCGTATGTATAGACTGCCCGAAATCCCCCTGCATCAGCTTTGCCACATAGTGGCCAAACTGCTGAATCAGCGGCTGATTTAGTCCTAAGTCGGCACGTAAGGCTACGCGATCTGCCATATTAGCAGACTCACCTAACATCACATCGACGGGGTCACCCGGCACCAGATGAATCAATAAAAAAGTAAGCAGCAATACGCCAAAAATGACGATGAACAGACTGGTTAAACGTTGGATGAACCCCATCAGTACTTCTCGTTAAAGCAATAAACATGGGCAATTAATGACAATTGCTTTGGGCAAACGGTTATCAGCTCACAAGATATGCGCATTACACTAGCCATGTGTATTAATCAGCAATCAGCACATTGGTGCCAACTTCAACTAAATCAAACAGTTCAACGATATCTACGTTGCGCATACGGATGCACCCATGCGACTCGGGCTTGCCTACGGCAACACTATCAGGCGTGCCATGCATATAAATATAACGCTGCATGGTATCTACATTGCCCAAGCGATTTTTGCCAACTTCACGGCCAGATAGCCACAAAATACGTGTCAGTATCCAATCACGTCCAGGGAACTCCGCCATCAGTGCAGGGGTGCAAATTTCACCAGTGGGCCTACGCCCAACAAACACAGTATTGATGGGTTGATCACTGCCAATTTTGGCGCGAACCACATGCGCGCCAATAGGCGTGCAGCCGCTATTTTTCTCACAGCCTACGCCATTAGCCGCAGTAGATATCACATAGCTCGCTTTGACCGTGCCTTGCGCATCCAACAACGTCAAGCGCTGCTGCGAAATAGAAATATTAATCTGCATAAGCGCTTATTGTAGCTAAATCATCCCAATTACCATCTGGTTTTGGCGCGTAGTTACTAATTTTTTTACTCAACACTGCAAACTGTCCTTCATACCATAGCGGAATATAAGGTAGCTGCTCGTGTATCCTTTGCGTGGCGCTTTGCCAATCTTCTTTTGCTAGCAGGCTATCCAATTTCATATCAGAGAATCTGCCCCGATTAAATCCATTAGGTGGCACGCTATTGGTATTAAACGCCTTAGCGTAAATTTCAGGGGTTTTAATACCAACCCAAGTTAAACCATATAGTTGAAAGTTTCCATGCTGTACATCTTCAAAAAAGGTACCCCAATCCAGACTGCGAATTTCCAGTGCAATACCTGCCGGGCGCATCTGCGCCTGCAGTATTGTTGCAATCCGCACTCGCTGTGCATCGGTAGAGGTTTTATAAACTAACTTTAGCGGCAAGCTGACCCCAGCCTCGCGGAGCAACTGTTGAGCTAAGGCTGGGTTGTAATCATAGGCGGCCAAGCTGACATTCCCGGCATAATGCTCGGGCGGTAGAATTGCTCCCGCAATACGAGTGTGGTTCACCATCACTTTTTCAATCAATGCAGGTCGGTCAATGGCATGCGCAATGGCTTGCCTGACTTTGAGTTTACTTAACACCGGGTCTTGCGTGTTTAAACCTAAATATGAGTAGTTCATCCCGACACTGGTCTTTACCGTGACCTCTGACTTGGTTTGCAAGTACTTGACCAACTCTGCTGGCAACTCACCTTGCAACAAGTCGGTTTCGCCACGCAGCAGCTTTAATACACGCACGGTCGGGTCTTTTACTTCACTTAGCGCGATAATTTGGCCATCGGCAACTCTACGCAATATCAATTTGTTATTTTTCTCAACAAACGCCAGCGGCCCACTACCTACTGGAGAGCTTGCAAAATCATGCTGCTGCTCAAGTAGAGGCTTGGGCATGATGCCAATAATCAACTTGGCCGCAAAGTGTGGATCTGGCTGTTTGAGATAAAAAGTTAAGCGGTCTTGGTCATGCACCACGATATTTTGAATATTGGCATATTCAGCACTAAGCGGAGAGTTTGCCAATTGCGTGATAGCGTCATAAGTGGCTTTTACATCCGTCGCATTGAGCGGTAACTGGTTATGAAATACCGCGCGCGGCGACTTTAAAGTAATGAGATATTCGGTAGCGCTCAGCATCTCCCATGTGGCCAATTTGGGGCTAGGCTTAAAGTGTTGATCAAAATCTACCAGAGGTTGATAAATTAAGCGAATCACGCGCTCGGAAGCTGCGTCTGTAGCCACCCGCGGATCTAAACTTAATGGCGCTTGAGATAGCGCAAAATGAATAGGCTGATGGCTATTACCATGCTTATTTTCATGCTTGCTTTCAAGCCCGCAAGCACTCAACTGCAAAACGCAAATTAGCAATAAAACGTTAAAAAATCTCATGCGTATCAGTTTACTTGATTTATAAAAATAAGGATTCAAGCGGATGCTAAAAACGCAGACTTTATCTACGAAGATTCAGAAAATATTACATTTTTAGCCCATCAATCACCGCCGATTTGATTTGCATCAAATGCCATTGCCTCAAGCTGCGACAAAATGCCACGTGTAAAACTAGCACTAAATTATTAATGGCACTTTAAAAGCACTTTGGGGGAGAACTAAATGCAAGTCTCGCATTCGCAATCAAACACGTACAACGACTCAGTTGTACGGCAATTTTCTATCATGGCCGTGGTTTGGGGCGTGGTCGGCATGTTGGTGGGCGTGATTATCGCCGCGCAACTGGTTTGGCCTGAACTTAACCTAGGCCTACCTTGGACCAGCTTCGGACGCTTGCGTCCACTACATACGAATGCAGTTATTTTTGCATTTGGCGGCTGTACTTTATTTGCTACCTCATACTATGTGGTGCAAAGAACCTGTCACACCACTTTATTTTTACCATCATTGGCAAAATTTACATTCTGGGGTTGGCAAGCAGTGATTGTAGCAGCAGCAATTTCATTACCTTTAGGTTTCACCCAAGGTAAAGAATACGCTGAGCTAGAGTGGCCGATTGACTTACTGATTGCCGTTGTTTGGGTTTCTTACGCGATTGTATTCTTTGGCACGATCGGCACACGTAAAGTAAAACACATTTATGTAGCAAACTGGTTCTTTGGCGCATTTATCCTGACCGTTGCTTTATTGCACATTGTTAACAGCGCGGCGATGCCTGCCAGCTGGATGAAGTCATACTCAGCTTACGCTGGCGTACAAGATGCAATGGTGCAATGGTGGTATGGTCATAACGCAGTTGGCTTCTTCTTGACTGCTGGCTTCTTGGGCATCATGTACTACTTTATTCCTAAGCAAGCTGACCGCCCTGTGTACTCATACAGCTTATCTATTGTACACTTTTGGGCATTGATTTTCACTTACATGTGGGCGGGTCCTCACCACTTACATTACACCGCTTTGCCTGACTGGACACAATCATTAGGTATGGCGTTCTCGTTGATTTTATTAGCACCAAGCTGGGGTGGCATGATCAACGGCATGATGACTCTATCTGGCGCATGGCACAAATTACGTACTGACCCTATCTTGCGCTTCTTAATCGTTTCATTGTCTTTCTACGGCATGAGTACGTTTGAAGGCCCAATGATGGCGATTAAAACCGTTAACTCACTTTCACACTACACAGACTGGACCGTAGGTCACGTGCACTCTGGTGCTTTAGGCTGGGTTGGCTTGGTTTCTATGGGTGCGCTTTACTACATGGTGCCACGCTTGTTTGGTCAAAAACAAATGCACAGCATCAAGGCAATTGAGCTGCACTTCTGGTTAGCAACAGTGGGCATTGTGCTTTATATCGCAGCACTTTGGATTTCTGGCGTGATGGAAGGCTTAATGTGGCGTGCAATCAATACTGATGGCACATTGACTTACACCTTTGTTGAATCAGTAAAAGCCAAACATCCTTACTACATTATCCGTATGTTAGGCGGCCTACTATACCTCAGCGGCATGACCATCATGTTGTGGAACGTTATTAAAACAGCAACCAATGGCAAAGCTGCTACGGCGACCATTCCTGCCGTTGCTGCTCACGCTTAAGGAAACAATCATGTCAAATCAAGATACAAATACTGGCTTCAGCCACGAAAAAATTGAGACCAACAACTTCCTGATGATCGTACTGATATTGGTCGTGGTTGCTTTTGGTGGCTTGGTGGAAATTGTACCGTTGTTCTTTCAAAAATCCACCACAGAGCCTATCAAAGGCTTAGAGCCGTACTCAGCAGTACAGCTCGCCGGCAGAGACATTTACATTCGTGAGGGCTGCTATAACTGCCACTCACAAATGATTCGTCCATTCCGTGCCGAGACTTTGCGTTATGGCCACTACTCAGTTGCTGGTGAGTTTGTTTACGATCACCCATTCCAATGGGGCAGCAAACGTACTGGCCCAGATTTGCACCGTGTTGGCGGCAAATATAGCGATGAATGGCAACGCATACACTTAATCAACCCACGCGATCTAGTGCCGGAATCTATCATGCCAGCCTACCCTTGGCTTGAAACCAACAAAGTGGACGCAAGCTCACTAGCGCCTAATATGCGTGCATTACGCGCAGTGGGTGTGCCATACACAGACGCACAAATTTCCAGTGCAGCGGACGAAGCTAAAGGCGTTTCAGAGTTAGATGCAGTGATTGCCTATTTGCAAGTATTGGGCACGCATCTTAAATAGCCTATAAATTTTAATGAATAAGGAGCAATACCATGGATATCAATACGTTACGAATTATTGCCACGATTGCTAGCTTTGCCGTGTTTGTCGGCATCATGGTATGGGCTTGGAAACGCCGCAATACATCAGAATTTAAAGATGCAGCTAACCTGCCCTTTACTCATGATTAAAGTTTAAACGTCTAAATAAAAACTTTTTAAAACTTCATCACAGAAGTTTAGAGGAAAACAAAATGAGTGACTTTACCAATAGTTTTTGGCCAATATTTATTACGGTAATCTCTTTGGCCGGCGTATTTGGTTGTGCATTATTACTATGGCTGACCAGCAAAATTAAAGCGAACAGTCCTAATGGTGACAATACCAATGGCCATGTATGGGATGAAAACCTACGTGAAATGAACAACCCATTACCGCGCTGGTGGGTATGGATGTTTATTATCACCATCGTGTTCTCATTGTTTTACTTTGTGTCTTACCCTTCACTGGGCGCGAATCCAGGCAAGCTAGGCTGGACACAAGCAAAACAATACGAGCAGGAAATGGCAGTTGCTAACGAAAAAATTGCCCCGCTTTATGCGAAATATGCGGCCATGCCGATTGATCAGTTAGCTGGCAATAAGGAAGCAAAAGCCATCGGCGAACGTTTGTTTATGAACAACTGTGCGCAATGCCATGGCTCTGATGCTCACGGTAGCAAAGGCTTTCCTAACTTAACGGATAACGATTGGATTCATGGCGGCAGCCCTGAAAAAATCACCGAAACCATCACCAATGGACGCATTGGTATGATGCCGCCAATGGCAGCTGCCGTAGGTAATGAAGAAGACGTAAAAAATGTTGCCAACTATGTGTTGAGCATCTCAGGCAACAAGCATGACAGTGCACGCGCTGCATTAGGTAAAGAGAAATTTGCCGCTTGTGCTGCCTGCCATGGCGCAGATGGTAAAGGCAACCAAGCGATTGGCTCTCTTAACTTAACAGACGGTATCTGGTTGCATGGCGCTGGTGAGGAGGCGATTATCAAACGCATTAATCATGGCATCACTAACCAAATGCCGGCACAGTCAGCTAAATTCTCACCTGAGCAAATTCATGTATTAACTGCTTACGTGTGGGGCTTATCTAACAACGCTAATCATCAATAAAAGTATTATTTACTAACATGAGAAGCTCAAACAACCTGAAGGCCTCAACAAATACAGATGCACCTAAAGAGGCCACTGTAATCCATTTGTACGCTGCGGCGGAGAAAATATATCCACGTAGCACCTTCGGGTTTTTTACAAAATGGCGCTGGGCCATGATATGGCTCACCCAAATTGTTTTTTACGGTACACCTTGGATAGAATGGGGTAACCGCCAAGCCTTATTATTTGATTTAGAAGCCAAACGCTTTTACATCTTTAATCTAGTGCTATATCCGCAAGATCTGATTTACCTCACTGCAATTCTTATTATCTCCGCACTCTCATTGTTTCTGTTTACGGCGATTGCTGGCCGCTTATGGTGTGGATACACCTGCCCTCAAACGGTATATACCGAGATATTCCTCTGGATTGAAGCAAAAATTGAAGGCGATCGTGCCGCCCGCATCAAATTAGATAACGCTGGCTTATCAAGCCAAAAACTGATTAAAAAAAGTAGCAAACATTTTGTATGGATCGCGCTGTCACTATGGACAGGCTTTACCTTTGTTGGATATTTTTCACCTATCCGTGAATTAGGCTCTGCCGTCGTTAACTTGGGGCTAGGTCCTTGGGAAACGTTCTGGATTGGTTTTTATGGTTTTGCCACCTACGGCAATGCCGGCTTCATGCGTGAACAAGTGTGTAAATACATGTGTCCTTACGCTCGCTTCCAAAGCGCCATGTTCGATGATGACACCTTGGTTGTCACCTACGATGAAGCGCGTGGAGAGCCTCGCGGTAGCCGCTCACGCAAAGCAGATTTAACCAATCAAAACTTAGGTTCATGTATTGATTGCAGTATGTGTGTGCAGGTATGCCCTACCGGTATTGATATCCGCAAAGGTTTACAGTACGAGTGTATTGGCTGCGGAGCATGTGCTGACGTATGCGACACCGTCATGGATAAAATGGGCTATGCCCGTGGCTTAATCAAATACTCTACACAAACCGCCATCGTTAACGGCTGGTCACATACGCAAATGTTAAAGCGTATTATGCGTCCACGTGTGATGATTTATGCAGCAACGCTAATATTGTTGGTGACAACCCTATGCACCAGCTTGTGGCTACGCTCACCATTTAAAGTGGATGTGATTCGCGACCGCGGCGTCATGGCGCGCCTAGCTGAAGGCGGCATGTTGGAAAACGTATATCGTCTGCAGATTATGAACGCAACGGAGTCCGCGCAACACTATCAATTAAGCGCCACCGGGCTTGATGGGCTCGTGGTGCAATCCGATGCATTAGATGCTAACCGTACCGTAATAGTCAATGCGGCTGAGACTCGCGGAGTACCGGTCAGGCTGCAAATTCCGGATGGTTCAGTCAAATCTGGATCACATGCAGTGGCATTTAGCATCCATGCAGTAGAAGATGACGCTACCGTAACCGAAAAATCAATTTTTCTAGTTCCTAGGTAACTTTAATATCTAGATAGTTTTAGGTAATTAATAACGCAATCACTCATGTTATTTATAGCAAGCAGAGGCAATCATGAACTACATCAACAACAATGACTTAGAGACTCAAGCACCATCTAAAGCATGGTGGCATTACGGTCACATGTGGTTAGTGGTGGGTGGGCCATTAACCGTGGTGGTAGCATCATTTATTACCCTCTACTTTGCCATTAAATTACCAGATCCGGTAGTTGATGCAGATTACTATCGTAAAGGCATTGAAATTAACAAAACATTAGAGGGAAGACACGATGGTTTGGTGCCAGCCATTCAAGGGCGCAACCATGCGGCTACTGGTATAAAACCCAGTCAACCTTAGCACCAATCACGCTAGCTAAAATCAGCCATCACTATCATATTAAAGTTAAGTGGCGATTAAGCTAATGTCATTTTGCATCCGATGTTTTCATTGCTTTTCATCTCAATAAAGCAGTCAAAAAAATCTGCTAGCATTGTCCATCAACTAGATGCATGATGTTAATCACCGCCAGTAGATATATTTAGTTGATTAATAGGCTTAAAGGAGCATGACCGATGAGCGAAAAAGCAGACACTAACCTACTGCCTACCCAAGAGCTGACGCTCATTCATCGTTACTGGTGCGCATGTAACTATTTGTCTGCAGGCATGATCTATCTGCGCGACAACCCCCTTCTAAAGCAACCTCTGAAACCCGAACATATCAAGCAACGTTTACTTGGCCATTGGGGCTCTAGCCCGGGCTTGAGTTTTGCTTATGTACACATTAATCGATTAATCAAAAAATATGGTCTTAGCGCTATTTTCCTCGCAGGCCCAGGGCATGGCGCACCTGGGGTATTAGGTCCCGTTTATCTGGAAGGCACTTACAGTGAGGTTTACCCCAATAAAAGTGAAGACGAAGAAGGCCTGCAACACTTTTTTAAAGAGTTCTCATTCCCTGGTGGGATAGGCAGCCATTGCACTCCTGAAATGCCAGGCTCGATTCATGAAGGCGGCGAACTAGGCTACAGTATTTCACATGCGTTTGGCGCAGCCTACGATAACCCAGATTTACTGGTGACGGTGATGGTTGGTGATGGCGAATCTGAAACGGGCCCACTTGCTACCTCTTGGCACTCAAATAAATTCCTTAACCCCATACGCGATGGCGCTGTGTTGCCTATACTCCATCTCAATGGCTACAAAATTAACAACCCAAGCATACTATCCCGTATTTCGCATGATGAACTAAAGCATCTATTCATGGGCTATGGATGGACACCTCATTTCGTAGAGGGTAGCGACCCTAGTTTAATGCATCAGAACATGGCCGCGACACTAGAACGGTGTGTTCAGGAAATTAAATCAATCCAGAAAACAGCACGCAATACTAACAATCCTAAGCGTCCACTATGGCCGATGATTGTATTGCGTAGCCCTAAAGGATGGACTGGCCCACAAGAGGTTGATGGTCATAAGGTAGAAGGTTTCTGGCGGGCGCATCAAGTGCCGATGAGCAACATCAAGGATAACCCGCAGCATCTGCAACAATTAGAGGCTTGGCTGCGTAGCTATCAACCAGAACAGTTGTTTGATGAAAATGGTCGATTAAAGGCTGAATTAAAATCACTCGCCCCACAAAAAGAACAACGCATGAGCGCAAACCCTCACAGCAATGGTGGGCTGCTGCGCAAGGCGTTACGTATGCCAGACTTTAGCGATTACGCGCTTGCATTAGAGGCGCCAGGCAAGCTTTCTTCCCCCAATACCAAACCCTTAGGTAAGTTCTTACGCGATATCATGCAAAAAAACATGCATAACTTTCGCGTATTTGGCCCAGATGAAAACAGCTCAAATAAGCTGGATGACATCTATGAAGTGAGTAAAAAAACCTGGTTGGCTGATTACCTGCCAGAAGATGCCGATGGCGGTGAGCTATCTCCTGACGGACGCGTGATGGAGATGCTGTCTGAACATACTGTTGAAGGCTGGTTGGAAGGCTATTTACTGACAGGTCGCCACGGCTTCTTCTCAACTTACGAGTCTTTTGTGCATGTCATTGACTCCATGTTTAATCAACATGCCAAATGGCTAGCGATGTCTAAAGATGTGCCATGGCGCGCGCCGATATCTTCTCTCAATTTGCTGATTACCTCTACCGTGTGGCGGCAAGATCACAACGGCTTCACACATCAAGACCCAGGTTTTTTAGACATAGTGGTTAACAAAAGTCCGGAGGTTACCCGCATTTACTTGCCGCCCGATGTGAACTGCTTACTATCAGTGGCAAATCACTGTCTGAACAGCACAGATTATATTAATGTGATTGTGTGCGACAAACAAAAGCATCTTCAATATTTAAATATAGACGCGGCCATTGAGCATTGCACCAAAGGCTTAGGTATATGGGATTGGGCAAGTAACGACCAAGGTGAAGAGCCAGATTTAGTCATGGCGTGTGCAGGCGATATCCCGACCAAAGAAGCACTGGCGGCAACTTCGTTATTACGCGAGCACTTTCCAACACTTAAAGTGCGCTTCATTAACGTTGTAGACCTGTACAAATTATCACCTCAAATCGAGCATCCTCACGGCTTATCTGATCGTGAATTTGATAGCTTATTTACCACGAACAAACCCATTATCTTTAACTTCCACGGCTATCCATACTTGATCCATCGCCTTGCCTACCGTCGCACCAATCATGGCAACCTGCATGTGCGGGGCTACAAAGAAAAAGGCAGTATCAATACACCATTGGAGCTCGCTATACAAAATCAGATTGATCGATTCAGCTTAGCGATTGATGCGATTAACCGCATTCCATCTTTGCAAAAAATTGGCGCGCATGTTCAAGAAAAACTACGTAACAGACAAATTGAGTGTTGCAGATACGCCTATGAACACGGTGTTGACTTACCGGAAGAAGATGAATGGTCATGGAAACACTAAACACACTCACCATCAATTGCGGCTCGTCCAGCCTCAAGGCCAGCCTGTTTTTGGCAGATGGTCAGCGTATTAGCTATTGTTACAGACAAACGCCTGATTATCATGGCAACTATCATGCTGAAGCGTTTGAGCATTTACTGCGTGATTTAAAAAACTCGCCACTTTATGCCAGCAAGCCAACATTAATGCCTACGCTACTGATTGGTCACCGCTTTGTGCATGGTGGAGACATTGCTGAAGCCGCCAGAATTATTGATGCCAGCGAACGTAGTCGACTTGAAAGCATCACGCATTTAGCGCCACTCCATATGCCAAGTAATCTGCAAGGTGTAGATATTTGCGCCCAGGCATTTGCACATCAGTTTAAATTAATCCAAGTTGCCTGTTTTGATACCGCCTTTCATCACACACTTTCTGAGCTCGCTTATCGTCTACCTATACCCAAAGCACTCGACTATCGACGTTACGGCTTTCATGGGCTAAATTATGCCAATATTGCAGGGCAACTAAGACAGCACCTTGGTACAGCTGCAAATGGCCATATCGTGATTGCCCACCTTGGCAGCGGTGCCAGCTTATGCCTGATTAAAAATTTACGCTCTATTGATACCAGCATGGGCTACTCGCCTGCTGGCGGCATCCCTATGGCAACTCGTAGTGGAGATATTGACCCAGGCGTCATGTTAGAACTCGCCAAAAAATATGACGATCAGGCCTTATCAACACTGGTTTATCAAAAAATGGGCTTACTGGCACTTTCCAATGGCGAAAGTAGCGATATGTCGGCACTGATTACAAGCAACAGCGTACAAGCCAAGTTTGCAATCGCATTTTTCACTAGACAAGTAAGAGCGGCAATCGGCGCATACGCGGCTAAAGTGGGCGGTATTGATGCCATCGTCTTTACTGGCGGCATTGGGGAGCACTCTGCGTTAATCCGCAACATGATTTGTGAGCATCTTGAGTTTATGGGGTTTAAACTAGATATTGAAAAGAATCAGGAACATGCCACAATATTAAGTAACGCAGATTCAAAACCAATTTTGATGATTCCGGCGGATGAGGAAGCCGAAATTGCCAGATTAGCGCATAGCTTCAGTCATTAAGCACTGCTTTATTGAGGAGAATAGCATGCTACCCATTACCCATGTAGTTGTAGGTACAGACTTCTCCGCCGAGGCGGACTTAGCGGTAAATCGTGCGGCCTCAATCAGCAAAGCACTCGGCGCCAAACTGCACCTGGTCCATGTCGTGCATCCACTTGATTTATACGCAGGCTCAGAGCTTTCGTTCAGTTTTCAAACGCACTATCAACAAGCACAACAAGAGATAGTGAAAACTCAAATTGATACATTGGCATTTAAACTTCGAGAGCAATTTAATATCGCCGTACAAGCCGCAACCCGCATAGGCCGAGCGCATACGGAAATCTCCAATTATGCAGAGCAAGTCCATGCAGGACTGATTGTAGCAGGCGCACAAGGACAACACACATTAGTCGAAAAGTTATTGGGATCCACCAGCGCACGGCTGATGGCAGTTTCAAAAAGCGCTATCTTGATTGTTAAAAACAAAGAGATCACTACACCGCCATATCGTCATGTGATCGCTGCGGTGAACTTCTTAGCTGGCGCAGAAAACGTCCCCACCATGACACGTACTATTGCCCCTGATGCACAAATTGAAGGCTTGCTGATATTTGACACCAATCAGGAGGCACACATGTATAAAGCCGGGATGAACGAAACCCTGTTACAACAATACCGCACTCAGGCATTAGCAGATGCCGACCATAAGTTAAGTGCAATTTTTAATGAACAAACACTCGGTAAAAAAGTATCAAGAACTATACTTTCAGGCTACCCATCGCAAAGCATTTGCAGCCATGCAGAAGCACAACATGCAGACTTAATCACACTGGGTAAAAATGAAAAAAGTGGTCTTGAAAACTGGCTGCTTGGCAGCGTGAGTAAAGGTGTTGCTTATGCTGCAGGATGCGATGTACTGCTGGCTAACTAGCCACATTTACCTATCACTGAACAGCATCAAGGGCTTACATACGCAGTAATACCGCACTCTCGGATACGCTGCGCCACGGCTTCTAGCCATTCAGCAGGCAAGCGTGACAGTCTATCCACTTCAGCCTGCTCTGAACGACGCGCAAGCCCATAAAGATGCACGCCTTTAATCACATCCTTTGCCTGACTAATCAAGGCAAGATAGTCGCTGATATCCGCTTCACTTGGCGGTACGCCATCTAACGAGAACATGCAGGTTTGTATAAAGGTTGGGCAAGCCTCTGCACATTGTCTCAAACGTTGTAAATGACTCTCAGGATTAAGGTTAACGTCATTCACGCGTGCGATAGCAGCTTTAGAGCCACCGTCCACCTTAAACCAAACCTCACCATTCAGTGCTGCCAGGTGTTTCATGCTCTCCAGCACCAAAGGCTTATCCATCAAACTGCCGTTGGTAATAAGGCGTACTTTAATTTTGCCAAGCAAGTCAAAATCACGCAGTACGTTCTCCACCAATGTCAGCACTTGTGGAAACTCTTTCGCGCTAGTGGGCTCACCATTTCCAGAGAATGCAATGTCTTTAAGCTGACGGTCGCCTTCTTGAACATGACGTTGCATAAAATCACCATGCAGCAGGTCATGCAGAAAGCCTCGCAACTCTTGCTCTAATATATTCAGCTCAATTGGCGGCGGCGATCCGCGCGTCAGGTTAGGCACATTGCAGTAGATACAACGCCAGTTACAGGCATTATTGACATTCAGGTTGATACCGACAGACACGCCACCAGCGCGCCGTGAAATCACCGGGTAAATGTATTTGAGCCCCACTACATCACGGTTATGATCAGTAGTGGTTAGATGAATTTTTGTGGTCATGCAGGAGTCGTTACTTTTAAATAGCAAATGACTTGAAACTCGTCATTAAAATTACGTGAGGCTTTACAATAAAGTTTGTGGATTGAATATTTTTTTCAACGCTTCTGGTGCAAGAATTTTGACGTAACGCTGTTTTACTTCAATAATGCCGTCCTCACTAAACTTAGAAAAAGCACGGCTCACGGTTTCTAATTTAAGGCCCAGATAACTGCCGATTTCTTCACGCGTCATCCGTAGCACCAATTCAGATTGGGACAACCCTCTGGCATGCAGGCGCTGCAAAAGGTTAAGCAAAAACGCTGCTAAACGCTCTTCTGCACGCATATTACCTAACAACATCATCACACTATTCTCACGCACAATTTCACGGCTCATAATTTTGTGTACATGCCTTTGTAGCGCAGGTAACTCACGCGACAGGTCTTCCACTGTGGCAAACGGCATCACGCAGACTTCTGCATCTTCTAACGCTACCGCATTGCAGTTATGGCGGTCACTCACGATACCATCCATGCCAATAATTTCACCCGCCATTTGAAAGCCAGTCACTTGCTCGCGGCCATCTTCACTGGTCACACAGGTTTTAAAAAAACCAGTACGGATGGCATATAGCGAGGTAAACGTATCCCCGCTATTAAACAGTAACTCTCCCTGCTTAACCCGACGGCGTTTTTCAACGACCTCATCGAGCCTTTTCATTTCATCCACATTGAAGCCAACCGGCATGCAAAGCTCGCGCAGATTGCAATTAGAACAAGCGACTTTAATGGCTTCTAGATTTAAAACAGGTTGCATACTGTGCCCATTCATACGATTTCATTAAATATACCGCTTTCGGCAGTTTGTCGCCAGTGAATTAAATAATGGTCACTGCATAATTATCTTTTGATGTGCATCAAAGGCTTTTGCTTATAGTGATGGCAAAGTATAGCCCTGTAGTTTGCCCTGTAAATATTAGGTTTTCATCGTAAAAAGAATGCGCTGTCGCTAGGCAAACTGCAGCAAAGCAACTCATTTAGAGTTCAATTAAACGCCATTGAGCAGAGTGCATTTTATATTTACAGGATAAACCAAACGGTTTAGGAGTCACAATCATGGTTGCCAACAACACAATCAACTTTCCTAGCAATCAACCAGCCAATAAGCAGGTTGAAGCAAAAAGCACGGTACCGACGCTCACCCCAGAGACCTTACAAAAATTTGACGTTTCCGGGCCTAGATACACCTCTTACCCTACGGCAGACCGCTTTGTAGAAGCATTTACTGAGGAGTCTTATAAGCAGACGTTAGCACAGCGCAGGATTGGCGGCTTAACACTGCCGCTCTCAATTTATGTGCATATTCCATTTTGTGAATCACTGTGCTTTTTCTGTGCATGTAACAAAATCGTGACTAAACATCACGAGCGTAGCATAGAGTATTTAAGATATCTAAGCCGCGAAATTGATTTGCACATTGAGCATTTAGGCGCAGGACAAACTATATCGCAACTGCATTTAGGCGGTGGCTCCCCTACATTTTTCAGTGATGAAGAACTCAGTGAACTGATGGCGATGATACGCCGCAGCTTTGTGTTAGCCCCGAATGGCGAATACTCAATCGAGGTTGACCCTCGCACCGTGAACGAACAGCGCTTGGCACATTTAGCCTCGCTTGGTTTTAATCGCTTAAGTTTTGGGGTGCAGGATTTTGACCCGGAGGTGCAAAAAGCAGTGCATCGCATCCAGCCTGCAGAGCAAGTGTTTTCATTAGTGGAGGCCGCACGGCGCTTAAAATTTGATTCAGTCAACGTGGATTTGATTTATGGCTTACCTAAGCAGTCACCAGAGTCATTCTCAAAAACCTTAGCGCAAATTGTAGAGCTAAGGCCAGAAAGAATCGCGCTTTATGCTTATGCGCATCTGCCAGAGCGCTTCAAACCACAACGCAGAATCGACACTTATGAGTTACCTGCAGCATCTGCAAAAATCGCGATGCTATCCAACGCCATTGCCACATTCCTTAACGCAGGTTACGTGTATGTGGGTATGGATCATTTCGCCTTACCCACCGATGCATTAGCAATCGCCAAGCGCCAAGGAAGATTGCATCGAAACTTCCAAGGCTATAGCACACAACCGGATTGCGATTTAATTAGCCTAGGCGTTTCTGCTATTGGCCGCGTAGGCGCAACTTACAGCCAAAATGCAAAAACATTAGAAGAGTATTACGACTACCTTAACCAAGGCAGATTCCCTATCGTACATGGCCTGGCACTAACCCGCGATGACTTGGTACGTCGAGCGGTCATCATGGCCATTATGTGCCAAGGCGAGTTGCAATATGAAGCGATTGAACTTGCCTACATGATTAACTTTAAACAATACTTTGCCACTGAACTTGAAGCACTTAAAGAGCTAGAGAAAACCGGCATGGTCATGTTAGATGAAAATAGCCTGCAAGTGACCGATTTTGGCTGGTTTTTTGTACGTGCGGTAGGCATGATATTTGACCGTTACCTACAAACCGACCGAAATCGCGCTAGGTTCTCAAAAATCATTTAAATAATTATCTAGCTCAACTATTTAAAGCTCTAAACAAAAGCCTAGCTAAATTAGCTAGGCTTTTGTTTATAAAGAATTTTGTAGGCTATATTTTATTTTCGAAGTTTCTATTTCAATAAAACAATAGATTAACTGTACAGTTATGTTGCTTTATCTAATGGTTGCTTTCGGCCCAATGCTGACACTCTTTGCAATTTTTATAAATCATAAAAACCCACCACTGCAATACCAGCCACTACTACTAAGTGCTTGATACATAGCAGTTTTCCATAAATTACTGTGCTGGTTGTAATGTGTGTGAGCTTCAATTAATAAGCTCTGCTTCACACCATTCGAACCCAACAATTCTCGATAGCTTTGCAGAGAGTATCTCAAACAAGCTAGTTCATTACTAGCTTCCACAGAGTATCTAGACTCTAATGGACTTCACCCGCTTTATGCTTCCAAATCAAGAAGGGAGAGATATGTTCCATTAAGACGCTACTCTGACATGCTTCCTCTCATTTATATTTAAATAATCGGCAGAGTGACTGCACATCGGTACTTCAACAACTGAATCACCCCATTTGTTACTGAGCAATCGAGTTTAAAGAGAGTATTTATGGCTAAAAATGACAGACAGTTAATTGTTTTGGCATTTTTAGTGAAACAACCAATTATTTTTACTGAAATGATAAAGTGTAAAAATGCGAACCTTAACTTGCAAGACATGCCACCAATTGGCTCATTCATTGTTTTAACGAATGTGTATTTAAATGAAGATGGCCAAAAATTAAGGAAAGAATTAATCGAAAGCTTTATTTATTTTGTTATATCTATGTTTTTTTGGATAGGAATGACTTATATAGTTAAGTGGTACATTTAATAAACATTAAGACCGTATTGCCTGCGCATGTGCCAATGTTTCAGGCGCCCCCTATCTTTATGACCAAATCAATACAGAAAACTTAACACAAGGACACCGCATGAAAAAACTATTAGTAACAATCCAATTAGAGCTAGACATTCCTGACACATGGGACTTGGTAGAGCATCCCGACCAAGTACAAGCAATTAAGATGGATAATGGGCAGTATATGCACATGAGCTTCTTGCCTATGATGACATCAGACTTTAAAGCGGGTGCTGAGTGGTCGAGCGAATGTCCCGATGAGTTTACCGAGGAAGTCTTGGATATGGTTGCTGATGAAGAGGTTTTAATGAAGCTTGAAACTGATTAATTAAATACTGCGCTGAGATACCTAAGTTTTTAGGTATCTCAATATATTTAATTACTCACACATATCAATAACGCAGAGCAGCCAACTAAGCATATCAGCGATTGGTATTGCTATATTTAGCCCCCATGGCTTAGTGCCATAGGGGCTAAATATATAAGTTTGATGTAAGTAAAAACGTAGTCACTCTTACAGAAACGAGTAACCCGCTTTCATCATCAATTTATTCTGTTAATTCCAGCGATTGCCATTACCTTGAATGCTGAAACGGCCAGCACCAAGAAAAAACACTGCTAAAGCCGTGGCAAGGAACATGCCTTGTAACTCCAGCGCCCAGCCACCAGTTTGGTTAAGATGCAGAAGATCACCGGTATGCACCAACAGAATCGCCACTACCATATTGATGGCGATGATAAGGCCGCCGATACGCGCCCATAGGCCGAACAGTACCAGCAAGGGAGCCAGCACTTCACCCACATAAACCAGATTACCTACCGCTGCTGGCAGGCCGGCCTGCGCTACCAAACCGGTCACAAAGTCGGCGCCATTCATTAGCTTGCTAATGCCGTGTAACAGAATCAGGATTGCCAGCGTTGCACGCAGTATGAGTTTACCTGTATCAGCACAATTACTATTCGTTGTCGTAGTCACCATCACATTTTCCTTTTTAATTAGTAGAAACGGTTTACTTCTTATTCATATTGAAACTAAGGCAATACGAAAACTATCACGTCGCGCTGTTGTTGAACAGATGCAAGCAAATCTGTTCTTAAATTGATATGTTTTTCTGTGCAGCTAGATAGCCACTAAGAGCAGCCCCAAACAGACGTTAGAAGTTATGCTTTACTTTATTAGGTCTAGTTACTTAGATAAAGTACGATAGACTTTTTTGTAAAGTGAGTTGAGAGTCTCTAATTCACTTTTATTGTATGGTTTTTCTCCATAACGATAATCTTCGTAGTTTCTTGCTATCATCTTCAACTCCGCTTTAATTTCAGTATTGAAATTACTAGCCTCCTCAAAATACTCTTTAACCGTCATGCGGCGATGTCGTGGTATGTCCTGCAATTCAAATAAACGTTCGGTTGCATAGTAGTAGTTTGATATTGCATATGCTTGCTTGCAATGAATCTTAAAAATGCCTAAGTATAGATAATCAAATCTCGATCTAATCCAAGTGGTTACTTTTAACTCCCGCGTAAAAAAAATGAAAGCAATCGCCAAACATAACAGAAGGCAAAGAATCATTACTTGAATTATCTGTCGTAGATTTTCTTCAATCCACTTTTTAAAAGCACCCCATAAGCTGTCGAAACGCTTTTTCGTTTGCGTAAAGCCTTTGCTTAAATTACCTGAAATGTCCGCGAGCGAGTTGATTGCATCTGCCTGCCATTTAGGCATTCCTTCACGCTTAGCTGCCAAACGTATCTCATCTGGACTCGGCCAATTTGACAGTAAGTTTTTCATGCCAGGCTCTTGAATGGGCAAGTATGACTGGTTGCCTGCTCCTGCATCCAATGTATGGAGGCTAGCACCAATGGCTGTAGGATTGCCAAATTTATGATTGAGTTGGTCAATCGTTTTTTGAGGTGTGATTAAATAAAGTAAAAAACCCAGCAGTAGAATCGATAAAGTAGCTGTGATTATTGCTATTGTTTGCCCCACTAGTATTGGAGCTGACAAGCTCCGTGTGCGTAACTCGTCTGATTTGCTATTGATTTGTTCTGCAACGATAGTAGCAACCACAAAAATGACATAGGGAATCAAATAAAACAACATCGTCCAATCTGCACGATAGTGAGACGATGCAAAAATGACCATCACCAAAGATACTAAAATACTAAGATACAGTTGCCTACGCGTTGTCGTGGTGCAGTTATAAGCAACCTGCAATATAGCTAAGATGTAAACAGTGGCGCGAAAGATGCCCCATGTGGGAATAAAGATAAAGATGCTGATAACCGCGCCAAAAATGACAAGTCGGCGCATTCTTGTCTTGCCGTATTCAGTTAAGACGCCACTCTGCTTTATCGCAGCTCTTATTGAATATCCATATAATAAAATCCAAAAAGACATTTCGAAAGCAAAATACCCATACCGAATATCAAGAAATGCATTACAAGTCACCGCTAAAAGCTGACTAATAAGCAATCCAACGTAAATGGACTTATGTTTTAGTTCAATACTCATGAGTTAAAAGCACTGGTGAGGTTGTCATCTTTTCTAATCGAAAAATAGCCAATGTCCAAATCAAAGATACCCGTCCATAGCGAATGGGACTCTGAGTGTGTTCCCATGAAACTAGCTCTATCTAAATGAATGGCAATAATATTTGCCCCTCTGGCTTTCAATAAGGCAAGCGACTGGAGTGTCTCTGAAACCCGAGCGCTTGGTTCTGAGAGAAATACGATAGCGGTCTGCCCCTCATTCATTGACATCGCTACTTCTTGTATCACAGTCGAATAAGTGACATCACTATTGGCATCAATAATAGCGAGATAGTCCATAATTTCTCGAAAATGCATTTCACCCGAGCCCAAACCTATCGAATCTTTTTCCTGATACGGTGAAACATTGATAGACATACCGTTGTTAGTTGCGTATCTAGCGATTGACGCAGCAATGCGGACCGCATATTCAAAGCTAGCATGCTTACCTGTGCCGACATTCGAGACTTTAGATTGATCCAAAATGATATGAAGATTAGCTGAAGCTAGGGGCTCAAATTCTTTGAGCATAAGCTCATTAGTTCTCGCTGTAGTTGGCCAGTGGATATGACGTGGATTATCGCCTTGGCGATATTCTCGCAGTCCTGAAAACTCGGCAGAGCCTGCACCTTTCGGTAACAAAAAGCCACCACGGTGAATCTCACTGGGGGTACCTAAAAGTGGTAGACGTACAATAGGAAAGAGGTCGGGATAAATCGTGAGGGTTTGGGTTCCTCCATTTTTGTTTTGATGGGCCTCTAGTAAGCCAAAAGGAAAGCTCGTAGAGATGCCAACAGGCCCTAATTGATAGAGCCCTCTCTTTTCACAGCCCACTGAGACCTTAAAACTATGCGTTGCACCGCTACCAATATATGCCACCACACCAAGTAATTGAGCGTTTGATTTAATGCCATCTAAACTGTGAATAAAAGGTAGCTTATCTATAGCTTGAATCATGAATCGCGGGATGATTCCATGATTGCTGATTTTAATATCAAAAAAGATATGTTCGTTCTCTTTGGCTCTATCCGGCCCGGTGCGAGACACTGATACATTTCTAATAAGCAAGCGTGGGAAAAAATAACTAGCAATCAGTGAGGATAGCAACAGGGATGCGATGAGCCATGGAAACGCTTGCTCTCGGTTTAAAGCAATATAGTAAGCGACCAGTGTTAGTACCGTAATGATTAGAATCTTTTGGTGACGTAAAACTGGATGCTCTTTAATATAACTCAGAATCATTTTTTGATCCTAAATCAAATTGGCGGAGTAACCTGATTAAGCACTTCCTTGAGAATAATCTTGCTTGTTTTCCCTAAGGATGCAGCTTGTGGGCGGATAATCAACCTATGCTCCAGAACTGCATGAGCCATTGATTTCACCATGTCAGGCGTAACGTAATCTCGCCCACGTAAATACGCATAAGCTCTAGCACCTTTAGCTAATGCAAGCGTTCCACGAGGGCTTGCGCCCAACCTTAAGTCAGGATGGCTTCGAGTTGCGGAAGTTATTTCAGCGATATATCTAGCAACGTCTGCATTTAAATGAATCTTTCTTACTTCCTCACGGGCTTCAACTATCGATGCCTCAGTGGCAACCGCTTTAAGATCATCTATTGGATGTTTAGATGTTTGTGCATTTATGATGCTTACCTCGCCATCTAGTGATGGATAACCTACACTTAGGCGCACAAAGAATCTATCAAGCTGCGCTTCTGGCAGCACATGCGTTCCCGCCATATCAATCGGATTTTGAGTGGCAAGCACCATGAACAACGGTGGTAGAACGTGTGTTTCGCCATCTACACTGACGCGAAACTCCTCCATACATTCTAGAAGTGCCGATTGAGCTCTAGGGGTTGCACGGTTTACTTCGTCAGCAAGCAGGAAGTTTGTGAATACTGGGCCAGGACGAAAGACAAACTCGCTGGTCTTTTGGTTATATATTGGTACTCCAGTAATGTCGGAAGGAAGCAGGTCTGGAGTGCACTGCAATCGCTTCATGTCGACATCGATTGATTTGGCCAGTGCACGTGCCATCATGGTCTTACCTGTACCTGGCACATCCTCTATAAGAACATGACCTTGGGAGATCAATGAAATAACGGCTAACTCAACAACCTCCCGCTTACCAATAATAACTTTTTCAATATTATTAATAACATCCTGAATGGCTTTCATTGGTTATCCTTTTTATATTTTATAAAAATAATAGCCTAATCATGATGGGAAAGTAAGTGAATATTAATTACTAAGAATAGATTGATTAAACTAAAGCTTCTTGGCACCTGTGCGACACGCCATAAGCGACTAGTTTTACCCCATAGGCAGCTAGCACCAACCGCATAAAGCACTAGTAGAAAAGCCTGATAATTCAGGCTTTTTATGGACATAGAAATTTGAAATCGTGGACTACCAAGTTATGGCGGTCATGTTTTAATTAAAGCGTAGGGTTGGTCATTAATAACTGCTAACGGCCCAAAGCAGCCATTTCAACCTTAGTCTACTTTGATCTGATAATATTATCTATCAACTGAAGATAACTGAATGTTCTAAAAAATGATCATAAATAAAAATGAATTCGACCAACCCATAGGCCATTCAATTAAAGATTGGGTACCTCGTGAGATCCCAGGAAATGTTATCCTTGAGGGTGATTTCTGCACACTTGAACCATTGAGTGCTGATCGTCATGCAGGTGATCTCTACGCAGCATATGCAACAGCTCCTGATTCTCGTGATTGGACCTATCTGCCTATTGGACCTTTCACTAATGAATTGGAATATAGGAACTACGTTGAAGCTGCTGCTAAAACTTCAGATCCTAAACACTTTGCAGTTGTATCAAAGCATTCTGGTAAGGCTACAGGCACCATATCTCTGATGAGAGTTGAACCTTTGCATGGAGTAATCGAAGTTGGGTATGTGGTATTCTCCCCATTGCTGAAACAACAAACCGTAGCAACTGAAGCCCAATTTCTGCTTATGGCATACGTTTTTGATAATCTTAAATACCGTCGTTATGAATGGAAGTGCGATAGTCTCAATACCCCATCGCGTAAAGCAGCTGAGCGGCTAGGATTTACCTTTGAAGGGATCTTTCGGCAAGCTGTTGTTTACAAGGGACGTAGTCGCGATACAGCTTGGTATTCAATTACAGATAAGGAGTGGCCAATGCTCAAGCAAGCTTTCCAGAGCTGGCTTTCCAAAAGTAATTTCGATGTTAACCAATCACAAATCCATCGTCTTACATCTATCAGGCAATCGTTAAACTGTTAACCAGCCGTATTCACCATTGGCATTTGATACACCTAGCTCAAAAATACAGGAGTAGAAATAGTATGAAAGAAAATTTAGGAATAGTTAGCCTGATGTTTCTATTGTTCAGTTCATTGGCGGTAGCAGATTGTAAATTAGTGGGGAGCAAAATGAATTCTAAAGGGAATACACATCATAGAGTCTACAACTCAATAATTGTTGATGCGTCGATTGAAGTGGTATGGAAGCGTATTCACGACTTTCACGACTTTACATGGGCACCATCCATAATTAAGAAAAATGAAAACGTTGGAACTAAGGATGGTAAGACTATTGGAGCAAAGCGGCTATTGAATGGTCAATTTTTGGATACCTTAATAGGATACTGCGCTGCAGAACATCGTATTCAATACTCGATTGATGATGGACCGTTCCCAATTTCACCTACCGAGATCAAAAATTATGTAGGTGATTTACATTTACTTCCACTAACCTCAGAAGGTAAAACCTTTGTTGAATGGACTGGCTCTTGGGACTCGAATGGAACAGAAGCTGTCGAATTTATGAACAACATTTATGTGCTTTTATTAAAAGATTTAGCTAAGCAATTTTAGAAGTGAACAATGCCCATACTGGCTGTTGTACAGGCAGGCTAATGACCAAAGTTCGACAATTGCACAAAAATGACTGTATGGATGATTGAGAAAAAAGCTTTTGCATTGAAGCTAGTTAACGAGCTTTATCGTGGTTCAAATGTCCGCTTTGGGCCGAAACTGGCCACTGGTGCTATATGACGCCAAGCCTACCGACAATAAAAAAAGCCCCTGCTACGAGTAACAGGGGCAAACGTGGAGGCCTACAAACTGGTTAAATGACTGAGTATTAACTCATCACTATAATTTAGAACTTTTTACCGATACCGATACCAAATACCCATGGGTTGATATCTAGTGAGTCAATTTTTGTCCAGCCACTTGCTGTCTTCAATTTAACGGTTGTATCAATCGTCACGTATTTAACGTCAGCATTAATCAACCAGCCGTCTTTCAAATTAATATCAACACCTGCTTGCAATGCATAACCCCAGCTATCGTTATCCACTTTGATTTTTGAGCCAGCTAGAGCACCTTGTCTGATGTTAAGCTTTTTATCCAAGAAGTTAGTGTAGTTAATACCAGCACCTACGTATGGATCGATTGTTTGGTCAGGATTAAAGTGCCATTGTGCGGTCAATGTTGGAGGCAAAGCATCTACGCTACCCAATAATTGATTACCAACGGTAGTGCCAGCATCACCCTTAATGCTCACATCATGTTTAGAACCAGTCGCCAAGATTAATTCAGCAGCGATGTTTTTGGTGATGTAGTAAGAAATATCCAACTCAGGAATCGTGTGGCTGTCCACAGACAACTCAGCACCCGGTGACATTACGTTGGCTACGTTTTTGTTAACGGTTTTACCCAATTTACTATCTTCATTTGGGCTAACATTAGCAGCACGTACACGCACTACCCAGTCACCTGCTTCTGCTTGCGCTAACATTGGGGCAAATACAGCAGCGATTGCTAACACTAATACTGACTTCTTCATTTTTTACTCTCCACTTAAAAATAAATTAACTAATGCAAATTCGATGGACGAATTATATTGAGCTAATTTCAGATGCATTTTGATTTGCATCAAGTGAAGCGCTGCTAGTAAGAAATTGTTGCCGTTTTACAACGGCAACTTGAGATGTATATCAGTGTTTAAGCGTAAATAAAGCGATAGACTCGACATGCGCCGTGTGCGGGAACATATTAATGACGCCAGCTGCTTTTAATTGGTAGCCTTTTTCATTCACCAACACACCCGCATCGCGTGCCAAAGTGGCTGGGTTGCAAGAGACATAAACGATAGACTCGGGCTGATTGCTAGTATCTAGTGCTTTAACCAATTCAAACGCACCATCACGCGGTGGGTCAACCAGCCACTTATCAAAATGCCCTAAACCAGTTAAGGCTTCCGGTGTCATTTTAAACAAGTCAGCTACGCCAAATTTAACGTGATTAATCGCATTTAACTGCGCGCTCTCATTGGCACGCTCAACCAGATTAGCCAATCCTTCCAAGCCCAAAACCTGTGCACCGCTGCGCGCGATAGGCAACGTAAAGTTACCGATACCACAGAAGAAGTCGGCAATCTTCTCATGTGCCTGTGGTGCAAGTAGCTGCATGGCACGGCGTATCATCACCTGATTAATTTGTGGGTTTACTTGCGTAAACTCGTTCGGTTTGAACGGATAAGTTAAGCCAAACTCCGGCAGGCTATATTGCAACTGACTGCCGCCTAATGGATAAAACGGCTTAATGGTGTCTGGCCCTTTGCTTTGTGTCCAAACCTGCACAGCATGCTCATCTGCAAACGCTTTCAGCAGTGCCTCATCTTGCGCGGTTAAAGGTGCCATAATGCGCAGAATCAACACCACTACAGACTTACCGGTTTGTGCCGTTGCGTCGGGTTCACCCACCGCTAATTCGATTTGAGGTAATTTATCTCGAATGCTTAGTTGCACAATCAAATCTTGCAGTGGTGCGATTAATGCAGAAACTTCCGGCACTAATACTTCACAGCTATTCATGTCCGCAACAAAACGTGTGGATTTTTCATTAAAACCAACCAATACACGCTGTTTCTTCTCTACGTATTTAACACTTAAGCGAGCCTTGTGGCGATAACCCCAAGTTGGGCCATAGAGTGGTGGCAACATGTTTTCAGCTTTCACCTTGCCGATATGCCATAAATCGCTCTCTAGCAAGCGCTGTTTGGTAGCCACCTGGGCGGCAAAATCCAAATGTTGTAATTTACACCCGCCGCATACACCAAAGTGCGGGCACTTAGGAGTGACGCGCTGGTTAGACTGTTTTAACACCTCCACCACATTCGCCACTTCGTAGCTCGGCTTAATCCGCTGCGATTGGAAAGTGACTTTTTCACCCGGCAATGCGCCATCCACAAAAATCGTTTTACCCTCAAAATGGGTAACGCCACGCCCCTCTTGGTCCAGTGATTCAATCACAGCAGTTAGGATTGGTGCTGGTACATTTTCAGCTTGCGCCTTATTTCTTCGTTTTCTCATAGGCTAAATTTTACCGCAGAGCTTGTGTTAGAGGAAATTATCTTATTTTGCTAAACTAGAAATGAGCACGCAAATGACCGCTGACCTCAACAATTAAATACTGCCGTGCCGAAAAACAATGTAGTAACAATAAAAAACGTTTCGCTTTATAACCAACAATAACAATAAGGAAATCAACATGCTTCCAGTTAGATCTACCCTGCTAATCTCGGCTTTACTGCCGTCGTTAATACTCATCGGCTGTGCTGCACCGCAAACGCGTGCGCCCAGTATTAGCAACGCAACCACCGATGCTGAAACAAAAAAACAGCAGGAACTAGTAGTTGAAGACTACATGAGCAACTATAAAAAACTGCAAAATGTTTCTTCACGCATTATCACTAACGGCACGGATTTATGTGGAGATAAAACATCCAGTTACTATGGGTTTAACTATTGGAATCAAGATGGCTTTAAACCAGCTTGGAAAGAGATCACAAAATCTAAATACAACTTGGATGAAAAATTCAGGATTCTGCACGTCGTAGAAAAATCTCCTGCTGAAAAGGCTACACTGAAAGAAGGGGACGTTTTAGTTTCTATTAACCACTGGCTAGTACCAATTGGTAAAGATGCAGATAAACAGTTAGCGCAAAAACTGGCGGAGCAAGGTAAAAGCCTAGGCCCTGTCGAGCTTGCTGTATTAAGAGATGGCGCTGAACATAAAGTATCCATCACACCAGTTAAATCCTGCGACTTTCAAGTACACCTAGCACCAGATGACACCAAAAATGCTTATGCAGATGGTACCAACATTGTCATGTACAAAGGCATGATGGACTTCTTCAAAACCGATGAAGAGATGGCACTAGTACTTAGCCACGAGCTTGCACATAACGCCATGAAACACATCGAAGCTAAAAAGAAAAATGCAACCACCGGTGGAGTTCTAGGCTTGCTGCTGGATATTGCCGCGGCGACTGCGGGCGTAAATACCAATGGTGACTTTAGCCGCATGGGCGCTGGCATTGCTGGCAATGCGTACTCGGTTGAGTTTGAGCAAGAGGCGGACTATGTAGGCCTATACATCATGCAAAAATCCGGCTTTAACATTGATAATGCAGCTGGCTTCTGGCGCAGAATGGCCGTCAATAACTCGCAAGCCATTACCATTAAATCGTCGCACCCTACTACACCACAACGTTTTGTAGCGATTGAGGAAACCGTAAAAGAAATTAAAGGAAAAATTGCAAAGGGTGTAGCACTGACCCCTGAACTTAAGAAATAGCGATTAAAGCAATAACCAGCAAATAACGACAAAAGAGCTAATAGGATCGTACCTATTAGCTCTTTACTGTTTACTCTTGGGCACTCTCTTGCAGGCTACTTCCAAGCAGCCAGAAACTCTGGCCAATGCGGCGCAGCATAACCTGATAACGTATCGCGTACTAGCTCGATTTCTGCGGTATAAGCCTCAGGCGTCAAGTGGCCGCGCATCAATTGGAACCTCAAATAAACCAGATGTGTGTTGGCCACATCAGTTTCACAATAATCTCTGATTTCAGCAATCTTGCCTGCCTTATACGCATCCCAGACCTTGCTGCCATCCATACCTAGCTTACCCGGGAAGCCGCACAGTTTGGCCAAATCATCCAGCGGTGCATTAGCACGGGCATTAAACATTGCCATCACATCCATCAAATCTAAATGCCTAGTGTGATAACGGCTGATATAGTTATTCCACTTAAACTCTTTATCGTCTTCGCCTAAATCCCAATAGCGGCTGGCATTAATACCATGAATCAATGCGCGGTAATGCAGCACAGGCAAATCGAAGCCACCACCGTTCCAGGAGATAATTTGCGGCGTATATTTCTCGATACCATCAAAGAAGCGTTGAATAATTTCAGCTTCTGTTGAGTCCGGGTCACCAAGTGTCCATACTTTAAAGTGCTTGCCTTCACGTAGTGCACAAGAAATGGCGCAAACACGGTGCTGATGTAAAGGTAAAAACTCCGTGCCATTTTGCTGGCGGCGTTGGTGCAAGGCAATATTCGCTACATCTTCATCCGAAACGTCAGCGGGTAAATCCAATAAGCTACGGATACCATCGGTATCAGGAATGGTCTCAATATCAAAAACTAAAGTAGGGGTCATGTCAGGACTTTATTAAAATCTAAGAAAACTCGGAGTAAAGAAAAGGCGAAATAATAAATCTCGACTATTTTTTGGTCCAGCCACTGGCTCCCTGCACCCACCATCCGCCTTGCGCTTTATCAATCCAACGGCTTGCAAAGGTGTTTTGAATTTCAGCTTGCCATTCAGGATGACCGTTTGCTGTCGCAATTTCCTGATAGAGTTTAGCACGGTCTGCATTCTCTGCCGCCACTACCCCGTTTAAGCCTGCACGCTCTTTAAGCGGCACAGCATTCGCATCACGTACCGCAATCAGGCCATCTTTGGTCAAGCCAATAGCGCCACTTGCATAATGCGAAGCAAGCTGGGCATGGCGAGCTTGCATACTGCCCTTAATTGCCGAAATCGCTGGTGTATTTACTTCTAAATCTGCAGCAGCCACAACCACTTGGCTGACAAGCGTCGCTATCAATAACATCACACTGAATAATATTTTTTTCATCATCATTCCTTCAATTCCATCATTTATTTGCTTAAATTTAAGCCGTACTTCAAGTTACTGAGGCTCTACCGTAGTTGTGCTTGGCTTCTCCGCGCCATTTTTCAGCTGCCATACATCATCAATAATCTTATCCGCGGCTTTTTCTGCGGCAGCTGCTGGAAAATAAATGTTAATAGTGACGCAAGCGGGTAAAGCGCATGCCAGTAACAAGGCGATTGACCAGTTTTTCATTACCTATCCTTTTATCGTTGAATGTATTGCGTTAAAACTATTTAAATTCAGGGAGCTTTGTGCATCATATATATTGCAGCATTTATCCAAAATGCACAGTGTGCTAACGCACTACAGCCTTAGTGTTGCCGTCAATCACGCGCTCAATACGTGCCAACAACTCGCTCCAGCCTACTGTCTGATTGTACCCCATCACCGTAATCGCAGGGATGCCACTTCCTTTAACGATAATGTACCCATGCGCGGTTGACTCCACACCACCCATTTCGCAAATATCATTGCGTAAGCGGCAACTTAGCCCCATCTTGCCATAATTAAACTGCTCAAAAAAACGTAAAAAACTACGCTGCACCGCAGCAGCAGCTCCACCGCCACCTAATGCTGAAATATTTTCTACCGCTCGTTGTGAAATCTTTTTGGGATATTTACCGGGGCTACTCTGTATCCGTGCATCAAAGGTCACCGGCTTCCAGTTTTGCAGCTCCAAGCCTTTAATATCACCATCCAATTTACCTTCAATCGCACCAAATGAAAATGTGCGGGTAAGCTCGCCTAGCTCTAAATTTCTTAAGGCAATATCCGCATTTAATTTAGGCGCAATGCCCAAGGGCGTGCGCATAGTCAGCTGTGTGACCGTCGCTGTGCCATTAAATACATTGAGTACCACACTGCCATCCGTAGTGAGTATGCCGCCACTGTAGGTCACTAAAGGAATTTGCGCTGACGCCTTACCTAACATTCGTGGCAGCTTAAGTTGCGTACTAAAGCCTTCCATCGAAATTGGCTCCAACTTAGCGCTCAAATGCCAAAACCACTCATTGTGCAGACGCGTTGCTGATAGATTAGATAAGCTTAAAGCACCATCTAACACTGGCAGACGAATATTAGCCGCAGTGATTGCATAGCGGTTCACCTCTGCATTAATTTCGGTTTGACCTAACGGCAAATTGAGCAAACTGCCACGCGCATAACTCAAGCGTACCGGGTTGGATGCCTCGTAACTCCATGGGATATTTGCATTTAGCTGATAAAACGCAAACTTATTATTAATATCCACCACATCTACATCATTCAGCTGCAAATTGAATGATTGCAACTCTGTATTTTTTACTTTAAGTTGCAATGCGGCCGTGCCATCAATCGTCGCATTATTAAATGCGGTATTGCCTAACAATGGCTTGAACAGCAAAGGATAAGCCGCACCAATATCTAGTTTTGGTAGTTTGGCATTTAAATCCAGCAGCTTAAAGTCACTAAGACGCACAGCGCCATCAGCATCCAGCTCACCCACACGGTTAATTTTAAAATGCGCCCGATTAACCTCAAGCACATCATCTCTTAACGTGCCAGCCGCCTGCAACGCATGACCGCCACTTTCAATATAAAAAGGCTGCCAGAATACTTCACCAGCTTGCCAATCCAGAGAGGTTCGCCAACGCCAGCCTTGCGCTTCACGTTTTAGTGCAATGGCCATTACACCGCTCAGCTTTTCTGCTGCATGCAACCCAGCTTCATCACTAAAGCTGCCGCCCTTTAAGTATAGAGCCGCATCAATATCCAGCTGATTGCGCTGAAATAAATGGTTGATATCCAAATTAAAAGGCAAATCTAGGCGTGTGCTTTTTAAGCGACCATTGTCACAGCGCACCGCATCAACACTGCGCCGTTGTGGCAGATTGCAACTGAGATCTAGTTGCGTCCACGCATTAGGTTTGTGCTGCACATCTGCTTCTGCTGGTTTTAATGCCGCATGTAACGTAACGCTAGGTTTAGGCTGGGTCAGCTGAACCTTCAGTGCAATGTCTTTGGCAGTGCCCATTGCATGCTCAAGACGCTCTACGCTGATAGAAACCTCAGAAACCGCATGTGCAGCAATGCTATAGCAGATTAAACAGCAAACACTAACAATGCGACTAAGCGCGCTCATATTGGGTGGGCTACGACGGATAAACACCTGTAGAGAGGTAACGATCACCTCTGTCACACACAATGCTGACAATCACGGCATTTTCCACACGTTTAGACAATTGCAATGCGGCATACAAAGCCCCTCCGGATGAAATGCCGGCAAATATACCTTCCATTGTGGCTAATTTGCGTGTGGTATCTTCGGCATGCTTCTGGCTCACGTAAATCAGTTCATCCACCGCACTGGCATTATAAATACTCGGCAGATACGCTTCCGGCCATTTACGAATACCAGGAATTTGCGCCCCTTCTTCAGGCTGTACGCCCACAATTTGAATATTAGGATTTTGCTCTTTCAAAAAACGTGAGGTACCCATGATAGTGCCAGTTGTGCCCATGCTAGATACAAAATGTGTGACTTTACCCTCGGTATCACGCCAGATTTCAGGGCCTGTCCCCTCATAATGTGCTAATGGATTGTCTGCATTGCCAAATTGGTCAAGCACAATACCTTCGCCTTCTGCCTGCATTTTCATGGCAACATCGCGTGCTAGTTCCATACTGCCATCTTTAGGGGTCAGCACTAACTCTGCGCCATAGGCTTTCATGCTTTGGCGGCGCTCTACGCTCTGGTTGTCTGGCATGACCAAGATCATTTTATATCCGCGCATCGCCGCCACCATCGCCAGCGCGATACCGGTATTGCCGCTCGTTGCTTCAATCAAAGTATCGCCCGGTTTAATCTCGCCACGGGCTTCTGCACGCGTAATCATCGAGTACGCAGGTCTATCTTTCACTGAACCGGCTGGGTTATTCCCCTCAAGCTTCAATAAAATAGTATTACTGGTATTCCCCGCCATACGTTGCAATTTAACTAATGGCGTATTGCCGACGAAGTTGTCTATCGTTTTGTACATTCAATCAATTCTCTGCTGTTTCACATCTGTTGTCATTTAGATTTACTTTTTACTATTTAATTTAAGCAAATACACGGCATACGCACCAAAACCGATAAAAGCGATAAGCGACATCTGCGGGATAGTCAGCCCTAAAAATGTCCAGTCAATCGCAGCGCAATCACCAGTGCCTTTAAACACTAGCGTCAAGGCTTTTTGTAATGGGAAGTTCTCAAACATGTAATCAAAACCCACGCCACAGTCTGCAATCATCTCTTCTTTATGTGCTTGTATCCACCAATGGCGAATGGCAACACCCGCGCCGCCCAATGCTGCCAACACTTGAAATAGTGATTGAAACTTCAAGCACTTAGGCACCAATGCCGCCACTAAAAACAAAACACCCAGTGACATAAACACGATACGCTGTGAGATGCACAACGGACAGGGCTCCAAGCCGAATTTTGTTTGTATCCACAATGCCAGCCCAACCAATGCAAAGCAGCCCACAAAACCAATGAAATAACCTGTTCGTCCAATAAGAATTTTATTTAGCATGATGTCCGTCACGATATAATCTCAAAAAATCATTTTAACGGATTAAGCCCATTTTGACAGACTTCGCAGCAAATTTATCTCAGGAAGGCGCCTCCAACGCTAAAGTGCTGACTGTCAGCGAACTTAACCGCATGGCAAAAAATATTTTGGAACAAAGCTTTCCACTGTTTTGGGTCTCTGGCGAGGTGTCTAACTTTACGCGTGCGGCCAGTGGCCATTGGTACTTTTCACTCAAAGATGCAGGTGCGCAAGTGCGTTGCGTCATGTTCAAGGGCCGCAATAGTTACGTTGATTTCACCCCGCGTGAAGGAGATAAAATCGAAGCCCGTGCAACTGTAACGCTATACGAAGCACGTGGTGACTTTCAACTTACGGTAGAGTTTGTGCAGCGTGCAGGGCTAGGTGCACTATTTGAAGCGTTTGAAAAACTAAAAAGAAAACTCAGTGCCGAAGGCTTGTTTGATGCCAATGTAAAACGTGCAATTCCTCAACACCCTAAGCAAATTGGGATTATTACCTCTGCTGATGCAGCGGCATTAAGAGATGTGCTGACTACACTGAAGCGCCGCATGCCCAATATCCCGATTATTATTTACCCTACACCAGTGCAAGGTAAAGGCGCGGCACAACTTATCGCCAATGCAATCAACACAGCATATGAACGTGCTGAGTGCGATGTGCTTATTATTTGCCGCGGCGGTGGCAGTATTGAAGACTTATGGCAGTTTAATGAAGAAATTGTCGCCCGCGCGATTGCCAACTGCACAATCCCCACCATTAGCGGCGTTGGTCATGAAACGGATTTTACCATCAGCGATTTTGTAGCAGATATTCGTGCGGCAACGCCAACAGCCGCCGCTGAGCTAGCAACACCATCACGTGCAGACATGCTCAATAAAACCAATCAATTGAAGCTAGAACTGGCTAAAAGCATGCAATTTGTACTTAACCAGAAGTCTCAGGCTTTGGACTACCTAGCGCGCAGACTGATTTCACCATCACAGCAAATCGCGCAGCAAAAAAATCAAGTCACTCAATTGGCTAATCGCCTTAACCATAGCATGAATCAACAGTTGCGCGGCAAGCAAGAAACCTTGTTACGACTGCAACAAAACCTACAACATCTAAACCCTAAAGCAGTACTAACAAGAGGTTATGCCCTGGTGCAAACTAAATCAGGCACTATTGTCAGTGCTAGCTCACAATTAACAAGCGGCGATGAAGTAACGCTAACCCTTGGTAGCGGCGCAGCCGATGCGACGATTAGAACAATTATGAATGAATAAGTTACTCGTTAGATAGAAAACATAAACGCACAAAGTTTCACCCAGGTGCGTTTTTAAAGTGTCGCTAGATTTTAGCGTTTATAGATTACTTACCTATTTGATTGCCAATTACACCACCAACGGCAGCGCCACCAACGGTACCTAATGCACTACCTCCAGTCAGTACAGCACCAGCAACACCGCCAACTCCGGCACCTATTGCAGTACTTTTATCGCGTGCGGACATACTGCTACAGCCAACCGCGCTTAATAAAACAAAAGCCATCATTAAATTGGTTACATACTTATTTGTCGTGTTCATCACTTAGCCTCTTTTCTTACATTTTTAACAAGAATTATTGTTATGTAAAAATCTGTTCCAACCTGCGACTAAATGAATACTCACTCAACCATTGATACTAACATTTTGATTAAATTAAACAGTCACTGAATGCACTTCATCTTGAGCCAAGTCAGTTTAATAAGTGTTCATCATTAAGGAGTTACTGTCGGTGCGGTACAACACCTTACGTAAAAAATAACTGACTAGAGTGATAAAGCGCAGGCGCAGCTACTTAAAAATGCATTAGCCGTGCAAGAGCAGTCATGAGGCTTTTATTACACCCTACACAGCGCCTCATTGCTCAATGACACAATAGTTAATACCAATATGCCAGTGTTCGCCACGAGAGGGTGATAGATGCCACTGAGAAATTACAATATGCAGGTGCAATTAAATATAACCGAAACAGAATACTTGTTTAGACTGACAACTTCCATCCACTCACGCCATTTCCAAATAAGGCATGATTGATTGAATAATAGAAGCTTGTTACTAAGCAAATAGCTAGTTAACGACGCCCTATCAGCAAGCCAATCACCACGCCTAAACTAGCTGCAAACCCTATCGCACGCCAAGGATTTTCATGTACATAAACATCCGTTGCTTTAGTTGCAGCTTTTACATTTAATAAGACATCAGTTTGCAGACTTTCCAACCTAGCACGTACTCGACTAAGTGATTTTTCTGATTTAGCACGAATCTCTGCGAGCTTTTTATCGCCAGTGTCTATTGTTGCAGCTAACAAAGCTTCCGCATCAAGCATCACCTCTTTAATCTCACCCACCAATTGATTTGAATGAATCTGGTTAGAAATATTGTCCATATATACTCCATTAATTTTAAAGATTATTTACGTGTGACTAGTCACGCAACACCAGCAATCATTGCCAAAGCACTCGCCCATGATATGCACTGACGCCAAGCCTAACACCTAAACAATGACCAAGATTATCGCCATTGTTTCAAGTATTTTGATACCTTCGATCCAAGCGCCAACGTCATCAAAGTTTTAATCTAACTTCATCAGTTATTTTTTTAAGATGCATGTCATTTTTAACTGACTTCACACCGTTAATTTCGCTTACAGCATCAACGGTCTTGTCAATTTCAGATTAAGAATTAACAAAATCATTTAACTGAACAACACTTTTAAAAGTCAACTTCTGCACTTCAATTTATCAAACATAACCTATCATCCATCTAAACCTAGCTTGCCTCTGTGCACTATCGTACATAACGGCCGATGGCATTATTAATACTCGCTACTCACCAAAATCCTAATACTTCTCACATAATCATTGGTTTCGTACGAAAATTGGCTGATAATAGCGAACTCAATTATTAGTATTCACATCACACGACAATGTCATCAGCCTCTGGTAGCAACACCAATCGCTCAGCACTTACGCTTGCCGCACTAGGCGTGGTTTTTGGAGATATTGGTACAAGCCCCCTCTATACCATTAAAGAAGTGTTTTCAGTTGGTGCACATCCGGTACCACTCACTGAAACCAATATGTTTGGTATTTTATCGCTCATTGTTTGGGCGCTTATCATGGTGGTGTCGGTTAAATACGTCGCATTTGTGATGCGAGCGGATAACCGTGGCGAAGGCGGCATTATGGCGCTGTTGGCACTGGCGAGTCGCAACGTTGCAAACAACCCAAAAAAACAGCGCAACATCATGCTATTAGGCATTTTAGGTGCTTGTATGTTTTATGCAGATGGCATTATTACCCCTGCAATTTCAGTATTATCAGCGGTGGAAGGTTTGGAAGTTTCCGCCCCTATTCTGCACCCGCTTATCCTCCCGATTACACTGGTCGTATTATTTCTCTTATTCTGGGCACAAAATAAAGGTACCGCACTGGTAGGCGCTTTTTTTGGCCCTATTATGCTGATATGGTTTAGTACCTTAGCAGTATTGGGCATCCATGGCATTATGCAGTACCCGGCCATCATCAATGCGCTCAACCCGATTTACGCTATCCACTTCTTCCAACTCAGCCCTTGGATTGCCTTTGTGGCATTAGGCGCGGTGGTGCTGGCGGTAACTGGTGCTGAAGCACTCTATGCCGACATGGGGCACTTTGGGCGCTTTCCGATTCGTATGGCATGGTTCGGCTTTGTATTGCCTGCACTCATCTTGAACTATTTTGGACAAGGCGCACTTGTGCTCAAAAATCCAGCTGCAGTCAAAAATCCTTTTTACCTGCTTGCGCCTGAATGGATGTTATTCCCGCTAATTATCTTAGCGACCATGGCGGCAGTAATCGCCTCGCAAGCAGTGATTACCGGCGCGTTTTCCGTATCACGCCAGGCATTGCAACTGGGCTTTTTGCCACGTATGCATGTATCGCACACCTCTGAAAGCCAACAAGGGCAAATCTACATGCCGCGCGTTAACTGGGGGCTAATGATTGCGGTTATGGTCCTTGTCATCGGCTTTGGTTCATCAGGCAATCTGGCAGCAGCCTACGGGATTGCTGTGACCGGTGACATGGTGATTACCACCCTACTGGCTGGCATTGTGTTCCACAACTTATGGGGCTGGAGCAAACTGCGCACCGGTGCCTTGGTTGCCCTATTTTTAACTGTTGATATTGCGTTCTTTAGTGCCAATGTACTTAAAATTCCTGATGGCGGCTGGGTGCCGTTAATCATTGGCGTGGTCATTTTCACCTTGATGATCACCTGGAAAACTGGCCGCAACATGCTGTACAAGCACCTTAAAAACGAAGCGATGGCATTGGATCCTTTCATCGAAGCCATTAGTGCACACCCACCAATGCGCGTTGCCGGCACTGCATTATTCATGACCCCCAACCCAGAGGGCGTTCCGCATGCCATGTTGCATAATCTGAAGCACAATAAAGTGTTGCATGAGAAAGTGGTGATCCTGACGGTGAAGTTCTTAGACTTTCCGCGTACCGCACCTAGTGACCGCGTGACCGTTGAAGTCTTACCGCATGAGTTTTACCGCGTGACGGTGCAGTACGGGTTTAAAGATGAGCCAGACTTACCTAGAGACCTCGCACTGTGCGCAGAAAAAGGCTTGGTGCTGGAGGCAATGGACACCTCCTACTTTATCGGTAAAGAAATTTTAATTGCACATGAATCTCCAGAAATGGCTTACTGGCGCAAAAAAATATTTATTGGGCTATTCCGCAGTGCAGAAACAATTACCAACCAGTTTAAGCTGCCACCCAACCGTGTGGTTGAACTTGGGACGCAAGTCACCTTCTAACACTGGGTAAGATGTAAATCTTGGGGAAAGCAAAGTAAGTCGTCAAGCGAGATGAAATACAAGGCCTACGAGACGCAGGAACCGAGATATTGTGCGGCATTCAGCGAGGCTGCAAATACCGAGCAACGAGACGATTCGCTGACTCAGGCACTTGTTTCGTGTTTTCCCTTATTTTAGTTATCGCATGACATTCAACCAAACTGCATGTCATGCGTTACTGTTTAGACCACGCCAACGGATTAATAAAAATGATACCTCTATTCAGATTCAAACGGTCCAGCCTCATTATCTCAGCAGTATTCATGGCTTACTTAAGCGGCTGCGCCACCACAACCCAAGACAGCGTATCCGGGGTGAAACGTACTCAGTTACTACTCTTGCCGGAGTCACAAGTCACCACCATGTCGACTCAGGCTTATACCCAAACATTGCAAGAGGCTGAAAAGAAAAAAACCCTCAATGCCAATAAAACGCAGCTTGAGCGCGTACGAAAAATCTCCAACAGGCTTATCGCTCAGGTCGGTGTATTTAGACCAGATGCCTCCCAGTGGAAATGGGAAGTCAACGTAGAAAATAATGACGAACTTAATGCTTATTGCATGCCTGGCGGAAAAATCATGGTGTACACAGGCTTGATAGATAAACTAAAAGCGACCGATGATGAACTAGCCGCCGTTATTGGCCATGAAATCGCCCATGCACTGCGTGAACACGGGCGCGAGCGCATGTCACAAGCATACGTGCAACAGTTTGGTTTGCAGGCCCTAGGCGCGGTGCTGTCTTCCAGTACCGGCGCTGTTGTTGGTAATGCATCCATGCAGGCGGCCAGCATGGGCTCACAACTGTTTTTTGCGTTACCTAACGGACGCGAGCAAGAGCGTGAGGCTGATAAAATTGGTTTAGAGCTTGCCGCGCGTGCTGGTTACAACCCAGACGCCGCCGTCACCTTGTGGCAAAAAATGGAGGCGCAAGGCGGTGCAAAACCACCTGAGTTTCTTAGCACTCACCCAGCCAGTGCAAGCCGCATTGCAGAATTACGTGCATTAGCGCCTAAAGTTAGGCCGCTTTACAACGCAGCAAAAACTGGCAAGTAACCCTCACTGATAGCGATTACTCAAGCGCACAGCGTAAGTTGTGCGCTTTATTTTTGGGCTATTCTCCTGTTTGAGTTAAAATGTCGCATTAATTAATTTACCAACTTATTCAAAATCAATAGAGACTTTTATGGATCCACGTCAAAGCATTATCGAAGCAGCGTTTGAAGACCGCGCCAACATCAACCCAGGCAATGCATCTGCTGAAATCAAAGCTACTGTAGCGTCTGTGCTTGCAGATTTAGATAGCGGCAAACTACGTGTAGCTAGCCGTGTAGCTGATACGCAACAATGGGAAACACACCAATGGTTGAAAAAAGCAGTTTTGCTTTCATTCCGTCTGAAAGACAATGAGTTAATGGACGATGGCGTCACCAAATACTTTGATAAAGTACCGCCAAAATTTGCTGATTACACTGAAGAAGATTTTAAAGCAGGCGGCTTCCGTGTGGTGCCGAATGCAATCGTACGTCGCGGTTCATTTATCGGTAAAAATGCGGTACTGATGCCTTCATACGTTAACATCGGTGCTTATGTAGGCGAAGGCACTATGGTAGACACGTGGGCAACCGTAGGTTCATGTGCACAAATCGGTAAAAACGTACACTTAAGCGGTGGCGTAGGTATTGGTGGCGTATTAGAGCCTGTACAAGCTGGTCCTACCATCATTGGTGACAACTGCTTCATCGGCGCTCGTTCTGAAGTAGTTGAAGGCGTCATCGTTGAAGACAATTGCGTGATCTCAATGGGTGTTTATATTGGTCAATCAACCAAAATCTACGACCGCGAAACAGGTGAAGTGTTCTACGGCCGCGTACCAGCAGGTTCTGTAGTGGTTTCAGGTAACTTGCCATCAAAAGATGGAAGCTACAGCCTTTACTGTGCAGTAATCGTGAAAAAAGTGGATGCTAAAACACTAGGTAAAGTTGGCATTAACGAATTACTTCGCGGTATTTAAGCTTTAGAAGCCCAAAATACAATGCTCACGCTTTATGGCATTCCAAATTGCAACACCGTAAAAAAAGCCCGCACTTGGCTTGATGAAAAGGGTGTTGCCTATACATTTCATGATTTCAAAAAATCGGGCATTGATGCAGCAACGATTCAGCAATGGCTGACCCAATACCCTTGGGAAAAACTCATCAACCGTGCCGGCCTGACCTGGCGCGGGCTTGATGAAGCAACAAAATCCAGTATTACCGACAACACGGCCGCCACGGCACTCATGCAAGCTAAAACCTCAGTGATCAAACGTCCTATTTTAGTCAACGATAATAAAATCATAGGCTTGGGCTTTGATGAAACTTTATACAGAGAATCCTTTCTACCATGAGCACAACTTTAGAGTTAGCAATCGACCTCCTGCAACGTCAATCAAACACACCGCTAGATGCTGGCTGTCAAGAGTTGATGATTTCACGCTTAGAGCCATTGGGCTTCAAAATCGAGCGTATGCGCTTTGGGGATGTTGATAACTTTTATGCACGCCGCGGTACAACAGCACCATTGCTGGTATTTGCAGGCCATACCGACGTGGTACCGACCGGTCCATTAGATAAATGGCACACGGCACCATTTGAACCAACCATTAAAGACGGTATGCTCTATGCGCGTGGCGCAGCGGACATGAAAACCTCTTTAGCTGCGTTTATCACTAGCATTGAAGACTTTGTGGCAGAAAATCCAAACCATCAAGGCTCTATCGGTCTACTAATTACCTCAGATGAAGAAGGTATCGCGGTTAACGGTACGGTAAAAGTGGTAGAAGCACTGAAAGCGCGCGGTGAGTTGATTGATTACTGTATCGTTGGCGAGCCAACCAGCAATAAAAAAGTCGGCGACATGATTAAAAATGGCCGTCGCGGTTCGCTCTCTGGCAACTTGGTGGTTAAAGGCATACAAGGTCACATTGCCTACCCGCACTTGGTAAAGAACCCCATTCACATGGTAGCACCCGCTATTAAAGATATGGTGGAAACGGTATGGGACAACGGCAACGAATACTTCCCGCCTACGTCATGGCAGATATCCAATATGAATGGCGGCACAGGTGCTACTAACGTGGTGCCGGGTGAAGTAGAGATACTGTTCAACTTCAGATTCTGCCCGGAGCTTGATGGTGCAGGCAGTACAGAGCAAAACTTAAGAAGCCGCGTGCATGCGATTTTAGATAAGCATGAACTAGAGTACACACTGGAGTGGGAGTACTCTCCGCCTTACATCACGCCACGCGGCAACCTTGTAGAAGCCATTTCTGGTGCTATTGAGCAGGCTTACGGCATTACACCAGAACTATCAACCACAGGTGGCACCTCGGATGGGCGCTTTATTGCAGACATCTGCAAACAAGTGATTGAGTTCGGGCCGCTCAATGCAACCATCCATAAACTAAATGAATGTGTAGGCGTGGCCGATATAGAGCCACTGAAACAAACTTATCAATTAACCATGGAAAAGCTTTTGAAATAGCAGGTAAACGTGAGGCGGTTTGATCAAAGACCGCCTGTTTATACGCTCAATCCAATCGCTGACAAAATAATGACCTACAATCAAGAAACTACCGAACTGCTGACAATACGTGACTGGATCAGATTCGCCGTGAGCCAATTTGAAGTCTCCGACATTTTTTACGGTCACGGCACAGACAACAGCTACGACGAAGCGGTGTGGCTCGTCATGGGGGCATTGCACCTACCACTAGATACACTTGATAACTTTCTAGACGCAAAGCTTACCAACAGCGAGCGCAGCAAACTCGCTAGCTTTGTAGAACAACGCATTACCAAACACACACCCACCGCTTATCTGTTAAAACAAGCTTGGTTGCAAGGCTTTAAATTCTTTGTTGATGAACGCGTGCTGATTCCACGCTCTTTTATTGCCGAACTATTAGTCAATGATGGTTTAGCACCTTGGATTGAGTTCCCGGAGCTAATCAACAATGCGGCAGACATTTGCACTGGTAGCGGCTGTTTAGGCGTGCTATTAGCGGATGCATTCCCAGATGCTGCAGTCGATGTGATTGATATTTCACAAGATGCGATTGATGTGTGTAACATCAATATCAACAGCTACGGTTTACAAGACCGTATCACCGCCATTAAATCTGATATGTTTAGCCAACTAAAAGGCAAACAATACGACTTAATCATTAGCAACCCTCCCTACGTAGATGCACCATCCATGGCTGCATTGCCCGCAGAATATCGCAATGAGCCACAACTGGCCCTCGGCAGTGGTGTTGCTGGCCTGGACCATACGCATACCATTTTGCGCGAAGCTGCCAACTATTTGACTGAAGACGGGATACTCGTTGTTGAAATTGGCCACAACCGTGATGCAGTGCTCGAAGCTTACCCAGACCTACCATTTACTTGGCTAGAAGTGTCGTCAGGTGATGCTTTTGTATTCCTACTCACTCGCGATCAATTAGTAGCACTGTAGCAATTACAGCTAGATACCTATCAAACACCAGACGGCAAGCAAAGGATTACTTGCTGTCTAGTGATACACCCGCCGCACACCGCGCGAACAGCCTGCCCACACAAGGCGTTTTTCTATTAGTAAAGCAGCTGTGATAAGCACGAATATCAACAAACACATCCGCAATTAAAACGCTACATTCAGAATAAATACAGCCAGTCGCACATTGCGATTATAATTCGGCAGTATTCTCACTCTCTGTGACATAAAAAACTGTAACGAGAAGCGAATGTCAGTCGCCAACACGACGCAATAAAACCAACTATATATACACAATTACCAGCAAGGTTAACCCATTTTGAACGACACCCCAACAATCAGCTGGCAAGAAGCTAGCAAAACCAAAACCAGCGTATGGCACTCTGAAAATGCAACGCCTGCACCAAAAAAAGTACAGGTTGCAGATGACACCATCAAAGCCGATGCTGCTTACAAGCTATGCTGCGAAGGCACGGCACTGTTATGGCGCGGTGATTTTCAAAATGCAAAACAGCTGATGCAGGCCATCTCGCGCAGAATCGATCGCCCGGGTAAAAAGCCGAAAAAAGCACCCACCAATATGACGGAAGCGTTTCATTTGCATCGCCAAGCGCAATCACAAAAGGCTCGTATTTTGGGCATGTTATTGCTAGAAGTCAGTGTAGGCTATCATATCAATCTACGTCGTGCCCCAGATATCAAAGCCGCTTGCGAGCATGCCTACGGCAAAAGTACACAGTCATTTGTGGTGTCCTTACGGGAGATTCTAGGTTTAATCGGTGCTTACGAGTGGAGCAAAAATGGCGTAGAAATTAGTGTCATTAACAATAAAATCCACCCGAGCTACGGTGTGTTTTCACCGATTCGCGGAGAATACCTAACGCTAGTAGATACAGCGCCATTGCCGACTCCATGTACCACAGCGTTTGACATTGGTACCGGTACCGGCGTGCTGGCGGCAATACTGGCAAACCGTGGTGTAAAAACTGTTATTGCAACCGACAATGCGCAACGCGCATTGGACTGCGCACAAAAGAATATCAACCAGCTTGAGATGAAAAATGCAGTGACAGTGCTCAATGCAAACCTATTCCCAGATGAGTCATACGGCAAAGCTGATTTAATTGTATGTAATCCACCATGGTTACCAGCAAGACCAAGCTCAGTGCTGGAGTCTGCCATCTATGATGAGAACAGCCAAATGCTAAAAGGCTTCTTAAATGGCCTTAAAGCGCATTTAAACGATGCTGGTGAGGGCTGGTTAATACTTTCAGACTTTGCTGAACACTTAGGCTTAAGAACACGCGATGAGCTTCTGGCATGGATAAGCGCAGCAGATTTAAAAGTAATTGATAAAATGGACACCAAAGCATCACACAACAAAACACTAGATGCGAGCGACCCTTTGCATGCAGCAAGAAAAGCAGAAGTGACCTCATTGTGGCGCCTAGGTAGAGCTTAAGGGGTGCTTTGACCGCAGGTAGAAAGCATCTCAGGTGACATTGATGCTCTAATAAAAATGGCTAAAGATTTAATCTTTAGCCATTTTTTTATGCTTAACAATCAACCCAGACAAACAAATGTTATTAAAGTGTTGCCTCTGAGTGAAATGGTTAAAATCGTACTAACCGCGCCCGCGATTCCTGTCGCTCTTCTTCTGCATCTGTGGCGCGTTTAAATCACTGGTCTGACGCACACGACGATTAGCTGCTGGTTTTCTTGGTGCGGGTTTCTTAGCAGCTGTACCACGTGCTGAATCCGGTTTACCTCGATAGCCCTTAGCATCGCCTTCAGCGGCATCACGCGGTGGTCTATCCAACGCACTAACACGTTGCTTACGTACTTTTGGCGTAAACACCGCGGTTGATTTTAATTTCTCGCGTTGTGTTAATTGGCGTAACGGTGCTTTTGGTACTGGCAAGTCTGCCCATTCTAATAAACCGACAACTTCTTTTTGTTCCAACTTCAGCATTTTACCGCGCTTAACACGTGGAGGTAGGTTCACCGGGCCAAAGCGCACGCGCATTAGTCGGCTTACAGGTAATTGGAACGCCTCAAACAGCCTACGCACCTCACGGTTACGGCCTTCACGCAGAATCACCTGATACCAGTGGTTTGCACCTTCTCCGCCCTGCGGGATAATGCTGTCAAAATTAGCTGGGCCATCTTCCAGCTCGATACCTTCTTTAAGCTGTGCGATTTGACCTTCTGTCAATTCACCAAAAATACGCACTGCATACTCACGTTCTACTTCATAGCGTGGGTGCATAAATCGGTTTGCTAGCTCACCTGAAGTTGTGAATATCAATAAGCCACTGGTATTCATATCCAAACGGCCAATGGCAATCCATTTACCATGTTTCACTTTTGGTAATTTATCAAACACGCTAGCACGACCTTCCGGGTCGTCCTGGCTCACGATTTCACCTTCAGGTTTATGGTAAATCAATACCTGCGGTAACTCAGGCTCAAACGGCAAACGTAATGGGCGGCTATCTAAACGTACCACATCATGCTCAGTCACGCCTGCACCTACCTCGGCAACTTTACCGTTAACGGTCACACGGCCGCTGACAATCAGCTCTTCCATGTCGCGACGCGAACCTAAGCCCGCCAATGCCAATAGCTTGTGCAAGCGTTGCGTTGGTACAGCTGGCGCATCTGGATCTACAGCAAGCGGTGTGAAATTGGTAGTTGGTCTGCGTACAGGACGTTGCGGATCGCGTTGTTGCTTAAAAGGACGTGCCATGATAATTCGCTAATTTGATTGAATATTGCAATTTTACCGCAGATAAAGTAAATCGCAGTAGATAAAATAGATTTATCACCAGTGATGACAGTGATATCGACACTTAGGGTTGCAATATCAAGATTGTTTTATTGAGATTAAGTGACTAGGTTTGCCGACTTTAGCTTGGCTGACTGTTTTGCAATTTGCAATCAAATCGCAAAAAAATAAAGCAGTCTGGCATGTTTACTTAGATGCGATTGTTACGCCTCAGGCTGCACAAATACTTCCATCGCCGGCAACTCATCCAAAGAACGTAAGTTAAAGTCATTCAAGAAATGCTTAGTGGTTGCATACAAAGAGGGGCGGCCCGGCACCTCGCGCTGACCAACCACATCTACCCAGTCACGTTCTTGTAACTGACGCATCACATTAGGGTTAACGGCCACACCTCGAATCTCTTCAATATCACCACGCGTTACGGGTTGGCGATAAGCAATAATCGCGAGGGTCTCCATCACCGCACGCGAGTATTTCACCTGTTTTTCTGGATGCAGACGCATTAAATAAGTCGTATATTTTTCCCGCGCCTGAAAACGATAGCCAGAAGCCACCTGCACCAATTCCATGGTGCGCTCTGCCCAATCCTGCTTTAATTCATCGAGCAGCATGCGCAGCGTTGCACGCTCCATGCGCTCAGTAAATAAGCGCAGCATGTCATCTAAAGACAATGGCTGATGTGAGGTCAGCAAGGCTGCCTCCAACACATTTTTCAATTCACGAATATTACTGGCTTCACTCATCGCTGTTGATTTGTACATATATCGGTGAAAAAGCCTGCTGCTGCGTAATGCGCAATAAACCTTCGCGTGCAAGCTCCAATATCGCTAAAAAACATACCACTAATTTTGGAATACCATCATGGGCGATATCAAACAGTTCAGTAAATTCCAGCATGCGTGCAGATTGTAAGCGACGCAGAATCAGGCTCATATGCTCTCGCACAGAAAGCTCAGCACGCCCTACTTTATGATGCTGAAAGTGGCTAGCCCGCTTCAGCACATTACGCCACGCCTCAGTCAGGTCAACTAAGCTGACTTCCGGTGGCTTCACTAAACTGATTTGTTCAAAATAGGCACTGGCAACGCTAATACCATCACCAACTTTCGGCATCTCATCCAGTCTCTGCGCTGCAAGTTTGATGGCCTCATACTCCATCAGGCGTCGCACCAGTTCAGCGCGCGGGTCATCTTCTTCTGCGATTTCTGCCGGTTTAGGCAATAACATGCGTGATTTAATTTCAATCAGCATCGCCGACATCAGCAAATAATCCGCGGCCAGTTCCAGCTTGATTGCCCGCATTTTTTCTACATACTGCACGTACTGACGGGTTAAGTCCGCCATCGGAATATCTAGAATATCTAAATTATGTTTACGGATTAAATACAGCAACAAATCCAGCGGGCCTTCAAAGGCCTCTAGGTAAACCTCCAAGGCATCTGGCGGAATATACAAATCCTTGGGGAGGGTTGTGAATTCCTCACCCTTAATTTTCGCATTGCGCTGGGCCTCTATCACCATATAGCGCTAGCTATAATTCAACCCCATCGCATCACGCACATCACGCATGGTTTCACGCGCTAGCTTTCTTGCACGCTCGCAACCATCAGCAACAATGTTTTTCACTAAGGTTGGGTCTTCTGCATACTCTGCAGCACGTTCTTGAATCGGTTTTAGCTCTTTAAGCACACCCTCAATCACTGGGCCCTTACACTCAATACAGCCGATGCTTGCGCCTCGACAGCCAGATTGCACCCAATCTTGGGTAGATTTGTCTGAGTAAATTTCATGCAACTGCCATACTGGGCACTTTGCCGGATCACCTGGATCAGTGCGACGAATACGCGCAGGGTCTGTCGGCATGGTTTTGATTTTTTTAGCAACGCTATCTACATCTTCACGTAATGAAATCGTGTTGTTGTACGATTTAGACATTTTTTGGCCATCTAAACCTGGCATTTTTGATGCCGGTGTTAACTTGTAGTCTGGCTCGATCAAAATCATTTTGCCACCGCCCTCAAGATAACCCAGCAAACGCTCTTTATCACCCATGCTCATGCCTTGTTGCTCTTGAATCATCGCGCGTGCTGTTTCCAAGGCTTCTTCGTCGCCACTTTGCTGATAAGCGGTACGCATTTCCTGATAGAGCGAACCGCGTTTGCTGCCTAGTTTTTTAATCGCGGCTTCAGCTTTTTCTTCAAAACCTTTTTCTTTGCCGTAAATATGGTTAAAGCGACGCGCAATCTCACGCGTAAATTCAATATGCGGAATTTGGTCTTCACCTACAGGCACCTGTGTTGCCTTGTAGATTAAGATATCGGCACTTTGCAGTAATGGATAACCTAAAAAGCCATAGGTTGATAAGTCTTTACTTGATAACTTTTCTTGCTGGTCTTTATAGGTAGGCACGCGCTCTAGCCAGCTCAAAGGAGTAATCATCGAGAGTAATGTGTGTAACTCTGCATGCTCTGGTACGCGAGATTGGATAAAGATAGTCGCACTTGCTGGGTCTACACCGGCGGCTAACCAGTCAATCACCATTTCCCACACGCTTTCTTCAATCACCTCTGGCGTATCGTAGTGCGTAGTTAACGCATGCCAGTCGGCAACAAAAAACAAACACTCGTGTTCATGCTGCAAGCGTATCCAGTTTTTCAACACACCGTTATAGTGCCCTAAATGCAGATTGCCTGTAGGGCGCATGCCCGATAAAACGCGTTCTATTGCCATGTGATGAAAAACCCTAAATTAAATATGTGCTTATTATACTAACTATGCTGGCAAAGCCAATCACCCAGTGCTTACAAAAGATTGCTCAGCAATCCGCCTACTAGGCTAATTAACGGCTGCAGGATACTACCCAGTACGCCAGTAAATAAAAGTACGATTAAAATAACAAAACCATACGGCTCTATTCTGGCAAACGGACGCGCCAGGCGGTACGGCAACAAACTCACGGCAATACGCCCGCCATCCAAAGGCGGCAACGGCAATAAATTAAGCACCATTAAAACCAGATTAATCTTGATGCCAGCTTCAGCCATTAACGAGACTGGGTAAGCAATCGCGTCGGGGGCGAACGCAGCGTATTTCAGCGCTAGTACCCAGAACACAGCCATGACAAAGTTTGAAGCTGGCCCCGCCGCCGCCACCCACAGCATGTCTTTCTTAGGGTTACGCAAACGCCCAAAATCCACAGGGACAGGTTTAGCCCAGCCGAACAAAATGCCGCCCAGCATAATGGTTAACGCTGGCAGCACAACTGTACCAAACGGATCAATATGCTTTAACGGATTAAGCGTAATGCGCCCGGCATTAAAAGCCGTCATATCGCCAAAATACTTTGCCACATAGCCGTGCGCAGCTTCATGCACGGTAATGGCAAAAATCACGGGCAATGCATAAACTACTATTTTCTGTATGATGGTTAGTTCCATAAATCGCTCTACTCTAGGTATGTATTGGGTATATGTTGCGAGTATGTATTTTGGGCAGATGATTAACCCAATCAATCAAAATCTTATTTACCCCAATTACACTTACCACGGTTAAAAAGAAAACGGGCTTAAGTCGCCCAAACCTTCACGCACCAGCACGGGAGTGTCACCGGTTAAATCAATCACGGTAGTCGCACCAGCCTCGCAATGCTCTACCTCAATCACTAAATCCACCACATGCTCCAAGCGCTCACGAATTTCCCATGGTGCCATCATAGACACATCCTCTTCATGAGGTAAACTCAAGGTCATGCTAAGTAATGGCGTATCAATTGCCTCTAGCAAAGCCTGCACCACAGGATGCTGCGGTACGCGGATGCCGATGGTACTGCGTTTGGGATGCTGTAATTTACGCGGCACTTCACGCGTAGCATTCAAGATAAAAGTGTAAGCACCTGGCGTATTGGCTTTCAGTAGCCGAAACTGGCTATTACTCACCACCGCGTAGTTACCTAACTCACCCAAGTTACGGCACATCAAACTGAACAAATGTTTATCATCTACCGCCCGTATCTGACGAATACGTGCCTGCGCATCTGCGTGCCCAAGCATACACCCCAAGGCATAGCCTGAATCTGTAGGGTAAACAATCACACCACCTTTACGTAAAATATCCGCGGTTTGTGCAATTAGACGTGCCTGAGGGTTACTTAAATTAATATTAAAAAATTGTGACATGTATCCCTAATTTTCTATTGGTGACGGATCGGATGGCAACCGCACATGAGGCCAATCTTGCCACACGGGGATGCAACCACTGGGCAATGCAGGCAAACGCCCCATTTCCATAAAGCTGATGCCTTTACCGTGGTAATCAGAACCTTGAGATGCCTTTAAACCGAATAATTGTGCATATTTTGCATATTCAACATACTGCGCGCCGGTATGGCTACCAGTCACCACCTCAATCGCCGTGCCGCCCAGCCCTCTAAACTCCTCAAGCAGCAACAACATATTGGTGCGGCGTATATCATAACGCCCAGGATGCGCGAGAACGGCCTCGCCCCCACTATTAACAATCAAACTCACGGCTGATTCTAAATCCATCCATTGGTGGTCAACAAAACCTGGCTTGCCTTTGACTAGATACTTTTTAAATACCGACTTTGTATCTTTGGCATACTGATGCTCCACCAGAAAGCGTGCGAAATGCATACGTGTCAGTATGCTTTGCCCCGCGCGGGCAGAAGCCCACTCAAAACTTCCATGAATACCAGACTTCTCTAGTCCAGCCGATATCTGCTTAGCGCGCTCCAAGCGACCTTGGCGTACAGCAGCCAATCCAGTCTTGAGCGCCTCATTTTCCACATCGACATTTAAGCCAACGATATGCAAGGTGCGTTTTTTCCATGTCACTGAAATTTCCACACCGTGAATTAATTGAATACCATGCAAGCTAGCCGCCTGTCGCGCCTCGGGCAGGCCGCTTATATCATCGTGGTCGGTGAGCGCAAGCACACTTACCCCGTGTTGCGCCGCATGTGCAACAAGCTCGGTTGGAGAAAGTAAACCATCAGAAATATTGGAGTGTGAATGTAAATCTATCATTAAACCATTGGTCATCAACAGCTTGCGCCAGCTCAACCCCTAAGAAAATACCTGATTAAAACGCCTCATGTATTTCACATCAACTAAAATTACGCCTTGCAGACGAGTAACTATAATAGCAAAATAGCACATCGAGCCAAAGTATTGTTTGGCACCCGTGGTCCCTAAGTTTTTATTTACAAAGAGTGAATATGAAGTTTCTGTTTGATTTGTTCCCCGTTATTTTGTTTTTTGTTGCTTTCAAATTTTTTGGTATTTTCACTGCAACCGCCGTGGCCATCGTTGCCACAATCGCGCAGATTGTCTATGTCAAAATCAAACATGGCGTGGTCGAAAAAATGCTCTTACTCAGCGGTGTAATCATCACCGTGTTTGGCGGCGCCACTTTATTACTGAAAGACCCTACCTTTATACAATGGAAGCCCAGCATTTTATACTGGCTATTTGCAGCGGGCTTGCTGATTTCCCAGCTCTTTTTTAAGAAAAATCCGATGCGTAGCCTAATGGAAAAGCAGGTTAAATTGCCAGATAATGTTTGGTCAGCCCTTAACGTTGCCTGGGCCCTGCTGTTCACCGCACTAGGCTTTATCAACCTTTATGTGGCGTTTAACTACTCACAAGATACTTGGGTAAACTTCAAACTATTCGGCATTACCGGCATTATGTTTGGCTTTATTATTTTGCAAACCATTATGATCAGTAAGTACCTACCAAAAGAAGACGACAAAGGGGATGCACAATAATGTGGTATGCAATCATGGCCGAAGATACGCCTAACAGCTTAGAAAAACGCTTGGCAACACGACCCGAGCACCTAAGCCGCCTGCAAGACTTGCAAAATGCAGGCCGTCTGCTACTTGCTGGCCCTTTTCCTAGCATAGACAGTACAGACCCTGGCCCAGCTGGATTCTCAGGTAGTTTAATTGTGGCCGAATTTGCAAGTCTGGAAGAAGCCACCACTTGGGCTAATCAAGACCCATTCGTTACCGCTGGTGTTTATCATCAAGTCACAGTGAAACCTTTTAGAAAAACACTACCCTAAGTATCACTTACTGAGCATTAATAATCTAAAAATGATTGATCAAATCAAAGCACGTTTACAGGCGTTAACCCCTACTGCGCTGGATTTAATAGACGAAAGCCCGCTACATGCCGGCCATCAGGGCAATGGCGGTGGTGGACATTACAAGCTCAATATCACCAGCTCGCATTTTTGCGGCAAATCACAGATAATGCGTCATCGCCTTGTGTATCAGGCGCTGGCAGATTTAATACCGCACAAGATTCACGCACTCAGCATTCATGCAATTGCAACAGATGAAGTTTAAAATACGTCACAAATTTATTACCTAAATTTAATACTTAAGGATGTTTTACTAATGAAATTAACACAAACATTAATTGCCGTTGCTATTTTATCGATGACTCCATCAGCATTTGCCGCTGATGCGCTAGCAACAGTGAATGGCAAGCCTGTTAAACAATCACTCTATGATGTAATCGTCAAAGATGTGACTGCTAACGGCCAAAAAATCGACGCCAACACTAAAGCAGCAATTATTGATGAGCTTGTTAGCTCTGAGCTGGTATATCAAGAAGCGCAAAAGCTAGGCCTAGATAAACAACCTGACTTCCAAGCGCGCGAAGAGCTGGGTAGTCGCAAACTACTGACTAGCGTTTTCCTGCAAGACTATGTTAAAAAACATCCGGTTTCAGACGCAGATACAAAAGCGGCTTACGAGAAATACAAAACCGCATATGGTGATAAAGAATATAGTGCGCGTCATATTTTAGTTAAAACTGAAGCGGAAGCTAAAGACATCATTGCTCAACTAGGCAAAGGTGGCGATTTTGCAAAACTTGCCAAAGAAAAATCATTAGACCCTGGCTCTAAAGAAAAAGGTGGCGATTTAGGCTGGTTCTCACCAGCAACCATGGTAAAACCATTTAGCGATGTAGTAGCTAACTTACAAAAAGGCGCAACATCAAACAGCCCGGTGCAAACGCAATTTGGCTGGCATGTAATTAAGCTTGTAGACACACGTCCTGCGCAGCCACTGCCTTACGAGAAACTAAAAGATGGCTTACAAAAAAATCTGCAACAACGTAACCTAGAAAAATTAATGAGCGACTTACGCGCTAAAGCAAAAATCGATATTAGCAAGTAATTACAAGGCTGTTAAAAAGGCTCCAGTGATGGAGCCTTTTTCATCTGTACGACCTTTCTATGCTGCGCGTTATTTTTCGACGACCGCCTGCACTTTCTCTTAAATTATGCGATAATAAGAATTGTTATCATCTATAAAATGCATCCTTCCATCTATATGCAATTTTTATCACAATTAAAAGCTGGTCAACGTGCGGTTATCTCAGCGATAGAAGCTGAAGATTCATTGTTTCATCGCCTCACGGCGCTGGGATTTCGCGTAGGCAAGCCTTTAAGCATTATGCGTCGTGCCAGCTTTAACGGTCCGATACATGTGCGCCTTGGCACAACAGATGTCATTCTGCGTGTCACTGAAGCTGACCGTATTCAAATCAACGCAATATAAAGTTAAATAAATGAAGCGTATTGCGTTACTCGGTATGCCAAATACTGGAAAATCCACGCTATTCAATCGCATTAGCGGGGCTTCTGCGCGCGTGGGTAACTGGCCAGGTATTACAGTCGACTTGCTAAGCGCCAAAATCTTGCTTGGCGGCAATATTGTAGAGCTGATTGATTTACCAGGTATTTATGACCTGCATGGCTTCTCCGAAGATGAACAAGTCGTTAGACACTTCATCACCAGCAATCCAGTTAATTTACTGGTGGTACTCCTCAATAGCACGCAAATTGACCGCCAGCTATCTCTACTGCTGCAAATTAAGAAATTGGGCTTTCCGATTGTGCTTGCGCTCAACATGGCTGATGAGGCAAAACGCGCAGGTATTACAATTGACGTAGATGGCTTAAGCCAAACCTTAGGTCTGCCAGTTATTCAGATTAGTGCAAAATATGGCGACGGCTTACCAAAAGCGTTAGCTGCGGCCACTGCTATTATTAATCAGCAAGACACAACCACCAACCCGCAGAGCATTGGCCTCATGCTAAAAGAAGAGCATGAGATTGAGGATGAAATGCATGAGCTGATTCAGCAGCATGTACAGATTCCAACTACACTCACTGACGATGTGACAGACAAAATAGACAGAGTGTTATTGCACAAATGGCTGGGTTTACCGCTATTTTTTGCTGCGATGTTTCTACTGTTCCAATTTATCTTCGCAGTAGGTGCTCCAATACAGGATGGCTTGGCCTGGCTATTAGACCTATTGCGCACTGAGCTACTAAACCCGCTATTTACCAACGCTCCCACATGGTTAAGCGGCCTGATGCTGGATGGCATTTACAATGGCGTAGCCACGGTTGCCGCATTTGTGCCAATTATTATCTTATTCTTCTTAGTGATGTCCATGGTAGAAGACAGCGGCTATTTGTCACGCGCAGCGTTTCTCATGGATGCCATCATGGCAAAAATGGGGCTGGATGGGCGCAGCTTTGTCATGATGCTGATGGGCTTTGGCTGTAACGTGCCGGCGATTATGGGTACGCGCATCATGCGCTCACGTAGCATGCGCCTGCTCACCATGCTGGTGATACCGCTGTCATTGTGCTCTGCCAGAATGCAAGTGTTTATCTTTATGATTGCAGCGCTGTTTAGCCCAAGCAAAGCACCGTTAATCTTGTTCTCGCTATACGTGATGAGTTTCTTCACCATGTTTTTAACCGCGCTTTTATTTCAAAACCAATATAAAAATACTGAGCCCTTTATTTTAGAGCTGCCGCCTTACCGCTTCCCTACCCCGCGCCAGATTGTTTTGCGCGGCTGGCATGAAGTAAAGCACTTTTTAAACCGTGCGAGCAAATTTATCGTACTGGGTGTAGTGCTGGTATGGCTATTGACCAATTTCCCCAGCAATGTTGCGCCTGCAAGTATCGACACCTACGCAGGCCAAATCGGCGTATTCTTTACGCCAATACTAGACCCGATCGGGATTAATCACGAGCTTGCGATTGCCTTAATTTTTGGCTTTGTTGCTAAAGAAATTGTGGTGGGTGCACTGGCGGTTATTTATGGCCTGCAAGGCGATGCGCTTATGGCACAAATGGCAACGCAAATCGACTGGGTACAGGCATTAAGCTTTATGCTGTTTACCTTAATTTACACCCCTTGCCTATCTACGATTGCCACGATTAAAAATGAATCAAAAAGCACCGCATTTATGTGGCTATCGATTGCCTGGTCTTTAGGTCTAGCATGGGTTGTTAGCTTTATCTTCTACCAAAGTGCTCGTCTACTCGGGTACTAGTATAGGTTACGACTTAAGACTTAGGCTCAGGTTACAATATTGACTTGGGTTTCAGTCTGGGCTACTAACTGACTGGACGCTCATTCAGTCATCCCATTGATTGCTAATTGAGAAACTCCCATCCCCATAAAACTTAACTAGCCTTACAATGTGAGCTTAGTTATTTAGCCTAACTTTCAGCTGCATTCAATCGTGACAAATTCATCCAACATTGTGAAATCGCCTAAAGTTGCCATCGTTGGTGGCGGCCCTGCCGGGCTCATGGCTGCAGAAACTTTAAGCCTAGCAGGCATGCACGTAGACTTATACGACGCGATGCCAAGCGTAGGCCGTAAATTTCTAATGGCAGGCAAAGGTGGCATGAACATCACCCATTCTGAAGCGCCAGCACCATTTCTCGCGCGTTATGGCACACGCCAAACACAGATTACACCACTACTAGATACCATGAACCCACAAGCGCTGCGTGAATGGATACATGGGTTAGGTATCGATACTTTTGTCGGCTCTTCCGGGCGTGTATTTCCAACAGAGATGAAAGCAGCGCCGCTATTACGTGCCTGGTTACATCGCTTACGTGAAGCTGGCGTTAACTTTCATGTGCGTCACCGCTGGACAGGCTGGGACAACGGCAAACTAGCGTTCAGCACACCTGATGGAGCCGCGGCCTGTGAGGCGGATGCAGTGGTGTTTGCCTTAGGTGGTGGCAGCTGGGCCAAACTAGGGTCCGATGGCGCATGGGTAAACCTGTTTGGCGATCATGGCATACCAGTATCTCCATTAAAGCCAGCCAATTGCGGCTTTAATACACACTGGAGCGAGCACTTCACCTCTCGCTTTGCTGGCTCCCCGCTTAAGACAATTGCAATATCAATATTGGATGAACACAAACAAGCCCAGCGTAAACAAGGCGAATGCATGATTACGCAAAATGGGATAGAAGGCGGCTTAATTTATGCACTTTCTGCCAATATCCGCAACACGATAGACACCTGCGGTGAAGCCACCATATATTTAGATTTACTCCCTGACAAATCGCTAGCGCAGGTACTGGCTGACGTAAGCCACCCACGCGGCTCGCGCTCGCTATCGAGCCACCTCCAAAGTCGACTTGGCATCAAAGGCATTAAAGCTGGCTTATTGCGAGAATTGGTATCCGCAGAAGACTATACGCAGCCAGTTAAGCTTAGCAACGCAATTAAAGCGTTGCCGCTCAAGCTGACCTCAACACGCCCGATTGATGAGGCCATCAGCAGCGCAGGCGGGGTTAATTTTGAATGCTTAAATGAACACCTGATGATAAAGAACTTACTTGGCGTGTTCTGTGCAGGAGAAATGCTAGACTGGGAGGCTCCCACTGGTGGCTACCTGCTCACAGCTTGCTTTGCGTCTGGCCGTAGCGCCGGATTAGGGGTTATAGATTGGTTAAACACCAAAACGGGCTAAATGCAATGTGACTGTTTAAAATGCAACGCGCATCACGCCCTAAACATGAAATAAACGGCTCCCATCAAGCACAGCCCTGCCCATAGAAAATCCAGCTTCATTGGCTGTTGCATATAAAAAACCGCAAATGGGACAAATACCGCTAAGGTAATGACCTCTTGCAATATCTTCAGCTGCGCGAGCGACATCACGGTAAAGCCAATGCGGTTTGCCGGCACCTGAAATAAGTACTCAAAGAGCGCAACACCCCAGCTAAGCAGCGCGGCAATTATCCAAGGCTTGTTATTGAGATTTTTTAAATGGGCATACCACGCAAACGTCATAAATACGTTGGAAATGGTAAGTAACAGGATAGTTTTAAAAATGACGGGCATCAACTAGACGAGCTTAAGTGGAGCTACAATCATGAAACAACGATTACACTATGTGCCAGATTGCAGGGCAAGTGCAGCAATAAGAGCAAAGACACGTCCTTATGCGCCGCATTGCCCAGCTTAGCGCTAAACAGCTGCCTCGCCTGTTTCACCAGTTCTGATACGTACCACTTGCTCTACATTACTTACAAAAATCTTACCATCACCGATTTTGCCAGTATGTGCAGCATTAATAATGGCATCAACAGCAGACTCAACAATTGCATCCGCAACCACTAACTCTAGTTTAATTTTAGGCAGGAAATCAACCACATACTCAGCGCCACGGTATAGCTCTGTATGTCCCTTTTGACGACCGAAGCCTTTAACCTCTGTCACGGTTAAACCATTTACACCAATTTCAGATAACGCTTCACGCACTTCATCTAATTTGAATGGCTTAATAATCGCTTCGATTTTTTTCATACCGGCAAACTCCTAATAGTATTTAACTTTTATAATTGTATTGATGACAGCTTTGATGCATTTTCTTTAAATTCTGCAGTGACGCTTCCCAACATCAATCGATGCTGATTTCATATTAGCCTAGTTTAATCTAGTTTTCCAATATTCGTTTAGCTTCGCAGTAATCGGGTAACGTCTGTCCTTACCAAACCCTTTGTCTGTGATACGCACCCCCACTGGCGACTGTCTGCGTTTATACTCATTACGGTCAATCATGGCAATCACCCGATTGATATCTGCAATCGGGTAGCCTAGCGCAACAATATCCGCCCGAGATAAATCATCTTCGACATAAGCTTCAATAATGCCATCCAACACGTCGTAAGGCGGTAAGCTGTCCTGATCCACCTGATTAGCCCTCAGCTCTGCAGAAGGTGGCCGCGTGATGATACGCTCAGGAATCACCCTAGAGAGCTGATTACGATAGGCACATAAGCGATAAACCAAGGTTTTAGGGACATCTTTCAATAAAGCAAAGCCGCCTGCCATGTCACCATAAAGCGTGCAATAACCCACAGCCATTTCGCTCTTATTACCGGTTGTCACCACGATGCTGCCAAATTTATTGGATATTGCCATCAAGAGCATACCGCGGATACGCGCCTGCAGGTTCTCCTCTGTTGCGTCAAACGGCCTATCCCCAAACTGCGGAGATAATGCACTTAAATAGCTGTCGTACAACGGCTTAATTGCAATCTCGCTGTACTCTACGCCAACAAGGTCTGCCATTTCACGCGCATCATTCACGCTAATATCCGCAGTAAACTCCGATGGCATCATGACAGCATGCACTTTATCCGCGCCAATAGCATCCACCGCCAGTGCCAACGTGAGCGCAGAATCCACACCACCGGACAGGCCAATGACCACACCAGGAAAACCATTTTTATTCACATAGTCAGCCAAGCCTAATTTTAATGCCTTATACACCATTGCTTCAAGTGACTGGCTTTGTGTAATTTCCCCATAGATAGGCTGGGCTTGCTCAAACTCTACCAGTTCCAGCTGTGACTCAAATGCATCCAGCTCGGCAACCAACTCGCCTTGCGCATTTAATACGAAAGAAGCGCCATCGAATACCAATTCATCCTGACCACCAACCATGTTGACATAAACCACTGGCAGGTTGTTTTCTAAAGCACGCTGTCTTAACACCTCAAATCGGGTGCTTTGTTTTTTCATATGGTAGGGTGAGCCATTCATGGCAATTAATAGTTCAGCGCCTGCCACTTTAGCCAATAATGCCGGCTTTTGCTCCCAGACATCAGCGCAAATTAAAAGACCAACCTTAACACCGCAATGATTAAACACCAGCGCCTCAGAGCCCGGTGTGAAATAACGCTTTTCATCAAACACGCCATAATTTGGCAACGCTTGCTTATGATAAGTGGCAACAATGCTGCCACCTTCTAAGATGGAGGCCGCATTAAAGCACTGATCGCCCTGTTGATGCGGATGCCCCACAATCACTGTAATATCTGGCAATTGCTTGGCAAGCGCAGCTAGTGCATCCTCACAAGCCAGCAGAAAATCTGGACGTAATAGTAAATCTTCAGGAGAGTAACCACATAAGGAAAGCTCGGGCGTTACCACTAAAGTTGCGCCCTGCTCTTTAGCCATAGCAGCATAAGAAACGATTTTTTTTGCATTGCCAGCTAAGTCTCCGACAATACAATTGATTTGCGCGATTGCAATTTTCATTGATGAATGACTACTTTAATTTAGATAAAACAAATCGCCTAGGCATCAATAGCTACCGCCAGCATCTTTAATCAATTTAACGATTTCAGTATGCTGCCCCTTGAGCGCATACACCAAAGCCGTTAATCCATACTGATCTTTAGCTTTCACTTTTGCATGGTGATCAAGTAGCAATTTCACCATTTCAGCATCACCATTATCAACTGCGATATGTAGCAATGGCGTACCTTGTGAATCAAGGTTGTTCACATTAGCGCCGGCCATCACCAACACTCTTACCACCTCAATTTTTGTTTTTTTTACTGCCCAAGTCAGTGCAGTCCACTTGGTTGAGTCTTTCTGATTGATCTGCGCACCATGTTTAAGTAAAAAATCTACGACTGGCGCATGCCCTTCGCGTGCAGCAATCATCATTGCTGTAACGCCAAAGCTATCCTGCATGCTGACATCGGCTTTGTTTTCCAGCAATACTCGCACTGTTTCAACATCACCGCTTTTAGCCGCGTGCATTAATACCGTTTTGCCATCGTCGCTTTTAATATTGACATCAGCACCGTACTTAACCAGCAAGGCTACGGTTGCAGAATATCCAGAAGAGGCAGCCAAGCCAAAAGCACTCCAGCCAGCACCATCTCTAGCAGCAGAATCTGCGCCTAGCTCCAGTAGCTTTTTGACTGTAGCAACATGATTCTTTTTCGCCGCATACATTAAAGCAGTCCAAGCATCGTTGTCCTTCGCATCAATATTGGCACCTTTGGCAACAAGGGCAGCGACGACATCCGCGTTATCCTTACGCGCAGCATACATCAACGCGGTGATACCCTCTTCATCTTTGATATTAGGATTAGCGCCACTCGCCAGCATGGCATTGACTGTGGCCACATCACCCTTTGAAGCTGCTGTCAGCAAATAGGCAATATCCTCTGCTGCATAAGCCAGCGGCGCTGCTAACAAGCCTGTGAGCAATAGGGTAAATAAGCGTATAGCCAATGTTTGCATAGGTTTCACTAAGTAATCGCTCTCTAAATCAAAGATTTTTTTGACGCATCGCTGCCAGCACAGCCTCGCCCAAGCCTGCAGGAGAGCTTGCAACTACTGCACCTGCAATTTCCAAGGCACGAATCTTGTCTGCGGCTTTACCGCTACCACCAGAAATAATCGCACCTGCATGACCCATGCGTTTGCCCGCTGGCGCAGTTTGGCCTGCGATATACGCAGCTACTGGTTTACGCACATTGCTCTTAATAAACTCGGCCGCAGCCTCTTCATCTGAGCCACCGATTTCACCCACCATAATAATGGCTTCGGTTTCAGGGTCGGCTTCGAACATTTCTAAGCACTCAATAAAGTTAAGGCCTTTGATCGGGTCGCCACCAATACCGACACAAGTGCTTTGCCCTAAATTCAATGCTGTGGTTTGATGCACCGCCTCGTAGGTAAGCGTACCGGAGCGCGACACCACGCCAACTTTACCGCGCAAATGGATACTGCCTGGCATAATGCCGATTTTGCATTCATCCGGTGTAATCACGCCCGGGCAGTTTGGCCCGATTAAACGCGTGCCATTGGCTTTTAATGCGGCTTTTACATTCAGCATATCTAAAACAGGGATGCCTTCAGTAATACAAATAATCAGTTCAATGCCTGCATCACTAGCTTCTAAAATGGAGTCTGCTGCAAATGCAGGCGGCACATAAATCACACTGGCATTTGCGCCTGTAGTACCCACCGCATCACGCATGGTGTTAAATACTGGCAGGCCCAAATGTAACTGGCCGCCCTTACCCGGCGTAACGCCACCGACCATTTGTGTGCCGTAAGCCAGCGCTTGCTCGGAGTGGAAAGTACCTTGTTTACCAGTAAACCCCTGGCATAGCACTTTGGTATTTTTATTGACTAAAATACTCATGCTACCACCGCCTTTACTGCTTGCTGTGCAGCATCAGTTAAACCTTCAGCCGAAATAATATTAAGCCCGCTTGTTTGTAACATTTTTTTACCTAAATCCACATTCGTACCTTCTAAACGCACAATCACAGGAATTTGCATACCGACTTCTCGTACCGCGGTAATAATGCCTTCCGCGATAATATCGCAACGCATAATACCGCCAAAAATATTCACTAAAATTGCTTTCACATTGCTATCAGCTAAGATAATTTTGAACGCCTTGGCTACCGTTTCCGCCGTGGCACCACCGCCTACATCCAAAAAGTTAGCAGGCATGCCGCCATGTAGCTTAATTAAATCCATAGTCGCCATCGCCAGACCTGCACCGTTGACCATACAGCCAATATTACCGTTCAGCGCGATATAGTTTAAGCCGGCATGATGCGCAACTGCTTCCTTACTGTCCTCTTGGCTCCAGTCACGTTGCTCTGCTAACGCTTTTTGACGATACAAAGCATTATCATCAACGCTCATTTTGCAATCTAACGCATAGAGTTTGCCGTCAGTTGTCACCACTAATGGGTTAATTTCCAGCAAGGCTAAATCGTTGCCTTTAAACAAGCGGTATAAACCTTTTAACAGCTTAGTAAATGCGCCAATTTGGTCACCGCTTAAATCGAGCTTAAAGGCTAAATTACGTGCTTGAAAATCCACCAAACCATTGAGTGGATCGCAGACTTCTTGCAAGATTTTTTCTGGGCTAGTGTGCGCAATTTCTTCAATATCCATGCCACCTGCCACTGACGCCACCACCACCACGCGCTCTAATGTTCTATCGACCAACATAGACAAATAAAGCTCGCGTGCGATAGGCAGTGTTTCCTCAACCAATACTTGGTTCACTGGTTGCCCATCTGGTGCATTTTGATAAGTAACTAGCGTTTTGCCTAACAATTCACCCGCAACATTCTGCGCTTCAGCAGCAGACTTCACCACCTTGACGCCGCCAGCTTTACCACGGCCGCCAGCATGCACTTGTGCTTTCACAACCCAGCCATCGCTGGCGATTTCGGTAGTGACGCCTATCGTTTCTTTCGCAACTGCAACAACTTGACCACGAGGCACTGGAATGCCGTATTTTTGAAGTAGTGTTTTCGCTTGATACTCATGCAAATTCATAAAAATAGCTCGATTTAAAGGTTATGCACATTTTCTCGCAATTCAGAGAAATGCGCTAGCAAAGTAATGTAAGTTGATGCCATTAATGAAGTGGATAGTCGAGTGTATAATAAAACTTTACGTTCAGATTGTTTACTTATGCGTTTAGTTGTTCAAGGCAAGGCCATTACTTTTGCACATTTAGCTCATATTCACCAACTCTGCGCCTCTAGCGTGCAATTTGTTCAAATCGCGCAACATGGCTACTACCTGGCCAACCAGTCTGAAATAAACCCATCCGTTCAGCAATTTTGCGCAGAACAAAATATAGACTGCGCTTATGTAGGAAACGACCAGCTGATTCAACACTATGGTTTATGCGTCATGGATATGGACTCCACCTTGATCAGCATTGAGTGCATTGATGAAATTGCGGACATGGTCGGTTTAAAGCCGCAAGTAGCCGCTATTACTGAGCGCGCCATGCAAGGCGAGCTAGACTTTGCACAAAGCCTGCGGGAGCGTGTGGCTTTACTTAAAGGCTTGCAAGAGTCTGACCTGATGCGCGTGCTGAACGAGCGCCTGCAACTCAATCCTGGTGCCCAGCAGTGGATAGACAACTGCAAAGCGAACAATATCACTACACTATTGGTATCTGGCGGCTTTAACTTCTTTGCAGACCGAGTAAAAGCCATGTTAGGGCTGGATTACGCAGTTGCCAATACATTAGAAATTATCGATGGCAAGCTCACAGGTAAGATTTTAGGCAATATTGTGGACGCACAAACCAAAGCGGACGAGTTAGTGAAACTGCGTGATCGTTTAGGCCTGAGCGCAACACAAACCATTGCCATCGGCGATGGTGCAAACGACCTGAAAATGATGTCTGTTGCAGGGGTTGGGATTGCTTACCATGCAAAACCAGTGGTACAAGCGCAGGCAAGCTATGCACTCAACCACATGGGCTTAGATGGCGTGATTAATTTATTCGCCAGCTAGTAAATCACAACAGTGCCAGCTCGGCCTCAGTAAAGCCTGCTTTGCGCCTAGCCTCTAAATTAAAAGGCTTACGCAAGGTTGGCGCACTGTACTGCTCAGCCAGTGTGGCATAAGTGGCTATCGGCTCTAATTCGCGCTTACTGCACAACCAATTAAACCAGACATTGCCAATCGCAACATGGCCAATCTCGTCGCGCAGGATAATATCCAGAATACCCGCCATGGCAACATCGCCAATTTGCGCAAATTTATTTCTCAAGGCAGGGCTGGCATCTAAACCACGTGCCTCCATAGTGCGTGGCACCAGCGCCATTCTTGCCAGCACATCATCTTGCGTACGTGCCACCATTTCCCATAGGCTATCATGGCCAGTAAAATCACCATACTGGTAACCTAGCGTTTGCAGATGCGCATTAAGCAAACCAAAATGATAAGCCTCTTCAGCCGCCACTTTTAACCAATCCGCGTAATACTGCTGCGGCATGCCAGCAAAGCGCCAAATGGCATCCAAGGCCAAATTAATCGCATTAAACTCGATATGTGCCAAAGCATGAATCAAGCCGGCGCGCCCCTCCTCTGTGCGCATTGAGCGCTTACCTACCTCTAGAGGAGAAACTAACATCGGTCGCTCTGGGCGGCCTGGAATCGGCTGAGTGGACACCAGCTCACACTCTACATCCAGCGCCAACGCACCTGACTGCCATGATTGATACAGCGCGGTGACTGCGCTGGTTTTTTGTATAAGCTGACATTCAGCCAAGCAGCCAAGCGCTGTCTGCCTTAACTCTTGCATTGATGCTTTCCGTTCATAAACCTTGTTAACTTGGTACTGGTTAGCTTGTTGCTGGCGCTTGTTTATTCAACCGCAATAGCCACGATTCCTTTATTACTAATAATGATGCGATGCAGGTACAGGTTTAGCGCCATCTAACGCGATGAAATCTAACTCTCCCGCTTTCATATCTGGCACCAATAAATAGCGTTCATCTTTTGTGATGGCGATATCTGCCGCAGATTGATAGCCTGCTTTGATTAGGGAAACATCCCCCATCATATTAACGCTAAAGACTTTGCCATTTTTCCAATCACTCACATACATCACACCGCTAGAGTGGTGTACCACCCCATCACCGCCACCAAAGCCCTCTGCTAGGTCTGATAGTTCTGCAGTAGATGTATTTAAGCTATACAACACGCCAGAACTAAAGTCTACATAAATTAGATTATTGCCGGTATCGTCAGCAAGCAGACCATTAGGCGCTTTTACGCGTGAATCTTGCGTATCTTTAATCAATAACTTCACTTCGCCACGCGGAGTGATTTTATAAATCGCGCCGCCTTTACCTGTGTTGAATAAATCGCCGCTATCGCTTACATACAAGTTGCCTTGCAAGTCTGCCTCAAGGTCATTTAAGAAAAGCGGCACATTTGGAAACGCCTCTGGTGCCACAAATACACTCACCTGCCCCTTAGCGTTGATTTTAAGTATTTTGGTTTTATCGGCCACATATAAATTATCGCCAATTATAGCCAAGCCTTTAGGGTCATCTAAGTTGCTGGCAAATACGGTGACATTTCCACGCTGATCCACCACACTGATTCGGCCATCGCCATTTTTACCAAACTCATTAATCTCAGAAATAAATATTCTGCCGTCTTTTGCCTGCACCGCAGATTCTGGTGTCTTTAGTCCTGTGATTTTCTTCGCGGCGTAGGTCAATGATTTTGTAGATTGGCACCCGGCTATCAGTAGGCCAGCCATCAGCCACGCGCTTAATTTTATATATTTTCTTATCATGTTAACCCCCAAAAAAATGCACTCAACGCACAGCTGATGCAACAGCATGCTGCTAGAACCCCATCGCTCTCACTTTTGGTGTTGGAAACAAAGTCACCATACTGCAAGGCGTATTGCCAACTTGTGCTGGCCCGTTCACATAGTCTTGCAAAGCTTTATCTGCCTGCATTTTAGCCACCATATCATCAACGGCAAGCGTATAAGCTTTCTTTATCCAATATTCAGGCTGAATGCCTAGTACGCCATGCACTTGAGAGTGGCCAACATAAGTAGCCAGATGTTCGCCGACGCCTTTATAAGTACTAGCCGTCACTTCTGCATAAAACATCTGTACTTGTGGGTTGTAAAATAGCTCAGGCTGCACCCAGAGCAAAGCCTTACCGGATTGATTTGCATCACAGACCGTCACATCGCCGTATGCAGCCGTAAGCCTTGGCACGACAACTTTTTCAACGACGGGGCCTTGGTAAAACCAGTAATCTTGATACGGATGCCAAAGTTTGATTGGGTTTGTATAATCAACAGGCTGAATATACATCAACAACTTGGATGAAACCTTATTATCGGCAGGCTCTGCAGCATACACGTTTACACTGCTGCCTATGGCGGCCAACAGCGCGATTAATTTAATTACACTCTTCTTCATTCAGTTATCCTACTTAAATTTATAACTAATACGGTAAATGGCATTCGCTTTATCATCCGATACATAAAGCGCACCGTCCGCACCTACTAAAACATCAACAGGCCGGCCCCACGCTTGTTGATTAGACAGCCAGCCGGTTGCAAAATCTTCCACTGCCAGCGGTTCATTAGCCTTGAATTTTACTCTAACTAGCTGATAACCAGCGGGCTGTTTACGGTTCCATGAACCATGTAAGGCCACGATAGCGTCTGTTTTATAAGCTGACGGCCAATTGGTTTTATCTAAAAAGGCAATGCCGATAGGGGTGGTATGTGCTTTAAAACTGACTGCAGGCGCTTGTGTGGTATCACAGAAACCGGCAGCCCCCTTAAAGTTAGGGTCTTCAAACTGCGTACCAATTTCCTTACTCCCACCCCAACAATGAGGCCAGCCATAATGTTTACCTGCCTCAATCTTATTTAAATGCTCAGGCGGTAATTCATCATTTACTGCACCGCCTAGTATGCCGCTGCGGTTATCCGCCCCATTATTAGTCGCGTACATCGCGCCAGTCAACGGGTGCCATGCAAAACCTTGTGAATTACGTAAACCGCGTGCAAATATAGCAGACTGCTGGTGACGCCCCAAGGTTGTTAATGCTCCCGCTGGCTTACCTTCAAGGGTATATCTGAGCATCGTCGCCCGCATCGGTTCATTTTCTACACAAACATTACAACTCGAGCCTACGTTGATATACAAAAAACCATCTGGCCCTAACTTAATATTTTTAAGTGTATGCCCACCTGTAGGGAGGTTAGTAATAAAAGCTTGCGGTTTAGACCAGCCTTCACGCTCGTGCGTCACACGCACCACGCCATCTTGATTGGCAATCAATAAGCTATCGCCTACAAACGCCAGCCCTTGAGGTGCATTGAGGTTGTGCGCAACAGTAATCGCCTCATCAGCAACGCCATCATGATTACGGTCTGGCAACATGACAACACGATTACTGCCGACGGTAGACACATACAGATTACCTTTTGCATCCAGCGCCATCATTCTAAGACCAGATAACTGCGTACCGTTTTTAGTATTAAAATCCGCGAACACCTCAATTTTAAAACCATCAGGCAACCGAATATCAGCCAGATCAGCAGCGAAAGCTGACTGCACGGCAAGTACCGTCAAGCCAGCGACCAATACTATGTTTTTTCTAACTGTAGAAATAACAACTCCCAAAACATGAAGTACTTTTGAATATTATTGACTTACCGCAGATGGCAACCGCAAGTTAAGTCAGCACATCGGACCATATATTGTGTGCCCAAGCCTTAGCATAAGCGCCCTCTTTATCTGAAGGGGCAGGCGATACACCGCCCCCTTCCGCCGATACCATGATTTTTTTTGCCGCATCGTATCGATATACATTCGCTACATGCATGGCCTGCTTGTCATCAACAAAACTGTAACAGGTGTTGGCAAATACTGGTGCGGGGTCTGGACTCCTGCCCTGCATCAACTCAACAATCGCACTCGCACAAACCCGCGCCTGCGACGTTGCCATATGCGCGGATTTTGGCAAACCTGAGGCGACGCTATCGCCAACCACATGCACATTTGCGACGGCTTTAGACTCATAAGTTAAAAAATCAACCTCGCACCACGGATAATCAGACGCGAGCAAGTTTGCCATCTGTGCCGGCTTACCCGCGCGCTGCGGAGGAATTACATTCAACACATCCGCCTTTACCTGCTCAAACTCTGTACTGACGGTTTTAGTTTGTACATCTACGGAAACAATTGCACTATCAGGGCGGTAATCAATCATGCCTGCGTAGTTGCTAGCCCATACTTTAGTAAAAAGGCCTTTTTTAGAGATAATTTCAGCATTCGCATCCAACACAATAATCTTGCTTTTAGGCTTATGTGCTTTCAAATAATAAGCCACTTGGCAAATACGCTCATAAGGCCCGGGTGGGCAACGGTATGGAGCTTTGGGGATGGTAATCACAAATACACCACCATTGGGCATAGACTCTAACTGCTGGCGCAAATTAACGGTTTGCCAGCCGGCTTTCCATGCATGAGGAATCTGCTTTTGTGCTTCAGCAGTTTGCAGTTGCGGCAAACGGTCGTAAATAAAATCTACACCTGGCGCAACGATTAAACGGTCATAGGTGATTTCACCGCGCTGCATCATCACTTTTTTAGCATCGCTATTCACCGCGGTGACGGTATCTTGTACCCACTGTATGCCATGATGTTTTTTCAACATATCATAGCCAAAAGTCAGGTCACTTATCTGCTGGCTGCCACCTAGCACTAAGTTACTCAGTGGGCAGGATACAAACTGTGGTGACGGTTCAATCACCACCACTTCAATACTGCCCATGCTCCACATACGAATGTATTTAGCGGCACTGGTACCGGCATAACCGCCACCAATCACAACCACACGACCTATTGGTGGTTTTTTGCCCATCGCGACTGCATGTGGGGTAAACGCCAAGGCACCCAATACACTTGCACCTAAAACCGCGGTAGTTTTAATAAAATCCCGACGATTGAAGTCAGCTTTGTTATTCATCCTGCACCGCCTTTAGCATTTGTGGTTCTGGCATGGTGTGCTTCTCAGGTTTCTGACGTGAGAAGTAGTCCGCAAGTTGCTTAATTTCATCCAGCGTCAGGCCATTCGCGTGCCGATGCATCACCGTAGCTGGGCGCACACCTGTGCGGAAATCAATCAAGCGCTGTTCTATGTAGGCTTTATCTAAGCCCGCAATAGCGGTGGCATCGAACTCAGCATTGGTTTTTACCGCGTTGCCATTGGTACCATGACATGCCGCACAAGAAGCTGCCAATGTCCGTGTATGCAAACCCTGCGCTGGATAAACAAAATCCTCAGCAGCCCTGCCCGGTATGGGCAAAACAACTGAGGATATCAGTATAAAATTTAGAATAAATGTTTTTTTCATGGGCTCTGCATCTTTTTGTTAGAAACACCACTACAAATAATCAAACTTACAACTACCAAGCTATCTATAGCACCAGCTTATAATGACCAGTGCTAAGATATCAAGTTCAAGTGATTAGAAACACTTCTCTTCTAAACAGCCATCATCTCTCACGCCAAGTGAAGTCAACAACTCTACCATTTTTGGATTACCTTCATCACGTACGGCACGAATAATAGAAACATCAGCACGCATTTTAATATTAACGTCAGCACCTTTAGCCGCTAGCAATTTCACGACATCTGAATAACCACCAAACGCTGCCATATGAAAAGCTGTGTTTTTGCTGATCGGATGTTGATAATTAAGATCAGCACCACGTTCAATCAACAACTCAACAACTTTGAGCTGACCTTTAGTTGCAGCAATTTGTAATGCAGACCAGCCGAAAAACTTGTCATTTGGTTTAGCATCGGTATCCAAATACTTTTTAACAAGCTTCACATTACCATCACGCAAAGCCTCGGTATAACGCATATGGTCATCATCACTCAGTTCTGCCATGGATGCGATTGGGTAAAACAAGGCTAATGCTAAAACAAGTGTTCTAAAAAAATTCATGCTGCATTTCTCCAAAGTCATTTATTAAAATTTTTGTCACTATTAAAACCGTACAGACCAAACCTGTTGTGGTTTAAAGTCTATTTAAACCATTATTAACAGAGCCCCAATTAGCAGAGCCTTAGCAATCAAACCCATAGTTAAGCAATGTATTTTCTTGCATTGCGGAACATACGAATCCAAGCACTATCTTCAGTATCATCACAACGTTGCCATGTATTCTGCACGTTGCGAATCACACGTTCAGGATGTGGCATCATAATACTAAAACGCCCGTCAGTGCTGGTTAATCCAGTGACCCCTTGCGGTGAGCCGTTAGGATTCAACGGGTACACCTCAGTAGGTGTTGATGCATGGTCAATGAAACGCATCGTCACTAATTTTTGTGCTAACAGCTCATTGACAGCATTCGGCTGAGAAAATTCCGCAAAACCTTCACCATGTGCCACAGCAATTGGCATTTTGCTGCCAGCCATGCCATTAAAGAAGATAGATGGAGACGCTAAAACCTCGACCATGCTGAGGCGCGCTTCAAATTGTTCTGATTTATTTTTCACAAAATGTGGCCAATGTGCCGCACCTGGAATCAGCTCGCGCAGATTGCTCATCATTTGGCAGCCGTTACATACACCAAGCGCAAAGCTATCTTGGCGATCAAAGAACGCTGAGAACTCATCACGCGCACGTGAATTGAATAAAATAGATTTAGCCCAACCTTCACCGGCGCCAAGCACGTCACCGTAAGAGAAGCCACCGCAGGCAACCACACCTGCAAAGTCTTTCAGTAAAACACGGCCGGCAATAATATCGCTCATATGTACGTCATAAGCAGCAAAGCCAGCACGGTCAAATGAAGCAGCCATTTCCACATGGCCGTTCACGCCTTGCTCACGCAAGATAGCCATCTTAGGACGCACACCGGTTGCAATGTATGGTGCAGCAATATTTTCACTTGGGTTAAATGTTAATTCTGCAAACAAACCACGGTCAGCATCGTTCAGCAATCTGTCGTACTCTTGCTGAGCGCTCACTGGGTTATCACGCAGTTTTTGCATATGGTAAGTCGTTTCAGACCACATACGATGCAAGTTAACACGCGTATCGGCAAACACTACCTGACCATGTTGCTTGATTTCAATTTGGTTAGCGGCTGTTACCTCTGCCACGACATGTGCCAAGCCGTTAAACTGGGCAACCACGGCTTCGGTATCTTCTGCACGCACTTGAATCACTGCACCAAGCTCTTCGTTGTAAAGCGCCTCAACAAGGTTACCTGGCAAGCTAGATAAGTCTGCATTCAAGCCACAGTGACCAGCAAACGCCATCTCAACTAACGTGGTAAATAAGCCACCGTCAGAACGGTCATGGTAAGCCAAAATTTTGCCTGATTTATTCAACTGCTGAATCGTGTTGAAGAAATGCTTAAGCTGGTTAGCATCATCCACATCCGGCGCAACATTACCCACCTCACCGTAAACCTGCGCTAGGCTTGAGCCGCCCATGCGGTTTTTACCTGCGCCTAAATCAATTAAAATCAATTGTGAAACAACGCCGGTTTGTAACTGTGGGGTTAAGGTTTTACGTGCATCTGTGGTTGCGGCAAACGCTGTTACTACCAATGAAATAGGCGAGGTTACTGACTTATTCTCACCATCATCATTCCATACGGTTTTCATACTCATTGAGTCTTTACCAACCGGAATGCTGACACCCAACTGCGGACACAACTCCATACCCACCGCTTTTACTGTCGCAAATAGTGCAGCATCTTCGCCGGCGTGGCCTGCTGGCGCCATCCAGTTAGCTGAAAGTTTTAAATCGCTGATGTCATCAATCAAGCTGGCTGCGATATTGGTAATAGACTCACCAATCGCCATGCGACCAGAAGCCGGCGCGTTCACCAATGCCAACGGTGCTTTTTCACCAATCGCAAACGCCTCGCCGCGGTAGGTTTCATAGCCAGCTAACGTTACGCCAACGTCAGCCACAGGCACTTGCCATGGGCCAACCATTTGCTCACGCGCAACCAATCCAGTCACTGAACGGTCGCCAATCGTAATCAAGAATGTTTTATCAGCAACGCCAGGTAAACGTAACACACGTGCGGCTGCGTCTTTTAAATCCACCTTGCTGGCGTCAAATGCTTTTAGCACCGGCGCTGCGCTTTTCACATCTCGCGTCATTTTTGGTGGTTTACCGAGCAATACAGATAAATCCATATCCACTGGTTTATTGTCAAAATGACTATCAGCCACGGTTAAGTGGCGCTCTTCTGTGGCATAACCTACTACTGCGTATGGGCAACGCTCACGCGCACAAATCTCTTTAAATCGTGGTAAATCTTCTTGCGCAATCGCCATTACATAGCGCTCTTGCGCCTCATTACTCCACAACTCGCGTGGTGACATACCTGGCTCTTCGTTGTTTACATCACGCAATTGGAATATCGCGCCCACGCCAGCATCGTTCACCAGCTCTGGAAACGCATTAGAGATACCACCCGCGCCTACGTCATGAATGCTTAAAATCGGGTTGGCTTCACCTAGCTGCCAGCAGCGGTCAATCACCTCTTGCGCTCTGCGCTCTAGCTCAGGGTTACCGCGTTGTACAGAGTCAAAGTCCAAGTTCTCTACGTTGCTGCCAGTATCCATACTAGAAGCCGCACCACCGCCCAAGCCAATCAACATTGCTGGGCCACCCAGTTGAATCAGTGCTGCACCCGGTGGAATCGGGTTCTTTTTAGAGTGTTGCGCAGAGATATTACCAATACCGCCTGCCAACATGATTGGTTTGTGATAGCCGCGCACTTCAGTATTACCGCTCGCGCTTGGCGCTTCAATTTCTAAAGTACGGAAATAACCGGTAATGTTTGGGCGACCAAACTCATTGTTATAAGCCGCGCCACCCAATGGGCCGTCCACCATAATCTGCAATGGTGAAGCAATGCGGTTAGGTTTACCGTAAGCTTCTGATTCCCAAGGCTGGGTAAAGTTAGGGATATTCAAGTTAGACACTGAGAAGCCAGTCAAACCTGCTTTAGGTTTAGAGCCGCTGCCCGTTGCACCTTCGTCACGAATTTCACCACCAGCACCAGTCGCCGCGCCCGCAAATGGAGAGATAGCTGTTGGGTGGTTATGGGTTTCCACCTTCATCAAGAAGTGCATATCTTCTTCAATAAAGCGGTACGCACCATCTTCTGCCGGGTAAAAACGCTTAGTCGGTTCGTTTGCTTGCTGACCCGCCACAATTGAAGCATTGTCAGAATAAGCCACCACAGTTTTACCTGGGTTAAGTTTGTGTGTATTGCGAATCATGCCAAACAATGAAAACTCTTGTTGTTCGCCATCAATCACCCAATCTGCATTAAAGATTTTATGACGACAATGCTCAGAGTTCGCCTGCGCAAACATCATCAGCTCAACATCGGTTGGGTTACGTTGCATTCTTGTGTAGTTATCAAACAGATAATCTACTTCATCCGGTGATAACGCCAAGCCCATTTCATTGTTAGCTTGGTTTAGCGCAACTTTACCGCCCTGCAACACATCAATCGTACTTAATGGTTTAGGGGTATCGGTATGGAATAATTTGCCAGCGTCTTGCTTGTTTGCAAACACGCTCTCGGTCATGCGGTCATGAATCAATGGCAACAGTAATTGGCGCTCAGCAGCGGTTAACGGCTGGCCGCTTTTAGTTTGCACATAGTAAGCAATACCGCGCTCTACGCGTTGCACTTCAGGCAAACCGCAATGTTGCACGATGTCTGTTGCACGTGATGCCCAAGGGGAAATTGTCCCTACACGTGGCAACACCAAAATAAACTCGCCGTTTGGCTCTTCGCCCTGCATGCTTGGGCCGTAAGTCAAAATCTGGTTCAACGTATTTTCTTGCTGGGCTGACAACGCACCATCCACCCATACAAAATGCCAGAACTCAGCATAAACATGCCCGATATTTGGACAGATTTCATTCAGTTTATTTTGAATTTTTTCAATTCTGAAAGGTGATAAAGCAGCACTGCCACGCAGGCTGATCATTTGTGTGTTTGGGTTAGATTGGCTCATTAAACTCAGCTAAATATCAAGGACAAGAATAAACCGAGATTTTAACAGATTAGCGCGTGTTAAGTCGCTAATCTGTCAGGCAAATTAATCAAGATATTTTTGAGTGAGATACCCAAAGAAAAACTGGCATAAACACTAAACATCCGTTTAAAGCCAGATGAAAGGCTGGCTTTCACAGTGAATCAGGTTTGACCAGTAACTGAGATTTGACTCATAAGCCAGAGGCTGACTAGAAAATTTAAGTTTGACTAGTTAACCACTGCCGGCGCCAAAAGATGGTAAGCATCACCAGCGCGATACTCAGCATTAAACCCATTGCCCACCAAAAGCCATCTTTATCTGCCAGCCATGGCATCTCATGAAAGTTCATGCCGAAAATACCAGCAATCAGCGTTGCTGGCATAAACAGCATGGCCACCACGGTTAAGGCGCGCACTTCCAAGTTCACGCGCTGGCTCACACTCGCCATGTAAATATCCATCATGCCGCTTAATGCATCGCGGATAGACTCTAACGACTCAATAAAACTGACGGTATGGTCGTACACATCACGCAGGTACGGCATGGTGGCGGGTTTGAAAAAGTCATTCTCGTTACGGCTTAAGGTGTTAATCACCTCACGCAACGGCCACACCGCGCGGCGCAACTCAATGCTCACATGCTTAAGCTGGTGAATCGAATGCAACTCCGTATTGGTTGGCTTGCGCAGCAACACCTCTTCCAGCGCCTCGCTCGCATCCCCTACTGCTTCCAGCACGCTAAAGTATCTATCCACCACGCTATCTAACAAGGCGTAGGCTAAGTAATCTACGCCTAACTCACGAATATGCGCGCGGCTTGCACGCATGCGTGTGCGCACTGGCTCAAAGTTACCAGTAGAGCGCTCTTGAAACGTTAGCAAGTAATCGCGCCCTAATACAAAGCTCACCTGCTCAGAATCCATCGACATCGCTTGTGGGTCATACCTGAAGCAGCGCGTTTCTAAGAACACATAATCATCAAACTCGTCTATTTTTGGGCGCTGCTCGGTATTGAGAATATCTTCCTGCACCAAAGGGTGTAAGTGAAACAAATCACCAATCTGCTTAATCAGCGCGGCATCATGCACACCATGCACATTTAGCCAAAGCTTCTTGCCTGCATCGGTGTAATCGCTTAACTTAAAGCTGGCAAGCGCCTCGGCACTCAATACTTGCTCGGTTAATTCTGCGGCGTCATAAACCACCACGCTCACGACAGGCTTAGCTACTTCTGCGGCAGCGACATCCATACTGCCCACATAGACTAGTGAGCCCGGCGCCATGCCGATTTTTGTAGAAAGATGCTTTTTAGGTTTGCGCCGTTTTTTCATTGATTAGCCTGACTTATATTTAAGTGCGTATATTTAAGCACTTATGCATTAAGTGCCCATGTACTTAGTGCTTATGCTTTAAACGCCTCACCTATCGCCATAAAGTTACCGCCCGCTACATGGTGTATTGTACGCAGCTCATCATGCCCATCAAAATGCCAGTGGCTGTCTGAGAACACGCGCTCATCGGCATGTGCAGCCACTACTTCGGCTAAGAATAAATCATAGGTATTTTGAATATGCGGTTCGGGTATCAGCTTACATTCCAGCCACGCCACACACCCCTCTAGCAGAGGCGCATCAATCTTGCTGGCGGCGAAGGTAGATAAATCAAAGGCGGCAAACTTACTGTCCGGTTGTTTACCTAACAGTTCACGCCCAGAACTAGCACCTACTTTCACTACCATTTCGGCTTGCGCGCGACACGGCACGTTAATGGCAAAGCTACCGGAGGCTTCAATCAATTCACGGGTATAAGTTTTTTTATCAATCACAATCGCGATTTTAGGCGGCTCAAAATCCAGCGGCATATTCCATGCGGCTGCCATGATGTTGCGTTGCTCACCGTAAGTTGTGGTGACAAGCACGGTGGGGCCGTGATTAAGGAGACGGTAGGAATGCTCAATATCAACAAGACGTTGCATTATCAATAGCCTTAATACTATCTAAGAAATTATTTATATATGCCTGAATGCGAACTGTATCTAATGGAACTGCAAATGCTGTTGTGGTTTTATTACTAGCAAAATGTATTCCGATTACTTCACCAGTATTTGGGCTGAAAACTGGTGAGCCACTCAATCCATTTGTGGTGCGAATATCTAGCAGCAGGCGAGTCACAACACCACAACCGAATGCAGGCGCTATAGCTGACAGGTAACCTTGTTGCAGCACAGGACCAAACCGATACAGGTCCTCATCAAAAACTTTCCCATAACTAGGTTGATGAAGAATACTTCCATCGGCATATCCTAATATTGCCAGCCCCTCTCCTAAGTTTAGCTTCTCGGGTATGCCGAATTTAACAGTACGCTCTCCCAAAGAGGCAAGTCCTGGCACATGAAGAAGTCCGACATCCTCTTCCAGAGAGTTACAAAGGCCAACATCTCCAACATTGCAAAAATGCACAGACCACCCATCAGGCTTAAGAGTTATAAATTGTGCCAAAAAAGAATCAGGTTCATATGCACCACATGACAACTTGGCCTTAACACTCTCAAGTACATGTCGATTTGTTATTACCAACTCAGGACTTATTGCAAAGCCTGTGCCGATAATTTCAAAATGCGGTGCTATTGGCTCCACTTTATGTTGCTCAGCATCAACTCTTCTTAGTCCCAATGCACAGACGGACAGTTGCAACTCTGAAATGGCCTTATGATTTAACATTAAAGTGCCCAAGCTAATTAGAGCTGTTACTTCTGCCAAGCATCTTTCAACGTTACCGTGCGGTTAAACACCGGCTTACCTGCCACGCTATCTTTTCTATCCGCAACAAAGTAGCCGTGGCGCTCAAATTGGAAGGCATCTTCCGCTTTGGCATCTTTCAGGCTCAGCTCCAGTTGCGCGGTAATCACGCTTACTGAGTTCGGGTTAATGTCTTCTAAAAAGTCTTTATCACCGCTACCAGGGTTAGCTTCTTTAAACAGGCGGTCATACATGCGAATTTCTGCTTCGTAGCTGTGTACGGCGCTTACCCAGTGAATATTGCCTTTTACTTTTACGCTATCTGAGCCCGGTGTACCTGATTTAGTGTCTGGCAGATATTCGCAATGCACCACTGTCACGTTGCCTTGTGCGTCTTTTTCACAACCTGTGCATTTAACGACATAGCCGTAGCGTAGGCGCACCATACCATCTGGCGTTAAGCGGAAGAAGCCTTTGCTTGGCGTTTCCATAAAGTCTTCGCGCTCTATCCACAGCTCTTTGCTGAGTTGCACGGTACGTTTACCCAGCTCTGGTTTGAGTGGGTGGTTAGGGGCAAAGCAGTCTTCGCTTTGACCTTCTGGGTAGTTATCAATCACCAGTTTAATTGGGTCTAGCACTGCAATACGGCGCTCTGCGTCTGTATTGAGCACTTCGCGCATGCAGTCTTCAAGGATGCTGTATTCGATCCAAGAATCAGCTTTGCTCACGCCAATGCGGTCAGTAAATAGTTTGAAACCAGCGGCGGTGTAGCCGCGGCGGCGCGCACCGGCAATGGTTGGTAAGCGTGGGTCGTCCCAGCCGCTCACGTGTTTTTCTTCTACCAATTGAATCAATTTACGTTTTGAAAGCACCACGTAAGTGAGGTTTAAACGTGCAAATTCATATTGTTTTGGTAGCGGTTCCGCCAACAAGCCACCTTCAGCCAGGCGCAGCAATAGCCAATCATAGAAAGGACGTTGGTCTTCAAACTCCAGCGTGCAGATAGAGTGCGTAATGCGTTCTAGTGCATCTTCAATCGGGTGCGCAAAGGTGTACATCGGATAGATGCACCATTGATCGCCAGTGTTGTGGTGGTGGGCACGACGCACGCGGTAAATCGCAGGGTCGCGCATATTAATGTTAGGCGATGCCATGTCGATTCTGGCGCGTAATACCATGCTGCCATCGGCATGTTTGCCATCACGCATTTCACGAAAACGCGCTAAGTTGTCAGCAACGCTGCGGCTACGAAAAGGGGAGTCTTTGCCCGCCTCGGTCAGCGTGCCACGGTTAATACGCATTTCGTCTGCGCTTTGCTCATCTACATAGGCATGGCCATGCTCAATCAGGCTTTCAGCCGCACGGTACATAAAGTCAAAATAGTTGCTGGCAAAATACAGGTTAGTTTCGTTGGCGTTATCCCAACCAAAGCCTAACCATTTCACTGCATCTGAAATGCTATCTACGTACTCTTGGCTTTCTTTTTCTGGGTTGGTGTCATCAAAGCGCAAATGGCAGATACCATCAAAGTCACGCGCCAAACCGAAGTTTAAGAAAATAGATTTAGCATGCCCAATGTGCAAGTAGCCATTAGGCTCTGGCGGAAAGCGCGTGCGAATTTTAGCTACATCTACAATACCTGTGTCTTGATGCGCAGCATCACCTGGGCTACCTGCCCATTTTTTGGTGGCATATTTATTTTGTGAGAGGTCTTTCTCGATAATCGCACGGATAAAATTAGAAGCAGCAGGGATTGGTGTTTTTTCAGATGACATAGCAACAAATTCAATTTAAGTTGCCGTTATTTTACACCAGCTTACTTACTTGTATGTGTACGTGTAGAAATTGATTCGATGCGCATCAATTGAAACCACTGATAGCAGATTAATCCTAATGAATTTTTGAATAAATCAGCGTTAGATATAGCCAAGCGAGGCTTAACCACATGCCTATGCTAAACTTAGCCCATGACAAACAGCCTGACCTTCCCAATATTAAAACACCTTGCTGATGGTAAATTTCACTCCGGCGAGGCCATTGCGCAGCATTTTAATGTGAGCCGCGCTACGGTATGGAACGCATTGCAGCATGCAGAAAGCTTAGGCGTTGAAATATTTTCAGTACGTGGGCGCGGCTATAAATTAGCGCACGCGCTCACGCTGCTGGATAAACAAGCCATTACCAGCAATATGAGCCAACAACTTGCATGGCTTAATGTAGAGGTGTTTGACACGATCAACTCCACCAATAGCTACTTGATGCAAAACATGAGCGAAAAAACGCATGGCACCTGCGTGATTGCTAACCTGCAAACCAACGGCCGTGGTCGACGTGGTCGCGAGTGGCAAGCCAGCCTTGGGGCGAGTTTGACCTTTTCAGTCTTATGGCGCTTTCAGTGTGGCGCCGCCGCCCTATCCGGCTTAAGTTTAGCCGTTGGTGTGGCACTCATCCGTGGCCTCCATGAAGTAGGCGCCACTGCAGCCCAGCTCAAATGGCCAAATGACATCCTGCTCAACCAGCAAAAACTGGCTGGCATACTGATTGAACTGCAAGGTGATATGGAAGGCCCTAGCACGGCGGTAATTGGCGTAGGCATCAACCTGCACCTGCCCGAACACCTGCTGCAAAAAATTGACCAGCCAGTGACTGACCTCAACCGCGCCACCGCAGCTAGCGTTAACCCCAATGCCCTGATGGCAACGCTGCTTAAGCATATGGTCGATGTATTATCAACTTTTGAACAATCTGGCTTTGATGCACTACGTGAGGAATGGACCGCACATCACGCCTACCATCAACAGCCAGTTCGCATGCTGATGCCAGATGGCAACGAGGTGACTGGCGTAGTACAAGACATTAGTGACAATGGCACCTTAATTGTACAAACCGCTAACGGACTGCAAAAAATGATGTCTGGTGAAATCAGCCTGCGTAGCGCCACGCCAGCCCATAGTGCTTGATGTTAAAACACTGAGGTAAAAAAACTTAGTGTTAGAATAATACGCAATCATTAATTTATTTCGCATTGGCACGCATAAAAATGGTGTTAACAATTGACGCTGGCAACACAAAAACAAAATGGGCATTGTTTGATGCAAGCGGTAATATCTGCCATCAGGATGCCTGCTTAAACGCGAATATTGCCACCACCAAGCTGCTGCCAGATACGCTCAACTGTACTCAAATTATGATTTCCAATGTTGCCGGGGCGCAACATGCCGAGCAGCTGCAACAACGCATCACACCATATTCAGCAGCCATCACTTGGGTCACCGCCAGCAAGCAAGCTGCTGGGGTTATCAACAACTACACAACACCGACATCACTAGGTACGGATCGCTGGGCAGCGCTAATCGCGGCATGGCACTTACATCATGCAACCTGCGTGGTAGTTAACGCTGGCACTGCCACCACCATAGATGCCATTATTCACCGAGAAGATAAAGGCCGCAGTTACGGCGAGTTTATTGGTGGCATGATATTGCCCGGCATAGACCTCATGCAAACGAGCTTAGGGACAGCCACCGCGCAGTTACCCAAAACCGCAGCTCAGCTTAACCAACAAGCCGCTATCAAGCCATTTGCCAACACCACGAGCGATGCTATCTTTAGTGGAGCAATTCATGCCACTTTAGGCGCGATTACACAGATGCTGCAAGCAACTGAGCAACTGAGCACGATGCCAAAACTCATTATTAGCGGCGGTAATGCTGGTGTGATAGAGCAAGCGCTTCTGCAACAAGATTCAGCATACAGCGTGATTCAACACAGCCAAAAAACTGTTACCATCGCAGATAATTTAGTATTGCAAGGCCTGTATCTACTGGCCCAGCCTGTTTTTAACGAAACATCACAAAGCACATTGTCATGAAATACCTTTTTTGGCTATTCGCATTCATTAATATTGGGTTATTTGGCTATTTCAATCGTGACGTAGTCTTACCCAAGCCAGCCCCAACGCAACAGGCAGAAATTTCACCGGAAAAAATCAAAGTATTATCTCAGCAGCAAATTGATGCGCTGAGCAAGAAAGAACAGATAGTAGCCGAAGTTAAGCCTTTGCCAGTGGCCGACGTTTGCTTTGAATGGAGTGTGTTTTCTGATGCCAACCTCGCCAATGCACAAGGTGAGCTAGGCAAGCTTTCACTACAAGCCACAGTAAAAGAGCAACCCGTACTGGAATCTAAGCGATTTTGGGTATATAGGCCGCCATTTAAAACAACGGCAGAGGCGCTCAAAAGAGCCGCTGAGTATAAGGCGCAGGGGATTACCGATGTATTTGTAGTGCAGGAACCTAAATGGAAGAATGCAATTTCATTTGGTATTTTTAGTGATGAGCAGTTAGCCATTCACTTACAAAAAGAGCTACAAGCCAAAGGGATTAAAAACGTAGAAAAATCTTTACGCAACCAAGGCAAAAGTTACTCCAGCCTGCTACTCAAAAACCTGACTGAAAATGAAGTAGCAGAAATCAAAAAACTGAAACCAAACTTCCCCGCAGCTGAGCTTAAAGAAGTTAGCTGCAACGCGACTTAAGCTTATCTCTACCTAGCAGTCATACCGCTTGGGGATTAGCAACTTATGCAGGGAACAGCTTACCCGGATTTAACACATTGTTCGGATCAAAAGTCAGCTTAAGCGACTTCATCACGCCAATGGTCGTTGCATCAATCTCGCGTGGCACAAACGGGCGCTTTGCCATACCCACGCCATGCTCACCAGACAAGGTACCCTGTAGCGACAGCACCAGACTAAATACCTCATCTAAACACTGATAGGCACGCTTCATTTCATCAGCATTATCTGGATTCACCAGTAAGTTCACGTGAATATTGCCATTACCCGCATGGCCAAAATTCACGTTTGAGATTTGGTGCTGTGCCGCAAGCAACTCTAGGCCAGTCAGCAATGCCGGTAAATGAGAAACCGGCACAGCAATATCTTCATTAATCTTCTTAGGGGCAATATCTTTCAGTAACGGTGACAATGCCTTACGCGCAGCCCACAATGCTTTAGTGTCATGCGCTGGCTTTGCTTCAATTAGCCCAGTGACCTGACATGCCTGCAAAATAGCGTCAGTGGCTTCAGCAATCTCTTGTTGCGAACCATCAACTTCAATCATCAAATAAGCGCGTGCATTTTCAGGTAATAAGTTTTGATGGCGGCTTCGAATCAAGCTGAGCGCACCGTTATCTAAAAACTCTAAAGCACTAGGGGTATAGGGCTGCGCCATAATGGCAGCAATTGCTTTGGCGCAACTTTCCGTGTCTACAAACTCTGCAGTAATGCCGCCTGTAAATTTAGGCAAAGGCGTTAGCTTCAAGGTGGCCTCACAAATGACAGCCAATGTACCCTCAGACCCCACCAACAAGCGCGTCAGGTCGTAGCCCACTACACCCTTACTGGTGTAACAGCCGGTTTTAATAATTTCACCCTTGCCAGTGACAGCTTTTAAGCCAAGAATATGGTCACGTGCCACACCGTACTTTACCGCGTGCGGGCCGGCGGCACAGGTAGCTAGATTACCGCCTATGCTGCAATAAGCAGCGCTTGAAGGATCTGGCGGCCAAAAGAAACCTACTGGTTTAATCTCATCTTGCAGTACCTGGTTCAATACGCCCGGCTCAACAATCGCCATCCGATTATCTGGGTCGATACTAATAATTTTATCCATGCGCTCTAATGACAGCGCAACACCGCCCATTTCAGGCACACTACCGCCTGCTGTGCCCGTCCCACGTCCGCGCGGCACTACAGACACTTTATGAGCATTACAAAGCAAGATGATGCTTTGCACTTCCTCTATGGTGAGCGGAAAAACAACAGCGACAGGGCTATGATAATTACGAGAGTTATCGTAAGCGTAGGCATAACAATCTACAGGGTCGGTATAGACTCTATCTTTTGGTAAAACTGATTTCAGCTCACTTAAAAAAACGTCGCTAACATTTGCTGCGTAAGGTGTGTTGGTCATGGTAAATAATATAAGACATTTTCTACTAAGGTTTTTTTATCGTTAGGCACAGGTTGACTACCAAGCATCACCTGATCCTTTTCATTATTCTTACGATCAAACACTAAATTATCACCCATGATGACTCTAATCCAGTCGGGATAACTGTAAGCATTTCCGTTCTGACGATCTATAATTGCACCAACACCAAGACCTCCAAGTAACAGTATATTACCGTACATGCCATTATTGGCTCGTGATATCAACGTTGCATACCCGGTCGCTTCACCTTCTTTGTCACAACTGACTAATAAATTTTGATCTGAGCGGTGAACGATGAAGGAGCCTGCTGTAAAAACCACCCATTCACCACGGTCGTTTTTAGCTCTACATTTAGCATTACTCACAAGGGCATTACTCTTTGAATAAGTTTCAATCTGCATACGCTGATAATCATCTTTGGTGAGTGATACACAGCCGCCAAACATCATGACAGTCAGCGCTAGCGCACTATATTGAAATAACTTATTCATTGGCACGGCCTTCTTGAATTAAAACTAGCCTGTCATATCGATATGACAGGCTAGTTAGGCGTTGAAACAATTAAGAGAAAAACTTAACACGCTAATATTGAATATATTAGCGTTTAATGCCTTAGCGCTTTTTGATGTACAAATCGGTAATTGTGCCCTCTTTCATCTCTGCCGCAAAACACACGGTTTCAGATAAAGTTGGGTGGGCATGGATAGTTAAGCCTAAATCATGCGCATCTGCGCCCATTTCAATTGCCAACACTGCCTCGGCTAATAACTCACCAGCATTCACGCCAACAATACCAGCACCAATCAAACGATGGCTTTCTTTATCAAAAATCAGCTTGGTAGCACCCTCAGTACGTGCGATAGATAATGCACGACCACTCGCCGCCCATGGGAAACTTGCCTTTTCAATGGCGATACCTTTTGCCTTAGCTTCAGTCTCGGTTACGCCCACCCATGCTACTTCAGGGTCGGTATAGGCAACAGATGGAATCACAGATGCAACAAACTCTACTTTTTCACCTGCAATTACTTCAGCCGCCACTTTAGCTTCATGGGTTGCTTTGTGCGCCAACATAGGCTGGCCTACAATATCGCCAATCGCAAAAATGTGCGGCACGTTGGTGCGCATTTGCTTATCCACGTTGATAAAGCCATAATCATCCACGGCCACCCCTGCATTCTCTGCACCGATATTTTTACCATTCGGACGGCGACCAATCGACACCAGCACACGGTCATACACTTCAACACCTTTCGGTGCATCCTCATTGCCATTCACACCTTCAAAGCTGACATGAATACCATCTGCCTTAGGCTCCATTTTTGCCACTTTGGTATTGAGCATAATCGCTTCAAAACGTTTTTCCATACGTTTTTGTAATGGGCGTACAAGGTCACGGTCACAACCTTGAACTAGGCCATCGGTAAACTCAACCACACTCACTTTGGTACCTAACGCATCGTATACAGTACCCATCTCCAGGCCGATAATGCCGCCGCCAATTACCAGCATACGTTTAGGTACATCAGCTAACGCCAAGGCGCCTGTTGAATCCATAATGCGCTCATCTGCGTCAACACCCGGGAATTTAGTCGCTTGTGAACCTGCTGCAATAATCGCATTTTCAAAACCTACTGTGGTCACTTTGCCATCTGCGGCGGTCACGGCAATTTGGTTGGCGCTGGTAAACTTGCCTACGCCTTGTACCACAGTCACGTTACGTTGCTTCGCCATTGCAGCAAGACCGCCAGTGAGCTTACCAACCACATCGTTGGCTTTCCAATTACGCAGTTGCTCTAAATCTACTTGAGGCGCACCAAATTTCACACCATGATGGCTGGATTCTTCTGCCTCAGTAATCACTTTTGCAGTATGCAACAGGGCTTTAGATGGAATGCAGCCTACATTCAGACAAACACCACCTAATGTCGCGTAGCGCTCAATTAACACCACTTGCTTACCTAAGTCTGCCGCGCGGAAAGCTGCGGTGTAGCCGCCTGGGCCACTGCCTAGCACGACAACCTGTGTATTGATATCACTATCACCCACTGCAACTGGCGCTGCACTTGGTGCTGCCGCTGGAGCCACCTTAGGTGCTGGCGCTTCAGCTTTAACAACTGGTGCAGCAGTTTGCTGCACAGCTGCTTCAACCGCCTCAACTGACAAGATTAGCGACCCTTTAGCGACTTTATCGCCGACTTTAATGTTAATTTCTTTTACTACACCAGCATGTGAAGATGGAATATCCATAGACGCTTTATCAGACTCTACAGTAATCAACGAATCTTCTTTAGCGATTGTGTCACCAGCTTTAACCAGCACTTCAATCACATCAACACTATCAAAGTTACCGATATCCGGCACCAATACTTCAACTAAATTACTCATGCACACCCTTTGTAAACTTTGGTTATTTGTTGCAATTTTAACATCAAACCTCTCATTTTATCGCCTACTAACGTGCAATAACCTTGCTGCGATACAGCAAAATCGAAACCAACTTGTGTCGATAACGGGCAACCAACCCAAACAAAAGGAGGGATGGCTAACACTCAATTAGCCAATTAGCGCGTGCTCAATTGCACCTACTAATCAACCTACGTGTAACTGAGTACGTGTTAAGGCAAACTGTAAAAACGCTTAAATAACAGAAAACTGCAGTTGCTCGATAGGAACAGGTTTACCAAATAAATAGCCCTGATAAAGCCTGCATCCATAATCTTTCAAAATCTCCAACTCAAGCTCGGTTTCTACACCTTCTGCAATGACATTAATACGGAAGTTATTCGCCAAATCAATAATCGTTTTCACCATGATTGCGTCGTTAGGGTCGTATGCCAAATCTCGCACAAAGCTCTGATCAATCTTCACCTGATCAAGCGGTAGCTTTTTCAGATAAGAAAGCGAAGAGTAACCCGTACCAAAGTCATCTAATGACAACCTGACACCCAGTGCTTTGAGCGCATGCATCTTGGCAATCACCTCATCAACTTCTTCCAAGATTACACTCTCGGTCAATTCCAACTTCAAGCGAGATGCATCAATCTTATGCAGATCAATAGCCTGGTGAACAGATTGCACAAAATCCAACGCTCTAAACTGATGTGCACTCACATTCACAGCAATCATTAAATGCTTCTTCTCCGCGCTTTTTGCCCACTCGGCTAATTGCAAACATGCGGTATCAATCACCCAATGTCCCACATCTAGAATTAACGAGCTTTCCTCTGCAATCGGAATAAAATCTACTGGCGATACAATACCGCGCTCAGGGTGTATCCAACGGATTAAAGCTTCAGCCCCTATTAATCGATGGTTATCATCAACTTGTACTTGATAATAAAGTGCTAGTTGATGCTTCTCAATTGCGTATCTCAACTCACTTTCCAAACTTGCCCGCACACTCAGTTTTTCCTGCATAGCAGGATCAAAGAAGCGCAGTGTATTTCTACCAGCCTTTTTCGCTTGATACATAGAAATATCTGCTTGCTTCAGCAAATCCTCAATCTCATGTTCATCACCATTAAATAAGGTAATACCGATGCTGGAGGTACTTTGATATTGGTGCGTACCAAACTGGCATGGCTCATGTAAGGTAGCTAGTATTTTATTGCCAATTTGCTCGGCAATCGCGGCAGCCTCCGTCGCATTTCGGTCCAGATCCTCAAGCACCACAACAAACTCGTCACCACCAAAACGCGCCACCGTATCACCTGCACGCACACAATGACTCAACCTTTCGGCTTGCAGTTTCAAGAGTAAGTCACCGGTGCTATGTCCCAAGGTGTCATTGAGCACTTTGAAGTGATCTAAATCCACAAATAACAACGCGCCCTTTTTGCCAGTTCGGCTACTCGAAGAAAATGCCTGACGCACGCGATCCAGCAGCAGCAAACGGTTAGGCAAGTTAGTGAGTGGGTCATAAAATGCCAAGTGCTCAATTTGCTCGGATGATGCCTTACTCTCGCTAATATCGGTAAACACAGAAACGTAGTTGGTGACCTTACCATCGTTATCTTTCACCTCAGAGATAGTGATACGCTCTGGATAAATTTCGCCGTTTCTGCGTCGATTCCATATCTCCCCGCACCATGTGCCCGTGGTGTTCACCCTATCCCAAAGCGCCTGATAAAATAGTCGATCATGCCGACCAGAGCTTAATATATTAGGATTTTTACCAACAACATCCTCTGCAGAATAACCTGTGATTGCAGTAAAGGCAGGATTAACCTGAAGAATCGCACAATCGGCATCTGTGATTAAGATTCCATCTGAGGATTCAAATGCAGTCGCCGCAATACGCAAAGATATTTCTGCATTTTTAAGGTCAGTGATATCTGTAGAAATTCCACATAAGCCCCCAATGTTACGATCCACTGCACTCTCGTAAATAGGGGTTTTTATTTGTAAAAAAGTACGTTTTTTATCATCATCCGTAATTGCTTCTATCTCTTCGCGAGTATCCTCTCCAGCTTCCAGCACTCTTTTTTCAACCTCTTTAATCCGAGCAAGTGTTTTTGCAGAAAAATACTTACTCTCATCTATCTGCAACAAATCATCAGTTGAGCACCTAAAAAAGTCTAACGTCATCCGATTCGCATAAATATACTTACCACTAGTATCCTTAATGTAAACAAAAGCCGGAATATGATCCAAAGCTTCACTCAAACGATGGCTTTGATTTAAGGCAGAAGTGAGCTCAGCGGTTCTCTGCTGAACGCGACTTTCCAACTCAGCGTGTGAGCGTGCTAACTCTTGATTAAGTACTTTTAAGTTTTGCGCAGAAGGCGCTTTAAGCGCTAAAGGCATAATGCACCAAAGTGCGATAGCCGTAGCAAAAGAGATAACTCCAGTAAAAGCTTTGGCATATGCGCTCGCCCAGTATGAAGGCTGCCATATATTGACAATGTCAAGAATATGCGTGACACCGCAAGCGACAATAAACATCCCAAAAACAACCATTAACCATCTGTATGGAATATCGGGGCGTTTTTTGGCAAAGTACCACAATGCAAAAGGAATTGAAAAGTAAGATAGTGCAATCACTGCATCTGAAATCACCATTGTCCACAACAAGGATGGATTCCATGTGAGGCAGTACCCGTGAGGAAGCAGCAGTGACTGCCCTCCTAATGTCTGACCTAACCACTCCATATTACCCTCTCGCTTACCAGTTCATTACTAAGAATGCACATCCATTGAGAAATCATACAACCATGATAAGTAGCCACAAACGATCGTGGTATCAGTCATTTAAATGCAGTATTACAACATCTAAAATTTACTTTTGTTTTAGTCTATATCCCCATGTAGATAATCGTAAAGCAATAAATTAAATTTCAAATTATTTTAAAGGTAAAAAACTCGTAAACCATCGCAGCCAATCTAGAGCACTTAAACGTGTTTTCGATCAATGTCACCATCATAAAAATAAAAAAGGACTGATTCTGCATCTACAGAAATCAGTCCTTCGTAGGTAACACCTAAAGACAGGCTAGTTAATTTAGCAATCGCAAGGCATACTCAAACATTCGGTCATTTAGAGCAATAACCTACGCACATCACTTAACATCATGCGCATATGGCTAGTGAAACGTGCACCATCAGCACCATCAATCACGCGATGGTCATATGACAATGACATCGGTAAAATCAAGCGTGGCTCAAAACCATTGGTATCCTTGTTGTACACAGGTTGCATAGATGAGCGTGAAACACCCAAAATAGCCACCTCAGGACAATTGATGATTGGGGTAAACATCGTACCGCCAATACCACCAAGACTTGAAATGGTGAAGCAACCACCCTGCATTTCCTCTACCTTTAGCTTGCGCTCACGTGCTTTTGCAGATAAATCCATCAAATCACGGGCAATATCCAGCACGTCTTTTTGATGCACATCACGTACTACCGGCACGACCAAACCATCCGGTGTGTCGCAGGCAAAACCAATATTGAAATAGTTTTTCAATATCAAGTTATCGCCATCAGGAGAAAGTGAAGCATTGAAATTAGGATAAGCTTTTAATGCATTGACTGAGGCTTTAATTAAAAATGCCAACATCGTCAGTTTAACGCCACGCTTCTCAGCATCGGCCTGCATAGACTTACGGAAGTCTTCCAGATCCGTAATATCTGCCTCATCAAACTGTGTCACATGGGGTGCAGTGACCCAGTTACGGTGCAAGTTTGCGCCAGATAGTTTCTTAATACGTGATAAAGATTTGGTCTCAATCGCACCAAACTTACTAAAGTCAATGACTGGCATTGGCAATGTAGCCAACCCATTAACGCCAGCCGCCATGTTTTCGGTACGCGGTTTTGCCAGCTCACCTTTTACATAGGCTTGTACATCGCTTTGCAAAATACGGTTTTTAGCACCAGTTCCTGTCACCAATGCCAAGTTCACGCCCAACTCACGCGCAAACTTACGGATTGATGGACTCGCATGTGAAAGCTTACCAGAGGCGACAACAATGCTTTCAGCCACAGGAACTGGCTGCTGTGCTGGCTGCACTGGTTTTGGTGGCTCTGGTGCAGGCCTAGTTGGCTCAGGGATCACCGCTTTGGGCGCTTCAACAACTGCAGGTGCCGCAACAGGTTTGGTCTCAGCAGCAGGCGCTGCATCACTCACGTCCATTGTGATTAACAATGTCCCTTGGGCCGCCTTATCACCCACCTTAATTTTGACCTCTTTCACCACACCAGCGAATGGCGCAGGAATATCCATAGAAGCTTTATCTGACTCGACCGTAATCAACGAGTCATCTTTAGCAATCACGTCGCCAGCTTTAATTAATACTTCAATTACATCCACACTATCGAAATTACCGATATCCGGGACAAAAATATCTTGAACTGCCATCTATGCGTATCCTTAAACTGTCGTTGGGTTTGGCTTGTTAGCATCCAAACTGTATTTTTTAACGGCTTCAGCCACTTTAGCAACTGGCAATTTACCTTCATCACTTAACGCTTTTAACGCAGCAACAACTACGTAGTAACGATTCACTTCAAAGAAGTCACGTAATGCTTCGCGGCTATCTGAACGACCAAAACCATCCGTACCAAGTGCTACAAATTTATTTGGTACAAAACGTTGGATCTGTTCAGCAAAGCTCTTCATGTAGTCAGTAGAAGCAATCACAGGTCCCTTCGCATCTTTTAAGCTAGCAGCAACATAGCTCACTTTCTGCGGTTTTTCTGGGTTCAGCATATTCCAACGGTCACACTCCAAACCTTCACGACGCAGTTCGGTGAAGCTAGGTACGCTCCAAACATCAGCAGAGATGCCCCAATCTTGCTCCAGCAATTCAGCAGCAGCAATCACTTCACGCAGAATCACACCGCTACCCATCAACTGTACTTTTTCACCCTTAGCTTTAGACTTACTAAAGCTATACATGCCTTTAAGAATGCCTTCAGCACTGCCCTCAGGCATTGCTGGATGGCTGTAGTTCTCATTCATCAAGGTAATGTAGTAGTACACATCTTCTTGATTTTGTACCATGCGGCGCAAGCCTTCTTGAATAATCACTGCCAACTCATAAGAGAAGGTAGGGTCATAAGAAATACAATTTGGAATAGTCGCAGACATCAAATGGCTATGACCATCTTCATGCTGTAAACCTTCGCCGTTCAGTGTCGTACGACCAGCTGTCGCACCTAACAAGAAACCACGTGCACGTGAGTCACCTGCCATCCAAGCCAAGTCACCTACACGTTGGAAACCAAACATAGAGTAGTAAATGTAGAAAGGAATCATCTGCACGCCAGTGACGGAGTATGACGTTGCAGCAGCTAACCAGCTTGAGAACGAACCAGCTTCATTAATACCCTCTTCCAGAATCTGACCATCTTTTGACTCTTTGTAGTACATCACTTGGTCTGAGTCTTGTGGCTCATATAACTGACCTTGGCTCGCATAGATACCTAACTGGCGGAACATACCTTCCATACCAAAAGTACGCGCCTCATCCGGCACGATAGGCACTACATACTTACCGATCTGTTTATCACGCACTAGCGTAGATAAGATACGCACAAATGCCATGGTAGTAGAAATTTCACGGTCACCAGTAGCAGTCAACATATTTTCAAATGCAGACAATGCAGGCACAGTAAGCTCATTACCTTTACGGCGGCGTTGTGGCACGAAACCACCCATTGCTTCACGGCGTGATGCCATGTATTTCATTTCAGGTGAGTCTTCAGCTGGTTTGTAGAAACTCAAGCTCTCAACTTGTTCATCGGTGATTGGCAAGTCAAAGCGATCACGGAATTTCTTAAGTGATTCAATATCCATGCTTTTTTGTTGGTGTGTGGTATTTTGACCTTCACCAGCATCGCCCATGCCATAACCTTTAACAGTTTTAGCCAAAATAACCGTTGGCTGACCTTTGTGGTTAACCGCTGCATTGTAAGCAGCAAACACTTTATGTGGATCATGGCCACCACGGTTTAAGCGCCAGATATCTTGGTCACTCATTGCTGCAACCATTTCTTTCAGCTCAGGATATTTACCAAAGAAGTGCTCACGTGTGTACGCGCCACCTTTTTGTTTAAAGTTCTGGTACTCACCGTCAACGCACTCTTCCATGCGTTTTTTCAGCAAGCCATCTTTATCCATCGCCAATAAAGGATCCCAATATGAACCCCAAACCACTTTCAATACGTTCCAGCCAGAGCCACGGAAATCTGACTCCAACTCTTGAATGATTTTGCCGTTACCGCGCACTGGGCCATCCAAGCGTTGCAAGTTACAGTTAATCACGAAAATCAAGTTATCTAATTTTTCACGGCTCGCTAATGAAATCGCCCCTAATGATTCAGGCTCATCCATTTCACCATCACCACAGAAAACCCATACTTTACGGTCACTAGTATCTGCAATACCGCGATCATGAATATATTTCAAGAAACGTGCCTGATAAATACCAGCTAAAGGCCCTAAGCCCATAGAAACCGTCGGGAACTGCCAAAAATCTGGCATTAACCAAGGGTGTGGATAGCTAGGCAAACCATTGCCTCCAGTTTCCTGACGGAAGTTATCCATTTGCTCTTCTGTAATGCGGCCCTCTAAAAAGGCACGCGCATAAACGCCAGGTGATGAGTGACCTTGGAAGTAAACGCAATCACCGCCAAAGTTTTCATTCGGCGCGCGGAAGAAATAGTTAAAGCCAGTATCATAAAGAGTCGCCGCTGATTGGAAGCTCGCAATATGGCCACCTACACCAGGCGATTTCTCATTAGCGCGCAATACAGTCATCACCGCATTCCAGCGCACCAAAGCACGCACTCTACGTTCCATTTCTGGATCGCCTGGCAATTTAGCCTGCAAATGTGTAGGAATCGTATTTAAATACGCAGTCGTTGCCTTATAAGGTAAGTTACTTCCTGAGCGACGTGCTTTATCAATCATCGCCTCAAGTAAGAAATGTGCACGCTCAGTGCCTTCATTTTCAATAACAGCCATTAAAGCATCAAGCCACTCTTGCGTTTCTTGACTATCAATATCGGGATTATTCAAAGGTGTGTTCAATGACATTCAGTTGTAGCTCCGTGAGCTGCACTTGCTTACTTATTTAATCGAGTTGCACCTAACTAGGCAGATGCGACTATCAATTGATCAATAAAGCAAAAAACAAATACAGCGTGTCTGAAATACCGCGCATTCAAAATGCGTTGTAATTTAATTTTTTATAAAACAGTAGTGTGGCTTTTTTAGTGGTTTTGGTCAAGTTTAGTCGCGTTTTTTAAGCATTTTGCACATGTATCTTATACACAATCACAACATTTACTATAAGAGTTATGAGCTAACTAATCTTCGTTAAAATACTAAAAAGTGTAGCTATCATCAGCCAAAAATCATCAAAATAAGAGAAAAAATCATTTCATGCGCATTTGAAAACAATATTGATTTACTAATATTAAGCACACATTCAATACAAAGCAAAAGTTGAATCAATAAACGCAAGTGCTAACGTCAATTTTTACTTGAAACAGCGCTAAACAAACTAACACAACAGTGATTCTTACAAACAATCAGACTGAGACCGTTCGTAATGACACAAACCAGTCAATTAAAGCGCAAGGGAAGATAGTACACAAACACACAGTCCTTACTTTAAATTAAAAGCTGAAATACATCATTAATTAATGAGCGAGAGTAAAACTTAATAAAGGAAAATGCATCAGTTATGTGCTTTAAGTCTTCGATAAGCGTATATTAATAATATATGTAAAGCTGTAGCAACTCTTTTTTCATGTATTTGACTTTGGGGGATTACGCATGCTTATCAATGAATCCAGACACTATTCACGCATTCATTTTGATGCCACTGTTGAGCTCAACATTCGCCTATTAGAAGATATTCAAACTGCACATTTACTTGATATATCACTCAAAGGCGCATTGGTTGAAACTGACAGACCTATCTCAGCCTTTATACAACTGCGTAGCTGTCTTATGACACTTACACTTGGCAATGGTGAAAAGATTACCATGCAAGGCAAGGTTGTTCACCATGAAGGTTGCCTAATCGGCCTAGAGTCCTTGCATATTGATTTAGATAGTATGACAAACTTGCGTAAGCTGATTCTATTCAATACTGGCGATGAGAGTTTATTAGGAACTGAACTTAGCCACATGTTAAATAGCATAAAAATGAAAATGTAATACTAGGTACAAACGGCAGCATATGCACATCTGAGCTGATAGAAATGCCAATGGAACAGCATTTTTTTCGCCAGTCACGCGCTTAATTCAGGCTTACTTCAGCATTTATTACATTAATCTATAGCCCACACGGAATACCTACACTCTACCACCACCCTAAACAAAGCCCGATGGAAGTCACCCTAGCTAAAAGAAGGAAGCATAGGCAAGTGTGATATCCAGCGCCGCAACGCGCCCACAGCCGTTGCTGCCGCTACGTACAGACGTAAAAAAACCCCACTACTTTCGTAATGGGGTTTTTGGTATAAATAGCTTGGCAGTGACCTACTTTCGCATGCAAGGAGCATACTATCATTGGCGCTGGTTCGTTTCACGTCCCTGTTCGAGATGGGAAGGGGTGGTTCCAAACCGCTATGGCCGCCAAGCATAACTGGTGTCTCGTGTGTTTAAACTTCAAACACACAAGCGATTATGCTGTGTTGCCGTCTCATTTTCATGAGGCGTCTGTAACAAATTGGAAGAAGTAAAGTCATCATACTATGCAGCATGGTTTAAATAGGGGTATTGATTACATTATCTAGCTTTAAAACAACCATTAATCTTGATTCAAGTATTAAGGTTATAGGATCAAGCCTCACGAGCAATTAGTAACGGTCAGCTTAACGCATTACTG